>Ga0315336_1000048_pt1 | contig 704391 bp, 608 predicted proteins | sample ASW5metaG_FD_204512 | JGI IMG/M metagenome (GOLD analysis project Ga0315336, IMG submission 204512) | Ammonia-oxidizing marine archaeal communities from Monterey Bay, California, United States - ASW #5 | ecosystem: Environmental > Aquatic > Marine > Intertidal zone | place: USA: California... | reverse complement strand
TGCACGCCAGCGCTACGAATAACCGAATGTCCCGTACTTTCCGGAGGTACCCGGGTCTAAATCAATTCGCCTCCAGACACAATTTCAATTGGAACGAGGTACTAGTGCAGGTTTACTTTATTCGTACCCCTGATGTACTCGATTGCGATTCGGGAGGGCCAAGTTCCACCTTGGCCGGTGCTATGCCGGTGACCCGGCCAAGGTGGAACTTGGCCCTCCCGGTCCTATCCTCGTGCAAATTAGCTTGGGTACAATTTAACTAAACCTGCTCTAGCTTGCTCATTTCCGGTCATTTCTGCGAAAGCGGGAATCCAGTCTGTACCGAAGACCGTTCGGTCGGACGAAGGGTTTGCGACACTTTCGCAGTTCGACAACGCCCGTTACAAACGGGCGCTACGTAGCTCCCGTTTGTAACGGGAGTATGGCAACCATCACCCATTGCCATGAATACTGCGCAGAGGCTGACTCGAGACCACACTACTCCTGTCACTCCCGCCAGCGATGTGGATAGTAAGCTCCCTAACCGTGGGCTGCTTCCCATTCTTCTTTGCGTACGATGCTCTCTCGGAAATGTTTGAGCCCAAAGAATAGCAAGGGTATCGCGGTCAACTTGGCGACGGCTCCGGTGATGAGCAGTGATGCCCATACCATCATGATGTCTGCGCCGAAGAGGTAGTCCGTGCAAAGCGCGACGGCGAGTGGTCCCATTCCGAGACCGATCACGTTTACGATGAACAAGTAGAGCGCGGAGGCTTGTCCGCGCATGGGGTTGGGCATCATTTCTTGGACGGCCGCAGCGGCCACACCGGTCGACATCGCCAGCGTAAACGTAGAAGGTAACATGAAGCAGAAATAGGCCACGTATCCATTGGGGACCAGTACGAAGCCGATGCCCATGGGAAGGTTGCATATCGCGGAGATGAGTCCAACCCTCATCTTTGCGTCGGCGTAGCCTTTCTTTTTCAAGTTGTCGGCCAGGTAGCCGCCGAATACGATGCCGGCAGTACCGAAGATAATGACTGCGGTACCGTAGTAAAGTCCGACTTGCAGTCGTTCCCAGCCGTGCAAGCGTATGAAGAACGCGGGTACCCACGATGCGCTGCCATACCCGACAAACGACAACATTGAAAACCCGACGCTATGACAGAAGAACGTTTTTCTGTTCAGCTTGATGTACGACATCACTTCGGATACTGGAAGACTTTTTCCCGCGAGACGCGCTTGCATGCCACGGCGGACCGGTTCGCGAATCGTGAAAAGCATCCCTGTGAACAAGAGTCCGGGTATGCTGATCACAAAGAACACGACCTGCCAGGGACGGGTCTCGCCAACGAGCGGTAACACAAAGTTTTCGCTGTTCGTGGCGAACCCAATCACGACTGCGCCAAGAATAAACGCTGTGCCTGACCCGATGTAAATTCCGATGCCGTATACGCTGAGCGCGGTCGCCAAACGTGCTGGGCGAAAGTAATCGGTGATGAGTGAGTAGGCTGCGGGTGAGAGACTGGCTTCCCCTACGCCAACACCAAGCCGGAATGCCGCCAATTGTGCGTAACTGCGCGCCATGCCGCAACCGGCGGTCATCACGCTCCACGCGGCAAGGCCTACTGCGATGATAGTTCGTCGAGACTTGGAGTCAGCGAGACGCCCAAGCGGGAATCCAAAAATCGCGTAGAAAATCGCAAATGTCGGGCCCATCAACAGCCCCATTTGTGTTTCGGAAATGCCGAGGTCTTCGCGGATCGGCCCGACCATCAACGACAGTATCTGCCGGTCGACAAACGAGAAGATGTAGACCACCATCAGCACGCCGACGACATACCATGCGACGCGCTCGCTCGGATATGGTATTTCTTCCGCCTGCGCCTGGTCCGGTACCCGTTTCTCAGCTACGTCTGATTGCGCCATGCAACGCCCCTTCCGGATCGTATTGTTAACGATTTATAGATTTGCCGCTTCCCACGCTTTTAACCGTTCTACACTTTCGCGGAACGGTTTGAAGCCCAAGCGAAATACAAATATGCCAATGATGTGGGCCGTAAGTCCAACGATGAGGATCGAATAGCCAACTTTCAATTTGTCCTCGAATATATTGTCCGTCAACCAACCAACAAGCGTCGGCCCGAGGCCCAAGCCTATGAAGTTTAGGACGAATAGGTATAGGGCCGAGGCCTGTCCGCGCATGGTGTTCGGCATGATGCTCTGAATCCCTGCAACACCAGCTCCGAGCGGAAAGGCCACGAAGAAATAGTTGACCGCCATGCAGCCCCACGCTACCCATTGGTTGGATACCAGCGGGTACGTTATGCCGAACGGAATCCACAGGACGGCAGCGGCCATGCCGAGCCGCATGGGCGCATCGGTGTGGCCGCGCTTGATGAGACGGTCGGCAAGAACGCCGCCGAGGACGCTACCAAGGACACCGGCGATAATGCGATGACTGCCAATGAACAGTCCGGCCTGTGCGCGATCCCATTCGTGCACGCGCATCATGAACGTCGGTTCCCATGAACTCAGTCCGTAGCTCGACAACGTCAAAATCGCGAAGCCCAAATTGTGGCACGCAACCGTCTTCCAATTTTGACCGAGATACCCGAACACATCGCGCAACGGCGTCTGTGCAACCACCATGGTTCCATCGGGTTTTTGCACCATCCGTGCGCCACGGCGAAGGGGTTCACGAATCGTCGACAGCAGCAACAGAGGCGCAAGACCGGCAACACCTAGAATGAAGAAAACCATTTGCCAGGGTTGAACGGTCCCGAGTGGCCCGGCTTCGATGCTTCCATGTTCAGCGGCCCATTGCGTGAGCGGTCCCGAAATGATGAGGGCGGATCCCGCGCCGATAAATATACCCATGTTGTACACGCCCATCGCGCGTGAGAGTTTGGATCGCGGGAAATAGTCGGACACGATTGAATACGCGGACGGACTGAGCGTTGCTTCCCCGACACCAACGCCGATCCGAAGTGAGAACAGTTGCCAGTATTGGCGCGCCATACCACACAGGCCCGTCATGATCGTCCAGATGGTGAGACCACCGGCAATTAGCAGTTTGCGATTTTTGGAATCTGCGAGTCGTCCAATGGGCAACCCGAGGATTGAATAGAAAATGGCGAAACTGAAGCCCATTAACAGGCCCATTTGCGTGTCGTTGAGATCGAGATCGCGTTGGATATCGTCGACCATCAATTGCAGGATTTGCCGGTCGACGAAGGAGAAGATGTAAACGACCATTAGTACGCCGACAACGTACCAGGCGTAGGACTCTTTGGGATAGGGCGTTTCAGATTGCGATTGACTCGGTGACGATGTTTCGGCGGTCGGTTGCCCGGATGACATACACCTCTCCCAACGCTACAGCCTGCCCAATTGGCGGATTGTTTACCCCGGAATCCGCCAACACCTGAACCCTGCCGCAACTATAGCGGCGGAGTCACCCAAAGAAAAGAAGTGAAATTCTTACTGATTATTGGCGGCCATCGCGTCGAGTTCATCGATTGTGAATCGCACGCTGACGATGTAGGGTTCTTCGCCTTTGGTCCAGTGGCCGTATGTGGTGGCGATGAATGTACCGTCGGGTAGTCGCTCGAATCCGGGGTAGGCGCAGTCCGCGCCTTTGTGATTGTCCATCAGGCGGAGGCGGTATTGGCCTTCGCGATTCTCGACGATGTCTTCGTAAGTGCCGACCCAGCCGACCCAATCGCCTTTCGTTGGGCTATCGAGTGTCGTGTCGCGAAAGGTGAGAACGAGGCGGCCATCGGGTGCGTACCGGCCTATATGCCGATCGCCGGTGAGCGCGCCTTGAACTTGGCGGGGTTCGGACCAGGTCTGTCCTTCGTCGTTTGAAAAGATGACGAACGAATTGAGCTTACGACTGTTTTCGCGGAGCAATACGGCCATCTGTTTTCCGTCGGGTGATCGGATGAGGCCTGGCTCGCACAAGTGTGCGGTGGCGTGTTTTGCGATGACCTTGGGTTGACTCCAGGTCAGGCCGCCATCCTTTGATAAGACTTTGTACACTTCGAATGCGCCGCGTTCTTTTTTGTCTCGCAGGAATCGGCCATCGTCGTGAAACAATGCCATGTAGTAACCGCTTGCCAACCGTTCAACGCAGCCCATCGCGACGATGCCGCCGTAATCGCCAATCGGCTCCAGTGGCGACCATGTCGCACCGTCATCTTCGGATACGGCCATTCGAATGGGGTAGAGTCCCGAGAACATGATGAGGCGTTTGGTCCCTTCCGCATCAATCACGCGATGGATAGTCGGCGTTTCTTTTGAGGTCGCCCAGTTCTCGGGAACGGGCAACCGTTCACTCCACGTGAGGCCTGCATCGTTGCTACGCTTCATGATCACGGCCCCGCGGCCGTGGCCTTTCGGATACACGCAGATCATCGTTTTGTTGTCTTCGAGCAGGACAGTCGTGGGGTGTCCAAGATACTGACCCGCCTCACGATCGATGAGCACTTGACGATGCGTCTGATCCGCCATATCGAGCAGGGGAATGGTGAAGTTTCGTAAGAGTTCTGCGGCGTGAGCATTCGTCACCAAAAACAAACTCAAGAGAATGAGCAGAGGGGCGACGTACTTTATTAACGTGATCGAACGATTGGGCACCATTTTATCTACGGCTCCTTTGATGATATTAACTCAGTTACAGATAGCCTAACGCTTCAAGTTCTTCGCGCGCTTTTGCATTGGGGCGTACGGGGATCTGGCGACTGACCGGGGGACTCCCGCGTGCATCCATATAGCGGTTGAGCTGCGCCCGCAACCGAACGATCAACTCCGACTGCATTGCTGCCAGATCGTCCGATTCATCGGGATCCAGCTGAAGATTGTATACCTCCGCTTCCGCACCGCCACTCGTAATAATAACTTTGTGCGGCCATTCATAAATGGCGGTGCGGATATTCTGAAACCGGCTGCCCCACGCCGGATTCGCCATCAGTATCGGAAATGAATAACAATTCTGAGCAATAATCGGGTGATTCCCTGGCCGATCAGGAAAAAGTTTCGTGTATGCACCGAAACGATCGTGCGGAAGATGGTCGAGTATGAGCGAAGGGATGTCGGACAGACCGACGAGGTCGTCGACAACCCGGCCTGCGCGGTGCCCCGGTCCTTTCACCACGAGTGGAACATGCAGCGATTCCTGATATACATCGCGTCCATGTTCGGCGAGTGCGTGCTCGCCCAACAACTCTCCGTGATCGGAAGTGACAACGATTATGGTGTCGTCGAACAGCCCCCATTCTTTCAATACGTCGAACAGTTGTCCCAGCGCGTAGTCGACGTTACCTATCGCCGTGTCGTAGTGATTTGTGAGCGCTTCGATCAACTCGGGTGACGGCACTCTATTCTCCAGGGTCGCGAGGAGTAACGATGACACGGGGTCATCCGCCCCCACTTTCAATCCCAAATCGCCGGATCGTTTGGCTGTGTTGTAGTAGCGATGCGTGTCCATATAGTTCACGAGCAGAAAGAAAGGCTCTTCTGCATGGCCGGCAACCCAATCCAAGACGATGGGGTTTAGTTCGACACCGGGCACACGATGGCCTTCGAACGTGTCGAACCCTTGATGGAATCCATAACCCGACGTGACGATGCCGGTGTTCGCGACGATTGCGCCTGTAGCATATCCTTCCTGGCTAAAGATTTCGGCGAGCGTCGTTTCATCATCATGGAGGGCGAGATCCACCACTGCGCCGATCCGGTCTCGTATGCGATGGGCGCCATGCTGGAAGGCGGGCTTACCCGTCAACATGGAAGCATGTGAGGGCAACGACCAGGATCCGGATGCAATGCAGCGGCTGAACCGATCCGCCTTTGCCGCGAACGCATCGAGTTCGGGCGATGTCTGGCGTTGATACCCATAGGCGCTGAGGTGATCCGCGCGTAGCGTATCCAACACGATCAGAATGACGTTTGGCCGATCGATGTCCAGCGCCACCTGAGGCCGTGGCTGCTCCGGTTCGGCGCAGCCCGCGACAAACAACATCGCAATTGCCGCTACAGCCGATGCACTTAATTGAGATGTCCGGAGAGTGAGCACAGCGAGCGGAATGATGACGCCTGCAGGAATGCCTGTCAAGGGTCGCGGCACCGCACTCTCGTGATATACTCGCTTGCGTTTGGCGCTGGGTTGCAACCACTAGGGAATGAACCTCATGTTCCGAATAGATGCAGATAAACCGGTCGAGTTTTGCGACGGACTCAGTCGCCGGGATTTCCTGCACGCGGGAAGTCTCGCTGCGATGGGGCTGACGTTGCCGAGTTTCATGGCACTGAAACAGGCGGGTGCCGTGCCTGCGGACAAGGAGATGAACTGCATTTTCTTGTTCCTCGTCGGTGGCCCGAGTCAACTCGACACGTTCGACATGAAGCCCGACGCGCCAGCCGAAATTCGCGGGCCGTATAAACCGATTCGCACGAATAGTCCTGACATTCAGATTTCGGAAATTTTCCCTAAGACGGCGAAACACGCGGACAAGTTTTCAATCATTCGGACGATGTATCACAAGGCGGCGGGTGTCCATGACACTGGGCATCAAATGATGCAGACAGGACGGCTCTATTTGAACGGCCTGGAACAGCCGAACGCGGGTTGTGTGTACGGATTCCTTCGCGGCGCGAAGAACGGCATGCCGCCGCATGTGTTGATGCCGCGACCGATTGGTAATACGGGCGGGAACATGCCGCATGGACAGTCAGCCGGTTTCTTGGGCAAGGCGCACGACCCGTTTATCCTGAACGATGAACCGCATAAACCGGATTTCCGTGTGCCGGATCTACTGCCACCGGATTATATCTCTGCGTCCCGCATTGACCGTCGACGTAAATTGCGGGACATGGTCGATCAGTCCGTGGATCAACTTGAGCAGAATCCGGATGCACGGCTACTCGACGAGAATTTTCAACAAGCCTATACGTTGATGACGTCGCAAGCCGCGCGTGAAGGATTTGACCTGTCGCAGGAACCGCAAGCGTTACGGGATGCGTACGGCCACAACAAATTCGGACAAAGCTGTTTACTTGCGCGGCGGCTCATCGAACGCGGGGTGCGTTTTGTCACGGTCAACATGTTTGAAACGGTGTTTAATGAAATCACTTGGGATATTCACGGTTCCGCGCCGTTCAGTCCGATCGAATGCTATAGCGATCTGGTCGGACCGATGTTTGATCATGCCTACAGCTCGTTGCTCGAAGATTTGAAGCAGCGTGGGATGCTTGAGAATACGATGGTTATCGCGACGGGTGAATTCGGACGCACGCCGAAAATCAATCCGGCGGGCGGGCGCGATCATTGGCCGCAGGTCTGGTCTATGTTGATGGCTGGGGGTGGTATTCAGGGCGGTCGAGTGGTCGGCAAGACGGACGACATCGGTGCGTATCCGGTCGAACGTCCGGTGACGCCGCAAGAAGCCCTCGCCACGGTGTACCACCAACTCGGCGTCAACCTCGAAACGGAATTGGATTCGCCTGGCGGGCGACCAGTGCCCGTCGTCGACTATGGCACTGAACCGATTCATGAATTGTTGTAAATCGATGGTGCAATCGAGCGTATCCGGAATTCTCGCCGTAGTAATTATGGGTGTGGCTGCGATCGCGGAAGCAGATGACACCACGCGCTCCCGCGTGGTGCACGCCATGGAAGCGCAGTTTGAGCCGGCGGCGCGCGCACTCATGAAAGAGTCGAAGGCACCGGGACTGGCGGTAGCGGTCGTATTCAACGGCGAAGAAGTGTATTCGCAGGCTTTCGGCGTAAAGAATGTAGAGACGAACGAGCCGATGACGACCAACAACCTGTTCCACTGGGCATCGGTAACAAAACCCTTCGTCGCTACTGCGATCATTCAACTCGTCGAACAGAATCTCATTGATCTCGACGCGCCTGTTGTCCTCTACTTGCCCTATTTCGAGATTAGAGACCAGGCCAGCAATGCAATCACGATTCGTCAAATGCTCACACACACGTCGGGCATGCCGGACGTGCTCAATTATGAATGGGACAATCCTGTGTTCGATGACGGCGCGCTCGAACGGTATGTACGCGGCTTGAAGGAGCGGCGACTGATTTTTAGGCCCGGCGAAAAGTTTCGATATAGCAATATCGCGTACGAAGTTTTGGGCGATGTCATTGCCAAAGTATCCGGCACTTCATTCGAGGCATACGTCGACACCCAAATCTTTACCCCGCTCGGAATGGACCAATCTACGTTACTTTTCATGGAGACCAACGCCGACGACCGCACCTCACCGCATACGCGCTCCGATAGCAGAACAGTGGTTCGAGAACATTGGCCATACAATCGAATGCACGCACCGAGTTCGACGCTCATTACAAATGTTCATGACGCCGCCAAGTGGGCTGCGGCGAATTTGAACCGGGGCATCCTTGGCGAAAATCGAATCCTGCAAGAGGCCTCGTATGACCTAATGTGGACGCCGTCCGTCGATGCGACAAGAAGAGTTGGACTTTCCTGGTTTTTGAGCCAACAGGAGGGATATCGCAAGGTCTCTCACAGCGGCGGTGATCGGGGATTTCAGAGCGATGTTTCTTTGTTTCCCGAATTACGATTGGGAATCGTGTTGGTGACGAATTCGGACAAAGCCCCGCGAAACCAGTTTTCCCAATTGGCGTTCGACGCCGCCCTATCTGCCGTAGGACACGCGGCTCCGCCGGCCGATGAGTAAGTTCCGGGACTTGGGATAGAGGACCAATGATTGTTTCAGCGTTTATGTTGATAGCGTCTATGGGCGTGATCGAAATCTATCCCAACGAGATCCTGCTCCATCACCAAAATGCCGTCCATCAGATAGTCGTTGCCGAAACGCTTCCGGACCAAGCGTCAAGCGATGTCACTGGGGCATCGGAATTCCAGTCTTCGAATCCACTCGTCGCCACAGTTGATAACGCCGGTGTTGTCCGTGCCGCCGGTGACGGCGAAGCCATCGTTACCGCGACTGTGAACGGACAAACAGTTGAGATCAAAGTGATTGTGACCGGGACGAGATCGCCGTTCGTCCCCAGTTTTAAGAACCATATCCAACCATTGCTATTCAAAGCGGGCTGCAATACGGGCGCGTGTCACGGGGCTGCTGCGGGCAAGAACGGATTTAAGCTCTCGTTGCGCGGATTCGACCACGCCTCTGATCACAATGCACTCACGCGCCACGCGAACGGACGTCGCGTGTCACTGGCCGCTCCTGCGCAAAGTTTGATCCTACTCAAGCCCACCATGGAAATCCCGCATGAAGGGGGCGAACGGTTCGCCGTTGATTCGGAAGCGTATGAACGAATGCTCTCGTGGCTCACCGCGGGCGCTCCGGCAATCGCCGACGGTGAGCCGGCGGTTACGCATTTGGAAGTGTTGCCGAAGAATGTCACGCTGGATTCTAACGCGAAGTATCAGATCCTTGTTCGCGCACACTACGATGACGACTCGTACGAAGATGTGACGCGTTGGGCAAAATTTGGCACGACGGAAGAAACCGTCGCCACGGTCGGCGAAGAAGGCCGCGTCGACGTGCTCGGCCCGGGTGCCACGGCGATTACGGTCTATTACCAGAGCAAAGTCGCCACGGCGCAGGTCACCGTGCCGCGCGCAGCCGAAGTGGCCGAGGCTCGCTATACGGACGCGCCGCGAAATAACTTCATCGACGATTTGGTGTTGGCGGAAATACGTCGATTGCGCATTCCGCCTGCGGATATCGCGAGCGATTCGGAATTCTTGCGGCGTGTGTATCTCGATACGATAGGGGCATTGCCCACGCCCGACGAAACGGTGGCGTTTCTGTTCGATTCCAATGCCGACAAACGCGAACGACTCGTTGATGATTTGTTGTCGCGTCCGGAGTATGCCGACTATTGGTCGTACAAGTGGTCGGACGTGTTGTTGCTGTCCTCGAAAAACTTACCGCGTCGTGAAGAGCTGACAGCGTTCTACCGTTTCATCCATGACAGCGTTGCATCGAATAAGCCGTGGGATGAGTTTGTGCGTCAGATCCTGACGGCGACCGGTAATTCGACGGAGAACGGTGCGGCGAATTTCTTTGCGATGCACAAAGAACCCATCGAGTTGACGGAGACGACGTCGCAAGCGTTTCTCGGCATGTCGATTACTTGTGCGCGATGCCACAATCATCCATTGGAAAAGTGGACGCAAGACGATTATTACGGGATGGCCAATCTTCTTGGTCGTGTGAAACGCAAGAATGGGAAGAGCGGCGGCACGGATATATTGCCCGCGGCGTTTGGCGATGTCGTGCATCCGCGACTGGGTCGGCCACTACCGCCGAAACCGCTCGAAGGCGAGGCGTTGTCGCTTGATGATCCGGGCGACCGGCGCATCCGGCTCGCTGAGTGGATGACAGCGCCGGATAATCCGTATTTTACGCGGGCCGTCGTGAACCGCGTGTGGCGGAATTTCATGGGCACAGGCCTAGTGGAACCGGAAGATGATTTGCGTTTGACGAATCCGCCTTCCAATGCTGCGCTCTTGGACGCATTGGCCGCAGACCTCATTGATCACGAATACGATCTTCAACATCTGATGCGCACGATTATGAATTCGGCGGCGTATCAGCGGACTTCCAAACCTGCCGACGGGAGCACGATGGACGACCGGTTTTACAGCGCGTATGTCGTGCGCAGACTCAGCGCGGAGGTGATTCTTGATGCGTATTCACAGGTGACCGGAGTGCCCACACAATTCGGTGGGTATCCCGGCGGATTTCGGGCGCTGCAACTCCCTGATTCGCAAGTCGGATCCTATTTCTTGACCGCGTTTGGACGTCCGGAACGAATTCAGACGTGTTCGTGTGAGCGCACCGAAGATTCGAGTGTGGCGCAGACCTTGCACATCGCCAATGGCGAAACACTCAACGGAAAACTACGAGCGGAAAAATCGCACATGGCCGCGCTCGCTGCCGCGGGCCGTCCGCCGGGCGAAGTGGTCGATGAATTGTACATCTGTGCGCTTGCCCGTTTTCCTTCGGATGCTGAAAAAGAAAATGCAGTGACTCTATTGGAAGGCTTCGGCGATAAGACGGATGCGGGCGCAACTGCGCGTCGCGAGTCCATCGAAGATTTGACGTGGGCGTTGCTCACGAGCAAAGAGTTTTTGTTTAATCATTGATTGGAATACTCACGTGCAAAGACGCCGACAACGAAACGTTCCACGAATTCTCGTGGCGTGCTTAAACCTTCTCACAGCGGCAGGGTTCATTATCATGGCACTCATTGTTGTCGACGAACATCCAATCAAGGCGGCAATGTACCTAGCGCTTACGGCACCACTCGTATTAGCGGCATCCATACAATTCTATAGAGCAGGAGTCGAAGCACAGGAAGAAAGTACTTTCAAAACCAACTCCAACCAAGAATTCACTGACGACGCATGAGAACGATTTACATTCCAATTCTATTCGTTACATTCTGCGCGTTCGCGCTCAATGCTGTAGTTGCATTCGCGCAAGAATCGGACGCCCCGATTTTCGAGCGCGATGTGCACCCCATCTTCGCCAAGCATTGCGCGGGTTGCCATTTCCCAGAGGCGGAACGGCTCAAAGGCGATTTTGATCTCTCGACTGCAGCGCTAACCATCGAAGGTGGCGAAACCGCCGACGCCGTTATCCCGGGCAAACCGGACGAGAGTCCGCTTGTGCGATCGATTGAACAAACACATGAACCGCACATGCCGCCGCCGGACAAGTTTCCGAAGCTCGATGCGGACAGCATCGCGGTCATCCGCGATTGGATTGCTGGCGGAGCGATTAGTGATCCGTCAATTCCGACAAAATCACCGACACCACAACCGACATCCGACATCCAAGGTATCGCCGATGCACCGGTATCGGCACTGACGTTTCTGTCCCACGACGGCGAAATGCTGCTTGCACAGGGTTCGCTCGGTACCGTGGTGATTTCTAAGGTTTCACCGTCGACCGGCGTACTAGAACCGATCACCCGATTGACCGGTCATGCGGAGATGGTCCGTGTGCTTACCGTGTCGCCCGATGGTGCGTGGCTGGCGGCGGCGGGCGGCAGGCCGGGCGTCGGGGGTGACGTGAAAATTTGGTCGACCAGCGATTGGTCGGAGGTGAACCAGTGGGACGGACATCGCGACAACATTCTCGCGGCGGCATTTTCGCCCGATGGCACGAAGCTCGCCACGGCGTCATATGACAAGACCGCGATCATATGGGATGCGACGACTGGCGAACCGATTCATGCGTTCAAAGACCACGTAGACGCGGTGTTCGCCCTGGCATTCAGTCCCAACGGCCAACACCTCGCTACCGGTGCCGGTGATCGCACGGTTAAGATTTGGGACGTTGCGACAGGTCAAATGCTCGCCACGATAACCGACGCGCTGAAGGCGGTACACGCCATCGCCTACTCCCCGGACGGCACACACCTCGCCACCGCAGGCGAGGACAAAATGATTCGCGTGTATGAGGCGGTGAAGACGAGCGGCGCGGTCAATCAATCGGACCAATCAACGGCAAACTTGGTGTCGTCATCGTTCGCACACGACGGCGCTGTATTGCGACTCGCGTTTTCGCCGGACGGTGCAACACTCTTCTCTACTTCCGAAGACCGCTTAGTAAAAGCTTGGAACTCCGCAGACCTCAGCGAACGCTTTGCAACCGAACCGCAACCGGACTGGCCGGTATCGCTCGCGGCAAGTGCTGATGGCGATACGTTTGCCGTGGGGCGTTACAACGGCACCATCGGGGTCTACTCTGCGGCAAACGGGATCGCGTTGGGTGCAAAGATTGCTGTGGCTGGCGGGGCGAAAAAGAAAGTTCGTAACCCCAACGTCGAAGCCCTCATCATTCGTGCGACGGTTCCGCCGTCAATTTCATCGGTCTCACCGGCACGACTACACCGCGGCTCTGAATTCACGGTGAACGTCCGAGGAAAGAACCTAGATAAAGCACGACCCGTTGTATTCGCCAAAGGAATTACTGCTGAGTTGATCGAACTGAAAGCGGAGCCGGAACCGGAATTAGAGGCGGGCAAAAGTGCACGGGGTACTGGCGCAGAGATTTTGGACAACGCGCGTCCGTATACCGCCAAACTTAAGATCACGATTGCTGAAGATGCCGCGCTTGGCGGCCAAACTATTCTGTTCGAAACGAAGACGGGCTTAACGAATGGCAAGACGATCACGGTGGCGGCGCGCCCGGATATCGCTGAGTCCGCAGCGGACGTTGACGACCCACAAGTCATCGAATGGCCGACCGCGATTAACGGGAAGATCACATCTGCCGGTGAACGTGATCGGTATACCGTTCACGCGGAAGCCGGTCAGGAACTGGTCTTCGCACTCACGGACTCGAGGCTAACCGCAGCGATTCGCCTATTCAATGCTGACGACGAACTTCTCGCCGATTCTTCTCGCGCCGACAGCCCAGCGGACGACCGCTTGGGATACGCATTTACTGAGGCAGGCGATTACGTCGTGGAAATTGCGGACCGCGATCTACGGGGTGGCCTCGGCTATCGATTGCATGTCGGCGAATTTCCGTGGGCGGTGCATTGGTCACCGCTCGGCGTTCCTGCAGGTGGAAAACACGAAGTGAAGCTCGCCGGATTCAATCTTGGAGCTGATCGGATCGAATTGGAATCACCTGCTGATTCGAAGTATGGCGCTCGCGTGCGGCTACCGATTGCAGTACCCGAGGGGAGTCCGATTCGTCTGCCCCGGTTAGCGGCTAGCGCGGCACCGATCACAATCGAATCCGAACCGAACAATGGGCCGAACGAGGCGCAGCTCATTTCTGTTCCCGGGTCAGCGGAGGGAAGGTTCGATTCTTCCGACGATTCGGATCTTTATCGTGTGGCACTGTCCGCTGACGAACTCGTGTATGTCGAGACGGAAGCCGCACGACTGGGATCACAGGTCGACACGTTTATCGACGTGATGACTCCGGAGGGCGATCTGTTGCAACGTGGTGTCATTCGCTGCGTCGCACGGACGCTGCTGACGTTGAACGACCGTGATAGTCGTCAGGCGAATTTGCGTCTCGCAAGTTGGAACGACCTCGCGATGGGCGATTTCATTATGATCGGTTCGGAAGTGATTCGGGTTTCTGATTTACCGGACTATGGGGATGAAGATGTGGCGTTCGCGGCATATCCGAATGGGCAGCGACAAGGCTTCTTCGGAACGACGCCCGAGCATCACGCTGTAGACACCAATATCTACAAGATCGAAATCCACGAACCCGGCACGGAATTCGCCTCGAATGGCATGCCTTCTTTCCCACTTTATTGGCGCAATGATGATGGTTTCTTCGGCGATGGAAATGCGTCAGGCGATTCGTTTATCGAGTTCTCGGCGCCTGCCGATGGTGAGTACATTATTCGCGTGCGCGAAGTGCGTGGAGAGTATGGATCCAATCGTGCCTACCGCCTCCTCGTTCGAAAACCGGCGCCAGACTTCGACGTTTTGGTCAGTCCGTATCGCGTGAACATCTCGCCCGGCAGCCGCGTACCCGTCGACGTTCGTATCCGCCGCAAGGATGGGTTTGACGGCCCTGTCGCAATCACGGCCCACGATTTGCCGGAAGGGTTGGTGCTCGAATCCGATACCGTATTAGCAGGTGAAGAACGGGTCAAACTCTCTCTCGCAGCCTCTGCAGATGCGCAATCGACGGCCCTCGACGCGACCATCCGAATTACCGGCGAAGCCGTAGTCGGCGATCAAACCGTGACCCATGACGGTCGGCTGGGATCGATTACGGTAAGCGAAGTCCAACCCGATCTCGTGGTGGTTCGCGGCGAAGCAGCAGTCACACTCGCCCCCGGCCACAGTAGTCGAACGGCCGTACATTTAGATCGATTCAACGGCTTCGATGGTCGCGTGCCCATCGATGTTATCAATCTCCCTTACGGCGTGCGTATACTCGATACCGGATTAAACGGCATTCTCGTCCGCGAGGGTGAATTTGATCGAGGTATGGAACTGTATGCCGAACCTTGGGTACCCGCAATGAATCGAACGATCTATATTCAAGCAAAAATCGAGACGCAATCGCCACAACCACTTGTTTTCTTGAGTGAGCCGATCGCGTTGCGCATTGGCGGCAGTGTTCAAACTGCGGCAGCTAGCGAATGAACTTCGTCCGCGCAATAGTGATCGTCGGTGTTGTAGCGTTTAGTGGCCACGCCTATGCGCAAGCCAAAATCGATTGGCAAGTGACCGTCTATGCAGACGGTGGGCACAATGCCTTTACCGATCTCATCCGTTGGAAGGACGCATACTACATTTGTTTCCGTCAGGGCGAGCATCACCTTTCGATGGACGGCGTGATTCGCGTCATGCGCAGCGACGACATGCAGACATGGGAACCGTGTGGCACGATTCGCACGCATGGCGATGATCGCGATCCACATTTCGCGGCGACGGACGACCGATTATTCGTGTTCTTCGGCGTTTGGGATTTGCAGTTTGGTGCAGGCACTGCCCTTCCCGACCGTGGAAAAGTTCGATCACACGCCGCCTTCACTGAGGACGGGGAGACGTGGTCAAAAGTCAGCGGGTTGTTCGAACCGGCGTGGTGGCTGTGGCGTGTCCGACATCACGATGGCGTTTTTTACAGTCTTGCGTACACGGCGGTACGTCCGCCGCCGAGCGCGCGGGAAACGCTACTTTTGCAATCGGCCGACGGACTGAAATGGGATCGCGTATCGCGTGTCACGAATGAACGGATGTGTGGCGAGGCGGACATGCGATTCAACGACGATGGATCCATGTGGATTATTTCGCGCACAGGTGACGAAGCAGGAGATGCTGCTCGATTTGATAGCGATCCGACCCGCATGAAATGGACCCGGCGGGATATGGGTACGCTCATCCATGCGCCCGCCATCGCGAACTGGCATGACCGCCTTTTTGTCGCAGGGCGCGGGCGCACTGATGGCGAATACAATACCCAACTTTGGGAAATCGACGACGCGGCGGTAGCACCATTGATAACTTTGCCCAGCGGTGGCGACACCTCGTACCCCGGTTTATTGACCGATCCAGACGCGGATCCAAACGGCCCTCCGACGTTTTTCATCACGTGGTATTCGCAACACGAAACGAAGGATCGCTACGAATCGAACATCTACGCAGCCCGCGTGACAGTCGAGCCGTAGAAACTAGGGCGCCATCGCGATTCGCAGCGCTGCGTCCTTCATTTCCTTATCGATTCCCCGCAACGCTGGCGACGGCGTACTGCCCGCCCCCGTGAACAAGACATGTCCATCCACTAACCCGATGATAAGAATCGCGCGCCGTTCCGCTTTCCGACGGCTGATATCCGGATTCAATTCCATTACCAGCTCGGTCGCCATTTCACACCACTTGGCGTAAAAGCTATCCATCACACGCGCGGCATCCTTATCGTGCGCAGCGAGCGCCCAAAGTTCTTTGAACAGTATCGCAATTTCTGGCTTCGCGTGACTCCGCAACACATAGTCGATGGAATACAAGAGTTGCGTTTTCGGCGACTTCGATCCCCTGGCCGCCTTTGTTCTCAGCACTTCGTAATATTGTTCGATGCTTCGTTCCACCAGCGCTTGTAACAGCGCTTGCTTCGTCGAGAAGTAATACTGAACATTGCTGAGACGAATCCCAACACGCGCTGCAATTTTCCGCGTGGTCAGTTGAGCATACCCCTCCTCGACCAATACCGCTGTTGCCGCGTCCAGTATTTCATCGACGCGCCGCTGTCCCTTCGCTTGCACAGCCGTGCCTTGCCGATGTCGGGTAACGGAGGGTGGTTTTTCGCTTTCCACGGTTCTTTTCTCCCTTGGATAGATTGTAAAGAAACCTGAAAAGCATCGCAATGACGACCGCTTCAAATTCGCAAAGCATTACATAATAAACACTTACAACCCGAGGAGCATCGTCATTATTTGGCCACTTGACCTAATTAGGTTAAATGACCTATATTGCAATCTGCTTCGCAACCAACCCCTTGGAGGATCCCCCATGGATATCGCGGAATTTCACCAGAGCCGCCAATTCGTCGAAACATCCTTTGGTCGCACGGCCTATGTTGAACGCGGTGACGGACCAGCGGCGTTACTCATGCACGGTGCCCCGCTGAACGGTTACGAATGGCGATACGTCCTCGACGGCCTTTCGGGTTTGCGACGCTGCATTGCACCGGACGCGATGGGGCTGGGCTATACCGAAGTGAACGATGGAGTTACGATTACCGCCGATGCACAAGCCGCGATGCTGGTCGAGTTCTTGGACACGCTCGGCGTCGACAAAGTCGATTTGGTTGGCAATGATAGCGGCGGCGGCGTGATGCAGGTGTTCGCCGTGAACAATCCGGACCGAGTACGGTCATTGACGCTGACGAACTGCGAAGCGGGCGACTACGGCGGCCCGGCGGCTGATGCTTTTAGGGAAATGGTGAAGAGTGGCACATTGACGAAGCAACTGCGCGCAATACACGAGAAACCAGCACTCGGTAAGAAACTTTGGTCTATGGCGTACGAAAAACCTGAAGCGGTTCCGCATGAACACGCCGAAGTCTACGTCGGGCCAGTACTTTCCAGTCCGGATCGCATCGCGAACATGGAACAGTATTTGACGTCGTTCGATCCCAAGCATATTGCTGCGCTGGAGGAAGGACTCAGACAACTGGATGTTCCCGCGCTGATCGTGTGGGGCACTGCGGATACGTTCTTCGATCTAAAATTGGGCCAATGGTTGGATGAAGTCTTGCCGCAATCGAACGGCGTTGTCGAAGTCGAGGGTGGTAAGTTGTTTTTTCTCGAAGAGCGGTATGAATTCTTCGGGAAGACGCTCGGCGAATTTTGGGCGAACGTCCCTGTCGAAGTTGCCTGACGAAGCAAACAAATGTCTGGAGATCCCGCTAAATGAGTACGATTTCAATAGTTGTTGTCGCATCGCTGATGGCGTTAATGGGCGTGTGCGGAATCATTACCCCGGTGCGATTCCTTCGTTTCGTTGGTTCCGAGACGTTGGGCCGTGACGGGCGAAATGAAGTTCGTGCCGTGTATGGCGGATTCGGGTTAATGATGGGCGGGATTCTGCTATACGCAGTTCAGGAGACGGCCTACCAGCCCGGCATTCTCTTGTGTATGGGCCTGGCGCTCGCGGGCATGGCGATTGGGCGCATCATATCCATCGTTCCTGATCGGGGCATTTCAGCGTTCATGGTATTCACATGCATAAGCGAATTTGTTGCCGGGGGCGTGCTTTTGCTCGCCATTTGAGGCGTTCAGGGCATGTCTCTTGCCCCTCCGACAGGCCGGTGTTACAGTTTTGGTAGGAAGCGGTAATCTCTTTGGAGGGTTCATCCGCCATGTACCGATACGTATTCGCCATCGCAATCTGCATCACCGCCAGTTCAGCATGGGCAGAAACTGCGCAGGGGCCTTTCGTTGCGACGGTCTCGACCGTACTCGAAGGCGATGTCATTGAAGTCAATGCCTCCGGTGTCGCGAAAACGATTCGTGTATTCGGTATCGACAGTCCGGACGAGAATCAACCTCATTTCGAGTCTGCGACGGAATTTACGCAATCGCTTGTCGGCAACGCTGAGTTAGTGTTCGAACCTAGAGGCACCGACATATCGGACCGTTTGGTGTGCGAAGTGGTCTTACCGGACGGGCGAGACTTGGGCCGTGAACTCGCGCGCTCGGGGTGGGCGTGGCGGTACAAAGCACACGCGCAAGATGAACTCGTTCTTACTCGATTGACTTTTGAAGCGATGGAATCGAAGCAAGGACTATGGGCCAATGCCGCTCCGTTAGCGCCTTGGGACTTTCGCGGCGAACGTTTGGGCGATGAAGTCTTCTTTCCCTTTTCGGATGACATGATTGAAACCGCGCCACCCACAATCGCAAAGTCGCTAACCATAGATCTCACGGCGACGGATCGAACGGCATCGGAAAAATCGGTTACGATCAACCCCGACGGTTCGCGCCGGTTGGTGTTGAAGGGTAATCATAAGCAGTCGGATGCAGACATAGCGTTCATCCAGAACAGCAATCGCATCATGCGGAATGCGGTGGCGCAGCGTGCGGAAGAAAAGCGTGCGAACGCACAAGCACATCAAAACACGATTCAATCACGAATTCAGACGAACATCGCCGTCACGGAATCCCGTCAACGAACTCGAAATACTGGATACGGCATCAGTGGCCCGGTGATCATCTCTGGGGGCTTCGGCTTTCCGCAAGTGTATATCTCGCCGTGGCAGCGAGTAGAAAGCACGCCGAATCCGCACGAACCCGACCTGTGGCCTTACGTTCAAACACCGCGCTGAGATGCGTTGAGATTGGCCGGACGCAATAGACCGCCTGCGACACAGATCGCGTAATTTGCGCAGAGTCCCCATACGCCCGCGCTGATGCTCCAGGGTGATCGGTTTTCCCACACGCCGACCATGACCCCGCCCCAAATTGTAAGGGTGATGCCCGTTCCAACGATCACTCCCGCGAGCACAGCCCACGCCGGAAGTTTGCGCCAGTGAATTCCGAGGACAAACATCGGCGAGATTTGAACCAGGAACTCCAGTTTCAAGCGGATGAGCATCCAAATCGACCATTCGGTTTTCTGCGATACCCACGCCATGCCCACCAACACGGCAATCAGCCCCCAACCGAAAATTTTTCCGACTATCAACAAATGGTGCGGTTCCGCATCCTTCTTGATGTACGCTTTGTAGATGTCTTTCGTAAACATAGAGCTAATCGAAAGCAATGCGGAATCCGCGGTCGACATGATCGCCGCGACAATGGCCGAGAAAATCAGAACGACGAGCCAGTACGTAATCGGACTGCCTTCTGCCATGTCGATCAGCACCAAAATGGTAACGCGATCGCTCTCGAATTGATTCAGCTCGGGGAATCGGCTAATCGCTAGATAGCCCATGAGAAATGCCAAGAGCGTCGTCGTCAGCGGCATGAACGCCATACCCGCGAGGGATACGCGGAGTGTGCGCAACGATTTCGCTGCGAACAAACGCTGTACGGCGTGTGGATATACCGCCACACCAAATCCGAGCAGAATGAGATTGCTAAACCAGGCGCGTAAACCATCGGCTTCCGGTGCAGCGAGTTTTTCAGGCGCATCACGCGCAATGACATCGTGCGCGGCCGGAAGTCCGCCGTCCATGGTTACCAACATGAAGAGAATACAGCCCAATCCAGCCAAGAGGATCGTGCCTTGCACGACATCGGTCCAAGCAACTGATCGCATTCCGCCCAAGGTTTCATACGTGAGCATGACGACTACGAGGATAATGACGCCCCACATAAACGAAATGTTTCCATCGCTGATCGTGACCATCGCATGGCCCATCGCGACGAGGTTTTCGAGGACGTAGTTCGCGAGTCCCCATACCAACAGCAACACCGCAGCGATGTGCAGCGCAGGCGATCCGAATCGGTGATACACATAATCGGCCGGTGTGATATAACCGAACGTGCGCGCAAGACGTACTAAGCGCGGCGCGTAGATCGTGAATACGGTGATGACCACGGTCATGAACATGACGCTGACGATGTACGTCGTACCTTGTCGGTAGGCGCGTCCCGCGAAACCGAGCAACGTGTTTCCGCTGTATTGAGTCGCGAATAGCGTTAGAAAAAGGACGATGAATCCGAATGTCGATCCCGCGAGATAGAAGTCGCGTAGTGATTCTTCTTTCCGACTGCGTCGGCCCAACGCGCCAAGCATGAGCATGACGACCAGATACGCACCCATGACGTAGAGCGCGCGATTGCCGAGTTGAAATTCGCCGGACTCCATCGTTACTCGTCCGCCTCACCGTCATCGCGCCAAAGGCGAATCGCGCCGAACGCAGTCAACACCGAGAGGCCGAACGACGCGCCAATCGTGATCCATACCCACACCGGTAACCCTGCAAACACCGGCCCCTCCTCCCCCGCCGGCCACAGCCAGGGCGTACCGATGAGCATGAGGAGGATCGCAGCGGGAATATACCAACGCTTGTTAATCGGTTCTTGAGTGGGCGACGCGGCAGCCCAGAACGCATCCATGTCGCGTTCGCGTGAGTATTCGTTGCCCGTTGGTGATGGTTCGTCGCTCATGTTCGCGGTAGGACTCCGTGCTAAGTTAGAGGCGTGAATAATGTTTTCGCGCCCGCCCCGAACCTAGAAGGTAGTGCGCCACAACATCAAAACGCAAACCGACACGGTCAACACATTCCAGACGCCCGTTACAAACGTGCGCTACGTTCTCACCGCAACACGCGGAGGACCAGATCCCTCGCCGGGGGACCGTAGCCGCCATCGTCCGCGAAGTTAACGCCGACGCTGTAAATAACGAATCCCTCGTCGATTCGCTTGTACCGGAGTGGTTGACCACTAAACGGGTCGAGCGGCCAAGTCGACGCTAATTCGTCGGGCATGTCGTCCCAATCATTCGGAATATCCCCGCCCTCAAGACGAAGATGCTGAATGGCAATCGCCATTCGTGCCATATTCACTCGGGCTTGCGTCTCGTAAAAGTTTTGGGTCGTGCGATAAATATTGCCGGCGAAAATGCCCCCTAAAATCTCGAACCATGAAAATTCTCGGTCATACAACGCACGATACTCATCCAGTTGACCCGGCAAACCGCCTTCCGCAATTGCGATGTATGCATCGGTTACCTCGATAAAGCTCGTCCGCGCCAAGCCATTGAAAATGGAATAAGATTGCGGCGCATCAAATTGGTTGAGCGTCCGACATCGCATCGCAACGATATCGTTCACCAACGCGTCTTCCACTAATAATTTACCTAGCAGCCCATCGACTTCGGTCAATTGGTCGCGCGTGAGATCGTTCTCGTTCAAGATGAACTCAATCGCAGAGACCGTGCGCTCAACCGACATTTTGAAAGGTATGAACGCCCCATCCGTCGGCGCTTGCACCTGTGATCGGGCGAGATGAACGAGCTTTGAAAGCTCTGCTAACGTCGCGTCCGTATCGCCACGACTGTTGTAATATCGAGACCGTAGCCATTGCCCGATCAGCACCTTGTGCATTTCGATAAGCGTCGTGGTATAAGGCTGATTGAACGCGAGATCACGGCTGCCCTCGAATTGATTCGCTTCGTCGATGAGCTGAAACGCTAGTGCTTCGTAGTCGAGAAATGCCGAAATCTTCGCGAGCATTTCGTCGGATATCGGCGTACCCAAAGGTGGTAGATTCCCTCCTCCAAACAGCGGAATCTCAGCCAAGTCAGGATATGTGGACTGGTTAAGAATGCTGCCCGCCTGAACATAGTACTCCGCCGCATTTTCACCAACGGGCGGTTCGGGATAGAGTGCATCGAGTTCCGCGATGGTAGTGGGATACCCCTTGGCCCTTTGTGCCTCAGTTCCGTCATCGGTTGGGAGTAGCAAAAGGTATACGCCAATCGCCAACACAAGTACGGTAATTCCGACCAGCGTAAGGCAGCCCGTAAGCCCGATACGTTTTCGAAGTGAACGGCGACGGCGATTACTCATCGCAACACGCGAAAGACTATGTCTCCACCTGTTGATGCGTCGCCACCATCGTCTATGAAGTTACGTCCAGCGCTGTAGACAATATAGCCGTCATCGATTCGCTTGTAGCGGAGCGGTCTACCGGTAAACGGGTCGATGAGCCAGCGTTCCTTCAATGTTTCTGGCATGCTAGCCCAATCATTCGGAAGCGCTGCGCCGTCGAGACGCAGTTGCTGAATCGCGATCGCCATTCGGGCGGTATCTATCCTGGCTTGCGCCTTGTAGAAATTAAGGACCGCGCTATGCAGTGGACCGGAGAAAGCGGCTGCGTAGAATTCAAGCAATGAGAATTCATGATTGAGTAACGCTCGAAACGCACCGAGCTCATCAGGCAAGCCGCCTTCCGCAACTTCGAGATATTCGTCAGCGATATCAGTAAGATTTTTCCGCGCCAATCCGCTAAAAATGGAGAACGACTGCGGTGAATCCATTATGTTAAGTGTCCTGCATCGCATGGCAACGATATTGTTCACCAATGCATCTTCCACCAAGAGTTGCTCTAACATAACATCGATTTCATTCAATTGATCATGCGTGAGATCGTTTTCATTCATGATGAATTCAATCGCCGAAACCGTGCGCGCAACCGAATTCGTAAACCCCATCAACCCATCAGCTACCGGCACTTGAGCCTGCGAATGCGTGAGATGAACGAGTCTCGAAAGCTGTTCCAATGTCGCGATCGCATCGCTACGACTATTGAAATACCGCGTTCGAAGATATTGCCCCTGCAGCGCCTTCAGCATTTCTCTAAACGAAGAAGCCCCCGTCTGATCATGTGCGGGGTCGCGACTGTGCTCGAACTCGCTCGCTTCGTCAATGAGCTCGAATGCCAGCGATTCGTAGTCGAGAAAGGCCGAAATTTCCGTGAGCATATATTCAAATATCGGCGTACCCAAGGGCGGCAATTCCCCTTTTCCGAACATCGGCAACCAAAACAGGTCTGGATACGTGGAGTCATTCAGAATGCCGCCAGCTTGGACGTAGTACTCCGCCGCGTTTTCACCGACGGGTGGTTCAGGGTACAACGCATCGAGTTCTGCGAGCGTGGTGGGATACCCCTTGGCGCGAAGGGCAGCGGTCCCGTCGTCCGTTGGAAGGAGTAGCAAATATACGCTAACCGCCAAGACGAGAACGAGGCCCACAGCGAGCACGAGGCACCCAGTCAACCACACGCGCCTTCGATAACGACGTTGCCGACCAATACTCATTTGAGGATTCGGAACACCACGTCTTGCATACCGCGTTTACGATGTTCGTCTGGACCTGCCTCAGCGAAGATCCCCTCATCATCGACCATATTGCCACCGACGCTGTAGACGATGAATCCTTCGTCGAACTGTTTATAGATGAGCGGTTCGCCACTGAAGGGATCGATGGACCACGCGCTCAATACTGATTCAGGGAATCCGTCAGCGCTTCCCGGCAGGTCGCCGCCATCGAGACGAGAATTTTGGATGGCGATTGCGACACGCGCGGCCATGATTAATGCATGCGTTTCATAATAGCTTTCGATGTTACGAGTAAACGGTTCCGATATCAATGAGGAGAACGGTCGAAAGTAAGAATACGTTTGATTGAGTCGGCTCTTATATGCGTCCAGTTCGAGTGGAAGTCCTTCCTCCGCAATTTCAATGAAATCATCTATCGCGCCGACGTAGTCCGCACGAAAAATACCGCCCACCACCGGAATGCGATTTTGCGACGCCATCATGCTTGTGCCGAAGCAGCGCTCTCCAATGAACGCTCGCGCCAACGCGTCATCGTCCATTAGCAATGCGAGCGATGAGTCGAGCTGTTTCAATTGTTCTGTTGTGAAGTCATTCTCGTTTAGCATTCGTTCCGTGGTTGATACCGTCATTCCAATCAAGGCCACATTCACCATGTTGGCGAGTAACATCGGTTCATTTCGAAGTGAGCGGCTTACCCCAACGAGCTTATCGTACTCGGCGAGGAGCGTGTCTACATCTGATTGTCCACTGTGATAGAGCGTGCGCAAGTTTTGTCCGCGAACTAAATTTCGAACGCTCGTGAGATGTGGAAAGAGTACACTGCCTGGAGCCATATTGAAATTGGCGGGGTAGCGCACTTCTTCAAATTCACTACCTTCATCAATGAGTTCGAACGCCTGCACCTCGTGGTCCAGAAATGCACGGACAACGGCACGCATTTCGTCCGGTATCGGCGTTCCCAGAGGCGGGAGATCCGCCTGGCCTTGAATCGGTAAGTTGTCGTAGTCCGAAAACGATGCGTTTTCGAAAAGTTTACCCGCTTCCAGGTAATACCCCGCAGCATTTTCTCCGATCGGTGGCTCGACGTACCACGCATTTAGCTCGACCAGTGTTGTCGGATACCCCTTGGCGCGCAGCGCTTCCGTGCTGCGATCAGACGACGCCCCCAACAGTAGCCACGCAATCACCGCCATCAAAACGACGGTACCCAGAATAACCAAGCACCCGGATAGCCAACGCCGTTTTCTGCGCGGATGATGTTCGTAGTCTTCGTTCATTCAAGTATCCTAACGATTGATACGCTTACTGGCCCGAACACACTAACTGACTGCACATTCATGACCATACATGCTCCGAACGATCAATCGGTGTTCCCGCCCGGGTGAACGCAATTTCGATCTGATACAAAAGAAAGGCGCAAAGAAAAACTGATTCAATACGCCGTCCGCAGGACCTTCGCGTCTTTGCGTTTATTTGCGTTCGTTTTCTTAGAGGTGGCGGGAAGCGCCGTACCAATTGCTGCTGCCGTGATCGAGGTGGAGGACGGGGAGGCCGCTGAGGCGTTTTTCTTGGCCGAATGCGTCGCGCATGTCTTGGCCGAATTTCCAGTCGGCACCTTCAAAGTGATTTAGTTCTTCATAGCGAACGGTGTCGAGGCATTCACGTCGTACGCATTGGCAGTAGCCGAGCGGAACGCCCTCGGCTTCGCGGAATCGGTATTCCCCCGCGTCTTCCAGCAACACATCCCACACCGCCCACGGCTCAATTTCGCCGAGCAGAACACGGGCCGTGGTGTGTGGAGTCAACATCTTGCGACCATCAGGCACGACGAACTTGACGCTGTCTTTCATGTCCGCTAATTTCGCAAGTGCCGTCGGCGGGAGCAATACGTCTGCATCAAGCACGACAATCCAATCGCCGTTCGCCTTGGCGATACACTCGTTCAACATGAAACCTTTGGCGGTTGTGTGTTCGGGCGCAAACGCGGTCTTCACGATTCGTAGGTCTGGGTGCGCCAATGCCAATCCGTCCAACACATCGCCGGTAGCATCAATACCGGGCACATACGCGACATGCACTTCGATGTCGTCCATCGCGATGCCTCGTTGATGGGCGAGATTTTGCAGCACGGCTTGCAGTCGTCGAGCATATCGGGTGCTCACCATCACGACGGAGACTTTCGCCTTGTTGCGAACGGGCCTCTCCCCCGCGCCTTTCCAAACGTACACCGCTTGCGTCCCCACAGAGCCATCGATGTTCCAGAGCGAAATGCGCGGTTCGAGTCGATTACCCAGCCGCACCGGCGCGTAGTATTCGCCCACGAACTCTACAGGCTGCACGGGTTGACCGTCGCGCAGGAGCACATACCGCCCGTCTTCGGCCACGTGCAACACAATCCGATGAGCGTAGGCGACCATCGGACAAACGAGTTTTGCATGACGTCCGAAACAGAATCCTGCGAACTCTGCGACACCTCCGCCAACCGTGAACGAAATTGTAAACGGTGATTCAAGCGTTGCGAGTGGAGTGCTCACCTTTTCCGAATTGGTAAACGAAAACCAGCCCATGCTGCCCGGCGATTGACGACCCCAAAGTCCTTCAATGTCGTAATCGAACGAGGCGATCTCGCAGTCAGGGGGACGGTTCAACACGATGTCGTTTGCCTCTTCAGCCAGCGCAACGATGTCTGGGCTTGTCGCCGCGCGTGCCGAATCTATCGCATCGTAATACCGCGGACGCGTAGGCCGACCATACCTACCAACCTTAACGTCATGTTCCTCGATTATTTTCTCGATACCCGGCAAGGCGATGACTGCTTTGCGCAAGACCGCCGATGCATCTGGCGGCGTCGAGTTCGCCAACCATGACCTGGCACCCGGCAGCGCCTCGGCGTCAGTCGAAACCGAATTGGGCCGAAGCAGCGGCGCGCGATGCCTCGACAATTTGTGCGCCGCCCAAACACGCGCCTTGATCCACGGATAATCCAAAATCCACGGTAACAACCGCGCATCGATCGGGTTGTTGGTAGACGTGTGAACGCCCTGCATCATCAAGAGCGCTTTGCCACCCCAACTTGGCCCGAGTCGCCAAAGTTTCTCTGCTAACGCATAGGCATGCGGCTCGTACTGTTGATAGTCTTTCAGGATTTCTGCGGGATTCAGCGTGTGGGCATGCAATCTGGGATCAACCATATTGCGCGGCATCCGCATAATGCTGAGTTCGATGTTATCGCGGTCAATGGCGTTCGCTAGCACGTTGAGTTGATTCACGGTCACCGTACTGTGCATCGCGTTTCGCGCGGGTGCAGCGTTGCTGAATGGATCCCACAGCGCAATGTTCACGACGTTGACGCGCGCGTCATTCACGATTTTTGCGATGGCATCGACATCCAAGTCTTGTTCGAATGGTGCGGTGAACTGGACACGTATCGGCAAACCTGCGTCGCGACAACGGTTCAACCATTGCGTGAATTCCGGAGCGTCCGGCCGATCCGGGCATAGGAGAACATCCAATAAGCCTGCTGATTGCAGTCGCTTTGTCGGTGGCGGTGGTGCGGCGCAGGATGTCCGTAATGAAAACTGCACGTCCATTGCTTCGGTGGACGCGCGCAACCGTTGCAACAGTGTCAGGTCACATGCGCGGTGAAGTAGATCGATCTTGGGCGTCTTGAAGACAAAGCGGCTCAGCCTTATCCAACGCTCCAGATCCGGTTGGGACACCATGCGCCCCCGAGCATTGTGCGCGAGGATAAGGCCACGGATTGGCGCGAGCGTCTGTTCGATCGATTGGAGAGCCATTGGCGACTATTGTGCCTGAAACGACGTACGCGATGGCATGCAGAGAAGATCGATTACCAATGTTTCTGCGTGCCGTACCATTGACTGCCGCCGTGATCGAGGTGTAGCACCGGCCGTCCCATCAGGCGTGTTTCCTTGCCATATTCCCCTTGCAACGCCATTCCAAACCACATGTCCGCCCCCTCGAAGTGGTCAAATTCCGCGTATTTTATCTTGTCCATAAACGCCTTGCGGAACACCTGAAGAAACCCAACCGGTACACCGACGGCTTCGCGATATCGGTATTCCCCCGCACCTTCGATCAGGTTTTCCCATTCGTCCCAAGGCTTTCGTTCGCCCAGTAGGATTTGTGCGGTCGTTTCCTCGTTCAACATTTTGCGTCCGTCCGGCGCGATAAAGTTGCTGTCCTTCGCCGCATCTTGAATGCGCGCAAACATGTCCGGTGCCAACAAAATATCGGCGTCCATCAAGCAAATCCATTCGCCCGCTGCCATGCGGACCGCTTCGTTGATCATGAATCCCTTGGCGTTGGTATTCCGTTCTCGGAATGGCGCTCGAACAATGCGTAACTCCGGATGCGCGCGATGCATGCTGTCGATCAAATCGTCCGTCGCATCTTGTCCCGGCACGTAGCAAACGATGACTTCGAGTTGTGCAAGGTCGAAGTCTTGTTGATGCGCGAGACATTGCAACGTGGCCTGCAACCGCCGCGTATACCGTGAATTAACGACGATGACGGAGTACTTCACCGATTCACGGAGGGAGTCCTCTACCGCGGCACCGTACCAAAATTTGATGAACTGGGTAACGACCTTGCCATCGATATTCCAACACGAAATGCGCGGTTCTAGCACGCCGCCTAAACGAATCGGCGCGTAGACTTCCCCTCGAAACTCGACCGGTCGCACACGAACCCCATCCCGCAACAGGATGTAATGGCCATCGGCCTCCACGTGAAGGACCAGCTTATGCCGGTACTCTTCCATCGCGCACAACACTTTGCAGTTGCGACCAAAATCAAAACCGATGTGTTCCGCGATTCCGCCACCAAATGAAACGGACAGCGTGAATGGCGGCTGCAACGTCGCTAACGGGCTGCTAACCTTTTCCCGCGTGGTGATGGAATGCCAACGAATCCCGCCTTCCAAGACATCGAACGGCGCATTTTCGATCACGTATTCATACGGCATGAGTTGCCGATCCGCGGGACGGTTTTCGACGATCTCGTTCGCTTTTTTCTCTAGCGCTTCATAGCCTTCACCCCAAGGCCTACGCGCCGCATCGACGACGTCATAGAACTTGCCTTGATGGCGCGCATAGTGCATCGGCGACACGATCAGCTCGCCGTTCAACGGGGTCATTTTTAATCCCGGTAACGCTTGATCCAATTCGAACGACTTTCCGTCCGAGACCCGGCGCATACTGCAGTTGGCGAGGGCTGTACCCAATGCGCGTTCATCTCGCTTTTTCTGGCGTGTAGCAATGCGTAGGTGGTCTTCCACCGAGGTGACCCGCTCTTCGGCGCGGCCCCGCATTCGCCGCCAATGGTTCGTGAGCTTGTGAAAACCATTCAACGCATCGCGACCAAATCGCGCATACAGAAAAAACCGGAGTATCACTGCGTCCGCGAAAGTGCGCTCAAACGAATTTCGGGATAGATAGATTAAGACCAGCGTGCTGACCTTGTTTGGCGTCAATCGGTAAAGGGTCTCAGCGAGCTCATACGACTCACGCTCGTATTGTTGGTGATCGCGGTAGAACTGCGCGTCATTGACGACGTGATTCCACAATTCCTTATCAACGAGACAAAACGGAAGTCGCAGTAGATTCACTTCAACATCAAGGCCTGCCAACGCTCTGGCCAGGTCGTTCATTTTGGCGACGGTGTTTTCAGAATGCGCACTGTTTCGCGCACCAGACCGAACCACAAACGGGTCATACGCCGCGATGTTCACCACGTTCGGCAAGGATGTACGTAGCCGTTCTACATAGGCATCCACATTAAAAGCGAGTTCAAACGGGCCTTGAATTTGTAGACGAAATGGAAGTTCTGCTTCGCGGCACGCGGCCATCCATTCGTCCATGTGCGCTGCGTGATGCCCTCGCGGAGCGATGATGACGTCCAATAAGCCTTCAGCCTCCAATCGTCGCAAGTCCGGAGGCATGAACGTGCCATCAATGCGAAGCGAAACGCGCAAGCCGATATCGCCGGCTGCAGAGAGTAACATCGGCATCCGGGACACGGAGTCTTCATCTGCAAGGAGATCGACTTTCTCGCACCCAAATGCAAGCCGGTGTAAACGTAACCAACGTTTGACGTCAATATTGGAAAACGGGTGACCGTTCGCGTTTTGTAATGGCACGATTCCACGGACCGGCGGTAACCGTTCTTGGTCCACAACGAGGGTTGGGCGATTTTGGAGTACGGTTTCAGTCATACGGCGGGAGTCACTACTCTAGTTCAATTCGACCGTCATATTGGCTACAACAAAAGGTGAATACACTGAATCGCGCAAACGTAAAGTATAACTGCCATTGATTTGATCGGTCAATAATAAGGTCATGATACACTCTTCAAGGAAGAGATCCTGAATGCCCAGCCAAACCACAAATCCTGTATTCGACTTGATCTGGCGCACACGACTTCGGCGCGTGGCAACCACCTTCATTGGTGTATTGGTGGTCGCGACGTTGGTACTGTCCATCGCCAAGTCCCGCGCAGACCAGGCCTTCTACACGGGATACGATGCAAGTCTCCCGCTCAACGCCGAACTCCGATCCGACGATTCGACATTGGGATACCGCCGGATTGATCTAACGTTCGAAGGACTGTCTGGTGAAGCCGTTCCGACGCTTCTAGCAATTCCGGCGGGTGATCAGGCCTTTCCGTGTGTGATTTTCCTACACGGTATCGGACAGGACAAATCGTTTCACGACACCATTGCGCCAATTTTCACGGAAGAGGGGTACGCGATCGCCACGTACGATCAATTCACGCGCGGTGAGCGGCATTTGGGCGATGAGGCATCATTCGTTGAAGAAGCACTCGGCCTGAGACGGCGCGCGTCAGTGACCGTTCTCGAAACCCGACGCTTAGTCGACTATCTCGAAACTCGCGACGATATCGAGGCGGATCACATTTACCTCCTCGGTGCCAGTTTTGGGGCAATAACGGGGAGCACCGCCGCTGCATTTGAGCCAAGAATTCGCGCGGTCGTCTTGACCTATGGTGGCGGCGACTTGCCCAAACTCTTCGCGAGCGCAGAGGCTAAAGCGGGACTTGGTCGCGCCCACGGCGTCGTGTCGATGATTGCCAGCTACCTGATGGCCCCCGCGGACCCGGTCCACCACGTAGCTAGAATTGCACCGCGTCCCGTTCTGCTGCAAAACGGCGAACAGGACAGCGTGATCCCACCCAGTGCTGCGCGGGCCCTCCACAAAGCGGCAGCCCAGCCGAAGGAGGTCGTGTGGTACGAAGGTGACCACATCGGACTTGATGAGGCGCATGTGGAGCGGGTGTTGCTTGACACTGTGGAATGGCTTGGCGACCACTAGAATTTAGGAGTTGATTGATTGAAGAACGCCCTGATACGATACCCCGCAAATACCGCAAAACGATAATTACTAGAATCACCGATCTACGCACCGCAGACGGAAATACTGGTGTTGATGTTGTGGTTCTACTTTAGAGCTGATTGACAAGGGGAATTCTTTTATGGCGGATATTCGAAGCAAAGTATTCACGAGTGGGGAAGTCGCCACCGTTTGCGGCGTTTCACCCGATACCGTTTCCCGCTGGTTTGATTTGGGTCAAATCGAAGGCTACCGCTTAGGCCCTGGCGGTGATCGACGCATCCCTTACCCCGGCCTTCGAAAGTTTATGGTGAGCCACGGCATTCCCTTGGATCGGCTTGAGCAAGGGGAGAAACGAATCTTGGTCGTTGATGACGATCCCTATTACCTCGACATCATCCCTGCGGCGTTGGCGAAGTCTTCCGATTACATCGTCTCTGTGGCCTCGACTGGATTCGATGCGGGTGCGCAGGTCGTGGATAAGAATCCGCACTTGCTCATCCTCGATATTCATCTGTCGGATATGGATGGACGGATGGTGTGTGAACGTGTGAAGTCACGTGACGAAACGAAGTCCACTCGGGTCCTTGCCATCTCGGGATATATCGACGACGATGAAGCCAAGTCGTTGTCCAGTTATGGATTCGACGACTACCTGAAGAAACCGTTTAGCGTGTCCGAGTTGACTGATCGTGTGAACCGGCTATTTGAAATGCCGGATTCCAATCTGTCGCGCCCCAAGCGGTCGAGCACCGCGGTCGATTGAGCGTCTCGTATTCTGCCAAGCTTGCTGAGGCATTCGCGTTCGCCCACCGGGTACACGCGGATCAGTTCCGTAAAGGCAGGCCTGTCCCGTTCATCACACACCCAATGGCCGTCGCCGCACTCGTTGGCGAACACGGGGGCACTGAACTCGAAGTCATTGCTGCGTTGTTGCACGATTGCGTGGAAGATGGCGATGGGCTGCGTACGTTAGAAGAAATACGCGCAGCGTTCGGGGAGGATGTGGCGAATGTGGTGTGGGGTTGCTCCGATACACACGAACAACCAAAACCACCATGGCGCGCTCGAAAAGAATCGTTCATCGAAAAGATGCGATCCGCCTCTCCAAGCATTAAGCAGGTCGTAACCGCGGATAAGATCCACAATGCACGGGCATTGCTTGCGTTGTTAGCGGACCGGAGCGCGGACGTTTGGCATGAATTCGCGGGCGGGCGCGAGGGTACGCTTTGGTACTACACCGCGATATCCGACGCGCTGGGCGATGGTTGGAATTCGGATCTACTGGACGTGCTTAACGAAGAAGTCGCGAAGCTTCGAGTGGTTATCGAAGTGGCTTAGGCGCGAAATCACGCGCTCTCGTACGTCTTCCGCATCGTCGTCGCTAAGATGCCCATGCCTTCGCGATACTTAGTCACGGTGCGCCGTGCGATTTTGAGGCCTTCAGCCTTGAGCAAATCCGCGATCTTTTGATCACTCAATGGTTTTACTTTGTCTTCTTCGTCGATGATTTTCCGAATCATGACTTGAACGCTCTTCGACGATTGCGCTTCGCCGGTATCGCGACGCAAGCCAGGCGAGAAGAAGTACTTCATTTCGAACAGCCCTTGCGGCGTTTGCATATATTTGCCGCGCGTCGTTCGACTCACCGTCGCTTCGTGCACACCGACCACGTCTGCAATTTCCTGCAAGGTCAACGGCCTGATGGCCTCCGCGCCCTTTTCCATGAACCCGACTTGTACGTCGAGGATTGCTTTTGCAATTCGCAGAATGGTGCTTTGACGCTGCTCGATATTCCTGATCAACCACTTCGCGGAATCGACCTTGTCTTGCAAATACTTTTTCGCATCTTTTTCCACGCCCTTTTGACGCATCAGCTTTTGGTATTGCTGATTCACGCGAAGCTCGGGCACCCAATCGTTTTGTAAGTACACTTTGTATTCACCGTCCACTTTTTCGACGATGACGTCGGGCGTGACATATTGGGGAGGTGCCGTAGAGAATTCATGGCCAGGCCAGGGGTTGAGTCGCGCCAGTTCCGTGCGCAATGCTTCAACTTCGTCCGCCGTAATTTTCATCGCTTTCGCGATCTTCGGGATTTGGCGGCGTTCCAACTCGGTCAAATGTTCGGCGACCAATACACGCAGTTGGTCGTTGTCCGGACACTCAACATTGATTTGCAGGAGCAAACATTCAACCACGTCCCGCGCGCCAACTCCTGTCGGCTCAAATCGCTGAATCCGGGTGAGCATGAGCTCGACATCTTCCAGACTCGACCCCGTCTCCTCGGCGACGGCTTCCAGTGATCCGGTGAAATACCCCTTCGCATCGATCTCACCGATGATAAGCTCACCAATCGCGTAGGTCTGATCGTCTTTCGTCGCTAGGCGCAACTGTTTCAGCAGCATCGCGGTGAATGATTCGCCGCCGGTAATCGAGTTTTCATAGAAATCGCGTCGGGAATCCGCATCGGCGTTCCGGCTCATGTCTGTACCGGTCCGTCGAATATCGCTCCAGTCATTTGCGAATCGGTCCAGATCGTTGTCCGGCGCGTCGAACGTGTCGGTCTCGTCTTTAACGGCGTTTTCGCCGTTTTTGGTCTGTTCGGGCTCGGGTTGCTTCTGAATTACTTCGAGCGTGGGGTTCTGTTCCAGCTCTTCCTGGACGAATTGCTCCAGTTCAATACCCGATAGCTGCAGGATTTGGATGGCCTGCTGCATTTTTTGGGTGAGCATCAGACGTTGTGATTGTGTCTGAACTAACCCATGTTCCATCCGCATCATTATTGACGGCCCCCTCGACCCAAGCAAGACATATGCCATTCTACCCGACAACCGCAATACTGTCAATTGATCAACATCGTGAGCCGTGTTATCTTGCGTTATTGTCGCATGCGTAAGTGTCTGGGGGGTGAGGCTTTGATTCAATTCAGCCTCTTAGGAAGTGGGAGCAGTGGGAACGCACTGCTCATCAAAACAGATCGTACCAAAATCCTCGTCGATTGTGGACTCAGCTACCGCCAACTCCGGTTGCGGTCCGCCGAAGTCGGCGAGTCTATCGAAGATTTGGACGGCGTCCTCGTCACCCACGAGCATTCTGACCATGTCAACGGAATCGGCGTGCTGACTCGAAAACAGAAAACCCCGGTATTCATGACGCGGGGCACGTATCACAATTTACCGAAGAACCTGGGCCTGCTCGAAGGTATCGAATGTTTCGAACCCGGAGAGACGGTATCCATCGGCGATATCGAGGCCGCCAGTTTTAGTGTCGCACACGATGCCGCCGATCCCGTCAGCTACGTTTTACGGTCCAACGGTACGAAACTCGGCATCGCGGCAGACCTCGGCCATGCCACGGCTCTCGTAAAACAACGACTGACTGGCGCACACGGGCTTATTCTGGAATCGAACTACTGTCCTGACATGTTGCGCGACAGTTCGTATCCCTTCCAAGTGCAACAACGAATCAATAGCAGCTCCGGCCATTTGTCGAATCGAGATATGTCTTCGTTGCTCGCGCATGTCGCACATGATGAATTGCAACAAGTGGTCCTCATTCATATTAGTGACGAGAACAACACGCACGACCTCGCCAAGAATATGGCGGTTCAGGCACTCGGTGTCCGCACCGTTCCGGTCAACGTTGCGCCACAAGATCGGCCAACCAAATTATTTGAGGTCAGCTCGTGACCATCGACGCCTTCTTCGAACGGCCCGATGTCGCGGCGTTGATCGAACAGGCCCGAGTCGCGGCGTCCATGCCCGTTTCGGTGCATGCTCACAGCAATGAAGGCGAAGATGCGCGCGTCGCAGGTTCCGGTTCGTGTTCAGTATGCCGTCTTGCGAATTCATCTGAGGAAGGCATTGCCGCTTGCCGCGACTCCCGAGGCACTGCGGCCGCTCAAGCGCTAAACCGCAATCGTTCTGTCCCGGTCACGTGTCACCTTGGCTTGTCTTGCGTTGCGGCCCCGTGTGTAGCTGACTCCAACGTGCGTAGCGCGATCACGTTTGGACCGTTTTGTCCGGCGGAAGCTCCGAGGGGGCTTGAGGCTATCGTCGCAGAAAGGCTGGACGCGATCGCAATTGATGAGCGTCCAAACCTCGACGACATCGCGCGGGTATCTGCCGATGGTGTGCCGATCCTTGTCGAATGGACCGTCGACCGACTCACCGCACTTTGGCAAGAAGTGGCTGGCGAAGAAGCGTCGGGTGCTGAAATTGAGGAACAAGATGTACCGCCACCACCTCCGATACCGGTAAAGTCTCGCGCACGCATTCCAGGTCCCGCGCCGATCATCGCGCTGGCATTGGCTGCGGGCGATTGCGATTCCGCCCGTTGGTTCCTTCGGAATGCACTGGAAGAGGCTGCAACACTGCACGCCGGCGGCGCACAGGCTCGGGCGATGAGCCTGGTGTCGCAAGTGCTCGAAGCTGCCGACCATGCGCGCTTGCCCACGCAACAGGCCTGGGACCATTTTGACGAATTTGTGACCGCGGGTCGTAGTACGCGCGACATCGCCGTGCTGTCGCGCGCCTGTATGCGGGTGTTTCGATTTGTCGCGAACGCGTGTGAAGGACAAACGGCAGATCGACTAGCGATTGTCTTCGGTGATGTCATCGCGGAATATGGCGAGGGCATTTTGCTGGATGACGTCGCTTCGAAAACAGGTACCGATCCGACCGCGATTACGCATTTGTTGCAACGGCGCTTCGGTCTGAACTTCTCGGAACTCGTAGGCAAAGTGCGGATCGAGCGGGCGAAACGGTTGTTGCGCGATTCACGGCTCAGCATAGTCGAAATCGCGAGGCGTGTTGGTGTATCCGATCCGAGCAATTTTGGGCGACTTTTCCGAAAGTTCGAGGGAATCGCACCACTCCATTACCGCGAACGATTTCGGCGCGCGGCATGAGCATGGTCAACAAAATGCGAAATTGGTGGTGGCGCATTACCTGTCCATCGGAGTTTCTCTGCGATAACTGCCTTTACGATCATGGGTCTGTATGCAAGCAAGCCGCTCGACCCAACGCCACCCAGTGCCCCGACTATAAACCGAAAAACAAAGCGTGAACGTAGCGCCCAATTACATCGGGCGTAAATAACTCGGGATCACACGCATGCCCTACACCCCCATCCTCGCAACGCTCGGCTACATTCTATCGCCGGACCGCAAGCAAACCTTGCTCATTCATCGCAATGCGCGAAAAGACGATCAACACTTCGGAAAATACAACGGCCTCGGCGGCAAACTACATCCGGATGAAGACATCGTGACCGGCTTCCGCCGTGAAATCCGCGAAGAAGCAGGGATCGAATGCGTCGATTTCTCGATACGCGGCACGATTAGTTGGCCCGGTTTCGGCGCAGCAGGCGAAGACTGGTTCGGATTTATCTTTCGCGTCGACACCTTCACTGGCACGCCGTTCACCGAAAACGTGGAAGGCACACTTGAATGGGTCAACGTCGACGATATCCTCTCGCTCCCACTCTGGGAAGGCGACCGCCACTTCCTCCCCCTCGTTTTCGATGATGACCCACGCGCATTCCACGGCGTGATGCCGTATGACGGTGGCTCGCCCCTTAGCTGGAAATTCGAACGAATCGGGTAGACGAGATTCACGGCAAAGTCACGAAGGACACAAAGAAAGATAGACCGGCGAAATGGGTGAACTCGATCTCGCTTAATAACCAGTCCCTCATGTGGAAGAGGAACTCTACGCGGGTTTAGTTCGGTGTCGCACCATAGGTTTCGCACAATTCGGTTACCGAAATGATGGTCAGTCGCGCCATGAGTTCTTCGGCATATTCGTGACCACTCTCACTAACGAGGCTTTCGATCGATATATCGGCGTCGTTCGCAAAATGCATGCGCATTATGCCGGGATTTTCGTGTTCCATGGTAACACCGGCCATTACAACAAACTCGAATTTCCGCGAAGTTGCCAACTCACAGATGCACGTCAGAACGAATACCGTAGGATCCATTGTCGCGTTTTTATTGTCGAAGCCGTATTTTACGGTGGAGAAATTTTCGCCGCGCTCTAGTTCCTCAACTGTAATCTCACCGTCTCCACCGGAGAACGCGTTGATATACAGTCCCTTAACGGTTTCCTGCCCGGGTGGAAACGGTTTAACCAATTCGTTCGAATCCGGCATCGTGTCGAGCATCGATTCAACGTCGAAGTCCGAATCAACGGAACTCGGATCGAACATCATCTTGAGCATTGAAAGCGAAATCAGCCCTAAGTCATCGTACACCTCTTGAAGATCCTCGGAGTACGCATCGCCCACGAGTTCTTTCAGCGGGACCGATTTGTCATTCGTGAAAAAGATTTTCATTATCGATGTGTTTTCGTCCTGCTCATCCTCGGGACTTAAGTCAGCGTTAATGAAGTACTCGAACTCGCGCTGCTTCGCGATTTCGTATACACATTTCATGATGACCATCGAGCTTCCGACCGATGTGCCTTCCTTAATCTCCACCGTCGCCAGCGAATAATTCTTGCCACGCTCGGTCTCAGTGAAGGTGATGTCGTATCCATCCTCTTTAACGTCTAAGCTGAAGAGTTCGGTCGGGGTTTCCGACGTCGAGTCGGATGAATCTGGGTTGGAAGGCTCTTGAGCGTTCCCACAATTGACAAACAAAGGCGCAGCAATCATCATCCAAAAAGCGTAAGAGATTCTCATTGTGCGGCCTCCTTCTGGAGCGAGCAGCCACCCTATCACATCGTTTGGCCATACTTGAACGAGTCCTATCGTACACAAGAAATTCATCTCCCCATCAACGCATATCGGCGTCATTTGCGGATGCGTTTCTTCGCGCCTTTGCGCCTTTGCGTTTCTCTATAATGGCTCCTGTCGACTCCGCGATGCTTCACGACATAGAATGCGCCGCGCCACATGAGGAGCGGTATACGTGAACCCAATTATCGAATCGTTATACGAGACCAAGCACGCGGAGAACGCTGAAGGCGAGATGATGGCGATTGAACCGGCGTCTATTCTCCGTGAGGACGGCGAGATGCTGTACTCATTGGTCCGCAAGAAGTCGGACAGTCGGTCACTTGAAATGGGGATGGCGTTTGGACTCGCTTCGCTCTTCATGTGTCAAGGCCACATCGATAATGGCGGCGGCCATCACACGGCCATCGACCCGTATCAAGATCATTGGTTCAAACAATGCGGTACATTGAACGTCGCAAAACTAGGCTTTGAAGACTCGTTCCGTTTCTTTCAAGAACGAACGCATGAAGTCTTGCCAAGACTTTTCCAAGATGGCGAACGCTTTAATCTTGTATTCCTCGACGGCAATCATCGGTTTGAATACATCATGCTCGATTTTTTTTATGCGAGTCGTATGTTGGAGGTCGGCGGATTTCTCATGCTCCATGATCCCTGGATGCCGTCGACGCGTAAGGCGACGTCGTTCATATTACGCAATCTATCCGACGAGTTTTCACTCTACGAACCGGCGTTGGCCAATCCGCCTTCTTTCGTGGGTGGTATTTTCGAGTTCGTAAGAGATGTGATCAAGAATCCGTACGACATGGGTGCAGCGCAACTCTTTTCAAAGATACGGTTCAACAACTACATTGTCTTCGAGAAAATTGCAGAAAACGATATCTACCACTGCGACATTCATTGGGATGCGTATCAGGCGTTCTAAACGGAAGTACTTCAATCGAGCGGCGGAATGTAACGACCGCGCGCGATGATATCGTCTGGGTCGAGAGCGCGCTTAATTTGCGACGCAACATTCCAGAACGGATCGTCTGCGTTGTGGAGCAAGTGCATGCCGCTGGGGCCTGTCCGATATGGCGGATACCCCGCGTCGAAGAGCGCTTCGCTCACTTCTGCGTAACCCGCCGCTGCGTTGTCGCAATCCTCCGGCACGCGTTTATCGAAGACTACGTTAAGAATCGCGATCATCGCGCGTTCATTGATCATCGTAAACGTAACCAGCGGGTCGAAGGAATGGGCTGCTAGAATCGGTGCGGCGATATCCATTACCGCACGCGCATCCGCACCGGTCATCGGTAGCACGGGCGAGAGCCACATCAGCCCGACATTGGCATCAAGCGGGTCCGGCGAGTCGGTAGTCGGTTCTTCGCGCAGCCGCCACCGCGAACCGAATAGCGCTTCGTTCGTGGGGATACCCATGGCGAGATCGAAATTGGTCCGAATATTAATCGCCAATTCATGAAACCGAGTCGCGATTCCCAAGGGTTCTAGTTTTGCCGTCACTCGTTCTGCAGCGATGAGTCGTCGCTCAGGCACGAACGTGAGATAGCGCTTCATCGGTCCCAACGCACGCTTCAGCGCACGACTCGATGCCCGCACCTGTCCCGCAGAACCGCTAACCGCGCCCGCGACGTTCCACACACCGATCCCGTTGTCGTGGCGAATCTTCTCCCGCAACGACGACGGCATCGGCATAACGTCGTCGGTCTCCGCCCAGGGGTATCTTCCGCGTGCGCTGATGATGCGCATATCATTGGCAATGTGCAGCGCTGCTGTAATCGTGCCGTCCAGACGCAACGGGCGAATTCGGTCGATGGCCTGTTCTAGGTGTGCGTCGTCCGGCATGCGCAAGTAGAACGCAGTGAAAGACTCTGGTTTCGGCATGAGCCAGATTCCCATCCGCGTCACGATACCGAGGTTCGACTGTCCGAAGAGTCCGTCTAAAAATGGCCCGGTTCCGTAACGATAGACATGCGCGGTTTTCGCGTGATCGTAATGCCAATGCCCCGTGCGTATTACCTCGCCACTTGCAAGCACAATCTCCATACCGCACGCCGTGGCGAAGTGATCCGCATAACGCGTGTGCCCGAATCCACGGTCGAGCGTGTTGCCGATCAGGCTCGCTTCCAGACCCGCCCCGGTCGAATCGAACCAGAGTCCCGGATGATTTTCAGTCAGATACTGATGGAATTGTCCTTGTGTTACACCTGGTTCGATCACGGCATAACATAACTCGTCATGAACCTCGACAATACGGTTCATCCGACCAAGGTCTATGATCGCGTTGCCGTCCGTAGGCGCACAGGCATCCCCGTACCCCCAATTCTTTCCCTTGGATATTGGATACAGAACAACGTCGTTCGCTTTAGCAATCCGAACGATTTCTTGAACGTGCTCGGTAGAACTTGGGTAGAGGATGCAACATGGCTCAGTGCCGGTGGGTGCGGTAGTGCGGCCGTACTGGGAAAGGATTTCCGATCCGGACTCCACACTGTCTTCGCCGATCACTGATCGCCATTGCTGGATTGCTTGATCGATGTCAGTCAACCGTCGTCCGATCCATCGCCTCGGCGATGCGTGTTTCTATCAGCGAACAGAGACGCTCGTCGATGCCCAACGGTTCGGTCACGCGGCACGAGACCTCCTCGTGCGCTGCGATGGCCTCAGCGACCATGCGCGGAATATCCTCTGTGCTGTGTCGGCCTGGCGCTAAGAAATAGGGGTGGACGACGATATCCGTAGCTCCCTGCCTGATGCAGGTAGCGATAGCGTCTGCGATCGTCGGCTTCGCCAATTCCATGTGCGCGGGTTCAACGATTCGTGTGTTCGTAGTCTGCTTAAACAACGAAACAAGACCGTCCAGCTGGTCGTTCGCGGCTTGCCGTTTCGATCCGTGGTCGACGAGAACGATTCCGGTTGTTTCTGAAATGCTGGACATTTCAGCGTTCATCCGAGGAGGGCGTCGCATCCGGCGAAGGAGTGTTCATAGATGCGGCAGTCAGCGATTCAACGAGTTTGTGGGTGTGTAATTGTTGGTCTTGTACGCGCAATAAGAGAATCTTGAAAATCTTGAAGTAAGCGTTTTGGCTGCGAATGTGACACACGGAGTATAAGTTGTCCATATCCTCGGTACCAAGTTGTCCGGACAGCCATTTCCGTTCGCCTTCGCGGAGCGTGTGCGTCAATTCATAGACGATACTGATCAGTTCTTCAATCTCCGTCGTATCCGCAGCGCGTTCGCCGATGTCGATCAGGTGTTCGAAGTATGGCTCAATCGCTGTTCGCTTATGGAGAGCGCGTACGCGTTCTCTGCGCCCCACAAAGAAGTGAATTGTGCTCGCCAGACAGACAATGCCGGCCAGAAAAAAGGATGCGATCTCAAAACTATCCGACGTAATTGGATCGTCGCGCGAATAAAACTTATCGGCAGCGGGATGGAGCGGCAAATCCGCGACTTGCCGTGCGGTCGCCTCGTCGAATTCCGGGAGGTGGGCGGCTTTGACGAATGACACGGTACACATTGGACCCAACACTCGGTTGACCCACGCATCGCTGATGTCCCGATGCGCAACGAGCAAGGTATCCACAGATAGCGTTTTCAGCGGAGGGCCGTTTGTCGGCGGTTCATGGCGGCCTGGCCCGTAGCCGCCCGCTGGAATGATGTCCGCGCGAGCACCTGGGATCCACCGGCTCAACGCCTCGACATTCTCCATCGGAATCAGACGGTACTCGCCCCCATTGAACACGTTTTCCATTGCCGGTGCGAAGAGGGCATAGACCTCGAACACGGCGTCGATTCGATTCTCGTCAAACGCCTGATTCAAATCCTCCGACGGGAGATGAACGGATATGGCGGGCGGTTCAAGACGTGTGAACTGTTGGAGCGTCTTAACGAGTGCGGCAGTGCCACCATCTTTGCGGCCAATCGCAATCCGTTTTCCGGCGAGATCGCGAAACCGGCGGACTGTTGAATCCTTTGGCACTATGACATGAACGTATTGCGGCATCAGACGGGCAACAGCGCGTACGTGCGAGGCCTGATCCGGCGTAAAGTCGAGCGCGCCCTGAATAAACGCGAAATCCGCCTCCCGCCGAACTAACCGATTCAAATTATCCACCGAACCATCCGTGTCGAGAACCTCTAACTCTAGATCGGAAACGTGGTCCCGCAGCGTTATCCCGAGCGCATAGTACGCGCCGTCCATACCACCCGTCGCTATCCGTGCTGGGGCAAAGGTATCACCACTGAGAACATCACGAACGGCGGACGTCCCGGCGTGAATAAGATTGGGCGCGAGAATCGCCATGAGGGTTAACGGGACCGCAAGACAAAACACCACTGCGGTAATCACGTTTAGGATTCTACGATGTCTACGACGGGCCATCATCATTCCGCACAGTACTCGAACTTAGGGCATCTTACCATTGCGCGCAGCACCGGCGCATGATTCACCGTCAGCTCAGCAGTACGCTTCCCTTCGACGTCTCAATCGTCGCGATCAATTCAGGTCGACTGCCATGTGTGACGGGAATCCGGACGCCCAACGCGGTGAGCGCGGTCGAAACACGGGCCGGATTCGGGTGTTTGCCTTTCAAACTAGCGAGGTGCCCACCCTGCGGCAGTGACGCCGCTGGATGTGTTGACGCGCCCCAATCAATTAGAAACGGTATGAGCCCCCCACCTCGCTCAGACTCCGGCATCGTCAACCGCCATCGCAACGATCCCCCGTCGGGCAATGCGCGACTTCCGCCTAGTGCAGGGCCTGGGTCGTACCCCTCTTCACGCGCGTGTTCGGAGACCTTGTCGATGTTGTCCGATTTCATCGCCCAAGTGACAAGCGTCGGTTTCTCTAAACCGTCAATTCCGAAGGCATAGCCCTGTTCAGGACGAGTCAACGCCGGATCGGGCGCGATGATCTCAAGGTAGACAACCGGTCCAAGCGCCAACAACGCATTGCGCGTGCCCCATTGCGGATGACTCCCGCCCGGAACAGCACGCACACCAAGCAGCGTTTCTATGGCCGCTATTCCAGCGTCGAGATCGGGTGAAGCGTATACGAGATGGTCGATAATCTAATTCTCCGCGTTTCTCAATCGTTCCGCATTTCCCAATCGTTCAATGATCGTTTTTCTTACGATTCGCATTGCGATATGCCGAAAATCCGGAAGGTCAGCCTTTATCATAATCTTGTCCCCGAGTTTTGCGTCAGCATAATATACCTGAGCCGCCTCCAAATCGATTTCGTTTACCGGCGCTTCAACCATTTCTACGACTGTACGGACTTGAAATACGTCCACCCGAAAATTGTTGGAATTGATTTCGACCTTGACGTCGGCCCCATGCGGAAACGAACGTCGTACTGCGTGTTCTAGCGCTTCTTGTATTGCATCTACAAGGCTCTCTCGATCATCCATCTGCCAAATCTCCCAAACGAATCGAGCCGGGACAGACATCCCGGCTCGCGAAAAAAGCAGCGCAATTAGTCCTAGCCTACGCCTTCAACTTCTCCAGTAACTTCCGGCACGCGATAATGCCGTCCGCTTCGCTGAGCTTATTGCCTTCATATTCAATGCCGATATAGCCTTCATACCCGTGTTTGTCGACGACGTTTTCGATGAGTCTTGGAAAATCGAGTTTCGTTTCAGCGCCGGTATCGGCATCGAAGTCATAGCACTTCGCGCTGACGGCTTTCGCGAAGGGCATCAGCCGGTCGATCGCCTCGTAGTTATCCACATCCCCAGGGAAATTCCCAAAATCAGGCAACGTACCGAACCGTTCGTGGTCGACCGCTTTCATCAACTTCTCCATCGCGCCGGGATACGACGAAGGACCGCCATGGTTTTCGATGATGACGTTTATGTTTTTCGAGTCGCCGTGGTCGCACAACGCACGGAATCCTGGGACCGATCGTTTAATGAGATCGGCGAGTGCGCCTTCGTCTTTTTCGACGCCGCTCGCGCCGCCCGCCCAATTCATACGAATCGAGTGACCGCCCAAATATTCCGTGATGTCGATCCATTTACTGTGCCGCTTGACCGCATCCTCACGTTGATCCTCGCGCTTATCACCGATACTGCCCTCGCCATCCACCATGGTGAGCAGAATTTTCACGTTATTGTCCGCGGCATTTTTTGCTAACGTATCGAGATACGATTTTTGTTCCTTGAATGATCCTTTGTGCGAGGCGAGCATCCGGTTCACCAACTCAATCGCCTCGATATCGAAATCCTGTCGCGACATCTTAGGCATGTCGAGCATTGGAACTTTCCCATCACCCTCGCCAATCGTCCGATGCAACGACCAACCCGCAAGCGAGATCCCATACGTACGCGCCGCACTGACCTCGCCGTTGAACCCCGCCGCTGCCATTCCCAACGCCGCCGCGCCCGCGCCGGTCTGCTTCATAAACTGCCGCCGTGTCGTATTCATCGTTGCTATGCCCGCCTTTCAGAATAAGAATCCACCTTCAACCGGGAAAGCTATCCCGGTCGTATCCGCTTAATCTATCTTACGGTCAAATGTTTTTCCAGGTGACGTTCAAACCGCCAAGACGCCCAGAGCGCCAAGAAAGAGAGAGAGAATCATGGCCCCAATGTACGTACTCCCTCTTGTGCATTCGGAATCACGTAAATGATGATATTCTCGTATGATCGAGAAGGGATACCGAATGAATCGTCGTGAATTCCTACAACGCGCGGGCCTAGGCGCAGCAGCTCTAAGCATAGCCCAACCATCTGCGGCAGTACGTTCGCAAAAGGACCCATCGTGTCGACGAATGCGCCGCTTCGCGACGAAAAAGGTACGTTGTATGAGGGCGGAATTCGTGTCCCAATGATCGTCCGTTGGCCAGGCATCGTCGAATCCGACAGCACGAGCGATACACCTGTCACGAGCGTTGACATTTACCCCACGTTCCTCGATCTCGCAGGCGCGGATAGCCCCACGGGGCATGCGCTCGATGGCGAAAGCCTGTTGCTAGTATTGAGCCAATCCGGCGACCTCCAACGCGACGCCATTTACTGGCATTACCCGCACTACCACCATTCGACACCGGCTGGCGTCATTCGCGAAGGCGATTGGAAACTCATCGAGTTTTACGAAGACAATCGAATTGGGCTGTACAACCTTTACGATGACATCGGCGAAACGAACGACACGGCCAAACGCGAACCCGACCGTGCAGATACGATGCGACAAAAACTCCACGCCTGGCGCAAATCCGTAAACGCCGAAATGCCGACGCCGAATCCCGACTATAATCCCACGCGCGCGCTGGAATGGGGTAAACATCCTGCTCGAACGTAGCTGCGTTGACCATCAATGCCATTGCAGCTACCATTACCCTGTTTGCATGTAGTGGCAAATGAGATATTTTGCGGAGGAGAAGTACCCATGGCTGTAATTCCCGGCGAGTGGACGAAAAACCCAGCGATCGTCAACCTTAGAAGCAACGGATTGTTCACACAGGGTGTGCCCTACGCCGAGTTCAAAACGTTACGTGACGAGTATCCCCTTTACTGGAACCCTGAACCAGAAGGCTTTCCAGGCTTTTGGAATGTCACTCGTCACGAAGATGTGACTGCGGTCTCGCTGGATACGGATACGTTCTGTTCCGGCGAAGGCATCAACATGTATTACCCGAACGAGATGCCGCAGGACATCATCAAAGCGATCAACAGCGGTAGCATGATTACGCTGGACCCGCCGATGCACACGGCGTATCGGAAAGTCGCCTCACCCTTCTTTACGCTTAACGCTGTTCAGAAATTGGCAGACCGAATTCGAACCATCACTACCGACATTCTCGACGACGTGGCACGTCGCGGCGAGTTTGATTTCATGGCCGATGTCGCGGCACCACTGCCCATCAAAATTCTGTGCGATATTATGGGCGTACCCAAGTCGGACGAACATCAAATTTTCGATTGGAGCAACAAAGCCGTTGGCGTTGATGACCCTGAATTCAACGAGTCGGCAGAGGATGCCACGGTAAACCTCATGCAAATTTTCGCGTACGGTCAGCAATTGGCCGAAGACCGGCGCAAGAATCCGGGGTCGGATCTCATGAGTGCAATGGTCCACGCCAAACCGGAAGGCGAACCAATACCTCAGTATTTAATGGACGGCTTTTTCCTGCTCATGGTCATCGCGGGAAACGAGACGACGCGCAACTCGATCTCGGGAGGCATGCAAGCGCTCATCGAAAATCCAGACGAACGGCAAAAACTAATCGACAACCCCGACCTCATCCCCACCGCTGTCGAAGAAATCTTGCGCTGGATCTCCCCCGTCATGCATATGCGCCGCACCGCGACGAAAGACACGCAGCTCCACGACATCGACATCGCCGAGGGCGACAAAGTCGTGATGTGGTATCCCGCCGCTAACCGTGACGATCGCGTGTTCGATGATCCCGAAACGTTCAATGTGACTCGCCAACCCAACGATCACATTGCATTCGGCATCGGCCGTCACCGCTGCCTCGGTGCGCGATTGGGCCAGCTGCAACTCAATATCATGTTCACCGAGTTGCTCAAACGCTTTCCCAATATGGAGCTGACAGGACCCATTCGCCGTGTTCGCACAAACTTTATTAATGGCATCAAGACAATGCCTGTGCGCGTGAATAACTAGAACGCATTAATAGGAGAAACCGCGTCCGCAGATGCGCGCAGATAAAAAAGAAGTAAGTAGCCCGCTCCAACCCCTAAGAATCGGGGCACAGAGAGTACAGCGTTCACAGGGTATTAGCCACAGATGAACACCGATAGACACAGATAAGAGCAACTGATTGTCGGTATTGGGCAGTTTCTTATTTGTGTTTATCGGTGGCTAAGAGGGCTTTTGCCGTCCGCAGATTCTCGCAAATGATGCTCACGCGAAGGCACGAAGGCGCTTGGAAAGCTGGTAGAAGCCGTTCGAAGATCTTGGCTCTAGCACGCCTCAGCGATCTTTCCAATTCGATTCCCAATGAACTATAGTCGGCACAAGGCTTAGGCACACGGATGCGTGACTACGAATTCCGCGCGATTTTGCCCGAGTCCACCACATGAACGTCCGAATGGAAGTTATCGAATCAACCTACGAATTGAGAGGCGGATCACATGGGCGACGAGACGACGCCGGAAGAGACATCGAATTCGGGAGAATTCCTGAACGATCAACTTCGTAAAGAAATTGTTCATGAGATGAAGGCCACCACCGGTGACCCCATCGTCCCATTCCAAGAAAACCCCATGACTCGCGTCGCGTTGGTCCTCGTCGTTGTCCTCGGGATCAGTGTCGCGATCGGCGCAACGGTGATGGGTGCGCGTAAGGTTGTTGGCCTCATCCCCGAGAAGGCTGGCCCGCTTCAAATGACACACGAAGATTTCGAGTTATCCGTTGGACTCACATTTGATTTCTTGGTCCACAGAAACGAGGCGGTGTTGGGCGATGCACGCCTCGAATTGGTAAGAGAAGAAGAGTTTTCAGGCGACACCTACTACGAAGTACACCAGTCGGCATTGGGTACAGCAGAAACCTTCTACTGGACGGTCAATGACAAAGGGTTCTATCAGTATTTCCAACTGGGCGATACCAGTCCCCAATTTTTCTTCCCACTCCCCATGAAAGCTGGTGACTCGTGGGATACGTACTGTTACACCTCTCGTGGTCGCAGCAAAGAAGGTCGGACGACCCTCGTGCACTATAAGGCCACGCGGGAACAACGTGCCAAAGTTGAGGCCGGTACACTAAAGTCGATTCGCATCGACGCGACCGAGGAAGGCGGCGACAAACCAACCCAAATCTGGGTTTCCCCTGAAGGCCCAATCGCCAAACTGATGCTAGACGTGGACGACCCCTCGTTCTACGCGGAGTTCGTGGAAAGCAATCGCACGCCGTAGCTCCAGCCCGCCACTCTGGTTCATCTTTACCCGGACGAGCAACAAGGTCGAAACTGCTGGATAACGCAGGAATGCACGCCCTGCGCATTCCGAATGTCCCTATTAGATCCTTGCACCTATTCCGAACGATGCTATGGCATGGCGTCTGGTAGACGTGCCGGTGGTACCCGACCAGAAAGCCGCACGTAGATGAACTTGGCTAACGCGACGAGAAAGATACACGCGAATAGCGAAAGGACGAGATTTTGCACTGGCGGGCATCCGGTCGTGAATCCAGTTCGAAGGCTCCAGACCGCCAACAGTTCGTCGAGCGGTTCTTCCCAAAGGATGATCCGCTCAGTTGAGTCGACATTTTGGATCGCAGGGTCATAAGCATAGATTTCCAATTGAATGTATTTGGTGGTTTGCAATGGAAATACCGAAATCGCCAACCAGGCGAGTGCAGCGTAGGTGACTGTCCGCAGCCGGCGGGGAGGCCGATCACACCACCAGAGCCAAATGATTGCATGTATAACGACACTGATCAGGACGACCGCAATGCCAATCGCGTTGACGGCTACGGGTGCCGGTAACGGCATCAATCCCTTGTCGTACATGCTCATTGGAATCGGAATCATCGAGTGCAGCAACACCAACGCGCCCAAAAACAGCAAAATGGTGATGCCGCGCTCCCGTTGAAACCATGGTCGAGCGCCCGATTGAATCCGCCGATCCCAATATGCCAACACAGCCCAAAACGCCGAAGTAGCAACAATCAATACCATCGCGGCAGTGACCGGGTAGACAAAGGTCTCCAGTCTCTGTTCCGAGCCAGTTATCACGCTACGAATCATCAGACTCCAGGCAATCATAAACGTGATCGCGGTGAAGCATGTGTAGACCAGGTGGACGGCAACAATCGCCGCAAGTCGCCGGGCGAGACTGACGTGGGTTGCGATAATGTGAACGTCTTGCAAAAGAGCCTTAAGTCTTGCGGGATCGCCGAAGTGCTCGCGAACGAGCGCGAATGCTTCGTTTTCGGTAAGACTTTCTTGATCACTCAAATACGCGAGGAGTTGGTCTTCCATATGACCGCGAAGTTCTGCTTGAATCTCTGCGTCCAACGTGTGAGCTACGGAGATCTTGCGACAGAGTTCGTCGATTTGGGCATTCGTATCTTGATTCAACGCATCAGCCATCGGTTTGCTCCGTCATGCGCGTGACCAGTCCGTGAAACGCATTCCATTGTTCACGTCCTGCGCCCAGCGAATCACGTCCTTTGGCCGTGATGTAGTAGTACTTGCGGCGGCGACCCGTGTCCGCTTGTTGCCATTGCGTGCGGACAAGCTTTTCTTTTTCCAACTTGTGGAGGATGGGGTACACCGTTCCCTCTTGCCAGGTGAACAGGTCTTCGGCTTCGTCGTTGATGCTGCGGATGATGCGGTAGCCGTAACTAGCCTCGCGGGCCAGAACGGTGAGGACGAGTAACGCGGTACTTGCGCCGACGAGATCTTTGTCTGTTTTCATGGGGGCGATTCCGATCTAGAGCAAAGCATGCCTGGAAGTGCAAGGTATGTCAATCCTCGTGGATATTGGTCACGTTGACAGGATGTACAGAATTTTTTCACCACAGAGCCACAGCGATCACAGAGAGAATCTGGCAATGCAAGTTGCATTTCTCTGTGATCGCTGTGGCTCTGTGGTGAAAAGACAGTCAAAGGTTAAACCGAACTATAAACGTTAAACCTCACTCATTCTGCCATTCTTTTCACATCGCCGACGCGCACCGGTTCATGTGCGTCGGCGCTGGCGATGGCGGCGAAGCATAGGTCGAGGGAGGCGAGGTTGTTGCGGGCGCTGTTGGTGGGTTCACGGTCTTCGTCGATAGCACAGAGGAGTTCGGCCATGGCGCCGTGGAAGCCTTGTTTGAACCAGGTGCCTTCCAAGTCGGGGATTGCTTCGCCTTGTTCAGTATAAAGCGTGACCGACTGTTGGCTGAGGGTTGGGCCTTCGCTTCGTAGCGTGCCTTTGGAGCCAACGAGTGTTGTTGTATCGCGTTGACCGTGGGGGCAGTCGCCGTTGAAAGAGAGTGTGGCTTGGCCGCCGTCCCAGTCGACTGCGATATGTGCTAGGAGTGGCGGGGTTGCTCGTTGCGAAGGCGATTTGGCGAGTTCGGCGTACACGCGCAAGGGTCCGCGGGGCGCGAAAAATACCGTCGCGATGTCGAACCAATGTATTGCGAAATCGTATAGAATCAGATGGTGAATGTCATTAAACGGCGTATCGGCAACCCAATTGTGATCCCATTGCACGGAGAAATCGGCGGTGGCCAACCGACCGATGTGTTGCGCGGCGATGGCGTGGCGCATGTAACTCCAGTGCGGCGCCCATCGGCCGTTTTGATTGACGGCGAGTTTGAGGCCGCGCATGTTGGCGAGCGTCACTAACTCCTCCCCCACTCCGGTATTTTCAACGAACGGTTTTTGGGAGAGGACGTGCTTCCCCGCTTCGAGCGCGGCTTGAATGATGGCGACTCGTTCCTTTGGATGCGTGGCGATGTCGACGACATCAATCATGGGATCGTCGAGCACTTCGTGGTAATCGTCCGTCACGGTGGCTTCGGGATAGAACTCGTCGCGCCGATGCTCCGCGCGTTCGCGATCAATATCGCAGACGGCAGCGATGTCATATCCCGCTTCGCGATACGCAGCGAGATGATACTCGGTAATGCCGCCACAACCGATGAGGCCGATGCACGGCGAAAATGAATCGGGGTCGCGGGGCTGATACGGCAGGTCAGGCGCGGCGATTCGTTGGGAGGCGTGTTGCGCACTGAGGCCGTATTCCTGATCCGATTCCGTCACCCGCTAGTTCACTAACGGCACGGTGCGTTTTTCGCGCGCGCTGAGCACTGCGGAATCGACGATTTGTTGTCCGATGCGGCACATCGCGGGGGATAACGGCCCTTCGATGGGTGCGTCGATCTCGAGGCAGTGGATAAAATATTGCACAGGGTTTTGATGGGGCGCGTGTGGGATATCAACGGGGAGATCGTCGCCCTCGGATTGGTCGTAGGTTTGTACGCGGACGGTGTCATCGTAGTCGTAGCTGCTGATCGTTCCTTTTTCGCCTTTGATGACGAAGCCGCATTTGGGCTGTGGTTGATGCGTCCAGGGGTCGGTGAACGTGCCCCAGCGTGTTTCGAATTTGGAGAGTCCGCAATCATAACGCGCGACAGTGATGCTGTGTTCATCCACTTCGAGGCCCGTCGGGTCATCAACAACCGCAGTGACTTCTATCGGTGCTTTACCGCCATGAAACCAGGTGCCGAGCGTCACGCCGTAGCCGAGATAGTCGAGTAACGAACCGCCGCCCGCGTCTTTCTTGTAGAACCAACTGTCCGCTTTTTGTTCAGCGACGAAGTCCGAACCGGTCGGCGTCTTATCCGCAACGTGCCACAACGGACCGCGATTACCATCGTAGTAATGAACTTCTATCACGTCGCCGATGACGCCGTCGTCTATGAGACCCATCGTCGTGATGTGTGAGGGGTACCAGCGCAATGGCCAATTGATAGCAAGCGGCTGTCCAGCCATTTTCATCGCGGCGATCATGCGGTCGGCTTCGGCGAGCGTGGCGGCGAACGGTTTTTCCATCAACACAGGCAGACTGTATTCGGCGATGCGCTCTGTCCAATCGGCGTGATGACCTGTTGCGGGACACAGCACTACGAAATCCGGCTTGGTTTTTTCGATGCACGCGCGGTAATCGGTAAACACTGCGTCATCCGCTATCGCAAAAGCGTCTTTCGCCGATGCCATTCTCTCGGGCGCCTCGTCGCAGATGCCCACGATTTCCGCATTCGGATGATCGAACACCATGCGTAAGTTGTCACCCATGTGCATGTGATCGAAATTAATGCCCGCGACACGCCAAGTTTTGTTCATACCGAAAAAATCACCCTAACGTGTTTTGCATCGTGATGACTACACTCAAAAATCGATCGCCCCTTTGCCCTCGTTGGCTCGCGCGGGCATATCATACTTGCGTTTGATAATCCGCCCATCGTCGGCGGTGTAGGACACTTCGACTGACACACGCGCGGCCGCTTCCTCCGCAGCGCTGCAGCCGGGGTGTGCATACGAATTGTTGGTGTCATCACCCGGATTACCAAAGGTTCCACAGGTGGAAGCGGACGACCAATTGTAGGTAACTCTCGCGTTCTTCGAAATGTCCACAAGTTTAAACATGGTCGAGTCCGTTGCATGAAAGGTACTCAAGACGTAGTTCGTGGTATGGACTTCAGGATCAAATGTCACCACAATTTCCGTGATCAATACCGAACAATTTATGTCTCTCGTTTTCCTGAAATTGACCCAAGTCGGATCGATATCGCCTGACGGCGCGTAATCACCCTTCAACTCGAATGTAACCTCCCCCATTCCCAAGTTCGTACACAAACAATTCCCAATACCGACGGCCTTGGTCCTTTTGGACGGCAACTCGACAATGGAATTGTCGTAGAGGATAGCTCCTACGGGGGCCTTATTGGTTTCGAACGCTTGTACACGCATGAAATCGTCGGTGTTATTCCTGACGGTCATTCCTGTGTCGATAATTTCCGAAAACACTTGGTACACCGCGTCATCCGCAGGGACGTCAATTCGAACATCGATACCAATTTTGAGACGGTAAACCGCGTCGCTAAAGTGACTCGTTTCCACGTGGGCAATCAGCAGTCCGTCATCGGTCACTTCCATTTGAGGGTCGCTCAGGGTCTCGACCTTCGCGGCGTCTTCTGTGATCACTTCGACGGTGGGTACTACGAATGAGCCATCGGAGTTTTGCGCTACGCCGCCAATCAGAAACGAGAGGCGCACCGGCATATTGAATTGAGTGCCGTCAGGACCCATTCGTAGCGCAAAATTGTTTGCATTACTTTGCAGCGGGCCTGCGACCGCATCGGTGGCTATCATTTCGACCGTCAGAGGTGCTTTGGGTAACACCGTTCCTGGAAAGACGCTAATACGCGCACGTCCATCCGCACTGTCATACGAGGCCAACAACATTTCGTTGGAATCGACCGGCGGCAACATGGCCATCGTTTCCAAGAAGAGCGGGCCATCGGACGGCGGTCGAAAACAATCGGCATTCAGCAGAACGACAAGCAACAAACCGGTTCCGATCAATACCTTGCGTAACTGTGTAGTTCGCATGCGTGATGTCTCCCGTCAATCCCTGCGTCCAGATGGTACACCATCAATCTCAGAATTGTCGCGTCGTTCACCGTTTGAGCATAACGACTCGAATCCTAGCGCATAAACTCTGAGCGATGTCATATCTTCTCTATGGGCCATTTGGATGGGCACCCACGACGAGTGCTGTCAACAACACAGTGTCGAGATGCAGCAGGTCGCACATCTGGTACAATCGGATTGGATTAAGGATTTTCTCACCATGTATATCGTTCGTACACTCGTCACTGTCTCCGCCGTCTTTTGTCTACTACCCGGTTGCGCAACGACCGTAGTTAACGAGGAAACCCGCCTCACGGAAGATGAAATCGCGCTCAATATCGAATCGTTCGATTACATCTGGACGACGATGCGGGATCGGAATTGGGACACTGATCTCGGAGGGTTGGATTGGGACGCGGTTCGGGATGAGATGCGCCCACAGGTGGCTGATGCTGGCACGATGCACGAGGCGCGTTCGGTGATGACGGGCATGCTCAAACAGATTGAGCAGACCCATCTTTCGATTATACCAGCCTCAGTCTATGCGGAAATCGATGTTCCGGCGAAAGCGGAAACCGTGGAAAATCTCGCGGATGTTGTGACCAATGTAGAGGTGCCTCGCGGGGTTACCGGTCTTACAGTGCGTGTCGTAAACGAACGTTTGCTCGTCACGGATGTCGAACCGAATTCACCGGCGGAAGAGGCGGGCGTGATGCGCGGTTGGGAAATCACTGCGATCGACGGTGATCGCATCGCCCCCATTATTCGTGATGTGACGAATTCACTTGGCGAATCTACGATGCGCCAAATCATTTTGTCCAGGACGTTTTCCGATCGCATGGACGGACCAATCAATGCACAAATTGACGTTCGTTTTCGAGACGCGGACATGAAACGAAAAACGTTGAGCCTCGGAAGAGCCCTGCCGGAGGGCGAAGATATTGTCTTCGGCAATCTGCCGGTTGGGCCGGTATGGCTCAAACATCGTGCAATTGGCGACGACATCGGTTACATCGCGTTCAATGTCTTTATGGATCCGGTAAACCTGATGACGAATTTCGCGGAAGCCGTTGAGTCGTATCGCGACCGCAGCGGAATTGTTCTCGATTTGCGCGGCAATCGTGGCGGTATCGCGGCGATGGCGATGGGATTGGCCGGTTGGTTTGTCAGTGAGCCGGACGCCTATCTCGGCACGATGTATATGCGTAGCGCCGAATTGAAAATGGTCGTCAATCCACGGCTGGAGTCGTATAAAGGCCCGGTCGCGATTCTCGTTGACGGGTGTTCCGCGTCGTGTGCCGAAATTTTTGCGGGTGGATTACGCGACTTGGGCCGCGCGCGCATCTTCGGATCGCCGACGGCCGGCGCGGCACTCCCAGCCGCAGTTGAGCGCTTGCCGAACGGTGACGGATTTATGTATCCGGTGGCGAACTATATTTCGCGCAATGGCGACCGCTTCGAAGGCATCGGCGTTCTGCCGGATGTGGATGTTGGGTATTCGCGCGACACGCTATTGGCCGGTCGTGACGGGGCACTCGAAGCAGCATCAGAGTGGATTCGAGAATCGGTTCGCCCGGAGGCGGCTGGTGGCGGGTTATAGCGGAAGCGAACACAATTGATGAGGGTATTCACATGGTAACGATTTCAACGTGGCACCAATCACGCATTTGGATGCGCGTATTCACGCTGTCAGTGGTACTTGTCGCCAGCGGTGCTGCATTCGCGCAGGACCTGCCCAGCGGCGAAGAACTCATGGACAAGAGTTCGGTGGCGAGTGGTGGCGACGTGGTTGCCGACGATATCGAGAACTTCACCGTGCGCGGAAAAATGACGGTTCAAAACATGGGCATGAGCGGCAGCATCGCGATGTATATGGCGAAGCCGAATCGTGCATACATGGTGTTCGAATTACCCGGCTTGGAAAAACTGCAACGGGGCTGGAACGGTGACGTCGGCTGGGAAACATCGATTATGCAAGGACCGCGGCTGCTGGGCGGAAGCGAATTGGCCAGCTTCCTGCGCGATGTCGATTTTGAAGCGCAGTTGGATTGGCGTCGCATGTACAAATCAGCCACGTGCACCGGCGAACAAGACGTGGACGGAAAAGCCTGTTATGTCGTCGACCTCGTCACGCAAACCGGTGACGAAATGACAATGATGATCGACCAGGAAACATATCTCCCAGCGGGAATGAAGATGACGACAGAAACGCAGTACGGCGAAATCACTGCGGATATTCTGTTCAAGGAGTACAAGAGTTTTCGCGGGATGGTTATGCCAGTGATTACTGAAACGTCCGCTGCTGGCCAAACAATGGTATTGACAATCGACAGCGTGAAGATGAATGAGGAATTGGACGAATCGCTTTTCGCAATGCCGAAAGAAATCCAGGCCCTGGTTGAGGCGCAGGGCAGCGAAAAAACGCCGTAGCACGAACGGTTTCATGCTATACTAAAGGGCGTAAAGGGAGCGAAGGCCTGGTTGGCTATGTTGCCGTTCGGCCTTGCGATATCCGCCTATTCCGGTGCAGGCAGTGGGGGTAATACCATGGCAAAATCAAAAAGCCCGATCGAAGATTTAGTATCACGCGCAAGTAAATTCGTGGAGAAAAACAAGGGCCGTTGGAATCACGACGCTTGGGAAAAGCTGGTCAAAGATGTCTCCAGTACCGGGGTCGATATGTCGGACGATACTCGGCGGCACCTCGGCAACATGTTGGAATCGGTGAAGCATTTCTATACCGAGTTATCCACCGCGCCGAAAGCGAAAGCCACCAAGAAGAAAGCGACAAAGAAAAAGCCCGCTACGAAGAAGAAGAGCGCCAAAAAGAAAGCGGCGAAGAAAAAGTCTTCAACAAAAAAGAAGTAGGTCTAGATCAAGTTAGCGTTGTAGTGTTGAAGTCGTAGTTCCCTCGATGGACTTGCGGTTTCAAACTCCCAATCGGAATTGGGAGCTACGTAGCGCCCATTTCCATATGGGCGATTCAACACGCTGTAGCGACTACCGTCCTGCCGCTTGGGCAGGGCGTGGGGCGTGGTCGGTTTCTCCGGAATGGCCGAATGCATCACTGTCCAGAAAATCCTGGTCATCCATTGGCACAAAATCGTTCATCGCCTCCCAATCGAACTCGCGATCAAACGGGTCGAATGCCTTCTGCGGGTCAAAGATTTCCTTGTTTACCGGCAACGCTTTGTACGGTTTCGCATTGGAAAGTTCGGCCTCAAACATGTCGGCAAGATCGGTTGAAAACGCATCGTATTGATTGAGCGCGGGCGCGCCCTGGATTAGGAATATCGATTTTAGGATGCTCCCAAAACTTGAATGCGTGTGGGAGACGTAGTCTCGTTTTGCGTATGGGCTGATGACCATACAGATTGAACGGTGCGCATCGACGGTATCTCGATAGCCTTGCGCATCGTCTTCCGTCACGAAAATCGCTGTGCTCTCCCAAAACGGACTGTTGCTAATCAGTTCGACCAATCGCCCGAGCGCGAGGTCATTGTCACTCATATACGATCCCCAGAACGGGTAGCCATCGTCTGGCCGTTCGCCCGCGCCATGATCGTTCGGCAACATCATCGTGATCACGTCTGGAAACGGCTCTGTGCCGGACAACCACTTCTCTTTAAATTCCTTTTCGAACATGTCCATACGAAACTGATCGGGGATATTGGTGTTGTATGTGGCGAATTCGCGCGAGGTGTTTTCGAATAAGACTTGCGGCATCGGATAATTGATGGAGACGCGAATGCCGGTGTACTTATATTCAATCGTTTCTTCTTGTGGTTTGAACTCGAATCCCAAACCGTAGTTAAAGAACCCGATTCCGTTTCGTTCGAAATGTTCCCAAATCGATCCGGCCTCGTTGTAGTCTTCGGGATAAATGGCACCCGATGAGCCGATGAAAGCATGGTTCCCAGGACCATTGCCGCTGGCAGACTGACCGATTCGCGTTTCCATGAACTCATTTGGATACGTCCCGACGAGCCAACGATGTCCATCAATACTGTGGTCCGAATCGCAATAAAAGTTGTCGTTAATCGCGAAACGCTTGGCCAACGCAATGTGGTTTGGCATTAACACGACGTCTTTAATCGTGCGAGAACCATCGCGATTGCTTACATCGATCGGTCGACCCAGACGGCACAACTCCGCGTCGCCACGGCCATTCGGCATCGCGCCAAAAATCTCGTCGTACGTGCGATTTTCTTTCGTCACGTAGATCACGTGTTTGATCGGACTCTCCCATGCGCCACGGGTTACCGGTATGGGATGTCCCGCAGTCCGATTGGAATCGGCACCGGTCGCATAGCGTACATTGTTCGCGATCACGCGGGCCGTCATCGAAGACCAGTCGAGATTGTTCAAGTCGATGGTGTGGATATACCCGCGCATCAACGCTCCGATACCGGTCGGATCGCCATCCACATGGTCGGCCCCGTGGTTCGCACCGGAGCCGATGCCCTTGGCGCACGCCGCGTACAATTTTTCCCCGTCGGGCGAGACGGCAAGCTTGCTCGGAAACCAAGCCGTTGGAATGTGGCCGATGACGTTGTGGTCGGAAAGCTGAATGACGCCCACCGCATTGATGCCAGCCTCAGCGACGTACAGCGTCTCGCCGTCGGGCGACAACGCCATCCCGAACGGGATCATGCCACGAAGATTCTTTGAAGCGTCATCGAGAATGAGGTCAATGTCGTCTTCGCGTTCGCCGGTCTTACGATTCAACACTGTGATGCTGTCATTGCTGCCGTTCGAGATGTACACATGTGAATCGGTGGCAACAATCGAATTCGGACTACTCCCCCCCACTGCGGGAAAGTCCTCAAGTTCCTCGCCAACGAGGTGACCGGTGTTCACTTTATTCACGACGTTCGGTGACTTCGCCTTTCGGACATCAACCGTCCAGACGGACATGCCACGAATATCATTCATGTCGCCTAGGGCGGGCACCGTCACACCGTCGACGACGAGTCCGTCCTCAGCTTCTTTCGACGGCACACCGACCGGCGGAAACGCGAGCTTCGCACGTTTCCCTTCCTCATCGCGATAGTAATCGTATTCGAACATGCCGACATTGGCGACATAAGCGTTCTTCTCTTCCGGGTCGAGCGCAATACCGAAGGGATATCGACCGACTGGAATGGACGTGATGACCGACTCCTTGCGGACATTGATCACCAACATACGAAAGTTGGATTGATCGACCGCGTAAATCGTCCGACCATCCTTCGTCACACACAAATCGCCAAGGTAGCCGTAGCGGAATTTTTCATCGTCGACTTCATGAGCACAGTCAATACGAAACGTCTTCTCTCCGGACGCGAGATCGAATGCCGTCACACTCCAATCACGTCCACCCGCGACATACACCGTCTTGCTGTCCGGGCTGAATCCGACGCCCATAAACGCAGCATCCAACACGCCCTTCTCTTCATTCGACGCCTCCGGTATGAATCGGACCGCCGCGTCCCCGGTCGCATTCACATCCATCACCGTGAGCTGCGGCCCTTCGCTGCTAACCGCAACCACCCAACGGCCATCGGGACTCATCGCCAACCCATAGGGGTGCGGTCGAACACGCACCATCGCCCCGGCAGGTGTAATGAGCCGCCCATTGGGTAGAACGGTTTCCCCGTTCGGATCGAGCTCGACGTAGCGGTCGCCCGCTGGCGTTTGCATGACGGGCTGCGCCGCAGCTGTCGCCGATAGGACCAGACACAATATCGTTACACTGCACAAAGCCAATCCTGTTATTCGACTCACTGTTTCCATCAGTTTTCCTCGGTCGTCGGCACCATGAGCAATTTAAGGTTTAGCCTACACATGAGCAAGTGGAAATTACAGAACTCGTTTCTAGATCGGACAAGAGTCGACTATCACACTTGATCGACTCGCTTCGGCGTTGCCATATGTTCTCTGTGAGGGCAAGGAAATGCAACTAAATCTTCAGCGAATACGAACGCATTCGATCCGGATACTGATATGGGTCGTTGTCCTCGGGATCGTCGTCGGTTCAGTCAGCTACTTCTACTTCTTTCTCCGTCTGCCTTCGCCGGGTACTGGTCCTGCGGGGCCATCCGTAGACGAAACAATGTTCGAGTCGATGTGGAGCCGTCAGCCGACGGTTCTCTTGGGGTTGGGCGATAGCGTTACCGCCGGATTCGGGGCGTCTCAGGGCAAATCGTATTTCGAAAGACTCGGGGCGAATCCCCCCGACGAGTTTACCGAAATGACGAGCATTTGCCTTGGGAACGTATTTCCAAACTTGAAACTCTTAAACGCGTCCGTGTCCGGCAGCAACTCGATCGATTGTCTCGAACGGCAGTTGCCGGGTCTGAAACCATTCCCAAGCGATACACGCGGCGTAGTCGTCATCACGACGGGGGGCAACGACCTCATTCACTGGTACGGCAAGTCGGAACCACGTGACGGCGCTATGTACGGCGCAACATTCGCTCAAGCGCGCCCTTGGGTCGATGCGTATGCTGCTCGCCTAAGACGGATCATCGTGGAAACGAATGCGTTATTCCCCGGCGGCTGTGACCTTTTTATGGCTAATATTTATGACCCATCGGACGGGCTTGGGAAACCGGAATCGATTGGAATGTCACCCTGGGACGATATGGTGGAGATTCTCGCGGCGTACAATGTTGCTATCACAACATGTGCGGGTCAGTTCGACAACGTGCATTTGGTTGACATTCATACCCCGTTCTTGGGCCATGGAGTTCGGGCTGCGCAACCGTGGCGCGATCACTATCACTCGGACGACCCACATTACTGGTTTCATGAAAACATCGAAGACCCTAATGACCGAGGGTACGACGCGCTTCGGCGCATCTTTCTCAATGCCATGGTGGATGTGTTTGCAGGCGGGAACCACTAGCACCGATAATGCGGCGGTCTAGCGCGAACATTCGCTTCACCATATCCGCATGCTTTTTAATTCATTCGAATTCCTAATCTTCTTTCCGGTGGTCACCGCGCTGTATTTCGCGACCCCTTACCGGTTTCGGTGGGCGTTGCTGTTGGCGGCAAGCTACTACTTCTACGGGAGTTGGAACTGGAAATATCTGGGCCTCATCGTCGCGTCGACGATGATCGACTACATCGCCGCTCAGGGCATGGCAGCATCGGAAATACCGCGAAAGCGACGCATCTGGCTATTCACGAGTCTTGTTGGCAATCTCGGCATTCTATTCACGTTCAAGTACTACAACTTTTTCCGCGACAGTGCTGAGGAGATTTTTACTCGACTGGGTCTTGAGTCCGCGCTACCGGCTGCGGACCTGCTACTACCCGTCGGCATTTCGTTCTACACGTTTCAGTCCTTGAGCTATACGATTGACGTGTACCGCCGGAAACGCGACCCCGAGCGGCACCTCGGTCGATTCGCGTTATATGTCGCCTTCTTTCCACAACTCGTCGCCGGACCCATCGAACGGTCGACGCGTCTATTGCCACAACTCGCCCAGCGCCACGACTTCGAATACGACCGCGTGACCAGCGGCATCAAACAGATGGGTTGGGGACTCGTCAAGAAAATCGTTATTGCGGACAACCTCGCACTCCTCGTTGATGCGGTGTATGCATCGCCACAGGATCACGATTCCATCACACTCGCCGTCGCGACGTTCGCCTTCGCCTTTCAAATCTATTGCGATTTTTCCGGCTACTCAGACATCGCAATCGGTACGGCGCGCGTACTCGGCATCGATCTCATGCAAAACTTCAACCGCCCCTACTTCGCGCGATCGATAGGCGAGTTCTGGCGACGTTGGCACATCTCGCTGTCCACTTGGTTTCGAGACTATGTATACATCCCGCTCGGCGGAGGTCGGGTCGATCAGGCCCGGCTATACGTGAATCTAATGACCGTATTCTTACTCAGTGGATTATGGCACGGGGCGAATTGGACGTTTGTGTGTTGGGGCGCCGTCCATGGAGCGTGTTTGGTATTATCCCGAGCGACCGAGCGTATACGCGGACGATTCAGTTTGCCAGAGTCACAAATCCGCAACATCGTCCAGATCGTCATCACGTTCACCATCGTTTGCACGGCCTGGGTCTTCTTTCGCGCACAAACGTTGGCCGACGCACAATTCATTCTCACGCAACTCGTCACCGTTCCGATTGAACTCGCCTATTTTGACTCCGCGCAGTGGCTACGCGCACTGCCCGCGCCTGGATACAACGTGGCAATCGGATTCGCAGGGATAGCCATGTTGGTCGTCGTCCAAGGCCTCCAAGCAAATCAGCCGATCACGGAACGTCTATCAATCCGTCCGACGTGGGTGCGTTGGTCCGTTTATTCGGCGGCGCTGTGGCTCCTTATACTGTTCGGTAATTTCGGTTCGGAGGAGTTTTTGTACTTTGCTTTCTAACCGGGACATAGGTCGTTTCTTTGGACGGGGTGTGTTGTTCGCACTGCTGAACGTGCCGATCGCAATCGCCATTTGGGCCATTCCCAATGCCACGAATGGTGACGCAACTTGGGAATCGCCGTCCGTCTTTTCCACAATGCCACGGAACGAGCACTTCGACTACGTCTTCATGGGCACATCTCACGCCCGCTATTTTTCAATAACGAAACCGAATCACGAAACAGTTGAGCGTTTGTTGGGCGGAAAACTTTTGAACATCGCGCAGAACGCCGCGGGTCCACACATCCAATCGGTATATCTGTCCTACTTTCTCTCACGAGGGAACTCGGCCGATACGATCATCTATCTGGTAGACCCCTGGGCCGTCGCGCACGAGACGTGGAACCGTACGTTTACCTTCCAACGCGAACCGTTTCGGCCTCGCGCTGCGATGGAGATGGTGCGCCATGGGTTGCCGGTGCGGGGTATCATTGCGGACTACGCCGTGTTCAATCTACAGGGGCGATCATTCTCACGCGAGGGCAATCCGTTTCCGCCGCTTGATCGTGTCGAACCGAGTGGAGACCCGGTGCCGGATTTCTATATTGAAAGCCGAGCGAATTTCTTGAACGGACCGTGGCGCGATCTTGATATCGACCACTTACAGAACGGATACACTCAGTATTTACTGTCCATCGCCGAAACAGCACGCGCACGCGACACGACAATGATATTTGTCTTTCCCAGTACCCTCATCCCTCCCCAAAAAGTACAGGCCCAATTGTCCGAAGTCTTGAGCGATCATGAAAAAGAGTACGAATATCAACTGCTCGATTTTTCCGAAGCCATCACCGATCACCAATACTTCAACGACCCAGACCATTTGAATACGGTGGGCATCGAGCACTTCATCTCGAACTTTCTTGCGCCCGCAATCGCGGGTCGTCCAAGCCTGTAACACTCGCAAGCATTGCAACCACATCCCGCACTGTGGGACCATCGCCGAATTACGACGTACTAGCATTAGGATTTCCGTGGCCACAAACATTCTTGGCATATCCGCGTTCTATCACGACAGCGCTGCCGCGCTCGTTCGAGACGGCGAGATCGTGGCCGCGGCGCAGGAAGAACGATTCACGCGCGAGAAACACGATTACCGATTTCCATCCAACGCCATCGATTATTGCCTGCGCGAAGCGGGCATCGCCCCGAAGGAACTCGATGCGGTTACCTTCTATGACAAGCCATTTCTAAAATTTGAGCGATTGCTTGAGACGTACCTCGCCTATGCACCTCGCGGACTGCGATCCTTCATGCAAGCCATGCCATTGTGGTTGAAGCAGAAGCTGTTCCTGCCCCGCGAGATCGACCGCGGTCTTGGCGACGAGTACACTGGACCCATCTATTTTACGCTGCACCATGAGTCCCACGCCGCGAGTGCGTTTTTGCCTTCGCCGTTCGAGGAAGCGGCCATCATCACGCTGGATGGTGTCGGAGAATGGTCAACGACAACATGGGGTACGGGTTCGGGTAACCATGTCGAACTGAAGCAAGAAGTGACGTTCCCCCACTCGCTCGGATTGCTCTATTCCGCAATGACGTATTACCTCGGGTTCAAAGTGAACTCGGGCGAATACAAAGTGATGGGCCTCGCACCGTACGGCGAACCGAAATACGCATCGCGTATTCTAAACAATGTTCTCGACGTGAAAGACGATGGTTCGTTCTGGCTAAACCAACGCTATTTCAATTATTCCGCCGGACTCACCATGACCAACAGCCGTTTTCACGACTTGCTCGAAGGGCCGCCGCGCGATGCAGAGTCGGAACTCACACAACGCCACATGGACCTCGCAGCGAGCGTTCAACGTGTGACGGAAGAGGTCATGTTGCGCATTGCGAAACACGTACACGCGCGGACGGGCCTTGACAACCTGTGTATGGCCGGAGGCGTGGCGCTGAATTGCGTGGGGAATGGGCGTGTACTACGCGAAGGACCGTTCAAGAAAGTCTGGATTCAGCCCGCCGCGGGGGATGCGGGTGGCGCACTCGGCGCGGCGTTGTTCACGTGGCACCAAATCATGGGCAACCCGCGAAACGTCGTGAAGCCCGACAACCAACACGCTTCTTATCTAGGCCCGCGATTTGAGAACGAGGCGATTTCCAACTATCTCGATTCCGCGAATGCGAACTATACGCTCCACGAAAACGAAAGCGAACTCTGCGACACTGTTGCCCAGCTGCTCGACGAAGGCAAAGTGGTTGGCCATTTCGCAGGGAGAATGGAGTTCGGTCCTCGAGCATTGGGTGCGCGCAGCATCATTGGCGACGCACGAAATACCGAGATGCAATCCACGATGAACCTAAAAGTGAAATTCCGGGAATCATTCCGCCCGTTCGCGCCGAGCTGTCTGGAAGAAAAGGCAGACGAGTATTTCGATCTCGATCAGGAAAGTCCTTACATGCTCGTCGTAGCGCCGGTACAAGACGGTCGGAGAAAACCGATGACAGAGGAACAGGCGGCGCTTTTCGGCATCGAGAAACTCAACGTGCCGCGATCAGACGTACCTGCGATTACGCACGTGGACTACTCCGCTCGCGTGCAAACCGTATCCGAAGCACGGACCCCACGCTATTACCGAATACTAAAAGCGTTTGAAGAACGCACCGGATGCGGCCTCATCGTGAACACCTCGTTCAATATCCGAGGCGAACCCATCGTCTGCACACCGGAAGACGCCTATAAATGTTTCATGTATACGGACATGGACGCGTTAGTTTTGGAAGATTGCATCTGCCTAAAAACCGATCAGCCGCCGTTGGCAGGCGCTGAAGAACATAAGCGAAAGTTTAAGTTGGATTAACACGAAATGTCTCAAACGCCAGAAATCTTTTCGGGATGCCGTGATCAAATATGGCCTACCCTAACAACAAACAATCTAGCCACAGAGGTCACAGAGACCACAGAGAAACGCTTCTCTGCGTCTGCATTCAAGGGCATACTTCTCTGTGTACTCTGTGCTCTCTGTGGCTGATCGGTAACGATTGAATTCGCATGATCAACATTAATTGGAATCCAACACCTAAGGACCTACGTCAATTCGGCATCGCGATGATTGTCGGGTTCGGCATCATTGGATTGTTGTTTTTGTTCGTACTCGGACGGCCCGAAGCCGCGCCGTATTGTTTCGGGTTCGGCTTGGTCGCGGGTGTGCTTGGCCTCACCGGATCGAAAATAGCCCTCATCGTCTATATCCCCTGGATGGTGATAGCATTTGTGATGGGCAACATTATGAGCCGCGTCCTGCTCACGCTGTTCTATTTCTTAGTCTTCACGCCCATCGGACTCACACGCCGCCTCCTCCGAAAAGACCCGCTCCAACTCCGCCAACCCGTTGGGCCTTCCTATTGGAAGCCGTTGCCGCCCCCGAAAGAACCCGAAGATTACGAACGGCAGTTTTAGGCAGTTTCTGGGCACGCCATTCTTGCGTGTTACGCGGGACAGAATTGGTTGAGGGGTGTGGACACGTTTGTAGTCCCGCCTTTAGGCGGCGGACATCCGACTGGATTCCGCCTAAAGGCGGGACTACAAACAGCGCGCCACCGACTTCGTGCTGCATTTCGTCGATTCTTCTCCGATCCGAGTATAACTATATGGAACTCGGATTTCGGGGCGATTCAGGATTTGGACGACACGACTGACAAAGCGCTGGTTCGGGCGGTTGGTGCCGCGGAGGATCGCGTGGCCTTCGATGCGCTGGTCCAGCGTTGGGACAGGCGCATGTTTGCGTTCTTAGCCAAGGCCAGCGGCGACGTGGAAGCTGCGGCGGATATGCGGCAAGAAGTATTTTTGCGTGTGTGGAAATATGCGACGAGCTACAACGACGAGTACGCTTTTTCGACGTGGCTCTACCGCATCGCGCACAACGTGTTGCACACCTGGCGCGCAAAAACGAATGGCTGCAAGACGCATTCGCTGGACGGGCAGAACGATAGTTCCGAGGCACCGGATTCGTATCGGCCGGATGAGTCGGCTATTGCCGCAGAAATTGATGGTCGGGTTCGAAAGGCTATCGACGGTTTCAATGTCGAAGATCGTGAATTATTGTTGATGCGGCTACAAGCCGAATTGCCGTACCGGGAAATTGGCGAAGTGTTGGGCATTCCGGAAACCACGGCGAAATCGCGCACGTATAAATTGATGGCACAACTACGCGAACAATTGGCGGATTTGCATTCCGCTGTAAGGAGTTCATGATGAGTGAATTTAATTCGGACAAAGGGCCAGACGCTTCTCAGGATGACCCCCTCACCGGCGCGCTGGATCGCTGGGCGAATGGTGTCGAGGGGTATCGACCGCTCGATACGGAGGTGCTGGCAACGTTGAGCCAGCCCGGTCGTCGGCGTACGACCTTTGGTTGGAAGGCCGCTGCGACACTCGCAGCCGCTGCCATGTTCCTATTCGCGATGGCGCAGGTGTCGTTCACGGTCTCGCTGGGGGATGCGTCACTTCAATGGGGCACAATCGCAACAGGTGACGTTGAAGAGCTCTCAACCCAGCTCACGAATGCTGAAACACGTATCGCGTTATTCGAGAATCAGCTCATCACGCACGCAGAGGCAATCAATACAGTCGCTGCTCAGAATGCACTGCTCGGCGAGAGCCTGCAGGCGACGGCGTTTGAGCTCGCGCAACGCCAAGAACTCGAATCCGCTGCGCGCGTCTACGACATGCAGCACCTAGCCGAGTTTGTGGCCTATCAAGAGCAGGGAGACTGATTATGCGAACCATGGCGATAGTTGGCATGCTCGTCTTAGCGGCAAGCGCCTTTTCGCAAGACCGAGCACGGGATTCGTTTGAATTCGACATTAACGGGGACGGCGTGAAGGAGATCATTCCGGGAAACGCCGGTCGTTTAAACGTCGCACAAGGCACCCTGACCGCAACGTCCGACGATGTGCTCGATACAAAAGCGGTGACCGAAGAGATCCAAATCATGGCCAAGGTGCTCGAAGAGAGCATCAACAACGCGGAAATCGAGAACTGGAAGGCCGTCTTGCCCTACGGCACGCTCGCCGCATTGGACTCGGCAGCAACGGGAAAGAGCCATATTCGCTCACGGTACATTCCTACCGTAGGCATCGTGTTCACTGTTCCTGTTGCATTCCCGCTTCGGTCAACGGCGAGCTACTCCGAAGGGGGCGACGAGACGGAGGCGAACGAGTCCGATCTGTGGAACAAGCACTCGCGAAGTTCCGCAAACTACAAAGTTCGATTCAGAAACGTTCAACGGAACGTGGGTGAACACGGAACGACCATCGTCACGAAGGAACCTGTCGTCATCGAGAGCAAAACTTCCACCGTCGAGAAAGGGAAGAGCAAGGTTCTGTCGACAGAAGCGCTCCGGATCGCCGCCGCGACTGCCCGCCCGGATGGAACAGTCGGATACAAGGTCAGCTCGGGTGGCGGGGGCGGCGGCTTAGGCGGCGATGACCGCGTCTTTGGCATAGGCGGCGGAGGTGCAGGCGGTAGCGGCTTCGCTTTCAACATCGCGTTGCCGGAATACGACGAAGCCAAAGTCAAAAAGCTTCGCGCAACCCTGTTGGATACAGTCGCCCGGTACGGCCACCGCATGGAGCACCTTCCCGCCGACGAGCGAGTGATAGTGATCGTCGAATCTGGATTTGCTGAGCTCTTCGGCGGGTATTCTTTTCTTGAGGACATTCCTGTCATCGGCGTCAAGCACGAAGGCAAAATCACTTCACCGTCCGAGGTCATGCGCCGTGGCCGCAGCACCGCCCGCTATCAAATCTCCGTGAAAAAGCGTGATTTGACTGACTCCACCACCGGAGACACCCTCAGAGGCAAGGTGGAGGAAACAGAGTATTAGCCCACGAATTTCTCTTGCGCCCTCCGGATAAACGGGATACACTGGACCATTGCGGTCGGGTACGGTCGCAGTCGAACCAATCAAGGACACTATGGCGCGCGGTCTATCCCGGCCGTAGCACACGGGAGGGTATATCTCATCATGGCTACTGTTGAAGCACCAGCACTGAATCAAGCCGCGAGCAGCTTTGTTAGCAAGCCACGGCAACTGTTAATCGACGGGAAATGGGTCGACGCCGCAGACGGCAACACATTTCCGGTCATCGATCCTGCAACGGGCGAAACCGTCGCGCACGTGGCCGAAGGCGGCGCAAAAGATATTGATTTGGCCGTAAGGGCCGCGCGCAAGACGTTCGACGCGGGCGTATGGTCCAGCACACCTCCAAACGAACGCGCCAAGTTACTTTGGAGACTTGCGGACCTCATCGACGAGAACGCCGAAGAACTTGCACAACTCGAGACGCTGGACAACGGCAAACCGCTTACCATCGCGAGCATAGCGGACATTCCCGGCTCAGCCGAACAATTCCGCTACATGGCGGGTTGGGCGACCAAGATCGACGGGGCGACCCTCGGCCTTTCCGCACCTGGCGAATACCACGCCTATACGTTACGTGAACCCATCGGCGTCGTCGGCCAAATCATTCCTTGGAATTTCCCGCTGTTAATGGCGGCATGGAAAATTGGTCCGGCGCTTGCCACCGGTTGCACGGTCGTGTTGAAGCCCGCCGAGCAAACGCCATTGACCGCCGTTCGCCTCGGCGAACTCATTTGCGAAGCTGGCTTCCCGGATGGCGTCGTCAACATCGTCACCGGTTACGGCGAGACGGCCGGTGCAGCATTATCCGCGCATGATATGGTCGACAAAGTCGCCTTCACCGGTTCGACCGAAGTCGGTAAACTCATCGTCAAAGCAGCGACCGGCAACTTGAAGAAAGTGTCCCTCGAACTTGGCGGTAAGGCCCCGAATATCGTGTTCGACGATGCCGATGTCGAAGCCGCCACCATGGGCGCGGCCAACGCCATCTTCTTCAATCAAGGCCAGGTCTGCTGCGCAGGGTCACGACTGTATGTTGAGAAAGACATTTTCGACAACGTCATCAGCGGCGTGACCGAAGGCGCGAAAGGCATCAAAGTCGGCAACGGCTTCGACCCCGAAACGTTGATGGGCCCACTCGTATCCGAAGAACAATTTGATCGCGTCACCGGCTACCTTGAAGCCGGTAAATCAGAAGGCGCAGAAGCCCTCTGCGGTGGCCAACGTCATGGCGACCAAGGGTACTTCGTCGAGCCGACTGTCCTCGTCAACACCAACCCGAATATGAAGGTCGTACGCGAAGAGATCTTCGGGCCCGTCGTCGTCGCGCAGCCCTTCAGCGACCTCGATGATTTGGCGGCACAGGCCAACGACACGCCGTACGGTTTGTCCGCAGGCATCTGGACGAAAGACATTAGCAAAGCGCATAAACTGGCCAAACGCCTCAAGGCCGGTACCGTGTGGATCAATTGCTACAACGTCTTCGACCAGGCCATGCCATTTGGCGGTTACAAACAATCGGGCTGGGGCCGCGAAAACGGTAAAGAAGTCCTCGAAAACTACTTGCAAACAAAAGCGGTCTGCTGCGAACTCTAAAGCAACCGCATATATCGCGTTTTCAAAGCCGCGCGTCCAGCAATGGGCGCGCGGCTTTGTCATTCTGGATTGACATGCGTTCAAGACGTTTGAGAACTTGCCGCAATCCTAATTGTCAGTGTATATTCAGAGTGATAGTCGTGAATCATTCGTGACCGGAGGCGCTGATGCCATCCCGTTTACCCGACATTCTGGATGAGGCCCTCAAGCTTGGGGCGACAGAACGCGCGAAGCTCGTGGAACAGATTATCTCCAGTTTCGAAACGCCTGAGCTAAAAAAGATCGACGCACTCTGGTCCCGGGAAGCCGAAGATCGGATCGACGCTCACGATCACGGCGATATCCATTCTACTCCCGCCACAGTCGTTTTCGACCAAATCAACCAAATCGATTCATGAAGCAAGTCGAGTTTCTCGACCCTGCCAGGGAAGAGTTGCTTAAAGCTGTCGAACACTACAATCACGAACGAGTAGGGTTAGGGCAACAATTCGCTCAAGAAATCAAGCGCACCCTTTCGCCTCGGACGCGACGTTGCAGAACGAAGACGTTTCCCTACGGAATAATCTATCAAGTTCGTGTGCCATCATCGCCGTGATGCATTTACATCGGAACCCTGATTCCTGGAAATCGCGCTTGAAAAAGTGAAGTGTCCGAATACTACCTGCGATAACCTTTTCATTGAACTCGACGCATTGTACAATTACAGAACTCCGTTTTCGGACCTCAGTGATGATGTAGACCATGTCAGTTGCCACTCACACGCGTAGTTGGTGGAACGCGCTGGTTCGTCCGGCGAGTGCACCGCCACTGATCTTGAAACCCAGACTCGGCGGGTTTGATGCGTTCTTGCTCTTGCTTGTCGGAATGCTTTACGGCCTCTACGGCGTGAGCATGGGGCTATTCGCGGGCATTTATCCCGCGTTTATATCCGCGATCAAATTACCCATGCTCTTCCTGCTCACGCTCGTGGTGTGTGCGCCGCCGTTTTATGTGTTGAATTGCCTGCACGGGCCGCGGTTGACGCCGCACGGGACCTTACGGCTCCTGCTCATCGCCGCGAGTGCCAACGCAGCCGCAGTGTGCAGTTATGCGCCCATCAGCTACTTCTTTGTTTTCACAACCGATACCTCCGGCTATGTGTTTCTCGTCGCGATGCACGTTGCCGTGTTGGGCGCCGCCGGTGTTGCAAGTATCGCGGTGAATCTGGTCATCATTCGCGCGACGGCGTCCGATTCTGGACGGACACTCCCCCCGTGGATCGTTGCGACCTGGGCCATCGTCTATGCCGGTGTCGGCACGCACCTCTCGTGGGTACTTCGTCCATGGGTCGGTTCGCCGGGCATCCCGTATACATTATTTCGTCCAATCGAAGGCTCATTCATCGAGTCGGTCGTTCAACAAATTCGAATCCTGTTCTGACAACGGTAGTTCGGAGGAAAAATGCATGTCTGAAAAAACGCCGCCTGAAGAACAAGCCCACGATCTTCCCCGGCTCGAACCGGACTCGCCTCCTCCGCCAATACCAAGCATGGAAGTAGAACCTGCCCGGCTACCCCGGGGACTGGTTCGCCAAATCGATTACGTGTTGACCCATCACGAACAGGTTCAAGAGTCGATACGCCGGGATGAGAGCCTATGGAAATTTTCCCGGACGTTTGTCCTCATTGCCATCGTGATGGCCGCGTGCTACGGCGTGGTGATGGGTGGGACCAATTGGCTCCAAGGCCAAAACGCAATGCCGTTCAATCTTGAGTTCTTGATGATGCTCATCACCGGCATCAAAGTGCCGGTGCTATACCTATTGACGCTGTTCATCGTGGTTGCGCCCATCTACGTCTCCAGCACGTTCGTCGGATCCGGCATCACGTTTAGTCAGATGGTAGCGCTACTGTTGTCGTCCACGGCCATTATGGCCACAACACTGGCCAGCATGGCGTCGGTGGCATTCTTCTTCTCCCTCACCACTACGAACTACTCATTCATTAAGATCTTGCACGTAATCTTTTTCGCGTATGCCGGACTCGCCGGCGTCGGATATTTGCTGCGAGGATTTGAAGTCATTGCTCCCGGCGCAAAGCGCGCTACGTTGCGATGGATTTTTGTACTTTGGCTCGTGCTGTACATGTTCGTGGGTACACAAATGGCGTGGGTTCTTCGGCCGTTCGTGGGAAGTCCAGATCTAGAGTTTCAAGTGTTCCGGGAAAAAGAAGGCAACTTCTACGAAAACGTGCTCCAATCAATTGGTGACGTGTTCAACGAATCCAACGAAATAGAACGCCCACCGGTCGAGGATTAACCAGCTCCGGACCACGTGGCGTGCAATGAGCACATATCCTGTTGCTTTCGTTTCGATGGCCATGGTCTAATCTTGCCGGAGGCGGCAGCACGGAGTTCCTCTTAGGTATCCGCATTCGTCGGCGAGACCGCTCGATTGGCATTAAAGAATAAGTGAGGAATCAAGATGGCAGGCGAATATCAAAAGGCACAAGAAGTTTTGGACCAGGCGATGGCTGCGGTTGCGAATGAATCCGGCATGCAGGAAGAGACGTTTTCCCGCGCGCTCATGACGCAATTGTTGAAATACTATGGCACGCAACGCTCCGCGGCGGACATCATCGGCGAACTCGAACAACACATTCGGTCAATCCAAGACGAGGGCGAATCGCTAATCGCACGCGGCTGCTGACGGACTCGGGTTGACACGAGAGAGCCAAAGCCGTTTAGCTACAATCAGTCGCGGACCTAGGATTAGGGAAGCGGCATTTTCGTTGAGGTGACGCATGCCCGATTATCCCGAAACGACAAGTCACAACGTTGACGTAGACGGCACGAACGTCCACTACCTCGCTTGTGGAGAAGGCGATCCGGTCATCATGCTTCACGGCTGGCCGACATCTGCCCATCTCTATCGAGACATCCTTCCGATTGTGGGCCGGAGTAAACGCGCTATCGCCTTGGACCTGCCGGGGTATGGGTGGTCGGACAAACCGCCGAACACGCGATATAGCTTCACGTATTACGAGAAGATACTTGAGGGTTTTCTCGACGCACTCGATATCGCGAACACCGACTTAGTCGTGCACGACCTAGGCGGCCCGGTTGGAATTTTTTGGGCACTGCGCCATCCGGAGAAAGTCGGACGGCTCGCACTTTTGAATACGTTGGTTTATCCGGAGATGTCGTGGGCAGTAAAAGTCTTTGGACTCTCCCTACGACTCCCCCTCATTCGGGACTGGATGTCCAGCCCGGCCGGTATCCGCTTTTCGATGCGCTTCGGCGTGAGCAATAAGGAGAAGATCACGGACGAAGTGCTGCGTGGTTATCAAGAACCGTTCACCACGAAAGAGGCGAAGAACGGACTCGTGAACGGTGCACTCGGCCTTAGTATGAAAGGCTTTCACGAAATCACGGAGAACCTCTCCCAGTTCAAAGGGCCACTCCGAATTATCTACGGCGAGCAAGACCGCATTCTCCCCGATGTCACGAAAACCATGCAGCGAGTGAAACAAGACTTACCGCAGGCCGATATTACAGCGCTCCCGAACTGCGGTCACTTCCTCCAGGAAGACGACGCAGAAACAGTCGGGACGTTGCTCGAAGAATTTCTGAAATCAGCGGATTGACGTACCTAGCGTCGGCGGATTCGAGAGCAATCCCCCGTCACCCTGCGGTCGGTGAATCGTGCTATCTAGGGAGCCCACGGCCGCAGAAGGGCTGGGTGGGGCAAGGGCCATCGCGATCTACACGTGAATCCACTTCGAGCGTCTACGCAAATATCTTGTCACACTCTCGCCTGTTTCTCCCTCTATTAACTACAATGGATGAGAAACCATGACCCCCATCGACCCCAAATCCGACGCGTGGCTCGTTTCGAGCATCCTTTCCGGCAAGCGTGAAGACTTCGCGATTCTTGTCGACCGATACTACTCCGCGATTCGGGCCTATGTGCGTAGCCGCTCACGCGACGATGGGTCGGCGGAGGACGCCGCGCAGGAATCGTTTCTGGTTGCGATCCAACGTCTCCCCCAGCTCCGCAAGCCCGAGCGATTTGGCCCGTGGCTTTTTGCCATTGCCCGGAATCAATGTAACGCCGCTGCGCGTGGAGGTAAGCGGGAAGTTTCTCTCGAAGGAATCCGCGAACCGGCTATCGAAGTCGATCTGGAGTCCCGGGAAGTACGTGCAATTGTGCGGCGCGAGATCGAAAAGCTCCCGGATTCGGCGCGCGACGTGCTTACGCTCCACTATTTTGGCGGGCTCGAACTCCCGGATGCCGCACGGCTCCTCGGCATCTCGCATGCCGCGGCCCGCAAGCGTCTCCAACGTGCCCGCGAAGCGCTCGGCGGAAGACTCCTGCGCACCCTTTCCGATACGCCCGCCGAGAAAGCGCAGCTTGTCCAACAGAAGCGGGCCGTCACAGCCATCGCGGCGGGTGCTGCACTCAATTGGAATACCGCGAACGCCGCTGGCGCATTCGCCATCACTGGAGGGATTCTGGTCATGAAAAAAGTCGTGATTGTTGCTGTCCTCGCTGCTGCCGCAGGGTTGGTGATGTACACGGCCATAGACGATTCAGCTACAGAGCCGTCGCCTGATTCATCGGAGCTTGAAGCGACCCAATCTGACGAGACTGTCCAATCCGAGGCCGTTGCGGTTCTTACGGATGAGGTTCTTTCCGATTCGACCGAACCGGAAGACGAAGTGACCGAGGCATCACCATTCATTCATGGCAAGGTATTGGACGACAAGGGCAACCCTGTCCCTGCCGCTGAAGTTCGACTCTGGCGCTGGACCGTTCCCCCAATGACCGCGGGCCGAAACAACGTGGAGAAGGAGATCGTGGAAACGGATTCGGAGGGCACGTTTCAGTTTGCCCTGGTGGATGCATCGCCTCGGCTGAGCCTATTTGCCAAGAAGGAAGGCATGGTTCAGCCGCGCGATACGCAGGTCAATCTGACCCCTTATGACGGTTCGCCTGTCGAGGCGGTTCTTCGATTGTATCCCACCGCTTCGATCCGTGGGCGTGTGATCGACCAGCGGCGCCGGCCGGTTGTTGACAAGGAAGTGACGACGTATTTGCTCGACTCTGAAGCGCTTGAAACAGAGTCCGCGACGACAGACAGCCGGGGGTATTTCGATATCACGAGTTTAAATCCCGGCGAACACAACGTCGCAGTCATCCCTCAAGAGCAAGTCAGCCGGGACATTAGTGATGCCAAGGTTACTGTCGGCCCAGGTGAAGTCGTAGATGATATCGAGATCGTCTATGCGGGCGACGACCTAGTTTATGCGGGACGCGTCGTCGATGAAATGGGCAATGCTTTGTCGCGTGTGTTCGTCCAATTAATTGGGGTCTACGGCCCCAACCCCGCGGACACCTACACCGGCGAAGACGGTACGTTTCGCATCGTCCGGCTCCCCGAGGGTAGGTACAGTTTAATGGTGAACAAGCGCGGATACGCCAACGTTATGGATTCCGCAGTGACCGGCACTGAAGACGCCGAAATTGTATTGCAGACGACCGATGAACGTTTGGTGAAATTCCGTGTGATTGACGCGAAATCGCGCGAACCGTTGCCGAATGCCGGCCTCGCTACCGTTCCAGGCCAAACCGCGCGTTTCGAGACGATGCAATACGGCGTTTTCATGAACCAGATACTTTCGGACGGTAGATTCGAGAAAGAGTATCCCGGTTCTTGGGAACATTTGACGGCAATCTTCCGCGCTGAGGGCTACTTGTTCGGCTACGCCTACGTCGATTTCATGGGCAATGCGCCGGACGAAGTCCTGGTCGAAATGCACCGTGGACCTGTTGCTCGAGGCGTGGTTGTCATGCCCGATGGAACCCCTGTTCCCGACGCGTACATTCTCACCGGTCCCTATCCCCGCAATGTGTTGGACCGGCTTCCTGCGGATGGCGAGATGCGGCAATCGTGGTTTGTCAGCGCCTCGGCGGGCCGCACCGATGCTGACGGTACGTTTGTGATCGATACGCTCGACGAGAGTATGGAGTTCCTCACAGCGATGCACACCAGCCGCGGATACGCGACCATCCCCGTGGACTTTTCGACCATAGGACAAAAGGAGCTGCGAATAGTCTTAAGCCCCGGCGCGGTGCTCGAGGGCATCGTCACCGTTGGCGGCGTTCCGACCGAAGGTGTGGGAGTCCGTTATTCCCAGGAAGATGTCGAGCGTACGGTAAACACGAATTCGTTGGAGCAGACGGGCAGCGACGGTACATACCGGTTCGAGCAAATGACGCCTGGGCGGTACCGGATCATGGCGCGCATTCCTCAGGCCGGAGCAGGTGTTCCATTCGCGGGGCGCATCGCTCAGTCGCTCATCAATATTGCGCCGGACGAGACGGTGTCGGTCGACTTTGTATTTGATGCTCCTGTAGCGGATGTCGCCGGTGTTGTTACGGTCGACGGGGAACCGGCTGGCTCGGGTGAAGTTCATCTGACCGTCGACGCTGCATCCGGAGTCAACCAATTCTCGATGCGACTGGAACCCGGCGGCGCGTTCGTTATCAAGGGCGTTCCCGCCGGTCTGGCTCGTATCATTGCAACGGCGGGCGATGCCCCGATAGGCCTCACGCACAGCTCGGCTTCTTCGGTGCCTATGGAATTCTCGATCGTCAATGGTCCTATCGTTGAACTTGAACTCGATGTGAACGGGGGCCGGAAGGTGGTTCTCGACGTTTCGGGCCTTTACGCTGACGAAAACTTCTTGAGTTTCGACGTCGTCGAGGGGGACTTTCCCGAAGGGGAAAGCTTCGCGCCGTTCGGTGATTGGATCAGAATCGCCAGGGTGAGCGGAGAACCGGGTCAACGCATGGAGATTCCGGGACTGCATCCAGGCAAGTACACCGTTGTGGCGACGGCGATGATCATGACTCCTCAGCGTGCCGCGCGTGGTGTTCGCTCGCAGCGGATTACGTTCATTGTTTCTGATGATGGAAGCCTTGAACCCTTGAGTCTCGGCATACCCTTCTAGCGGCAGGTTCAGATCCCTAGTGGAGGAACGGCGGCAATCGGTAGGGAACGACTCTCGCTTACGTATCTTAACCTGCCAACATCAACCGGGCCGGCTGATTCTCATGCGCCTTTTCGTCCGAGCCGTTACGAGACACGTGCTTGTCCTTCAGAACCTCTCGCATTGTACATCCGCAGCGAATGTAACTCCGCGCAGCCTAATCCCTGCAACACTTGTAATACAACACAACCGAATTCTTGCGCGAACGCATCGTGCGCGTGTTGGGATCGAACTTGCGGACTTGAAAACCTTGCGCGACTAGTAGTTCCTCGACCTCTTCGATGGGGTGCGCCCGGAGTGTGTGTTTCTCCTCGAATTTTCGGTAACGGTTTCCTTCTTTCACGAAACCCGTCGTCGTCCATTCCGTGGTTTGGGCGTCCTCGTCATAGTAGAATTCGACGACGACGAACTGGCCCGAGTACTTGTAGGTCCATGCGCCGCCGGTGTACGGGTTTTCGTGGTCGAGTCGACGGACGAATGTGTTGAAGTCGAACACAAACACACCGCCGGGCGCGAGGTGACGCTTTACGTTGCGGAAGAATTGTTGCAACTCTTTTCGACTCTGCAAGTGGTGAATGCTATCGCCGAAACAGGTGATGACATCGTATTTCCCAGGCAGTTTGACCGACTGCATCGGTCCCTGCACGAACGTTGCTTTCGGACACGCCTTTCGCGCAAATTGAAGCTGCGCACGCGAGTAATCCGACCCCGCACACGTGAACCCTTCGTCATAGGCGCGAGCGAGCAAGTCGCCAGTGCCACAAGCGAAATCGAGCCAGGCCCCGCCTTTCTTCAGGTGTACACCCAGCATTTTTTCCAGACTACGCCACGGAAAAGCCCCGTCCCAGGTGGAGCTAAAAACCCCCGCCATCTCTCTGCCATACGCTTTCATGGTGATCCTTTTCAGACTCGGGCCGACATGCTCTAGGTGCAATCATTCCGAGTAGCGCGCTAGTTCTGCTTCGTACACCGGCTTGAACGCAGCGTATTCCTCATCGCTCAACGGCAATCGATCGGCTTCGGCGTATGGATTATTGCCACTCCGCCGAAATGCGGTTCTCATCGTGTATCCCTGTTCATTCCGATAACGCTTGTAGAAATCGACGGCGTTGGGGCATGCCTCGACCAGGGCGTTAATCGATGCTTGCGCTTCACGTGCACCGTCAAGATCGCCTTTCAAGAAACGGTCCTGAGCGGCTTTGAGGATTTGTGGGTTCACGCATGCCCCTTGCCCGATGACCGCTGGCGATCCGCAATGCAGTCCCCAAAGCCATGAACACTCATTGCCCGTAATAAATGCGCAATCCGTACCTGCCAATGCACGACACAAATCGAAGATGTATCCAGCGTCGGGAGACGAGACCTTAATACCACGCACGCCATCAATCGCACCGATACGCGCAAGCAAGTCAGGCGAAACGCAATACTCGTCGAGGGTGCCAGGGGGCTGATAAATCAGCACTGGAATCGAGACGGCCTCGACCATGCGCTCAAAATAGTCTACCGATAATTCATCAATCGACCGTGACTCAGTCGATTGAATCGCCTCGGGCAGTGTATGCACGACACCCGCTGCACCGGAATCCTCGGCATAGCGGGACAAGTCAATCGCTTCTTCGATAAACCGTTCCGGGTCCGGACGCTTGTCGTAATTTCGGTCCCATATTCCTGCGGCTCCCACTAACACCGGCACATCCGCACCGAGGTGGTCGCACGCCGTTTTCGCGATTTGCTTCACATCGTCCGCCGCATAGGAGTACATCTGCCCCATGCCTGATCGCACGAAGTAGGCGGTTACGCTTTCGGTATCCACCAATGCGTCAAGAAAACGACGCTGCCCATTGTCGTCGAGCGACAAGTCATCATTGAATACGGTAAAGACATTGGCGATTACGCCTGGAAACGGGAAGTCGGTCATTGCACCCTCTATCGAGTCGCGTTATGGTGAGGGCGAAAGCATAAGGAGTCACCATGATCGATTCAATGAAGCGGTTGGCGATGGTCGGCATTCTCACTGCGGCGGCGCTACCGGCCATGGCGACCGAGCTTAGGGTCACGCTCGAGATCTCGCCGGACGGCCCGATCAAGTCTTTTGAAGAGGCACGCGACAAATTACGGGAACGCCCCAGAAGCGACCAACCGCCCGGCTACGACACTCAGGTTCTCGTACGTGGTGGCACGTACTTTCAGTCCGAGCCCGTTACGTTCGGACCGGAGGACAGCGGCTACGCTGAAGACCCGGTCTATTTCATTGCGGAAGCGGGCGCGGAGGTTCGTTTGACCGGCGGCGTGCGCATTCGCGATTTCAATCCGGTTTCGTCCCTGGACGTTCGGCAGCTACTCGGCGACGCCACAGAAAACATAGTGGAATGCGACCTGCGCGCGGCCGGTGTGGACGACTTTGGCGAATTGGGGACGCGCGGATTCGGGGGCGGTAAACCGACCGCTGCGCTCGAACTGTTTTTCAACGACGAACCGATGCCGCTGGCCGGTTGGCCGAATGAAGGTTGGAGCACGATAGCGGATACGCCAGCGGGATCGGACGGCGGCCTCTTCGCGTACAAGGGCGAGCGGCCCGAGCGATGGGCGAACGAGCCGGACGCTTGGTTGCACGGGTACTGGACGTGGGATTGGGCGGATTCGTATGTCGCAATCGCGTCGATCGATGTCGAGGCAAAAACGATACACACGCGCGAGCCGCACGGCGTCTACGGGTACAAGAAGGGTCAGCGGTTTCGCGCACTGAATGTGCTTGCGGAATTGGACGCGCCGGGCGAGTGGTATTTGGACCGGAAAGCGGGCCTACTCTACCTTTGGCCGCCGTCGCCGGTCGAGGATGCGAAGGTTGAAGTCTCGGTGGGTTCTGCGCTCATCGAAGTCAACGGCGCGTCACACCTTTCATTTAGCGGATTCATCATGGACCAATGCCGGGGCAACGCGATTCGAATCACGGATGGATCGCACGTCCACGTCAACGGCTGCATCATCCGCAATGTAGGCGTCCGGGGCGTCGTTATCAACGGCGGAGAGAACAACCGTGTGCGGAATTGCGACATCTACGAAACCGGCGAAGGCGGTATCGTCCTTGCCGGCGGTGACCGCAAAACGCTGACACCGGGCAATCACGAAGCGGTGAACAACCACATTTACCGGTATAGCCGGTGGTGCCGGACGTACCGGCCCGCCGTGATGGTCTCAGGCGTCGGCCACCGCATTGCGCACAATCGCATCCACGATGCGCCGCACAACGGTATTCAGCTCGGTGGCAATGAACACGTTATCGAGTACAACGAGCTGTTCGATATCTGCAAAGAAACCGGCGATGTGGGCGCGTTCTACATGGGACGAGATTGGACGCAACGCGGCGTGGCCATTCGATACAACTATTTTCATCACATCGAAGGACCGTATACCCACGGCGCGATGGCGGTGTACCTCGATGATTGCGCGAGCGGCACCACCATCCACGGCAACCTATTCTATAAGGCGAGCCGTGCGGCATTTATCGGCGGCGGGCGCGATAACACGGTAACGAACAATGTGTTTGTGGACTGCCATCCCGCAGTGCACATCGACTCGCGCGCATTAGGCTGGGCCAAAGACCACGCCACGCCGGGCGGCGGCTGGCACATCCACCAAAAACTCGACGACATGAATCACGACGCTCCACCGTATAGCGATCGCTACCCCAAACTCGCAACAATTCTCGATGAAGCGCCACCGGAACCGCGCGGCAATCGCATCGAGCGCAACGTCGCCTACCATTCGAAGTGGATGGACCTTCCGGGAACGGATCCCGCGCTCGTTGTACAAGCCGACAACTGGACTGAGGGCGACCCGGGATTTATCGACGTATCAAAAGAAGATTTCGAGATTCGTCCGGACTCAGACGTTTGGGCCATAGGGTTTGAGGCGTTGCCACTGAAGAAGATGGGATTACAACGGGATGAATATCGAGATGAAATTCCGTAGCGCCAGTCCAGGCAGGCAACACACCACTTACCGTTGTAAAATCGTACTGACGGGAATACTATTGCAATCCTGTTGAAGCAAGTGGATGGAGTAACAAACCATGAGTTTCCGGCAACCTGCAAAAATCCGAACAAACCTAACCCAGTGTATCGCGCCGCTCCTAGTATTCCTCTCCGGGTTTCCCTGCGCCTCCGCAGAACTGCAAAACGTCGAAGTAGGCGGTGAGATTCGGATAAGAACAAACACATACTCGCAGCATGACGTCATGATCGCGAATTGCGTTTGGGGGCTGGTGGACAAAGACGGCAAGGTCATCCATGAGCCTTTATATGCCGGCGTAGATGAATTCTCCGAGGGACTCGCCGCCGTGACGATGGACCCCACATGGTCCCACCCGAGAAAGTGGGGTTTCGTAGACAGATCGGGGACTTTCGTTATCGAACCGCAATTCGATCGCACGGGAAGATTCAGCGAGGGTCTGGCGGCGGTGCACACTGAGGCAGGATGGGGATACATCGACCGTTTCGGTAATTTGGCCATTCCACCCCAATACGAAGCGGCAAGCCCGTTTAGTTCCGGTGTCGCGGTCGTACAAACCGATGGCATTCCCGGAATCATTGATCGGAGCGGAAACGTCAAAGACCTTCCCGGGTACGATTCGGCATGGGGCATCTGCGAGGGCTTTGTTGGCGTGAGAAAAGGCGAACGATTTGGCTTCGTAAACCTCCAGGGCGATCTCGTCATCCCATTAGAATTTGAAAGCGTGCGCGAGTTTCAAAATGGCGTCGCACCAGCCATGCAACAAGGCGTTTGGGGATTGCTCGACACTCAAGGAAACTTCGTCGTCCAACCCACCTATCAAAAGATGAATGGATATCCCGGCGGCATTTTCTGCGTTACGCAATCGGGCCGCGCTGGCGTCATCGATTCCCAAGGAAGAACCATCATCCCAATCGATTACGGAGAATCAATTCTCGGTTTGGTCCCGCAATTCACACTGATTGACGGACTCCTCCAATTGAACACATCGCCTCTCGCGACCGAGAGACTCTTCTTCAACCTAGCGGGGCAACTGGAATTCGAGCTGTCAGATGGCCCTGGTTTCTACGAACAAGAATCCGATGATCTCTCTTGGCACGTAGGTTTTTTCCAGGAGGGCCGTGCGAGAATACAGGTGCACGGGAAAGAAGGCCTCTCCAACGGTGGATTTGGTGCGTACGGTTTCATCGATACGCAAGGAGATGTCGTCATCGACCCAATTTATGCAGGCGTAAAACGCTTCTCCGAGGGCGTCGCCTGGGTCGCCGTGCCCAGGTCTGCGCATTAGGCGAAGAGGCGGAATAGCTATCACTCAGAATCGATACGTCCTCGCCATCGACCTCGGCACCAGCGGTCCGAAGACTGCTGTCGTTTCGATCACGGGCGAACTCATCGCAACAGGCAAATCACCGGTCGAAACGACCTACTTTCCGAACGACGGCGCCGAGCAAGACCCCGAAGCGGTTTGGCGGGCATGCGTCGATGCATGCAAGCAGGCGCTATCCGCAGCGAACGTGCCGCGCGATGAAGTACTCGCGGTCATTTGCAGCAGCCAGTACTCCTCCGTCGTGCCGGTCGACAAGGACGGCAAGCCAACGATGAACATGATTCTTTGGTTGGACCAACGAGGCGAGAAGAAACGTCTGCAAAAGTTCGACTCGTTTCCGCGGATGACGGACCCACCTTGGCAACTGCTGAATTGGTTGCGAATTCACGGGCTGCCCCCCGTGGGCGGCGGCAGTGAGTCGATGTCGCACATTCGCTGGGTGAAGTATGCGCGTCCGGAAATCTACGAACGCACGTACAAATTCCTTGAGCCGATGGACTACCTCACGATGCGGTTCACTGGCGAATTCACCGCGAATCAATCGACCGCGCTCATGTCATTGGTCACGGACAACCGGCGATTGGACATCGATGATTACCACCCACAACTGCTTCGGTATTCGCTCATTGATCGGGAAAAGCTGGCAGACCTCGTACCACTCGACGCGATTGTCGGCACGGTGTTACCGAAAGTTGCGGACGAGCTGGGCCTTTCGCCGGAAACTAAAGTGATCACGGGACTCAACGATACGCAATCCGGCGGCATGGCGACGTACGCATTTACGGGTGGCCACGCCGCGATATCCATCGGCAGCACGAGCGTGATGATCACGCACGTCGACTTCAAGAAGACGGATGCGATTCACGCGATCCTCAGTATGCCTAGTCCCGTGCCGGACACGTACTTCGTGATGGCCGAAAACGGAATCGCGGGTGGCGCGCTGGAACATTTCTTGGAGAATCTGATCTACGCCAACGACCAATTTGGCGAGCTGTCGTCCGAAGATAAATTTACGCTGCTGGGTCAAGCCGTCAATGAAGTCGCCCCGGGCAGCGATGGCGTACTGTTCTTGCCGTGGATGGGCGGTGCGATTGCACCTGCGGCGGATGCGAAAATGCGCGGTGGTTTTCTGAATCTCGGCATGAATACGACGCGTAGCCATATGGCGCGATCCGTCCTTGAAGGCGTCGCGTTGAACCTTCGATGGCTCAAGGATCCCGTCGAAAAATTCACCAAACGTCGCTTCACCCATTTCCTATACTACGGCGGCGGTGCCGAATCCGATGCATGGTCACAAATCTTGGCCGATGTACTGGACGCACCCGTGCACCAACTCGCAAATCCCCGGTATTCGACTTGTATCGGCGCAGGCCTCCTAGCTTTCGAACGTCTCGGCATGTTGGAATTCGATGATTTCCAGCGCCTCGTGCCCATTAAACGGGTTTATGACCCGAACGAACAGGTCCAGCCCATCTACGACAACGCCTTCAAACAATTCGTAGCGGCGTTCAAGAAAAATAGGTCGATCTTCCGCGCTTTGAATTCGGAGTAGAAACAGCGATGATATAGGGCTGCGGTAGAGTTGCGGTCGACAACTGCACTCACGTCCTTCCCGCGAAGGCGGGAAGCCAGGTTTTTGTCAACGGATTCTGGTTTCCCGCCTTCGCGGGAATGACGGAAGACCCGATTTCTCACGAACGAACTTATCAGCATGGAGACGATAGATGGACTTTGAAAAAATGATGCGGGCACTTTACCCCTACGCAGATGAGTATGGGGTAATTAGAGAATTCCCGGAAGACGGTATTTCAGAAGACGTGGTACTGGAGCAGATGCAATCCATGGCCACCCGCGAAGACGGTTCATGGGAAGAGGGCAAATGTTCCGGCACGATGTATTGCGGCGATCACGATCACTATGCTTTTCTCAACAAGTGTTTCGCCAATTTCAGTCATGTCAACGCATTGCAACGCGACATGTGTCCGAGCATGAGTCGGTTTGAATCGGACATCATCATGATGACGCTCGACATGCTCCACGGCGAAGCGGTCGCGGAACACAACGCGGGGCAGGCCGCGTGCGGCGTGATCAATTCGGGCGGCACCGACAGCATCATCAACGCGATGCTCGGCTACCGGGAGAAGGCTAGGGAAGAACGCGGCGTTACGGCGCCGGAAATGATTTGGCCGGAAACCGCGCACCCGGCGTTCCACAAAGCGGCTCACTTGTTTGGCATTGAATTGATCACTGCGCCGACCGATCCCGTCACGACACAAGTCGATGTCGACTTTGTGCGCGACAATATCAATCCGAATACAGCCGTCGTCATCGGCTCCGCAGGAAATTACCCGTACGGAACGATCGATCCGATCGAAGAGTTATCAAACATCGCACTTGAGAACGGCGTCGGCATGCACGTGGACGGATGTCTCGGCGGCTGGATATTGCCGTGGGGCCAACAGCTCGGCTATGACATTCCGGTGTTCGACTTCAGGCTTCCCGGCGTTACCTCAATTTCCGCCGACACGCATAAGTACGGCTACGGTTTGAAAGGTACCTCCGTCCTTGCTTGGCGTGATAAGACCTACCGCCAGTACCAGTACTACATGCTCCCGGATTGGAAAGGCGGCGCATACGGTTCGCCCGGTCTCGCCGGTAGCCGGTCAGGCGGCCTCATCGCCGCGACGTGGGCCTCCATGGTCTCGCTCGGCAAGAAGGGTTTCCGCGAACGTGCCAAACGCATCTTCGAAGCGGCATTCAGAATGCAAGACGCGGTTAAGAGCCATTCGGAACTCATGCTCATGGGCAAACCAACGTTCTGTTTCTCGTTTCGGTCCGATGAATTCAACATCTATCACGTGAACGATGACATGAAAACAAACGGCTGGCGATTTAATGGGCAACAGAACCCGGACGCAATTCATATGTGCGTGACCGGACCGCAAACACTCGATGGTGTATCTGACGCATTCGCGAAAGACCTTGCGCATGCGGTCGAATACGCGAAGAGTCCGGATCAACCGGAGCCGAGAAGCGGTGGCGTATACGGTGGCGGTGTCGACGGCCTCGACTTGAGTGATCCGATGATCGCCAAGATGTTCATGGCGGGTGCGATGGACGCATTTACGGATTGCCCATTTTAGAGCGCAATTGGAACAGACAATGATCTTCGCAAAACGGTTTAACATCCCCCTTGATCCCCCTTCGAAGGGGGACTAAGGGGATGTTACCGCGCATCAATTGCGAGCATTGCGCCTGTTCGTTGAATGGATCGCACGAGCTAACTTGATGAAAATCCAGCGGGAAGGGAGGGACACGCTCCCGCGTGTCCGATCAGTAAAGGACGCGCAGGAGCGCATCCCTCCCGGTCTGGCGGTTGCGGGGACGACGCGGCAATCTCATTCATCGGATACCCTTGACATCTCCTACAACTCGTAGTAGTCTCTCCTACAGAACGTAGGAGAGAGCGATGAATTCCAAACCAACTTTATCCACTGGCGCTGCGACCACCGACGCAGAAATGGTGCTGCTCAAGACACTCTGGCAGGACGGTCCCGGCACGGTTCGTGAATGCGTCGGTCGAGTGACTGGCCGCGACTGGGCGTACACCACGGTTCAAACCTTGCTAACGCGGATGGAATCGAAGGGCCTGGTGAGGTGCGACCGAGGCGGCCAAGCGCACGTCTTCTCCCCCGCCGTTTCTCAGAATGGCCTGCTCAAAGGCCGCTTGCGTGAGCTGGCCGACCAATTATGTGGCGGCCTTTCGACGCCGCTCGTGCTTGCGCTCATGGACGACACGGAACTCACACCGAATGACATCGCCGCACTGCGCTCGCAGCTCGATCGAATGGATGCGAACGGCACCGAGGAGGTCCACTCCCAATGACAAGCCTACTGATACAACACCTCATCACGACAACACTCCTCGCTTCACTCGTGTTGGTCGTATGCCGTCTGGCCAAACCAGCACCGGCCGCAAGACACATCCTGTGGTCGCTCGTACTTCTAAAACTTATGATTCCGCCGATGGGCGAAATGAAAATCGACATGCCGTATTTTAGTGTGCTCGCGTCGGTCGCGACGGACAAAACTCCGGCTCGTCAGGCGCCTCGCCCTCCCGTTCACGTCGCCGCATCGCCAGGTTGGGAGGGCGAAGCTCCCGCTGAGCCAACACTCCCGTTGGCTTCGGTCGAACAAATCATTCCGACCACTGACACCGAATCCATCACGTCAATTGCGCCCATCGCGACCACATCACCCATTGCAAAACCAATCGAAACGAAAACGATTCCGCCACTGAACTGGACTGCACTCGCCATCGCCGCGTGGCTCATCGGCGCGTTCGCGATGGCCGCGCTACAACTCTTCCGCTGGCAACGCTTCACCGCGCAAACTTCGGTGAGCGCGGAAACACCGTCGTGGCTCACAGACGAAGCGACCAACGTCGCAGAACGGCTCGGTCGCAAAGCGGTGCCCGTCGTCGTATGCAATCGACTGTCCACACCGGCAGTAGCCGGCGTTCTGAAGCCGCGCATCTTGGTCCCATCCGCTTTATTGGATCGCCTTCCCCGGGAACGCTGGCGCGCATTGCTCACCCACGAACTCGCCCACGTCACCCGCCGCGACACATGGTGGCGCATGCTCGAATTGGCCTGCGGCATCGTATGGTTTTGGAATCCTGTCTTCTGGTTCGCTCGCAAAAACGCACGCAACGCCGCCGAACACGCCTGCGACGCATGGGTCGTCTGGGCCATGCCCGACCAACGCCGCGCCTACGCCGATTCACTCGTCGACGTATCCGAATGGGCCTCATCGCCGTCATTGCCCGCGACCGCCATCGGCATGAGCGCCGCGAGTCGCGCGAAACTAGAAGCGAGGCTCACGTCTATCGTCACGGGAAGCGCAAGACACCGGGTATCGAAACCGGTCGTCGCGATTGCGGCGCTCCTGCTCATCGCCGCGATGCCGGGCTGGGCATTGGAATCACGGAATACGACTGAGTCGCTTAGAACAGACGACTCGTCGACGAAAGACGAGATAGTACTGGCCCAAGCTGAAACCCGAAACGGCGCGAAGAAAACTAGGGTCCAAACCAAACCAAAATCCGATCGCGTCGCCAAAGCGCTCAAAGAACCCGTGTCCCTCGAATTCGACGATGAACACGTCCAAACGATTCTCGAGTATCTCTCCGAATACGTTGGCGTCAACATCGTGCTCGATCACAGTGTCGTCGGAGGCGAAGAGGCTGGAGCCGTGCCGACTGAGATGGATGTGGTACACGTTGGCCCGCATTGGTTTCGCCAACCGAACCGGCAACAACTGGGGAGCCCATATTGGCCCAGCATGCAAGCCGTGGATGGTATGGTTGGACCACTTGATGGCGACGAGTCATCTGCAAAAGAAGTCCTCGACAAGTTACTACCCGACGCCGGAATGACTTACGCAATCACGCCTGATTGCGTCTGGATTACCGTTGCTAAACCGCAATTCGAAATAGGAAACCCTTCACTCAAACCAGAAACATGGGCATGGTATCCGCTTCCCTCCATATGGACTAAGCTCGACGAACCTGTAAACGGATTATTGAACTTTGTCATTCGCGCTCCCGGAATTAATCCGACACTCAAAAAATACACCATGCATGACAAGGGACGACACATTGTCGAAGTCGTGGCCGAATTGAAAAAGGTGTTCGACCCGCCAATTCAACCTGATGGTAGTCGGGTCAGTCCTGAACTTCCGCCGATCATCGTTGATGCGCTGGCCATCGCACCACCTAATGCCCCAATACCCAGGCACTACTTAATCGAAAGCGATTCTAGTCGAGTTCAAAATCTTAGAAATGCGCAATCAAGAAATGGAACGCGTCGCGGAATCGCGACTGCAAGTACAGGGGTAAAGGTAACCTCAGGCAACGTACCGTTCATCAAGCTTAGCGATGTCCCTCTTCGCGATGCGCTTACCGCACTACTCCGACCATTGAATCTGACCTATCGTCCCGGTCCAGGATTCATTTACATCTCTTCACAGGAACGCGTCGAAGTCGATGAGTTCAGCGATAGCCGCGTTCCATCAGACCAAATCGACCTTGGTAAGGCGTTGAACGAACCGACCACAATAGAGTTCGACGACGAGCATGTAGGCACCATTCTCGAGTTCTTATCCGAATACCAAAGCGTAAATATCGTAGTGGATTCACGCGCGGTGATTCCCGAAGACCCATCGAATTACAGCGATACCGGTACGAATCCAGTCACCGATGGACATGTTCCCTATATCAAAGTAAGGCAACTCCGTTTCGCCGACACGCTGAAGGCGTTGTTGACACCCCTCAATCTCGATTATTCCGTCGGCCCCGGATTCATCTGGGTGAGTTCACCGGCGTTTATCGCCGCAGAATCGAAAACGGCCAGCGCGAAGCCCGCCCGTATGCCCGGCACGCGCGGCGGTGGCTTGAGCCCTACACCCGTACCAGCGGGAGGCGCGCCTATTGGCCCGACTGAGCGACACCCGGCGGCGGCTCCAGTCGAACAGGAAACCACTGGCCCCCCCGCCCGCCGGATGGCTGTGAATCTCGCTCAGCGGGCTTGGAATACTTCAAAGCTCCTCAATAGGTCTGTAACTATCGACTGTGAAGACGAACACGTGTCGGAAATACTCGAAAAGCTGTCGAACGCCGCGAGCGTCGCGGGTATTCTCAGATTCGATGCTCGAGCGGCCGAATCACTAGCCGTAGATTCTTCACGAGCGTCCCGTTCGACAGGAAACGACGAACGCAAATTACGCCGCGGCGGGGTGCTTCCGTATTTACGTTTAGTGAACGTGTCGCTGCGCCAGGCACTGGATGCTGTAGTCCAGCCGTTGGGCTTGACCTACGTCGTTCAACCTGAATTCATCATCGTAACCACCCGCGAATTGGCGAAAGCACGGCTGTATTATCCAATCGAGTTGGCAAAATCCAATGAAGTGTTTGGCGAGCACAACGTCCTTCGGCGGCTACGGGTTCATCAACTCGTCCTGTCTTCGGATGCCGGGATTGGTGTCAAATTCGACCTCGGCGGCAAACATCTCATATATAGGCCAGGCGATAAGTTCGAAGATTGCGAACTTATCCACATTAACCAAGCGGCGAATCAGATTCTTATTCTTCAGAATGGAATGCCTTACGTCGTCGATCTTGAACCGAAACCGCCTGTTCACGAAATGCCGCGCCAGCAACCCAAGACGGAAGTGTCAGTAAGCGCTGAGGCGGCGACCGTCACACGCGCGAAAAAGCAAGGCGTGGTCGTGGACGCGTACCGATTTCGACGCATAACCAGATGGGAAGATAGTGATGCGCGCGTCGAAGTGGAGTTCGACGGCGGTCGTATGAAGTGGTTTGAAATTGGCGACACGTTTCAACACATCCAGATTGCGGACATTGACGTGATTTCCAATCAGGTCGTGATCAATTACAACGGCGAATTGCGCGTACTGCAACTGTCGTGGCCCGTTCAGGAAGGCGTGAAGCCGAAGCACCGACCCAAGCGATCGGGTGGAACAACGTCGCGTTGGACCTGGACCGAGATACCCTATGGCAACGTGAAGTTTGGTCCCATCGCCCGTTGGGAAAACAGCGACCCGCGTCTTCAAGTCGAGTTTCCGAGCGGAGAACGTAAATGGCTTGAGGTCGGCGATGCGATTGGCAATGCGCGCATCGGCAACATCAACATCATCGCGAATCAGGTTGTGGTCCGTACGCCGGAGAATGAAACGCATACGTTCGATTTACCGCGACCTGTCCAAGTGTCGTCAGCCGCAGCGCCACGCGCAAAATCACAGCGAAAATTCGAGATGCAAGCGACTTGGACGCCAGTATCGTTTGGCGGGATCACCTTTGGCCGCCTCGCGCGGTGGAAAGATAATGGTGATGCAATGGTTGAAGTCGAGCTGAGCGATGGCGAACATGTATGGATCGAGGTTAATCAGTCCATCGCAGACATGACGGTTACAGGTATCGATGTCGTGAAGAATCAAGTTACGGTTCGACACAGAGGCGCGATCAAAGTCGTTCAACTCCCCTGGCCAGCCCACGGAAGTGATGCGTCGCCAGCGGGTGGTCAAACGTCCCAGCTTAATCCACGCGATGAATCGAGCGTAGGCGTTGGCGAACAGCGATGGATTGACTACATCGGGGACTGGAAACGCCCTCAATAGAATTCCCATTGGGAAGCCTAGGTAAGGGGCTTCGAGTGGGAGGACTAAACGCCAACCTCAATCCTAATCGTCATTGCGAGGAGCCTCGGGCGACCGCGGCAATCTCCCCGTGGGTATCAACGTTCGCAAACCGGCCCTGGCTTCAAACGAAAACCACAGAGGAACACCAATAGAAAAGATAAGTAATTATCGGTGTTCATCCGTGTTCATCGGTGGCTAATTAAACGAACAACGTGGCACTCTACTCACCAAAGAGTCCGTTCCATCGACGAGATTGCCGCAGTCGCCGGGGGCTCCTTCGCAATGACGGTGGTGAGCGTGATCTCACTTCGGAAGAGAATGCCAGACACTTGTAACGTTGTACGTGCTGGGCGCAAATACTTAACGAACAACGGCAATGTGGTTGTGTGTCGAAAGCCCGCACCTTCTTGGTCTCCGACTCACCTTATAGTCCGGAGCAAAACCCTGTTCATTGTGTTTGCCTCGTCCCCAGGCTAGAATGCGCAGGTCTAATTGGAGTCCTTCGCGTGAGCCAAGTGTTATTAACGGCCCTGGGCGGAAGTGGCGAAATTGGGGCCAGTTGCTTTCTATTGCAAGAGGGCACGAATGATGTGCTGCTCGATTGCGGCATTCATCCGAAAAAGGAAGGCGAAGCGGCCCTCCCCGAACTGTCCCTGCTAAGTCGTCCCCCGACCGCTGTCATCGTTACCCATGCCCACATCGATCATTGTGGTGCCGTGCCGTATCTGATGCGACTGTTCCCCACCACGGATTGTTACACCACCATTCCCACGGCCGACATTATGGACCGCATGTTGCACAATAGCGTCGCGGTGATGGGGAAGATCGCGGTCGAACAAAACATCTCCGAATACCCGCTCTACAGTCACCGCGATGTCGATAAAGCATTCAAACGACTCTACGCGATGGAATACGACGAGGAATTCGGTCTCGATCTCGCCATGCCGCATCGCGTCAGTTTTCATCCTGCGGGTCATGTACTCGGTAGTGCAAGCGTGCTGGTCAAGACCGAGTCACACACGCTCTTTTATACCGGCGACATCTGCGCGGCCAACCAAGAATTGCTGGGCGGTCTTGAACCCATCGACAAAGAAGAACATGTCGATACCCTCGTCCTCGAATGTACAAAAGCGAACGACGACGATGCCGAATCCAAATCGTTCGGCAAAGAAATCCAATCGTTTGCACGCGAAATTTCACGGGTCATTCAAGACGGCGGCGTTGTTCTCGTCCCGTGTTTTGCGTTAGGCCGTTGCCAAGAATTACTGACCGTCATCTCGCGGCTGATGGACGCGGGCGATTTGCCTGAAGTACCCGTATACGCCTCCGGTCTGGGCCGCGCCATCCACGAACTCTATCTTCGCCATTCCGACTACCTACAACCCAAAGCCGACCTACGTTCACTGGACGAATACGAAAGTGTCGGCGATGTTTGGAATCCGTCGGTCCGCCGCGAACTCCTAGCCGAGCCCGCCATTATTGTGGCGACATCCGGCATGATGATCGAGAATACTCCATCCGCAATGCTCGCTAAAGAAATGGTTAAACATCAACAACACGGAATCTTTTTCGTCGGTTACCTCGACCCGGATACACTTGGGTACAAATTGCTCAATGCCGAACCCGCCGAGCCTCTCGTTTTCGAACGCGGCACTGCACCGGTAAAAGTGCGCCTCCAAAACCGTCAGACGTTTTCGTTTAGTGCGCACGCGCCGCGCGAGGACCTCGAATCGGTCGTCGAGCATGTCCAACCGGAAAATGTTGTCTTGGTTCATGGCGATATGGACGCGATCGAACGCATGCGTGATCACTGCAACGGTGCCGCCCGGGTGTTCGCGCCAACCATCGGCGAAACGATCGCACTGGACCGATAACCCATGGCGCGCAAGCGCAATCCGATCGCCCAGTGGGCCACCTTTCAGATTCTGCGCACGTTCGCGACCACCATGCGTTACATCCCCCTTCGCTGGGCACGTCAATGCGGTCGCTGCATCGGTTGGACCGCATACCACCTCGTACCTCGCGTCGGGAGCATTGCACACGCCAACCTCGACCTTGCCTATGGCGACACACTTAGCCCAAAGGAGAAACGCCGCATCGGCATCGGCGCAGCGCAGAACGCTTGTATCGTCGCTGCGGAATTTTCACGGATACCTACACTTCACGGCGATCGCGCTGCAGAACTCATTCGCGTCGTGGGACAAGATCGGATGGACCCGTCCCGAGGCGCATTCATCATCAGCGCTCACCTCGGGAATTGGGAGTGGATGGGACCGATCATCCGCAGTCTTGGCCAACCGTTGGCCGAAGTCATTCGCCCGCTCGATTACCCACCACTCAACGCCTGGATCGACGCGCGGCGCACCTCATTCGGTGTCCGCACCATCGACAAAACCAACTCCGGCCCGGAAATGATACGGCTCCTCAAAGAAGGCTGGATCGTGGGCATCCTCGCGGATCAGAGTCCGCGCGAAGCAGGCGTCCCCGTCACGTTTTTCGGTCAACCGTGCTGGGCGACCGTTGCGCCTGCCATGATCGCCGCACGCGCTAAAGTGCCGATTCATATCATCGCGATCATTCGTCAGCCAGACGGCAACTACGAAATGGAATTCTCCGAACCCATCGAATTTGACCGGTCCAAACCCTTGCGTGCAGGGCTCGTCGAAGTCTCTCAACAGTGCCAAGACGTGATCGAACGATTAGTCCGTGCGCATCCTGAACAATGGTTATGGCTACACCGACGTTGGAAAGAACGGCCTCGATTGCAACGCGAGTGGGATGCTAAGGCGTCGACAAACGCCCGAGGGCAGGACGCGACTAGACCGGATCGCCCGGTTTCCAATTGAAGATGAGCTCAGGGTTCTGGAAGTAGCGGTTCAAATGTTCGGACGCTTCGAACACGTCGCCACCATCCAACGCTCGATGATCCATCGATACGCACAACGTCATGATCTGACGCGGCACGATTTCCCCGTTATGCACGCGCGGCTCCCAGCGCGTATGCCCCAGCCCCCACATCAATACTTCGGGCATCGGCAAACACGTTAACGTTTGGTGCCCGCCAACGGACATACCAATGTTCGCTACCGTCGATGTCGTGCCAATAAATTCGCTCGGTTGTAGTTGATCGTCCACAGGTACGTCGGCAAATTCAGGATCGATTTTGCCATCCATCATCCGATGCCGAAAATACATCCACAAGAGCTTTAGCGACCCCACATCCAATGCGCGAATCGCCGTGCCGATGTACTCCCGAAAACAACGTACGTAGAGATGGTTGATATCCGTGCGCCGAGCGCGACGTGTCAATGATCGCATCTCTCCCGACACCGTTACGAGATCTTTTAGATGGGGGTTATTCACAAACGGGCGCACGACGCCGAATTTGGTATGGACCGTGAATCCAAGATTCACGTCTTCGGCCAAGAACAAGGTACCGCCATTACGCCACAGGCTGTTTTCAAGAAATGCATTGAGACACGGTACATTGTGCAACACATGCGCGATCGTCTTGAGATAGAATGCTGAGAAATTCTTATGCAGCGCCTTCTTCTTTATTTCCTCGGGCGTCAACGTTCCACGCCGTTGATTCAGCTCTTCAATGACCTTCTGTCCATATTCGTGGACCGGCGTCACATCAAACTCAACATTTCCTGCGGCGTGAGGCACATACCGCGCGGTCTGGCTCAGCGCATACGAAACCCCCTGACGAACAAAGCTCAAGCGTCTCCGTTCGCGCAGCGGAACGCGTTCTTCAAGATATGCGATTTGGCAGTTTCGAAACATAAACAGGCTCTACAACCCCGACGTAGGACTGACCGAACCGGGTCAGGGTTTCAGACATTGCTCATTCGCCTTTGCAAGCGGTTCAGGATACGCCCAAAGCGAGGAGAATGGGCCTTTCTAGGGAATAATTGTTAGAATACGTTTGTCTATTTAGTTACCCACAAACGTCTAGTCATCAGGAATCTCTATCATGCCTTCGTGGTTTTCCAAAGTATTCAAGGGCGGCGCAGCAAAGCCGACCACCATCCAGAAAAAAGCATCTGCACCTGTGGCGCGTGTCCGCCCCACCGCGCCAAAACCGGAACCAGCAGACGACAAGCCGAGACGTACGGTCGTCCATGCTCCGATTCTCGCCGACGAGGCTATCGCGGAGATAGATGGCGCGGACAAGATTAGGATCAAGGCGCGGGTCGAATCGGATCAGCAATCGTGCGTCATTCTAGTAGATCGACCGCTGCTCGATGGATTCTCCGTCTGGATTCCTACGCCGGAGAGCAAAGCAGATTCCCCGCTCGCCGAAGAATTGTTTGAAGTAGACGGAATCACATCAGTACTCATACACAACTTCACAATCACCGTCAATCGTTCTCCCCTGGTGCGCGGCGATTGGGAACCGATGATTCGCGATCTAGGTACACGTATCCGCGCGTTCTTGGAAGCGGGGAATTCGGTCCTATCCGATTCCTTTCTGAAAGACTTGCCGAACAGCGAAACGATCGAAGCGAAACTGGAAAAGGTCATTAAGACCGAAATCAATCCGGGAATCGCTGCACACTCCGGCGCGATTTCTCTTAGCCGCGTCGAAGGGAATACCGTCTACATCGAAATGATGGGCGGCTGCCAAGGATGCGCCGCGTCGGACATTACCTTGCGGCAAGGCATCCATCAAGCATTCCGGGAGGCCGTGCCGCAAGTCGGCGCGATTCTCGACACCACCGATCACACGGCCGGTTCCAATCCGTACTTCACCGAACTCCCGGTGGGGATGTAGTTATGCCACGGCTCGATACATTTTCCATAGAATTGAAGACCGGCGATTCGCCCCTCAAAGGGCCATTGAAATTCATCATTAACGGATTCCCCGTTGAGTTTGAAGAGGTATCCGGCGGGACCGGTGCCGGCGAGACATTGGAAGCCAAAGGCTCACCGGGCAGCTTTCCACATACGCTCTTGATCCACGGTCCAGAAGAGGGCGATTGGGAAATTGAGGAGTTCGCCGTGACCTATCACCCCATGGGGGAAGAGCCGTATCGTATCCGCTTCGGTGGCGTTACGGTCGATAGCGCCAGCGATCTCAACATCTGGGCCGAGCGCCCACTACCCGTTATGGACGTGTAAACACCATGTCTACCGCAGCGCTAGCCAAGAACGAATGTATCCCTTGTAAAGGTGGAATACCCAAGTTGACGGGCGAAGCGCTGACAACACTGATCACCCAGTTGGGCAATGACTGGCAACTTATTGAAGACCACCATTTAGAAAAAGAGTACTCGTTCAAGAACTTCGTCGATGCGCTGGCGTTTACAAACAAAGTCGGCGCAATTGCCGAAGATCAGAACCATCACCCTGACCTTCTGACGTGTTGGGGTAAAACGAAAGTAACGATTTGGACGCATAAGATCGACGGCCTCACGGAAAGCGATTTCTATTTCGCTGCGAAGTGTGACGTGGCCCTCGGCGCGTAACTCAACACCATGCCTTGTTCTGATATTACCGAAACCCTGCAAGTCACCGTTGATGCGGAGGACTGCTTGAAAGACTACTGGCTCGCCAAGCGCAGTTGCGGACAAGGCGTGGGCGCGGGCTCATTACTGATCGATCAATTGGGCGGGCGCTCCGTAGACACCTTGCTGACTGCCGATGCTGAAACCTTCCTCACCGAATTTCCGATTCAAGATGAGCTGGAAGAATTCCTCAGTCTCAAACACTTCTTCGCTATCCAATCGGCCCTCGAAGTACTGACCGGAAAGACGCCCGGACGTAAAGACGACCCGTGCGCTGCAGCGGAAATCGCCTACGAGAACGGTGACACCATCATCGACGCTCGTATATCCATCGACGTCGTCACCGAAAAAATTAAAAGTTGCGGCAACTGCAAAGGCTGCGGCACTAAGCGATCTCCCAAGGTCGTTTTTAACTAGACCCACCCCCGCCGCCGTTTGATATCATGGCCGCTGAATCGCGTCGCAGCTAACCAGGAAATCTCCGAGTGACTCTTCAAGTACGTAATGAAACCGTTGGCGTTAATGTCGGAGGCATACAAGTCGGCGGCGATGCACCTATTGTCGTGCAAAGCATGACCAATACGGACACCGCTGATCCGCTCAGCACGGCGAAGCAGATTGTCGACCTCGCAGACGCGGGATCGGAGTTGGTGCGTATCACGGTGAACACCGCCGAAGCCGCGAAGGCCGTCGCAGAAATTCGAGATCGCGTGCGCGACGCAGGTTGCACCGCCCCGATCATCGGTGACTTCCATTTCAATGGCCACAAGTTATTAACCGAGTTCCCGGACTGTGCGGACGCGCTGGATAAATACCGCATCAACCCGGGCAACGTCGGACGCGGCTCAAAACGGGACGTACAATTCTCGACAATTTGCCAAGTCGCGGTGGATCACAACAAGCCTGTACGCATCGGCGTTAATCTCGGGTCCATCAATCAGGATTTGGTGATGGATAAGATGCAGGAGAACACCGACCAGAATCTTGATATGAGTGCGGAGGATATTTATAGCGAATGTATGGTGATATCCGCGCTACAGTCGACGGAGCTGGCGCTTGAATGCGGTTTGCGCGAAGACCAAATCATTATTTCGTGCAAGACCTCTTCCCCACTCCAACTGATCGATGTCTACCGCACACTCGCGCCAAAGACGAATCAACCGTTGCACCTCGGCCTCACCGAAGCGGGCATGGGGATCAAAGGCGTATCCTGGTCGGCATCTGCACTGGGTGTTCTACTCGCGCAAGGCATTGGCGACACGATACGTGTGTCGCTGACTCCGAGTCCCGGCGGCGATCGCCGCGAAGAAGTCCATGCGTCCTGTGAAATTTTGCAGTCGCTCGGCCTTCGATCGTTTGCCCCGAGTATCACCGCGTGTCCGGGCTGCGGACGGACCACCAGCACGACGTTCCAAGAATTAGCCGAGCAAGTTCAAGAATACATTCGCGATCAAATGCCCGTCTGGAAGACACAATACTCCGGCGTCGAAGACCTCACGCTCGCGGTCATGGGCTGCGTCGTCAACGGGCCAGGCGAATCGAAGGCCGCCAACATCGGCATCAGCCTCCCCGGCACCGGCGAAGCACCCAGCTGCCCGGTCTATGTCGACGGCCAAAAGTTTAAGACCCTGACCGGCACACCCGAAGAACTCGCAGTGGAATTTCGCGCCATCATCGACGAATACGTCGAATCAAACTACGGTAGTGCCGCTTAGTTCCCACCCCGCGATTTACTACCAAACCGTACTTTCTGACACACAGAGTCCTACTCCCACGTACGACTGATATCGGTCTTTGGCCTCTCAATTCAGCCCTTTTTCTCACAGATCCTTTCTAAAATGGCTCAATACATAGAGTTACCCATTCGTTCGAAAACTTAGGCACGGGTATTGCTCTTATCCCTACCAACATCGCGGTTGCAAAGATTGACCGACTGCGCATACAACGAAGACATAGCGTGATTCGGCAACCCAGAAGGAGTCAAGACATGCCACGGTTAGGGACGATGCAGACCACGGAATCGTACAGACGGACACGCAACACGAATGGCGTGTCGAAAACGAGTGATGGTTTTGCGACGGATGTTAATCCGTTGATTCGTCAGTGGCTGTTGGCTCGAGAAGTCCTGAAGGAATCGCCGAAACGGCAAGCGGCATAACGACCTTCCATCTCAAGCACCTTCGCTTGAGATACATGTAACGCTAGCTCCACCCGGCCGCGCAACGCCATTGCTCCCAAGTTCCAATACTTTGCCCGGGGTATTCGAACGAGTTGCGCGGCCCTCCTTTTATTCGCGCCAAGATCTTCGAGCGCACTAGACTAAAATCACAGTCTGATGATAATGTTGTCCTTATGCAGGCGCCACGCCACTCCGTAGCAGAATGTTAAAAAGGCGGTGAAACCCAGAAGCGCCACAAGCACACCGCTATCTTCCGAAACCCACCTTCCGCCCAGACCAAACATGGCCTGCTGAACGCAGTAAATGGTAAGGGCGTTCATGCCGAGTACGCTGAGGCCGGGAAACAGAAATCCTTTTAGGTCGGCAGTGAAGAAGAAGAAAAGGAGTGTGAGAAAAGCCAATCCCGTTGACGCGATGGGATACGGAGCGGTCATGCCGTATTGGGAGAAATGCCAGGCTTCTTTGACGCCGGGCCATTCCAGCCGCAGTAACCAACCGAGGGCGAACAGGCCAACTCCTGCAGCAAAACAGCCTACGACGATCCTTCGCCGATCATGTGTCGCCATCAGATCATAAGCGACCGTGCCCAAGAGCAAGCAGAACACCCAGCTAAACGGTCCGAGCGGGCCGCCGTCTATGCTCTTGGACATGGTCCATTCACCGTAGGTGGCGAAGTCCATCATGTCCGGCCAGCGGACCCATTCTCCAAGGGGCGGCAAGAAATTGAGGAAACCCGTGAAGCCCATCCAAAACTGGGGACTCATATACATGAACTGGTAGGCGGCTAAGTAGCCGATCGCAGCAACTATGCGACCGCGCACACTCATCATAATGAACGGTATGGCTAGGAGTCCCGCAAAACCAATATCAACCAAGGCGTCCCAAATCCACTGAAACTCGTAGCCGTAGATGACATAGCCCACAAGCACCAGGGTGGCGTAACGAATCACCGCGGCCCGTCGAGCCGACCAGAGTCCTTCTTGGTTTGCACGGCGCGGGAATGACAAGCGGAAACCCATTCCGACAACAAACACAAACAGCGGGGCGATTGTATCTGCATAGGAAAACCCGAAGGGCGGCCAATCCGCACGTGTGCGGTGGTGTTTGAAGGCTTCATGTATGACATCGAAGCCCCCCAAATAGTTCACCAAGATCATGCCAAAAATCGCATAGCCGCGCATTTGGTCGATCGATACGATGCGTTTGGGCTGATCGCTGGAGGCCGGGGAGGCGATCATGCGCGTTTCCCGTACGGCTCAGTCGCACATTTCATGTACGCGCAGTTCCAATGCAATTTCCTAATTGTGCTTCCCCGGATCCGAAGGTAACACAATTGGTGTATGTTGCATCAAATGAAACGGATGCTGCGCCTATATCGATGCGGAATCGACCGAAAGTCGCTACCGAACTCCGAGCACTCGCTTTCTCGGGCGATATCGATCTATTCCGTGACGCGGTGTCCCCGAATCGGCGCCGCATTGTTCGCGTTGGCCGGTTCTTGGATGCCGCCGGAAAGTTTGTTGGTCTTCGGGTCTAGGTCCGCGTCCAACCTAAACGTCTGGCCCATGACGCTCATCTCCGCGGATACGTGATTTCCATCCCAGGCAACGTCTTTTACTGGCACGGTCTGCATCGTACCCATCAAGTTGATATGCCATTCTCCGATGGCCACATCCCTCGGCAGCGATACGGCGCCGACGAAATCCCCGTCTTCGGAAATGACGTCGATACGGTAAATATCGCCACCTTTTTCGGCGAGCAACTCTTTCGCAATTGCCGCAATCGCATCCTCGGGCGTCTCTGGTGCTTTGCCCTCAGCGACGACGTAGTCGACAAACCCAATCATCATTTCATCATACGACTCACTACCAAATCGAACGTTCCGAGTGGGATCGGGATTGTCCAGATTATCCGCCGAATTGTCCCAACGCGCTACGCAATCGATACGCGTTCCTTTAGGCACGAAGATCGGTTCTTGCGGTTCGTAAACCGTTTGCCAATTGAAATCGTAATCGCTGACGCTAAGCAGTTTTTCCTTTCGCCCGTCCGGAAAACGCGCCGTGTAGCTAAACGCCTTTCCACGATAGTGCATGTGCGGGAGAAACGACATGATGTAGCTGTCTTGCTGGAAAGTAAAATTTGCACGCGCTTTGTAATCGGGATCGCCTGCTGGAATTTCGAACCCTCCGTTCTGAATCCAGAGGTTGATCATTTCTTTGTTTATCTGATCGTCGTCCGCAAGATGGATACCGATGCGAGTCCGATCTGTCTCGGGTGTGTCGGCAGGGTGATAGTGCATATCGCCGACGATGGGCACTCCTGCTCTAAGCTTTCGCCCCACGCCCTCCGGAAACACCATGGGGTCCATGCCGGCAGCCCACGCGCCGAGCCAGCCATCGCCTTGACCGCCTTGCCAAAGAATAACGTGATGAACCACTTTCCGATTTCCAGGCAACACTTCGATCGCCCGAACCCAAGCGTCTTCTTTCAGCCCCGTCTTACCCACCAAGTCGTAAAAGCGATCGGACCCGCCTGCTTTCAGCTTGACCTTATCAAACTCCACGACAATGTCCGGTTCGCCCAACCGCCAAGAACTGGTGTCGAATTCAGGTGCCGACGGCAAATCCGCGGGGTCGCCCTGTTTCGCGCCGCGCTTCGCCCAACGGACGATGGTCGCGACTTCCCAATCTTCCAGGCTGCGGTCGTTCTTGAAATGCCCAACGTCGGCATCAGCGTGCCACGGTGGCATGGTCTTGGTCTCGACGTTTTTCTGAATCGACTTGGCCCAGGGGCGCACCTCGTCATAACTCAACAGCGACATCGGCCCGATATCGCCCGGTCGATGACATTGCACACAGCTCGCATTGAGAATCGGCGCAACATCTTTTGAGTACGTAGGATTGCGCGGCACTTCATTCGCGAACGCGGTTGCGGCCCCGAACACCAACGTCGCCACCCCAGTGAACAACCATTTCGTCACGCGCATCAAATTCTCTCCCGATTGGTATCCAAATCCACCCGCCACGTTCTGGGCATGATACTCCACATGTATTGACGCTGGACGCAGACAAATGGTTCAAAAGAAATTGTCTTGGGGCACGAAGCACCCCAGAACGCGCAGATTAGGTCGTTTCGGCCTCTTCTGGGCTGGTCGATTCCTCGGCCACTGGGGCTGAAGTGCCGTTGGACGCGGGCGATGAACCGTTGCCCTTGGCATTCCGCCGACGCGCCTTGAGTTCGCGGTCGATGGCCACATATTCCGCCGGGCGCACCTTCGCCTGCTCCCGCAGTTCGTAGAAGCACTCTTCGTAGTATTCCATCAACGCGTCCACATCCGGGCACGCTTGCTCGTCGGCAATCAGCGTAACGAACATTTTCTGGTCATACGTCGTGACGCCGCAGGTCACGCCCATTTCGAAGGCCACTGGAATTAGCGCGTAGTGTTCGAGCATCTTGTGCCCCGTGCAATACAACGGGATCTGCGGGCCTGGCACATTCGTGCAAATCATGTGCAAGGGCGGCACTTTTGCGATTTTACCCAACATGCCTTGGGCCAGCGGTCTGGATATCGCTGACAACATTGACGCCTGAATTGGTGCGGAGGATCCTTGCAGCACGCTGAACATCAAGTGAATGGCATCCGCCACACGTTCCTTTTTCAGGATTTGCATGGTCTCATGGATCTGACGGAATCGTTCGACATGATCCGCCACATCAAGCGGCACTTCGGCCGGCAGGAATGCAACGTGATTACCAAGGGCACCACGATCCTGATCTTTGCGAATGTTCACCGGAACCAACACACGCAGAAACTCGCGGCGCGTCGGTTCACCGTGACGTTTCATATACTTTCGAACGGCACCACCCAACACCGTCAGCGCGACATCATTCACCGTACCGCCGAGCGCAGCACGAATCGCGCGCGCTTCTGCAAACGAAAACTGCGCCCAACCAATACGCCGCTCTCCAGAAAACGGTTGGTTGAATGGAAGTCGTTTGATGGGTTTCAGGAAGTCACCCATTACCGACGCGAACTCTTTCGCCGACGACACTAGATCCGTTGCACCGTTTCCATACTCAACCAAATCCTTTTGCAGTTGGGTAACAGTATCGATGCCTTCAATTGCATTATCCCAAAGCGCGTCAAACATTCTCGCGTTCGCACCGGGCAGCGGATCGGGGTCCATTTCTTTTTTCTCTGTAATCGGCGGGTCAGGCAAGGTGTCCAGAATGACGTACATCAACCCGACGCCGGCAATCCCATCGACCATGCAATGATGGACGCGCATAAACAGTCCGGACCGGCCGTCGCTCAACCCGTTGATGACGTAGGCCTCCCAGAGCGGCTTGTCCCGGTCTAACGGCCCCTCGAACAGTTTGTTCGCAAGGTCACGCAAATCGTCATCCGTGGCAGGCGCTTCCAGATCGAGCTGAAAGATGTGGTTATCGATATTGAAATCCGGGTCAAACTCCCACGTCGGATGCCCCAAATTGAACGGTGCGGGGATGACTCGCTGTAAATACCGCGGAATCTTGTGCAGCCTGGAATCAATGGTCTCTTTGAATTGCTCAAAGTCGATTTCACCATCAAAAATCTCGACTGCACCGATATGCATAGGCATTTCATCGGTTTCAACGTATAAGAAGAAGGCGTCCATCGGGCTGAGCCGGTGGGTAAGCTTCTCGTCAATCATGAACTATTAACCCCTCAAATCGAACGTTCAATCCGGATCTCTACAACTAGGGAGTATAGCGAAAAACGAGCATAAATCCCACTTTGGCCGCTATTGGTATTTTGACGCGGAATCCGCTAACCTTTTCCTATCGCTTACGTTAAGATGTCTCTCGGGCAGTTCGGGCAATGCAACGTGATACGATCTATACGAGCGCTCGGGCGGTTTTCGGGAATCGGAGAGGAGCCGGCATACGATGTCTAGCCGGACAGAAGTGGAGAACGGGTTGGCAGGCGGCCACGTCTTTGTGGACGATCTGGAGTCAGCCGAAGTGCCGATTTGGCGTGAAGGCCTTGCTGGCGTGGACTGGTTACGCCTGCGGGCGTCAAGCGTCTATTACGGTATTGGCGTCCCCAAGGGCAATCGCGCTGCTGTCATCATCGTACCCGGATTCATGGGTACCGACACCTACCTCATTGAGATGCACCGTTGGCTCAAGCGTATCGGGTACACGCCGTATATGTCCCGTATCGGTCATAACGCGGACTGTCCCAACGTCCTTCTTGAACACCTGCTTACAACAACGAAGAGAGCGTTTGAAGACACGGGTCGCAAAGTTCATCTCATCGGCCACAGTCTAGGCGGCGTTTTTTCCCGCAACTTGGCCATGCACCACCCCGACCTCATTCAATCGGTAGCGTCACTCGGATCACCCATCCGCGGCGTGCGCGTGCACCCCTGGGTGTTGTCCATGAGTGATCAGGTACGCACCCGTATTCATCGTAAGAGTCCCAAGAAACCGAGAGAGCTTCGTCCAAAATCGTCGCAATGCTACACGGCTGACTGTGAGTGCGGATTCACGTCCACCTGGCGTAGTGAATTTACATCCGATGTCGATCAGCTCGCGATTTACACCAAGACCGACGGCATCGTGCAATGGGAAATGACGCTCACGGGTAACCCGGAATGGGACATGGAAGTTTCCGGAACACACTGCGGCCTCGCATGGAATCCCGAAGTCTACAAAGCGCTCGCACGGCACCTACACCTCTCCGAGCGCATTCGGTCCGCTTCTAAGCGGAAGGCAGTCTAGCCTCTTCAAATCGGTATTGTATTGGTGGTATTACGCTTCTCGCTTGAATGCGCGTAGCGCTTTCCATGCAGACTTATCCCAGGTGAACTCGGCGATCCGTTGTTTTCCGAAGTTGATTCCGCTTTTCCGTTCGGCATCCGTTTCCTGTAGAACGCGCCGAATCGCAGCGGTCAATGACGCCTCACTTTCGCGGTTGTAGTAAATCGGAACCGTCCCCGCGATTTCCTCGACCCCACCCATACGCGCGATGACAGGCCGCACGCCAGCACGAATCGCTTCCAATAATGTAACCGACGCCCCTTCGTTTAGGGAGGTCGAAATAAACGCGGTGCTGTGTTGATACAAACCGGCGCGCACATTCGCGGGACATTGATGCACGCGCATCACACGTGGCCCCCAATCCTCTGGCTCGTCTTCCGTAGGGCGCCCCATAACGACCAAGTTGTGGGGAAAATCGTCGGCCACTTTTCGGTAGGCGGTACGCAGGCTTAGCATGTTCCCGTTCGGCCCGAGATCGCCGCCGGCGACGAGGAACGGTGGTTCGGTCAAACTGCGCTGGTGTTCTTCAAATGATCGATCCGCACCGGGATATACAACCACACACTTATTGATCGGTACGGATAGCACTTCGAGCAATCGTTTGCGCATATATTCGGACGGCGCAACAATCGCCCGCATACGAGAGCAGACTTTCTTATACTCGCGAAATTTGGGCGTGCCCCTTCGGCCCGCGTTCAGATTCTGACGCTCGATTTCGTCCACATCCAATACATACGGTACACACGGATAGCTGCCGACAAGACTGGCGGTAGCCAAGGGCGAAAAGACGATATCCGCACCCACACTCTTCGCGGCTTTTTCGACGCTACGCGCTGTATCGCCGGGATGTCCCCGCGTCTCGCTATCCGGCCCAACAAGAATACGTTCCCAACCCGGGAATTCATCAAAATTTTGTCGGTCGGCGAGTATGGTGAAACGTGCATTCTCCTGAACCTCGTGCATCGTGAGCAGGAGTTGCTTTAGATATACATCTTCTTCATCAAATCCGGCGAACCGGCCAAGTGTATTTACAGCAAAATGCATGTGACCTCGTACTTATGCAGCCGCGCAGTCGGCAATCGAAGCGCCGCGCATGGTTTCGGGAATGGTGACACCAAGCAGGTCGAGGACCGTCGGCGCAATATCTAGTATGTTCATGGGGGGCAAGGGTGCGCCAGGCGGCGCAACATTCGCACTCGCGGCAAACACACCTTCGAAATCATGATTCGCGTCGTCAGGTCCTGTGTCGTTGCCCTCTGCGAAAATCGAATCGTATCCAACCGTGCCGATCGCACGTAGTCGCAATCCGCCGCAATACACCAACAAGTCCGGCGGCGTTCCGTTACACGTCGAATACGTTTGATCGGGACGTTGTACGATGTTGCCGATCTGATGACCGTCCGGTCCTTCGAGTGTTTCCAAGCGCAACGCAAGTGTGTTGCGGAACGAATCGACCTCGTCGGCGGGAATAAGGCCGTTCGGTTCTCGACCTTCGATATTCAGATAGACGCGACTCACATAACCACCCGTCGCCCAGGCCGCCGTCCGATCCCAATTGATGTCGCAATCTTCGAGGCGTTTCGTCTCACGCAAGTCGTCGTGCACGATGAGGTATCCCTCATCGATCAACCATTGATTGATACACAGGCCGCCTTCGAGTGCGCGGGCACCGTGGTCAGATGCAACAAGCACAGCAGTATCATCCGGCACATGCCGCAACAGCGCACCAATTCGGTCATCGAGCGCGGTGTAATAATCCGTAAATGCAGATTCGAACGGATTGCCCGCTTCATACTTCGGATGATTCGGATCGCAATACCGCCAGAACGCATGATGTAATCGGTCGAGACCCATGTCGACCATCATAAAGAAATCCCACGGCTTTCGCTGAATCAGATATTCAGACACATCGAACCGGTTGTTTAAGAACGAGTGTAGTCGCCCCAGCAGCGCTTCCTTGTCATCGGTGCGATAATCGGCGATGTCGAATTGGACCGGTCCTGCCGCCTCCAACTCTGTCGCCAGTGACTTGGGATATGTATATTCCTTGGAGTCCGTCGGGGTCAGCACGCCGGAAACGAGACACCCGTTCAAGGGCGCGGGCGGATACGTCTGCGGAACGCCGACGCACACGGACGTCAGTCCGGCTTCGCCCAGTAAATCCCACAGGCGCGGCTCTCGAATGGTTGTCGCGTCGGCGGTTTGCAGCGGCGCGTAGGAGTGATCGACGCGATTGCGGAAGCCATAACACCCCAACATACCCGGGTCGCAGCCCGTCGTCATACAAGCCCACGCGGGCACGGTAATCGGCGGGTCGCAACTACGCAGTGTCGTCCACGCGCCTGCCTCCGCCAACCCTTGCAGGTTGGGAAGGTCAAACGCTTCGTGGCCGAACAAAAAACGGGGTGTTGCGCAGTCCAATCCAATGATTAGGACCCGCTGTACCCGGCGAGGCATCGTTACGCGGTCGCCCACTCAATGAGAATCTTGGCGACTTCAGGACGCGTGAATTCGCCAGGAGGCATCTCGCCCGCCTGAAGCATATCGCGAACCTTGGTCCCACTGAGGAACACGTGATCTTCGTTGCCATGAGGGCAAGTCTTGATGGATCCCATATTGCCGCACGCCTTACAGAAGAACGAATGATCGAAAAAGATCGGCGTAATGCCCAAGGCATCCGCATCTATTTCATTGAATACCTCGTGTGCATCGTAGGTTCCATAGAATTTACCGACACCTGCATGGTCGCGGCCAATAATGATGTGGGTGCAACCATAGTTTCGTCGGATAATCGCGTGCATAACGGCTTCACGCGGTCCGGCATAACGCATGTTCACCGGCATTAGCGAGAGCATCGTGTGATCTTCGTGGTAATAGTGCTCGATGATCGACTCATAGCACGCCATCCGCACGTCGCCCGGAATGTCGTCGCTCTTCGTCGTTCCCATCAACGGATGAATAAGTAGACCGTCGCACATTTCCAACGCGCATTTGGTCAAGTATTCGTGTGCGCGGTGAATCGGGTTTCGGGTTTGGAAAGCAACGATGCGCTTCCAACCTTTTTTCTCGAATTCCGCGCGGGTCTGCGTCGGCGTAAGGTTGTGATCTTGGTGTTCGATGCTGCGCGCCTTGAGTACATCCAGGTCACCGGCGAGGAATACTTCGCCCATCCCAAGGGTGTACGCCACGCCGGGATGTTCATCGCTCGTGGTGCGATAGACCTTTTCCACGAGCGCCGTACGGTCGACATCGAACTTTTCCGAAAGGGTCAGGATCGCAGCGATATCGCCTTCGTCGTCTTCCAGCGCGACTTCGCCACCAATCTCGAAGCCGTCTGCTTCAGCCTTCGATGCGGCGAGCAGGATAGGAATCGCCCATGGCACGCCTGGACGTACTTCCATATTGTCCATGACGCTCTTCACCTGGGCTTCACCCATGAAACCGGTGAGCGGGCTGAAAATGCCCTTCGCAATACAATCAACGTCGAACGCGGCATACGTATCAATCTTCAATGTGGGTAATGATTTGGCTCGGGTCTTCGCCGCTTCCAGCGCATCGCCGGTCAGAAGGCGGTCAACAAGTGTGCCGCCATGAGGATCTATCGACATTCGTTATTCTCCTTGGTCGAGTGGTATTGGTTCCAAACCTTCCGCTTGGGAAATTCGCCGCAGCCACGGCTTCGCGGTGGTCGTACGCAGGCGCTGAAAACTACTTCGCGCGCATGGAAGCGCCTAGAGTACCAATTGCAGACGGGGGTCGGCAACCAGAGGACGATTAACACCGACGTTGCCCCAACAATGAGATCAGTCCGCGTACTATGCGAATTGCGGCCTCACGATGATTGTATGGGCATAAACCGGCTGATATCCTTTCGATTTCACCAATGACAACCAAGAGAAATGAACTAGATGCCTGATTCAGAGACAGTCCTCGTCGGAAAAAGCGATTCCATCCAATCGCTTTTTCTCAAACGCGCCAACCGACACGGCCTAATCTCCGGTGCCACCGGAACGGGCAAGACGGTGACGCTGCAAATCCTCGCCGAGGGTTTTTCTCAAGCGGGTGTCCCGGTATTTGCCGCGGATATCAAAGGCGATCTTAGCGGCATCAGTCAGGCCATCGAACCAAAGCCCAGTCTCGTTGAACGCGCCGAAGAGACCGGAGTCGATCACTATTCGCCGCGCGGATTCCCCACCGTCTTCTGGGACATCTTCGGCAAGCAAGGCCATCCAGTACGCGCAACCATCTCCGAAATGGGGCCGTTGATCCTATCGCGACTGCTGGACCTTAATGACACCCAGGAAGGTGTTATGAACATCGCATTCAAGCTGGCCGATGACGAAGGATTGTTACTACTCGATTTCGAAGACCTTCGCGCAATTCTGAGTTTTGTAGGCGAGAATTCCAAGGAACTCACCGTCGAATACGGCAACGTCAGCAAGCAATCCGTTGGCGCTATTCAACGCAGGCTCCTCGTCCTCGAGCAACAAGGCGCAGAAAGTTTCTTCGGAGAGCCAGCATTCGAACTCAACGACCTCATGCGGACCGATACAAATGGATTGGGATATATCAATCTATTCGCCGCGTCAGAGTTGATGCAAAACCCGCGCCTCTACGCCACGTTCCTTCTATGGCTGCTGTCCGAATTGTTCGAAGAACTGCCCGAAGTCGGCGACCCCGAAAAGCCAAAACTCGTGTTTTTCTTTGATGAAGCGCACCTTCTCTTCCATGACGCACCGAAAGGATTGGTGCAGAAAGTGGAACAAGTCGTACGACTCATTCGCTCGAAAGGCGTCGGGGTCTACTTCGTCACGCAAAACCCCATCGACGTTCCAGACGAAGTCCTCGGACAATTGGGTAACCGCGTTCAACACGCATTGCGCGCATACACCCCACGAGACAAGAAGGCCGTAAGCGCCGCAGCAACTACGTTCAGGAAAAACCCCGACTTCGATACAGAAGTCGTCATCTCACAACTCGGCGTCGGTGAGGCACTCGTCTCCGTCCTCGATTTAGAGGGCGTGCCAACCATCGTCCAACAGACAAAAGTCCGCCCCCCCGAATCGCGTATGGGCCCGGCAAACGAAACCGAACGCAAGACCGTGTTAGACGGCAGTCCAATCGCCGGTAAGTACGACGTTGCTATCGACCGGGAGAGCGCATCCGAGAAACTAAAGGCCCGAGCAGAGCGAGCGGCCAAAGAGGCGCAGAGCGCATCACGGCGGGAAGAAGCGCGTGAATACCGGCCACCCAAAATCAAGCGTCCCAAGACCAGGAGAAGCAGTCGCCGGGGAGAATCGACTACACAGACCGTTGTGAAGAGCGTGACGAAAGTCGCGACATCGAGGCTCGGCCAGCAAATTATCCGGGGCTTCTTAGGGTCAATCTTCCGAGGAAAATGATAGTGGACAACCCTTCCAGGTCGATTGGCGTCCAACATCGAACAACGGAGGATCATCGTGAAGCACCATCGGTATAGATTCAGCCCCGTACTCCTGGCCCTCACAACACTTCTTACGAGTCAATCGTCGATCGCAAACGAGGACTATCGCGATGAGATAACCGCTCTATACGAGGACTGGGAGGGCGACGACCGCCCGGGCGTTGCTATCGCGATTATCGATCAGGGCAAATTGGTCTATGTTCACGGATTTGGCATGGCGAACGTGGAAAAAGGCGTGCCAATCGACGCCGACTCGATGTTCAATATTGCATCGATTTCAAAACAATTCACCGCCGGTGCGATCGCCAAACTTCTCCTCGACGGCAAACTGACGCTCGACGATCCGATTCGCAAACACTTGCCGTATCTTCCCGATTGGGCGGACACCGTTACGGTGGAACAACTGGTCCATCATCAGAGTGGTGTCCCGGATATCTTCAGGTATATGGCGCAACACGACGTCGAGTTCGATCACGTGTGGGGAAACGAAGATGTCGTACCCCACATCAAGAAGATGAAACTCGAATTTGAGCCCGGCGAAAAGTTCAAATACTCGAACACGAACTACGTACTGCTCGCGGAGATCGTTGAAACGCTCAGCGGCATGAGTCTGCGGCAGTTCACGGACAAACAATTCTTTGCCCCATTGGGCATGAGGCATACCCATATCGATGACGACCTCTCGAAAGACCAGGAGAACCTCGTCATTAGTTATGCAAGGCCACGCCGAAACAAATTCGCACCTGTGGAACGGCGTGACGTGTTGGTTGGTGACGGCAATATCGTCACGACGATTAACGATTTCGCGAAGTGGGATGCGGAACTCCGCAATCCGATCGTGCTTGGCCAAGAATGGCGCGACCTCATGCTGTCCCGAATCAAGCTGAACAACGGCGAGGTCCATGATTACGCTTTTGGGTTGTTCGTCTCCGAAGAGGACGGCGACACGAGAATCGGACATGGCGGTTCTTGGCTTCGATTCCGCTCGCAGTGGTCCCTACTCAAGGATCTGGGGGTGTCGGTTATCGAATTCGCCAACCATGGGTCTCGCCTCAAAACGGACAAAGTGATCGAGATCTACTTGAACGCGCGCGATTCGTCTTAGCGCTGCGCATTGGCAAACTATCCGCTTTTTTGCCATACTAATCAGATTAGGCCAATGCTCGATTTCGAGCTAGTGCATGCTGAACCTGAACGGAGTCGTTCAATTATGCGAAGGCGCGGATTCACGCTCATAGAGTTACTCGTTGTCATTGCCATCATCGGCATACTGGCAGCCATTCTGCTGCCAGCGCTCGCGCGCGCGCGGGAGGCGGCCCGGCGAGCGAGTTGTCAGAATAATCTGAAACAGTTTGGCCTCGTCTTCAAGATGTACGCGAATGAAGCGAGCGACCACTTCCCCCCACTCTCGCCCTACGGAAGCGTCCGAGCAGACGACCGATCCTCGCCATTGTGGTCGGCGCCCCATGCCGCGACGATTTATCCCGAGTATCTCACTGACACTTCTGTCGCAGCGTGTCCTTCGGATCCAGGTGGAGATCCCGCATGGGGAAGTGTTCTCGAACGGGTTCCCGCTGGCACAACGTTTGAGTCGCAGAAGGCCGACGCAATCGCTATTGGCGATACTGTTTCGCTCGACTATTACCTCTCCGGAGAGTTGGGGCGGTCGTACGTTTACAAAGGCTACGTCTCGACAGATCTGGGTGAATATTATGGGATCTGGGGCGCGACCACGATTAACGAAACGCTCGGCGATGTAACGATTGCGGGCATCGGGACCGTGCGGTTCAAGAATTATAACCAAGACATCGACATCGAAAGCGGCAGCCTGGAACCCTGGCCGCCCTGGGTACCGGAAGCGCCGGAAGCGACTGGTCTGGGCGGGAGTTCCGTCGTGCGCAAGATTCGCGATGGAATTGAACGTTTCTTCATCACGGATATTAACAATCCCGCGGCGAGTGCGCTGGGCCAGAGCGAGGTACCCGTGATGTGGGACACATTTGGCAGCAATGAATTTGGCGACACCGGTTCAGCCAGCGTGGTCTTCAATCACGTGCCCGGCGGGTGCAACGTTCTTTATATGGATGGTCACGTCGGGTACGTTCGCTACCCCACCGAGTTTCCGATCACCGACGACGAACAGTTGGTGAAAGAAAACAGCCATTATGGGTTGGGCTAGTCGGAATTCGCAGAAATTGCCCGAAAATGACGTGTTTTGTCCATCAATTTGTACAATATCGCGCCCAGTCTTCGCCGCTTGAATCGGGTCGAAGCCGTTGATAACATATTATCTGGTTGGCACCCGTAGGGAGCCCCATCTATACACGTTCACTACTGAGCGTGGAAGCCGAGTTAAGGAGATTGTAATGAGCTGGGAAAAACCGAGTTTTCGCGATGTCTCGCTTGCGATGGAATGTGCTTCGTACGCCAATGCTGATGAGTTCCAGCAAGAAGAGCCACCGACCGATCCGAATTTCGACGCTTAATATTTTCTAAGCGTGCACGTTAGTATTCTTGGAGCAGCGGCAGGCGGAGGTTTACCTCAATGGAATTGCCGCTGCTCTAACTGTGTCTTGGCAAGATCGGGTAGTCCGCTTGTCGACCCACTCACCCAATCCAGCATCGCCATCAGTTCGGACGGCGAGGATTGGTACTTGCTCAATGTCTCTCCGGATATTCGCGAGCAAATCCATGCATTTCCACCGTTGACACCAGAAGGCGATTCGCCGCGTGGAACCGGTATTGCCGGTTGCGTCTTGACCGACGCGGAAATCGACCATGTGTCTGGCTTGATTTTTCTTCGTGAAGGTACGCCCTTTCAAATGTACTCGACGCCCATCGTCCGGCGTTGGCTCACCGATGCTTTTCCCATTGAACCGATGTTGTCGGCGTTCGCTCCGCGACCGTGGGACGAGTTGGCGTTTGGCAATAGCGTAAATCTCAAATCGGCAAACGGTAAGGCCAGTACGCTCTGGGTTGAATCAATCGATTTGAGTCCGCACCCGCCCATCTACGTTCGTGATCATACGGGCGATGCGGCGGGTTCGGTCATCGCGTTGATGGTGGAAGATCGTGCAACGGGCGGAAAAATGTTGTATGCCCCCGGGGTAGAAGCGATGACGCCGCAACTGGATGAGGCCGCGCAGAGTGCGGACCTCGTGCTGTATGACGGTACGTTTTGGTCGCTCACGGAAATGGTCGATCAAGGATTGAGTACGCGCAATGCGTTGGACATGGGGCATATGCCCATCAATGGCGAAGGCGGATCGTTGCGATGGTTGCAGGAATTGCCCGCGAAAACGAAAGCGTTCATTCATATCAACAACACCAATCCGATATTGAACAACTCAACCCCGGAACATGAGGCGATCAAAAAAGCAGGAATTGGCATTGCGAGTGATGGTGAGGAGTATGAGGTCTAATGGGAGGGACACGCTCCCGCGTGTCCAGTTGATCGAGGACGCGCAGGAGCGCGTCCCTCCCAGTCATCTGTAAATGTTCCGTCGCCCGACGTGGCGACCATGAAGAAACCATTAGGACATCAACCATGACACCGTGGACTCCAGATGAATTCACCGCCAACCTGAGACAAGTTGGCCAAGAAAAATATCACGATAAGCATCCGTTCCATCGCCTGATGAACGATGGACACCTAAGCGAAGACCAGCTCAAGGTATGGTGTCTCAACCGGCTCTATTATCAGCGCACCATTCCAGTTAAAGATGCGATCTTGTTATCAAAAATCCCACATCGGCATATTCGTCAGATTTGGATTCAGCGCATCATCGATCATGATGGCACCTCTGAGGAACCGGGCGGCATTGAGAAATGGTTGCGCTTGGGTGAAGCAATGGGCCTGAGCCGTGATACTGATTTGATCGATGAACGGTTGTTACCGGGTACCGTCTTCGCGGTGGATGCTTATACGAAGTTTGTCTCGGAGAAACCTTGGATTGAAGGCGTCGCTTCTTCCTTAACTGAATTGTTCGCACCCAAATTGATGGGCACGCGTATCGCGGCGTTTGAAAAGCACTACAAGTGGATTGATGCGCAGGCACTCGCCTACATGCGCGCACGGCTGGGCCAGGCACCTCGGGATAGCGAACACGGCATGGCGTTGGTTCATGAATATTGCACGACGCGTGAAGATCAAGAGAAAGCGGTGGCGGCGGTAAGCTATAAATGCGACATCCTCTGGTCGCAACTCGACGCTATTTATTACCACTGCGTAAATCCCAGTACTGAGGCGTGACCGTGACCGGCGAATTCAGCGTACAACGGCCCAAGCTTGTCTCATTTGCGCGGTATCGATGGGACAACGTCCGTGAACAACATCATATTGTCTATCCCGAAGGTATACTCGTGCTAAATGAGACGGGTTCACGTATCGTTCAACTGCTTGACGGGCGGAGTTTTGAAGACCTTGTAAAGGAACTCAGCGCGTCGTTCGACGGTGCCGATGTTGCCGACGATGTACGGGAGTACTTGAAGGGTCTCTATGATCACGGGTTGCTGGTAGATGACGACGCTTAGACCAATGTCGCTGTGCGCGGAGCTCACGTATCGGTGTCCGTTGAAGTGTGCGTATTGCAGTAACCCGATCGGGCTTGGACAGTATTCGTCAGAACTCGATACCGAGGACTGGTTGCGCGTCTTGCACGAAGCGGCAGCATTGGGCGTCATTCAGTTGCATTTCTCGGGCGGCGAACCGATGTTGCGCAAAGACCTCCTCGAATTGATTCGCGAAGCGCGCAAACTGGACCTGTATTCCGACTTGAGTACGAGTGGATTCACGGCGAACACCGAGTCGCTCGGTGCACTGAAAGAAGCTGGACTTGACGCTATTCAAGTAAGCCTGTTGGATTCCAACGCCGAGGGTAACGACCGAATCGCCGGCACGGCCAGCTTTGACCAGAAGTGTGAGGCTATCCAAATCGCGAAGTCGTTGGGATTCCCGGTGTCGCTAAATATCGTTCTTCACCGTCACAATTTGGATCGGCTACCAGAACTCTTAGACATGGCGAGCGATTGGGGTGTCGAACGTCTCGAACTCGCGCACGTTCAATACGTTGGTTGGGCGTTCGAGAATCGGGCCGCGCTGATGCCGACACTCGATCAACTCAACCACACGAAGAAGATTGTCGCGGAGTATGTGGACAAGATGCGCGGTAAAATGTTCGTTCTTCATGTCTTGCCGGACTATTTCCAGGCGAAGCCCAAAGCGTGTCTGCAAGGTTGGGGCAATCAGTTCATGTCAATCGCTCCTGATGGCGCGGTGTTGCCGTGTCAGACCGCGCGAGAGATACCCGGCCTAGAGTTTCCCAACGTACGCGATGAATCGCTCCATGACATCTGGTTTGACTCTGAAGTGTTCAACAAGTTTCGCGGCACGGACTGGCTGCCGGAACCGTGCCAGTCGTGCGATCAGAAAGAGATCGATTTCGGCGGGTGCCGTTGCCAAGCGTTCCTCATTACAGGCGATGCAAGTCGTGTCGATCCCGTCTGTGAACGATCGCCGGACCATGAGTTAATTGAACAGGCGTTAGTCGAAGTAGGCGCAGGCGAATCCGATTTTCAGTATCGGATTATGCGCAAGTAGCCTGATGGGTTGACCATTCTGATCTTAGATGTAGGGAGGCACCATTCTTGGAGTGCGCAAGCTTGCTTGCGCTTTCTTCTGAGCGAGGCTTGCCTCGCAGCTCATTGTCGCGACGGTTGGATTGCGAAGCAAGCTTCGCTGAGAGAAAGCGGTAGCAAGCTACCGCACTCCAAAAAACGACATCCAAGAACTCCCACTATGAAATTGAACGAACAACTGGAATCGAATTCGATGTTGCACCAGCAATACGCAGTGCCGTCTTGAGCGAGACCGTCGGAAACAGCGGCCTCTATCGCAGTATCGTCGCATTGGCCCTCCCCACCGTCGCCTACAACCTTATCGAAATGAGTCTCGGACTCACCGATCTGTTCATGGTGCGATCATTTGGCGAAGCGGCAACCGCAGCGATAGGGCTGAATCGGCAAGTGACGTTTCTGATTGAGACCGTGATTTTCGCGATTTCCGTTGGCGTGGTAACGCTGGTCAGTCAGAGCCTTGGGAGGGGTGAGCCTGCCAAAGCCGAACGTGTCGTCGCCCAAAGTCTTTTGGCGATCGTTGTTCTTTCAACTGGCCTGGGCGTTGTGGGCTACGTGCTCAGCCCGCTTATTTTGTCCGCGTTACGCGCTTCGCCCGACACAATCGAGTATGGAGTGGGCTATCTCCGAATCTACTTTTTCAGCATGATTTTTCTCGGTGTAAACTCCGTCGCTGCAGCATCATTGCGTGCCGCGAAGAATCCTTGGATTCCATTGAAGGTCGCGGTCATGATGAGCGCGCTCAACATCCCGCTGAACTACTGGTTCATCCATGGCGGACTAGGCGTTGAGCCGCTTGAAGTTCGGGGCGCGGCTGTCGGCACAGTAATCGCCCGGACAATTGGTGCGGTCGCGTTCATCGCAATACTGATTCGGGGTCGGAACGGTGTTCGGCTGGTGTCGGCCTACTCAAGACGGTTGGACTTCGACGTCATCATGCGCGTCATTCGCTTGGGAATCCCGGTGGCGACGGCCGGTCTTCTTCGAAATGGCGCTCGTCTCGTGTTCATTGCGGTCGCAGGTCTGAGTGCGATGGGCGTCTCATTTCATGCAGCAGTAGGTCTCGGCCTGCAAGTACGGCTCATCTGCGTGCTTCCCGCACTGGCGTTTCAGGTCGCCATCGCGACGCTCGTCGGCAATGCCATTGGCCGAGGCCAACTCGACGAAGCCGAAGCAACGGGACGGCACGGCGTGTACTTGTTGGCCACAATCATGGGCGCCTTGTGTGGAGCGATCATGTTGGCGGCGGGACCCATCGCTCAACTTTTCATCCTTGATTCTGAATCGGCGGCGCTCGGCGCACGGGTACTACGTTGGTTTGCAGTCGGCCAATTCTTTAGTGCGCTCGCAATCGGTACGCAAGGCGCGCTAAGCGGAGCCGGTGACACGAAACCCATCGCGTGGATTACGTTCGTCACGCAATGGATCGTGCTCGTACCGCTTGCTTTTCTATTGCTTGTACCAGTGGGTATGGATCCTATGGGGCCGCTTGTAGCATGGGCCGTTACGCCGATTCTAACATTCGGACTTCTCTACTGGCGGCTTGTCAGCGGACATTGGCGAACGATCCGCGTATAGCGTCATGTTGCGCGGCTACGCTTTAGTGCGCGACCCACGCGGTTCGACTGCACGGCGCATCCACATGCGAATGCCGATGTAGACCGCCCCTTGACTCGCCAGTATGCCGCCGACAATCATGATAATCCCGCCTGCGGCAATGCCGATGATCGGGACGGACAACGCCCCACCAACGACCAGAAGTCCGCCTGCCCGCAATCGGCGTTCATTGAACAAGTTGCGTTGGTTTTGCGAGATGGATGTCTCGCCACGGGCGACTGCACTGAACTCTTCGTACGCCAGCTTGTTCACACGGACGCCCCCAAATCCGACCGCACCAAATCCGATGACCATTGGCAGCATAACCGTCATGATTTCAGTCGAGATGCCGATAACCAACAACACGGCGGCGACAAAGATGAAGCTATAGCAGGCCATGTGAATCATCGACCGGACCTCGCGGAGTTGTTTTTCCGCATCGCCCAACGCATGGGCCGCGACAGCATTCCGAGCGGCTGCTTTCCATGCTTTCGCCACCTTCGGGATCGGTAATTCCGAGACGCGCGCCGGTGTGCTCATCACCGATTCGTCTTCGTCATCCCCACCGCTTACCGGCAACGGCGGCGGCGCTTTTCGAGACGTGCTAGGTTTAACCTTTGGAAGCGGCAACGCGCTACCCTTCACCGCGACGCTTGATGAAATCCGCTCGATGTCACTCTTGATATCCGTCGCGGTTTGATACCGTCGATCAGGTTCCTTCTCCAACGCTTTCAATACCACATCATCAAGTTGCGGATCGGTTTGCGCCTTTTCAGACGGCACAAGAAACCGACCCAATGGCAATTCGCCCGTCAGCATTTCGTAGAACATCACGCCTACGGCATAAATGTCCGCTCGATGATCCACTTCACGAGGACGTTCGACTTGCTCGGGTGCCATGTAATGAAGCGTGCCCATGACATCACCCGTGCCGGTCAATCGAAACGTTTGTTCAAAGTCCCCATGCAACTGTGCAAGACCGAAATCAGCGATCTTCACCCGGCCTCTTTTGTCGAGCAAAATATTCTCGGGTTTAATGTCGCGATGAACGATGCCTTCATCATGCGCGTACTGCAGCGCATCACAAATCGCCGGCACAATTTCACACGCACGCGCGGCATCCAGCGTCCCTGCGCGAAGGGCTTGTCGCAAATTAACCCCGTCGACGTATTCCATAATGAAATAGTGGCGGTCATCGACGTGGCCAAAATCGTGTACCGTAACGATGTTGGGATGATTCAATTTCGCCAACGCACGCGCCTCACGTACGAAGCGCTCTTCGTATAAGATTTCGCGCTTGGTGTCTGGCGGCAACACCTTTAGCGCCACAATTCGGTCAAGGCCCTTTTGACGCGCCTTGTACACGACGCCCATCCCGCCCTTACCAATCGGCTCAAGCAACTCCAATCGTGGAATACTGCGCACCAGCTCCACGGTATCGGCATCCAACAATCCAGCAGGCGGCACACTCAAATCGATGCCTTTGACGTCGATCGTGTTACTACAACTGACGCACCGATCCCCTGCCTCGTCTTCAGGCATCGCCTTGCCGCAGGAAACACATATTCGCGTATCCGCCATTCTCCGCTCCAGAGTCTTCCGTGAATCTCTATCATGGTATGCGACCAAGACCGCATTTGTCAGCACCCACCTCCCATGCTCTTTCAGACGTACTATTGACCCAATAAGGATTAGGTTCTATTATCCCGAAGTGGGCGAATGGCGTGGGTGCGGAGCGCTCGATTTAGCCAATTCCTAACATTTTCTCAACGCAGTTCTTACGTTTTTGACGTATTCTCTAGTGAGTTACAGAACATCTTACACCCTAATTGGGCTTGGGGTTTCGGGGCAAAGGGAACTAGAAGGTCATGACGAATCATTTTTGCAGGGCTATGAGCGCCTTGCTCCTCGCCGCACTGAGCATTTCGTTCGCCACCATTGCGGGTGCTGATGACGCCGAAGACTTGAAAATATTGGTTGAGGCGCTTCAAGAACGTATTTCAGCCCTAGAAGAAGAGATCGGTCGGATGAAGGGCGATGACGCTGCCGCACGGGAAGCCGCTAGCGAACGGGTCGAGGAACTGGAAACGAAAGTCGCAGACGCGCCGACGCCTCAACCCAACGATTTTCGGGTGTACTGGAAAGAAGGTCTCCGTTTCGACACAGAAGACGGACGATTCAAACTCAAAATTGGCGGTCGTATCCAAAACGATTGGGTGTGGTACGACCAACCTAGTGAACTTGAGTGGATTTGGAATCCGATTACGCAAGCAGGTGGATTTGTCGACACAGAAGACGGCACCGAGTTCCGCCGGGCAAGGCTCTATCTCTCCGGCACCATCTACGACAACATCGATTTCAAAATGCAATACGACTTCGCCGGTGGCGACGCCGATTTCAAAGATGTCTACATGCAGCTCAAGGACGTTCCCTATGTCGGCAATATCAAGGTTGGCCAATTCAAAGAACCGTTCAGCATGGAGGAGCTCACGAGTTCCAACGACATCACGTTCATGGAACGGGCACTACCGAATGCGTTCGCGCCCAGCCGTAAGACCGGTATTCAACTTAGCAACACTCTGCTTGATAACCGAATGACGTGGGCCATCGGCATATTCAAAGATGTCGATGACTTCGGCAATGGCCAAGACGACGGCCAATCCGCACTCACCGCCCGCGTGACTGGTCTGCCATATTATGCAGATGAAGGCCGCAAATTGATTCACCTGGGCGCGGCCTACAGCGTTCGCAATATCGATGGCAACACGCGGTTCCGCACAAGACCAGAGGCCCACTTGGCACCCCGCTTCATCGACACAGGAGATCTGTATAACGGCACGTACAACTTACTCGGACTGGAAGCAGCAGCCGTTTTGGGACAATTCTCCATTCAGGGCGAATATACCCACGTAGATGATATTGAAAATATCCTCGTGGGCCGCCGACAATTTTACGGGTATTACGTCCAAGCGAGTTATTTCTTGACCGGTGAAAACCGGGCGTACAAACAGTCCGGCGGTGTGTGGGACAACATCAAGCCAAGACGCAATTTCAGTTTACGCAAGGGTGAAGAACGCGGCTGGGGCGCCTGGGAATTAGCGGCCCGGTATTCCACCATCGATCTGGATAGTAAGTTCGAGTTCCCCGGCGGCGGCAACGAGAACAATGTCACACTCGGCCTGAACTGGTATCTAAACCCCAATACAAAGTTGATGTTCAACTACATCAACGCGGATATCGACCACCCGTTGTACAGCGGCGATCTCGACATATTCCAAACCCGCTTTCAACTCGCATTCTAGACCCAATCAATTCAAAGGAAGGAACACCAAGACATGCTTCACATCAACACAATTTCAAAAGGCAGCCAACACCCCGCAATGGCCTTCAACATCCTCGCATTCGGCCAACTCACCACAACCTTCATCGGCCTCCTCAACGCCCTCGGCACTATCGCCTCCATCAGCATCGGCGGCCTCGTCCCCATCATCGTCTTCTCCCAAGAAACCAAAGACCTCATCACCAAGACCGACACGTTCAACAATAATTAGCAGGAGGACTCGATTTCATTGAGGTTCGCATGGCTGGGCCTAAATTCGGCGACCCCAATGGACAATCAGGGCCAGGACTCCGTGATCATGACCGACTATTGACATGACATTCGATGTCCCCAACATGCAGAATCGACCGTCTCCCCTATAGAACGAATAGGGAGACACCTTTATATGCTGCACCCTTTCAATAGCGACGCCAGACTCGTTCGCCAAACGCTATCCGGCCACCAAGACTCGTTCTCGATCCTGGTCGAGCGGTACGAGCAATTGGTATTCGCGTCCGCCTATGGCATTGTCGCCAATGCCTCGGATGCCGAGGACGTCACGCAAGATGCGTTTCTCGCTGCGTTCAAGAAACTCACATCCCTACGGGAGCCCGCTAAGTTTCGCAGTTGGATTCTTACCATCGCCCGAAATCGGTCCGTGGACGTCATCACGGAACGCAAACGAGAAACACCAATAGACGAAGCCGACCTTCCGGCCACGGACGCATCTGAAACCATTGTAGACGCCGAACTACGCGTTCTACTCCGCGATCGCATAGAACGCCTACCCACAGAGCACCGCGAAATTCTTCTTCTTCATTACTACGCCGGTCTCAAAGTCCGCGAAATCGCCGGACAATTGGATATCTCCACCGAAGCCGCCAAGAAGCGCCTCCAACGCGCACGCGATCTCCTCACTCAACGCATGCTCGCTCAACTTCACGACACCATTGAGGAACAAAGCCCATCATCCGCTCGAACGAAAACCATTATCGGCATCATCGCTGGGACATCGGTCACATGGAAGACTTCGACAGCAGTCACAAGCGGGATCGCGGCGAAAATCTCGTTCCTCCCTTCGCGAATAGTTACTCCGGTCACTGCCGCTGTCGGTCTAGGCGTCGCGGGATTTATCACGCTGATGGTTTTATCCATCGTACGAAGCGAAACAACGAATCATGGCGGCCCGCAGCCGAAACCATCTATCGAAGTCAGCGTGATGGCAGACACGAATTCCGCACAAACGACTCCGGAAGCGGTCGCATCGGCGAAGGAGAAATCCCAAGATCTTGCGCAAGCAGAACTTGACGATTCTCATCGCGATGGTGCTCAAAGCGCCACTGATGCAAGAACAGAGATCGCGACACTTTCGTTGGAGCACGAGGAATCGCAGGGCTTGATCGAGTCGCCTTGGGAACACGTCCGAGTCAGCGGCTTTGTCGTAAACAAAGAGGGTATTCCAGTTCCCGACGCCCGAATCACCGTCGTCGCAACGGGACACACGGGGCTTGAGATCGAACCCGAGGCCTTTCGCGCGTTTCGAGACCCACGCCACCACTACGTAGCACGCTCAAACGCCAGAGGCGAATACTCGATTTCGAGTATTGGATACGCTGGCAACGCCCGCATCAACGTCTGGGCCAACGGTTACGCCAATGTGAATTCTCAGTTTTCGGTCGAGCCCGGTGGAGATCCTATCGCGTTGGACATTACGCTTCCGAAAAAGGGTCTGTTGCTCAAAGCACGCATTCTGGATAACGTCGGGACTCCCGTGCCGGACGCCTTCGTCGTTGCCCCTACATGGAATGCCGACAGGGGGGTATCGCGTAGCGTATCGCGGTTCTTTGGCCGGACCGATGAAACCGGCCTTGTACAGCTTGGGTTTGCGATGCTTGGCGGCAGTTTTGGTACAAAAGGATTAGCTCACGTCTTGGTGTCGTCACCGACCACAGGCGCCGCCAGTTTCGAACGTGTTCCGATAGGCGGCAAAGGGGTAGTCGATCTCAGAATGCAACCATCAGCCACAATGCGCGGTAGGATTGAACCTTCGGAAGAACTTGGCCTAACTCCCCACAAAGTAATTCTTTCGGAGGTCATTGACATCGACGGTTTCCGTGACTTTGGGTATACCAGTACGTACATGGCGTTCGTAAACGAGGATGGAGATTTCAGACTCGGCAATATCCCTCCGAACCGTGCGTTCACGTTATGGGTGCAGACCGCCAACAGTGGAGACATCTTGGCCCGTGAGAAACTAAAAGCATTCTCACCGGGAGAAATGCGATCACTAAATCGCTCCGCGGGAAACGGCGTCGTCATTCAAGGCACCGTTTATGGCGCGGAAACAGGGCGACCCGTCCCCAACGTTCGCGTGGGCCACGGTTTCGATGCATGGCAAATCGTAGATGGCGAGCGCGCATGGAGCAATGATGACGGCCGTTTTACGCTGGTGGTCTCGAAGGACAACGAATCGGTGAACATATTTTCTGCCCATGCGTTCATCCGGGAATCCGAGCTACAGAAACTGGCATCCCAATATGGCAATCGGTTCAAACTGAACCAGAGCAAGTACGACGGTGTAAAACTTCTGATACCTGACCCGGTAAATCTGAGGATTCGAGTTGCTGACGTAGCGGATCAACCAATTGGTCGTGCCGCCGTCATCGTGAACGGTACTCAACTCGACTACACCGATGGTAGCGGGAAATGCACGCTGGCGTTGCACTCGGCTTATATCGATTCAATTGAAGTAAGAAAGCACGATTACATTCATTCAAGAAAAGAAGATTATCGTTACGAATCGAAAACGCCCACGGAAGTGGACCTTCATGTGTTGCTTCATCCAGCGGCAGGCGGTCTAGAGGGATGGTTTACCCACTCAGACGGCACACCGATTGTGAACGCGGTCGTGCATGCACAGGGGATACACGATTCCGGAACCGTATACACCTTGGACGGCGAAACCAACGCCGAGGGCAGATTCATTCTGCTCGATTGGTGCCCGGCGGGTGATTATGATCGCATCGAAATATCGCTGGAACACCTAGAGGCTCGCGGCCGGAAGGTTCTTGAAAACGTGGAACTGGAAGCGGGCGCAGTATTCGTCCTTGATCCAATCGTCGGACAGTAAGCCGAGCTCAATGACGGCAACGTGAGACTTAACGACCAACCACTGTCCCAGATCGACTGGAATCGATACACGTAAGCCAAAATTGGTAGAGTTGCTGGGATCAACTCATCCCTTAACGAGGCTCACATGCCGTCCTATATTCAACGCCCATCCTGGTATCTACCAGACAGTGCCGCTACCGGCGAAGACTTATTTCTCAATCGCCGCGATTTTCTCAAGTCCATGGGGATCGGCGGCATGATAGCCGGCGGGCTTTCCGTTCCGAGTTTCGCCCAAGGCCCCACGCCGACGGCGGACTTGGCATTGCCCGATTTCACGCGCAATCCGAAGTTTGCGGATGTAGGCCGTGCGATTACTGATGAACATGTGGGGACGACGTTCAATAATTTTTGGGAGTTCACGAAGGCGAAGAACGTCTCTCAATACACAGAGAACTTCAAGCTCGATCCGTATACGTTTTCCATCGACGGTTTGGTGGAAAAACCGCTCACGCTGAGTCTTGAAGACATCGAACGGCTTGGGTATGAAGAACGGGTGTATCGATTCCGTTGTGTTGAGGCTTGGTCGATGACCGTGCCTTGGCTGGGGGTGCCGTTGGCAAAACTCGTTGCACTTGCGAAACCGTTGTCGTCCGCGAAGTATGTCGCGTTTAAGAGTTTTTTCGATCCTGAACAAGCGCCAGAACAGCGCGTCAAGAGCAAGTACATTTGGCCGTACTACGAAGGCCTTCGAATGGACGAAGCAATGAATGAAATGGGGTTCGTCGCGACGGGCGCATACGGAAAACGCCTCCTCCCGCAGAGCGGCACTCCGTTGCGCATCGTTACGCCATGGAAGTACGGGTACAAGGGCCCGAAGAGTGTCGTCCGCATGACCTTTGTCGACAAACAACCGCCCACGTTTTGGTCAGACGCCGTCAAGAGCGGCGAATACCCTTTCTATTCCAATGTGGACCCGGAAGTCCCTCATCCGCGTTGGCCGCAAGCCGAAGAAAAATTCATTACGGATAAAGCCAACGTGGCGGACGTCGAGATCATCCCGACGTTACGATACAACGGGTACGAAGAACAGGTCGGACATCTCTACAAGGGCATGCCGCGTAAGTTGATCTAGCGGCTTTTCGAAGATCCCAAGGGCGGAACCACAAAGGCACAGAGGGCACGAAGAACTGCTCACAAAGTGAATTCAACTTGACCGTGTCGCCAACATGGAGGCGCACCTCCTTGACGTCGAGTTCGTTTTCCTACCCCGTCATTCCCGCAGAAGCGGGAATCCAGTACGCGACAGAGACATTCGAAGCTATTCTACTTCGCGTCCAACAAATTGATGATCGAAATGATCGTCCCGATGTGCACGCCTTCGTGGATGCAATTGAAACCCAACGCCTGCTCCACGTTCGCCAATGTTATACCCGGCATCAAATCCTTCGGTTTAAATCCGTCGAATACGCCCGCCTTATAATCTTCGATCATCTTCGTATGCGTCGCTTTGAAGCATTCTTTAACTTCGTCCAACGACGGAGCCTCATCCCAAGTCGACGGCGAACTTCCACCCTTGAACAACGGCCCATAACGCTCCGGCACTGGCGACGCGAGTTCGCAAGGCCCATAGGTCAATCCCGCATGCGACATGGCCAAATGGCCCAAGTTCCACAAGATGTTATTGTTCGCGCCTTCAGGAACGATAAGCATTTGCTCATCGCTAACCTTGCTCAATATTTGCAATAAGTAACCGCGACTCAGTTCAACGGTATTCAATATGTTTTGATCGGCCATCGTGTATCCCCTCTTGAGTAAAGACAGCCGTTAGCATACCAGAATTCCGCCATAACACCGGTACCAAATCCGTCAGCTTCGCGCTCGGTTCTCTGTTTAGCGGAGTTCGCGCACCAATCCCGCCATCAGGCGATTGATGACCGATTGTGGCGCGAGTCGCTTCACGATCGACAGCGGTTTGGCTCGGTCCATCGGCACGCGCAACGGCTTTTTCGCACTCGTGATGACTTGGTGAACGCGACGTGCGACGACTTCTGGTGTCAGTTTACTGGCGGCCGTGTCCTTCGCCATCTTCTTTACCATCTGGTGGGAAGCGGATTCGCTGTTCGCGTTCGCAACCGTTCTGAGATGCGCGCCCGTCGCCGGACGATCCATGTGCATCGCGACCGGCTGCATGATCACGACATCAATGCCGTCCCGCTTTACCTCGTGATACAACGCCTCGCTCATCGCTTCTAGTGCGAACTTGGCCGACGTGTACGCGCTCATATACGGGACCGCGAGAAGCCCACCGAGCGAACTCATGTTTACAATCGTGCCTCCGCCCTGATCTCGAAAAACGGGTAACACGGCTTTACAGACTTGCAGTGCGCCAAAGACGTTCGTGTCGTACAACCCTCGCACTTCCTCGACGGTTTGTTCTTCGACCGAACCGATAAACATCTCGTTGACACAATTGACCAGCACGTCGATGCGACCCTCTCGTTCGACCACCTCGCCAACACCTCGCGCCACGGATTCAGCGTCGGTGACTTCCATGGCCAACATCGGAAACTCGCTATTCTCGTCGGAGGGATTTCGCGACGTACCGTACACAGTCATGCCCTCACTCGCGAGCAGCTTACCCAGCACACTCCCAAACCCCCCCGACGCACCTGTGATCAGGACGACCATCAATCTCTCCTTGAACTCGTGTTCACGAGTTACGTTTGCTGTAGACACGCGCCGCGATGGGAATCGCAACGCGCGCGACTAGTTTCGATATACGTCCGACCGGTTTCGCCCGATGGGCCGACTCCAGTTTATCGAGCCCCAGCTCGCCGCGAATGTTCGCGGTCAACACGCGGACCGGCGCATCGAGTTCCAACCCGCCCGCATCAGCGATACGATTCATCCGTTCAAAATTTCCTACGACACCGGCCGCGTCGACCAACCCCTTCGGCCCCACTGCTTGCAACAACACTTCTCGCGCCAGTCGCATTTTTTCTTCGTCACGCCCAATCGCGGCATCGGCAAACGCGATCAATTCCTCTGCATGCTGCACAGTGCTCTCCGCGGCCTTGGAAGCGTCCGCGACGGCATCAATGTTGCCGCCGTTGGCCTGGTCCATACTGCTCGCACGGAGCAGCAACGAATGAGACGAAGCTCAGTAAAAGCACTCGTTGTTAATCGACACACGGGACGACAGCATTTCAATCTGGTCCCGCGTAATTGCCCGACCGGCCGTCGCTTTGAAATTTGCGACGTCACGATCACTCATGTACATGGCTTCCGCCAATTGAATCAGGTTGCGCACCTCATCCGGTACGATACTCATGCAACGCAACACGTTTGCACCGTGCTTCAACCCGCCGTAGATATCGCGTTCTGCATCCGCAAGATCATTTTCCATCAACAACGGCAACCAAGACCCACCAGACGATAAACGATCCGGACGATACCCCGTCGCGCGTCCCTGGAGTGGATCCGGGAGCGGCTGCAACGCCATACCGAGTGCCCGGTAAAACGTGTCGATACTCGTGACCGTCCCGACGATGCCGATAATCTCGGCGTACTGACTTTCAGTCAGCCCGCCCGACAACAAACCCTTAAACCATTTTTCCGTGAGACGTCCCGGGTCCGTCGTGATTCGGTGAATCGCCTCGACGGCAACTGCAGGCAATACTTCCGACGCGGCGTGGTCACCGTCCACTCCATACGGACTCAACGCCGCCTTGCGCTCTTCGCATAGAGAACAGTCCCAAGCGTTCCGCGTTTCTTCCGCGATGGCAATGCGTTCCGCCCCACTCCATTCGGAACCAGGTTTCGCTATATGTGCCCACGACCGCCGAAACGCCTCGCCGAGGTCTTCACGTACCGCGAACGCTCCACTTTCCATCACGAATGTATCGTTTACTGCCATGGTTTCAGGCCGATGGTTCCGCAACTTTGATGATCAGCTTTCCGGTATTCGTACCGTCGTACAACGTTCGCAACGTAGAAAGCGCGTTCTCCAACCCATCGACGACCTGCTCACGATGTTTGAGATCACCGCTCATAACGAGTGGCACAAGTGTGGCCAACGCTTCGGGAAAACGCTCCCGGTAATCGAGAAGAACAAAGCCCTCCATTCGCGCGCGACGAGTCAAAAGGTTCATGTAATTACTCGGCCCCGGCAATTTGCCCTTTTGATTGAACCGCGTAATCGCGCCACAAATGACCACGCGCGCGCCGATGTTCAGCCAACTCAGCGCCGAGTTCAATTGATCGCCACCGACATTGTCGAAGTACACATCAATCCGGTCCGGGCATGCCGTTCGAATCGCTTCTCCCAAATTCTCTGTCTTGTAATTAATCGCGGCGTCGAACCCGAGGTCGTCCGTTATCCACTGACATTTTTCATCGGAGCCAGCAATGCCGACGACACGACAGCCTTTGAGTTTGGCGAGTTGGCCCACTACAGAACCGACAGCACCTCCAGCAGTCGAGACGAGTACCGTGTCGCCTTCCTGCGGCTGCCCGATATCGTTCAATCCGAAATAGGCGGTGAGGCCGGTGATACCACAGACCGAAAGAAAATTCGTGACGGGTATCCCGGGAATCGGTGGCACTTTGTTCGGCAGATCGTTCTTATCCAGCAGCGCGTACTCTTGCCACCCCGTCATACCCATGACGACTTCACCCTCAGCAAACTCGTCGTGCTTGGACGTGACCACTTCCGCGATGCCTATCCCCCGCATCACACCATCCAACGGTACGGGCTCACTATACGATTCCGCGTCACTAACCCAACCACGCATCGCGGGGTCAAGCGAAAGGTAGAGGTTGCGGCATAGAATCTGTCCGTCCTCGACCTCCGGAACAGGTGCGTCGCCAAACGCAAAGTCGGTGTCCTGAATCGCCCCCACCGGGCGCGACTTCAATATCCATTGCTTATTTTTTGTTGCTATCATTCACGTTCTCCAAATTGCAGCATCCGATTGGCCCTACCGACCACGAATCTCGTATTGCGTTCCGTATGCGTCCATGTCGTTATGAAACTCGATGAAATGACCATCTGGATCATTCACGTATACCGCACGATTTCCGCCCCAACCACCGTCTCCGCCTGGTCCCGGGTAATGCTTCACCGGGCCGTAACTCAACGAGACGCCCTTTCGCTTCAGTTCCTTCGCGAAGTCCTTGATATCGGTCGTGGATTCGATCCAAAACGCCACATGATGCAATCCATTATCCCGAACAGGAATCACATCGCCACGCGCATCCGTTTGCCGCACTAACATCAGATCGGGCGTTTCGCCGAATCCCAACGCACAGACCTGCATTTTGCGTCCTTCGGCATATGGATGGTCGACCGGATTACCCGTCTTCAGATGCTTCAGTCCCACACACGTCTCGAAAAACGCGCGAGACTTCTCAATGTTCGTTACGAAAAGCGCGGCATTCTTGGTGCCCGACACATGCGCTAGACGACCATCACTCACATCCGAAGGAACGCTATCGCAATAACCTACACCTTCAGGAGCAGACGATCTCGACATGATCAATTCGCGAAACCAATGGTACTTCATCAGTTTAGCCACCTGGATCATGATTGGGTTCGGTTTAGCGGGCATTGGCGTCTACCTCCGCAGTGTGCACTTCGACGAAATGGCCATTCGGATCGCGAAAGTGTAGACAGTTTTCATCGGCATACGTTTCGGTCGGATCGGGGAGCGCACCGCCAACGGTGAATGCGATTTCTTCGGTTGCCAAATGCGCCTTGAAGGCGTCAAGCGACATCTCCGGTCGCAATGTAAACGACAGGTGATGAAAGTCATCCGACGTAACAGGCTTAACGCTCCAATCCGCGTGATGGGCCTGAAACCCTGCAAAGTCATGATGTATCTCACCACAACTCATAAAACAAATCGCATCACGCGTCATCACGTTGATCGCGTCTTCACGGAGTCCCGCAGTCCCCGAATGCCGAAGCCCCAGTGACCGTTCATAAAACGCCCGCGTCGCATCAATATCATTCACACGCACCGGAATGTGACCGACAAACCGTTTATTTTTATTCATGACTGCTCCTCAAGATTCAGCAACGACCCGCGTCTCCATTACACCGAGATCGATAGCGCCATCAGCGCTCCGCATGGTCAACCGAAGGACGTCACCATCCTTCAAAAACTTCGGATTTTCAGATTGTCGCTTCACGAAAAGTTTCATCAGTTTCTTTTCGTTCATCACGAACCGCATGACTCGTTGCACGGCCGCCGATGGCGCTGACACGGCGACGCCTCCGGGCGTACCCGTCTGAATAAGGTCACCCGGACACAAGTCCATCACCCCGGACAACTCGGTCAACGTCTCCGCAGGTCCGTAGAGCAACTGTTTTGTGTTCGACTGCTGACGCATTTCGCCATTCACTTCCAGTCGAATTTCCAAATCGTGCAATCGTTCGACATCGTTCGCATCAAGCAAATAGAGGTACGGACCCGTCGGACAAAACGTACGAAAACTCTTCCCTTTGAACCATTGCCCTTGTGGAATTTGGACATCCCGCGCAGACACATCATTCGAGATCACAATCCCCGCGATATAGTCGATCAAATTGTCGCGCGTTACAGTCGTCCGCTTCGTTATTGGCGATCCCACAACGAGGCCAAGTTCAAGTTCATAATCCAACAGCCGTACCCCTCGCGGCCGAACGATATCGTCATTCGGGCCGCTCAACGACGACGGTGCTTTCATAAACAAGAGATTGAAGGGCGGTTTTTCAGCATTGCCGCCCGTCTCGGCGAGATGGTCACCATAGTTCAAGCCCTGACAAATAATGTTGCAGGGAGCAGTCACCGGCGACATGAAGTTGAGTTCATCAATCGCGACATCGGCACCGATATCCAATTCGAGCGCAATACGCTTTCCGCGCTCAATGAAATCCGCGAGCGATGTGTAGTCACCAGGAACGGCATACGCCATGCCCTCACGTACAACGCCCCATTCGATCTTTCCTGCGCGCGTATACCGCGCTACATGGACACCCATCAAGAATTCTCCTTGCTCTTTGCAGCCCAAACTCGGTACGCCATTTGCCTCGCTGCCGCATCATCCGCGCCCAATAGCCGAAGCATGAGCTGCACGAAATCAGGCACCGCATCTCCCCCAGCCTCACCGCATAGTCGCGCACGGTAAAAGCTGTAGAAACTTGCTGTCACCGAGTCAATCGCTATCGATACATTGGGCACCGCGAACACGCCTTGATTGATACCTTCACTTACGTCTCTCAAGAACCGGTCGTACAACGTGCTCGTCCACTCGGGGTTGTACGCGGATATCCGCACAATGAACCAGCCTAGAATCGGGTCGTCCTGGACGATCCCATCAAACGTCATGAACGCGGTCGAAATAATTTCCAGCGGGTCATCCTTATCCGCATTGATGCGATCGATAATTTCGCCACTTTGAAATGCGATCTCCCGTAAGGCATCACCAAGTAGTGCTTCCTTGGACTCGAAGTAGCTATAGAAACTGCCCATGGCGATGTCCGCCTCGTCCGCAATATCGCGAATCGTCAACGCATCCACGCCCTTTTCCGCAGTCAGTTTTCGAACACCCGCGATGAGTCTCGCGCGCGTACGTTGTTGACGCCGTTCCGTTCGCGTTAGCCCTTGCCCGCCCCCGGATTCGGATGCCTGAGAACCCTCGTTCATTTTCAATTTCCCCTCGGCCATTACGCACCCACCGCCGCATTGGTTTGAACACCCATACCCAAGCCACACATCAAATCCTCAAGCACGTACGACATCGCCGCACAATCGTCCTTATACACGCCGTAGGGCTGACGGTCCGGTCGCAACAGCACCGCATCGCATCGATGTTCATCCATCCAATTTCCAATCACGCCTTCGATGTCAACGAGCGCATTGCCACTGACGCTATCGCCTGATCCAACTACTTGAATCGGCTTCACGAGATCAGCGCAGCGACCGCTTTCTACGTCACCGATATCCAGGTTGCGAAAGATCAACGTAAAATCACTTCCTAAACACTCATCCAATCGAACCGTTTTCCCTTCAGAATTCGATACCAATGGCTGTGGAAACGGACAGCGCAAATGTTGCGACGTTGCGTGCTGGGCAGAATAGAAACCCGGCCCCAATGGGACCGATTTTGTCGGTCGAATCGGCACTTCGATTCCGAACCGTTCGGATAAGACCATCAAGGCATTGGCAATGAAGGACTGGATTCGGCTGGGCGATTGGATGATTTTCCCTATTCGCACTGCGACTTGGATGATTTTCCGGACGTGTTGAGAACGCTCGCTTTGAAAGGTGTCCAACAACCGAGTATCGGCCAGGCCCCGCAACACGAGATCAAGCTTCCACGCCAAGTTGATTGCATCGCGAACACCCGCACACATCCCTTGTCCGAGAAACGGCGGCATTTGATGTGCGGCGTCTCCGAGGATCAGAATGTTCCCGGCCTGCCCCATGCGCCACTTCTTCGCGATGAGCGCGTGAAATGTATAGATCGCGGCCCTCTCTACTTCGTAATCTTCCGGATCGGCCCACGGACGAATGAGTTCGTTTAGCGTTTCCGGGCGAGTCATTTTTTCGAGTTCATCCCCTGGCATAATCATAAACTCCCACCGGTTTCTTGGTGGCGGAGACGGAATAAATGTACCCGGACGTTTTGAACCACAAATCTGTTCCGCATATCCCGACACTTCGATCGGACGTTTCATCAACGTATCCACGACGACCCAGGGTTGATGCAAGCCTAGGTCTTCCTGTTCAATACCGAACGTAGCACGCACGAAGCTTCGTCCACCGTCGCACCCCAAGACGTAACGCGCGCTGACCGTTTCCTCCTCACCGGTTTCGGTGTTGACCATGTCAATTTCCACTGAGTCCGCCAGATCGCGGATCGTGCGGACATCTACGCCAAGGCGAACGTCAACGTTGTCTGCGTAACGGTTCACTCCGTCACGAATATGACCTTCCAACGTCGGCTGATGAAACAAGGTCAGTAATGGGAACCCCAACGTCTCATCGCGCGAATTCAACCTGATTCGCCGAAGTCGGCTTCGATTCCCCCGCAACAAATCCATTCCTTTAAGCGAATAGACATCTTCCGTGTACGCTGCATCGAGGTCCAGCAACTGCAATACCCGCATCACCTCGTCGTCCATCCCCACCGCCCGAGGTAACGGATGAATCTCCGTCGCCTTTTCCAACACGACCGTTCTGACGCCGCGACGTCCAAGAAGATTAGCCATCAATGCGCCCACCGGACCGCACCCGACTATTGCAATTTCAGACTCAATCATTCGCCAGCTAAACCTTCCTTCGTTGAGGTCTGATCAACACCGTATCACAAATTGAACGAAGGTTCAATATTGAATAAAAGTTCAAATCTGAGTTTTGCCTAGAAACCAACAAGGCTGTATTAGCTTAATCGTTACAGCCAAAGAACTTATGGAAACGAAGAGTAAATTCACGTCTCCACGGGGGGAAGAAGCGCGAGAATCCCGTACCCTTTCACGATTAGAGTTGTGAAGATACGATGTATTTTTAACTTCAGAAAGCGGGGTACAACGAAGTGAATGCCCCCATCGTCATGCCCGCGGAGGCGGGTATCCAGGGCGCACGCGACATCGACTGGTCTACTTATGGATTCCTGCCTTCGGGGCCTTCCAAAAACATGGCGCGACAGCGCGAGCAACCTCCTCAACGTCATTCCCGCGAAGGCGGGAACCCAGTGGAATGGTGAAATCAACTGGTATACATCTGGATTCCCGCCTTCGCGGGAAAGACGGCGTGAGGGTGCGAGCTTAAAGTGAAGTACACCGTGGCATGCTTATGCCTGTTGGGATGGCGTGGTCGGGAAGCGTCCTCAGAAAAGAAGTACATCCACAATTTCAATCGGAATGATGTACTAGTGGTCCTCATCCGCGAATACACTTGCGCCTCGTAACCGTGCTGGTTCGACGTCTTCGCGATTGGGCCATTGTCGGTGGCGGAGCCAGTGTATGACGCAGCGGAAGTCGTTGAGTATTGCGAGTAGGCAGGGGATGTATATGAGCGTGAGCACGGTTGCACTGGCGACGCCGGCGGCAACGGACAGCGCCATTGGGTTGAGGGGCTGCGACGATAAGTCGTCTTCTATGATGATGGGGATGAGTGCGCCGATCGTGCTGATGCTGGTGAGTAGGATCGCACGAAACCGTCTTCGGCCGCCATGTTCGATCGCCTTGAAAACGGGAACGCGCTTGGCTAGTTGGTCGTTCACGGCTTCGATCAAAACGATCGCATCATTTACAACGACTCCGGTAAGCGCCATCATTCCGAATACGGAGAACATCGAAACGGGCCATCCCACGAGGACGTGAACAACGATTGCACCGATGAGGCCAAACGGAACCGTGAACATAATAATAATGGGCTGGAGATAGGATCGAAATATCGTGGCGATGATGACGAATATCCCCAGCATGGCCAGTGGATAAAGCGCGATCAGGGACTGAAACGACTCCTGTACATCTTGCTCCGCTCCTTCAAAGGAAAGTTTTACGTCGGGATAGTATTTCATTAAGTCGGGCAAAAAATCGGCTCTCAGATTGTTCAAGATGTCCTGTGCGTTCGCACGGTTTTCGTCGACTTCTGCCGACACCGCGATTCGCCGTTGGCTGTTGCTACGCTCGATGATCGCCGGTCCCACCCCCAGCTCAACATCGGCAACAGAATGCAACGGCACTTCATCGCCCTGCTTTGTGCGAATCCTGACCGATCCCAGTTTCGCGACAGCGGATCGTTCGTCCAGGGAGTACCGAATCTTGATTCGGACATCGTCACGTCCACGCTGTATCCGATCCGCTTCGAGGCCGTAGAACCCCGCGTACACTTGGCTCGCGAGCTCGTCGAGCGTCAGTCCAAGATTGCGGGCCTCCGGTTTTATGTCCAGGACGATTTCTTGTTTGCCTGGACGAAAACTGTCTTCGATCTGATAGACCCCGTCGTAGGACTGGAGACGTTCGCGAATCTTTTGGGAGACTGTTCGTAGATGCTCTGTATTGCTTCCTTGAAGCCAAAACTCGATGGGTGAACCACCGGGACCACCTTCAACGGTCGAGAACGATTGGCTGAGAGTTCCAGGGATGTCACCAACGGCTTGTTGCCATCCGACCAGTATGTCCTGCGAATGGATTTGGCGCGTGTTGCTATGACGAAGCTGTACACGAACGGTGCCCGTGTGCGTACCTGAGGTACTCGCGGCGTTCGAATCCCCAACGATGGTGTAGACATGTTCAACGAGGTGATCGCCGTGTTCCTTTTCGGCGGTTGCAATGAATTCGCGTAGACCCCGTTCGGTCTTTTCGATTGCTTGGGCTGTATCGGCTGCGGGCGTTCCAAGCGGGAATTCAACGGTGGCCTGAATCTGGTTCTCGTCGAAATTTGGAAACGGAGTGAATTTGATGTGGCCACCCGCGCCGAGGCCCATGGTCATGGAGACTATGGCGAAACCGCAACACAGTGCGACGTAGCGATATCGAAGAGCGGCCCGTATCAGTGGGGGATACCATTTTTCGATGACGGTGTCTAACGCTTTATTGATTGTGGCGCGACAGGTTCGACCAATTCGCGCCAACACGTTTCCTTCGGGAGCCTCGGAGGGTAGGTGAAGATTTTGGAGATGGGCGGGCAGAATGAAGAGCGCTTCGATGAGGGAAATCGAAAGCGCGGCAATAACGCCTACCGCCATCGTACCCATGAATTGCCCCATAACACCGGATACAAATCCCATGGGCATGAACGCGACGATAGTTGTACATACGGCAGCGACAACGGGAAGTCCAACTTCCATCACGCCATTAGCAGCAGCGCGTAGCGGCCCGTCACCGTGCGACCGCCGGAGAAGGATTGCTTCTCCGACGACGATTGCATCGTCCACCACGATTCCCGTGACCATGACGAGGCCGAAAAGCGTGATGCTATTGAGGGTCATCCCAGACAGCCACATGATGAAGAGCGATCCTGCGAGTGAAACAGGGATTCCCAAGGCGACCCAAAAACTTAGGCGCGTATTGAGAAAGAACCACAGACTGACGATAACGAAGCAGAGTCCCAACAACCCATTGCGGAACGTGATGGACAGTCGATCTTGAATAACTTGCGAACCATCGGCCCATGCGTTGAGGTGGATTCCCGGTGGAAGCGTCTGCGATTTTCGGGCTACATATTCATACCCGGCCTTGGCAATCGCGATGGTATCTTCCCCTGGCGTTTTTAGGAGGCGAATCATGACAGCGGAGTCTCCATCAAACCTCGCTACCACGGGATCATCCGTGAATCCATCACGAATCGCCGCCAGTTCACTTAGCTTGACGCTCTCACCGTCACGGGCCGAAACAACGACAATATCCCCAAGTTCGTCGCCGCTGTATTTTCGACCGCGTGTGCGAATATTTATTTGTTGCCGCTTGGTTCGCAGGCTTCCGCCCGCGAGATTTACGCTGCCACGCCGGACGGCCTCCGTAATCTGGTCAAAGGAAAGACCGTACTCGCGTAGTCTCGCTTCGGAAATTTCAATGAAGATTTCGTAGTCTCGAACGCCGGAGATTTCCACTTGCGATATGGCGGGATCACTTCGCAAGTCATCCCGCATGCGTTCCGCCATCTCTTTCCGGGTTCGTTCATCCATTTTCCCGGACAGCGTGATGACGAGAACTTCGCTTCGCCGTACGGCCTCTGTTATCACGGGCCGTTCGGCTGCATTGGGGAACGTGGAAATAGATGCTATCGCGTTCTCAATGAGATCGCGTGCTTTGGACATCGAGAACCGATCCTCGATCTCGATTTGGGCCGTGCTCAAGTTCTCTGCGGAGAAGGTCGCGTACCGTTTGACACCTTCGAGACCATCAATAGCCTCTTCAATTTTGCGGGAGACACCTTCTTCAACTTCTTCTACATTTGCCCCGGGATAGATCACGCTTATCGAGAACGCATTGGGCGTAATTTCCGGAAACGCTTCGCGCAGCATCGCATTCGCCGCCATCGCCCCCGCAAACAAAATGATAACCATCAAGATGTTCGCGAGCACATGATGCCGGATAATGGATCCGATTAATGTCGGTACTGGATTCTGCACGTTCACTTCACTAACCGAGCTAGACGCCCCGACGACGCACGCCGACTTTGCAGGCGTCCAGAATCTCGTTCGAAAGGCCCGGATCCTTCACCGCGCGGGCGATCATCAATGCACCGACCATCTTCGAAACAAGTTCCCAAGCGTGCCGCTGCGCATCCTCGTCATCCTGTTCATCCAGCCGTTCCGCAATGGTGCCCACAACTTTAACGACGTAGTCTTGATACACCTGCTTAGTATCGTCGTCCATTCGGGCGACTTCCGCACTCAGGTACGGAACGTCGCAGGCCATTTTCGTGTCGTCTCGATGTTGCTCGCTAAGGTATCGCTCGACGACGGCGGCCGCGTAGTCATCGCCGTTCAGATCGTCAAGATCCTCGACGATCAATTTGCGCGACTCATTCATATCCGCCGCCAACACATAACGCAATACGTCGCTCTTGTCTTTGAAGTGGTTGTAGAACCCACCGACCGTGAGCTTCGCCTCGCGCATCACGTCTTGCAGACTGGTGCCCGCGAAACCTCGACTGCGCATCAGTGGACCCGCCTTCTCTATGATTCGACGGGCAGTCTCTTCTTTATGATCGGCTGGATATCGCACGATATTCGATTCCCTTTCCACATGATTGGGCAGCGAAATCGAGTGTAGCACATTAAATTATGAGCTTAATATTACAAACAACCTTTCATCGCTACCTAAAATCGAACTACGTTCACTATTCAGTTCATCCTGCTATCCTTTCGGCTTCAACTTGGAGGCGATTTATATGTTTCGAGTGTTGAATGCCCCCTGCCTAATGGTCGTTACGCTAGCGGTTATCAGCGCTGCATTGCCCGTTCAGGCGCAATCGGCGGACTCAGATTCGCTGGCGCCGCTGCTGAGCGGTATGGGGATCTACAGCCGCCCGATATCGACCAACTCGGTCACAGCACAACAGTACTTCGATCAAGGGTTAAACCTCACGTATGGCTATTACTTCGTCCATGCCGTCGCCTCGTTTCAAGAAGCGATTCGGCATGACCCGAACAACGGCATGTTGTATTGGGGTCTTGCGCTCGCCATCGGCCCGAACCCGAACAGCCGGTATTCCAGAGCCGAGGACGATCCGCAGGGCGAAGGGAAGAAGGCGATTGAAAAAGCCATGAGCCTGCGCAACGCCGCGCCGTCGGTGGAACGCGCGCTCATTGAGGCACTGCACGTGCGCTTCGACGATGAGACCTATCCAGACCGAGATAAACGCGATCGCGCATACATCAAAGCCGTGCGCCGGATTTATAAACAATACCCCGCCGATACGGAAGCTGGGTTTCTATTGGCCGACGCGATCATGACCTCGTCGAAATGGTCGTATTGGGATCCCAAGGGTTTGCCGAAAAAGGGTACGGCGGCAGCCGTTGACGCGTTGGAACGTTCGGTCGCAATGCATCCGCTGCACCCGGGTGCGAACCATTTGTACATCCATCTGGTTGAAGCGTCCAACGAACCGGAACTCGCCACGGCCCACGCCGATCGTCTGGCAGGGCTCATACCCCACGTTGGGCACATCGTACACATGCCGTCGCACACCTATATCCGGACAGGCAGGTACGCGGACGCCATCGCGACGAACTTGCGCTCCGTGGAAGTCGACAGGATCCTGTTAGAGGAATGGGGCGACCACCCGTTTCCCATGATTTGTTCTTACAACGTGTCCGCAAAATCGCATACCGGACATGCCACCGATTTCGTGCGGTTTGGGGCCACGTTTCAAGGCAACTACGAACAAGCGATCGAGTACGCACGAATCACGGCAAAAACGGTTCCAATAGACAGCGTCTCCAATCGTAACCAACGGCATATCGCGACGGTGTGGTTGGTCCACAAAATCTTTGGGCGCTGGTCCGCACTGGAAGAAGAAACCGCGCCGCCCGCCAATAACATCTACTTGCAAGGGATGTGGAACTACGTCCAGGGGAGCAAGCTCGTTCACGAAGGCAAACTGGCCGAGGCCGAATCCGCGTTGACGAAACTAGAAGAATTGCAGTCGCATCCCGACGTTCAAGTGTTGCCCATTCGCGTAAACACCGGTGCCGTAACATTCAAACTCGCTACGCGGGCGCTCGCCGGAGAAATCGCACTGGCGCGTGGTGAGTTTGACGAAGCGATTGATGCGTTTCAAGAAGCCGTCGAACGCGAAAAAGCGCTCGGGTACATGGAACCTCCGGACTGGGCTCAGTCCATGCGCCTCTATCTCGGCAACGCCTACTTGAAAGCATCACGGCCCGCAGATGCCGAACGGGTTTACCGCGACGACCTCGAATGGTGGCCGGAAAACGGTTGGGCGTTGTACGGTCTTTGGCATAGCCTCATCGAACAGAACAAAGATGAAGAAGCCGACGCGACACGTAAACGATTCGACAAGGCTTGGAGTAACGCGGACACGGTGTTGGAAGCGTCGGTGTTTTGAACCGGAATAAACGCAAAGTCGCGGAGGCGCAAAGATTCCGATTTAGCCACAGATGAACACGGATAAACACAGATGATGAGGAGCTGAAACGCCACGATTCGATCAAATTGTTCGGCTACGTTTACTTTCTGGATCGGCATTCTAGGCTCCGCTTTAGAAATCTAGCGGCGCTATCGCCACCGGAGTCGCGCGTGGCACAGGCAATCCGGAGGGTATACGTTCGGGCACTTCGGGCATACGTGACGTGTCGGTTAAAGCGTGCAAGAATGCGATAACATCTTCGACTTCGTTCTCTGTTTTGTCGATCCATTTCGTACGCGGATCGAGATCCGGGTGGTCCCAGCCCGCGCCGTTGATGTAGAAGCGGAGAACGTCTTCGAGGGTTTCGAATTCACCGTTGTGCATGTAGGGTGCGGTCTCCGCGATGTTGCGTAGCGTGGGTACTTTGAACGCGCCCACCGGGCCTTCGCCGGAAATTGCTCTGCGGCCCTCGTCGCGCTTTCCGAATTCGGGTACGCCGGTGACGACAAACTCGTTGGTGTGAAACAGCGGGGCGGGATGGCAGGTGCCGCAATTCCACTTGGTCGAAAAAAAGAGTCCCATCCCCCGCTTCGCCGACTCGTTTAACGCATCTTCATCGCCCCAGCGGTAAGCATCGTATGGGGAATCCAAGGTGTACAATGATCGCTGAAATGAAGCGAGAGCCTTCAGCACGTTTTCGTAGGCGAGCGGAGTTTCGTCTTTCGGAAAAGCCGTGGCGAATTGTTGAGCGTATTCCGGAATGTCACGGAGCGCGGCGACGATACCGTCGGGTGTGTGATTCATCTCAAGGGGTTCGCGCAAGACGTCGTCCGCTTGCGCTTCGAGCGTCTCGGCGCGTCCGTCCCAGAATAATGTACGCACAAAACCGACATTCCAAAGAGACGGCGAGTGACGAGCAAGTGTTGCACCACCTGTTCGGTCAGGACCTACGCCCCTTCCGCCGATACCGATGCTTTTACCACGGCCATCGGAGAGACCGAACGCGGGATGGTGGCACGTCGCACACGCCATCGATTTATCACGAGAGAGAATGGGGTCGAAAAATAGGAGTCGGCCGAGTTCGATTTTTTCGGGTGATTGCGGATTGGTTTCGAGTCCGCGCATCGTCGGTGCAGGATCGGCTGGCGCGACGTATAGGCTGGAGTCGGTGGGCTGCGCGAATGTGACGCCAACGATCAGCAAGAAGAGCGCTATGAGGGATAGGATTCGCATAAACGATCTATTGTGAGAGGCCAAGTCGCCATCGTTGCGCCTACCGACCCCTCACCTTAATCCTCTCCCCTCGGAGAGGAAATTTCCTTCGCTAGTTGGGACGCATTGTAAACTCTGTGAACTTACGCCACGTGTCCCTAACCGGGCTGGCGCTCAGCATCGATAAACTCGGAAGCATCGGCGCGGGATCGATGGACTATTCTTCTCCCTCTCCTTTCCCACACTTGCTTGCAAGTGCTGGAGGAGAGGGTCGGGTTGAGGGGGTTTTCATCCTTCCTATTATCCAGGATTACCCGATTGTTCTTGCCATGCTTGTTGAATGACGTTGAAACCTGCGCCGGATCCGGGTAGGTTTTGACCGCCATCGACGACGAGTACGGTGCCGGTGATATATGACGCGAGTGGTGATGCGAGGAACACGGCCACCTGTGCGATTTCATCAACGGTGCCGTGACGCTTGAGCGGGATTTGTTCATCGATTAAGTCGTCGGTACCAGGCGGAGCGAGTCGCCGCGCACCTTCCGTGCCTTCGATGGGGCCGGGGGCGATGCTGTTGGAGCGGATGCCGTGTTTGCCCCATTCGAGCGCAAGGTTTTTCATAAGGTTGTCGACACCGGCTTTGGCTGCGCCGACGTGACATTGCAACGGGTAGGGCAGGAACGCTTGGCCGGCGGAAATGAAAATAATGCAGCCTTTGGTTTCCTTGAGTTGTTCGACGGATGCGTGGCAGGCATGAAACGATCCACGCAGATCGATATCGACGACGGACTTGAAACCGTTTGGACTTAACACTTCGGCGGGGCAAGGGAAATTACCGGCGGCTGCACAGACCAATACGTCGATCGGACCGAGGGCCTCGTCGCAGTTTTCGATGACGTCTTGGAGCGCGGGGTAATCGCGCACGTCGCACGATTGCGCAAACACTTCGCCACCAAACGACCGCAATTCCGCCGACGCTTCGTCGAGCTTTTCCTGGCGGCGACCACAAATGCCAACCTTTGCGCCCAGGGCTGCGAAATGTTTCGCGATACCCAAATTAATACCGCTACCACCACCGGTGACGAAAACAACTTTGTCCTTCATCGCATCTTTGGGAAAGTATTCTGTGATTAACATTGCCGACGTCTCCTAAGTCCCGATCCTGCCGCGCACTGGATCATCGATGAGTCCGCAGCCTGGACCACAAGTGATAGTAGCGCGTCGACCCAGTAACCGACAAGAACACGCGGTCCACTAGGTCGTATAGCATCATTGCGATCGTCATCATCCCATGGCATGATGACTGGATCGCAAAGGCATCAATACGACATCAACCAAGGAGCCTCAATTATGTCGAAGGAAGATCAGGGCACGTCCCGCAGGGATTTGCTGAAACTCGGCGCGGGCGCTACTGCAGCAGCCGCGACAATCGGTTTTGTCCGTCCGGCAATGGCGGCGCACCACGAATCGATTACGCAAGTCGTGAAGTTTAGGTTGAATCCGGATAAGGCGGACGAAGCGGAAGCCGCGTTGAAAACGTTGACGAAGGCGGTCGAAGATAACGAGCCAGGTGTGTTGGCGTACATTGCGTATCGTTCGGATGCCGACCCCGAGGAAGTCGTATTCTTTGAGGTGTACAAAGATGAAGAGACGTTAAAGGCCCACGGTGCGCAGCCGCATCTCGGGGAAATGCGCAAAGTATTCGGCGCTGGCGTGTTCAAACCCCCTCTCGATATTCAAAAGTTGAACAAAGTCGGCGGGTTCATGCGGTAGGACTCAACAAAGTTGCACCGAAACCGGGGCGATTCGATTCGTCCCGGTTTTTCTTTATCTGTTGTTAACACGAAAGCGCTTGGGTAGAACGAATCAATGAACGGCGTAATCGAAACGATAGTCCGCACATTCTCCGATCGCGGTTCGGAAGCCTACGGTATCGAGTGCGTGACCCAACTCGAACATGCGTTGCAGTCCGCACAATTGGCGATGAATGAATGCGCAGGGGACGCGCTGGTGGCTGCGGCGTTGTTGCATGACATCGGGCACATTCTCGATACGGAAGAGTTGCCGAAGGACTGCGATGCAAATCTGGACGACCGTCATGAAGAGCGAGCCTACGATTGGCTTGTCGGTATTTTCGGACGGGAAGTCGCCGATCCGGTGCGGTTGCATGTACCGGCGAAACGGTACTTGTGCACCGTCGAGCCTGAATACGAAAAAGCGCTTACGCCAACGTCGCACAAGAGTTACTTGGATCAGGGCGGCCCGATGACGGAGGCGGAGCTGGCGCAATTCCGGGCGGAGCCGAATTGCGAAGCAGCCGTGCGTCTGCGCCGCTGGGACGACGCTGCAAAGGTCGCGGGCAAGGCGACGCCGCATATTGAAGCATTTGTTCCGCAGTTGTGGGCAGTGCTGGAGGACGCCTGATTGATGAATTTTCGACAGAAATGCGCCTACCTCGTCCTGTTGGTCGCGCTGAATGCGCCCGCGCAAGAGTTGCGTATGAATCAAGTCCAGGTCATCGCGACCCACAACAGCTATCACGTGGCGAAGGAGAAGCCAGTGCGCCCAAGTCTGGACTATTCGCAGCCGTCCTTGGACATCCAATTGGACAACGGTGTACGCGGATTCGAGCTGGATGTGTTCCTGCAACCGGAAGGCCACTTTAAAGTCATGCATGTGCCGAGGTTCGACGAATTGTCGACGTGCGACCGGTTCACCGATTGCCTTACTGTAATCCGCGATTGGTCGAAATCGAATCCAACGCATGTCCCAATCATCACGCACATCGAAGTGAAAGACCGGCAGCGGGATTCGCTAAGCAACACTGTGCTCCAAGTCCGTGGGCCGGAACTCGACGATTTGGACGCGGAGATTCGATCAGTGTTCGAGCCGGACCATCTTCTGGCACCGGACGACATACGCGGCGATGCGGCGACGTTGAACGCGGCCGTTACCGACGCGGGCTGGCCGCTGCTGGATGAGGTGCGGGGGCGCTGCGTATTCATCCTGCACAACCGTGGCCCGCATCGTGAGGCGTTCATCGACAAAACGCCTACGCTTGAAGGCCGGGCCATGTTCACGTTTGGCGAGCCGGGCGCGCCCGATGCCGCGTTTGTTATTCACGACCGTCCGGTGGTCGAGCGTGTTCAAGCGTTAGTTCGCGATGGGTACATGGTGCGGACGCGCGACGGCGGACCAAACAATCCGGACCGCCAATTTCAGGCCCTCGAGACCGGTGCACAACTGGTTTCGACAGACTACCCGTTTGACTGGAAGCACGAAGCGACTGGGTACTCGGTAGCATTTCCGCAGAACGCCAAGGTGCGCGTTAATCCGGTAAATGCGTCCGGTGATGCGATTTCCCAACCCATCGATCCATAGCGCTTGGCCCCATGCGCTTGCGTTGCGTTACCCTATGACAATGGCCTTAACGTTTATTGACGCGGTTGGCGCCGCGCACTCCAACGCTTCACCCGATTCGCGGATCGTATCCCTCGTACCGAGCATCACCGAATTGATTTGCGATCTCGGTTTGGCGGCTCAGCTTGTGGGGCGGACGAAGTGGTGTATTCATCCCCATGAAGTCGTAGAAACGATTCCCACCATCGGCGGCACGAAGAAGGTAAATCTGGATAAACTCCGGGCGTTAGCGCCGTCGCATGTCATCGTAAACATTGATGAGAATCCCCGAGAGATGGCGGACGCCATCGCTGAGTTTGTGCCGAATGTGATTGTTACTCATCCAGTCGATCCGCGAGACAATCTCGAACTGTACCGGTTCATCGGTGGCCTCTTTGGGAAGGCGGAAAAAGCTGAATCGCTGTGCGGGGAATTCGATCGCGCGTTCCATGACTTAGATTCGGTCGCACATGGACTCCCTGAACGACGTGTGCTCTATCTCATTTGGAAAGACCCTTGGATGACCGTTGCGAGTGACACGTATATTGCCCGCACACTCGATCTCATTCGGTGGAAAACAATTGATGTGGGTAGCGAGCGCTATCCGGAAATTGAGATTGATACGGACTTAGTGGCCAATCTGGATTTGGTGCTGTTGAGTTCGGAGCCACTCCATTTCAATGAAGGGCACATTCAGCAATTCTCAGAAGCCTTCGGATGTCCCTTGGAAAAACTACTACTGATTGATGGCGAGATGACATCATGGTATGGGAGCCGCGCGATTCGGGGATTGGATTACGTTAGAGCATTAGCTCAATCGCTGGCGACGGGAGGTAAATGAATTACTCGTCTACTTTGTGAACCTTTGTGTCCTTCGCGCCTTTGTGGTAAAAAAAATAATGGAGAAATCGAGCATGTTGGTAGTTCTTTTTTCGACGGTGTTGGGTCAGATTTGGGTGGAGGCTCCGGCGTTTGATCGCGCGTGGCAGAATGCGCCAGCGCGTGCAGAGGTGCCGGGGGATGCGTATCAACCGGTCGTGACAAGCGTTGAAACCGGCGACACGATTCCGGCCAAGATTCAACAGCAACGAAATAAGCGATACGTGTATTGGGTGCGTGAAGACGACGGCACTACAGCGCGGCGGTATCGCATCGATTTCAATGCAGAGACAAACGATCCTGAACCTGTATTTGTTGGCGCGGGCGACATGCTGAATTACGGGCGTAATCGTGTGACGCGGGATTTGGGAATCGGCTTGTGGGCGAGTGCGCTGCCGATTGATTGGAACGGGGACGGATTGACGGATCTCGTGTATAGCGTGCAGGACGTTCCGCAGAGCGGGGTGTACGTTTATTTACAGACACGACCCGGGGTATTCGAACAGGCGGAACGTTTGGGAGACGGGCATTGGCATGCGGCGTTAGGGGATCTCAACGGGGACAACAAAGTTGATCTGCTCGCGAAAGATGTTTGGTTTGACGACATTCGGGCAAACGGTGTTGTCGAGGGGGTCGCAGGGCCGGTCGCAAGGCCAGAGGAGAAACGCTATCGGAGTTTCATGGTGCGTCAGGCCGATTGGGATAATGATGGCCGTATCGACATCATCAGCGCGGGTGGCGATTGGAATGGATATGGCTGGGATCAAGCGTACGATAAAAACGGGAATTGGAAACGGGAACCGTTGCACGGGCCGCTGTTTTATCACCGCAATTTCGGGTCGAATGAGGAACCGCTGTATTCGGATCCGGTCCGATTGGAAGCGGATGATCATCCGATCGACATTTATGGTTCGCCGGTACCGTGTATCGCGGATTGGGATATGGACGGTGATCTCGATTTGATCTGTGGCGAATTTCGCGACGCCTTCACGTATTTCGAGAACACGGGCACGCCGGAGAATCCGCGATTTGATCGGGGTCGGCCCGTGATGACATCGAAGGGTCCGCTCGAGATCGAGCTGTGCATGATGTCGCCGATTCCATACGACTGGGACGGTGACGGGCGAATGGACCTCGTTATCGGGCAGGAGGACGGGCGCGTGAGCGTCGCGCTTGGGCGTGGATTGAGTCGGGGCGCTCCGCTTTTTGCGGAGGAACGGTTTCTGCGTGAGGCGAGTTCGACCATTAAAAGTGGAGGGCTGGTGACGCCGTGGATCGATCCGAATACGCGTGATTTATACGTCGGCAATACCGCCGGATTCATCGAACGTTTCGCATGGGTGCGGGACACGTATCAGGATGGCCGTCGACTTTCGGTTGAGCGCGATGAATTCCGGATTGAAGCGGGCTACAACGGCAGTGTGCAGGGGCCGGCCGAGGAGAAATGGGGGTACACCGTGTTGTCGTTGGGTGATGTCGATCACGATGGCGCACCGGAGATTTTGTACAACTCCATTTTCGGACAGATTCAATATCTCGAAATGCCAGACGCGCGTGGACGAACGACCTTGCCTACGCCGGTGCGGATCGCTTGGAAAGGCGATCCTCCGTATCCGCTGTGGAATTGGTGGCGGCCCGGACCAGATGAATTGGTCGTGCAATGGCGGACGCGTCCATTGGCGTTGGATTGGGATGAAGATGGACTCACGGATATCGTCGCCGTCGATCACGAAGGATATCTCGCGCTGTATAAGGGCGGTGGCGATGGCTATTTCAAACCGGGCAAACGCGTCTTCATGGGTGAGGACAGTGAGCCGTTACGTTTGAATGATCGCGAAGGCGGTAAGAGCGGTCGCGCAAAAATTCAGCTTGTCGATTGGGATGCGGATGGCGATCTCGATCTGTTGCGCAACACGCAGAATACGGGCTGGTTCGAAAACGTCGATGGCGTCTTCACTTGGCGAGGCGATTTTCCGGGACGAAAACTCGCGGGCCATACGACGGCGCCCGCGGCATTCGATTGGAATGAAGACGGAGAAATGGACCTCCTCGTCGGTGCGGAGGACGGGCATATTTATTGTTATCACAGAGCAGCGATTGAGGAACCGGAGAAGATTACCGCGCGGGCGTATAACGATTAGATTGATTCACCACAGGGGCACAGAGGACACGGGAGGATCAGAAACGCAAAGGCGCTGAGGCGCGAAGAGAATCAGTTGCGACGCGTGGGGATTAGTATCGAGGGGCCAGCACTTGGAACGTCACGTCCAGATACCGTAATGAATAATCAAGCAACCCCTGGTTCGCTTTTCGTAGCGCTGGCTTCCAGCCGGCATTGGTGTAAACCGATGCCAACATGCCGGCTGGAAGCCAGCGCTACACAACCATGTTCCTGTGTCATACAAGCGAAGTCGCGAGACCTTCGTCTCGTTCCCACGGGGACCGTGAGCATGCACAATTAACACGAGGCAGATGGCGGGTCTGTGTAGCCAAGCCGTTGCAATTTGGAAGCGAAGCGCGCATGCCAAATCGACGCGGTTAGATTCACGAATGCGCTGCCGCCAAAGTAGGTCAACAGATAGAAAAACATCCAATCGACTTTTGGCGGTTCTGGTGTAAACATTGCGTCGTTCTCGTAACTGCGCAACAAAGATTCCTGAGCCGAATACGAACTCTTATATAATTCGGGAGCGTCCTCAGTCGGGGGTGGAAGCGGGTGTGATTTCAAATGTTCATATCGCTCAGTGCTCTCGCGTTTCGCCGTAACCGAGCCCTCGTAAGATTCATGTACTAGGTGCCAAGCCGGGATTTCCGTGATGACGAGGCCGAACGTCAACAGGAAACCCAACACGCCCCACACACCTTTGGAGAATGCAATTCGCCGCGCACGCTTTCCAATCGATTCGGAGGAGGCTTTCTTGTGCGAAAAACGGCCGACGCAAATCATGCTAACTGAGATGAATGCGAGGAACACGAACATTCCGATCACCGGTAAAGCGTCGATCACAGTCGCTCTCGCATTCGTATCGTTCAGTGCCAGGACACCCAGTATCGATCCCAAAAGAAGGAACGGCAGGCCGATTACGACGACGACAATACCGATCGTCTTGCGCGGCAACGGAGGGATGTCCCAGATGCGAGACGCGGCCACATATTCGCCCTGCATGCGGAGCACGGCTCGTGCCTCTCGCACCGTCAAATGTTCACGCCGCAACCGGCGACGCGCTTTCCTCGGACTACCAAGCGAGCGAACCGCCTGTGCTATAGCCGCGTCTTCCGCCAATCCTTCCGCGCGCGCTGCGTTCAATGCTTCTTCATAGTGTGATGCGACTTCTTCCGCAATCCGTTCGCGCGCATCGTCGCAAAGTCCGCGCGTTGCGGCAGCAAGCCACGCATCGAGCGTTTTGATTCGACTATGGATTCGAAATCTCATCCGTTATGTCACCGGGGTTGTGGGAAACGATCTGGGACGGATGCGGCCCAGTTTAGCGTATGTGCGCATGGCTGAAATTCCGTCGAACAGAATGTAGCCGAAGAGGAGCGAGAAGAATATCGATTCAAGCGCAGGGAACAGGTCAACTGGTACCGTGAATAGGTTGTCCGGACTTTCCCTAAACGTGATGAAGAGGAACCATCCTTCGAGTTTATGTGATAACTGGGCGAGCGCAGTGTACGAGACGTAGTCGCTGATATTGATAGTGGAAAGCGAACGCGCCGCAGCTACGATGAGGAACACGAAACAAAAGGTCCCGAAAAGTAACTGGTGAAACGCCCGATACCACAAACGGATGCGTGGATCTTGACGCCGGAGCCAACGTCCCCACCGATAGATTCGAATTGACATGATATATAGACCAAGTCCGACCGCCGCGACCACTATCCACATCGCCTGATTCGTCATCAACGATTCCGCATGGGTGGAGGCCGCCCACAGCAGCATCGTAATGAGAAACAGGTAACCGGGTAAGGCATGCCCTGGGAGGATGCCTTTTCCGTCGATCAAGCGTTGTTCCCGTGTCGTCAAATGCTGTTCACAGAACTGCCGCCGCGCCGCCCGCGGATGTCCCAACGACAAGATCGCCTCATCCAGCGCGGCGCGTTCGGAAAGCCCACGGCCCTGCGCATCTCGTAGCGCATCTTCGTAGTGACACGCTACTTCTTCCGCGATACGTTCTTTCGCATCGTCGCTCAAGCCTGACGTGGCGATGTCCAGCCAGTCGTTAAGCTCGCTATGACGACTCTCCGCCGGACTTGGAAACATTACTTCGCCTCCAGCGTGCGATTGTGTCCCCTAACTTTGCGCGCGATCTTGAGATTGAACGAAATGCTCCAGAGCGAGAAAACAGCCACAAGACCAAACCACACCCGGAATCCGCAATCAGAATAGAGCTGTTCCCAGATGAGGAGATCGTCTTCCGTCCCAAACATTGAGAGACTACCAAAGAAGACTAACGCCGCCGTGTAAAGGAGAGCATCGACGACCGCTACACAAGCGCGCCATTCGAATTGCGCTGGGAGGTCCAATCGTTTCGGAGGATTCCAAATCATGAGCGTTGTGAACTCCAGAAGCGGAACAATTACGATCATGGCGGCGAACTGAGTGTCGCTGGGAGTCGTACTCCAGAGAAAGAGTGTCATCATGAAAACTAAATAGAGGTGAGAGAACACTAAGCACGTTTTTCGGATCAATCGATAAGGGCCTGTCGCGAGTTTAGACAAACACTCGACCATCGACTCTTCAGGCTTCGTAAGATGGCGCCGGCGAAACTGCCTACGGGCGACACGCGCATCACCCAACGAACGCTCCGCAGTCAACACCGCCTCGTAACCATCTCCTCCCTTCGCAATTTCTCCTCGCAACGTCTCGACATAATGCGCTTCAACTTCCTCACGAATACGCATCTGCGAATCTCGGCACAGTCCGCGCGTCGCGACTTCTAGCCACGACTCGAGTGATTCGGGATTGCGGATTCCAATCATGCGAGTATGCCCTCGCGGGGTTGATCGTCTGCTCCGTTTTCGAGGAGTCGGACTAGGCGTTTGTGTTCACCCACAAAGTAAAGGCCGAGTAAGCCGAAGACCGCGGTCAGGATTGCAACACCGACGATGGAGATTCTGATATCGATGACCATCGTTAGGAATGAGTACCGCATCGTCGGCAAAAGCCAAGCGCCAATAAACGCGACGGCACACGCGAGCGTTCCAATGACGCTGAAGCGAGTCAATATTTTGCCCGCAACGTTTAAGCCTATCGCGTGGAGCGCCGGGCTTGAGTGTTTACGTCTCCGGAAGAACATGCGCCCATTGACCACGGTGAACAGCGCGATGATGAAAGCACTGATCGCTCCGCCGAGCATGGCGGAAATGGTTGTCGCAAAACTCAGGTATGGGTTCGTTACATCGAACACCAGAAGCTTTCCACCCGCCGCAGCGAAGCTTAAGATGAGCGCGATCTGAGGCCCGTACTCCAGCACGAGTGCTTCACGATGTGCGGGGATGTTTTCGTCGAGATACAAGTAGGCCTCGCCACCGGTGAAATGGTCGCGGCGATTTCGGACCCATGCACCGTGTGCGCTCCCCAGGGATTGAAGCGCGCGCGCCTTTGCTTCGTCGTCGCTCGCACCCTCGTCAATTTCTTTTGCACGAGCCGCTTCAAACTTCGTCAAGACCTCATCGCCGATACGGTCGCGCGATGCTTGCCGCAGGCCACTCGTCGCCGCGGCGATCCAGGCGTCGACAGTGCGAAATTTGGGCATGGCCCGCTGCATCTTCTCCATAGCCTGAGCGCGACTCATTTGGAACCGTTATCCATGATTCGCGTAATGCGCGCGCACCATCGGGCACCTACAATCCCGCCGAGGGCAAAGACGAGAGAGGCCATACCGACTCCGACCGCGATGGCCCTCGCTTCGCCGAATGGCCCCCAAGTCGGCGCGGTTAGGGCGGATTGCATCGCGAGAACAACGAGGGCTATCGCCGAAGCCATGATTCCGAGGCAACCCGTTATAACGAACGGTGTGCTGTCAAACGCGTGCACGAACTGTTTCACAAACTCAGCGTGCACAAAGGGCTTCTTTCCTGACGAGGAGAACTGCGTGCGCAGAAGCGCGATGTATAAGGGTATGAGCGCGGCTATGGTCGCGGTAAGAATCGCCATGGTCGACATCATCACAAATCGTTTGATGTCTGACGAGTCGAATGTTGCGACTTGAATGATCGCCGCTGCGACGACTGTTACAACGAATACCAACCCACCACTCACAATCACGAACGCTTCGCGATGCTCCTTTATGTCTTCATCCAAAATGGCGTACGCCTCGCTCGCCGTGAAATGGTCACGTCGATACTGACGCCGCGCCAACCGTGGATTGCCCAAGCATGCGGACATCGCCACCTCGACCGCTCGTTCATACGAGTGATGTCGCCGCGCACGCGCCAGCGATTCGTCGTATTCCCTCGACACTTCCTCGCGGATGCTTTCCCGCGAAGTCTCGCTCAACCCGCGTGTAGCGGTGTCGAGCCAAGTGTCGAGTGATTTGGGTTCTCTGACAGGCATAGTCAATCGCTAATCGTGGGCCTGCGGTTCGGATTCGTGTTCCATGAGGCGTGTGATGCGCGCGGTGGACCGAACAATCCAAAAACCGAAGAGGGCGAATAGGAGAGGGTAAATGCTTGCGCCTGCGGCGACGGCCCCAGCATCGCCGAACGTCCCCCACGTGGGCACGGTCGCGGCGGAATTTCGCAGTAGAAGAATCAGCGTAACTACTCCGACGGCGAATCCGACGAGTCCGATGATTATGAATACCAACGCCGTAGTTCGCCAAGCGCGTATGGCACGTTCCGGGTTTGAGGCGTGCAGGACACGCTTGGGGTCCGAGGCGCGCTGCGGAACTCTGATGAACAAGTGCCCGAACGATAATGAGATGGAGGCGATGATCGCTAGTCCGATTGATCCACCTACTAGGGATAGTATCGTGTCCCCAATCTCTTGCCGGGCATTTACCGAATCGAAAAGCATCGTCCGCACCGCAATCGTTCCAATTAAGAGAGCGATGAAGGTGCCGGCCACCTGGACACGCATGAAGCCCTTCCGATGCGCCTCGGTATCTTCACCCAAGTACGCGAACGCTTCGAATGCCGTGAAATGCTCGTGGCGGAACCGCCGACGTGCCTCTCGTGGATTGCCGAGTGAGACCAATGCAGCGGTTGTTGCTTCATGTGCATCTCCGCCGCGATCTAGCACGTCGGCGCGCGCCGCGTCCCAGTGTCCCGACATCTCTTCGCGAATGCGCTCACGCGATTTCTCGCGCAACCCGCGTGTGGCGGTGTCGAGCCATTGTCTAAAATCTTCGTGTATGTAGTCGGAGACGTTGCTCATCGCGTCACTCACGTAGAAACGGCTTAACTTTGCGCCACATTTGTAGCGTTCGAAACGTGTGGATGGACAGAACAAGCGCGAGCATCACGAAAATGAATAAGAATCCGGAGGTGTAGTAAAAGAGACCGAAATAGACCACTATCGGCCAACACACCAGAAACAGTGTGCATAGATACACCCCATAACCCTGCCTAATGCCGCGCCGGTTAGTGACGTGAACCGCGACTCGCACCGCAAAGGTGTCTATGCCAATCACGAGTGCTTGGGCGATTATCATCCAAGGCGGTTCATATGCACCCACCAAAAAATACAATGTCGCAGCGAGCAAAAGAAACATCCCGCACAGGACTTCGCGCCAATGGAGTCGAACACCCAACCCTCGCACGTAGTCCAGCTCACCTAGATATCGCTCGAACCGATTCATATCGCGAAGCGTGGGATACTCACGCTTATACTCGCGCCGTGCCCGATACGGTGACCCCAGCCGCTTGATCGTCTCTAGTTCTGCGCCGCCGGGACGGAAGCCCTCCGCTATCAACGCCACGACGGACTGCTCGTAATGTTCTTGTATCTCTTCCGAAACGCGTACCGCCGACTCCTCGCTTAGTCCCTGGGTCGCGACGACCAGCCAATCATCGAGGAGGAGATATTCTTTGTCGCACAACTCGCGGAACATTATCCGCCCTCCAGGATTAGCGAGACGGCTCCGGACAATTGCTGCCATTCCTCGCGTTCTTTTTCGAGCTGTTTGATGCCTTGTTCGGTGAGGCGGTAGTAGCGGCGTGGTCGGCCTTCGAAGATTTCTCGGTTCGACTCGATGAAGCCGTCGTTTTCGAGGCCGTGGAGTGCGGGGTAGAGCGAGCCCTCTTTGAAGTCGAGGACGCCTTTGGATTTCGCCTTAATCTCTTGCGCGATGAGGTAGCCATGTTTGTGGCCACCGGCCAGGGTATTAAGGATTAGTGCTGGTAAAGTGCCTTTAAGCTGCATGCGGCCAGCATACCCCTAAATCCGATGTATGTAAAGATGTAAGAACACTTCTTCACCACGGAGGCGCAGAGAACACGGAGGTAGGGAAGGTCTACAGTTCATTCCCACTCACCATTCTGGTGGTATGCACGGGTAAGCTCATTGATCGGCCATGGATGGCGTTGAATAGTGATCATGCTCCGTGGTTTTGCGCCTAAGACGGTTAGCTTGATAGACTTAGTCCTCTGTGCTGCGAATGCGCGTATTGCGCGAAACTTGTCTGGAAGGCGGCAATGCCCGCCGTGTTGGAGCGAACATGACTGCGACTACTGAACACACTTTTGATGGTAGTGAGCGTTACTACTTGGACCCGGAATTGAAGTCGATTGTGAACATCGCGTTGGCGATGGAAAAGCCGTTGTTGTTGACGGGTGAAGCGGGCACGGGAAAAACGCAGCTCGCGTTTGAAGTCGGCCAGGCGTTGGGGATGGAGATGGAAGTCCTGCGCGCGAAGTCGACGATTAAGGGCGAGGAATCGTGTTACAACCAGGACACAGTACTCCGCCTAAATGATGCGCGTTTCGGCGCGGGCGAAACAGGACGGCAAGTCGACAAGTTTTACGACTATGTAATTTGGGGTCCGATTGGTCGCGCGTTTCGCGCGGAGAAGCGAGTTGTGTTGTTGCTCGATGAAATCGATAAGACGGAATCGGATGTACAGGACAACCTGCTCGATATCCTCGAAGAATGTCAATTCACGATTCGAGAAATCAACGACACCATCAAAGCGGACATCCGCCCCGCGATCTTCTTAACGTCAAACGCGAAGAGAGAACTGTCGGACCCATTCCTACGTCGTTGTTACTGTCATCACATCGCGTTCCCTTCGCCGGACCAAATGGGCGAAATCGTGAATCTTCATTATCCGAATACAAGCCCCAAGTTAGTCGAGGCAGCGGTGACGATTTTCTATGAGTTGCGCGATCGCGGTTTTGAAAAACCGCCGGCGACAAGTGAATTGTTAAACTGGATCGGCGCGCTCGAACTCAAAGGCGAAGTGCCCGATCGCGACGACCCACCGCTCATCGGCATACTCCTCAAACGCGCGGCCGACATTCAGCAGTATCGCGATGGCGGCGGGAAACGGCGATTCCGGTAAATGTCCGTGGTATCCTTTCGCGGGACGTTCGAAGCGTCAGCTCCCTGGATCCCCGCCTTCGCGGGGACGACGGATGCGCAGCAATCATTAATTAGAAAAAGGGTGGAATAGTCCAATGCCACGTGAAACTCGAACAATGGACGACATGAACAATGCGTTGTTCGTGGACTTTTTGTACACGTTGCGCGACTACGGTGTACCGGCGAGTCCGAAGGAATTGCTCGATCTCAATACGGGATTCGAGAAGGGACTTGTGAAGACGTTGGATGATTTGTTCATCTTTTCCCGTCTCACATTTGTTCGCCGTGTTGAACATATGGACGGATTTGAGCGGGCGTTTGCGTTCTATTTCTATGGCGTCGATATCCCTGCGGTCGCGCCGGATGATATGGACCTCTTTCAGACCAAGCAGTTTCGCGAATGGTTGTCAAAGCAAATTGAAGAAGGCGAACTGCCGGAGCGTGCGCTTTATACCATGGACCCCCAAGAACTCATGGAGAAATTCTGGGAGACGGTCCGGGAGCAGATGGAAGAGCACCACGGCGGCAGCAAGTGGGTCGGCACGGAAGGTAATTCACCGTTCGGCCACTCGGGTAACGCCGAGGGTGGCGTGCGTGTCGGCGGTCAATCCGGTAATCGATCCGCGCTGAAGGTGATATCCAATCGCAAATACATCGCGTATTCCGAGAAGAACAAACTTCGATCCGACAATCTTCGCCAGGCACTTGAGTCATTGAAGCACATGAAGAATGTCGGCGCTGAGGACGAACTAAATCTAGACAAGACCATTTACGAGACGTCGCGGAATGGTGGTGAAATCGAGCTGGTGTTCGAGCGAGAGAAACGTGATCGTATGGACTTGGTTTTGCTCATTGATAATGGCGGCTATTCAATGGACCCGTTTATCGATCTAACACGGCTCATGTTCAGCAAAATGCACGAACGGTTCGACGAAATTAAGACGTACTATTTTCACAATACGATTTACCAGCAAGTGTATAAAGACTTCCGCCGGACTGAACCAATTAAGACGGAGAAGTTTTTGCAGCGGAAGGATGACACGCGGGTGGTCATCATCGGCGATGCGACCATGGCACCCGAAGAATTGGAATCACCGCACGGATCCCTCTATTACTATGCGCAAGATCCGCGGTCGAGCACGTATTGGCTCAAACAAATCTCCGATCGGTTCAAACATTCGTGTTGGTTGAATCCGGTACCGAAGGATACGTGGGGCACAATATACGGCGCGTGGACGTTGAATCGTATTCGCGATTTCTTCGAAATGGAAGATATGACGCTCGGCGGTATCAAGCGCATGGTCGAGCACCTCAGCGAAACATAATGCGCAGTGTTCGCGCGCTACTCCCGAGCTGAATCAGACTGTGCTTACCGAAACTTCCAAGGTGTTGACTCTCGTCTTCACCGATCTCGCGGACTCGACGGGGTTGAAGACAGCCCACGGCGACCGAGCCATTGGTGAACTCATCACGCGGCACCGCGAGCATGTCCACGAGCTCGCGGTCCGACATGCCGGGCGAATCATTGATTGGGCCGGCGACGGATGTTTCTTGACGTTTGAAACGTCGAGCGCAGCAGTGGAGTTTGGCCTGCGGTTGCAACAAGTACACCACTACGAATCGGACTTGCCGGGCGTGCGCGTGGGCATTCATTGGGGTGAAGTTACGGAAAAACCGTTCGATGGCACGGTGCGCGTGGAAGGCCTTATTGTCGATTTGAGCGCACGCATTGCAGGCCTCGCCGCCCCGGGCCAAGTGCTGGTATCAGGGCCGGTCCAACAGAGCGCGAAGCAACGGCTCGGTATCCACGAATTTGGCCAGCCCATTCGTTGGGAAAACTATGGCCTGCACCGCTTGAAGGGATTCGACGAGTCGGTCGATATCCGCGAAGCTGGTCTGGAAAACATTTCGCCATTTACGCCTCCGCAACCGAGCGAAAAGGCGTGGCCCGAAGGCATGGACCCCAATGCTGAAGCGGGTGCGGGCGGCAAACCCATCCGCAAGATCGCGGTATTGCCGTTTACAAACTTATCGGGTGCGACGGATCAGGAATGGTTTGTCGACGGGATGACCGAAACGCTAATAGCCGAACTCGCGCGAATTAAAGCGCTTACGATCATTTCGCGCACGTCGGTCATGTTCTACAAGAATGCGAATAAGCCCTTGCCGGAAATAGCACAGGAGCTCAACGTCGACGCGATCGTTGAAGGATCCGTTCTTCGTTCAGGTGACCGGGTTCGGATCACCGCGCAGCTCATCGAAGCCGAAGGCGACACGCATCTGTGGGCAGACCGATACGACGGTACCATGGAAGAAGTGCTCGATTTGCAGAGCGACGTTGCTCTCGCCATTGCAAAGGAAGTCAACGTCGCTCTCGCGCCAGACGAAGTGGCCACGGAAAAGGCGTCGCGGCCGGTGAAGGCGGAAGCGTTCGAAGCGCTCCTGAAAGCCAGGCACGCGGCGCACCTTATGACTGCTAAGGGGTATGAGGACGCGTTGGCGTTCATCGACGAAGCTTTGATGATCGATCCGTCGTACGCCGAGGCTTATGCGACCCTGGCATTCACCCATGTCCGGTATGTGACGTACGGCTCCGTTCGTCCGCGGGAAATCTATTTCGATGCGCAAATGGCGGTGCGCGAGGCCGTTCGACTTGGGGGCGATTCACCCACTCTGCATGGCGCGATGGCAACGATCGCTCGAATCTTTGAGTGGGATTGGGACCGGTCGGTGGCGTGCAGCCAACGGGCGATCGAATTGAACCCCAGCGATTCCGAGGCGCGGTCGTCCCACGGGGTCGTGCAGGTGTACCGGGGTGAACGGGACGATGCGTTCAAGAACATCGAACTGGCGATCGAACTGGACCCGCTAAATCCGTTAGCCTACCTTGGACGGAACTTTTACTACATGACTGCGGGTCAACCAGAGGAAGCGCTGTCGCATTGCATTGACGCATACAGGCGATTTCCAACGGCGACCTTGGGGGGTGTTCTCGCCTCTGCATACATGAACGCCGGACGGTTAGACGAAGCGATACAACTCTTCGAAGAGATAATCGCCGAGTTCGATCGGCAGCCGATGTTCGTATCCTTTCTCGGCTATTCCTACACATGCGCCGGCGCACCGGAAAAGGCAATTGCACTGTTGGAAGAATTGCACGCGCGGACTACGAACGAGGCGGTGGAGGAATTCTATTTCGGATTTATCGAATTTGGACTCGGCAGGCTTGACGAAGCCTATCCACGTTTCGAAACTGCGTACCGGGAACGCACGTTCATATTCATGTGGTCGTACCTCGTTCGCCTCTATGACTGCGCGCCCGTAAAACCGGATGATCGGTTTGAACGCCTTTTCGCACGACTAAGCCTCAAATAGCGCGAACCATTGCACGGATTGGTGCCGCCATGTGGTTCACTTCGTTTCGAACGGATCGCGGTCAGATTCCGGGAGCACCGGCACCAAGTAGGTGTCGAAGAAATGGCGCACGCCGTTGTCGTTGAGATGATCGTGATCGTGGTAAAGGGCGACATCTTCTACGGCGTTCGAAAAATCGTGATACGGAATCCCTTGCGGTTCCAGCAGGTTGTTCAACGCCGCACGAAACTCCACTGCACCAGGCAGCTCCCCCAATAGCGTCGGCGGCGTCACGAGAATGAGTTTACTGCCGTTGGATTCCGCCAGTTCGATTAGCGTGCGCAAGTCTTCCATATACCGATTCAACGGATCGGAATTTGTGCCGTCCGGAAAGAAACGTCGCACGCTCCTTTCGACCATTTTGGGGTTACGGTGATCGAGTTGCCGAAGGCAGGCGCCAACATCGGGTGGATCGGGCTGTTGATCGCGCCACTCTACCGTGAATTTGGATCGTGTGTAGGACAAGAGCGTTGACGGCGATACGCCTGCGCGGACGAGGTTCCACATAAACGATAGGTCGATCGGTTCATAGTCGATAAACCGCATTTTCTCGTTCCAATGCCGACTGTAAAAGGCCCACGGGTCGATAAAATACACCACTCCCCCAGCCTGATTTCCCGCCGCAAAGAATTCCTCTAGAAACAGCCGATGTTGAAACACGCCGGATCCGCGCTTGGTGAGATAAGAAACATTTTCACCGAGTTGATTCTGAATGTAGGCGACGTTTTCGGGACAGTGGCCGAAGACTTCGCCGTGTGAAGACCCCATGAAAAGCCAACCATAACGTTGTGTGTCCGGGATTTTGTAGAGGGCGGATTTGGTTTCCCAGGGCGCGTATTGTCGATTGAAATCGAGATAAGCGGTGTAGGCGATGCCGCATGCGATATTGATTGTGAGAAGAGTAACACTCTTGATGAACACGCTGGTCATGACTTCGGTCGAAGGTCCTTGCGTGTGTGCGCGATGCGCACTGTGGATCGAAACTTACAACTGAGAAGCGTTATAGCGACTTGAACGCATTGCGAGCAGCGTCGAGTGTGTGATCGATTGCGGCCTGATCGTGGGCCGTGCTACAGAAGAAGGCCTCGAATTGCGAGGGCGCGAAGTAGACGCCGGCTTCGAGCATATGCCGGAAAAACTTGGAATACCGTTCGGTGTCGGATTGGGTTGCGTCGTTGTAGTCGAATACATGGTGATCGTTGAAAAAGAAGCCCGCCATCGTGCCGACTTGAGCGACTTCCAGTGGTACACCGGTTTCGCGGGCGATGTCGTGAAAACCCGTTGTCAGTGTGGTCATGCGTTCTTCGATGCCGTCGAAGACGCCCTCTTCTTCAAGGATAGTCAGCGTGGCGAGTCCCGCAGCGGTGGCTAGTGGGTTACCGGACAGCGTGCCTGCTTGGTAGACCGGTCCTTCGGGCGAGAGCTTTTCCATGATGCGCGCCTTACCGCCGTATGCACCGACGGGCAATCCGCCACCGATAACTTTGCCCAAGACCGTGAGGTCGGGCCGGACGCCGTACCGCATTTGCGCGCCACCGATTGCCACTCGAAAACCCGTCATCACTTCATCGAAAATGAGGAGTGCGCCGGTGTCTGAGGTGAGCGCGCGCAGGCCTTGCAAGTAGCCTGGCGCAGGTGGAATCAATCCCATATTCCCCGCGACGGGTTCGATGATGATGCAGGCAATGTCTTCGCCGCGTGCGTCAAGAACTTCCCGCGCCGCTTCGAGGTTGTTAAATGGAACAGTCAAGGTGCACTGCGCGTACGACTCTGGAATTCCCGGGCTGGTTGGTGTGCCGAGTGTGAGCAATCCGCTCCCGGCCTTCACAAGGAGCCCGTCGACATGGCCGTGGTAGCAGCCTTCAATTTTGACGACGAGGTCGCGACCGGTGTAACCACGCGCGAGACGAATGGCACTCATGGTTGCCTCGGTGCCGCTGTTGACCAGCCGGACCTTGTCCATCGTCGGAAAGTGCGAGACGATTTTTTCGGCGAGCCGAATTTCGTTCTCGGTCGGAATTCCGAAGCTGGACCCTTTTGCCGCAGCATCTTGAATCGCGTGAACGACATCGGGGTGGGCGTGTCCGAGAATCAGGGGGCCCCAGGATAAAACGTAGTCGATGTATTCATTACCATCGGCATCGCACACGCGGGGTCCGGAACCGGATGCAGCGAAAAACGGGTCGCCGCCCACAGCGTTGAACGCGCGGACAGGGCTGTTTACGCCTCCAACCAAGACGTTGTTTGCAGCTTGCCAGAGGGATTTGGAGGTGTCGTGTTTCATGAAAAGAGACTGGGCCTGGCGATATTCGGATGAATTACGCTAGCTCGCCAAAGAAGAATAGCCCGAGGTTAATTGCGAAATTGAAGAAGGTTGTTATCCAATCGGTGAAGAATCCCAATACGTTGAAGATGGTACTCGCCAACAAGACCAGCGAGGTGAGATCGATGGCGGTTGCCGTTGCGGGCAGAGGTTTTTGAAGTCTGGATCTGTGCTTCACGTTGTTCACTCCTTGCAAGTTGTCGGGCGAGTACTATACCGGTTTACGGCCCGGTGAGCACGCGCGGCATGTTACGGGGTATGACGTTGAACGGTTGCGAGCGCATCACGCGCTCGTTGGTAGGCTTCAGGGGGCGGCGCAGTAAAGGTCATTCGATCACCGGTGCGAGGATGCGTGATGCCCAACGTTTCGGCGTGGAGGGCTTGGCCTTCCAACCCGTCCAAGGCCGCGCGCACAGCATCGCTGACTTCCCAAGCGCGAAAATCGGTCACACCATACACCGGATCGCCCAAAACAGGATGGTCGGCAAAGCGCATATGAACGCGGATTTGATGGGTGCGGCCTGTTTCTAGTTGCAGGGCGACTTGGGAGGCAAGACCGAACCGATCCATCACGCGAAAGTGAGTGATCGCTTCGCGGCTGCCGACGGTTGTCACGGTCATACGTTTCCGATCGGATAGGCTGCGCCCGACCGAAGCATTGATTCGGCCTTTATCCTCGGGAAATTCGCCACGAACTAAGGTGATGTATCGCCGCTCGAATGCATGGTCGCGCGCCTGTGCGGATAGCCGTGTCATGGCGATTGGTGTCTTCGCAATGACGAGTAGTCCGGAGGTATATCGATCCAAGCGGTGTACGATTCCAGGGCGTATGGGGTCTTCGCCTGGGCGTGCGAAGTCGGGGCAGTGATGGAGAATCGCGTTTAGTAAAGTACCCGAGGAATGACCTGGGGCAGGATGCACCACAAGGCCCGAAGGTTTGTTGACGAGGATTACGTCTTCGTCTTCATGGATGATGTCTATCGGAATCGCTTCTGCTTCAATCGCGATCGTTGGTGCATCGGGTACGTCAATCGCGACTTCGTCGCCGCACTCGAGAATGCGGCTCACGCGTTTGACCGGTTTACCATTAATGGAAACTCGGTCGGATCGAACAGCGCGTTGCACGACGGATCGCGATACGTCGTCGAGATGCGATGCAATAAACGCATCGACTCGTGCGCCGGCTTCGGTTTCGCTCACTTCTATTCGGACGGTTTCGCTCATGGGGGAGGTTGCTCAGGAAATTCGTTGGACATAAAAAAGGCGGGACCAGTACATCGACCGGTCCCGCCGAAGATCAACATCATATGACTAGAGACGATATAGAAATCGCTAGTCGAGATCGTTCATGGCAGCTTGCCGTGCGATGGCCTTCGCTAACTTACGGCGACGACGCTCGCTGGGCTTTTCATAGTGCTTCATTTCTTTAAGCCGCTGCATGAGCCCTTCTTTATTGCACTTTTTCTTGAAACGTCTCAGTGCCTTCTCGAATGGCTCATCCGGCTTCACCCGGACCTTGGTCATATTTGGATCACGCTCCCTTCTAAAGCCATCGACCAAATGGCGAAATTCGCAAATGTACAGACGTAGTCTTCAACAGAAACCCGCTTGGTTTCCGGAAGACACAGCCCTACACAGCTGACTAATGCTACCAAAACGTGTAAGAACTGTCAATATACGACTAGTCACTCGAACTTAGCTTCTGAAATTGGGGTGAAGCAGTGCAACAGAAGAGGAAGTTTCAACGAAGCCGTCTTTCCAAGACCCCATATCTCTAAATCAATATAATTAAACATTACTTGTATTTTATTAAATATATTGACTCCACACAATCCCTAGATGTAAAATACGGCTCTGCAAATTTCACTTTTATAAAGACTAGCTTGGATAATATTAAATGGAATCTGTTCCCCTTTGGATCCGAGTGCTCAATGAAGATGACCTCACGTTTGTAAAACGGTTAGTGCTGACTTCGGGTTCATTAAAAGCGATGGCGACGGAGTATGGCGTTTCATATCCCACGTTGCGCAGTCGGCTGGATCGACTGATCCAAAAGGTGTCGGCTGCGGAGGACCCTTCATTCGCGGATGCGTTGGAGCGGCTTGTTGGATTGTTGGTTGCGGATGGGGTTCTTCAATCGGGTACGGGACGGACATTGGTGCAGGCGCATTATCAGGCGCTCAAGGAGTCGTCGCAAGATGATTGATGCCGTTATGGCCAGCGTACACATGCAAGGTTTTCTGAGAACGGTTTGGCTTGCTGGAATTGCGGATTGATCGCCCACTCGCCTTTTCGGTCGATGTAGCCGTAGAGCGAATCGACTTCGACTTTTGCGGGTGCAATTCCATCTGAGAAGTTTTTAACTTTGAAGAAGGCGGGGGCAATGGCGAGTTCGCCGTCTTCATTCGCAAATCCCCAACGTTGTCCTTTTTGCACCGGGGACAATCCGTCAGCGAATGGACGGGCGTCGACGAATTCAGGTTTGATAATCATGTCACCAGTTCGGTCGATATAGCCCCATCGTGCAGCGGACATCACTTGTGCGCGCCCATTCGAGAAGTCGCCCGCACGATCAAATGAGGGTGGGATCACGATGGTGCCTTCCGCATCGATATAGCCGAATTTTTCATCGATAAGTACGGGGGCAAGTCCCTCCGAGAATGAGCGAGCGGATTCGTATTGAGGCGGCAGGACGAATTCGCCTTGTCGGTCGATATAGCCGTAGAGTCCGTCTTGTGCGACGAGAGCAATGCCTCCGTCGAAGTGACCGACACGGTCGAATTGCGGGGTAATGACGAGCACACCTTCGGTACCGATAAAGCCGAACTGTCCGTCCGAGCTGACGGGCGCAAGTCCCTCGTTGAATGGACCGCCGGCGGTCCAAATGGCGTCAATAACCATGCGGCCGGTGGAATCGATGTATCCAGTGCGTTCATCTAACTCGACGGCTGCGAACCCTTCGGAGAAGCTGTATGCGAGATCGAATTGCGGTGGAATGACCACGGTTCCGTCGCGATTGATGTATCCAAATTTGCCTGCCGTATCGGATTCAGTGCGTGATCGCACATTGATGACGATGGTCACCGCCAACATTGCTACGACGGCGGCCATCGAAATGCCAACCAGTCTGCTCGCTTTTACTCTTTTCATTCATTCATCTCCACGCATTGAGCGCCCGACGCCGCTGGGCTATGCTACGCCACTGATGAAGTCCGCAACCAGTTCCGCCGCCCGAGGGCAGAAGGTAACGAATCGTGGCCACTTGGTATTACGCTGAAGGTCAGAATCAAATAGGTCCTTTTTCGGATCACGAATTCGGTGCGTTGGCCGCCGAAGGAAAGATATTAGCATCTACGCTGGTCTGGAATGAGGGGATGGCGGAATGGCAAACCTATGGCGAGGTGTCGTTGGTGGCTGCTGGCGCCCTTGGGGGCGCTCAGGTCGCTTGCACAATGTGCAATCGAATCGTGCCGCCGGATGAAGCAATCGAATATCAAGGCACGTATGTATGCGCGGAGTGCAAGCCGGAGTTTGTGCAACGCCTGAAAGAAGGTGTGCCGCTGTCGGCCATGGTATACGCAGGATTCTGGATTCGGCTTGTCGCCTTCCTGGTGGATGGGCTGATTCTTGCCGTCGTTGGGTGTGGCATCGGATTGGCGTCGGTCGCAGCAGTGTTCCCGTTTTTCGGGTCAGACATTGAAGGTGGATTGGGTATTGCATTTCAGTTGCTCAATTATTTGGTGTCGTTCACAGTAGGTTGCACGTATTACACGTTCTTTGTAGGGCGATACGGTGCGACACCGGGGAAAATGTTATTGCGTTTGCGAATCGTTCGTCCGGACGGAAGCAAGTTGACCTATTGGCGCGCGTTTGGGCGGTACTGGGCAACGATGGTGAGCTATCTGACGTGCTATGTCGGCTACATTATTGCGGCGTTCGATGATGAAAAACGTACGTTGCACGATCACATTTGCGCGACTCGGGTGATCGTATCGTAACGTGATGGTATTCGAGATGACTGGGGCGAATTCGTGGAAGCGGTAGTGTGCCAGCGCTGTTTTGGCGCGCTACCCGAATCCCGTGGACAGGAAGTCCGTTGCACGCAATGTGGCGCGCGTACGCGGTTGTCTGTATTTCCGGCACTCTTGAAACCACGTGAGCGCGGTCGTACGGGCGATGCGTTGCTCGTGAGTGATCAGAGCAGTTGTTTCTATCATCCTGAAAAGGCGGCGGTACTCCCATGCGATACGTGCGGACGATTTTTGTGTGCGCTTTGCGACGTTGAACTTGGCGACAAACATGTATGTCCGGCGTGCTTAGGATCGGATGAGTCGGACGCAAGCGCCGGGTTAGTCACGAACCGATCGCTCCCGGATTCGGTCGCATTGGACCTATCGATTGTTGGTGCCCTTCCATTTTTCTGGTGGATATGTGTGTTCACCGCACCGATGGTGTTATTCATGTGTGTGCAGTATTGGAACGCGGAAACGAGCATCGTCCGACATGGCCGCTGGCGATTGATTCTCGCGCTGTTGATCGCGGGAAGTGAACTCGTGCTGATCGTAACGTTCTTCTTCTTCATCCTATTGGGCATGATGGCGTAGTGTCGGATCCCATCTCATATACACGCCTCCCCGGTATCGGCAACACGTCGAATGACGGACGACTCGCATACCGTCACCGGGCGTATATGGGGCCGGACCATGTGTTGTTGGTACGGCGATCGCGTTACGGAGAGACGTATCGGCGGTTGCACCTCGACGACATCCAATCCGTTTTCTATGCAGAGACGGACGACGCGCGCACGTTTAATATCGCGGCGTTCGTAGGGGCACTCAGTGCGGGAGGTCTTGCACTGGTGTTCGCGCAATCCCCCATCGGGTCGGGTGCGGCGGGGGTCGCAGTTTGTACGTTCGGTGCGATTCTACAATTCGTGGCAATGCTGGTGAACCTACTTTTCGGTGCATCGGTTCGTTGTTGGATTCGCACAGTGGGCGGTGAGACCTTGATTCCGAATGTGGGCCGGTTGCGTTCCGCGCGGCGTTTCGCTCAGACAGTCGAAGACGCAGTAGCGATGCGGCAAGGTGTCGCGGATCGCGAACTAGTAGTTGCGCATGTGAGTGCCCGTGTTACGCCGCTGGCCGGCGAAGGGCCCACGACAGCGACGCCTCCCGGTAAACGCAGAGCCCCTTGGATTTTCTTGTTTGCGGAAGCGGGATACGCTGGACTGGCAATGGCGCTGCCGAGCGTTTTTCCGCCTGGGATTTGGATTCTTTTCACCATTCTGGCTTGGGGCGTCGTGTTGATGGCGCTATTGCAAGACACACGTCACCGTTTGTACTTTCCGTATCGAGCGTTTATCAACGGCGTTAGTTTTTATATCACTGCACGAGCCTTGTTTTGGGGCCTCTATTGGTTCCTATTGATTACGGAGCAGATCATCGTTTTCGAAATGGCGCAACAAGACATTCTTGTTCTCGGTGGCGCGACGATCGTATTGAACGTCATTCTGGGTGTGCTGGGTTTCATGATTCCGCCAAGCCGCGCGTTGGCGGTGGCCCCCCCAGCCTTCGCCGAAAAAGTAGTGACGGATGACAGCGAATCATGAGTATGCCAAGCCCAACAATCGCCGGGTTACGCTGCTTTAATCATGGCAACCGTGAAGCCGTGGCGCGATGCCTCGAGTGTTCTCGCTACTATTGCCGGGAGTGTGTGACGGCGCATGGGGCGCGGGTGTTGTGCGCAAGTTGCCTGAGTAGCACGACCGTTTCTTCCGCTCCACGACGCCGCGCGATAACCGCGGCATGGCGCGCATTTCAACTCACGACTGGTTTCCTCATCATCTGGGTGATCGCATACATGGTGGGTCGTGGATTGCTCTGGCTGCCTTCAGAATTCCATGAGCATATGATCTGGGAAAACGATTGGTTTCCTCAATAATGAAGCGTAACCGTGATGAAATTCTGGGTCCACTCGTCTTAATCGAAGAGGCGGTACACGTGATGCGCACGGCACCGCTCTCCGTGATTGGGACGTATTACATCGGGGCGCTTCCGCTGGTGTTGGCGGTCTTATTCTTTTGGACAGACATGAGCCACGGTGCCTACGCGGAATCACGATTGGTGCCGGGTGCGCTCGCGATTGCGGTGGCGTTTCTCTGGATGAAGGCGTGGCAAAGCATGTTTGCACGTGCGGTGCACGACTTCGTGACCGGCGCGCCGTCACGGGAATGGTCATTCAAACGGTTCGCACGCGTGGCGGCAATTCAGAGTTACCACCATGCACTCGGAATTATCGCCGTGCCGTTGTCGTTCTTCGTCATTCTGCCGTTCCCTTGGGTGTTCGCCTATTACCAAAACCTTTCGGTGCTCGGCGATCTCGATGAGGTGGATCCGGGCGATTTGACAGCGGAAGCGCGCCGACAAGCTACCGCGTGGCCGCTACAAAACATCGTAATCATGTGGCTGCTGAGTCCGTTCTTATTGATGGCAGGCCTAGTGCTCTACTCGGCAGTGATGCCAATTGTGGTGAGCGCGGGATCGGATTGGGCTCAAGTGTTGGTGTATTTTTACACGAGCATTTTCTTTTTGGCAGTGTTGGCGTTGAGTCCCTTGGGTGCCGTAATTGCGGTCAACCTTAACATTGCAGTCAGCGTGGTTCCGATGCTCGCAAATATGTGGTTCGGCGTTGAGACGCCGTTCACGCAAGCCATCATGAGAAATAACACAACGACGTGGGCCATTGTTTGTGGCTTAGCGTTTCTGATTATGGATCCGACGATGAAGACGGCCTACACGCTTCGTTGCTTTTACAGCACGTCGCGGCGAACAGGCGTTGACCTTGAAGTGGGCTTGAGACGAATCCGTAATACCGCACGGTTGGGCGCGATTTTGTTGGTTTCGGCTGCGTGTCTAGCGTTCAGCGGCGCAGCGTGGGCGCAGGACGTTGGGGCTGATGGCGTTGCGACACTGCAATTGGATCAAGCGATTCAAGAGACGTTGCAACAGCGCGAGTATGCGTGGCGGTTGCCGCGTGAATGCGAACTAGACAATCCAGTCGGCGGATTTTTGGCCGGGGTATTGAAAGAAGTTGTTACTCGAATATTCGACGCGATGCGTGCCGTTGTGGATTGGATGCGCCCCCTTTTCGAGGCGATTCGAAACCTGTTTGGCACACGTGGCGATGGCAGTTGGATTTCCGGGGGGATAACGGCGGTTGGTATGCGCAATGTTTTGTTAGGAGCCTCCGCTTTGTTTGCACTGGCGCTGGCGGCGTACTTGTTCCGACGATGGTATTCAGGACGCATTCGTGAAGTAGACGCCGAACCAGTCGCAGTCGTAGCACCCCCGAATTTGGAAGACGAAGATGTCACCGCCGACGCGTTACCGGAAGATCAATGGATGGCGTTGGCGGATGAACTGTTGGCGAAGGGCGAAAAACGTCTGGCCATTCGTGCACTATTCTTGGCCGGACTCGCTCGATTGGCGGATCACGGATTGGTAAACCTCGCACGCTATAAGTCGAATCATGATTACGTCCGCGAACTGCAACGCCGGGCACATGCGGCCCCTGAACATGTAGCGAGTTTCGACACAATGGTGTCTTCGTTTGAACGTGTTTGGTATGGAGCGCACGCGATCACGGATGGCCTGATAGCCTCGTTCCGTGAACATCAGAAGACGGTGGGTCGTCATGTCTAAACCGCGCAATCGATTCGCGCTGATCGGATTCGCCATCGTCGTCGCGGCGTTCGGATGGGGAATATTCGAACTGCTCGTGATGCGATTCGATACAGGGGCAATGTTTCCACCGTATTCGTCGTATCGGAATGACCCGTTGGGAACAAAGGCGTTGTTCGCGAGCCTAGACCGCCTGCCGGATGTCCAGGTGGCGAGGTATGTCGATCCGCTCGAGCATCTCTCGGATGCGCGGGCAGATCAAACTGTCTTGCTGATAGGCGTCAATACGGTAGAACCCAGCGTGATGCCTAGCTCATTCGCCGAAGAAATCGATACGGTTCTTGAGAAGGGCGGACGAGTTGTCCTTGCATTTGCACCGCTGGGAATGGATTTTTTTGCCGATGAACAAGGCCGCGCGGGTATGCCTGGCTTCCTGCCGCGGAATGAAGACGACGAAGAAGACGAATCGCCCGATCTAGTGGAGGGCATGGTTTCAATTCAGGATCAATGGGGCATCGAACTTCGCTATGAACCACTTCGATTTGACGGCGACGGTGGACTGATTCCTACAGATGCCGTGTTGGAGTCGGAGGAAGCGATGCCAGAGTCAATTGAATGGCACAACGGCCTGCATTTCGACTTGAGTGCGGATGAGTGGCGTGCGGTCTATCGTTGCCGCGATGAAGTTGTAGTGGCGGAGCGTCCGCTTGGCGAAGGCACGCTAGTATTTGTCGGCGATTCCTACTACTTGACGAATGAAGGACTGGCGTTAAATCGGCAGCCAGAATTCTTGGCGTGGCTTATTGGGACAAATCCCTACGTTCAATTTGATGAACAGCATCTAGGCATGCAACGGAACCCTGGTGCGGCTGCGTTGATGCGGCGATACGGACTACAAAGCCTAATCGCGGGCTTTGTCTTCTTGGCGCTGTTGTTTGCGTGGCGGGCGGGGTCATCCCTCGCGCCGCGATATTCGGACACGTTGCCCACGGATGCCGGTGAACTGGAGCTTGGACGTGACGCGCATGCCGGGTTCTCGAATCTCGTGCAACGGAGTACGCCGCGTGCCGATGTTGTCGGGGTGTGTGTGGACCAATGGCGACAATCCGTGCTGCCGAGTATGGGCCGAACGGATTCGAAAGAACTGGCCGAAGCGTTGGTTGATGCCGCAATCATAAACAAATCGGCTGGGCCGGTGGATGCCTACCGCGCTGTATTGAATGAACTGCAAGAAAGGAATGTGCTTACCGCTTATGACCACAAATCTTGAGGAACTCCGATCGGTATTGGCGCAAATTCGCGCGGAAGTAGGCAAGGTCATCATCGGCCAGACGGATGTGATCGATAAGGCGCTCATCTGTGTCTTCACGAACAATCACGCGCTGATTGAAGGCGTGCCAGGCGTGGCGAAGACGTTACTCGTGCGCGCGTTGGCGCGGGCGTTGGGCGTGGAGTTTGCGCGCATCCAATTCACGCCAGACTTGATGCCCACCGACATCACAGGCACAAACGTATACGACATGCAACGGAGTGAATTCACGTTGGTGAAAGGACCTATTTTTACGACGTTCTTACTCGCGGACGAAATCAATCGTGCGCCAGCGAAGACGCAGTCCGCGCTGTTACAGGCCATGCAGGAACGGCGCGTAACCATCGACCGGGATACCCACGAACTCTCGCCAAACTTCACGGTATTCGCCACGCAAAACCCGATCGAATATGAAGGCACGTATCCGCTACCGGAAGCGCAGAAAGATCGCTTCATGTTGAAAATCGAAATGGGGTGTCCGAACGAAGAGGACGAATTAGTCCTTGCACGGCGGACCCTTGGCGATGATGCGCCGGAGCACGTGCTCGATGTAGGGACAATTAAACCGGTCTTGGACGAAGAAAGGCTGACCTCGGTTCGAGGAGCGTTTAATGGAATTACGGTGCGGGACGAGTTGCTCGCATACATGGTTCAAATCGTGAGAACAACGCGGACGAACGACAGCGTACTGGTCGGCGCGGGTCCGCGCGCGACGCAGGCGATGTTATTGGCCGCGCGGGTTCATGCGGCTATCGCGGAGCGTGATTTTGTGACGCCGGACGACGCGAAGGCCGTTGCCGTTCCGGTATTGGGCCATCGCGTAATTCTGCGGCCTGAATACGAGATTGAGGGATTGAGTGTCGGCGATGTCATCGGTCGGATTCTCCAGGACGTGGCGGTACCGCGATGACGCCAAGTCCGCTTATGTTGTGGACAACTGCGCTGGTCGGGTTGCCAGCGTTGACCGTGCGCGCGCTCATGCCGGAATACGCCGCTGCGGCGATTGGCGTGTTGTTGCTGCTCGTCGCTTGGGCGTTGATCGACGCATTTCTTTCACGCGGCTCATTACGTAACATTGGCGCGCAATTCCCTGATGTCGTCCGAATGACGAAGTGCCGTGAAGGAATTATCGACGTGTTGCTTGTCAATCCAGCACCGAGATCTCGCGCTATTCGGGTCGCCCTATCGCTACCACGCGAACTGGATTCGCCGTATGAAACGTTGCGGACGAAATTGTTGGCGCACCCAACACAAACACAACTATCTTGGAATTGCACACCGAAGAAGCGCGGGAACTATCGGCTTGAAAACGTCTATATCGAAGCGTCATCGCTTCTGGGCATGTGGACTGTTCGCACACAAGCAGCGGCGCATGCGGACGTTCGCGTGTATCCGGATTTGCGGCGAGACCGCCGTAGTCTTGCGGCACTCTTTTTGAATCGTGGTGCGTTCGGAATCCATACACAGCGCCAGGTGGGACAAGGGCGTGAATTCGAAAAACTGCGCGAGTATGTGCCGGGCGATAGTTTTACCGATATTCATTGGAAAGCCACGGCAAAGCGCGGACGTCCAGTAACGAAGCTTTATCAAGTTGAGCGCACGCAGGAAGTCTATGTGTTGATTGATTCGTCGCGCCTGGCGGCGCGGACGGTTACGTTCGAAGATGCCGCATCGCCAGATGAGCGCGTAGTGACGCAATTGGAGCGGTTCGTGTCATCGGCGTTGGTGTTAGGTCTAGCGGCGGAACGGCAAGGCGACTTGTTTGGACTGCTCACGTTTAGCGATGGCATTCATCAGTTCTTACGCGCAGGAACGGGTAAAGGGCATTTTGATGCGTGCCGTGATGCGCTGTATGGATTAGAACCGCGCCGCGTAACACCAGATTTCTCGGAGATGGCGTCGTTCGTTCGTACGCGACTGCGGCGCCGTGCCTTGTTGCTCATTCTCACAAACCTAGATGACCCGGTGTTGGCGGAGCAATTCGTGGCGAATTGCGCGTTGTTCGAACGGCATCACCTCGTTCTCGTCAACATGTTGACGCCGCCAAAGGTGGGGCCTATATTCAGCGGCGCTTCGCCTCATGTGACGGATGACGTGTACGACCATCTTGCAGGCCATTTGATTTGGCATGATTTGCAGCAACTAAAACGTACGTTATATCGGCAGGGCGTGACATTTGGCATGTTGCCACACGCTTCATTGGCAGCGGATTTGGTGTCGCAGTATGTCCAGGTTAAACAACGGCAGTTGATATGATTCTGGATCTCGATCAATTCGTGACGAACGAACGACCGTTCTGGCTGGAGCTGGAAACGGCCTTGCAAGTCATTGATGACGACGGTTCACGACAAATGTCGTTGGATGAGGCACGACGATTGCACTACTTGTATCAGCGTGCAGCGGGTGACCTGGCCAGGATGGAAACATTCTCCGCAGAACCCGCGACGCGCCAGTACCTCGAGTCACTCGTGTCGCGTGCGTACGGCGAGATGCACGAAGTGCGCGGACGGCGGGTCCGGTTTCGTCCGTGGTACTGGGCGACGCGAACGGTACCGCGGACCTTCCGCAAGCATGCAAGCGCATTTGCAATGTCTTGCACAATAACAATTATTGGAGCTACGTTCGGCGCAGGCGCAGTGAATTTTGATGCGGATGCGAAGAATGTGTTGTTGCCGTTCCCACATTTATTGGTGGATCCGAGCGATCGTGTTGATTACGAGGAACGGGACAACGCGATGAATCCTTTTGAAGGCATGAAAGCACAGGGTACGAGCATGTATTTCGTGAACAACACGCGGGTGTCGATCACAACGATGGCACTGGGCGTCACGTGGGGTGCGGGGACGGCGCTGATTCTGTTCACGAACGGGATTCTATTGGGTGCGGTGATATTCGATTACGTGCGTTCGGGCGAAGGCGTATTTCTCACAGGTTGGTTGTTACCCCATGGGTCGGTCGAGATTCCGGGTATTCTGATTGCAGGACAGGCCGGCCTGATGCTGGGTGCCGCGATTCTGGGTTGGCGTTCACGGCTGACGATTCGCGGACGTTTGCGCCAAATCACGCCGGACTTGGTGACGTTAGTGTTTACATGCGCATGCTTGATGGCGTGGGCAGGTGTTATCGAGGCGTTCTTTTCGCAGTATCACGAGCCGGTGTTGCCGTATTGGATAAAGATTACATTCGGCAGTGTGCAGTTCGTCTGTTTCGTCGCGTTCATGATACTTGCTGGACGACGCCCTGACCCGGAGATGGAGAGGTGAGCGCGCGTTATGAGCGGGCGAACCGACTCGTCATCCGCACGGCGGAGGGAATTTCGTTTTCCCTTTGGCTCGCCGGACCGACCACTCGATTCTTGGCGTGGGCGATTGACCTCGCGTGTATCCTCATATTCTTGTTGTTCGCAAGCGTCGCGATGGGCGTTGCAGGCGTCGCGTTTCCAGACTGGGCGGCGGCGGCTCTGGCGGCGGGTTCGTTCATCACGTTGACGGGATACGCCATGGTGTTCGAATGGTTCTGGCGCGGCCAGACACTGGGCAAACGAATACTACGGTTGCGCGTGATGGATGAACAAGGACTCAAGCTACAGTTCAGTCAGATCGCGCTGCGTAATCTGATGCGCATCGTGGACGCATTGCCAATGCTCTATTTCCTTGGCGGTCCGGCGTGCTTTATCAATACGCGGCGTCAGCGGCTGGGCGACCTGGCTGCGAACACGGTGGTGGTTCACGTCCCCAAACTTTCGCAGCCTGACCTGAGCCAATTGATCGGCGGAAAGTACAATTCATTTCGGGACTATCCGCACTTGGCAGCGCGACTGCGCCAGTTGGTGACGCCGGAGGAAGCAGATCTAGCGTTGAACGCGATTCTTAGGCGCGACAGCCTAGATGCAGAGGCGAGGGTGCGGCTGTTCGACGAGTTTGCGGAGCATTTTCGCACCAAAGTCGCATTTCCAGAGGAGGCCACCCTGGGCCTTTCCGACGAACAATACGTGCGAAACGCCGTCGATTTGGTCTTTCAGACCCGGCATATCGGCTCTTAGCCATCCCAAGTGGAGCGATTTCACAGACAAGCGTATTAGTCGTTCTCGGTGGGCTGCTTGAGCCCGCGATCAAATCGTTGTAGACGGATGGTACTGAGGGAGTTACAATACCCGTAACTGGCTGAGGCCCGAAATAACCGAGTGAGGACTTGCCCAAATGGGGCTGATCGACCGATTTAAATTGCGACTCTTGTTTGACAAGGGTGTCAAATCTGCGGAACGTGGCGAACACAGTGAGGCCATGCTCCATTTCCAGGATGTCATTGATCAAGATGCAGGCTATGCCTTGGCGCATAGCAACCTCGGATTTTGCCTGTTCGAGCTGGGTCGGCAGGACGAGGCGGTACGCGCGTACGAACATTCGCTGCGACTGGATCCGGACGACGCCCAGTGCGTGTATGACTTAGGGTGCATCTTGTTCAAGATGGGTCGCAATGAGGCCGCTGCCGAGAAGTTTGAGGAAGCGCTGCGGCTTGAACCGGAATTTCCGGATGCACGTGTTGGACTGCGCAAAGCGCAACAGCAGTTAGACCCGGATTCGTATCAGCCGGAACCGGAGGAAGATGAGCCTGCGCCAATCACGTTTGGCCATCCGAAATCGACATCGCCCTCTTCCCAACCGTTGGACGTTGAGACGGAGAGTGCTGAAGCGTTGGTGGAACGGGGACATGAGCTGTACGAAAACGCAGAGTATGGAAAAGCGTTGGAGACGTGGCGGAGGGCGATGGCATCCGCACCGAAGAACGCAAGCCTACACAACAATTGCGCGGCGGCCCTTTTTCATCTCGGGCGGCTGGATGAGGCCGTGTCCGCCTGTAACCTCGCGCTGGCGGTTGACCCTGAATATGCGGTCGCATTGATGACACGGGCAGAGATTTTACTGGAACAGGGCAATCGAAAGAGTGCGCAGAAAGACCTCGAAATGATGCGGGGAATTGATGCAGAAATGGCTGAATCGTTGGCCGAGATACTCGATTCGCACGAAGGCTAACGCATCGGCGTTCATGGTCTATTAGGGGGGCGCAATATTTATGATCGAGTTGGGGGTGAATATCGATCACGTGGCGACGCTGCGTGAAGCTCGTAAAGGGGCGGATCCGGATGTAATCGCGGCGGCGAAAGTCTGCGAATTGGCTGGCGCACATCAAATTACCATTCATCTGCGCCAAGACCGACGGCATATGCAGGACCGGGACGTGGAATTGCTGGCGCAGGTGCTGCAAGTACGGATGAATTTCGAGATGGCTGCGGCGGATGAGATTATCGCGATCGCGCGACGCGTCAAGCCGCACACGGTCTGCCTCGTGCCGGAAAACCGTGAAGAGGTGACGACCGAAGGTGGTCTGGATGTTGCCGGGCAAGTGAAACGTCTCAAAGAAGTGACAAAGATGTTTCATGATGACGGCATTCGCGTGAGCATGTTCATCGATCCGGAAGTGGATCAGGTGAATGCGAGCGCGGAAGTCGACGCGGATTATGTTGAGCTGCATACGGGCGCGTATGCGAATGCGCCGGACTTGGAAATTGTGAACGAATTGGATCGGCTGGTCCGTGCGGCTGCGCGTGCGACGGCGGCGGGGCTCATTTTTAACGCGGGGCATGGGTTGACGATTCGGAACCTGGCACCGGTGGCCGCGATCCCTGGATTGAACGAAGTGAACATCGGCCATTCGATTATTGCGCGGGCCGTGTTTATTGGGTTGGAACAAGCGGTGGCGGAAGTACTCGATATTCTCGCGAATCATTCTAACTAGTGCATCGATACTGGCTAGAAGAAAACGATTCACCACAAAGACACAAAGGGCACAGAGAAGCGGCGAGATCGACGGCTCTACTTCTGGATTCCCGCCTTCGCGGGAATGACGGGGAAACGGGAATGACTGCGAACAACGACGTTGCCGTCCCCAAAACAAGCTGGTGACTACTCTTCCTTGAGAAGGCCGGCGCGTCGTTTTCGGAAGTTGTCGTAGAAGACGAGGGCAACGATGAGAACACCGACGAGGACCCGTTGCCAATTGACGTCGATGTCGTTCAGGTTACAGAAGTTTACGAGTACGTTCATGATGAGCGCACCGGCGAGTGCGCCGGGGGCGCCCCCTTCGCCTCCCATAAGACTGGTGCCGCCGATGACGCATGCAGCGATCGCGTCGAGCTCATATCCCTCGCACTCGTTGGGGCTACCGATGCCGGTGTAGGAGGCGTGCATCATGCCGCCGAATCCTGCGAGCAGTCCACAAAGCGCAAACGCAAGAATGCGTACGCGGTCGGTGGGGATGCCGGATAGGCGTGCGGAGGATGCGTTTCCACCGGTGGCGTAGAGCGCGCGTCCGAATCGTGTATAGGCCAAGAGTAGAGTGAAGGCCGCGACGAGGGTGAGCGTGATGATCACAGGAATCCACCAGCCTTCGCGTCCGCCAAGAAACGCAAACTCGGGAGGCAATCCGAAGACGGGTACAGAATCGGCCACGACGAGGGCGAGACCCCGCGCAGCCATCATCATGCCGAGCGTTACGATGAATGGCGGGATGCGGCCTTTGGTGGTAAGGGTCCCGTTGATGAGTCCGCATGCAAGGCCGGTGGCGCATCCCGCAAGAATGCCTACTGGGACAGGCATGCCGAGTTCTTTGATGGTCTTGGCACCGACGACGCCAGCGAGCGCGGCGACACTACCGACAGAAAGGTCGATGCCCGCCGTCAGGATGACGAGAAGTTGTCCGAGCGCTATGAGGCAGATTACGCACGTGCGTAAGGCGACTTGTTGCAGATTGCCGACGCCGCGAAAGTCTTCGGAGACAATAGCCAGCACGGCGCAGAGTATCGTGAAGATGACGAGGGGCGAATGTTTGGCGAGGAATTGTTTCATGGGTTGGCGGGCATAGTACGGATTGAGCGCGGACAATAAAAGGGGCGGTCTCTGCGATGAGACCGCCCCGTAGTTTCTGACTATAGGAAATGCTTAGCTGTTCGTGCGACGGCGAAGAACTCCAACCGTGCCAAGCAGCGCACCGGCCATCAGCATGATGGTGATGATCAGTCCCCAGTTCTGCGTGGTCGGCAGACCGGCCATCACGCCCGGACCAGCAGGCGTACCGCCTGGTGTATTGAATTCAGTCGCGTTATCGGTACCGTCGTTATCCCAGTCGTTCAGACCGTCGAGCGTCGTGTCTGAACCTGCGCCGTTGTCACCGGTGGAATCGTCGTTGTCCGGGTCGAACGGATTTTGAATACCGACCGCAAACAAGTCGAGGTCGCGGACTTCGTCGTAGTCGGACAGGCCATCGCCATCGCGGTCGATACCTAGCCGTGTACCCGTTCCGAGCGGTGTCGCCGTGAAGGTGATTTCCGCGCCCGGTGCCGCAGTCGCGAGCAAGGCCGCTACGGTGACTCCCGACTCGTTGGCCTGGTCCGTAATGAACAGGTCGCTCGCCGCGTCGTACTTGTACCCGCGAACAACATTACCCAATCCCGGAACGTTCACCGTCGTTTTGGCGATGAGGTCGATTTGGAATGCGTCAACCGTATCGGCCTCAGCGATCAGGCTGTTGAGGAACGCCAGATCTTTCGACGCGCTGTCGAACGTATCCTGTTTACCGACCGCCGCATGGGCATCGTTACTGGTCTGATCAATTGGGAACTCGCCGGGTTGTGCTGTTGTGTCGAAACTTCCGGAGAAGGCGAACATTAGCGCAACGAGGTCGGCGATTTCTTGATCGTCTGCCACACCGAAGACCGGTTCGGAGACGAACCGTGTGACGGAATCGATAGCACCGTCATGGAAGACGCCGAATCCAGCCAGGCTCTCACCACCAGTCCCCAAGTTCATTCCCTGTTTATCGAAGATAGCGCGAGTTTGCGGCACTTTAAAGGTGCGCTGGTCAGAACCATCCGAATCGAATAGCCCTAATTTTGCTTCACCCATCGGACCCGGCGGGACCAGCGGGTCAGTCATTCCGTCAAAGAAATGACCGGTGCTGTTACCGATTGGTAATGTGTGGCATACGACGCACGACAGCGTCGCACCGTCCAACCCCGGTAACCTGCGGTAAAGCGTCAGACCATCGACTGCGTTACCATTCGGCATCGGGTCTCCCTCGTTCAAGCCGCCACTTCCAGAGAACCGACCGTCCGAGAACTGACCAGGAAGGGCCAAGTTCGTCGGCAGGGAGTTATCGAGATTGCGAAATGCATTGGGCGGGAAATGCGTGGTCGCAAGAAAGTCTTCGAATTCCTGCATCGGTGTTCCCGTCAACGGAGCATCGTCGCCCTGGAGTCCGACGAAGGCGTCGCCGAATCCTTCGAGGCCATCTTGATCGCCGCGCCAATGCAATGGCTCTTTGCCGATGATGTCCTGTAAGGTTTGCGTCGTCATCGGCCCTTTCAACGGATGAAAGTCATCGAGGCTCCCACTAAACAGCGGATTGTGTTGTGGCGTGAGATCGGCGGCACTGGAAATCAGGTCAAGCGCCTTTATGTCGCCACTGGGATTGCCGAGGTCCCATGCGAGACGATCTTTACGACTGTCGAGATGGCATGAACCGCAGGCAATTTGGCCCAGACCGGAGTTCTCGTGTGTGCCGTAGAGATGAACGCGTCCGGTCTTAATGACATCCGGTGTCGGATCGAAGAACGGGATCGTCGACGAAACGGTCGCGGCACTTGGCGTTGTGATGTCAACGACGGAAATCGAACCATCGAAGCGATTCATGGTGTAGAGCTGATTGCGACCTTCATCGAGCGCAAGGCCAGTCGGGCCTTCGCCAAGTTCGACGGTGTATCCGACTGAGGTACGCGCGCCAACAGCATCCACAACGGTCAAGTTGTTTGATCCCATTCCGGCGATGAAGCCTCGGGTACCGGCAGCGTTCCATGTGATGGATCGTGGGTCACCTACCGAATCATCGCGATCAGCTTGAGGTACGCTGCCATCGTGATACGCATCGGCGATTCCATCTTGCGCGAATTGCGCCGCATCGAGATGTGTTTTATTAATGTCAACAATGGCAGGATTCGTAAGATCCGTCGGGTCGATAATCGCGAGATTTACACGGATGAACGTTCCGGTGATATTAGGTTCAAATCGGATGACGTTGGTTGCGTCTGTACCGACAACCGTGATGTCTTCGGTCACCGGATTTACGCCGACGGCCATATTATGGTTCATGAGACGTTCGACGTACTCGACGGCAACGCCTGATGGGTTGTTGGCATCGATAATTGCAACATCCCGGTCGACCAATGACCAACCGGCAAAACGCCCTGACATCGTTGCGCTGGCACCCGTAATCCACGGGGTCCAATCTTCACCGTTGTCATCGAACCAATTGCCAGTACCGTCGTCCTGGACGATCAGGCTAACCTTAGGCGCTCTCGTTCCGATGGTGTCGACACTTGGCGCGGGTGAGAAGTAACTAGCCGCTTCGGCTGCCCACGATGCGTCCCACGTAAAGGAATCTGCTTGGAACGCCGCGACGTTGGTATTCGGCGGCGGGTTCTGTCCACGGTACGGGTTGAGGGGGTCGTCCATGGCGGCCTCTGGGGGGAAACCGCCGCCCGCAACGCCGGCACCGAAAATGAGCGTCGTGCCATTACCGGATTCGAAAATCGCTGCGTATACTTTCGTGCCGTCCGCGCTGACCGATAGTGAACGCGGGTCTTCGGCTGCGACAACGACTTGCGCAGTCTCAGCAAAAGTAGTCGGGTTGAAAACTTGGATGGTATTGACGGAGGAACAGGAGACGAACGCGCGTTCGGTTGATCCCGCGAAAACGACATCAGAAGGTTCGTCGAGCGTGTCGATGGTCGCGTTGACAATGCAGTTGACGGGATCGATGACGCTAATGCTGTCAGAGATATGGTTGACAGCCCAGAGTTCGGTGTTAGTCCGCCAACGGACTGAAACGGGGTCGTACCCCACCGGGACCGCTTTCGAGAACACCGGCGTACCCGACGTAAGATCCCAGAGGTCGATACGATTCGCCGCCGTGTTTACCGTGGCAAGTGTGTTCGTATCCGGACTCACCGCGATCGGGTTACCGTGCGGGTTTTCAAAGTTGACGAAACTGCCTTGTGCGGTTGCGGTTGAGATGCCAATCATGGCAACAACAGCAAGCGCGAGGACTCCCCAATTCCGAGCAAAATAATTCACGCGACACTCCCTCCTGTAAAGACCGCTGATGATTTCGACGGCCCTTTGAAATTACGAATGCGGGAATCCAAAACGGATCCGCATGCCTCCCTAATAAAGGTGTCAGCCCAATACCCTGAAGTGTGTTGTACAGAAGATCGGCGAGAATGACAAGTACTCTATGCGAATTCTGCCGGTCTTTATTGGCGATGAGTTAGTTGACGGTTGGTGCTGGCTCAGTGGAATTCAAGTATTCTTCAATATTCGTATATCCGTCTTCATCTGGGTCCGTAGCATGGTCGGACGGATCAGACGGAGATAGACCGAACGATTCTTCCCATTTATCAGGCATTCCGTCTTTATCTGTATCAGCGATTGGATCGCCGGGTTCGTAGACAGGCCAACCCTGTGCTTCAGTCGGCGTATTTATCAGTCGACCTGCACCCAACCGGTATTGGGCAAGAACTCGGGCATCGACGGGGTCTCGCGTCGGTCTGGTAGCACCGGCTTCGCGTAACACGCGACGGAGCAATGATTCTTGAGGCAGGGTCGTAACCGGATCCGCTTCGAACGCATTCTTCGTCTCGAACACCCGGAAGTGAATTCGTTGGATAAACTCCTCCGGCATGATCCACATGAGGAAATTCACAGTGGATACCATGTCAGATCCCTCGAGCGCATTCTCTTTCGCGTAAATACGAGAGTCCAATGATCCGAAACGAAATGCTTTTGCGCGCACGTCGTAGGGCGTCGATGGTCCAGCTTTGTAGGCGTTGCCAATGATGTTGTAACGAGCGACGTTATTGGCTGAGTTTCCGGATCGTACACCCCAGTCGTAAACAATGTTGTTGCGAAAGTCGAGCGTCGGTCCGGGGGCTGCGGCGGCACCACTGATGTATGGATTGCCGGTGTTGTTGTGTGCGAAGTAATTGTGGTGGACGGAGAACGTTGATGATTCGGCGTCAAGCGATACGCCTGTACCGGGTTTGGCGTCCATGGCATTGGGATCGAATAGGCTCTCGGTAAACATGCACCATTGCAACGTAATGTCACTAGCGTCCGCTGATACCGATACGCCGGGTCCGGCAGTCCAGCTAATCGAGCAATGGTCGAGGATGACGCGATCACTATCGGTAATGTTAATGCCGGTTGTCTTTGCGCCGATCTGGTCTCCCGGTCGAATGCGTAGATACCGGATGATGACGTCATCGGTGGTGACATTGAGTCCATGGTTTTTGAGACAAATGCCATCACCAGGCGCGGCTTGGCCCGCGATGGTGATGAAGGGGTTTCGTATTTCGATGGGGGATTCGAGTTCAATGATACCGTCGATGTTGATAACGACCATGCGCGGTCCCTCCGCTTCGCAGGCTTCGCGCAGACTGCCCGGACCGTTATCTTCGAGTGTGGTGACGAGATAGACCGTACCTCCGCGTCCACCGGGCGTGTTGGCACCATTGCCTTCGGCGCCTGGAAATGCCGGGATATCTTCCGCGAGTGCAATACCGTTTCCTAAAACGAAGCATACGGTGATGATGAATGGGGTAAGTGATCGCAAAATCTTATTTCCCTGTTGTGTTGCGCGCAGTATGGAGCGCGTGAAGGAGCGTTTCGGCGTTGACGACAAAATCGAATTCACTGGCGAGGATACCGTGGAAACGCGAGGACTCACGCGCATTGGATGTCGCGTCTTCGACGCATAAGGTTTGGTAACCAAGACGTTTGGCGGCGAGTGCAGTCTTCGACAAGCAAGCTTCCGTGTGACCGCCGACAAAGATGAGGTGACGCACACGCAAATTCGCGAGAACATAGTGAAGGGTCGATGAGGCAAATGCGTCTTGCGAGGTTTTCGGGAGCACGTAGTCCGTTGGGCGAATATTAAAGCACGACGCAGGCTTTGCTCCAGGATGGCTGATGTGTCCCGGCCACTTGGCAAAATCCGATCCGTGTTGTCGTATCATTTTGGATCGAACGACTGGATCCAAATCCATACCGTCTGGAAACCGGAATCCCCAATGTGCGAAGACGCGCGGTATGCCGACTACGCTGCATTCCTGAGCGACTTTTGCCGCGTTGGGCAGTGCGACGCCCCAGGCGTAATCGTACGCATTGTTCACGTCTTCTGCCGTGAACCCCATAGCCCGCCATTCTTCGTGGAGATCTTCTTCCGAGATGGGTTCTTGCGGGCCACCGTCCTGCATGTCGATACAGACGTACGCACAACCCGTGAAGAACGCGGGATCTATTGTGGTTTTCACTAGATCGTGTCCAAAATCAAGTTGTGCGGGAGGCGCGATATTCATGGCCATATGACTGGTCCTTAGCGGTCGCGAACTATCGAAAGATGACTGCACCGTCATGATAACACGTTACTATGGCTGGGTTTACTGTACCAAAGCGCCAGTGGGTTGTGCTAAACTTTGCCCTCGCTGCGGCGGTTGCTGGGGAGCGGGACCGCCATTCTGGATTTATTATCTGTTACTAAGGGCATATCTCTATGCAAGGAGGAAAACGTATGGCGACAAAGAAGGGTTTTACACTAATCGAGTTATTGGTGGTCATTGCGATCATCGGAATTTTGGCGGCAATTTTGCTGCCGGCATTAGCGCGAGCGCGTGAAGCGGCACGGCGTGCGAGTTGCCAAAACAATCTGAAGCAGTTGGGTTTGGTTGGCAAGATGTATTCGAACGAGTCGCCGGGCGAAAAGTGGCCACCGGTTGACTTTGCATTTCCGCTTGCGCCGCAAGGTGACCCAGCAGGTGCGGCGACAAATGTAACCACTGCGATCAACATGGGTCGGGTCTATCCCGAGTATTTGACGGATCCCAGTGTGCTCATTTGTCCTTCGGATTCATCCAATGCGCTTGTGGATGTAGCGGATACGAGCTGCATCGGATATGCGGAACCGATTCTCATTCCGTTTACAGGTTGCCGTGAAGCGAAAGATGACAGTTATCAGTATGTAGGTTATGTATTCGACATGATCGATGACGACGACCCGTCGATTGACGTTGGTTCGGTGTTCGATCCGATACTCGCATCGTTGGGCCTGTCGGGCAGCATGGCGGGTGTGACAAGTTCGATACAGGGTATTGAGTGCTTCGGCGATGTTGTCGGTAATTTCGCGAGCCGGTTAGTTGCGGTAAATTTCTACGGTGCGAATGCCGCAACGGATGAAAACTGCACCGTGCCGGATGGCTTCGGAAACGGCGGCCAGGGCGATACGGTATTCCGTTTGCGTGAAGGTATCGAACGGTTCTTGATCACAGACATCAATAACCCGGCGGCAAGTGCGATGGGTCAGTCGGAAATCTTCGTGATGTGGGATGAGGTTTCGACATCGACCGCAGACTTCAATCACATTCCAGGCGGTTCGAACGTACTTTACCTGGATGGCCACGTGTCGTTCGTTCGGTACCCAGGCGATGCGCCGGTTAATGCGTCAGTTGCAGCGTTGTTCTCGGGCGTTGGTGCGCTAATCGACCTGTAGTATCATCTCAACGATAATTTGGGCGGAGCTCTTTGTGGGCTCCGCCTTTTTTGTGCCATCTTATTGGGCTGAACGCATTACTGCCAAGCCACGAGAATAACGCCCATAATCACGCTGTACGTAATTCGATAGCCGGATTGAATCAGGAAAAGCGGCAACCCCCATCCGCAAAATGCGGCGTCCGACCCCATCGCCGTCGCGATAAAGCCGACACCCACCAACAAACCCAACACCACTCCGTCCACAACCGTCGTAAATTCCAAGTTGTGAATCAATGCCGACAGCACAATCGCAGTAATCAGCGCTGTGAAAAAACTTACAACGAACGGCGTTGGCGATGGTTGAAGTTCTTCCTCCGTCTTGCCGATGGCCTTCAACCAGGCCTTACCAAACATCGGCCCGTACCACACGCCTCCCAACATAAATCCCGAAACCGTCGCCACAAGTATCGCAAGCCAATTCAATTCCGAGAAGTCCAACATTCGCTCGTCCTCCATTTTGTTTTAACCGGCTTGACCCTACCGTCCCAAATCATCTCAAAGCGCTTGACGATTAACATAGACGGATGATTTCTGAATCATGATCGCAGCTTAGCGATTAAGTGTCGGAAGCATATTTACCACCACGTGTCTCCGGACCAGCACTCCCAATAGGAATTGGGAGCTACGTAGCGCCCATTTCCAAATGGGCGTTCCAAGACTTGGGAACAATGAGTAAACCTGCTCCAATCCAGCCGCACCGGACTAGAAATAACGAAGCATATACGGTCGCGTCCCCGACAGATGGTATTGAAGGCGCTACCAGCGCACGCGGTGGTTTTCGACCCAGCCGAGTAGGCGGTTGATTTCTACGACTTCGTCGTCATCCGTTTTGACGGTGCCGGAATAGTAGCCGAACATTTGATGCATGTTGGATGAGACGACGAGCAGGTTTGATTTGGAGATTCGTTCGTAGAACGGTGTGAACGTCAGGCGGACTTGATCTGAAATGGGGGTGCGAATCGTCCACGGCTGCATGTAGTCGCGTTTGTCGTAGTCCCAGGCGAGGTCTTCGCTGATCTTTGTTAGACGACCGTTCAGCGTAAATGCGTTTTCGGTTGCACTAGTGCCGTCGGTCCAGGTGCCGCCGAGATTTAGGCCGACAGTCTGGCCATTTTCAACGCCGGATCCGGCCCCCCATTGCCATGCCGTTTTGTAGGGCCAAATGCCGCGTACGCGATCGAGGCACGCAAACGAATTTGCGGCATCGAACGTGATGGACGCAGGTCCGAACCCCACTTCTCCCTGGGCGGGGAGGCAGGCGTGTTTAGAGGTGTATACGAATTGTTTGGCGTTCGACGGAATGACGACGTTGCAAGACTCTTGTGCTAGCGGATGTTGGATATTCAATTGCGCGTCTAGCGTAGTGCCCCCGATTTTAGCGCGAGCAATACTGAGTTCGGTCGTTGCACCGGTTTGGCGAAATGAGAGTTGCATCGCACGCGATTCGAATGTGGATTCGTGATCCGACACCGTGCATCCTCGACCGAAGGGTGCGATCGACACGGTTTCGTGGAATCGTTTGCGCTCGAAGTCCATGACATAGAGGATTGCCTGCGCCGCGTAGTCGAGATGGGCGATGGTCGCGGAAAAAAGGTGGGTCGGCGAGGTGATGCACCAATACTCCCACCGTTTCTTGCGCGGGAATCGGCCACTTAGATTGGCGTTGTGTAACGGAGTTCGTGACCAGCCAATGGCGTCGTCACTCAACTGGCCGTCCGGTCCGCACAAGTCGACCGGTTCAGTTAGTTCGGGTTCGATGAATTTTTCGAATACGGCCACGCCCGATCCTCCGCAAGAAACCGGCATGATAGCACGGGCTGCAAAGACCGGCTAGGCGTACGGATGCTAATTGAGCAATGGGGTAGCGATGAGGGAGAACTCGCCAATTTCGGCTTTGAATTCCGTGCCATCGTCGCGGATGAACTCGTAGGCGCCGCGCATGGTGCCACAGGGCGTTTCCAAGGGGCACACGCTGGTGTAGTCGTGGACGCGGCCCGGCAAGAGGTGGGGTTGTTTGCCGACCACTCCGTCGCCGTGGACTTCTTCGGTGTGGCCGAGCGCGTCGGTGATCACCCAATGTCGACGTAACAAGCGTGCGCCTTCTGGGCCTTCGTTGACGATGCGGATTTGATAGGTGAAGGTATACCGGTTATCGCGTGGCCGTGAATGTTTCGGGACGTACGTGCTGTGTACGATGACCCGAATGCGGTGGGACAAACAATCGGAACCGGGGATCATTACGCTGCGTTCGATGGTTGGCATATTCGCTCCTGCGCGAAATTGTACTAGATTCGTTGGGACAAACCAATGACATTCGCTTCTAGCGTTTGCCCAATTTCTGTTGCAATCGTTCGTCGACTTCGGGCGGCACGAAATGACTGACATCGCCGCCGAAATGCGCTATCTCACGAACAATTTTGGAACTGACCAAGAGAAAATTTTCGCTGGGCATGAGACACATGGTATCGACATCGGGATTCAGTTTCTGATTTGCGACGGCGATGGTGATTTCATACTCGAAATCCGAAACGACGCGGAGGCCGCGCACGAGTGCTATGGCATTTCGTTCGCGCGCAAAGTCGACGGTCAATCCCTCGAACGACGAGACTTCAACGTTGGGAATATCTTTGGTGATGATCTCCAACATCTCGACGCGTTCCGGAACGGAAAAGGTGGCGTTCTTTTCATTGTTGCGCGCCACAGCAATCACCAACGTGTCGAATAACTTCGCAGCACGGTTCATCAGATCGAGATGCCCGTACGTTGGCGGATCAAAACTCCCCGGATAAATTCCAAGCCGGTCGCCCATTACTTTCCTCCGCTTCGGTGACAGCGTCTGTTCAACGCGTTATGCCTCGTCCAAATCATCGCGCAAGGCAGCAGCCATTGCGCATTCGTATACGGCCAAGGCCGTGGTGTTGTGTTCTGCAGCGCGGGCACGACAATCTTCAAATTCCGGCGCGACGTTTGTGTGGCCGTTGTTAATCGCCATCTTAATTCGTACGTCACCGAATTCGGTATGGGCTACTTTCCAAGACCGGTCTAAGCACACCCTCGATTCCGTCCGCTTGCGCACCCCAATCGTCTTGGAATTGTTGAATAGAATGGTAACAAGACCATCAACTTGATCGGCATCACACATCACGGTGATGAGATGACCGGGTCGGCCTTTTTTGCCGATGATTGGTGTGAGAAAGGCGTCGCGCGCGCCGCCTTCCAGTACCGCTTCGATCAACGGGGGATAAAATTCGGGGCTCATGTCGTCGACGTTTGCTTCAATGATCGTGATTTGTTCGTCTGAGCTGTCGCTTGTTTGGGCGACGCCGAGGACGGCTCGAAGCACGTTGGCTCGGTCGGGCAAATCGCGCGTACCTGCGCCGTGGCCCGTCTTCAAAATGGTCATGGACGGCATGGGGCCGAACGCTGATACAACATCGGCCATCAAGGCGGCGCCGGTCGGGGTGACGAGTTCGCCTTGAACCTCGCCGCCGTATACGGGCAAGCCTTCGAGCAATCGGGCCGTTGCGGGCGCGGGTACGGGCATGATGCCGTGTGCGCACTTCACCGTGCCTGCGCCAACGTGCAGGGGTGATGCTTCAATGCGGGAGACGCCCAGTTCGTGTAGCGCTAGATGTGCGCCAACGACATCAACGATAGAGTCCACCGCGCCGACTTCGTGAAAGTGTACTTTCTCAATAGTCGTACCATGCACTGCAGCCTCGCATCGGGCGATCGACTCGAACGTTTTGAGCGCAGCCATTTTTACGGCGTCTGGCAGTTCGCCTTGGTCAATGATATCGACGATGTGGCGGAGATGCCGGTGCGGTTGCTTGATACCCTCGTCAATGTCCACTTCGAACTTGGTGGATTGGATGCCTTTCTTGACGACGGTATCCGCGCGGAGCGAATAGCCTTCGACACCCAATGTTTGCAATGCGCTATTGAGCCGATCAAAATCGACGCCTAAATCCAATAGCGCTCCGACAAACATGTCGCCCGCCGCGCCACTGGAACAATCGAAATAGAGTACGTTCGGTTTTACGTCCGTCATTTGCCGTTCGCCACTCGATTGACCATCGCGGCCAACGCGCCCGCACCAAATCCGTTATCAATATTTACGACTGATACGCCGGTCGCGCAAGAGTTTAGCATGGCGAGCAATGCCGCCAAACCGTTAAAGCTCGCGCCGTATCCGACGCTGGTCGGTACTGCGAATACAGGCTTGTCGACGAGTCCGGCGACCACGCTGGGCAGTGCGCCTTCCATTCCGGCACAGACGATCAAACCGTTCGCTTGTTCGAATCGTTCACGTTGATGGAGCAATCGATGGATTCCTGCAACGCCGACGTCATAGATGCGCTCGGTGCGACAGCCCATGGCCTCACACGTCACTGCGGCTTCTTCGCCGACAGGCATGTCGGATGTCCCCGCACACAATACGGCGATGAACCCGTCAAGCTTCTCGGCGGGCTCACCGAGCGTTAGTGCGCGCGCCATTTCATGATGGATCGTTTCCGGGTGGGCGGCAAGCACCGCCTCAACGGTCTCCGGTGAACAGCGCGTCGCGAGCACATGACTGCCGCGTTCTTTCAAGCTGCCAACAATTTCGACGACCTGCTGCGGGGTCTTGCCCTGCCCGAAGATCGTCTCAGGAAATCCCTGGCGCAGGCTGCGGTGGTGATCGACCTTCGCGAAACCGAGATCTTCAAACGGCAACCCGCGCAGACGTTCGGCGGCGGCGTCCGGCGATACTGCGCCGGTCCGCACCTCTTCCATGAGTTTTATTAGGTGGGCCTTTTCCATGGGAACCTACTCGGTATTACGTTCGTTCGACGCGGTATGGTACGTGACCGTGCTGGGGATTGAAAGGTCGAAGTCCACAACGAATCACCGGGCGTCGAGCCGTTTGACTCGGATGTCTTTGAATTGCACTTTCATCTCGGGGCCGCTGTGAAGCTGGAGCGCGAGCACGCCGGAGAAGTCTTGTTGATTGGGGTCGTTGTCAATGACCTCCGCAGCCAATCGACCATCGACGCGCAGGGTGATCTTCGGCCCAATACAAGTGAGGTGATACTCATGCCACACCCCTAGATCGAACCAGGGATCACCTTTTGCCTCGTCGATCAGTGTCGTTTCAGGTTTGCCCTTGTCGTCGAAAACGGTTCGCTCGCCACGCCAGGCTAGCGTGTGTCGCCCGAATTCGTCGTAAAGCCGGACTAACCAATCGGTCTTCGTATTGTTGTCGACCTGATACCCCCGACAATCATCGGGTATATCGCCGTCGAACATTTCGCTCCGAAATTGAAATCCGCCATTGACGTTGTGGTCGGACAAGATTCGATGACGCAACTTCAACTCGAAATCACCAAGCGGCTCACGATCATAAACCAAGTAGTGATTCCGAATGGCCGGTTTTTCTTCCGAGCTGATCGCGGTGATTGCACCGTCCTCCACCGTCCACACTGATGGGTCCGCGGCATGCCAACCATCAAGCGATGTGCCGTTGAAAATTTTGGTGAACGGCGGATCTTCTGCCCGGCCTGGCACGGCAATCAAGGTGATCGCGACGAGAAGGAAAAACCAACGTGCGTTTCTTGATTCAATCGACGACATGAAAACTTCCTTCTGCTAGTGAGATCATTACTCTTGCACCGGGCGCGAAGTCTTCGCGCTTTCAGGGCCGAGCACGACGTAGATCCGTGCTTGCGTATCCGTTCCGGAAAAACGTGGGACATCGGGTTCGAATTGCTGCGTCGAAATCCGTTCCCAAGCGGAGGTATCGTCGCACGCATACACCGCCAGTTGCGACAAATCTTCCGGCTTCACGGATCCAGGAGTCGGTCGTAAATCGATATGGATTGTCATATCAACTGCCGGGTCGGAGAGTTCGGCCAGCACATATGGGGTAAACGCAATAAGCCCCGCCGGTAGCGGTCGCGGAGAACGCATGGCCGTGGTCAGCCGCGCGCCAATTTCCGAATCGGATTCCACACGGAATACGCCGTCCAACGCCGGCGGTCGCAGATCGACGGCCCGTCCCCATGCGATGGCTCCGCTGCGTGCGTTACGGCCTGGCCAGTCTGCCATAGGAGCGACCTCGGCCACTTCGTTGGTTGGCGCTGCCGGGGATGGCGTTACGGTGCGTTTTGGTTTTGGTGTGGGTCGTGCGGCGCCGGGGCGTGCCGGTCCGAATAGCGCGAAGACGGCAGGTTCATTCAAACTCACGCGAATCGCATCTTCGTCAGCGACGACCTCCTGCGGTCGTACCGGCTGCCAGCGTTTGCCATCGAATGCAAACACAGAAAATGCATCGAGAGGTCGACCGCCGCGAACATCCTTGGTCGCACGCAATGTCGCTTCAAGGGTCACGGTCGAATCGGATGGTTCGTACGAGAAGTCGGCGAACACCGAATAGGCGGAGAGACTTCTTGGAAGACTTGCGGGTGGGCGCAGCGCGGTGTTCAACCGCGCCTCGACAGGTTTTAGCGCTTCGACGTTGAACGTAGCATCCATCCCGCGTGCGATCATTTCAAATGCGCGTCCTCGCGCAGATGTCGCATTAGGCAGTACTTCGTCTTTGTAAAACCATGCCGGTTTTAGACGACCACTCCGCAACAAGTCCAATTGATCTGCGAAGTGCGGTGAGTTCGGGTTCGAGGAGGCGCCAAAGGGCAACACGCTGACGCCTTCCGTGTATTCGCCGAAGGTGATCGCCATGGCATAGCTGTATCCGTAGTTCGATTCCCATGCCTTATCCCCAAAGACCGAATCCGATGCAACAAAAATCGGAAATCCCGTCGCTGAACCGCCGATAGGGTAGGCATCGTCTCCGCGCCGAATGACATGGGCGTCGCCCCAAGGAATGTGAACGGAACCGAATTCGCGCAGCATCAAACGTGCGGCTTGATCAACCGCCGCCAATGATTGCGATTGGACGACCGGGGAATTCACGATGAGTGCTTCGAGTAGCGATTCTTCCGTCGCGTCGAATGGCGCGAGCGACCGGAACGTGGTCCACCATACTTGGAAAGCCGTCATGCCTTCACTGCGAATATCGGCCGTGTAGTTCCAATTCCGCAGCACGTCGATCAGTTCGTGAGACTCTGGGCGTGCTTTTCCTTGCCAATCTTTATCGGTGACGACGGCTTCTAAAATGCGAGGCACCGCCGTCATGCCGAACGGGACTCGTACGTCGAACAACATGTCCTGCATATCGCGAAAGGATTTTACGCCACTGCTCAACATCTGGCGGACACGGCGCGCCCGATAGGTGTCGGCTTCATCGCCAAACCATGCCGGAAAAAAGCCGAACTGGACTGCGGTGTCGTCTGTTGCGGTCCACGGTGGATTTCCGCATGCCTGTAGGAAACCGCTCATCGGATTCTGAATCGATGGCAATTGGTTCACTGGGACGTAGTCGCGCCATAGAAACCGCACGTCATTCGTGGGGAGCGGTCGATCCCAACTTGGGGGTACGGCCTGATTTCGAATCGTAAGGCCATCGAGGTCGCGTTTGTCTCCGACCTTTGCATCGTAAAGATAGAACAAATTGCCCTTGGCGTCGGCATACGTGACGTGAAATGCGGGAAGCTGGTGCATCTGCAATGCGGCCTGGAACTCGGCCATGTTCGTCGCGCGCGCCATCCAATGCAACTGCTGAATCGTGCCAAAGTCTCGGTATCCACCGACTTTCCACGTGTAATACTTGTTGTCCCCGGCGGTTATCGTTGGATACCCGCCGTTCTCGTGGAACACGACTTGTCGATCATCAAATCCGCGAGCGGTTTGCACGCGATACGTTCGCATGCTGTTCACGATTTGCAGTTCACGCAACAACGTTGCTTCGAGCGTAAGCTCTGGGCCGTCGATTGCATTCGGGTTTTGCATTTGAGACTCATTGGGCGGCAGATACATGTCGGCGGAATCGGCGGTGTGCGGCGTGAGGGCCCAGCCCAATTTCCCGTTGTGGCCCATCATCAGTACCGGCAATCCGACGAGGGTCGCGCCTGACATCGACCAGTCGTCTTTCTCAAGATTGGAGGCCACATGGGCTTCGTACCACACGAACGGATCGTCGAAGTATCCGTGCGGATTGATGACGAGCATCGTCTTACCGTTTTCAGTTCTGGACGGGCCCACTGCCCAGGCATTTCCGGTGTCAGCGGGACGACGCCGCGAATACGTGTCGGGCAGATCGAACGGTGCGAAACTCATGAGATAACAGTGCATCAACGCAAGCGGATCTTCAGGACGGATAGGCACTGCCCAATCAGGTGTTTCATCCGGATGTGACGTGTACCAAGCATTGGCACCCGCAGCGAATCCTTCGCACAAGTCTTGTGTCGTGGCGTCCGTATTGGGATACGTCTGTCGCGCTAGAGCCGCATGACCCAACATCAACGCGAATGCGTCTGAATTCGCCCAGTCCTCCCCCCACACCTCGGCGGCACGGCCATTCGCAACGCGATAAGCGCGCATAAGAGCTTCGGGATGATCTTCGGCTTGGGCATATCCGAGCGCATATGCCATGGAAGACAAAGTGTTCGCGTAAACATGAGGCGTGCCCCATTCATCACGGTATAACGTTGCGTCCTTCCAAGGCTCGGCGGGGCCGTATTGCGCAGCGGAAAGATGGGACACAAAATAGGAGGCCGCCATCAGAGCGAACGTTAAAGACCGGCGACTACGATGATTCAAGAGAGAATTCCATTGGTGCGCTGCGTTTTCTCGATCACTCGTCATTCCCGCGAAGGCGAGAACCCAGGGGCGTTGGCGCGATGGATCCCCGCCTTCGCGGGGATGACGATGAAGTTGAACCGTAAGCATACGGACCCACCCGCCATACGACAAATTCAGTGCGCCGCATTACTCTTGAGCTGTCCTTCACTATTGATAGACGCCCACGGCATAAACGCCGTGTTCCAACACGCTGCGATGGTGCCGTTCTGATCAATTCCGATCGCGCCACCCTCGCCATTTACCCGGTCTCGCATCGACGCTAATACATCGTCAATCGCGACATCGATAGGTGCGCCCGACCGAATTGCTGCAGCCGCTGCGCTCGCGAACGTCATCCGCATTAGGGCTTCGCCGTCCCCGGTCGCGGAAATACCACACAACTCGTCCGCGAAACCGCCACATCCGAGAAGTGGCGAATCGCCCACACGACCTGGATGCTTGTTCCCCGTACCGCCCGTCGATGTCGCAGCGGCGATGACGCCGTTGTCATCCAATGCGACCGCGCCCACAGTATCGCCAGGCGTTGGGGGCAATCGCATCCCGTAGAGTTCGTCGTCGCGACAAAACGGAACCCCGTTTGCATGGGCGAATGTCGTCGCGCCATGTCCTGCCAACATGCAATGCTCGGTGAGTTCCATCACCATGCGCGCAACATTAATTGGATTGGATACATTGCGAATTGCCGCAACAGCGCCAAAGTTTAATTCCGCCCCATCGCATATCAGCGAATCCATTTCCACGTGACCCGCTTTGTTGAAGTGTGAACCGCGGCCCGCGTTGAAAATGGGTTCATCTTCGAGTATCACCACCGCCTGCTCGACGGCATCCAACGCTGAACCACTCTGCAACAACACCGAGTGCCCCGCCTGCGCCGCCATCACACACCCCTCACTCGCCTGAGGTCGACGCCCCTCCGGCCAAGCTCCCGCACCCCCGTGTACGATGATAGTCGCCATACGCTAATGATGCGGGAATTGGCGGACTGGTTAAAATTGACAAAGATTGCCAATTGTGGGAAAGTTAGAATATGCCTACTCAAAACGTGAATCTGACCGACCATCAAGTTGAATTTATACGCGAAAGCGTAAAGGCTGGCGATTACAACAGCGCAAGCGAAGTTGTGCGTGAAGCACTGCGCCTACTAAAAGCTCAGAAAGATGAACATCGAACAAAACTGGAGCTGCTGCGCGCGGAAGTTCAGAAGGGCATTGATGCCCTTGAACGAGGTGAGTATATCGAGCTGAATGGCCCGGAAGAGATCAGCGCCTACTTTGACGACGTAAAAAAACGCGGCATGGAGAGACTAGCAAGAGAGTCAGATGCCTCGACAGCTCAGACAGACTAAACCTTCCACCAAGGACATTGATGAAATCTGGGATTACACATCCAGAACCCACAGCGTTGAACAAGCCGACGAATACCTAAGACTTCTTGATCAAGCGTTCCGCGATATAGAAAGAGAACCGGAACGACCATCTAGCCGACCACGTCTGGATTTGGGCAATCGTATTCGAAGCTACCACATTGCACTGAGCAAGGAACGAAGTGGAACCGGCGTCAAATCGCCACGGCACGTTGTAATTTACAGAGTACAAGACGATGATCTCATCGTAGTGCTGCGCGTCCTTCATGACGCTATGGAACCGGGGTACCATCTGTCGGACGAATAAACTCCCCTCGATGCGATAGCGATTTCCCGAGCAACTTCAGCTCGTGGGATTAAATAGGGACAGTAACCATTTATCGCAGAATAAATGGTTACTGTCCCTATTTAATGCCCCAACACGCGCCCTGCCACCGCGTCCAGTTTCTTCAGCACTCTCGGGTCGCGCGCGTCGGGTTGCGTGATTAGCGCGTATTCGAGGGCGGTTCGGCAGCCGTGGTTGCAGGTGGCGGCGGTTTGTTTGAGTACGCCGACGAGGTGTCGGACTAGGGCTTGCGCGTTCGCCGCGTTCTTGTTGAGGACGGCGATGATTTGGTCGACGGTGACGTGTTCGTGGTCTTCGTGCCAGCAGTCGTAGTCTGTGACCATGGCGACGGTGGCGTAACACATTTCGGCTTCGCGGGCGAGTTTGGCTTCGGGCATGTTGGTCATACCGATCACGTCGCAGCCCCAGGATCGATACAGTTCCGATTCGGCTTTGGATGAGAATTGCGGACCTTCCATGACGATGTAGGTGCCGCCTCGGTGGACTTTTGCGTTGACATCTTCGGACGCTTGGACAATGGCGTCGCCCAATGAATTGCAGACGGGGTGCGCCATGGATACGTGGGCGACCATGCCGGTTTCGAAAAATGTTTTCACGCGGGCAAATGTCCGGTCGATGAACTGATCGACGATCACGAATTCACCGGGGTGCAAGTCTTCACGGAGCGATCCCACCGCGCTCAGAGACACAATCGAGTCGCATCCCGCGCGTTTTAGGGCGTCGATATTGGCGCGAAAATTCAGTTCGCTGGGCGGAATCTTGTGGCCACGCCCGTGCCGGGGCAGGAAGACAATCGTCTCGCCTTCCAATTCACCGTAGAGCAGCTCGTCCGAAGGCTTGCCGAACGGCGAGTCGGCCCGTATCCAACGGGTATTGGTCAGGCCGTCCATGTCGTACAGTCCGCTGCCGCCAATAACACCCAAAAGTGGTTTTGATTCGCCCACGAAATAATCTCCAATTCAGTATAGATTCAACATTCAGGCCGCATATAGCCGCCAGTGAAGTCCGGAAGTATACTCCATATTCGATTCCGATAACTTATCTGCGAGGCCATCCGTTATGCACGATTCAATTTCACGCCGAACATTTATTCGATCCACCGCTGCGGCTACCCTAGTGGGTTCGGCTGCGATGAAGAGCGCAGGCCAGTCTGACCAACGCCTCCGTATCGGCCTCGTCGGCGTTGGACGTCGCGGACACGAGTTGCTCCGCTTGTTCAGATCTATTGAGCAAGCGAAGATCGTCGCTATATGCGATGACTACCGCCCGCACCTGGACAACGCTCGTCAAACAGTGTCTCGTGGTTATAAGCCCTACCAAAACTTTAAGGGGATGATGACAAACGAGACCCTGGACGCTGTCGTGATCGCCACGCCTCCCGAACACCACCATGCCATGTGCACTACGGCAGTCAAGCGAGGCCTCGGTGTGTTCTGCGAAACGCCTATGGGTCTCACAATTGACGAGGCGCGCGATCTCGTCGGTCAGGTTGAAACGAATAAAACCATCTTCCAGCTCGGCTTGCAGCGAAGATCGAACGCGGTGTACGAGCAAGCCGAAGCCATGGTTCGCACGGGCCTGTTGGGGGATATCACGGCGGTGAAGTGCCAGTGGCACTTGAATAACGACGAAAGGCGGCCGGTCCCCGTGTCGAAGGGTCATCCGGATTTCGCGCGCCTGGATCGAAAACTGAATTGGCAATTCTATCGAAGCGCAACACCGGGCCTTGTCGCCGAATACGGGAGCCATCAACTGGATGCGGTCAATCGGCTGTTAGGCGTGGCGCCGACGCGGGTCATCGGCATGGGCGGCGTCGACTACTGGCAAGATGGCCGTGAGACGTATGACAACGTATTCTGCACATACGAATACCATGTACCCGGCAAGAGCGAAAGCCGATCTCGAATAGTTCGCGCAACCTTCTCCGCCATTCAGACCAACGCACACGAAGGCGTATCGGAACTCATGATGGGAACGAAAGGTACGCTATTATTATCGCCGAAGATGGGTTTGTATTACCGCGAACATGTAGGTGGGGCATCGAGAGAAGTCGACGGCGTCAGCGGTGCTACAGTTCGTACTCCCGGCAGCCCATGGGCCCACCGGGGTAAGTCGACGGAGATCACCAGTGTGGCGGACGATACTCGCGCTTCCCTCGTATCGTTTGTGGATGCCGTCAACGCGGGTGATCGGGATACCGTTTGCGATGCGCGAATAGGACTCGAAAACACGGCGACCACCCTCATCGCCAATGAAGCAATTGAAACCGGTAGGCCGGTAGAATTCCCTGACGATTGCCGGCAAGGAGGATAAAAGAACATTAGACAGGATTACCGGATAAACAGGATGAATTTGAGACCCACGGTCGCACGGTCAAGAGACCGGCCACAACTAAATGCTCCTCGCCGCGGAGGACACGGAGGACACGGAGGGTATCGTTAATGGGTCGCGGGACGGTAATTCATGAATAGAAAGCAGTCAGTATCATCTGTGTTTATCTGTGTGCATCTGTGGCTAAAAAGCCGTTCCTCTGCGCCTTTACGTGAGGTATTCGCTTAGGTGCGATTACGAAGAAGTACGAGACAGCCGTGATTCACGCGTAACACCGTACTTCATATATCCGCGCTTCCTTGCCGCCGTTGGTAGCGGCTACTCGAATGCGGATGGCGTTAGTCTTCACCGAATCGAATCGATGGCGCCGCAATCGCAAGTAGTTCCCTTGTACTTCTGCGAGAGGTGCGAATGTGTTGTCTGCTTTTCGATATTCGATGGCGTAATCTTTAACCGTTTCCGGTTGCGGCCCCGCGACCATTTTATTCTGACGTGCGGTTTGCTCGGACAACGTCAGTTCGCGGTGAAAACCGGTGTCGAAGGTGAGTTGTACTTCGGAGAGCGACTGCGCTTCTTTCCACGCGAGTTGAATCCATGCGCCCGCATCCGTCATCGGCCCGCCCCAGCGATTGGCCCATTCACCCGGTACGTCGCGGACGTATCCGGTCGTGATATGGGATGCCTTGCTGGACTCGGCCTCGCCGGATGCAGTCACCGAAGCGCGCAATGCGAGGTCGTTCGGGTCTTCATTGCAGACATTGCGAATCGTTTGGTCGTTACGCAACAGAAGTTGTTGATAGGCCCACAACGTCTTCTTGTCATCGTATAGTGCTTGCGGGTCGATACCATTCTTCGCGCACATTGCCGCCGCCGTGCCAACGGCCTGACCAGCCACAGCACACGTCGCCATGACACGTGTTGACCCGAATGCGACATGGGATACGCTGATATTTCGTCCGGCCATGAACAGGTTCGGTACATTGGCGGAGTAGAACGAACGTAGTGGCATGTTGTACGTGTCCGCCATTTTAATGGACACGAAAGGCGGGATTTCCGGGTCGTCAAAACCTTCCGGCGGATGGTTGTCGAACGGCCAACCGCCAATCGCTGCTGCGTCGTCGAATTCGGGATTCAAATTCATGAGATCGTGTTGCGTTAAAACATGCGGACCGTCCATGCGGCGGCTGGCGCGCTTACCTGGAATCATTCCGACCCAGTCCATCGCCCAGTTCGCACTCTCGGGATGGTTGCCCGAATTCTTGATGTAGTCCCAAACGCCCATGATGATCGACAACAACTCGAAGCGAATGCGTTCGTTGTCGAGCACGGCATCGTGTTGACCGCCCCACTCGATCCACCAATAACCGTATTCCCATGAACCGATGCCCCGATGTTTCAAATGGCGTTTTTCGATTTTGCGTGCCCAGGACGGAGGGGTAAACGGAATCTCGGTATCGTATTTTTTTGACGTGAACAGAATGCTACTACCGAGCGTTCCAGTGCCGCCAGTCTCCGGTGCTAGTGGTTCATTAAACGTCTCGCGACTTTCATGCCCCATGCGAATTTTCGCGCCGGACTCGATACCAAGTCGGCAGTCACCTGTACAATCCGCGAATTGTTTCGCTTTGATGCGGTAGATGTGTTCAGTCTTGTCGCACCTGACGAGCACCTCTTTGATGCGTCCGTCTTCCATTTCGGTCGCGTACAACGAACTGTCCAGCAGTAATTGAATGTTCGGTTCAGAGACGACTTTGTCGTAGAGAACGAAATCGAACATCTCCCAATTCGACTTGGGGTTTTGAACAGCGTTTTCCAATCGAATCTCTTCGACGAGTCCGCCTTCACGCCAGCCGGGCCTTCCGCCATGGTGGTCTGCGCCGACGATGTGCATTCGTACTTCGCTGCTCGCATTACCACCTAGCCGAGATCGATCTTGCGCAAGAATGACGGATGCACCTTCCCGTGCAGCCGCGATGGCGGCGCATACGCCGGCCAATCCGCCACCAGCGACAAAGAAATCACATTCGAAATCGACAACGCGCATATTCGGTTCTGTCGCGATTCGGTTCGCTACAGATGACTCGGGCGACAGATCGTCCATCTTCTTCCGGATATCGTCCGCTTCTTGTTCAGGAAACGGCTCGGCTGGCATTTCGTCTGCTTGCACGACCAATGAGTAGCCAATGGTCGAGGCAGCAGCGCCCATGCCCGTCAAAAAATTTCGCCGTGAAAACCGGTCTATACTCGCCATGGCCGAGATCTCCTCTTCGGTGGAACATTGCCAGCATAACAAAACTCAAGACATCACGATGAAGCATGCAAAACGAATTCCCACTCCTTGGGGAGAGGGTTAGGGTGAGGGGTCAGTTGACGGAGTGCGCGCCTGTCGTGAGCAATGTTATGGTGCGCCCCAAGACATTCGAGGCGGCAAAAAGGAAAAATCATGCGGACTGTACGCGATTTCGGCGCTATGGGTGATGGTGTCGTAGACGACACCGACGCCATCCGCCATGCCATCGACCAGAATGCGGGCGAAATTGTATTTCCGCCCGGCGACTATCGCATCACAAGCACAATCGACATTCCGCTACGGGAACGGGGACGGATTGGAATATCTGGTTCGCATGGCACCGCCAAAATCGTTATGGCAGGCGCTGGACCTGCGTTGCGCATTCTAGGATCGCATGGTGGAACGGCGGATCCGGGGGGATTCGATCCGGGTGTGTGGGAGAAAGAACGGTTTACCGTAGTCTCTGGCATCGAAATCGAGGGGGCGCATCCGGAAGCCGATGGCATTCAAGTCGACGGCGCGATGCAGACGACATTTGAAGGCGTACTGTTGCGCAACCTTCGCCACGGGATTCATCTCGTCAATCGCGCGCGCAATGTCCTGGTCAGTCATTGCCACATTTATGACAATTCAGGGATCGGCGTATTTCTCGATCACGTCAACTTGCACCAGATGATTGTCAGTGCTTCGCACATCAGTTATTGCAAACAATCCGGCATTAAGATTCTCAATGGGCAAGTACGCAACATTCAGATGACCGGCAACGACATCGAATACAACTACGATCAGGCCGCCGGTGAAGACGCCGCACCCTCCGCAGAAATATGGATCGAGACCACGGACGATAATGCAACGATTCGAGAGGGGACCATCTCTGGTAGCACCATTCAGTCGCGGTATAGTCCGGGCGGTGCGAATATTTACTTCAAAGGCGGACCGGCTGGAGACAACACCAAAGCGGGTATGTTCGCAATTACGGGAAATCTGATCGGTAGCCAAGAGACGAATGTTCGTATCGAATCGAGTCAATCGATCACATTGACCGGAAATATGATCTACAGCGGTCACAAGCGAAATCTACACATTAAGGATTCGCGCGGAATCATTGCGTCTGCGAACAACTTTGACCATAACCCTGGCTATTTGCCGAAAGAACTTGCGACGGGGATTCGCGTTGAAGACAGTACGGATTGCATTCTTTCCGGATGTACTGTGCGGGACGCTTATGCGGGTGTGCATACAGTCGAGACGCCCGCTACGCTTGAACGGGAAGGGCTTATCGAACTCCGGGGCTGTGCGCGGACGACGGTGAGCGGCTGCCAGATCCTTGATGCAGCGAAAGACGCGATTCACGTTGTCGGTGGGCGGGCGGTTACACTGAATGGTAATACGATTTTGGATTCACGTGAATCGCCGATGATGCGGCATGCCATTGCGTGGCAAGGACCTGGGTCCGCCAATGTGGTGCAGGGCAACACGATGAGTGCTGGGGTTGCAGAAACGATGGCGTTCGCGGGTGAAGCCGGTGTCGTACAACGCAATAACACTATCGCGGAGTAACGCGTTAACCAAGTGGGAGAATTCTTTTCGCCATGAATAAACGAATCACACGTAGAGATTTCATAAAGAACACCGTGGTCGCGGGTGCGGCTCCGCTTATCGTACCCAGGTTGAGTTTCGCAGCGCCGCCGTCGAGCAAACTGCAGCACGCGGCGATCGGCGTCGGTGGCCAAGGCGCATCCGACCTTGGGCAAATCGTGAGCAGTGGCAAAGTCGAAGTCGTTGCACTGTGCGACATCGATGAGAATACATTGAATGCGGCAGCGAAGCTTCATCCCAATGCCAAGCTGTATCGTGATTGGCGGGAAATGCTGGAGACGGAAGAAAAGAACATCGATTCCGTTAATGTTTCGACGCCGGACCATACACACGCGCCGGCATCAATGACAGCGATCCGTAAAAAGATGCACGTGTTCTGCGAAAAGCCGCTTACGCATGAAGTGTACGAAGCTCGCCAACTCACACGGGCGGCTCGTAAGCGCGGCGTTGCCACACAGATGGGTATCCAGATTCATTCACACGACTTCTATCGCACGGCGGTGCACTGGGTGCAAGAGGGTGCCATCGGCAAAGTGAAGGAATGGCATTCGTGGAGTTCTGCGATCTACACATCAGAGAACAAAGATCACCCGGCGGGTGCCGATCCGATTCCAGCAAACGTGGACTGGGATCTTTGGTTGGGCGTTGCGCCGGAGCGGTCGTATAAGAAGGATCTATATCACCCCTTTAACTGGCGTGCTCGACGCGATTTTGGAGGTGGTGCGACGGGTGATTTCGCGTGTCACATATTCGATCCGGTGTTCACCGCGCTCGGTATCGGCGATCCGCTCACGATTTCGTGTCAGGCAGAAAGCACAAGCAACGAAGTGTGGCCGGGCTGGATTATTGCGCACTACGATTTTCCGGGCACGCCGCTGACCGCGCACAAAACCATTCGCGCGACGTGGTCCGACGGTGGCAAGCAGCCGCCACGAAGTCTGTCACCCCATTTACCCTATGACTATACGATGCCTGATAGTGGATCGATGCTGATTGGCGAGGAAGGCACATTGGTGATCCCCCATGTTGGCGCACCGCAGTTGCATCCACTGGAGAATTACACGGACTACCCCACGCCTGACCTCGAACCGCTGAATCACTATCACGATTTTGTTGAGGCTGCGATGGGTAACGGTGTGGCCGGCGCGAATTTCGATTTCTCCGGACCGATGGCCGAGGCCGTTCTGCTCGCGAACGTCGCCAATCGGTTCCCGGGCGAAACGCTTGAATGGAATGCGAAGCGATTTCGTTTTACGAATAAGGCCGAAGCGAATCAATACCTGCGTAGAGAATACCGCGATGGTTGGGAAGTTCGGGGGCTGTAGGCGCTGAAGTACCTATTCGGAATACGCACGATCACTATTTTGGAGTGCGGTGGCTGGCCACCGCTTTCCCCTAAGCGAAACGAGCTTCGCTCAGAACGAAACGCGAAGCAAGCTTCGCTCAGAACGAAACGCGAAGCAAGCTTGCGCACTCCAAATTGTCCGCCATTGAAACCGGAGGTGTAGCCAATGAATGAATCCACAACACCTATTACACGCCGGACGGCGATGAAGGGCATCGCCCTCGGCACGGCTGTTACCGGTGCAACAGTTAGCGGCATCGAGGTTGTGTCAGCCGAAGAAAATCGGACAGTTGATGTGATTGTCGTCGGTGCTGGCGCGGCCGGAACGATGGCGGCGAATCACTTCGTGAAGGCCGGAAAAACCGTTGCACTGTTGGAAGCAAACGGACGCATTGGCGGTCGGCTCAAACGTGGCGAGATCGCGGGACAGTCCATCGATCTTGGTGGACAATGGGTTGGCCCTACGCAGGACCGGCTGATTGAAGTCGCCGACCATCTCGGACTCCAGACATTCCCTACCTACATGGAAGGCGATATGGTTATCGATGTTGCGGGGTCGATTTTTAAGGGCCTCAGTCTGCCGTCGAATGTGTTGGGCGAATACTTGCGCACAGTCGCAACCATCAACGAGCTTGCGGATGAAATCGATCCTGCCCAACCGTGGAATGCACCACATGCCGAGGAATGGGACAGCATCACGATGAAGGCATGGGCAATGCAGAACGCGGAGACGGAACACGTTCGCGACCTCATCCGCATCATCGTCGAAGTTGTAAATTGTGTGCCGCCCGAACAGATGTCGCTGTTACATTTCCTCTGGTACATGAAGTCCGGCGTCAGTTTTCAGAAGGTCACGGACACGGCAGGCGGTGCGCAACAAGACCTATTCAAAGATTGCCTGGTCTCCGTGCCGGAACGATTGGCCAAGGCCCTCGGTGACCGGGTGGTGCTCGATGCACCCGTCAGCGCGATCACCCAAGACGATTCGCACGTGACCGCCGTAACCCCGAAGGGGAATTGGACAGCCAAACGCCTCGTCATGGCCGCACCACCAACGACTGCGGCCAATATCGACTACACACCCAGACTGCCGTACAAACGGCGAGGCCTGATGGAGCGGTCGCCGATGGGTGCCGTCATTAAATGCTTTATCGCCTATGAAAAACCGTTTTGGCGCGAGGATGGTCTCAATGGACAGACGATCTCATCCGCATCCAAATTCGCGTCGACATTCGATGTTACCGCACCCGGAAACTCGCACGGCGTCTTGTGCGGCTTTTTCGACGGTGGACCCGCGATGGAATGGGCGGACCGATCGCCTGCGGAACGCGAAGCGAGGGCCATCTCCGACATCGCACACGTATTGGGCGACAAAGCGAATTCATACATTGAATACGTAGAGCAGAATTGGCCACGCGAGACTTGGAGCACCGGTGGCTATGCGTGCGTGCCGGGTCCCGGTGTAATGTCAGTGTTTGGCGACGCAATTCGACAACCGTGCGGTCGTATCCATTGGGCTGGAACGGAAACGGCAGAGGTATGGTCCGGATATGTAGACGGTGCGTTGCGTTCAGGCGATCGCGTCGCCGAGGAAGTACTGAAATTGCTATAGGAGCCCAGCGATCGTGGGAAATAGAGATATCGAGTGGCCAATAAAACAACGCGAGTTTCACAACCACCACTTTGACTCGACGATTTGGAATGACCTCCAGTATCGTGATGACGATATTGTCGTCTCAACGTATGCCAAATCCGGCACGACGTGGGTGCAACAAATCGTCGGACAACTGTTGTTCAATGGAAACGCCGACGTCAACGTCTCCGAATTGTCCCCCTGGATGGATTTGCGCATTCCGCCCAAGCACGAGAAACTCGCCGCCGTCGAATCCCAAACGCACCGCCGTTTTATCAAGACCCATCTCCCCGTCGACGCACTCGTCTATTCGCCCAAGGCGAAGTATCTCTATATCGGTCGTGATGGACGCGACGTGGTTTGGAGTATGTTCAACCATCAATCGAACGCAAACGAAAAGTGGTACGAAGCGCTTAACGACACCCCTGGTCGTGTCGGTCCGCCCATCGAAAAGCCGCCGGAAGATGTCCGTCAATACTTTCTGGATTGGCTCGAGAACGATGGTCATCCGTGGTGGCCGTATTGGGAGAATGTTCGCACGTGGTGGGCCATCCGCGATTTACCCAATGTGATCTTCCTGCACTTCAACGAGTTGAAAGCCGATCTACCCGGACAAATTCTCCGCATTGGAAAATTTTTAGGCGTTCCAGAGAACCCATCGATCAGTGACCAGATTATCGAGCATTGCACGTTCGACTGGATGAAGAAAAATGCTGGAAAAAGCGCGCCCCTCGGCGGCGTTTTTTGGGACGGCGGTGCCGAAACCTTTATTCACAAAGGCACAAACGGACGATGGACTGATGTGCTCAACGAAGACGACATCAATGCGTACTTGAGCAAAGCGCTCGACGAGCTCGGTCCCGAATGCGCCGCGTGGCTCGCGACCGGGCAGATGTCGAAGTAATGTGCATCTGAACACCTGAAAAGCGATAATCGAACATTCCACCTCAGGCCGCCAGGAGTAGTCCATTTGTCTAGTATCGAATGCCCACTAAAAACGCGTGAAATGCAGAATCATCATATTGATTCCGAATGTTGGAATAATTTTCCGTTTCGAGATGACGACATCGTAATTGGTACGTATCTAAAATCCGGCACGACATGGATGCAACAAATCGTCGGCCAGATTCTATTCGAAGGCCCCGACGAACTCGACATTCACGAACTATCGCCCTGGATCGATCAGCGCCTTCCTGGTCCGGAAGACACACAAGAAATGGTGGAAGCGCAAACATATCGACGGTTTCTCAAAACCCATCTCCCGGTCGACGCGCTGGAGTTTTCTCCTAAGGCCAAATACATCTACGTCGCACGCGACGGGCGGGATATGGCGTGGAGCCTCCACAATCACCATGCCAACGCCAACGAACTCTATTACAAATGGATCAACAGAATGCCGGGCCGCGTCGGGCCAATTCTAGAGAAACCTCCGGAAGACCCGCGCGAGTATTTTCTTACCTGGCTGGAAAAGGATGGGTACCCGTTCTGGTCCTATTGGAATCACATTCGTTCTTGGTGGAACGTACGACAACTCCCCAACGTCCGCGTGCTCCATTACAATAACCTGAAGGCCGACCTCGCAGGCGAAATCCGGGGAATCATGGTGTTTCTCGATGTCTCCTCCGATGACGAATCGATCGACCGCATCGTCGAGCATTGCACGTTCGATTGGATGAAGAAGCACTCGCAAAAAGCCACGCCTTTTGACGGTGCAGTATGGAAGGGAGGCGGCGATTCGTTCATCAACAAAGGCACCAATGGACGCTGGAAAGATGCGTTGACCGCCGAAGACGTGGATCGCTACGAACAGACATCTATCGAACAGCTCGGCTCCGAATGCGCGGCCTGGTTGGCCACTGGTCAGATGCCCGGGGGCAACACCTAGCGTTAGACCACCGTCAGTAGGCATACTATGGGGCTGGACAATCGTCACGGAACCCCATCGAAATGAATACAAACACCCAACGCGTCATCGTGGCCATGAGTGGCGGAGTGGACAGCTCCGTTGCCGCCGCCCTGCTTGTCGATCAAGGCTACGATGTTGTCGCGATGACGATGCGTGTCGCCTCCGGAGAAGGCCGCGAGCATAGCGACAAAGCCTGCTGTACGCTGGATGCCGCCCATGACGCCAAACGGGTCGCGGATAAACTGGGCATCCCACACTACACCATCAATTACCTCGAGCGATTCGAACACGAAGTCATCAACGATTTTACGAGTGAGTACCTTGCCGGACGTACGCCGAATCCGTGCTCCCGTTGCAATCAGCGTGTGAAGTTTGGTGCGCTTTATGAGAAGGCCATCGCCATTGGCGCCGACCGCATCGCGACAGGACATTACGTCCGGCGGACGGAACGCGGTGACCGTGTAGCATTGCGGCGCGGTGTCGACACGCACAAAGATCAGAGCTACACCCTTTCCGGTTTATCGCAAGACCAGTTGCGCCGCGCGTTGTTTCCGATTGGCGAATTGACGAAAGCGGAAACACGGGAATACGCCCAACGCCTCGAACTCGTCACATGGGACAAGCCGGAGAGCCAGGAAATCTGTTTTGTGCCAAACGATAACTATCGCGATTTCTTGAGTGCACGTGTCGGTAAGCCCGCAAAAGGGCCTATCGTGACGACCAGCGGCGACGTATTGGGCGAACACCATGGACTCATGTTCTATACCGTCGGCCAACGGCGCGGACTTGGCATCGCTGCGCCCGATCCGCTGTACGTGTTACGTCTCGACATGGCGAATAACACGCTCGTTGTTGGACATCGCGAAGAGACCTATTGCGCGAGTATGACCGTGAGCGAAATGTGTTGGTCGGGACTGGAAGCGCAACGCGAACCGCTCGAATGCACCGTGCAAATCCGCGCACATCATGCGCCAGTACCCTGCACCGTCACGCCCAACGGCGATGCGGTGCACGTAACGTTTCTCGATCCAGTCGAAGGCGTTTCGCCCGGGCAATGGGGCGTGTTCTACGAAGGCGACACGGTTCTTGCGGGCGGCATCATCGATAGTTACGCACTTGTTGGCGACGTGGCCGATTCCGCCGTAGCCGTCGTGCGCGGTTAGGGAGAGCAGATTTACGCTACTAATACTCAAACGCCCGTTGCAAACGGGCGCTACGTAGCTCACGTTTTTAACGGGAGTTTCCGACGCCAGAGCGTGGCCCTACTCTTGCGCGGGCGGCTCATACACACCCTCGCTGAGCGGCTTATACAACTCCGGCCTCCGATCAAGAATGTGATTATCATCCTTCGCCTCACGTAAATCGATTTCCGTGACAGATACGCCAGGCTCTCCACTGTCCATCCGCGCCACGACATCGCCACCGGGATCGAGCATCAACGTCTGCTCGGGATGCGTGAATGCAATAAAACACTGATTCTCCCACGCCCGCACTTGCATGATCTTGAGATTCCAGTCCCCGTGCATACCGTACGTCGGATTCAGGATTAGTCGCGCGCCTTGCACCCGCAACGTACGCACCGTCTCGGGCCAACGGCGATCAGCGCAAATCATCATGCCGAGCTTCCCCCACTCGCTGCCCCAAACCGGCAACCCCATACCCATGGAATACTGCCGATCATGCGTCTGGATATGGGTCTTGTGATACACGCCGACGAGTTCGCCCTCACGATTCCACAATCCGCACGTGTTGAATATTTCGCCGTCTTCCAGCGACGTAAACCCGAAACAAATCCACAGGTCCAAATCGTCGGCCCATTTCGCCACGCGGTCGAGATACGCACTCCCCTTCAACGGTTGGGCAACCGCCCGTAAGCGCTCCGGCGTCGATTCCGGATCCGGCGCAGCATACCCGTCCAACCAACATTCCGGCGTAATAAACACATCCGCACCAAGCTTCGCCGCCGCCTGGACCTGCTCGTCGAAGACCTGCATGTTCGCGGTAAGCCCCCACTTCACCGGCACGCCGCGCATCTGACCCACGCGAACGATCGAGTCGAATTCCGTCTCAATGCCTTCGCCTACACTCCACGCCGGAATAGCAACAACACTGATACATGCGAGGAAGACAAAGTTTCTTGCGGAACGAATCATCTGTGTTAGTCCGTGTTCATCTTTGGCCAAATCCAATGGTATGACTCAACCCGGCGGCCACATCATCTGACGCCCACCGCAAATGTGCAAATGAATATGGTAAACCGATTGACCGCCATCGACACCTGAATTGATGATGTATCGAAACCCGTCATCCCCCAAGCCTTCCGCCTCAGCGATTTCGTTCGCCTTAATCATCATACGTCCCAACAATTCCGCATCACCCGCTTTCGCTTCATTTATTCGCGCAATGTGTTTCTTTGGAATGATGAGGATATGCGTGGGCGCTTGCGGATTGATGTCGCGAAACGCGAAAAAGTCATCGTCCGAATACACTTCATCGCAAGGCACCGCACCTTCGACAATCTGACAAAACAAGCATCCACCGGGCATTGGTTTTTCTCCTCGGATTTGTTCGCAATAGATAACTTAGCACAGAACGAATCCCTCTGCACGTCATTCCGAGCGTAGCCGAGGAATCTAATGAGGTGAACAGCGTAAGACGATTCAAAGAAGACGAATCGCTTTGCGACTTAGCGGCTTTGCGTGAGGAAGCGCTTTGTTTAGCCACAGATGGACACAGATAAACACAGATCGTGGTTCGTTGTGGCCTCAGTACCTTGTGGTGGAGCGGTTTCTCGGTGGCTGAGAATCCCGGATACCTAGGGAATGCGACGTACGTAGCAAATAGGGTGGGGACGCGACTGAACAGCTAGCGCTACGCAGCGTCCTTCGATTCCGCCGGTCCTAAGATGTCTCGTAACTTGCCCGCGATCGGGTCGAACACGCCGTCCGCGGTGATGCCTTCCGTGAAAATTCCCCGCAACAGCATCGAACCGATTTGTCCGATGTTCAGAGGATCATTCTCGAAGTCATCGATCTGGAACGCGCTGACTTCTACTTCCGGCGAGGAAATCGGCAAGACATTGGTCGCGAACTGCACCGTGCCGCCGTCGCTCTTGATGGTGCCCAATCGAAATCGCCGACTCGCGCCGAACGGTGTGTCGGCGTCATCACGTCGAGACTCAAATCGATCGGCGTTGCCCAACAGTTTGCCGATGTTCGTGCCCTCGCCCACGCGGTACCGAACCGTGAGTTTAGGGTTCAACACTTCCACCGCGGGCAGTGTCGGAGCCGAGGAGAATAGCGATGGCACATCGATGAGCACCCGGACTTTGTCCATCGTAATTGCCGGTTCCTGTTTGAATGACGGCGGATTCATGATTTGAATCCCTTCAATTTCGATCGCCGGATTCGCCAGGGCAACATGGACGCCGTCGACCTGAATATCCGTCTGGAAAACGTACTGCATACCCGTTTGCAAAAACACCGTCGCACTCTTATCGAGCTGCGTCGCGGCGAAAATACCCAACAGAGCAAGGCCGATCAGGACCAGACCGGTCAACGTCATTATCGTTTTGAGGCAGGATTTCATAGTCTTAAGATTTACCTAACTGAAAATGTGGGCAATGCGTCGAATGTTGCCATACAATTCACCGAATCCCGTCCGCACAGCGCGCGCCCTATCCGCCGTACTTAAAGGCGTCTTCCGTACCTCTTCCGAGAGGCCACCGGGCCAATCGAAATAGAATGCGCTATTGTGCGTTTCAAATACCAGCCGTACCCGCGCAGCACCCGGCGGCACCGTCGGAGCGCCTACCCACAAATTCTCACGCGGAAAGATGGCCACATGCGTCGCCCCAAACCGTCGCAACGCACCCACCGTCTCCTCCTCGATCGCGCCCAACGTCTGCATTTGCAACGGTGCAACTTTCGTCCCATCCGGCGCAAGCAAATAGATGTCCACACCGCGATTCCGCACCACGTCATACGCGATGCTCATATCGTTAAACTCTGATGCAACGTAGCACTCCAATATAATGAAGTCCTCCGAGATGGTCGCGGCATCATCCTGCAACCGAGAGGGCGGTTGCTCGCCAGCCGCAATTGATTCCTGGCGTTTTAGATCCATGATCTCCTGATCGACCCACACCGCATACGATTCAGTCGAAAACAGATTGATGTAATTGCCGACCCCGTACTTCATCATTGATACTGTTTGCGAGGGCTGAAATTGCCGCTTGACCCGTAGTTCCACATCCGGCTCCGGCTCCAATGGCGGCGGAACGGTCTTACACGCGCCCACTAATGTCAGCGCCATTACACCCAATACGATCATTCGAGGGTTCATCGATTCTCCGTTCGTTCGCCATCCGCTGTACGCACGATCACTCGTACCGGTCCCGGCTCTAGCGGTTCTTCACCATCTACATCGTCTGGAGGAAACATCGCGCTAACGCCAAACCGACCGCCCTCGCCATACGACCGCAACAGCACTTCACCATTCTTCGATGTGAACCGGACCAGGCCAGTCGGAAGGGCATCATCGTTGTGCCACAAGGAAACTTCGCCTTCATCCGTGATGTACCGGTAATGCATCGCCTCAATGGGTCCACTCTCGGTCTCTACGGTTTCCTCGCCGACTTTCTTGCGCTTCGGTTTCTTACCACCCGCCAACTGCTCAAGCGTTTCCCGATCCAATTCCAATTGTTTCGGGTCGTCCAGTTCCAGTTTCGTCCAGACGTCATGAACATTCTTGGAATTGTTGGCTGGGCCAGTGAGCAACATGCGGTACATCGTGCGCAGGCCTTTCGTCGGAACTAATTCCAACTCGACCCAATACCCCGTTTTTCGACCGACTTTTTCTTTACCGACAATCGCCTGGCGCAGTCCAACGATGACGTTCCCATTAGAATCGGAGAGATCGTACAAAGACCACTGGCCCACTTCCGGGTCGATTAGTTTCCCCGCGAGAAGTTCCGTGAGTGCGCCCTGCGCACCGGCGGCGGCAGATGAGATGGCGATCAATGCTACTGCTACGTGTCTCAATGATTCCCCCGTTGCATGATACGAGACACCTCAATCGTACCACAGCCGGGATAATGCACAAAGAGGATCGCAATGTTGAACCGGGGCGAGACAAGCCTCGCCCCGATGAAGTCTAAATGGCGTCGATATTCCAGCCGTCGCGATAGTCCCGTTTCACGTAGGTATTCGCTTCATCCGAGTTCGTGAATCGCATCGCCTTGCTATCCCAGAGCAATTTGCCTGGCACTCGCGCCGCTACGGTACCCAAGAGCACGGTTTCGGTAAATGGTCCTGCGTAATCGAAATTAGAACCCGCCTTCTCGCCGCCTTTGCATGCGTTGATCCAGTCCATCCGATGCGCATTATCGCTAATGCTCGACGGGGCCATCTCGGCGACGCGACGAATCGTCTGCGGTGGTGGCGTGTAGTCATCCATCTTACTCGCGGGCAAGAGCCGTGCGTTCTCGCCATACGTATCCAGCGTCATCACGCCCTTGTCTCCGACAAAATAACTGCCGTTTGATCCGCCCCCCAGTTTCTCGTCGGCGGGAACACCTTTTGGATGCGGAGGTTTTTTGCCGCCGTCATACCAGTAGAGCGTCAACGCGGGGTGATCACCGCGTTCGGGGAACTCAAAGCGAATGATTTCGTTCAACGGTCCGGTCTGCATCGTGCCGCTATCCTCTTCTACAACTTCGACGCTCGTCGGAGCACCCAAGTCGAGTGCCCACATTGCCGGGTCCATGATGTGACACGCCATGTCGCCCAACGCGCCGCAACCGAAGTCCCACCAGCCGCGCCAATTAAACGGAGCATACTTCTTATTGTACTCCCGGTGTTGAGCAGCATTCAGCCAGAGGTCCCAATCCAAATTATCCGGCACCGGCTCACCAGGATACGGATCGGCTACACCTTGCGGCCACCAAGCGCGATCTTGAACTCCCGGTCGGTCGGTCCAGCAATGCGCTTCCCGTACTTTGCCGATGGCACCCGACCGCACCATCTCGACACAGCGTCGCACGCCTTCGCCCGAATGCCCTTGATTCCCCATCTGGGAAGCAACACCGTACTTTCGCGCCGCTTCCGTTAGCTTCCGCGCTTCGTAGATATTGTGCGTCATCGGTTTCTGAACGTACACATGTTTGCCCATCGACATCGCGGTCATTGCTGCGTGTGCATGGGTGTGATCTGGAGTCGATACCGTAACCGCATCGATCTCCGGGTGTTTCTCCAGCATTACGCGGTAATCGCTATAGGTCTTCGCCTCGGGAAACATTTCGCCCGCTTTGAGCAACATGTTTGAATCGACATCGCAGAGTGCAACGATGTTCTCGCTTCGGCATTCCCAGATGTCGCTCTGACCCTTTCCGCCAATGCCGATACCCGCGACATTAAGTTTGTCGCTCGGTGCCGTGGCCGTTGGTCCTTGTTTGCCCGTCGTGGCGCAGCCTGCGGTCAATGCTAGTGCGCCCATCAAAAATGTGCGACGTGTGTATTCATTGTTCGGCATGCTAAGAACTCCTGTGTCCGCTTTTGTCGGTGTCGGTATTGTTAATCTATCGAACGCGCGGGGACGAATCAATCAAACCCAGAGACCTCCGAGTAAACCGGATATAGTCAATGTCGCCAATACTCCCTGACTCGCCCTCGGTGTCCATCACCATGGTCATCACTTGCAGGCCCTGTTTGAGCCGCACGCCGTCTACTTGAATCATTTTCAGCTTGGACCATCCGCCAGTATCCGGTACCGCAATAGGCCCAGTCACGTCATTGCCGTTCATCGCGATATGAAACGTGCCGCCACGCATGTTCGAAGCCACTGGAAACTCAATTCTGTAATCGCCGGTGCTTTCGACAGAGACCGTATAAGCAAGCCATTCGCCTGCGCGGGTCCAACCAACCCCATGCCCATTCGACGCGTCATCTCGCTTCTCAATATCAACCTGGGTGTCGTTGCGGTAGTCCGCGCCGTGATTGACCTCATCGACATCCAGGTAAGCGACGCCGGGTGGACCTTCGTCGTAATGTTCCGCCTCGATTACCCCGGGGATGGAGTGCGCTTCACGACCATACGGAATGTGGCCACGCGAGGACTGTGTGGCACAGCCATTCGTACCCAACAAAACGAAACCGATCACCACCAGCTCAACAAACGTTCTACTCGACATAAAATCTTTTTCTCCGGTCGACCATTGCGCAATGCTTCTTAGTATTGAACATCGGCTCGGCGGGAGCCTCGCCTTCCCGCACGATGATTCGTCCGACACTTGGGAGGGCGAAGCTCCCGCCGAGCCGAATCTATCTACACCTATAGCGACTTCACAGCCAATCCGACTATACTCCACGTCGAATCCATTTCAAACGACAGAGGAACATTTATGAAATTGCTCATAGCTCCAGCCATCGCGCTCAGTCTGATGTTTAGCGCGAATGCCCAACACCGCGTACTTCTGGGCGGTGAAGGCCGCTTGGCCATCGTGGCCGAAGACGGCACGATTGAATGGGAGATGCCATGGGGCGGCATTCACGATATCCATGTGTTGGACAATGGTCACATCATGGTCCAAGAACGATTTCGGAGAATTGTCGAAATCGATCCGGAGAAAAAAGAAGTGGTCTGGTCATACGACGCTTCGACATCCAACGGCAACAGAGGGAAACGCATGGAGATTCACGCGTTTCAACCGCTTGCCAATGGCCGCATCATGATTGCGGAATCCGGACCAGCGCGTATTATCGAAATCGACCGCGATGGAAATCTGCTCCATGAAGTCGCACTAAGAGTCGACAACCCGCATCCACACCGCGACACACGCCTCGCCCGCAAAATCGCCAGCGGCAATTACCTCGCATGCCACGAAGCAGATGGCGCAGTGCGCGAATACGACGAAAAAAGTGGCGAGGTCGTTTGGGAATACGTCGTGCCGATGTTCGACAAGGAACCGAAACCGGGTCATGGCCCCGAGGCGTTTGGCAACGCTGTCTTTTCTGCCGTCCGTCTCGCAAACGGCAATACATTGATCGGCACCGGCAACGGCCATAGCGTTCTAGAAGTGACCCCCGCGAAGGAGATCGTCCGCGAGCTCCACCAGAACGATTTACCCAACATCACCCTCGCCTGGGTCACGACCCTCGAAGTACTCGCCAACGGGAACATTGTTTTGGGGAACTGCCACGCCGGACCCGGCCAACCGCTACTCGTCGAAATCGAACCGGATACAAACAAGGTCGTATGGACGTTCGATCACTTCGACGCCTTCGGAAACTCCGTCTCCAACTCACTGTTGCTCGACGCAAACAGTTCGTCGGTCCGATGACACATTCGCAATCGCGCGCATCACCCTCAACGCACTTACTCTGGGAACTAGACCATTGAATAAACGTACATTCATTTTATTGCTGTTAACAGCCATACTTTCCCAGTCCGTTGCAGCGGCGGGGTTAATCAATCTGTCCAACGCCACAATCGTCACACGTTCGGGAGACATAACCTCTCCCGAAAAGATGGCCGCGACCGTGCTCGTCGAAGAAATCGAAACACGCACCGGAATCCGCCTCGAAACATCGACGAAATGGCCCACGCGTGGCCCGGTAATTGCCGTTTCCGCTGATGTTATCCCACCCGAATGGAAACATACGCCACCGGGCGGTCAAGAAGAAGTGTCACCGGAAGGGTATAGACTCGTCACAGAGGAATCCGGCGTCGTTTGGGTCATTGGCGCCGACGACCGAGGAACGTTGTACGGAGCCGGAGCGCTCATTCGCAATCTTGAGTGGGCGGAAGGAAAAGTCGCTCTGCCCGATGATATCGATATCGCCACGTCACCCGCGTATCCAATTCGGGGACATCAACTCGGGTATCGCGCGCGTGCGAACTCGTGGGACGCGTGGACATCGGAACAATTCGATCAGTACATTCGCGAACTTACGTTCTTCGGCGTCAACAGCATTGAGAACATACCGTTCCAAGACGAGCGCGAGAACCCGCTCATGAAGATGTCCCGGCGCGAGATGAACCAGGAGATGAGTCGCATCTGCGCGCGCTATGGCCTCGATTATTGGGTGTGGACTCCTGCCGATTTCGATTTGAAAGACCACACTCTTCGCGCAGCGGCACTCAACAAACACGAACAACTCTATCGAGATTGCGAGGAGTTGACCGGCGTGTTCTTTCCAGGCGGCGACCCTGGAGACAATCCGCCGGAGTTGGTATTGCCATTCTTGGAAGATGTTTCTAAGCGGCTACTGGACGTCCATCCTGACGCCCGCGTATGGGTCTCGCTGCAAGGGTTTAACCGCGCCCATATTGCGGAAACGTTTGCCTATTTAGAAGACGAGTCGCCGGACTGGCTAGGAGGCCTAGTCGCAGGACCGTCCTCGCCACCGATCCCCTTCACGCGAAACGCTTTGCCCCCGAAGTACAAGTATCGGCTGTACCCGGATATCACACACAACAAGCTCTGCCAATATCCCGTGCCATGGTGGGATCAAGCGCTTGCGCTAACCCTCGGGCGTGAAGCAATCAATCCACGCCCGGCGCAATACGCATATATTCACAATTGGTTCGCGCCTTATACAGATGGCTTCATCTCGTATTCCGACGGCGTACACGACGATGTGAATAAAACCGTCTGGAGCGCACTGAGTTGGGCGCCGGAAACGGACATACGGGAAATTCTCGTCGAGTATTGCCGGACCTTCTTCGGGCCGGAAGTATCAAACGATGCCACGGACGGAATCCTCGCACTTGAAAAGAATTGGCGCGGATCGTTACGAGACAACGGCGCCGTCGAAGGGTCGCTTATGCAATGGCGCCAGCTCGGAGAAGCTGCGCCCGAACTCCAGTCCAATTGGCGCTGGCAGATGTGCGAAGTACGCGCTGCGTACGACGCGTACACCCGTCGTCGCCTGATTCATGAGACGGCATTGGAAAACGAGGCCAACGACATCCTGAACGAATGCAATGCACGAGGCGCAGAGGAAGCGATGGCAGACGCGCTATCGGTATTGAACCGATGTGTTAATGAACCCGTCGCGCCAGAACTCCGGCAACACATCGTAGATTTGTGTGACAGGCTGTTTGGTTCAATAGCGCTGCAAACAAGCGTGGAGAAATATCAGGCCAGTGGCGCAGAGCGCGGTGCATTTCTCGACTTCATCGATTATCCGCTTAATAACCGATGGTGGTTGGAAGATGAATTCGACAAAGTGCGCGCGTTGCCATCGGAAGAAGACAAGCGTACCCGCCTCATTCAGATCGCGAATTGGGAACATCCCGGTCCCGGCAGTTACTACGACGACATCGGCAACACTGCGAAGTCGCCCCATGTGTTGCGGTCGGAAGAGGTGTTCACCGAACCCGGCGAAGAGGCGCAACCAGGACCGACCCACTGGTGGTGGGACAGCGGAAAAAGCCGCGAACGGCTGTCATGGCAGACGAGTATGAATTGGCCGGAAGCTGTTGTATACGAGGGACTGGACCCGACCAGCGAGTATGTCGTTCGATCGACGGGATTCGGAAAGAGTCTGTTGCAAATCGACGACCAACGGATAGCGCCGACAGTCGATGGCACAGAGATCGGATCGATCAAGGAGTTTCGCGTGCCCGCCCGCGCGCTAACGGATCGAAAGTTGGTGTTGACCTGGGATTGGCCTACGGATGAACGGCACCTAAACTGGCGGCAACAATCACGGCTGTCTGAACTGTGGTTGCTAAAGCAATAACGGATTGTCCGAAGATAATATTATTGCCAGCGTGCATCGCACCGGATAGGAACGGCGTAAATGTATCAGCGAATCATTCTTGGAATCTCGGCGATGGTGTTTATTGGAATCGGTGTTGCCTTCTTGGTGACGCCACAATCTTTGCTACCGCGTGTGAACATCAACGCGACGCCCGGCACGGCGTTAACCGACGTGCGCGCCGTCTACGGCGGATTGGACTTAGGAATCGGCCTGTTCCTTGCCTTCTGTTTCGTGCGAGGCCAATTGCGGACTGGGCTCGTCGCGTGTGTATTTACATTGGGCGGACTTTCTTGTGGTCGCATCCTCGGTATCGGCCTGAATCGTGAACAAGATATGATCACATACTATCTTCTGGCAGCGGAAGTACTGGGAGTGGCGATGGCGACAACAGCGTTGATGATGGGCGGACCAACGACGGAACGTAAACTGTGAGACTTCGTTTTGAGTCTACTTGACGTATCGGTCATTTCGAATTCGGAACCGCCAGTTCTTTGGTAGGAGTTGCCACGATCAAGTTGAAAAGTGGACGCTGGCCCGATTCTTGGCCATGACACGTTAACCCCCATCTTTCAGTCGTTCCGCCACAGCCAATGCTGAACGAACGGCCCCTTCATGCAGGCCGTCGTAGAGATAGGCCCCCGCATGATAGGTGTTGTTGCTGCCGTTGCTTGCAACGATCTCATCGCGAAACGCATACGCATCGACCTCATAAAGGGGCGTACGGTGTTCTTGCGTATGCAGAACAAGTTTCGGGTCGATTCGGTCGACCATGTTGTACGCAAGGTTGTACTTCACGGACGAATTCTCGTCAACGTCAATTAGCGGATTCAGGAATGCGTTGTATCCCGCTTCATTGCCGGGCTTTTCGAAGACATCAAAGGCCGAATAAGAGGAAACATTGTAACGATCATACATCGATGTGTCCGTGTGAATTACGGTATGAGCAACATTCTCGCGCCACTTAGAAAAGTATCGAGCTTCGTCTTCGGTGGGATCAGACAATAACTTCATTACTTGATCGGGAGGCGTTGCGAAGACGATTTTGTCGAACTGTTCCACTTCGCCATTTGAAAGCGTGATCGCGACACCGTTATTGATTCGTCTGATCCCGTCAATTTCGGCGCTGACTCGAACGGTGCCACCGAATCGCTCCAGTATCCTTTCGATGTAGGAATACACTCCGCCTCTGATGCGGGTCCATCGAGTAAAAAGAGAAGATCTTCGCAACAGCGGTATCGCTAACGCCGCGGGCATCCTGTCGATTTGCGGGTACGGAATTGAGTACGCATACATGAGCAGCATTTTCAACCAGCGGTAGTAAACATGATCGCGCAGGAACTCTGAGACCGGCTTATTCTTGTAATACGATACGTCGTGGACCGCTGTGCGAACCATGAACAACTGGAAATCGAACGCACAAAAGAGAAGTCTAAGGATTTCGCTAAGGCGCCCTCTCGCACTCGGCTCCGTATGAAGAATCCGATAAGGGCTAAGATAGTGCCGCCCATCCACGGAGAAATAACCCGTGGTCAGGGAGACGCTTTCCATGTCTATGCCGAGTTCCGACATCAGCGCATGAAAAGCGGGGAAATTACTCTCGTCGAATTCGATTACGCCATTATCGATATACACGTCGCCAGGGATACCGTCTATCTTTTCTTGGACATTCTTGTTCAAAGTTCGAATGTTGCCGCCAAGAATGGGCTGCTTTTCGAAGACGGTTACATCACAAGTCTTGTCCAGATAATAGGCGGTAACCATGCCCGCGGCTCCGCCTCCGATAATCGCAATCTTCACGCCTTGCTCCCGTTGTAAACCGAGTCCCCCGTCAGTTTTTCATAGAGCCGCGCACCCGTGGCAAACGTTCCAGCAAAACCGGGGTGGCCTGACGAGGCGTTACAGAAATGGAAATTGCGGAGCGACGTTTGATGACCCAACCGGAACAGTCCCAAGTTGCGCGGCGTTAGATTAGACCCGTAGGCATTGCCCCTCGGCGCGCCACAGTACCGCTCGGAAGTCGTGGGAGACCCCGTGATCTTGAAGACCATATGTTCCCGCAAACCGGGAATGTAGTGTTCCTCCGCGAGATCGATAATGGTCTCTAGGATTTCGTCCTTCTTACGGTTGTAGCCCCGCCGCGAACTCAGACGTAGATCCAAAAACCGTTGGTAGTCCGCGACCGTCAAGAATTCGATGATCTGTTGTCCTTCCGGACAACTGCCGGGTTTTACGGTGTGCAGGTTCGGCGTCGTCATGGCGAAGCTGGGCTTTGAGTAATCGCCGAGGGTGTACATCGTGTGGAACGTTTTGTTGAGGTCCACCTCGCAACTATGGAACAGATTAGATCGCCCGAATCCCAGCGCGGTTAAGTCGAGTCCTTCGACCGCGCAATACGCCATGAAACTAGAAGGCGAGTAATCGTAGACGAGACGTTTTCGCGTTCGTTTGGAAAACTTTTCGGTCCCAATCATTTCCGCAGCCCGCTGAGGATCAATGTTGCAGACCACAGCCTTGCCCAGATGTTCAGCTCGTTCACCGGACCCTGACGAATCTTCGGATACGACTCCTTGCACGGTATCCCCATCGACGATGAACTCGACGACGCGGTTTTGATACAGCACCTCGCCGCCGTTTTCCAAGATCACGCGCTCCAACGATTGAACGACATGCTCGAAGTGATGGGTGGGGTAGTAGGCGCCGCGGCCGTATCCCGTGAACAGCGCGGCCCACGCAATGATGGAAAGCTGTTTCGGCGGCAGCAAGAAATCGGGCCACTGAGACGCGAGTAGAGACTGTGCCTCCAATGGCAATTTGAATGCGTCGAACACTTGTTGAAGCGTCGCCCGGTGATACTTGGCCAAGTTCCACATGGGAGCAGCATTCCTCGCGAGTTGAATCGGGCTCTTTATGTTTTCGAATCGGGATATACCTTCCCCGATTCGCTGAATGGTATTTAAGAACCCGCGGATGTTGTCGTTCGCGCCGGGAAAAAGAGCTGCAAGGCGGTCTCCGAGGAGATCATAGTCATACGGAATATCCAGATCGAAACCCGGTATCCGCATTCGGTCATAACCGTCCGCCTCGTACCGTTCAAAGGTCACCTCCTCGTGAAGACCGAGCTTTTCGAGGATTTGATATACCGGTTGCCCTTTCCCGCAATTCCAAACGTAATGCAACTGAGCGTTAAACCGGTATTTATCCCCCTGCGGAAACGTATGGCCATAGCCCCCGGGGTACTCGTGTGCTTCGATCAGTTCCACACGTTTCCCCGCCTTGGCCATGAGGGCACCAAAGGAAAGCGCGGACAAACCGGTTCCGAGAATCAGATAGTCAGGATCGTTCACTACACTCTCTCCCGCGATAATTTCATTATAGCGCGGCCTGCCCGTCCTCTGAAGTCAGGCTATACTAGAGCGGATTCGTATTGATATGCCGGACTACAAAACGGTCGCGACTCCATTCCAGCGACGCCCATTTGGAAATGGGCGCTACGTAGCGCCCAATTCCGATTGGGAGTTTTTGGCGCAAGAATGGTCGTGGCAGATTTGATTCTGACAATTCAAAACTCAACTAATCTACTCTTCCGCATTTGGCTCCAGGCAAATAGGATTGCGATATGACGAACGGTGAATTACCCGAACACGTGCGCGAGAATCGCGCGTACTGGGATTCCATGGCGGACGCCTGGGTGGAAGCCGGTGAGCGCAATTGGAATTCGGAGAAACCGCGTTGGGGCATGTGGCAAATTCCCGAAGCCGAAGTGCACATGCTTCCGAATGACATGTCCAGCATGCGCACCATCGAGCTGGGCTGCGGCACCGGTTATGTCTCGGGATGGATGGCTCGACGAGGTGCGCATGTAGTGGGCATCGACAACTCGGAACGTCAGCTAGAAACCGCTCGCAGGCTGGCGACCGAACATCACGTTGACCTAACACTCCATCACGGCAGCGCCGAAAATGTCCCCTATCCGGACGGCCACTTCGATTTTGCGATTAGCGAATACGGCGCTGCAATTTGGTGCGACCCCTATGTTTGGATACCCGAAGCGCACAGGCTACTAAAGCCCGGAGGTGATCTTGTGTTTCTGGGCAACGCGCCCTTGGCCATGATTTGCACGCCGCCTAATGGCGCGTCATGTGAGTCCGTATTACATCGCGATTACTTCGACCTGCACAAGCTAGATTGGCGTGACGTAGAAATCGACCCAGGCGGTATCGAGTTCAATCTACCCATCTCCCAGTGGTTCACGCTGTTTCGCAAAGTGGGTTTCGAGATTCTCGATTATCAGGAACTGAGAGCGCCTGAAGGCAGCCCCGACCGATTCGGCACGCCGGCTGATTGGGCACACCGCTGGCCCTCTGAACACGTCTGGAAATTGCGGCGAAAGTGAATTGCCAATTCCAACTAAAAAGCGCCCGCATCGCTCGATGCGGACGCTAATCGCAACAAATCATATGATCAACCGCTCCGGTGTTTACTCTTCAGGGAAACACCCACCCGTACCCTTTTTCACGCACTTCTTCTCTTGAATGGTCGTCGGTCTCATCGCCATTTGCGGCGTGGGGAATGATAACGGTTTTACATGTTTCATAGAATCCTCCTTCCGATTGTCATGCGCCTCTTGTACACAGAGCAAATCTTGCCTCTTTTAGCCAACCTTGATCCGTTTGATTGTTTCCTCTCCTTGGGGAGAGGGTTAGGGTGAGGGGACTTTCTTGTGCTTGATCCCTCACCCAACAATTGTCGGCCAACCCGAACTGAATCTAGTCCGCAATACAGTCCTTTCCAAACTTCATACACTTCTTCGATTGCTGTACTGGCTCCGGCGCTGCCTTCTTCGGACTCGAAATTGCGTTCAAATGTTTCATCAGTTTTCTCCCCTTGGTTGCAGTTACTACGTAATACCAACGTGCCGTTGCGCCGTTACGGTTTACACCGTCCGCAAATCAACACAACAAATTCCGGGATGGAAAAACAACTGGTCGAATCGTTGCTGACTAATCGTCAGCGGCACGACCTTCGAGTGCGCGCCATCATGCGGTGCATCGTTTGTCGCGGAATGTACGTTCACGTACAGATGATTATTATTGTGTTCCTTTTCCGCATTCGACACGCGTCGACCGCGATGACTTCGTTTGAAGACGACGACGCCGTTGCCCTTCGGCGGGACGCTCGGCGGACACGCCGTCACCGTCACTGCAACGGTTATCGCGCCCGCGGCTTTTGCCAATCTCATCAGAAAGTCACGTCTTGTATGGTGCACGGCCATGATTAAGCCTCCTGTGTTGAAAAAGTGAGCGGAGAGGACGCTTGTACACGCCCCCCGCCGGTTACCCATTTCACTGGGCGCCAGACTTCGAGGGTGACATTGTGGAGGTTGGCTTCTATGTAGTTCTCAGCTATCAATTCGCCTTGCTCCGTCTCAGAGTGTCCGCTGCTTATGCTGCGTTCCCTGTTTTCTCCGTGAGCGTCTACTGCTCTCACATTCCCTCTTTCCGCACCGCTCCCGCGGCTGATATTTGACACAGCGTCACCATGACGCCGTGGTTTAAGCTGTTCATGAAGTTCTTCTGCAAATGCTGTCGCTCTATTCCAAAGGGACGAATGCCTGTCCCCAACAGTTTGATAAGAAGGCGGGGAGAGCGCTTGTAAACGCCCCCCGTCCGTTGCCCGTGTTACCGGGTGCCAGACTTCGAGGGTGACATTGTGGAGGTCCGCTTGTACGCAGTTCTCAGCTGACGTTATGCTTTGCTCCGTCTCAGAGTGTCCGCCGTTAAGACGTTGTCTGTAATCTCCGTAGGCCTCTTTGTTAGGGCCCCTACTCCCTCTTTCCGCACCGCTCCCGCGGCTGATATCTAACGCAGCATCACCATGACGCTGCGAATTAAGCTGGTTGACAAGTACATCCGAAAAACATGTTGCTGTATTTGATCGGGAAGATTTCGTATCCCGTGCCTTTTGAGAAAAAGGCGGAGAGGACGCTTGTACACGCCCCCCGTCGGTTACCCATTTTACTGGGCGCCAGACTTTGAGGGTGACATATTGGAGGTCGGCTTCGATGTAGTTCTCAGCTAACAATTTACCTCGCTCCGTCTCAGAGTGTCCGCTGCTTATGCTGCGTTCCCTGTTTTCTCCGTGAGCTTCTACTGCTCTCACATTCCCTCTTACCGCACCGCTCCCGCGGCTAATATCAAACGCAACGCGTGATTCGCGCTGCGGGTTAATCGTCCTATCGAAAACCGAAACCGGCGCAAACGAATCGGGCTGGCTTACCGCCCGTCCCCGCTCTATGTTCGCCGTGTCAGTCATCGTTTGTTGCTCCCTAGTCCGTGTCGCCTACGTTCTGGGAAGGGATAATGCAACGGCTATGCCAAGATACGGCTTGATGCGTTAAGTGGTTTTGGCTAAACGAGTTGCGGTGATCGTGAGCCAGCCTGAATATCGACTGATTCCGTCCTCAGTCTGGAAACTGGAACGCTCGTCCAGCAATCGGGACGCCCGCGATGAACGAACGCAGCGCACTCGAAGAACTCGAAACTGCCGTTCTAGAACAGCTGGAAGAATTATTGACAAATAGGTAACTGTCGCTTACGTTTCCGTTTTGAACCGGGTGACATTGGTTCGGGTGTCTTGGCGTTAGTGAATGCGAGTGCTGATCATCACCCAATGACCGGCTGAGATTATGATCGGTTAAAGGAGAGGGCGTATGGAATACGTAATTGTTAAGTACTATCGATACCGAAAAGTTTATCTTCGTGGTGAGCACTTCGGTTTCACCAATAGGAAACTCAGAGTCGACAGAGGAACGCAATCCTTCGATTTGGGTGAGCCGGTGAACTATACGCCGAGCGAGCGACGGCCATTCGTAAAAAACACTACACCCAATAAGCCGATGGTCATTACATTCGAACCCATGGAATCGTAAGTATGATTCGAAACGTACTAAGTCTTGTCTCTGTTCTGAGCGTGATGATTGCGTTGGGATGTGCTCACTATCCGGTGAACGCGCCGCTAGCTGAATTCGATCCCAAGCATGGGTATAGAATGAGCGCGCTCGAATCGGAGCCAAACACTTCGAATCTATTCGTGATTTTGACGTTTTCGGGTGGAGGCACTCGCGCTGCGGCTTTTTCATATGGGCTCATGGAGCAGCTGGCCGAAACGCAAATTAAGGTAGACGGCACCACGAAGAGATTACTTGATGAAGTCGACGTGATTTCGTCCGTGTCTGGTGGTAGTTTTACCTCCGCATATTACGGCGCGTTCGGCGACGATCTCTTCACGTCGTTCGGCGAGGAATTCTTATATCGAAATGTTCAGCGGGACTTGATACTTCGATTGGTCGCACCGTGGAATTGGCCGCGTCTCATGTCTCCCAAGTTCGACCGTATTGATATGGCCTCTGCCTACTACGACAAGTACATCTTTCACGGGCAACGGTATGCTGACTTGGTGAACAGCAAGAAGCCCCCTTTCATTATCGTAAACGCGACAGATATGGCGTTGGGATCGCGTTTTGAGTTTACGCAAAGTCAATTCGATTCGCTGTACTCCGATCTGAACACCGTTTCGCTCGCCAGATCCGTCGCCGCCTCCTCTGCGTTCCCTGGCGCAGCAACCCCACTACGGGTGCGAAACTATGAGAATCCCGCCTCGGGCGTAGAAAGCGAGCCAACATTCAAAGGGGAGCCGATTTGGCTGAACGACGCTATCACCGATCAAGACAGAGCCGCGCCGAAGTTCTATCAAGCTAAAGAAGTAGTCGCATACACACGCACCAAGGAGCGCCCATACATTCATCTTCAGGATGGCGGGCTCGCAGATAACATTGGTCTTCGCGGACCACTCTTTGCTATGAGTTCTACTGCTAGCCACTGGAGCCTATTGCGGCGGATGAACCTCGAGGAGATCGACACCCTGTTGGTCATTACTGTGAATGCCAAAGTAGGGGCGGACAAGACCAAAATCAATCGAAAAGAACATACGCCTAGCCTACTCAAAGTCTTCGGCGCGATCACGACGACGCCCATGGCGAATTACTCGTCCGACACCGTGCTCGATTTCCATAAATCGTTTGACCAATGGAGGAAAGATCAGCAGTCCGACCGTGATGACCAGGAACTTCTGCACGAGGTGGCATTCTTTGATGTTCACGTCAGTTTCGATACGGTGCCGGACAAAGATTTGCGCAAAGTTGTCAAGACACTGCCGACCAGTTTTAAACTAAAGCGCGATCAGATCGATGCATTACGCAGGGCGGCGACCCAAAGTCTAGGTGCGTCGGAGAGCTATAAAGAATTTCTTTCCAAATTCGAAAAGTGAATCGCGAATCGACCACCAACAAGTGGAGCTCCGCCGTTTGACCATTCGTAAGTAACTTCAACTCCACCTAACCGTTTCGGTGGCTAGCTTCGCTTGCCGCTTCGAGGTATCGGCTCAAGACGACGCCATGGAGAACGTTCCCACAGGTGCAGAGTTCACCTACATCGTTTCGCCTCTCCTGCGAATATAGAAGAACGGAAGCGTAGGAGATCCATTGTTGAAACAGAAGAAATTGGTCGCGAGCATCACACTCCTAATCATCGCCGGATCGATGGCAGGAACGGAACGCCTCTACCACTGGTACTTGACGAGTCGCGACTACGCACCCCCGCCCGACGGCATGGTCTTCGTTCCCGCCGGCGACTTCCTATTAGGGACCGATAACCCCGAAGCAGGCGAAGACGAAAAACCGCAGCGCAAACGATTTCTCCACGCGTTCTATATCGACACCTACGAAGTCACCAACGTCGAATTCAAAGAATACGAACCCACGCACGAATACGCCGAAGGCGAAGAAGAACTCCCAGCGACCGGCATAACCCTACAACAAGCCCGCGACTATGCCGACTCCCTGGGCAAACGCCTACCAACAATCGCCGAATGGGAAAAAGCCGCACGCGGAACTGACGGCCGCGACTTCCCGTGGGGCAACGAATTTCGAAACGGCGTAGCCAACATCGGCGGCAACCCCGGCCTAGCAGCAATCGGTATGCACGAAAAGAGCATCAGCCCCTACGGCGCACACGACATGACCGGAAACGCCTGGGAATGGGTCAACGACACCCACCGCGACGGCGGCCTCTTCGTCGGACGCGACATCGTCGAACGCGAAATCATAAAAGGCGGCGGCTACTCCTACAGCCCCTACCAAGCCCGCATCTCCTACAACGGCTTCGAAGGCGTAGGCAGCACCTGCAACGACGTAGGCTTCCGCTGCGTCGTGGATGCGGAGTAACCGCGGTCCGCTCTGGCACGGTGGACGAACCATAACGATTCTGAGTCGTCTAATACTCAGGACACGTGATGCGCCACTCCCGGGAGTATGCGAACCGCCGCGCACGCCTTCGCATGAATTGACCAAAACGCAACCCTGAGGAAAGAGATTCAACGGATGGACATAGATCTGTGTTAATCCGTCAAATCCGTGAGATCCTAGCAATATGTGCGCAGCACATATGCGTTGATCCGCGTACCTATTTCGGCAACGGCGGCACGACGGTGTTCGTGAGACGGATGAAGGCGTCTTCGAGCAAGATTTCTTCTTCACGGATGGTGAGTACGCCGAAGCCTTTTTGAACGAGAGCGGTTGCGACAAAGCTAAAATCTTGTGTGCCGGGTTTTAGTTCGGCGACCACCGTGCCATCATCGACTTCTACGGATTCGATGTGATCCATGTCGCGGAGTAAACCGGCAGCGTCTTCGGACCGTTCTGTCAGTTTGATTTCTAGTCGGTGCGACGTGCGCGCTTGTATGAGTGCTTCTTCAATCGTACCGGAATAGATGACGTTTCCGTGATCGATGATGCAGATTTTGTTACACAAATGCCGCAATTCGGACAGGATGTGCGACGAAATTAGAATCGTTTTGCCCATGCCGCTGAGTGCGCGAAGTACTTCGAGGATTTCGATGCGCGCGCGAGGGTCAAGACCCGAAGCCGGTTCGTCGAGTATGAGCACTTTTGGATCATGAATGAGTGATCGTGCGAGGCCGAGTCGCTGACGCATGCCGCGGGACAGGCCTTCAATGAGCTCGTCCCGTTTGTCGGCGAGACCGGTCAGTTCGATGCAATCACTGACCACCTTTGCACGCCGGTCGCGTGTGACGCGGTACGCTGCGGCGAAGAACTCCAGGTATTCGCTCACGAGCATGTCGCGGTATGCACCACTCGAATCCGGCATGTAGCCGATGAGCGGTCGAACGCTAGTCGCATTCGTCACTACGTTATGACCGAGCACCTCTGCGTGACCGGAATCCGGACGGAGCAATGTTGCAAGAATACGCATCGTCGTCGTTTTTCCTGCACCGTTCGGCCCGAGGAATCCATAGATATCGCCTTCCTCCACTTCGAGCGAGAGCCCTTGGACGGCAAGCGTCGACCCGAACCGTTTGTGCAAATTGGCTATGCGAATAGCGGACACTACTGAACGCTCCGTGGGTAGGTGACCACTTGCAACAACTCGCGACTGGTTTCAGGACGAGCTTCACCATCGACAACCAGCGGAGTCTTCGTCGGCCCCGCGTCGTCCGAGACAAAGACGATCGCGCCTCTGCGCATTGCGTCGCGCAAGTCGAATTGACGTCCGTAGGCCCAGTGCTCATTGCCTTCCATCGCCAGTCCGAAAAGCATTCGGTTGCGCACGGACACGTTGTTACGCGGACGGGATTCGCCGGGCACGAGCGATAGTTCCACTTTTTCACCAGGAGAAATATTGTTGGGAATGCGCCAGGTTCTACCGCGTCGAACGATTGAATTTCCGCGCAACGTCCGGTCGGATTGATTCGACACCGTAACAATGGGAGACCCTTCGCCTTGTTCGACCAGTAGATCAACGTGCGGGTATTCTTCCGGCTCCATTGATGCCCCGTATATTCGTGACTTCCAAATGGGAATGCGCTGTTCAAGGGTTGCGGCGTCAACGTCGTACACGCCACCCTCCCCCGGTGCCATCGTCGATCGAATTTCCTGTAAATGCGCGCCATCCTGATGATTAATCGTGTAGCGACGGCCTGCGGGAACGAAGAGGCCCATCAGATCGTACTGCGTTGCCGTTGCAAGTTCTGGAAAAACGATGGTACGTCGAACATGCATGGAGGTCATATCGCCACCGACCCAGGCCTTCGCGCCCCACCATGCCGCCGCCGTAAACACGACAACGATCGCCGGAAATGTGACCCACGTCATCTTCGGTTTGCCGAGCCATTTGATAAAGAAATAATCGCCAGGTCCGACGACCAGCGCGTAGATCAACGTCAGCGCTAACACCAATCCGAGTCGCAGTCCTGTCTGCTGCTCAGCCCGCACGTAGTCCATCAACACTCGTCTATGTTCTTCCTCCCCACGCTCTGGCTCATTTTTGGTAGGCTTTATTTCCGCGATGCGAAGACCGCTGAGAATGTTTTGCCAGACCGCTTCTCGGCCTTCCCACTTCTTCATACCGCGCGCGTCGGGCGAGATTGCAAATGTCGTGACCGTTCCCAATCCATAATTCCGGCGCACGATAAGAGGCTTTCCATCTGATTCGAGCAGAATTACATCCGCGTGTTCAATACGGCCTTCCGTAATTGTTTCTTCGGTCCGAAGCTCTGAGAGGTTCAAAGTCGATATTCGTTCCGGCACAAATGGGAGCATCGCGGCCAGTCCACCATCTCCAAATGCATCGGTTCGTTCGGACGCATCGACGACTAGCGTTCCGCCACGCATGGTCCAATCATGCAATGCGTCGACTTGCTGACGCTCGAGTGCACTTTCTGGCGGCGGAGACAAGATGATCGCATCGAACATTTCCAATCCGATGCTGTCAATTAGCATTCTGTCCTCGTCTAGATATAGCCGGGTGTAAAGCGCCTCGCCCTTTTCCGTTTCGTGACTAGGCAAACCGGTCGGCAAGGTGCCCAATGCGGCAATGACGGGCAACCATTTGTCCACGCTTCGCAATCGCTCTTCGACGGAACTGACGACCCGTCCACGCGCATTGTGATAAGAGACGGTAATCCGGTCAGCCTGCCGACCCATATTCGGGACATACAGAAAGTGGTCCTTTCTCGAATTCGGGGGTAATTCAAGGTTCCGGCGTGCCTCGGCAATAGGCGTGCCGAGTATGAAAAACTGAACAGAGATATATCCATTGTATTGCGTTTTAGTGTTGTTGAGCTGGACGAATACTGGGGCAACGCAATCATCGCGCACATAGCCGCCCGCGCCCGCCCATACAGTAATGGCGGGATCGTCTGCCGCGTTGGCGAGGCCGGAAGCGGCGAATATTGTCAGTAAAGCTAGAACGCTACGCATGTGTTGGACCCGAGATACAATGTATCGGTACGGCGAAGAGCGATCAAATTGCCTTTCAAACTACGGTGACTTGGTTTACATTAGATTCTAGATACTTCGGTGGAAACGAAACAACGGCGGGTTTACTGGAGAAACGATATGTCCAATGGACGCAAGATTGGCGGCAGGGTGATTACGGGATTGCTCACAGCGGTTTTCCTCGGGTCTGCGACTATGAAGTTTATCGGTGCCGAGCAGATCGTGAACAATTTTGAGACGTTCGGTCTGCAGCATATGCGCCTTGTAATCGGCGCGGGTGAAGTCGCGTCCGCGCTGCTCTACGCGATTCCACTTACCGCGTCGCTCGGTGTCTTGTTATTGAGCGCCTACATGGGCGGCGCGATTCTCGCCCACATGTCGCACGGTGAACCGTATATCGTCCAGTCTATCATCCTGATTCTCATCTGGCTCGGCTACTACCTCCGGTATCCAGAGATGCTGATCAGTTTCACGAAGAATCGCAGCACGGATCAGGATGCATAACCGATGGGCTATGTCTATCTCGTTTTTGCTATCGCTTCGGAAGTGACCGCGACCACCGCGCTAAAAGCGTCGGAAGAATTCTCGAAACCGCTTCCGAGCCTCATCGTAATCGTCGGTTATGGCCTGTCATTCTATCTACTGACCTTGTGTTTGCGGACGATGAGTATTGGTGTGACGTACGCGGTATGGTCTGGCGTTGGCGTCATCATGGTCGCGATACTGGGCGTGGTCTTGTATGGCGAGAAACTCGATCTGGCCGCAGGTGTAGGTATGACGCTGATCGTTGCAGGAGTTGTGGTGCTGAATACCATGTCAAGATCGGTCGTGCACTAGTGCCTCTGCACGGTTAAGGTTGTGGAGATGGTCGGTGCTTCCCCCGGGAAAAACGGGGACAGTCCACGCGTTACGTTCGTGCCTCACTACTCTTGGGACAGTCCCCATTTTTCCGTGCCTCACTGCTCTTGGGGCAGTCCTCATTTTTCCTAAACGCTTATATCCGAGCAGAGGTACTAGGGTGAATGATTTGAAATGTATGTGGATCATGCTAAGGTGACGCTATGACTGATCATCCTTTAGATGGCCGAATTGAAGGTTTGTCGCTCATGCTGGATCTCGACGTGGGCGTACAGCAGGGCTTGATAGCGGCGTTGAAAGATGTCGGCCGAATTGCGGGTATGAATAAGGGCGACCAGCTTTTTAGCGAAGGTGAGAATAGCGCTGATGAAGGGTACGTGGTGTTGCGGGGCTCACTGACCATCGAGAGCAGCGCGGGCTTTAGCAATACCTTGTTCGCGCCTATATTGGTGGGCGAAATGAAGCAGTTCGCATTCGGCGACGAGGAGACTCGTGTCGCCAACGTGACTGCAGCGGCAGATCTCGAAGTATTGCGTTTCGATTGGAATGCGTTCTATGCGTCACTCGCCACTCAATTGAGCGAAACGCAGTTGGAAGAATTCCGGTGCGCGTTACGTCGATATGCATGGATGCATTTCCTCGAATTAGAAGGAGAACTCTAGGGTGTCTCCGCCGATTCAACAGCACGTCGTGTTGCCCGCGAGCGCCGCCACATTGTTCGACGCCTATCTTGATCCGGCGACGCATGGCGCAATCACTGGTTCACCAGCGACCATCGGGCCCAATCCCGGTGATGCGTTCGAAGCGTTCGGCGGGGCACTGTCCGGACACATCATTGCCAGTATCGCCCCACGTCTGATCGTCCAAGCGTGGCGATCGAGTGCGTTCAATAAGGACGATGCAGATTCAACGTTAGTCCTGTCTTTCTCCGATACAGACGAAGGCGGACGAATCGACTTGGTCCATGTCGGAGTTCCTGAACATGACCACCAAGGCGTGACGGAAGGCTGGCCGAAGTTTTATTGGACGCCTTGGCGGCAATACCTGGACAATTCGGTATAGCCCTTAGCGTTAGCCACGCCGCCGCCACAATGCAACGATCAAGCCCACCAAGACTATCCCTGTAGTAATGCTTGATATTGCCATTCCGAGTTTGAGTGCGGCAGATTCGAATCGGAATTCGACGACATGGTCGCCCTCTTCGAGCTCCACACCTTTGAAGGCGTTGTTCACGTTTAGCAACGGTGCCGGATCGCCATCGACCTCAACGGTCCATCCTCGGTAATTCGCGTCGATAAACGCGAGTAATCGTGGCGCTGGCAAATTGTCGACCTTCACACGGACCGTATTAAACGTCCGCTCTACGATTTGGATCGATTCATTTTCATCGCCGTTGTCGACAAACCACGTAGCATCGCTCCACTCCATCGCGCAGTCTTCCGACGTTGTATCCCATATCAACCGAATTGTTGATGGCCCCGAATCCGGTAGTGGGATATTCACGACCAATTCCCCCACTCGTTCATCATCTACCGTCGCAATGTACACCGGTAATCGATCACGCGACACCAAGTCGTGCAACAAGACGCGCAGCGATCCTTCGCAGTCTGCTTCAAACGTAAGCCGTAACACTGAGTGCTCGCCCTCGCGATCCGGGAGATTGAGTTCCCACGCGAGTGATTGCGATCCAGCGCCAAACGGCGCAACTTCGACCGGTTCCGGTCGACCGAGTGAAACTGTTTGATAGGCCGACACGCCTTCGCCGATTGCACTCTCAACAGAGATTTCCGGAATGGATAATGTTGTACTGGTTTCAACGAATGCGGCAGTCGGTGAAAATAGCGGAGCACCTTCCGGCAACTCTCCCTCAATGTATTGCTGCACCAACCAGAATGGCCGCTTCACAAAGGAATACGGATACGGGTTGTCCCGTACGGTGTCATGGGCCTGGAGGATGCGTTTGTAGTTCCAGTTGTAGTACCACGGTGCCAACAACTGCCAAACCGACCCGAGATAAAGGGGATCATATCCATTAATCGCTGGTTGCAGGGTGTAGAGGTGCCGGTTCGGCGCGGCATCGGCCACACGTGTATTGGACGCCCACATCGCGTTCGATTCATTGGACGTACTCGCCACATCAATCGATCCGGATCGTTCGAACAGATCGGGAAGAAGTCGGTGATTGATGATTACAGCCTCCGCCAATAGGAGTCCGCACGCGATAGGCATCGCGATTCGTCCGACCGAAAACCAAATGCCCATCGCAGCGGTTGCGCTAAGTGTCGCGAGGAGGATCGTAACGCCGTTGCTCAACGGTAATTCCGACAAGTACACGAGACCTACGCATATCGCGACAATTGCCAGCGATCGCAATGTGCGTTTGGATGTGGCTTGAGCGCGTTCGCTTATGAATTGGACACCAAATCCCACTGCGATACCGAGCGGTAGACAACATAGGATGAATGCGCGTTGAGGTTGCGCGACTTGGAAGGGACTCATCGCCTCCACGAGCGTGGCCAACGGTAGTGGCGGTCCGATGCTGCAGTCGAATAGCGCGAGGAATAATAGGACGTAGACGAATGCCTCTCGTCTGCGCGATCCCAGCAGCCCGAGAATCCCGAGGAAGTACGCGGTGAGCATCGACGCACTGAACGGCGGTGCGCTCGATGCGTTCGCCGCACCAAACATCCCTTCCCGTATTTCAGCCCACGGCAAGTTCTTGTCCAGGAAACTCGCTTGCCCATCACCCGACCGATACGTCTGTTGCGCAAACTCTGCACCGGGAATGAGTAGTGCTGATGCGATTGCACACGCGATAACAACGGTGCAGACACCGTAGAATACGTCTGCGCCTATTCGTGCGGCGTACGGCGCGTCGGCCTTGTAGTTGGTCCAGCGCGAGATCAATATCCGGTCGAAGAGTGCGTAGCTCACTAGAAGTACTGCAACATACACCTGAACCTGAATGAATCCGGATAGTAACGACCATCCAATCAACATCCCGCAACCCAATGCCCAGAACATCCGTCGGGATCGTTCGGGTGTTCGCAAGAATCGACGAACGGCCAGCATGGTAAACGGCACCCATAGGAGCGCGGGCACAAAATGAAACTCGGCCAGACGCACGGTATAGGCGATGCTCGTGATGAACGTCGCCGCCGCAGCGAACGAAGCTACATAGCCAAGACGATGGTTGCGTGCGAGCCAGTAGACCCCAGTGCCCGCGCCGATCGCTTGTAGTGCTGCGAGAATCATTAGTCCGTAGTACGTGTTGAGCGGCGATGGTGTTGTCGTCAACAAACTGCGCACGACGTTCGGGGGATAGAACGTGGCCGATTGCGGATTCGCGGCGAACGGCGCACCGCAAAACGTGAGTGGATTCCACTGAGGCAATTCACCGGACGCCAACGCCGTATCCAAGACAAACGACATCGGCACGAAGTAGTGCTTGATGTCGAACATCCCCGGCGTGCCGCCGGCCATGAGCTCAAGAATCGCGTGACCGAAAGCGAGCGAAAGTAGAATCGACAGTGCAACGAAACAAACGATCGTCTCGACGAAAATTCGGCGCATTCCGAGCGGGGCGTTGTGCAAAATTCTCTTTACGGATTCACGAAAGGCGGTGCCCACGCAGATTCAAGATCGCCCTTGGCGAATGGGTTGTCTTGTATTTTCGATGAGACGATCTTGGCGCGCACGTAGAGTTCGTCGCCAGTGAGTTTGTAGGTCGCGGATTTTCCGGTCGTTTCGTGCAACACTTGCCCAATGTCGTCGCTATACCGATGGGATGCGCGGGCAATTTGATTGCCGTCAGCATCGAGGACGGGACTAGACGACGCATCGAAACCTTTCATCGTGCCGATGAACTGGGTGGTGTATGTGACGCCGTCCTCCGCATCGATCTTAATGCGGTAGCGTTTCTTGTTCGCCTTGATCGACTTCAGCGAGACGCCGGACGAGGCGTAGAAATGTCCTTGTTGCATCGCGCGTACGATCGAATTCGCATCCAGCGATTTTGCCAGCACCATCGTCCAGCCACGGCCAGCGTTAGCCAAGCCGATCCGTTGCTCGAAGTAGGCATGGGTATCGTCTGTGCCGAAGCCGTAGAGCGGCTTACTCGGTCCATCCTTTAGTTGCATTGACAGTACGATGTCCCAATGCCGGTCGGTTGGCGGATAGCCGCGCGATGTACTGCCCCAATTCCGCACGCCGCCGTGGCCGTTGTAGACTTCGAAATAGCGTCCCGGCGCGGCCGCAATCAACTCTTCAGTGGTTACACCGTCTCCCCAATTCGGATGATCGATGTGCGCTACCATCGGCACACCCGAGTCTTTGCTTTGTTGTTCGACTTCTCCAAAAACAAGGTCGATCATCTCGGGAATCGACTTACCAAATCTCGGAAGTACTAGTTTTTGGGTGTTGATGGCGTTGATATGCACAGATGGTGAAGACCCGGTAACTTCTTCTGCAGTAATCAAAATGAATTTGCCCGATTCTTCGAAATGTTCACGCAGATCCGGCAGCGCTTTGAGTTGCATGTGGCGTTTACCATCGATTTCTTTCTCTACAACCCAGTCCGCGCCGAACCGTTCGGCGATCTTGTCCACGTGATCGGGCGAAAGTATTTCGCCTTCGAGAACGGGATGCCATTTTTCAATCGACCCATCGTTCATCACGTTGTGATCGGACAAACACAAAAAGTGGTAGTCGCGATCGTAATACCAAGCCGTTGCCCATTCGGGTGCTGCATCGCCGTCGCTCCATAACGTGTGCGTGTGCGTGTTGCCCTTGAACCACTTCTTCCCGCCACCCTCGCGGAGATCGAATGGTCCGCCTTCGGCCATTGCGATAAGGGGGGGCATAACGAGCGCAACGATCACTAGAAACGCCCAACGGAATATGAAACAACGGCGGGTGGTACTGGGGGTCATTTTGTTCTCCCTCTGGTCTTTCGGCATCACAAACGGCCTATTCTCAGCATGTTAGACACGATTTACACAATAATCAATCACCTCGCGAATTAGGCGGTTTAACGTGTTGACGGATCGGGCGATTAGGAGTACTGTGTTTATGCAGCCGCGGGAGCGGTGCGGTAAGAGGGAGTGCGGGACGAAATGACACCCGCGGAGATTACAGATCAAGCCTTCGGGCGGACACTCTGAGACAAGGTTAGGTGGATTGGAAGATGGGAAATACGTTGAAGCCGAGCCTATATAATGTCACCCTCAAAGTCTGGCAGCCGGTAAACGGGTAACGGACGGGGGGCATTTGCAAATGCCCCTTCCGCCCTTTTTTAACACTAAAGGGCTTAACAATGGCTCCACGATTTACACGACGTGAATTACTGATGACCGCCGCGGCGGCGAGCACTGTGGCGTTTGTCACTGCATGTCCGCGGCCAAGGCCGACCGGTAGCGTCATCGCTTGGAAACGGTGCCATGGCGGCAAGCGCGTTTCCAATGCCGAAAAAAATCACAACGCTAACCACGTTTATCGCACGCAGCAAGACGCTATGAACGACGCACCCCATCCCGGTGCCCGATCAACGACTTGCCCTATCACACTGAGCCGTGCAAAATTCGACGATCTGTTCTTCAGTCCCGGCATCTGCTGCGTCGACCTACGCACCGTCTAGTTCATCGCAAATGCGTTTCGCGAAGCGCGCTCCGAATTCCACCTTCCCTCACATTCGCGATTGCGGAGAAATCAGTACGCATGCTTACGCGTAGCGATGTAGGCGCGTATCGCTCATGACTGATCATGTTATCGAGACGAAAGACCTGACGGTTTATTACGGGCATCAACGCGGCATTGTTGATGTTGATTTGCGCGTTCGACGCGGGGAAATTTTCGGATTCCTGGGACCAAACGGCGCTGGAAAAACGACGGCCCAACGGGTGCTGATGGATGTCATTCGACCGACGAGCGGTAGTGCAACGGTGCTCGGTATGGACTGTCAGCGTCAGGGCGTCGCTCTTCGCAAACGTGTGGGGTACTTGCCCGGTGAGCTGAGTCTTTATCCCCATATGAAAGCCGATTCGTTTTTGCGCATGTTGGCTTCACTGCGTGACAGGACCTTTGATGCGTCTTTTCAAAACCACTTGATCGAACGGCTCGACCTTGATCCGTCGCGCAGGATTCATGCGTATTCACGGGGAAACAAACAGAAAATCGGCATCATCGCCGCGTTTATGAGTAAACCGGAATTGTTAATGTTGGACGAGCCGACATCGGGGCTGGACCCGCTGATGCAACAGGTCGTATTGGAGTTGGTGCGCGAGGCGAAGGAAGAGGGTCGCACGGTGTTCTTTTCTTCACACAACCTCCCGGAAGTACAAGCGGTGTGCGATCGCGTCGGCATTATTCGGAACGGCGAATTGATCAGAACGGATCGCGTGGAGGATTTGACTCAACAACAATTCAAACGACTGCAAATTCGATTTCGGACGTTTCCTGCGGCAGACGCGTTCACCATTGACGGCGTCAAGGAACTTACGCGCGACGAATCGAGCGTGACACTTGAAATTCGATCGGGGTTCGCGGAGGCAATGGAGCGAGCAGCGGGCTACGGCGTTGAAGATCTTGAGACATTGCCTGTAACACTGGAAGAAATCTTCCTCGCGTTTTATGACGAACCGGCGGAGGATAGTGATCGTGCTAGCGCTTAATCTTCTGAAGTATGAATTGTTTTCGCGGTGGGGCGTCATACTGGGCTGGGGCCTTGGGCTTGGGCTGTTTGGCATCATGTATGTCGCGATCTATCCGCAATTTGAAGACAAAATGGCCGTGCTATCGGAAATCCCGTTTTACAAAGCGATCGGGATCGACCTGGGTTCTTTTGAAGGGTTTATCGCTTCGTCATTGGTGCTCAATGTGCCCGTCATTCTCGCGATTTATGTCATCGTTAGCAGCACCGATACGCTGTCGGGCGAAGAAGACAAGGGCACCCTCGAATTGATCGTCACCATGCCGCTCAAACGGTGGCAAATCGTGACCACCAAGGCGATCGCGCTGACCGTGGTGACGTTCGTCGTCCTGATGATTACCGGCGTGACGAGTGCAGTGACGCTCATCTGGGTCAAGCAGTCCGTTGATGTAAACGTTTCCACATCGGAACTGTTCGTCGCCGTCATGAGTTGTATGCCGATCACCCTTGTGTTCTTGATGATCGGACTGTTTTTTAGTGCTTGGTTACCCAATCGAAAGACCGCAGCAACAGCAGCCACAACCGTTTTTCTGGTGAGCTATTTCGCGGAAATTCTCGCGGGAATCGTCCCCGCACTGGACGTGATCAGGCCGTTCCTGCTGTTCCACTACTTCGATTCCGGTGCCACGGTCTTCTTCATCGGCGTTCAAGCGCGGGACGTTTGGACGTTACTCGTCATCGCAGCAATCTTCTTCGTCCTCGCGCTTGTCAGCTTCCAACACAGAGACATCACCGTCGGCCGATGGCCCTGGCAACGTGCGAAAACTGGAGATACGTTGACTTGAGGTAGTTCTTCACTACGAAGTTCACGAAGAAACGATCTCGAAGTGCGCCGTCGTTATCGATTCAATAGATAGTCCACTATCGCGTCCAGAATGGGATATTCATCGGGCATAATCGGTCGTGGCATGTTGGGGCGGTAGGTATCTCGCCACGTCGGTCTCGGGTTTTTCCTGGCACCTTCAATGTCACTCCATAGCAATTTAGGCGCGTCTTCCATGATCTTATCGAGTGCGTCGCTGCACGCAACGCGCCTCGGGTCAGCAAACAGTCGGAAGTAGTGTTCGAGTTCGGCTAGCTCGCGAGCGGCTGCTCGCGCCATGCCTGTCTTGCTTCGATCCCGTTCAACCATCGCGGTCAGTTCCGCGACGACATCGACGTCAGAATCCGTCAACGCAAGATACTTGAGATTGCGCACTGCGTAGCCCCGTTGCGTCGATTCACCCCTAGCCACTTCTTTGAGGGCCAACGCGCCGGCATCGGGGTCGCCACATCGAATGAGTGCACGAACCACTAATACTTTGAATGTGTCGAGAAATAGTGGAAGGCGGAGATACTCGTCCATTGCAAGATCAGTGTGATCCGACCTGACCAGCGGTTCGCGCGCATAGATCTCCTTGAGCCGACCGGTTAGCGCTGTGTATCGCTGTTCACCCACAACCGCGATCGTCGCGTGCATCTTGTCGATCCTCAGCGAGTCGAAATTATCCAGGGCGTCGCGAACACCTTCCTCGCTGAGTTCGTAGCCTGTCAGCCATTCATACCCCTGGGAATGCGTTGGGTCATAAGAAGGGTCCGACGAGTAAGCTGCGAGTGCCGGGAAGAATATACACAGGATGACACTAAGAAGCTTCAAGGCTTTTGCTCTTTGTCCGTCGTTACCATCGGGGTTCAACGACATCGCTTGCCTCATACGGTTATCGGCCAAGTACATAGTCCATCATCGCATCGAGAAGCGGATAATCATGGGTGTAAACGTGTGCTGGCATGTGGAGTTTGTGAGTATCGCTCCAACCAGGACGTGGACTGTTTCGATAGGATTCTGCCAGTCCACGTAACCTCGGCGAATCGCCCTCCATTATTTCATCTAGCACATCGCTGCATGCCGCGCGACGGGCGTCGGCCGATCGCCGGAGATAGTGTTCGAGCTCCGCAAGTTCGCGAACAGCTGCCCTCGAAACGTGTTTGTGCTCTGTCTGATCATTGTCGACCAACGACTTCAATGCCGCGACGACATCCACTTCCGAGTCGGTCTTCACCAGATATTTGAGATTGCGCACCGCGTAATGGAGTGAAGTGATGCTCATCGACTTTGCGCGGGCCGCCTCTCGAAGTGCCAATTCGCCTGCATCGGGATCACCGCATCGGATTAGTGCGCGAACAGCATGGGTCTTCAATATGTCCAGAAACCTTGGATGATTCCAAATTTCACCTGGGAATATGTTTGCTTGATCAGATTCAACAAACTTAGGTAATGGCTCGCGAAGGTAGATCGCTTTGATGCGGTTGACCAAGGATGTGTAACGTTGCTCGCCAACAATGGCGATGGTCGCCCTTTTCTCGTCATAGCCGAGTTCATCGAAGTTATCCAGCGCCTCTCGGACGCCATCTTCGCTTAGCGGGTAGCCCGTGACTGCCTCGAATCGATAGTTGTATTTCTCGTCGTAGGAAGGATCGGATGCGAAGGCAGACTGAATCAGCGAGCCACAGGTGACCGTCATGACTGTGAAGGCTAGATTTCTTCGACGTGGCTTCGCGGCTTGCAAAACGGCGTGCTCCAAAAAGGTGAAAAGTCTTGGACCTCACTTGTAATACGCTTCAGCGCGCAAAAGGTTCATTTGCCGGGACTGTTTTAGCGTCGATTTTATGATTCCACATTTGGCGGTTATTAAGCGCTGTGCCCCATCATCGAGTCTGACGTTGACCCGGATCTTGAGACACCAGGATATGGTCGATGATTTCTACAAGCTGTGGGAGATCGTGCCAGACCATATCCTCGAAGGCGTTTAAGCTGAGGGTGTCTCCCCATGTAGGTTGTAATTCACGAAAGTTGTCCAACTCCAATCGGTAGAATTGGAAGTTGCGTCGAGTCTCCTCGTCTGTGGCGGATTCGATGGCTTTAGCTAACTCGCCGTCGATTGCTTCCAACACTCGATCAGTGTTCCGCCTGAAGGTAGGGAAACGTGGATCCGTCGTGAACCGCAGATTGTGATCAGTTTCGCGCAATTCGCGTATGGCCTGATAAGTTGCCCAGTCGACCCGTGGCGGATCACCTATGATGGTCAGCAGCGGATTGATGACATTAACATTCGGGAGCTTCACAAGATATTTCACATTTCGAATTAACAACAATCCTATGTGGCCATACTCCATTTCTCTGCAGTGCTTCACTTGATCCACGACGACTGGAATGACTTCCTCGTCGCCGCAGCGCATGAGGGCTCTCGCGATTAATGCGTTCCATCGCTGATACATCACGGGAAAAACGCTTCGACCGAACCATACTCTTTTGGTCTGGTTTGGGAAACCGACTTCGAAGGGGGGAACTAGTGCGTACAATTCTTTGAGGCGTGGGACAAGCGACGTGTACCGCATCTCGCCAACCACTGCAATTGCAGCGAAGGACGCATCCCTGTCGAGTGCGTAGAAATTGGCTAGGGCTCTTCGAGCCCCTTCTTCCGTCTCCGGGTATCCGGTCATCACCTCAAACCTGTAGGCGTATCGTTCGTCGTAGTCGGGCTCGGAGGCAAAGGCATCCGCGTTCAGCATCGAAATAGCGGCTCCTAAAGCCGCCAGAGCGATAATCGTTTTGCCGGAGTGGGCGTGACGCATATTCGAATGCTCCCGGAGGTGGTACGCAATGTGTCCTGGTTACTATACGACTCAGATTCGAAATGGTTCGCGCGTCGCATAGCGAGCCGCTGTCAGCGTCCTCGGCCAAGGCGGAGCTTGGCCCTCCCGGATGTGCGGAACCAGCGCGTTTGTGTGCAGTTCCCTACGGACACGGGTCGGCAGAATCTGGTTTATGACGCAAAGCTCGTGTGAGTTAGTTGTTTCTGGCGTAGCACCAAGTAGAGTGGGAATCCTACGGCGACGCCGGGAACTACGCCGAGGGCTACGCAGATCCAACCGTGTTTTACTGAATAGGTGTGTCGCTCGTAGAAGACCCAAATCGCCAGTACGACCCAGCATAGGATTACGTCGGTCGAGTAGCCTGAGGCGTAGGGGTTATCGAAGCCGGCGAGGATCGCGGAAACGATGTCTGGATCGGCGATCAACGGTGGAACGACGACGGCGCAGAAGATGACCGTAAAAATTGCGGCGATTCCGATCAGTGCGATGTTGAATACTTGGTGGATCATTTGAGTTTGCTTTCTTTGGGGCGCTTAGCCTGCGTCAACCTGCCGTTCTTCAAGCAAAACATCCCCCTTGATCCCCCTTCGAAGGGGAAATTTATCGCACGGTCCGACTATGAACCACATAAGTTTGCTCTATCTAGAATCACTCGAATCCTGTTCTAACAACCATTTGATGTCGAATCGCGCAATGGTTAAGCGGTCGCCGGCGAAGTTTGCTTTTTCGCTGCGTCCGTAGAAGCACAGGATGGTGCCGGTTGGTGTGACGTTGATGTCGCTGTATGCGCTGAAGCCTGATTCGACGCTCCGGGAGATGGGCCACGTTTTGCCTTCGTCATCACTTACACGCACGGTTACGTTTTTGCGACCGCGTGGCGTATCGGGGTTTGAGAAGAGGAGTAGGTTTTTGCCGCCGTGGTTGTATCGCGTGAGGCCTGCCATACACACGGGGTCGCCGAGTTCTTCGTGGAAACGGGGTTCGCTCCATTGTGTGGCGCCATCAGGACTGGTCACGATGATTCGGCGGCGGGCTTTCGATTCGTTGCGCACGTTGAGCATGACGCGGCCATCGGTCAACTCGATCGCTACGGTTTCGTTGGGGTTAACGAACTCGTCCGTGCACGGCACGGCAATCTCGCTGGCCTGCCAGGTTTGGCCGTCATCGTCGCTGAAAATCGTGGCGGTTACGCTCGGGCGATGTGCGTTACCACCCGTGCCGGTCGACAACCAGACCGGTACAATCAGGCGGCCGTTCTTGAGTTGGATGCTGTGGTTCGGCCCGGTGGCGAGCACTTTCCAGTCATAGTCTTCGCGGAACGGTTCGAAGATTTCGGTGATTTCAACCGGTGTACTCCAGGTGACGCCGTCATCTTCACTACGCTGATAGAAACAGCGCATGTACTCCAAGCAAAACACCATGTGTATCGTGCCGTCTCGGTCAGGAATCAGTACAGGATTGTTGTAGGTGACCGTGTTGGGTTTGGTGCGTGCTAGGCGAAGTGAAAAGGGATTCTTTTCTTTGGGCCCGTCGACGTGCACGATTTTCTTTGCCTCATCCCATGTCACGCCGTCATCTAGAGACCGGCGCAGAAGAATATCGATATCGTCCCAATCGTCCCCCGCATTCTTACGCGCTTCACACCAGGCAAGGACTGTGCCCTTCGCCGTCACTGCGACTCCGGGGATGTGATATAGGTTGTAACCGTGATCGCCGATCTTGAAGAGGTCGGTCTTGACGATTCCCTCCGCAGCCGCGCTAACGGGTAAGGTGATCGCTGCAAGTAGTAGCCAATGGATTTTCATAGCACCAACTCCTGTATTCCATATCGGGTTGTTTTGTATCCAGGCAATGGTATCAGTTTTGCGCTCGTAAGCCTTCTCTCCAGTACGACTCTTGTTCGCTGGAATAGAACACGGATGACACGGATTTGACGGATAACCGCGGATCAGTTGTTTCCGTTCAATCTGTATCATCCGCGTTCCTATTCTTCCCGTCGCGTTCAGTAAAACGCTCCAGCCTGTCTTTGAATTCAGCTTCTTTTCCTCGGTCGGTTGGCGAGTAGAATCGTCCTCGTTCGACGCCGTAGTTTTGAGGGACGTAGCCGTCTTCGTGGTCGTGGGCGTATTGATAGCCTTCGCCTCGGCCTAGGCGTCCGGCGCCTTTGTAGTGGGCGTCTTGCAGGTGTTTGGGTATGGAGATGTGTTCGCCTTCGCGGACGGCTTTTCGTGCTTCGGCGATGCCTTTGTAGGAGGCGTTGCTCTTGGGGGCGCAGGCGACGTAGGTGGTGGCTTGGGCGAGGATGATTTGGGCTTCCGGCATGCCGATGAATTCGCAGGCTTGCCAGGCGTTGGTGGCGACAACGAGGGCCATGGGGTCCGCATTGCCGACGTCTTCGGAGGCTGCGATGCAGATGCGTCGTGCACAGAAGCGCGGGTCTTCGCCTGCTTCGAGCATTCGCGCTAGCCAATACAGGGCTGAGTCCGGATCTGTGCCACGCATGCTTTTGATGAAGGCGGATGCCGCGTCGTAGTGATCGTCGCCCGTGCCGTCGTAGTGGATGAGTTTGCGTTGGATGGATTCTTCGGCGATGGCGAGTGTGATGTGGACCCGCCCTTCGACGGGTTCGGTGGTGAGCATGGCGATATCGAGCGCGTTTAACGCGCGTCGCGCATCGCCTTCGGCGTAGTTCGCGATGTGGCGTAATGCATTGTCGTCTGCTTCGATCTCTAGGTCGGGTAAACCTCGTTCCGGGTGCGTTAATGCGCGTGAGAGCAGGGCGATGATGGAATCTTCGTCATGGGGATGCAGTTCGTAGATCTGTGACCGTGATAGCAGCGGTGCGACGACGGAGAAAAACGGGTTCTCTGTTGTTGCACCGATAAGGATGATGTTGCCGTTCTCGACATCGGGTAGGAGGGCGTCTTGTTGGGCGCGGTTGAAACGGTGAATTTCGTCGACGAAGACGATGGTTCGTTTTGTGTCGTGTATGCGGCGGGTTTTTGCGCGTTCGATTAGTTCGCGTAGGTCTTTTACGCCGGAGGTTACTGCATTCAAATGGTCGAACGCCGATTTCGTCTGCATGGCGATGAGTCGTGCGAGCGCGGTTTTGCCGCAGCCAGGGGGTCCGTAGAGGATGAGCGACGTAATCCGATCCGCTTCGATCGCGCGGCGCAGCATTTTGCCGGGGCCGAGTATGTGATCTTGGCCGGTGAGTTCGTCGAGTGTGCGGGGGGCCACTCGGCGCGCGAGGGGCGCTTCCTTTTTCATGCGATCGGCGGCGGCGTATTCGAAGAGTTCGTCGGACATTGGGACATCGTAGCCGTTGGCGGCGCGGATGGACAATGTGTGGGCGCACTAGGTCTGCGATCCCAGCCCCGTCATGCCCGCCTAACAATTCACGAAGTGAATGCGGTGCCGAAGGCGGGTAACCAGTGGTAGAGCGGATGGAGTCTGACGACTGCTGGATTCCCGCCTGCGCGGGAATGACGGAGCGGCGGGAGGATTCGTCTTGTTTCCGTGTCTCTCACGAGAACGCGGGCGATTCATGAACGCAAAGGGCCAAGTGCGACGATGGCCCGAGTTGCGATCAGTGACCCGGCCAATCCCGCATTTGCTTTGCAATTGCTAGAGGAGAGGGGACTGTGGAGCGAATCAGTCTTAAGAATGCTGTCCATTTGGAGTGCGGTGGCTTGCCACCGCTTTTTCTAGGCGAAGCTTGCTTCGCGACCCTCGTGTTGCGACGAAGCGACGTGGGCAAGCCCACTCGAAATATACCGCGAAGCAAGCTTCGCTCAGGAAAAAGCGCAAGCAAGCTTGCGCACTCCAAACGGTTGCTGGTTATACGGTCGCGCCGATGGCTTTTTTGATGCGTTCGATTTGGCTGAGGTGGTAGAGATCGTGGGCGGCGTAGAGGCGGATGGCGTCGAGGACGGATTCGGGGCCGCGTTCGCCGTGGATGCCTTTGCGATTGAGTTGGGCCGGGGTCATGGATCGGTAGAGGCGTAGGTTGACGTTGCGTAGGACGCGGAATTGGGCGAGTGCGTCGCCTAAACGTGTGGCGTTGTAATTCAGGGCGCTGGCCCATCGGTCCTGGTCATAGCCCTGAATGTCGGGTGTGTCTTCGGCCAGGACCATTCGTGATCGGAATGCCAGCGCGATTTCCGTATCGGCCAGGTGTTGAACGACTTGGATGACGGACCACTTTCCCGGTCGCTCAGGTGTGCGCAGGTGTTCATTGTTGAGGCTCTGGGTCGCCGTTTCGAGCTTGTCGGCGGTTTCATGCTGTACAGTAAACGGGTCGTGGTCGCCCAAAATCTCCTTGAATCGATCTGGGTAGGCTTGCAAATCCGTTTTGTACAGCGATGACTCCGTCGCGGCTAACATGGCGCGTCCTCCAAGTTGGTTGAGATACCTACCGTACCGTTCAGCATGCGCACCGTGACTTGATGGGTGCAGCGGCATGGGGTATCGTCCCCGGGCGTACGTATTTTTTCACAGTTTTCAGACGATTCTCAGGAAAGGGTATTCATCATGAGAGAAGCGGTAATCGTATCGAGCGCCCGGACGGGCCTCGCCAAATCGTTTCGTGGCTCCTTCAACCTCACTCGGCCCGACGACTTGGCGACCCATTGCATCGATGCGGCGCTGGATAAGGTGCCGGAATTGGACCCGGCGGAAGTTGATGATGTTTTCCTAGGGTGTGGATATCCTGAGGGCGAAACGGGGATGAATGTCGCACGGCGCGCGGCGTTGTTGTCGAAATTGCCGGTGACGACTGGTGGGGCGACAATTAATCGGTTTTGTTCGTCGGGGCTGCAAGCGATTGCGAACGCGGCGAATCAGATTATCGTCAATGGCGCGGATGCTGTGATTGGTGGTGGCGTGGAGAGCATTACCCGCGTTTCAAGCACGACGGAACGTAACGTGAATGATGTCTTGAATGAGCAATATCCGGGTGCGTACATGGGCATGGGCGATACGGCTGAGGTGGTTGCGAAGCGGTATGGCGTGAGCCGTGAATCGCAGGATGAATATTCGTTGCTCAGCCAACAGCGCACGGCGGCCGCTCAGGAACGTGGATTCTTCGCCGGTGAAATTGCGCCGATGGAAGTTGAGATGGGCATCATCGATAAGGCGACGAAACAAATCGCCGAGAAGCGCAAGGTGGTCGTGGACAAAGACGAGTGTAATCGTGCGAACACGACGTTGGAAGGGCTGGCGGGGTTGAAGCCGTATTTCGATCCCGATAGTGGGCAGGGATCGGTGACTGCGGGCAACGCCTCGCAACTCTCAGATGGCGCATCGGCGACTGTGCTCATGTCTCGGGAGCGCGCGGAGAAATTGGGCATCAAACCGAAACTTATTTATCGGGGTTTTGTGACCGCTGGTTGCGAACCGGATGAAATGGGGATTGGTCCTGTATACGCGATTCCGAAATTGCTGGATCGGAACGGCCTGAAGTTGGACGACATCGATTTGTGGGAATTGAATGAAGCGTTCGCCGTACAAGTAATTTATTGCCGCGATAAATTGGGCATCGACCCCGCGAAGTTGAATATCAATGGTGGATCGATTGCTATTGGACATCCGTTCGGGATGACGGGTTCGCGGATGGTCGGTACGCTCGCGAATCAGATGGCGGAAACCGGCGCGAAGTATGGTGTCGTGACCATGTGTATTGGTGGCGGTCAAGGTGCAGCGGGATTGTTCGAAGCGTGTAACTAACGCGCGAACGTCATTCTCGTTTCCGCGGCGCAGGCAGGGAACCAGAGATGAAATGATTGCCGTCCCAGAGTCGGCAAGTCGAACCAATGCTGGAGGGAAGCATGTCGGACTGGCCGTTGGCTTTGCAGCTATGGACCGTGCGCAATGAATTAGCGCGGGACGCACCTGCGACCTTTCGCGAGTTGCACGAGTTGGGCTATCGATACGTCGAAGTTGCGGCGATGGACGGAACGTCGGCAGAAGAAATTGTGTCAATGCTGGGAGATGTTGGCCTCGCCGCGATGGGGGCGCACATTCCGCTGCCGACCATCACCGGCGACACGGACACGGCAATCGCGTTTGCGAAGACGCTCGGCGTTTCCTATGCAGCCGTGCCTTGGATCGGTCCCGACGATTGCGTCGGTCGTGACGCTTGGGTTGCGGCCGCGAGCGCGATGAATGCAGCGGGTCAAGCCTTTCGTGCAGAGGGCATAACGTTGTGTTACCACCACCATGGCCACGAGTTTGACCGCGTGGACGGCGACTACATTTTCGATGTAATCATGGACAACTCGCCCCCCGAAAACTTGTCTGCGGAAATCGATACCTATTGGGCGCAATTTGGCGGTGTCGACCCAGTCGAGTTGATGCGGCGTTATGCGGGACGTTGTCCGTTGCTGCACATTAAGGATATGGCGAACGATGAGCAGCGATCATTCGCTGAGGTGGGGCACGGTGTTCTGGATTGGGATGCTATCTTCAACGCTGCAAAAGAAGTGGGCGTGAAATGGTGCGTTGTTGAACAAGACGAATCGACACGGGGTGCCCTTGAAAGTGCTCGCTTGAGTGCGGAGTATTTGTTGGGACGCGCGGAATTCTCATGAGCAAATCTACGTTATGTCATCGATAGTCGACGAGCCCTCATCGCCGAAGTTCGAGGCGATTCCCATTCGTGCGAATCGCTCCGCCGCGTCCATTAGCGATGCGAACCTTTCCGACCTGGCCCGCGAAAACATTGACGTCGCCCCATCGGGACGATGTGTGTCGTGGGGTATTCCTTTCGATTTGCGCAGCGTCGCCGTTGTCTCGGACGAGCCAACACGGCTAACGTTCAAGCCGTTCGCCGCGCCGTGGATTGTCATCATGCATTCAGCGGACGTGTCGCCGCCTCATCAAGATTTGTCAGGTCATCGTGAAGTTCGTGGTGAAGGTCGTCTGGGCGAGCCGGTGGCGGAATACCGGCTGGAATATGCCGATGGCACGGACGCATCGCATACCATTCGACGCCGGTTTGAAATTGGGATGATGCAGCGGCGATGGGGCGAGAACTGTTTTGCCGCGGTTGCGCATCGCGAGCCGTCGCCGTTGCAGCTGTTGCACGAAGCGGACGATCCCGCAGGCCGAATTGGTGACCGGTTGCGGTGGGGGTGGACGCAAACCCGCATTCGAATGGAAGACCAATTGCCGTGGGTGAATTGGCTTTGGGCTTGGAAAAATCCTCACCCTAAGAAGAAAGTGCGCGCGTTGCACATCGAGCCGCGCGCTGGCACAGCGATGGTCTTCGGAATTTCCGCTGGACGGATTAGTTCGAATCCGCTTCGCCGGGAGGGGCGACGCAAGGCCATCGTGACGTTGCCGCGAGGTGAGTCGTTTGACCCAGCGTTGGATGATCGGGGATTGAATAAACACGTGCAATTGGATTTAGGTGTCGTTATTTCGGCGACACCGCGCACTGTGTATCCAAACGAAGATTGGCCAGGCACGCACAATAATGAACGTCCGTCGATTTCCGAACGCCAACTCCTCGTCGAATATTGCGCGCATGACGATGCGTGTTTTCATCTCCCAAACGGCCGTCCGATCCCCGTGAAGAAAGTCGAGGACGCGAAGCGCGGACGCATCGTACCGGTCGCCCCGGCGAATCAACAGATCGAATTGCGCGTCGTTGAAAAGGGTTCCAAGAAACCGGTCCCCGTAAAGTTGCATGTCCACGGTGAAGCGGGGGAATACCTCGCGCCCATCGACCGTCATCGATCTCCGAATGCTGAGTGGTTTGAGGATTACGGTCCGGAGTACGTTCACGATCCCGGTCATGTCTGCACGTATATTACGGGTGAAACGACCATTTCTCTTCCCTTGGGACGTGTCTTCATTGAGATTAGTAAGGGCTTTGAAGTTAAACCGATTCGCCGGGTGTATAACGTCAAACCGGGCACGAAGCACATTACGGTGACGCTGGATCACGTATTGCCTTGGCGCGATCACGGCTGGGTTACAGCGGATACACACGTCCACTTTCTCTCACCGGCGACGGCGCAGCTCGAAGGTGCAGCCGAAGGTGTGAACATCATTAATCTGCTCGCAAGTCAATGGGGCGAGTTGATGACCAACGTTGGCGACTTCGATGGCAAGACGACGTACGGCACGAAAGATGCGGGCGGCGATGGCGAATGGCTGGTGCGCGTCGGTACGGAAAACCGTCAGCATGTGTTGGGCCACATCTCTTTACTCGGTTACGAAGGCCGGATGATTACACCGTTGACGACTGGTGGTCCGGATGAATCGGCGTTCGGGGATAGCGTCGATTCGTTGATGAGCGAATGGGCACGTCAATGCCGCGCGCAAGGCGGACTGGTGGTGATGCCACACTTTCCTGATCCGCGTTGCGAAAATGCCGCGGACCTCATCAATGGCGATATTGATGCGGTGGAGATGTGTTCGTGGGGAGATTTGTATGGTGGTATCGATCCCTATTCTCTGGCGGATTGGTATCGCTTCTTGAATTGCGGTTACTTCGTTCCGGCGGTCGGCGGCACGGACAAGATGGCCGCAACGACACCGGTCGGCGCAATCCGCACCTACGCGAAACTCCCCGACGGGGCTGAATTGACGTACAGCGCTTGGATGGACGCCATTCGATCCGGCAACACGTTTGCAACTTACGGGCCGCTCATGGAATTCAGTGTGGATGGACGATCACCTGGAGAGCGGATACGCATGCGATCCAACGGGGGCCACGTGGACGTGGTCTGGGAAGTGGCCAGCGTGACCGTCCCTATGACCAAGGTGGAACTGGTCGTCAATGGCGAGATTCGCGAATCCACCGCGATATCAGGTCGATCTGCGCGTGGAGAGTGGCGTGTGAGAGTAGAGAGTAGTTCCTGGATGGCGCTGCTTATTCGAGGGCAATACCCGGAGAAACCCGAAATTATCGCCGCGCATTCATCGCCGGTTGTCATTGGAGTAGGGGAAAAGCCTTTCTTTGCGGCAGCCGATGCGGTTACCATTCTGGAGCAGATCGAGGGGGCGCTGGCATACTTGGATACGCTTGCGCCACGGCCTCAGACGAAACGTCTGAAGCAGATGCGGATGAAACTGACGGCTGCGCACCGCCAATTACACAATGAACTACACCGCCGAGGACACGATCATCAACACATCCACACCGATCAGCACGACCATTAGCCGATCACTGTTCGCCGCGATGATCACCGTCACGGTGTTCGGCGGCACGTCCTGCGATACCAATATGGTTGTAGGTGCCGTCGAAACTCACCAAGGTGAACGGTTGCCCGGCGTCGTCGTGACCGTCGAAGGTACGCGGTTTCAAGCCATGAGCAACGCACAAGGCGTGTACAAAGTTCGCCACGATGGATCGCCCGTCGTGTTGCGCTACTTCAAGACTGGATACGCCCCCGGCATTCTCGAACCCACTGTAACCCCCGAAGGCCGAGTCGAGGCCGAGGCCTTGCCGTTATGGCGATTGCCGGTGTCACACGGCGTATGGCTCTACGACGATTTCAACTATTCACGCGCAAGACCCGTTGAACCTGATCGCGTATCGCTTGCCGATCAATCCGTAACCTTCGGAGTTAGCAGACCGTCCGATGTCGATACCGATGTCGATATTCCGTTCATCGTGATCTTCGGACGGCTGCCGACCTACAACATCAGTCTCTCGAAACTGGACATGGTCGAAGTGCCCATCGAGAATTTGGACGACCAAACGGAAATCGTCTGGATACCCGTGCGCGACATCCCTGTCTCCGCACGACCACTCGATAAACCGGAAGGCAAACTGGTTCATGTTCGCTTATTTGAACCGTTGGAACCAGGTAATTACGCCGTCCATTGGGGCGCGCTCAAAGAGGCCAGTCCGCTCGATCCGCGCGCGTACTTGTTCAACGTGTTGGGCGACGTGCCCGACGTGGATCCCCTGGCCGCCGAAGACGATCCCGACGACGCAGAACAATCCGACGACGCTGTGTCCACAGAAGACCTTCCCGCCGAAAACCCTTAGTCCCATCTGAATTGGTTCCATCCGCTTTGCGCCGGTATGATGGTCCGTTATTGACAATAGCCTCAGGAAAGATTTTTCGATGAAACAGCAATTCGTAAACGCGCTCCAAGAAGGGGACGTGGTAAACGACAATTTTGTGGCCGTCCGCAAAGACTTACGCGACCAGCAACGCGGCGGCAAGTTTTTGGGTATGGTCTTCAAAGATAAGACCGGCGAAATCGGTGGAATCTTGTGGAGTAACGCCGAAGCGATTGCGCGACTCTTTGAACCTGGAGACGTCGTCAACGTCCGAGGCAGCGTCGCCACCTATCACGAGAGGCTCCAAATTCGGGTCGACCAGGTCGCCCCTTTGCGCGAGTCGGACTACGATCCCGTCGACTATGTATTCACACCGGAAAACGCTGACGAAGTATGGACATCATTTTGCGTCCTGATGAGCGGGATTCAAAACGAATACTTGCGGCGCCTCATCGACGGATTCATCGCAGACGAGACGTTCGCGACACAATTCCGTCGCGCTGCCGCAGGCAAGAAATGGCATCACGCCTATCGGGGCGGACTGCTCAAACACTGCATCGAAATGGCCGAAATGGTGAACGGCATTTGCGCCGTATATCCAACGCTCGACCGCGATCTCATGTTGGCTGCCGTGTTTGTTCACGACATCGGAAAGATCGAAGAACTCTCAGACGATCTGTTCATCGAATACACCACGGTCGGAAAATTGCTCGGTCACCTGAATCTTGGCGCGATCATGGTCGAGAAGGCAATCGCCGGTGTGCCCGATTTTCCAGAAGATTTGCGCCTACATTTGTTGCACTGCGTTTTGTCCCACCACGGCGCCCTCGAAAACGGATCACCTGTCGTGCCGAAAACACCCGAAGCTTTCGCATTCCACCAAATCGATAACCTTGGTGCACAAATGGACGCCATGCTACGAATTGTCGAAGAAACCAAGGACAAACGCGGTGCCTGGTCCGACTATATCCCGCTCATTGACCGCCAGTTGTGGACCAAGGAAGTCTGATTCTTCGATTGGTTGGTAGGCCGTCTTTGTTCTCATCGCGATCGACTGGACCGAGGTCTTAGCGGTCGACGCCTATTCTGAGTCTGGCAGATCGGTAGTGCTTGAGCGGTTCTACGTTGAAGTGTCTAACGACTGAACGCCCCAGCGTCTTGCACGCCCATTTGGAAATGGGCGCAATGTAGCTCCCAATTCTGATTGGGAGTTTGGAACCGGAAGTACGTCGTGGCAAGTCCGATTCCGACAATGCAACGTTCTGATTCCCGTGGGGAGATTGCCGCAGTCGCCTGAGGCTCCTTCGCAATGACGGGAGGGATGCGCTCCTGCGCGTCCATTACCAATCGGACACGCGGGAGCGTGTCCCTCCCGACCCGCTTTATTCTCATCATGGTATCTCGGGACAACATGAGAGCATGATTTCGTAGCGCTGGCTTCCTGTCGGCATTACGAAAAACGTAGCCCATTCGCTTGATTTCCGTCACGGTATCTCGCGATGACGGCGAGTACGGATTGGGCAAACGTGTTCTAACGAGACCAATTCCGCTCTTGGCATGTCCAGTGTCCGACGTCATAACCCGAACCAATCGGCGATCCCGGTGGCGCTTCTGGAGCGGGCTCTCTTTCAAACTCGCCGGGCGTCTCGAAGTATCTGGCGATCAGTGACGTTCCGTAACTGTGATGCACGTCCCATGGGTCTTCGCCGGCTGGCGATTCGAGTTCGTCGGCTATGTGGAGTACGCCAGCTTCTATCTGTGCTCTGACTTGAGCTGAGTTTCGTTCGTCCGCCGCAGCGCTGAGTAAGCGTTGAAGCACCACGCTATTCACCGCACGTTGGACTTCTCCTTGGAGACCCTTCGGTTTCGGCCCGAACCACGTCGCGTCGCGAACAGCGTTGAATACTTCCGGTAAACTTGGTTGCCGTGTATCCCGCGCATGATGTTCGACCAGACGTGCGAGTCGTGCCGGATGAAACAGGAGTCCCGCCGTCATGTCTGCGGCGGTCTCTGCCATCGCAATCGGGTCTAACGTGACCGCCGTACGGCCATCGAACAACTCGCGATGCCGCGGATATCCGTACGTTGTTGGCGGTATGATATTGAGAATATTCTCATTCAAGGAGAGCGCCTCGACAGACAATGTTTCAAGCAAGGCCGTCAACGCTTCACGCTGGTCATCACCGCTCAACAACTCGACTGGCGTTTGACCATCGCCTTTGATCGCATAGGTGTAACGCAACCCGCCGACCACTTTGGCAGCCGCCTCCACTTGATATCGATGGAACAAATACATGGGCACCAACACATCCTCTAATGCACTCATCGCGGCACCGTCGGGGATATTCGCTACTGAGAAGTTCTCCAATGCGATGGCACGCACCTTCATGACTCGGCGCAACTCGGCTGCGGCATCGCGTCCGTTGTCCCAGAGGTGCGCATCCGGGTGAGCACCGCCGCGTGCCCGCGCGTCTCGGTCGGAAATGAACTGCAAGCCTCGCGCGTGCGCGTCAAGGATGATGCGTCTAAGCGCGTCCTCCTCAACCGTATTGTCCGGAAAATCTTGATAGGCGTACGCGACCGTTACGTTGTCCCAATCGCCGATGCCCACATCGTATGCCTTCGATAAATCGATCGTGTTGTCCTCTGCAATATTCACGATTGCATGAGGATAGTCCATCACGCTGGCGCGATTGTTCACACTCGACGCGAAATTGTGTGCGAATCCCAGCGTATGGCCGACTTCGTGTGCGGACAACTGGCGCAGCCGAGCGAGTGAGAATTCCAGCAGCGGCTCCGTGTCGCTGTTTCCATCGCCAAACGACGGCACAAGACCTTGCGCGATCAAGTAATCCTGCCGCACGCGTAGCGACCCCAACGTCACATGCCCTTTGATGATTTCGCCCGTGCGCGGATCGACCACACTACTGCCGTACGACCAACCCCGCGTTGCGCGGTGAACCCAGTTGATAACGTTGTAACGCACATCCATTGGGTCTGCATCATCCGGCAACATTTCCACACGAAACGCATCGCGGTATCCTGCTGCTTCAAACGCTTGATTCCACCAGCCCGCACCTTCAAGCAGGGCTGATCGAACCGGCTCAGGTGTGCCAGGGTCGAGGTAATAAATGATGGGATCGACGGGGTCGCTTATCGCAGCATCGGGATCGCGCTTTTTCAGACGGTGTCGTACCGTGAACCGTTTTTCGATCGGCGATTCGATTGGTGTCGCGTAATCGGCGTACGTCAACGCGAGGACGCCCGCCCTCGGATCGAATGCGCGTGGCGCATATCCCGCGTCCGGAAGTTCCACGAACGAGTGATGTTGCCGGAGCGTTACCGCGCCAGAATCGGCCGCGACATCATTGACATAGGCGCCACGTTCTGGAGTCCCCGTGAACGTCAACGTCGACTCCATCTCCGTGTTGCGTTCAAAGTTTTTCGTCCGCGGCAAAAACACCGCCGATCGGGATTCGTCCAATTTGAACGTGCCTTGCTCTGCATCTTTCAAACGATTCGCGATACCATGCGCATCACGCAGCAGAAAATCCGTGACATCGAGAAGGACACGCTGGTCTTCCTCCGCATGCGCCTCAAACCCCCAGACCACCGACTCGGCGAACGCTTCCTTCACTGCACGGCGTTCCTCCGCGCTATCCGAATCCGCACGATATCGATAATTGGACTCCACCAGAAGGATTTTTGGACCGATTCGCTCAAATCGCACGACCCGTGTCGCGCCCAATTGATTGCGATCCAGGCCAATATCGTTCGAACCGAGTCCCGCAGTTAGCGAGCTTACATAGAGGAATTCCTCATTCCATCGATCCACTGTCAAGTACAAGTGCCCTTCGGCCTCATCCCAATACATAGGAAAAAGCCCAGGCAACGCTTCCATGGAACGGATCTCCTCCGAGATAGAAAGAGGTGGTTCCGTGTCAGCGTTCGCAATCGAGACTAGGATTGATGTCGCTAAGATGAACGTACACAATCGAATCACAGAACAATCTCCATAGATGAACTGACTTCGCGTTGTCTATTTCGCGGTCGACAATGCAGGCGATGGCAATCCTGCGCTACGAACTGCATCGTCCACGACCTCGCGATTGTATTCCACGAAACGATACTCAACCGTCCACGGTTGGTGCTCTGTACTCACGATGGCATAAGCCGCGCCGCGTTCGTCGCAACCAAGACTGCCAGGGTTCACGAATAGCGTGTCCTCTACCAGTCGATCAAATGTACTGTGCGTGTTTCCGCCGATGACGATATCCGCGCGTGCTGATTCACGGTACCGTTCGAATCGTTGGTCGCTTGTCTTTTCACCGATGCTATCGTTCACCGCGTTCGGTGCACCATGACTTACATACACATCAAGTCCGTCGACCGTGATGCGTTGAACGCGGGGCAATGCCCGCAAGTATTCTACATTTGCACTCGACAACTGGTCGTAGGTCCAACGCATTGCGGATGCCGCGTCTTCGCTCGCGCGTTTCAATGTTTGGCCCCCTGATCGCACGAGCGATGCGGTCAATCGATCATACAAACCTTGCACCGTGGTGATATTTCGCTGGTTCAAACAATCGACGACTTCATTCGGAAATGGGTAACCCGCCACGAGGTCACCCGTGCAGACGATGGTCCGGATACCGGCGTCGTCAATCTCGGCCAGTGCGGCCTCAAGTGCTGGCGAGTTGCCATGAATGTCCCCAAATGCTGCGATCACCATAATTCTTTACACCGATCCATTCTTGTGCCCCGAAACGGACACGCGCTTTTTTGCAAGATTTGTAAAGTATACCGTGCGCACGGGTTATGCAAAGACCGCCGTGTTGACTGACAGCTTAAAACACCGATTGGCCCGTAGTTTCGGGCGTTTTCAAGCCCCAATTTCGTTTCGCCCCCGTCAATAAGGCTTGACAAACGTGCGGACAAGCTGTAAGAAATCCCTAGTTTATCTCGCAGTACAACCGTTCGCTAGGATTTTTGGGGGGACCAGGCCTGTCGCAGGGGCCTCCTTGGTGAAAATAGGTTACTGAGGGAAGTTATCTCGGAGGGAGAATAGTCATGCCACCGAAAAAAGCAATGACGAAGGCGCAAATTGTGGCAACCCTAGCGGAAAATTCAGGGCTTGCGAAGAAACAAGTTGGAGACTTGCTCGAAGACTTGGCGCAATTGGCGTACAGAGAAGCAAAAATGGGATTCACCGTTCCCGGTATGGGCAAGCTCGTGCTTGTGAATCGCAAAGCACGTAAAGGCCGTAACCCGGCGACCGGCGAAGAAATCCAAATCCCGGCCAAGAAGGTGTTGAAGTTCCGCATCGCCAAAGCCGCGAAAGACGCTATCACACCTAAGAAGTAGCGTGTAACCACAAACGTAATGAATGCGGGCGATTCGCACCAATCGCCCGCATTTTTTGTGTCCGAACGAAATCGTTTGATCGACGACCCCGCCGATGCTAAAATTGGGCAACATGATTGATAGACAATCGACACGGGCAAACACTTCAGGCCTTCCCGGCAATACGGGAAGGCCTTTTTTATGTCGGAGTTAAGTTGATGGGCGATGCACAACACGGCTACGAAGACGCCACCGTCGTAATGAACGCGGAAAAAATGGCTGACGTAGTGGAATCAATGGCGCATGCGATCGCTGCCGAGACGGATGATTTGGAATCCTTGGTCATGCTCGGGATTCTCTCCCGCGGAAAGCCGTTGGCAGACCGCCTCGCTGCGCGTATTGGCGCAATTGCTGGCCATTCCCCCCGCGTGGGCGCTTTGGCGACCACGCTCTACCGCGATGATTTACGCACCGGCAAATCGTCCACGCGCGCTGAACAAGTCACCCACTTCGATTTCGATGTCGAGGGCGTGACCGTTCTCTTAGTCGACGACGTGCTCTCTACCGGCCGAACGGTGCGCGCCGCACTCGGCGAGATTGTTGATTACGGTCGACCTAAACGAATTCAATTAGCGTGTCTCGTGGATCGGGGGCACCGCGAACTCCCCATTCGAGCAGACTTTCTCGGGCAACTCATTCATACCGACCCAAACGATCACGTCCGTGTGCGCTTGAGCGAAATGGACGGCGAAGACGCCGTGCTGCTGGAACGCCGCAGCCCTGACCCTGTGGATACCGTCTGATGGCGGTCAAAGACGCGACAATCAAACAAACGGCCTGGACGCGCAAAGACCTCATCGGCATCGAGGAGCTGACGCGTGAAGAGGTCGAGTTGATACTCGATACCGCCCCGCAGTTCGTCGCAGTCTCTGAACGACAGAGCGGCATTAAAAAAGTCCCGCTGCTCCAAGGTCGTCTCGTCGTGAACTGGTTCTTTGAAGCCAGCACACGCACACGCACTTCATTTGAACTGGCAGCCAAACGATTGACTGCTGACACACTCACGATGAATGCTGCGGTATCCAGCGTGAAAAAGGGTGAAAGTCTCCACGATACGCTCGCAAACATCGAAGCGATGCACAGCGACATCGTCGTGTTACGCCATTCCTACGCCGGTGCCGCGCGCATGCTCGCCGAACATCACGCATCAAGTGTTATCAATGCGGGCGACGGATATCACGAACATCCCACGCAAGCGCTGTTGGATGCATTTACCATTCGAGGACATATCCGTCGGCGTAAAGACGATCCCGAAGCTGGGCTCGACGGTGTCCGCGTCGCCATCATCGGCGACATCGCGCACAGCCGTGTGGCACGAAGTAACATCTATTGTCTTACCAAGCTCGGCGCGCATGTCACGATTTGCGGACCGCGCACATTGTTGCCTGTCGATGCAGAACGGATGGGTGTCACGGTGACGACGGATTTGGATGAAGCGATCCGCGATTCAGATGTGGTGTACGCGCTTCGAATTCAATTGGAGCGGCAACAGAAATGCCTGTTCCCCAGTTTGCGCGAATACATTCGCCTCTACCGCGTGGACAAAGAATCACTTGAAGGCGCACAGCCCCATGTCCTCATCATGCACCCCGGTCCAATCAACCGCGACATCGAATTGGCCACCGAACTAGCAGACGGACCGCAAAGCACCGTCCTCGAACAAGTCTCCAACGGCGTGGCCATCCGCATGGCGGTCATGCATTTGCTGCTCAATAAATCGTAATGGAATTTTGTTAAAGCTAACCAAAAATTTGGAGTGCGGTAGCTTGCTGCCGCTTTCACGAAGCGAAGCTTGCTTCGCGAAATGGGTCTAGCAACCATACCCCGCGAAGCAAGCTTCGCTCAGAAAAGCACAAGCAAGCTTGAGCACTCCAAAAAGACAATACGTTCTATTTCGGAGAAACTTCGTATTACGCGCCGAAAGACGCAATACCTATGGAAAGAGAAACAATGCGCACGGTAATCGCGAACGGACACCTCATCGAACCTTCAACCGGTGTTTCCGAACCGAAAGACATCGCTATCGATGGAGATAAAGTTGTTGAAATCGGTTCGGGCCTTCAAGGCGACGAAACGATAGACGCCTCTGGCCTTGTCGTGTGCCCCGGCTTGGTCGACATCCACGTCCACTTTCGCGAACCGGGTTTCGAATCCAAAGAAACCATCGCGAGCGGATCGCGGGCTGCGGCCCGTGGCGGATTCACCTCCGTCGTCACCATGGCCAACACCAAGCCCACCATCGACAATGCCGGCATGGTCGAATTCGTCAATCGGCGCGCCCGGGCGAAAGAATGCGTCATCCGTATTTGGCCCGCTGCCTGCGCCACCAAGGGCATGAAAGGCCTGGAGATGACTGAGATGGCCGAGCTGCGGGATGTCGGCGTGGTGGCGGTCACAGACGACGGGAAGGACATTCCGTCGTCGTGGGTGATGCGTCGCGTGCTCGAATACGCCGAGATGTGTTCGCTCAACTATCTCGCTCATTGTGAAGACCACAGCCTCATGGAAGGGGGCGCGATGAACGAGGGCTACACCTCGACCCGTCTCGGTATCCCCGGCTGCCCCAAAGCGATGGAAGAAATCATGATCGAACGTAACTGCCGCCTGGCCGAGCTCGCCGGTGCGCGCATTCACATCCAACACGTCACGTCAGCGGCGGGCATGGACATCGTACGCGTGGCCAAAGCGCGCGGCGTGCGGGTGACCTGCGAAACCGCACCGCACTACTGGACCCTCGACGACACTGCCGTCGAACGGCGAGGCACTAACGCCAAAATGAATCCGCCACTACGTGAACCGCACGACGTCGAAGCCATCAAAGCGGCGATCGCCGACGGCACCGTCGATTGCATCGCGACGGATCACGCTCCCCACACCCCAACCGAAAAAGAAGTCGAATTCGAACTCGCGCCGTTCGGTATCCTCGGCCTAGAAACGTCGCTCGCACTCGGCATCACGCACCTCGTGGACCCCGGCATCATTTCGCTCGAGCGCCTCATAGAACTCATGACCATCGCCGGCGCGAAAGTCTTGGACCTCCCGGCAGGACGTCTCTACGAAGGCGACCCCGCCGACATCACGATCATCGACCCGAAAGCAGAATGGGTCGTCGACCCCAATGAGTTCGCCTCCCTCTCCCGCAACACTCCGTTCACCGGCGATACGCTACACGGCCTCGTCCAACGCACGATCTGCAACGGCGAGACGGTATACACGGCCACGGAAGCGTCCGTTTCGAGTTAGACCGGGTTCAGCGATTCAAGTTTCTTCTGGACAGGATTACAGGATGAACAGGATTTCCGTTTACCGCAGTAGATCACAGAGACGATCCCGTCTGTGTGTATCCGTGTTCATCTGTGGCTAATTTAAAATCTTTGCGCCTCCGCGACTTTGCGTTTATTCCAGCTTAAACACCGACGCTTCCAACACCGTATCCGCGTAACTCCAAGCCTTACACGGTTCTTTTCACCACGGAGTCACTGAGAATTTTCGTTGGGAAAGACGAGGCGAATCGTTGTGGCTTGATCGATTGCTCGACGTCGCATGGAGCATGAGTTTTTATCTCACGCAAAGACGCGAAGGCGCAGAGAGTAAGAATAGAGCATTTCAATGTTCTTCTGGACAGGATTACGGGATGAACAGGATTTACGTTTCCCGCACTAAACAACAGGAACAATCCCATCTGTGTTTATCCGTGTTCATCTGTGGCTAATTCAGTTACCTGCTGACTTTGTAGCTTTCATCCTGTCAATCCGGTTATCCAGTCAAAATGAGTGCAGTAAGCTTCGCCTGCTACAACAATATCCCGTTTAGACCAAGTTCGTTCACTCGGTATTACCTAGCCTAGAAGGCGAAACCTCGGTGTGCCTTTCTTCTGTCGGGCTGGCGGAAACAAGCATGAAACTGTTCAACCTGATCTAGTTCGCGCACGCTGATGACGGTGTCGGCAGCACACTCCCAAATGTTTCTGCGGCCATACGAGTCACCGGGAAAAATCTTGACTTGTTGTAGTACGAATACGGCACCCACTCGACGTGGCCGTCCATGATGAGGACATTGACGCCGGGTTCGGCGTGGGAGAACTCGCGATCGGTTAGCGGGACGCGATCCCACACCACAGCCATGCTGCCTTCAGCGTCGCGGCCGGATTGATCGAATCCGGCCCACACGGGCGTTGAAACCTTGAGCGTCGATCCGTCTATCACCGCGTCGGGCATTGTGTAATACGTTTCAAACAACGCGAACGCTTGTTCATCGTTTTGCAGGAGCCAGCCCGTGTAATTGTAGAACAGCGAAGTTACACATTCGGGTGCAGTCCATTCGACATGGGGCGCAAACGGGCTGTCCGGGCAAATGAGAATCTGCAGATCCGTCAAGTATTCGGGATACACATGGTTCATGTCGAAAATCCAGTTGTTCGGAATTCGGCTTAGCGGGGGCCATCGTTCGCCTGCGGATTCGTTCGCGAACATTTTGCAAACGAGTCCCATTTGCTTGAGGTTGTTCTGGCACGATGCACGCCGTGAGGCTTCGCGGGATCTTGAGAGTGATGGCAATAGAACGCCGGCCAGCACAACGAAGATTACGAAGATCGCAGCAAATTCCCCCCACGAAACTTTCCAGCCCGATTTCATTACTCAGTGTTCCTCGATCACGTTGGTGGAATCTGACGTACGCCACCACGAGATGAAACCGACGATGCCGCACAGGACTGCGCTGACCAGGAACGGCCGATACGCCAATGACCACGGCAGTTGCCACTGCGTCATGTAGAAAACCGCGGCGGCGGCCGCACCGAGCGGGACAATGGCGAAGAGCATTGCGACTACTCGGTTTCTCCCTCGCAACGGAAAGAAGACTAGTGCGAGGAGGCCCGCTATCGCCGAGAATGTCCAGATCCGTTCGCGTAAGAAACTCGGCGGTTCGACGCGATCCTGAAGTTGTACTGTGATCGTCATCGGCTTTCCCGCAGGAACAATGAGGCGCTTGAACAGATGCGGCGATCCTTCCATCTCGAAATCCGCGCGCATGGGCAGGAGCCCTGCGAGTGTCGGTCCCTCGCGACGCGGATTAAGGGGTACCGGTGTGCCGCCGCCTCCGCCATCACCAACGCCGTTGAATCCGTTGCCACTTTGACCGACAGCGCTGGCGGCAGGGTTATTGATATCGGTGATGAGAAAGCGCTCGATACCTTCCCGAAGCGCCCACAAATCCTCCCGGTTTCTACGGACGACGGGACGCACGCTCGCACCGTCCAGCGCCACGGTATCGTACGCGCCTTGCGTCGGTTCGAGTCGCGTGAGATCGCCGGATGATTCGGTAATTTCTTTTTCCTCTGGTAAGAGCACGTTCCAGAACAGTTTGCCGGTCGGGATATCCGTCACCGGTGCAGTGAACGACAGGGTGTCGTCAATCGTGTATTGCTCACTGGCTTTTTGCATGTAAAGCAACTCAACCGGGAAGGTTTCCAATGCACGTTGTACGACAGTCGACTTGAACAACGGAATCAGAATCGCGTCAGACTCCGCATCCCGTGCCGGTTTAACGGGTAGGCCGCCGACTTCAGCATTCCAAATATCGATATCGCCGTCGATGTCGAGTTTCAGGAATTGTTTGATGTTGTTTCGTACGTCGTAGTGCGCTCGCGTGATGCGATAGCCTTGCTCCGTTACCATCGTCGAGAGCACCGCGCGTTCAATACTTGCGCCGCGAACCGGTTCATCATCCAGTTTTCGTATGTCGAGTGTCAGCGACGGGTTGCCGGACGGATACTTGAAGGCGAGTAGAATCGGGTTTGTCGACCGGCTCCGCAGGAGCGACGGCAACTCGCGATTATCGAGTCGGGTTAGATCGAGTATCTCCGGTCCGGGACCGAGCTCGACATTGGCTGTAGCGGCGACTGCGAGGAACCCAGTTTCCCGCGCGACGTTCTCGAGTTTGACGAGCGGAACGCGCACCGTGCCAAATTCCTTTTCAATGGGAAGTTCATACTGGACATCGAATGAGTAGGTATCCTCGATTTCATGGTTGACGGAGACCTCGATTGTTTGACCGGTTTCCGATTCCAGAGTCGACCACCCGATGCCTTGCCCCGCAACGTCGATTACGTTTACACCATTAGGTAAGCCAAACTGGAACGCGTTGGTTGTTCCGCGCAACACGTCGTATTGAACATTTGAATTACACAGAATGAATTGATCGGACACCGTGGTTAACGTCGAAGTCACCGCGCTGATCCGTGTTTCTATTGGCACAGGCTCCATCTCTGTCTCGACCACTACGATGGGAGCGGGCTTGGTCCAACTCAGCTTGATGGAATCGCCGGCGAGAAAGGCCAATTCCATATCGAGGCCCGTATCGTCCTTCTGCATTGACACGACGGCGGCGAGCGGCGCGGAAATCGTTGCCTCCGGCTCCGGAACACGAAGATTCAATCGTGTTACCGGCGCGTGCGGAATGCCGAAGTCGAACGACGTTTCTCCATCCACCTCGATCGTCGGCGCGAAGAAGTCGATAGTGACATCATATTCGCCCGGCTCCTCGATGACGATGCCGTGCCAGCCTTCTTTGGTAAGGGTGAGGCCGTACGGTTCACCAGTCAGCGTCGCGCCGATAGGTGCCGCATCGTTGCCCAGAATCGGAATGTGTGACCACTCGCGATCGTCGAGGACCGTGAGTTGAAGTGATCCGTGGAAACGGATACTACCCTGCCCCGTTGCTTCACCCGTGAACTCGGCGGTCGAAACACTCCACAGTACGGGCGGCGGCAATTTTTTCTTGATCTCTTTTTTGGGCGGATCATCTTTCTCCAGAGCGATTGTCGCCGCTTCCCAGAGCTTTCTAAAATCGGCCCAAGGGACCGTCATCGTCGTCGAATTCAGGGATGGAAGCGCCCGCTTTTGCTCGGCAGCATCCGCGAACGTGCACAACAATAAGATCAATACACCTAGAAACAGGAATCTACCCATGATAATCCGCGCCTCCGTCGTCGTCCTACCAATCAATACGACCGAACACGGAAATGGTTCGCGGCTTTTTCTGAGATCGCTTAGTCGGGACGTGAAAAGTGAGGGACGGCCTCGATGAACCAACGCAGGTAGGACTTCGCATCGGCAAGATTCCAGTACTCTACATGACCGTCGAGAAACAGGGCGTTGCCCGATGCACGTTTACGTTCAGGATTCGTTACGATTATAGCGACTTCGGATTGGCCCACAGCCGATGCCGCAGGATTGTTGATATCCGTAATCAAGAACCGCTCGATACCCTCGCGTAGCCTGTGGACAGTTCGACCGCTCGGTCCCAAATCGAGATCCAATTGTTCCGGAGACAATTGCGCGTACGATTGTGCAATCAAATCCGCGTCATCCGACGACGTGACGGCCCATCCGACATACGTGAAACTGAGCGCAGCGAGCTCCGTAATGCGCTCCCAATCCGGTGAATCTTCACGGGAGAGCGCGGCCAGTTCGTCCGAGATTTCCCCGGCGTCGCGACGTTCGAGGTCGACAAGTATGGACAAGTCGTTCAGATACTTGGGGTAAAGGCGTTCGATGTCGAACATCCACAAATCTTTGTACCGCGACATCGGCGGCCACTTTTCGCCGGGACTTTCGTTCGCATACATCTTCATTGCGAGCCCAATTTGCTTCATGTTGTTTTGCGTGCTCGCGCGTCGTGACGCTTCTCGGCTGCGCGCTAACGAGGGCAACAGTATCGATCCGACAATACCGACGAAGGCGATGGTCGCGACGAGCGATCCCCATTGACTCCAGAAACTGCGTTCAGGCGGTTCCGATTCCGCAGTGGCTTCAACGTGCGCCAGCGTGCGCTCGGCTAGGTCGTCCGGTGGTGTCGTGTCCTGCAATTCGTCGAGAATCGCCAGGGCCTCCCGTTCCGCTTCGAGCGCCTCCTGCCAATCCTTCGATTCGAGAATGAGCGCTTCCACGCGATCCCGTTCTTCCGACGAAAGCGTGTCGAAGATGTACTCGCGTAACACCTGGCGATCGGTGGGTAAGAAATCGTTCATTGGCGTGCCGCCTCAACGTCTTGCATAACGGCGTTGACCGCTTTGTTCATACGCGACTTCACTGTGCCAACGGGTATCTCCAAGGAATCGGCGATCTCTTTGTATTGAAGTCCCTCATAGCGTGACATCAGAAAGACACTCCGCTGATGATCCGGCAGATTTGCCACCGCACGATCCAGTGCGTCGCGCACATCGCCCAACGCGGCGTGTGCAGCAGGACCCGGCGCAGGGTCTGCAATTCGGTCTGACCACGCCGATCCATCGTCGGCATGCGTGTCGAGTGACGCATGACGGCGATGCCGCATATATTTGAGATGGTCTTTACACACGTTCGTCGCGATCTGGTAGAGCCACGGTCGAAACCGAGCCGTTCGATCATATCGTTTCCGGTGTTTATACACTCGGAGAAAGGTCTCTTGAAACAAGTCATCCGCATCCGACCGGTTCCCCGACATGCGAGCAAGATAGTTGAACAACCGTTGCTCGTATCGATGAACCAGCGATTCGAGTGCGTTTGAAGACCCATCCGCCACGGAAGCCATCAATGATTCGTCTGTTTCGTCGGATTGGTTATTCTGTTTATTCATCTTATACGACTCGCGACAAGAGATGGTTCACATGTGGGCAGCCTAAGCTTACCTGATTGAGGCGATTCGTGGCGGGGCACGGGGCTTGCCAACGGTACCGGTGCTGAGATAGCGTGACTGGATCTGGGCCGGAATTGAGATGACGTAGGAGTAGGGATTAATGGCGAATTATAAGGTGTTATGTGGCCTTGTCGCGTGTATTGCCATAGCGTTAATCGCGGGGAGTTCGATGGCACAGGAATCCGATGAGGGCTGGATTTCCCTTTTTAACGGGAAGGATCTAGACGGTTGGACGCCGAAGATTCGGGGGTATGATTACGGTGAGAATTTCGCCGATACGTTCCGGGTGGAAGACGGCATGATTACCGTGTCGTATGACGGATACGAGGCGTTTGATAATAAGTTTGGCCATCTCTTTTACAAGACGCCGTACAGCCATTACCGAATACGGATTGAGCATCGGTTTATCGGTGAGCAAGCGAAGGGTGGTCCCGGTTGGGCGATTCGGAACAGCGGAGCGATGTTACATTGCCAGCCGCCGGAGACGATGACGAAGGATCAAGAGTTCCCAGTGTCGATTGAGGCACAGTTCTTGGGCGGTGATGGCACCAATGACCGGTCGACGTGCAACATGTGTTCGCCCGGCACGCACATCGAAATGGACGGGAAGTTGGTGAAGCGGCATTGCGTCAATTCTGAATCTAAGACCTTTCACGGTGACCAGTGGGTGATCGCGGAGATCGAAGTGCGCGGCGATGAAAGTATCAAGCATTTCGTAAACGGTGAGTTGGTCATGGAATACCAAAAGCCGCAGTACGATTCGAACGATAAGGATGCAAAGCCATTGTTGACCGGCGACGGTATGTCGTTGAGCAGTGGGTACATTTCCTTGCAATCGGAAAGCCACCCCGTCCAATTTAGGCGTGTGGAGTTGTTGCCGTTGGAGCCGTAAGATGCTGGGATTACGACACTATAAATTCGTTTGTGGTCATCCGAAAGCGTAATCCGAAGCGCGAAACATCCCCCTTGATCCCCCTTCGAAGGGGGATCAAGGGGGATGTGAAGCATCTAGCGATGAAGATACATGTAAACTGAAACAGCCGTTGCCACTGGGCTGTAGGCAATAGTGCAAACGAAGAGGTGAGATATGTCAGACGATTACACCGTAATTCGCATTGATCGCAACGAACACGTCGCGGAAGTGGTGCTCAACAATCCGGACCGCTTAAACGCGATGGCGAGGAAGTTTTTCTATGAGATCAAGCGTGCGTTCGAAGAGCTCGATGCGGACCCTGAGATCCGCGCGGTGGTGCTGTGGGCCGAAGGTCGCTTGTTCACCTGCGGACTCGATCTAAAAGAAGCGTCGACCGGCATTCTCGGCAGCGGTAATGGCGAAGTTAGCCAGGGCAAGCGTAGTGATGACACATATCGTCACGTTCTCGAACTGCAGGATTGCTTTACGGCGATCGAAAATTGCCGAAAGCCGGTCATCGCCGCTGTGCACGGTCATTGCATCGGCGGCGGTGTCGACCTGACGACGGCATGCGATATCCGAGTATGCACGGAAGATGCAACGTTCGCCATTCAAGAGACGAAGATTGCTATTGTGGCTGATGTAGGCACGTTGCAACGCATTACCGACTTGGTCGGCAAGGGATTCGCACGTGAGATGGCGTACACGGGTAAACGTGTCCCAGCGGATCGGGCGTTGCAGTTCGGGTTGGTGAATGATGTGTATCCGGACAAAGAAGCCATGCTCGACGGTGCACGGTCACTGGCATCGGAAATCGCTGCGAATTCACCGCTCACGGTGCAAGGGACGAAACAAGTCCTACAGTATTCTGAAGAACACACGATTCGCGAGGGACTCGATTTCGTTGCACAATGGAATGCGTCGCGTTTGAAGACGAACGACTTGGTGGAAGCGGTGACGGCGTTCATGGAAAAACGTGACCCGGTGTTCAAGGGTGACTAGTTTATAAACGCGAAAATGGTTTAGCCACAGAGGACACAGAGATCACAGAGGATGGAGCCTGCCCAGAAAGGGTTCGCGGAAAAACTTCCTGACTTTTTCCGCGTCTTCGCCGTCTCTCCGTCATTCCCGCGAAGGCGGGAATCCATAGGTATGGCAGGAGCCTCGCCCTCCCGTCCGCGACATTCACAACTCAAAGGGGAGGGCGGAGCCAAGACTCGCGTACAACTGCCGTTCATGAGTCATTTCGTCTCTACACAACAACCCCGCTATACTTCCAGTTAGGAGGTTCTCCTACACATGTCCAAGTACCTGCCAAAGCTCAGACGCATATATCGGTGTCTTTTTATGGGGCCTCGAGAGCGTGAAGTTGTCCAACAGCTTACGCCCGTTGAGCGAAGGAACTATTCCTATCGTGGTTTTGCACAAGATATGTTTACAACTCTTCTTATTCTTGGTTCGATGTGGATAGCATCCGGCGTTTTCGCCATGACGGAAGGCGACCTTGGAATAACCCTAATCCCAGCGCTTCTTGGTGTTCTATCGGTATCTGGAACCGTTCTCTATCAAAAACAGGATCTCAAGTTCTTCCTAAGTAAGTCCCAGTGGGCTCAAGAACACGACATCCATTTGAGCTACATAGAGAGTCTGGTCTCCCTAGACATCAAGACGCGGAATGACTTGAACGTGCCGTAAGGGGACGACCCATTCTCTGTGGTCTCTGTGTCCTCTGTGGCTAAAAACAAAACGCCTTCGCTACATGTTCTGCAGCGAAGGCGTAAGAAATACGAGAGATATGCTTGTTAGCGCTTAGCGCCGACGGGAGAGTCTGCGTCCTGGGCGTCGACGGTTTCCGCCGCGACCACGTCCACCGCCACCACCGGGTTTGTACAACGACAACACCGGTACTGCGCCGTCCCATTCTTCTTGAGGAATGTTGCGACCAAGCGCTTTCTCGATTGAACCGAGCGCGACTGAATCTTGTGGAGACACAAACGTAATCGCGTCGCCCGTTGCACTGGCGCGCGCGGTCCGCCCGATCCGATGGATGTAATCGTCGGACGAATTCGGAATGTCGAAGTTTACTACGTGGGTGATGCCGTCGACATCGATGCCGCGTGCAGCGACGTCCGTCGCGACGAGCACGCGGAAACGGCCTTTACGGAATCCGTCGATAGCCTGTTGGCGCTGACTCTGTGTACGTCCACCGTGAATCGCCTGGACTTTAAAGCCGTCGCGATGCAACGTCTTCGCCACGCGATCGGTGCGATGCTTCGTGCGCATGAACACCAGGGCGGATTCGACTTCCGGATTCTTAAGTAGCTTGGACAACAAACGCATCTTTCCGTCTTGTTGCACCGTGTAAACGGACTGTGAAACCGCATCGGCCGGTTTCGCGATGGCTCCAACTTCGACGCGTTCGGGATCATTTTGTAGCGTCGACGCCATGCGTTCGATTTCTTTTGGAAACGTTGCCGAGAACATCAGCGTCTGCCGCTGTTTCGGTAACTTGCTGACGATCCGTTTGATGTCTGGCATGAAACCCATGTCCAACATACGGTCCGCTTCATCCAGAACGAGGATTGAAAGATCCATGAACCGAGCGTTGCCCCGTTCGATGTGATCGAGCAAACGGCCCGGCGTTGCAACGACGATGTCTACGCCACGACGGAGCGCTTTGGTCTGCGGTTCCATGCCGACGCCGCCATAAATACACGCGCTGCGCATACCCAGCGACTTGCCCATTTCGGCGAGTACGGCGTGTACCTGGACCGCGAGTTCACGGGTGGGTGCGAGCACCAACATGCGATTGCGGCCTTTTTTCGCTTCTGAAAGCCGTGCAATCGACGGCAGTCCAAAGGCTAATGTTTTGCCTGTACCCGTTTGAGCAATGGCCACGAGGTCGTGGCCTTCCAGGGCAACCGGAATGGCTTGCGCCTGTACCGGTGTGGGTTCCGTGATGCCTTGCCTATTCAAGGTTCGCAGACAACGCGGATCGATATTGAGGTCTTCAAATGACACTGATATTCCCTTTCGTTCACGGCGCCGGCCAATTTACCGGCCGCGAGCTTATTTCTGCATGCTCATCGCCGGGACGTGGGAAACAACACGAGGTGGGAGCCCATATTACGGGTCGAGCATCGCGTAGGCGATGTCTAACGGAAGGTCAGAAAGTACCTACTAGCAGAACTACAATTTCAAAGAGTGTACCGGGTGACGGGGATTAATGCAAATGGGACTTCGCGTAGAGGTGTTCACACCACGGAGGCACGGAGGACACAGAGAAATAACAGATTCTTGATCATCACCGTTCGAGGATTACCTTCTACGAGTGGGTGTCATGAACGAAACAACCAATTCGTCGCGGTTCTCCGCGCTCTTGTGTCTCCGCGGTGATTCGATTACCACGGAAGATACTTGGCGGTTGCTACTTTTTCCGGTGATCGGGCGCTTCGATGGTGAATCCGGCTTTGACGTTTTCCCAGTGCAGATTGACGGTGGCGGTGAGTTCACCGGTCTTTTCGAATTCGTAGGCGAGCCATTCTTGGGCATTGGCCTTTTCGACTTTGGCTTCGACTCTGAGTGCGTCTTGTTCTGATTTGTAGCTTAGGATGCCGAGTTTCTTGGCGTTCTTGCTGAAAATGAAGGTCCACGTGTCATCACCTGCGTCGACCAACAGTCCGTAGGAACCGGCGGCCAAGTCTTTTCCGTTGATTTTCACGTCTTCTTCGAAGGTGATGACGGCATTGCCGTTTGCACCACCACCCCAGGGTCGTGGGTCATCGCCGGACTTGACGAGTTCGCCCCAGATTTTGCCTTCGCGGCCTTTTACCCCGGGACGACCGTATTCGATCGAGACGTTTCCGTACCCAACCTCTTGCGAAACTGTTGCATTCGGGCTCGGGTTCGGGGCGTCGGGGTGTTTGCCATCGTGCGCGAAGGTGGCGGGCGCGATGAGCAATGCCAATCCGAGGGTGAACAGTAGTGCAACGTTAAACGAAGTACGTGTATTCATGAGAGCTCTCCTTGAGCGTTGGTGGCTACGACTTTGCTGCTTGGACCGTATTGGTCAATAACATGGCGCGGGTCATCGGGCCGACGCCGCCTGGAACGGGAGTAATGGCGCGAGCTTTCTTGCTCACGCTCTTGAAATCGACGTCGCCAGTCAGGCGATAGCCGCTTTTGCGAGACTTATCGGTCACGCGGGAGATGCCCACGTCTAGGACAATGGCACCATCTTTGACCATGCGTCCCTTGATAAAATCGGGAGCACCCATCGCTGCGATGAGGATGTCTGCCTCTTTGCAGTATTTGGCGAGATTCTTGGTGCCGGAGTGACACACGGTTACGGTGGCGTTCGCGCCATCTGCTTTTTGCATTAGAATCGCGGCGAGCGGTTTGCCCACGATGTTTGACCGGCCCACGACGACAACATGTTTGCCCTTGGTGTCGAAACCGGATCGGGCTAGCAACTGTTGACAGCCGTGCGGCGTGCACGGCAGAAACCCGGGCTCGCCAATCAGCATTTTCCCAACGTTGATAGGGTGGAATCCGTCGACATCTTTGTCCGGCGAAATCGCGTTGAGGACGTTCCATTCATTGATGTGCTTGGGCACCGGCATCTGACAAATAATGCCATGTACGTTCCGGTCTGTATTCAACTTCTTGATGAGATTGACGAGTTTTCGCTCGGTGACTTTCTCTGGGAGGTAGTGCGGATAAAAGTTAATACCGCACAGCTCGCAGTCCTTGCCTTTGTTGCGGACGTAGACTTCCATCGCGGGGTCTTTCCCCACGAGGATTACGGCAAGCCCCGGCGTAACCCGTTTCTTTTTCAGCGCGGTGACATCGCGCTTCACTTCTTCAAGAATCTCCGCGGCAATTTTCTTACCGTCGATAATGCGTGGTTTTCTCGGCATGTGCGCCCCCGATTGTTGCGGAAAAGATTATAGAGTGACGCAAATCGGGGGTGGCGCGCAAGGGGAATTTACGGGCGAGTTTCAGAACCGTTTGCGCAGCGCGAATACACCGGCAGCGGCCAATAGGACACAGACCGTCGCTGCGGCCATGGCGGCGGCACGGTTGTTCGCACTATCGACACTGTCACGGCGCGTTTTACCGTCAAGGTCAGGCTCCAGTCCCTCAAAGGCGCGTGGAGTGGCCGCGCCATCGACGGTCATGCCTGGTGCGGAGACCGTCGTAGCTGCGGTCGGTGAGGAGACGCTGTCTAGCATTTGCGGGTTGGTCTCCGGATTGGCGTTCGCGGACGCCGTTCGCACGTCAGTGTCACGCCCTGACGGCGAATCAATCCGCGACCGTGCTTGCTGGCGTTCAGCGAGCATCGATTGGAGGTCGTCCATTGCTTCACGGATCTCATCGCGCGGACTGCTATCTTTCAGGCGATTGAGCGCTGTGCGAATCGAGTCAGCGATTTCGCCGTGCTCGCCGGTCAGACCTGGATTGTCATTGAGAAACGAGTCCAACGCAGCAAGACGTTCTTCCGGTGTGGCGGCGGTGTCCGTCGCAAGGGCCATTAGCAAACTCGCGGCTTGCGCTTGCAACGTCTCGATTCGTTCCGCTTCGTCAGGATTCAACGTTGGATTCGTCGCGTCATAATTTAACACGCGACCGAATAGCTCCTGTGCTTGATCGAAATCGCCACTTTGTTCGGCTATCGCGCCCAGCCTGTACATACTCTCCAGTTGAATGACCGGATCATCGGGGTACGTCTGCATCATTCCCGAATACAGTTCACGCGCTGCATCCAGATCGAACTGTTCGGCGCGATCCGCTGCGCGCCGGTACACCAACTTCGTGTACTCGTAGTCCGGGTTGTATCGGTCCACGATGCCGAGATACACCGCGTACGCCGATTCGATATCTGGCGGCTCACCGCGATTTGAATAGTCCCATTCGTAGATTTCGCCGATACGTGTTTCCAGTTGGATGTTTTTTTCGTATTCGGGGTGCGTCTCCATCAACGCTTGGTATTCACCGATGAGGTAAACTTTGCCATGCTCTTGGACCAAGGCGCGTCCATCGCGGTTCAGTTCCGCCACACGGTCAAGGTAGGCCTGCAACACTGAATCGTTCGAACCGCTCTGTGCCAGCACCGGGAAGCAACACAAGGCAACGGTCAGCACCATGGTAGTGAGAGTGGTTCGGGGCGTTGGTTTAAGGGGTGCGAATAGAATCATTGGTAGGCTCTCAGTGATCATACCGCCGAAACGGGAAAACGTTCAATGTTGCCGCGGTCGAGTCGGTCGTATCATACTATGATTGCGGGACTTGGGAATGCCTGATAAGATGAAAGATTCGTGGGAGGCCTTGCCATGTATGAAGACATTGCGCAATCTGCCAAAGTCCTTGGGGATACCGATGCCGGGTGGGTAGACCGTCGAGATAGTGCTCAGAAGTTGGGGGATATCGCGGCTAAAGCGCTCGATGCGCTACGTGAATTTGGCGATGAGTTGGATGTCGATGTGCATCGCGCCGTCGACGATGCGCTCGCGAATGCGAGTGCTGCACTTGCGGGAATCGACCCGGTTCGACAATCGAAACACTATACGGTGGAAGAGTTGGCGCGTAGTTGCGAGCGGGATGATAACCGGGTGGTGGCTCCGCATGAAGACGGGTTTGTGGTTCAAGTCGACTTAAAGAGCGGTCGGCACCAAGCGGTGTACATCATGCCGCATACGTTGCGCGATGGCGCGGAATTGATTCGGGTGTTCACGAAATGCGGTGCGCCTACGGATCAATCGCTCGAATGGGCGTTGCGGGCGAACAGGAAACTGTCTCAAGGCGCGCTTGCCATCGAAAAGAACGACGGCAAAAAGGAATTCGTACTGATCAATTGTTTTCTCGCGACGGAACTGACCCCGGTAGAAATTAAGGACGCGGTGAAACGGATCGCGTTTTATGGCGATTGGGTTGAAACGAAACTTTCGGATTTGGATGAATTTTGATGAGTAATCAAGTGGCGTTAGTGGCGGATATCAGAGCGGGTAAATGTGTGGGCGCGGTGTTGGGCGATGTTGACCTTTCGGGTTGCGACTTGTCCGGCGTGGATCTGACGGCGGCTCGGTTGTCGGGGGCGAATCTGCGCGGTGCCAACCTTTCGGGTGCGACGTTGCGTGAGACTATGTTCGATGGAGCGGATTTGCGTGAAGCGAATTTATCGGGTGCAGACCTCGAATTCGCAGTGTTGGGTGCGGCGGATGTTTCAGGCGCAAATTTAAGTGGGGCGAATCTAAAGCGATCAAATTTAGTGGGTACGAGGGGGCATGGGACGAATTTTACGAAATCGGAATTGTATTATTCGCGGCCGGGCTGCGCGGATTTCGAGGGTGCGGATTTCACCGGTGCGGATGTCACCCGCGCGATTTTTCGCAGGGCTAACTTGAAGAATGCGATTCTTACGAACACTAACGGTCAAGCAAATTTTGATCGGGCGAACTTGGAAGGTGCGCAACAATGATTGTTAAGCAGTTTATGTTGAATGTGATCGAGGCGAACGCATTCGTCTGTACGTGTGAAGAGACGCGGGAAACGATGTTGGTCGATGCAGGAGAGTGGAATCCGGCGATTCCCGCGTATCTGGAAGCGGAAAATCTGACCTTAGACAAGATCTTCATTACGCACAATCATGGCGATCACACCGCCGCACTACCGGAAATACTCAAAAAATACGACGTGCCCGTCATCGCAAGCCTTCCTAAAATCGAAGGCATCAAAACGGAATTGGTCAACGAAGGCGATACCGTCGAATTCGGTCGATACTCAGGCCGCGTCGTGCGCACACCCGGTCACACACCGGAAGGCGTCAGCCTCATCTTTCCAGATATCGTCTTCGCAGGAGATGCACTGTTCGCGGGCTCCGTCGGCGGCACCACATCAGACGAACTCTACGAACAACAACTTAACGCCATCCGAAAAAAACTGTTCACCCTACCGACCGACACCAAAGTCTACGTCGGCCACGGCCCAGCAACCACCATCGCCATCGAAAGCCAACACAACCCGTTCTTCGTCTAATTTACGTTCTCTTTGGAAAAAGAGAACGTTCCACACTTGCTCCGCAAGTGTTCGAACAAAGAGAAATCAGATGCGCCTTCGGCGCGGGTTCGCTTGATTCTCTTCCCCGGAGACCGATGAGATTGCCGCGGTCGCCTGGGGCTCCCTCGCAATGACGGTTAGTACAATTGGAGCAATTATCTAATCCGTGTAGATCCGTCCAATCCGTGTCATCCGTGTTCTATTTGGAGATGACGGCCGCCGCCAAATAATCGCGATTGAGCTTAGCGATGTGCCGCACACTTATCGCCTTCGGGCAGGCGGCTTCGCATTCGTAGTGGTTGGTGCAATTGCCAAAACCGTCTTTGTCCATTTGTTCGACCATGTTTAGGACGCGTGGATGTTTTTCCGGCTCGCCTTGGGGGAGGTAGGCGAGGTGGGAGGCTTTTGCGCCGACGAATAGCATGGCGGAGGCGTTGGGACACGCTGCGACACACGCGCCGCAGCCGATGCATTGTGCGGCGTCCATTGCGTTGTCGGCTTCTTCTTTGGATACGGGGATGGCGTGCGCTTCGGGGGCTTGGCCGGTGCGGACTGTGATGAAACCGCCGGCTTGCATGACACGGTCGAATGCGGTGCGGTCGACCATGAGGTCTCTGATGATGGGGAACCCTGCGGCACGCCATGGTTCGATGGTGATGATGTCGCCATCTTCGAAGCGGCGCATGTGTAATTGACAGAGGGTGGTCTCGCTGTCCGGGCCGTGGGCTTGGCCGTTGACGACTGCGCCGCATGCACCGCAAATGCCTTCGCGGCAGTCATGATCGAACGCTACGGGCGCGACGCCTTGTCGTTCCAATTCGGCGTTTAATACATCGAGCATTTCGAGGAATGACATTGCTGTATCAACCTCGTTCATCTGAAATAGTTCGAAGTCGCCTTCGGCGTTCGATCCATTCTGCCGCCAGATGCGGAGCGTTACATCGATCTTTTTACTCACTTGTAACTCCGTTGTGCGAGTTGCACGTCTTGGAATTGCAATGGTTCTTTGTGGAGGGTTGGCTTCTCCCCCACTCCCTCGAATCCCCAGGCTGCGACGTAGGCGTAGTCTTTGTCGTTGCGGAGTGCTTCACCTTCCGCTGTTTGATGTTCTTCGCGGAAATGGCCGCCGCATGATTCGTTTCGGTGGAGCGCGTCTTGCACCATCATTTCGGCGAATTCCATGAAGTCGGCTACGCGGCCTGCGCGTTCGAGTGTTTGATTCAGGTTGCTCCCGGAGCCGGGGACATTGACCTCTGCCCAAAATCGTTCGCGAATTTCCGGAATGCGCTGCAGTGCGTCCTTGAGACCGGCCTCGTTGCGTTCCATGCCGCAATTGTTCCAACACAACAGGCCGAGTTCGCGATGGAAATCGTCGACCGATCGCGTGCCTTTGGTGTCGACCAACTTTCTAGTTTTGTCGACCGCTTCCGCCATTGATGCTTTCACTTCCGGCGCGTCGTCCGCTACGCCGTTCAACGTCGTTGATGCGATGTAGTGTCCAATGGTGTAGGGGATAACAAAATAGCCGTCGGCCAAACCTTGCATGAGCGCGCTGGCGCCGAGGCGGTTTGCACCGTGATCGGAAAAGTTCGCTTCACCGAGCACGAATAGGCCGGGCAGATTGCTCATGAGGTTGTAGTCCACCCACAGACCGCCCATGGTGTAATGCACGGCGGGGAAAATGCTCATGGGGTCCTTGTATGGATTGGTGGCGGTAATGCGATCGTACATTTGGAACAAGTTGCCGTAGCGCGATTCGATCGCGTCTTTGCCCAAGCGTTGAATCGAATCACGAAAATCGAGGTAGACGGCCATGCCCGTATCGCCGACGCCAAGGCCCGCATCGCACATCGATTTGGCATTGCGTGAGGCGACATCGCGCGGGACGAGATTTCCGAACGCCGGGTATTTTCGTTCGAGGTAATAGTCCCGGTCCGCTTCCGGAATATCGTTTGGTGACCGTTTATCGCCCGCCGCTTTCGGCACCCAAATCCGCCCATCGTTGCGGAGGCTCTCGCTCATCAGCGTCAGTTTGGATTGGTAATCGCCGTGGACGGGGATACACGTGGGGTGGATCTGTGTGTAACACGGATTGGCGAATAGTGCGCCTTTTTTTGCAGCGCGCCATGCGGCAGTCACGTTGCACGCCTTCGCGTTGGTGCTAAGAAAAAAGACGTTGCTATATCCGCCTGTCGCGAGGACTACAGCGTCAGCCGTATACGATTCGACTGCGCCGGTGATGAGGTGGCGACAAACGATTCCGCGGGCCGCTCCGTCGATAACGACTAACTCGAGCATTTCACGTCTTGGAAATAACGAGACTCCGCCGTTGTGTACCTCTTTCATCAGCGCGCTATACGCGCCGAGGAGGAGTTGCTGTCCGGTTTGACCACGCGCGTAGAACGTGCGGCTGACTTGCGCACCGCCGAATGATCGATTCGCTAATGCGCCACCGTATTCGCGGGCGAACGGGACGCCTTGCGCCACGCATTGGTCGATGATATTAACGCTTAACTCCGCAAGCCGGTAGACATTTGCTTCCCGTGATCGGTAGTCACCGCCTTTGACGGTGTCGTAGAAAAGACGGTACACACTGTCGCCATCGTTTTGATAATTCTTTGCTGCGTTGATACCGCCTTGTGCGGCGATGCTGTGCGCGCGACGCGGCGTGTCATGCGTGCAAAACGAAAGGACTTCGTAGCCTAATTCGGACAAGGATGCCGCAGCAGATGCGCCTGCCAACCCTGTACCCACGACAATGACGCGGTGTTTGCGTTTGTTCGCAGGATTAACCAGTTTCAGATCGAATTTGTGCCGAGTCCATTTATCAGCAATGGGACCGTGCGGCACTTTTGCGTCGAGTATGATTTCGCTCACTGCATAATTCCTAAACGCCTATACCGGCGGGGTCCGGACGATGAGTACAAAGAGGGGAATCGAAGCGAATCCCACTGCTACCACGGCACCGATTGCGATGCTGGTGCGTTTGATGAGGGGTGTATATACGGGGTGATTGATGCCCATTGTTTGAAATACGCTCTGGATCCCGTGGCTGAGGTGCATGCCGACACAACACACCGCGATCACATAGAAAAGGGACCGCCACCAGACCAGATATGAATTCCACACGAGGCCATAGAGACCGAGGCTTTCGCCATCGGCGACGCCGGGGACTACAGTCGTTGGGCCGGTCTTTTCCGGCAATGTGAAATCGCCGATATGGATAAACAGGAAAAAGAAAACGAGCAAACCGGAGTAGATCATCGTCTTCTTTGCCCAGGATGTACTACCGAAATCGTTACGAACGGCATACCGCGATCCACGCGCTTCCCGGTTTTCCAGGACGACCAGAATCGTGAAGTACACATGGAGAAACGCGAACAGAATGAGGCCTGCCCTCGGCAACCACTTGAGTTCGCCTAGCTTCTCGAATTTTTCTGCGTAGCCGTTGAACGCTTCCGGTCCGAGAAAAATCAGCAAATTGCCCGAGAGATGAAACACGACAAACCCGGCAAGCCCGAGGCCGGTGATCGCTACGATCTGTTTCTTGATGATCGAAGCACCAAGCAGTCTAGTAATGGTGGCGGACACAGTGCGCTTCCTTCGTACCTACTACTACCGAATAATATGCGCTCTTCAGCGATCTGGCGGCGGACTATCCGGTGATTATGAATCAATCGGCGATGCGCGGCAAGAAAACGATTACCGACTGATTAACGCAATCCAATGGCCTTGGGTCGGCGTGGTCAGCGAGACGCCTGGGACATTAACAAATGGTGTTTCATCCGACCACTTAGCGTTATCGATATCCAGCCACACGTACCGACCACTCGTCGTGCCCTCTTCGAGCTCAACCTCGACACTTCCGCCGTTTGGGAAATAAATGATCGATGATTCGGACGGGATTGAGGACAAGTACGCCTCGTTGTCACTGCGATTGGTTAGTCGTTTCGATTCAGTATCGGGTGCAGCGCGAGTGAAATCGAACTTACCACACAATGTCCTGGCGCTCTTTAGGTGCGTCTGCGCAATTTCGCTCAATCCGATTCCAGCGTCAGGCCGGTGAAACCGTACCGAAGCGGCACCCCCGATTAGCCCTCGCCAAAAGCGCTCAACACCATCACGGGTGCTTCCGAATTGTCCCCTGTCCGCTCCGTAGATTTTCACCTTGTTCAAGGGGCGCGGCGCGTCTTTTACGGAATGCAGCGCCCATTGTAGATTGTCCCAATGCGCCTGTCCCTTTTGATGATTGTTCTGCGACACGTCCGCGAAATCGTACCGCTCCGGACGGCCAAGCGTACGCTGATGCGTTGGGCTGCGTAGGTTCCAGTCGTCCCACATCTCCGTGACGTTTACATAGACGCCCGCCCCCCGCGCTTTGGATTTGATGTGCCGCGCCCAATACGCCCCCCACTCTTCGGCGCCGCTCGTTTCGTTGTCCATGCAATAAAGAACATTCGGATACTGCAACGAAACCGCGAGTATCCGATCAACATGTGCATGTTGATACCGCAATAACAGCTCGTTGTTCTTCAACTCCGGGACGGAATAGAAAAACGGATTCTCGTTCGTGCCCGGATGATTCGGGTAGTGATTTTTGAGGCCCGACGATGTAGTCGTATAGGTCGTGTTATTCACCGGTCGATACGGGTTTCGTTCCCAGATATCACGCGCATAATCGAAACGGTCCCACATCTCAATTTGCACAATGATGTCCCGCTCATACGCCAGCTGTAAACACTGATTCAATCGTTCGTAATACGCGGTGTTGGGTACATCGAGATCAAATCTCCCATCAATCCCTTTAGCAAACGGCCAAATGTCACCGTCATCGCGCGAGCTCATCGTGTTGCGGATGTAGTTTCCGCGGACCTCGGCCAGCGTATCGAGGTGGGATTCGATGTCCGGTATTTGGAAGAGATTGTCTTCACGGGATCCACCGAGCAGTACGACGAGCTGGCCACGGTATTGCCAGTATCGTGGGTTTGATTTGTAGGGTTGTATGGCATCCGACGTGTCAAACTCGACACCGTGCGCTGCTGTGCCGAAGACGACCAAGACGCCGAGTAGTCTTGATGCTTTGCGGATCACGGACGACAACCCCGGAGTTTCGGGCCCAACTCCGTCGGCAGGTTTTCGTAGGCGGTTTCAATCCAATCGCACAACAACGGTCGCGTATCACGTGGGTCGATAATTTCCTCAATTCCGAACGCTTCCGCTGTCCGCAATGGCGACATGTATTTGCGTAGGCGGTCTTCGATTTCACGACGGTGGGCATCCGGATTTGCGGCAGCTTCGATTTCGCGGCGATATGCGGCCTGGACGCCGCCTTCTATGGGGAGCGATCCCCAGTCGCCGGATGGCCAGGCATATCGGAGATTGAGTCCCTGCGTGTTGCCGTGACCACCGCCCGCGACGCCATAGACACGCCGCAAGAAAATCGAGCACCACGGCACTGTCACTTGATAACACGCGGCCAACGCGCGTGATCCATAGCGCACCGTACCGGCGCGTTCGGCTTCGGGTCCGATGAGGAAACCAGGGTTGTCGACAAAATTGACGATGGGTATGTGGAAGGTGTCGCACATATCGACGAACCGAATCATCTTTTCGCTGGCTGGGGCATCGACCGCTCCGCCGAGTTCACGTGAATCATTTGCCATGACGCCAATCGAATAGCCGTCAAGTCGTGCGAATCCTGTGACGAGTGGGGTGCCGTAACCAGGCGCGATCTCGAAAAACGATCCTTGGTCTACGATTAGATCGAGTACACGCCGAACATCAAACGTGCGTCGCTTGTCTCTGGGAATGATGGAGATCAGTTCTTCCTCGCGACGATTGGGGCTATCGTTCGTTGTTGCACGAGGCGGAAGTTGCCAGACGTTTTGAGGCATGTAGGAGAGATAGCGTCGGACCATTTCAAATGCTTCATCTTCGGTGTCGACTTCGTTATCGACCGCGCCGCTGCCGTGTGAGTGGATATCCGATCCGCCGAGGTCTTCTTTGTTGATTGCGTGGCCAATTCCGCGTTCGACGACGGGCGGCCCCGCGACGAACAGCTGGCTGGACTCCTTCACCATCAATGAAAAGTGCGACGTGGCTACGCGGACTGCGCCGAGTCCCGCGACCGATCCCATGCAAGCGGCAACCACAGGCACCGCGCTCATGAGCGCGACAACCGTGTCCCATCCCGACATGGCGGGCACATACGTGCGTCCGATCATTTCGAGCGTCTTGACGCTTCCGCCCCCTCCGGTACCATCCACGAGCCGTATCATGGGCAGGCGCAATTCAAGCGCCATTTTCTCGCAGTAACTCATCTTGCCACGGATGCCGGCATCCGCCGCACCCCCTCGAATCGTGAAATCATCTCCGCCGACCATCACCTTTCGGCCGGTGATGCGACCGGAACCGAAGATGAAATTCGCGGCCATGAAATCGATGAGCTGGCCATCCTCGTCATACTCGGCCTTGCCCGCGAGGGCACCCACTTCGTGGAATGTCCCATCATCGAGCAGGCGATCCATCCGTTCACGCACCGTGAGTCGGCCATTGTCGTGCTGCCGCTGAATGCGATCGGTCCCACCCATTTCTTGAGCTAACGCTTCTCGACGTCGGAGTTCTTCTATTTCGGGTTCCCAGGTCATAATATAGCCATCATCCTTGGTTAGAGCGGCATTATAGAGCGCAATACCCCGAACGACGAATTGGCATTCGGTGTGGGATGGAACCTCTGGCCTCAAAGCGGTGTTGTATACTTCGCACGCGAACTTGTGCGTGTAGTGAGGCATTGCAACTCTAGCTAAAAAGGAACACTTCGTGAGCACACCTCTATTGGAACCTCTCGGTCGTGATGCGTGGGATGCGGGTAAGGCCCGGCACCTGCTCAATCGCGCAGGATTCGGCGTTCCTCGCAGCCGTTGGGAAGCGCTGACAGATAAGGGCGTAGAAGCGGCCGTGCAGGAACTGGTGTTCTACGAAACGCAGTTCGAGTCTTCGGCCAAGCCCAGTCTCGTGCTCGATAACCCGAGCCGGAGCGAAACGCGCGAAATGTACGGCGATGCCGATGAAGAAGCGCGACGGGAAATTCGCAATGAACGTCGCAAAGAAGAGCGAAAGTCACTTAGCCAGCTCAAAGGTTGGTGGCTGAATCGCATGTCCACGACGAAGCGTCCGCTTCAAGAGAAGTTGGCACTCTTTTGGCACGGTCACTTCGCGACTTCGGCGCAAAAAGTACAGCCGCCTCTTCATAATTGGCAGGTCAATGATATCGCGCGTAAAAATGCCTCGGGCAATTTCAAGACCATGACGATCGAGATGGGGCAATCCCCGGCGATGCTGCGGTACCTCGACAACAATCGTAGTACCAAACGAAAGCCCAACGAAAACTGGGCTCGCGAACTCATGGAACTGTTCACCATGGGTCAGGGAAATTACACCGAGGACGACATCAAGAATTCAGCGCGCGCTTTTACGGGCTGGAATTGTGACCACGAACGGTTTCAGTATCGAGAAGACCAGCACGACTTCGGATCGAAAACATTCATGGGCCGCACCGGTGATCTTGATGGTTGGGATATTGTCGACATTATTTTCGAGCAACCGGCAACCGCGGAATATATCGCAGGGGAACTTTGGACGTATTTCGCCTACGAAAACCCGGAACCGGAAATCGTATCCGAGTTGGCAGCGACGTTGCGCGACAACGATTACGAAATGAAACCGATGCTCGAACAACTGTTCGCATCGCGCGCTTTCTATAGTGACAAAGCAATCGGCACCCAGATTAAGAGTCCTGCACAACTCGTTATTCAGCTTTGTTCCGATTTGGGTGTAGAAGAACCGCCGTACGCTCTGATGAATTCGGCCATGCGTCAATTAGGCCAGGACTTGTTCTACCCACCAAACGTCAAAGGGTGGGACGGCGGTCGGGCGTGGATTAACGCCAATGCATTGCTTTATCGATACAACCTTCCCGGCACACTCATCTCCCCTCGGGCGACGCGGAATGACCGCATGCAACAGAATAAGCGCAAGCCCGCGAAAGCGGACGAATCGATGAAGATGGAGCGCAAACCGAATCGTCCCGTGCCTTGGGATGCGAACGCATTTTTCAGCCAGTTTGCATTCGAGACCGTCGGCGAATGTGTGGATACGATGAGCACTTACTTTCTCTCGGTACCCTTGTCACCTGCGCAACGGGCGACCATTGTTGAGGCGATGGACGCTCGCGAACAAACCCCCATGACACCGAACAGTGTGAGTGGCGTGCGCATGCGCACTGCGCTGCACTTGTTGACCAGTAGCGCGGAATACCAACTCTGCTAACCCATTTCGTTCGAATTAGAGGAATCACAAATGCACATTTCCATGAGTCGTCGGCAGTTTCTTAAGAGTAGCGCGCTGTTCTCCTCCGCGGGCTTAGCGCCGATGTTTCTTACCCGATCCGTTTCCGGCGCGACGATTCCAATTAGTGGGTTCAAAGATGATCGCGTGTTGGTCGTCGTCCAATTATCGGGCGGTAACGACGGACTCAACACCGTCGTGCCGTACAGCAATGACGAGTATTACCGCAACCGGCCTTCGATTGGTCTGAAGGATGATCGACTCCTGAAGATTAATGATGACTTGGCGTTTAACGATAAGCTCAAGGGCCTGATGAGTCTGTACGGCGATGGTAAGCTCGGCCTCATTCAAAATGTGGGGTACCCGAATCCAGACCGGTCCCATTTTCGTTCGATGGAAATATGGCATACGGCGAGTGATTCCGATGAATATGTTGGGTCGGGATGGATTGGCCGCTATTTCGACAACACGTGTTCCGGTACCGCGCGACCGCAAGCGGGCGTCGCGATCATGAACGAACGCCCCCAAGCATTTGACGGAGATGAAGGGTTCGGTGTCGTGTTCGACCGGCCAGAACGATTCGGTTGGCGTGAAGGCAAGGGCGGCGACACCACGGATCGTTTTACCCAGCTCAATGAACAGAATCAGGCCGGTAATCCGACCCTTGATTTCCTACAGCACACCACCTCGAACGCGATTATGAGTTCACAAGAAGTGAAAGAAGCCGCCAATCGCGCTGGATTCGAAAGTAATCGAAAAGGCCGAAACGATCCGCTTCAGACGGTCGCGGGCCTCATCAAAGGCGATCTCGCAACGCGAATATTCTACGTATCGATGGGCGGGTACGACACGCACGCCGGTCAATTGGGCAAACACGACAGCCTGCTAGACGGTTTCAGCTCCAGCCTCGCGAAGTTTCAAGAAACGCTCGAAAATGAAGGGCTCGCAGACCGCGTGCTGACCATGGTGTTCTCCGAATTCGGACGACGGGTCGGTCAAAATGCGAGTGGTGGAACCGACCATGGGACTGCGGCACCTATGTTCTTAGTTGGTAAGAATGTGCGTCCGGGTATTCATGGTGCGATGCCGGATCTAACGGATCTCGACAAGGGCGACCTGAAGTACCAAATCGATTTCCGCAGTGTGTATGCAACGGTCCTTGAAGATTGGTTTGAGACGGATTCCGCTACGGTTCTACAGCACCGGTTCGATACACTGCCACTCATTGGATAGCCGCACACCTTATTTCTGGTATACTTGCGTGCACGAATGGTTCGGGGGAACCGATTTGGGGGGACGATGCGCGTACTCGTGGCTGAAGATGATGCCGTTTCACGTAAGATTCTAGAAGCCAGTCTTCGCCGATGGGGGCACGATGTAATCGCCGTAGACAATGGTGATGATGCTTGGAGAATTCTAACCGGAGATGACCCGCCTCGCATCGCAGTGATCGATTGGATGATGCCGGGCCTTGACGGCCCCGAAGTCTGCGAACAATTACGAAAGCGTGAGAATCAGCCGTTTACTTTCGTACTCATTCTCACGGCCAAGGACAACACGAACGACATCGTGAGTGCGCTCAATTCTGGCGCAGACGATTACTTGACCAAGCCCTACCACCCTCAAGAATTACGATCGCGATTGGGTGCCGGCATTCGTCTGGTCAACTTGACGCTTGAGCTTGAAGATGCGAATCGCAAGTTATTCGAGGCCGCGCACACAGATTTTCTGACCCACATTCCGAACCGTAGCGCAATTCTTGCGCGGCTCACCGATCAAATCAGCCGGTCCAAACGCTCGAATACGCCTTTCGTCGTCGCGCTTGGCGATATCGATCATTTCAAGTTGTTTAATGACGAACATGGACACAAGACCGGCGATGACGTGCTGATTCAGGTGGCAGAACGACTTGAGGACGTTAAGCGCGAATATGATGCTGTCGGTCGGTATGGCGGTGAAGAGTTTCTGCTCGTGCTTGACGATGTGGATGAAGATTCCATCTTGCCGGTTGCCGACCGGTTCCGTTTGAGTATTTGTGAAAAACCGATTGAAAGTGATGGCCAGTTACTGCGCGTAGCCATGAGTATCGGTGCCCTCTGGGTACCTCCGGAAAACGCGCTTGGCGTCGATATCCTCCTCCACGAGGCGGACGAATTACTCTATCGGGCCAAAGCGGAAGGCCGGAACCGGTGCTGCGTTGACAGTTGTCTCATCGTGCCTGACGTTCCTCGCGTTCAAAACGGCTAGCCCAATCACTTCCGGCACCATTCCCCCACTCGGCCATTCCGCCTAACTCTTTTCATTTAGGTATGTTACAGCATATTTTTTTGATTCGTATTGGTGGCGAGCGTAATTGACAACCCACCTATCGAAATGTAGAATAAGCTTCTCATTCGTTCAGCATACTTAACAAAGGGAATCCTGGATGACCAAATCCATAAACGATGGGTCCTATTGGCGCGAATTTGAACGGAATGACATCACCCATTCCGCGGCGCATTACCTCATGGCCATCGACGCCCTACGCGAAGAATTCGGCTATGCACGTGTGACGGATGTCGCGGATATGCTCGAAGTGTCACGCGGTGCGGCATCCATGTCGTTGACGCAACTTAAGAAACGCAGTTGGGTGAAAGAAGATGCACATCGTTTCTTGTTGTTGACGGACGAAGGCCGTTTTATGGCCCAATTGGTTGAGCGAAATTTTCAGATTCTCTCGAAGTTTTTTCAAGAAGTTTTGAACGTTCCGAAAGAAGTGGCATTGAGTGACGCCTGCAAGATGGAGCACTTGATGAGTCTGGAGACTGGTCGGCGTTTGATTGGGCTAATGCGGTTTATTAGCGGAGACGAATCGCGCGAGGCCAAGGTACATGAATTGATCGCGAGCATGCAGACCGCATGCGAATCGAGCGAGGAATGTCCGTTGTGCGACGGCGCCGAATGTTTGTATCCCACAGAATTTACGCCGAGCGATTGACGTATTTGCTACCGAACACAAGTCATTGGAGTGAACCATGATGAATCCGGATAACATGCCACTTGCCTGCTGCGCACAAGGTGAGGCTGTTCGAGTCGAATCGCTGGGTACAGACAGCGCATTTGCGAGCCGATTGCGGGCGATGGGCATTCATGATGGCGTCGAACTGGACGTCGTTCGTACGGGTTCGACAATGATTGTACGCCTCAACCACGGTAGCCGTTTATGCTTGCGTGGCGACGATGTTGCACATATTTGGGTGTCCCCGGCGCGAGCGACATCGCCCGATCCGATGGCGTGGCCTCCTGTCGATCTCGCCTCTGAAAGCCTTGACGCGCGTCATTAAGAGGTGTGCCGTGCGGACCCTCGATCAATTGTCGCCTGGTGAACGTGGAGTGGTCCGCGCGCTGCAAGGTGATTCCATGATGCACCAACGCATTCAAGAAATGGGTGTAATTGAAGGGGCCGAAGTTGAAGTTGTACGGCTTGCACCGTTGGGCGACCCCATCGAAATAAGTGTGTGCGGATACTTCCTTTCGCTGCGCAAGAGCGAGGCCGCGTTGATCGCAATTGAAGAAGCCTCTCCATCAGGAGCGTAAACGCCGCATCCGGCAGTAATCTCATGAGTATCCATTTCGCACTGGTCGGCAATCCCAACGTTGGCAAGACAACGCTGTTCAACGCATTGACGGGTTTGTCACACGTGACCGGCAATTACCCAGGCGTCACTGTCGAGCGGAAAAGCGGCACCATGCGTCTGAATGGTAGTGACGCGAACATCGTCGATTTGCCCGGCACTTACAGTCTCGCCGCGCGGTCACCCGACGAGATGATTGTGGCCGACGTATTGCTCGGTCAACAGCCGGGCGAGGATCCCATCGATGTGGTACTCGCGGTAGTTGATGCGACGAACCTCGAACGCAATCTATACTTACTGTCCCAATTGCGCGAACTGGATAAGCCGGTCGTCGTGGCGCTCAATATGATGGATCTGGCCGAACGGCGCGAAATCACGATCGACGCAAACGCAATGGCGGAAACATTGGGCGTTCCGGTCGTGCCGATCTCTGCGCACAATGGCCATGGCCTGTCGTCGTTGGCGGAGACGCTTATTGAAGTCGCCGAATGCCGCGCCCTCCCTGGGGGCGATGGACCGCAGTGGCCGGACGAACTGCGCCATGAGTGGGAATCGTTGCGCAATGAATTGGGTGAACTGACACCAAAAATTGGGCACGACATTCATCCGATGGAAGCGTTTCGAATCTTGGTGGACAAGGGTGGCTATGCCGAGGAGCGAATGGCGGCCGCACTCGAAGATGGTTTCCTGTCGCGGTTGGACGAACGACGTACTCGTGCAGGATCCGGCGCATCGTTGGCGGGACTGGAAGCCCGTAGCCGCTATGGGTGGATTCACGAAGTCGTTGGCCGTAGCGTACGCAAGCCTTCCATCAGAGTGACGACCGCATCCGATCGAATCGATGCGGTACTCACCCACAAGATCGGCGGGACGGTTATATTTGCAGTCCTCATGGTGATCGTCTTCCAGGCAATCTACGCATGGGCCGGGCCGCTAATGGATTTAATTGATGGCGGAGTCGGTTGGTTGGGCGATACGGTCGCGGCGCAGCTACCCGAAGGCGTGCTGCAAAGCCTCGTTGTTGACGGCATCATTACCGGCGTCGGCAGTGTTCTTATATTCCTTCCGCAGATTCTAATTTTGATGGCGTGCGTGGCGGTGCTCGAAGATTGCGGGTACATGGCACGTGCAGCGTTTCTCATGGATCGGCTGTTGAGTCGGTGTGGACTTTCCGGACAATCCTTTATTCCGATCTTGTCGAGTTTCGCGTGTGCGATTCCGGGCGTGATGGCGACGCGAACAATCCCCGATCGACGAGACCGGTTTGTGACCATGTTGGTCGCGCCGCTGATGAGTTGTTCTGCACGCCTGCCGGTGTACGTATTGATGATTGCGGCATTCGTTCCGAACGAACGTATTCTGGGTGGTCTAATCGGCGTTCAAGGGGCGACACTCTTCGCGATGTATTGCATTGGCATCGGTGTGGCCATACCAGTGGCGTGGATTCTCAAAAGCACATTGCTCAAGGGCGAAACGCCGCCCTTCCTCCTCGAACTACCCAGTTACAAATGGCCGCAGCCGCGCGTAGTGGCGAGCAAAGTTTTACGCCAAGGCCGCGAATTCTTGCGGCGGGCAGGTACCATCATCTTTGCGATCACAATTATCGTGTGGGCGCTCGCATACTTTCCGCATTCGGCTGAAATCGAAGAAGAATTCGCTGCGGAACGTGCCGCACTTGAAGCATCGTTACCCGAAGGCGTCGATCACGATGATGCGCTTTCAGAAATCGACAACCGCCAATCGGCCGCCTATCTCAACAACAGTTACTTCGCGCGCGGTGGCCACCTCATCGAGCCATTGGTTAAACCGTTGGGCTGGGATTGGCGTATAGGCGTCGCGACACTTGCATCGTTTCCCGCGCGGGAGGTTGTCGTCGCAACGCTAGGCACGATCTTCGCCCTCGGGACCGATGTCGACGAGGAATCGGATAGTCTGAAAGCCACGATGAACGCGGCAACCTGGCCCGACGGCTCTCCATTATTTACCGTGCCAGTCGCACTATCCATCATGGTGTTTTTCGCGCTGTGTTGTCAGTGCGGGGCAACATTGGCCGTCATCCGTCGGGAAACGCAATCCTGGCGTTGGCCGGCGTTCACATTCACGTACATGACCGTGCTCGCATATGTCGCCGCATTCATCGTCTACCAAGGCGCGGTCGCGCTTGGCGTCGGAGTAGCTTAGTGGATGGGCAACTGATCGTCGCGGGTGCAATTGTCGCTCTTGCGGGTATCTACGTGATTCGGACGTGGTACCGCAATTGGTTCAGCGCGAACAAACACGGCGCATGCGCGGGGTGCGACTGCGCCCACGAAGCACCAAAACGCCCTGCCAAGTCGATTGATTGATACGCCTCGCGAAAGCGCGTCGATCCCGTGGTTCGCGGATGACCGATTTTGGCAGACTGCTGAACCGTGGTTGTTTCCTGCGCCGTTCTGGACGGTGGCGCCGTACGAAGTCGACTCCATTTTTGAGATTACGGCGAAGCCTGAATCCAGTCGTGTACTAGACCTAGGGTGCGGTCCTGGCCGCGTGGCGCTTCAATTTGCGCGACGCGGTGCGCATGTAACGGGCGTCGACCTGAATCAAGCGTATCTGGACAAAGCGCGCGCATCCGCCGAACATTCAGGACTCGATGCGCAATGGGTCCACGCCGATATGCGAACCTATCGATCGGACGCCGCCTTCGATATCGCGGTTTGCCTCTACAATACGTTCGGCTATTTTACGGACGACTCAGACGATGCACGGGTGCTAGAAAATATATATGAGAGTCTGGCACCGGATGGCCATTTTGTGTTGGATCATTTAGGGCGAGAAATTTGTGAACATGCAATTAGTCTCGACCCCTACACCGAAACCCGCGAAGGATTGACCGTGGTCCATCGCGCCGAATTACGCGATGGCAATTCCATCTTGCATTGTGAATGGGACATCACAAACGGCGAACGACGCGATTCATTCGTGACGGATCAATACGTCTATTCCGTGAAAAACCTCGTTGAACTCGTCAGCAATGCCGGGTTCAAGACGATTGAATGCTTCGGGGGCTACGAACGTTCAGCCTATACGCCCGAGTCGGACCGACTCCTTCTCTTCGCCTCGAAGTAGCGTGTCGCTTTCAACGCATTGACACGTCGTCGCGCCTTGCGTACTCTCTAATTAGCGCGGTTTCTGTTCCCATCGAGGCCGTTCGACTACGCGATTCACTAGATTCTTTGGCCATTGTTACCCGGCATCGGTTGATCGTTCGTTAACCCTCGCCAGGGCACACAGCCGCTTCGGCGGCGGCGGGGAGATTTGCAGATGGCAGAGGCTGTACTGGGTGTCGGCCGCGGAAAAACGCCGCAAGAAATCTTAGCCATGGCGGAAGAACAAATCCTCCGCAAAGAGGGCATTCCGCTCAAGATTCATGCACGCGCTTCCGCCATTGAGCTCCTCGGATCGCGTGACGATTTCGAATCACCACTCAACCACATCATCCTGCGCGCGCACACCAAGGGCAAGACAATCGACAAGATGCGCGAAGTCGCAGCGGATCATGAAGGCGCGTGCGATTTTCGAGAAGAAGACGATTGGTTTGTCCTCGATTGCCGTGATAGTGGGGATGGAGAAGAGGCGTTCGCGGCATTGGATGACTTCGCACACAAAGCGGCCTTGCCCGAAGTCTGGCGTATCGAAGGCGATGAGTTCCGGGTTGAACATATTAGTCCCGAACTGTTGTTCCAAGCGATGATCAAATACAAAGCAAGTGATGCCCATTTGTGTCCCGGTCAGTCGCCGGCGTTTCGCGTGGACAGTGAAATGCATCCCTCCGAACTAATGGGATCGTTATCATCCAAACAGATATTAGGACTGATTCGAGAAATGTGTACGGACCGCGATTGGAAAGAATTCGAAGATCACAAGCAAAACAGTTTCAACTACCATCAAGTCGGTTTGGGGTATACCCGTGCATCTTCGTTCATAAAAGGCGCTGCACCTCACCTTACGCTACGATTCTTGCCGGAGACAATTCCGTCGTTCGATGACCTTCAAATCCCGGCCCATACCATGCAGGAATTGGCGACAACCCATCACGGATTGATCCTCGTAACCGGCATGACTGGTAGTGGTAAATCGACGTCCGTCGCGGCGCTGATCGATTGGATTAATACAAACCGACAATTGCACATCCTGAGCATCGAAAATCCGATCGAATACGTCCACAAGAATAAAATGTCCATCATCTCGCAGCGCGACACGGGTGTTGACGTTGATACATTCGCCGAGGGGGTTCGTGGAGCCTTGCGCCATGATCCCGATGTCATCGTCATCGGCGAAATGCGCGATGCCGACACCATCCGCTCAGCAATCAGCGCCGCCGCGACGGGTCACCTGGTCGTGAGTACGTTGCACGCGAATACCGCCGCAGAAGTTGTAAACCGCATCGTGAGTTTCTTCGACCCGGTCGAGCGTGACCTGGTTAAATTACAGCTCCGCGATTCGTTACGCTGCGTCATTTGCCAACGGCTCGTCCCCAAAGTAAAAGCGGGCCGCGTGCCCGCACTCGAGTTTATGTTCAACGACATCAACGCCATCAACACCGCCATCCTCGCCGGCGATACGGACGCCATCCGAATCGGCATGCAACAAACTGCATCCCACTCAAGAATTTTCGAGGAATACCTCCTCGAGCTCTACCACGAAGGCGTGATCGACCTGGATCACGCCAAAGAATACTGCACCGACATCAGCATCCTCGAACAAATGCTCATGGGCACCTACACCATCCCGCGCCTGGAATCCATTAAAGCCGCGCACATGGGGTCGCATTAGGAAAGACGGAATTGGAGTTCGCACTTTTGGTCCGTCCACGACGGCGGAGTCGAGTCGGACACCGTCGATAACGGATGGCGTGAAGGCGATCTAACGTTTATCGTTGAAAGAACCAAGTAAAGGCACGAGTTTAGGAAGACTCGCCCGAATCAATTTCCGTCACAAAAGTACATGGGTATCAATAGATATTTGTTCCGAATCGCTTCGCGGCTTCGCGGCTTTGCGTGAGGAATCGTTTTGTTTAGCCACAGATGGACACAGATAAACACAGATGGTTGTTCTTTGTGTCCTCAGTGCTTTTGTGGTGAAGCGGTTTCTCGGTGCCTGATACTTCCTGTCGTTCCGAGCGAAGCCGAGGAATCTAGTGACGTGAACAGTGCAATACAATTCAATGAAGAACCGCCAAGACGCAGAGCGCGCCAAGAATGAGGCGACTACACTTTGCGGCTTTGCGTTTCTATGCTCTTCCGTTGAAAAACACGGGGTCGGGTCGTTTCGTTGGTCTTCGCGTAGCGGCGGGTAACTGTGTAGACTCTGTGGTAGGCGGTTTGTATTGATCAGGAAATAGGTGTAGGCAGATGGCTCGTGTTGATCTGACAGATGTAAGTAAGGCATTCGCTGGTGCGGAAGACACGCCGGCGGTTCGAGATGTGAGTTTCTCGGCGGAGGATGGTGAGTTTTTGGTCTTGGTGGGTCCTTCGGGGTGTGGGAAGTCGACGACGTTGCGGATGGTGGCGGGGTTGGAGGATCCGGATTCGGGTGAGATCCGGATTGGTGATCGCGTGGTGAATGATGTGGAGCCGAAGGATCGGGACATCGCGATGGTGTTTCAGAATTATGCGTTGTATCCGCATATGACGGTGTTTAAGAATATGGCGTTTGGGTTGAAGTTGCGGAAGTATCCTAAGGCGGAGATTAAGCAGCGCGTCGATGAGGCGGCGGACATCCTTGGCATTCAGCATTTGCTTGATCGTAAGCCGCGTGCGTTGTCGGGGGGTGAGCGGCAACGGGTGGCAGTGGGACGTGCGATTGTTCGGCATCCGCAGGTGTTTTTGTTTGATGAGCCGTTGTCGAATTTGGATGCGAAGTTGCGGGTGCAGATGCGTGCTGAGATTAGTAAGCTGCATGCGCGTTTGAAGACGACGATGATCTATGTCACGCATGACCAGGTTGAAGCGATGACGATGGGTGATCGTATCGTGGTGATGTTGGACGGGGAAATTCAACAGGTCGCGCCGCCGTTGGAGTTGTATAACAATCCGGCGAATCGATTTGTGGCGGGGTTCATTGGGAGTCCTCCGATGAACATTATTGAGGGGGCGCTTGAAAAGGCTGATGGGGCGCTGTCGTTTCGGAGTGGTGGTGGCGGGTTTTCGATGGCGGTGCATGCGTCGCATCGGGATGATTTGGCGAAGTATGTGGGCAAGCCAGTCGTATGCGGGTTGCGGCCTGAGGCGTTGTCGAATAGCGGTGCGCAGAATGGGTGTAGCTTAAACGCTATCGCTGAGGTGGTGGAACCGATGGGTGCGGAAACGTTTGTTTATCTCAGTGTCGATGGAAAAACAGTCGCGGCGCGGGTGGAAAATCAGGAGCGGCCGACGGTGAATGAAATGTATACGGTGGGTATCGCGAATGATCAGGCGCATTTTTTTGATGCGGATAGTGGCGCGCCGTTGATTGGTCTCGGTTAACTTCTTTGAAAATGGGGACAGTCCACGCGTTACGTTCGTGCCTCACTGCACTTGGGACAGTCCCCATCTCTTCGCAATGACGGTGAGTGCGAGTAGGGCACATGTCCTCTAGCGAAGTTTAGTCTGGGCGAGTGCTTTCCTTATCGCGCGGTGCATTGCTGTTGGTGCTTCGGGGGCGACCCAGCACCAGGTGTGGGTTTCGATGAAGTGTTCTTGGACGGCGGATTCACTGGGGATGTAGCCGGGGGCGGATTCTCCGTAGCCGGCGACGAGGACGGTCGAGTCAGGTCTGAGGCGTTGGGCGGCGAGTTGGTATTCGACGAAACTCTCGGCGGGCATGAGTAGGAATTGAGCTGCGCCGAAATCGATGGCGCAGATGTCGATGGGAATTCCAGCGGCGTGGCGCGCGCGCCAGCTTAGTCCCATTGCGGCTAGGTTGCGGTTGAAGATCGTTGTTGATGTGTTTTGAAGTGTGCGGCGTTGTTCTTTTTCGGTGAAGGCATCGGTGTCGCGTATCGGTAGTGTCAGCGGCACTGATCGAAACTCGACTTGCTGGATTGGGTGCCGCTGTGTTTTGGCCCATGCCTCGCGCATCCCTTGGTACATCCGGTCCGCAAGTTTCTCGCGCTCTGGATCGCTGCCGTCATTGTGTTTTCCCGCGACGACGTCGCCGCTGCATCCGGAGAAGTAGAGGTAAGGCGTATCGGGGATTTCGCGTTGCATCTTTGAACGGGCCATCCCGATGAAGTCGGCAGAGACGCCGCCGCGGCCGTAGTAACTCATGGGATGAACGGCGTACGTCGATAGGGCGGCAACGGGTGTGTCGCCATTCCAGAAGCTGAGCGTGTGCAAGTTGGGGTCGATGAGTCCGACGGGTTTCGCGCGAATGGATTCGTCGGGCGCGGAGCTGTTGCGTCCGAATGTCGCGTCGCCGGACTCGGAGATGATACGGCGATTGGAGGCGACTCGTTCGACTTCGGCGGTACCGACGCCGTAGTGGGTGGCGGGTTGGGCACTTGGTAGCGCTTCCTCAACGGCGCGCGCGGAACGGGAGATACATTCTCGGACGAACACAGTGTCGCAGAGACTCTTTTCGAGTCCGGCTTCGTCGAGTAATCGCTGTGCGGCGAAGTCGACGACGGGGGTGTCGTGCTGATGAATCGCGGCGAGTAGCACACGTTCGCGGGTTGTTTCTGCTGCTTGCGCGATCGCGTCGCGCCATTCGTCGTAGGCGTCGTTTCGGATTTCACACCAGTCGACGGATAACCACACGATGGGTTCCGCCGGTCCAAGAAGCACGATGCCTTGCGCGTGGAGAGGGTCGATGATTTCCTTCGCAGGCGCGATGCCGCCGCCCATGAGGGCGTGTCCGATGGGTACAGTGACATCGATTTCAAACGTCGCGACTTCGTAGGTGTCTGCAAATGCGACGCTGGCGATGCAACTTGCGGCAAACAGTGTGAGGTACGGGCGAGAGTTGACAAAGGTGCGCATTGCGCTATTCCCCATTGACCTTAATACGTGCGATAAATGTAGCGCCGGTAGCGCCGCGGGCACGGTAGTCGTCATTCCAGACGCCTTCGGAGACGGTGACCCAGGCTTCGTTCTTGTTGATGACATTCGCGCCGAAGTTGCCCATCGCGCCGCCTCGTTCCGGGATGAGGACGACTTCCGTGTTCCGAATCGTTTGCAGTTTTTCCGTATCAACTTCGGACATAAACAGGGGCGCGCGGTTGCGCATGATGTGATCGTTGTTTGCACCGCGTCGGGTGTAGGCGAGATAGAGTTTGCCGCCAATGGTGACCCAATGTTGTTGGGTGTTGTAGCTACCGAGTTCTTGGCCGTCGTCAAATGTCCATGGCTTGGGCGGTTCGTAATTGAGGCCGTCGTCGCTGGTCGTGACGTAGGCTTTTTGATCGTTGCGGAGGGTTAGAAAGAATCGATCGTTGAACTTTATGAGCGATGGTTCGACGAAGCCGCGTTCGACGTCTAGCGACAACTCCTCGCCGTGTTTAACGTATGACAGGGTTTCGCCGTCGAACCGGCATTGCACGATTGTGGCGTGATGAGCTTTTTCATCGGCGCGACGAAAATACATAGGGACTAATACGTCGCCATCGTCGCGCACGTGCCATTGCACACAGCCAGGGGTGACGAGGTAGAACTTGCCGGCTGGGTCGGGCATGTCTACGAATTTCCACTCAGACCATGAATCCTCCTTTGGATCGTAGACCGTATAGGCCGCGGCATGGGATTGGGGCTTTTCGTAGACTTGTACGCCATCGCGGTAGCGGACTTTGACGCCGATGGCGATCAGTTTTCCCGAAGGCGCATGCCAGCCGGGTGTGACATCGCATACTGAAACGGTGACGTCGGGCGCTTCGTCGCGCCACGCTAACTCAGGACGTGGATCGGGATCAGTCCATGTCGCACCGTTGTCGCGGCTGTGCATGACGTAGAGCCCGGAGTAGTAGTCTGACTTTTGAAGATGTTGTTGTATTGTCATCACGATGTGGCCATCGCTATCTGGGATGGCGCACGCGCGTGGATGGAACCAGAGGGATTTTCCGTCGTCGTGTTCGAGGATGATTTGTTGATCGATGGAGATGCTTGGGGCATCTTGGGCGGCACTTTGAACTGTGAGTAGTGTTAGGCTGATAGCGATTGTTGTTACGTGGAAGGCGCGACAATTCATTTTGTTTTTCCCTTTTTGACAGGATAACAGGATGGACAGGATTGGTGGTGGAATCGAAACTTTCTCCCGTCTATTCTGAAGAATTCATTGGAAGTATTCTCGTGGTGGCGGCTCGGCGGGAGCCTCGCCCTCCCGAAGGAGAGCTTAGTATGACTTGCTTGATGATTATGGCCGCACTGTTGAGTGGGCCCGAGTTGCCTACGGTGTCGGATCGCGTGCCGGTGTCGATGGACCACTTTCCAACGCCGGTGCATGCCTTTGTCTGGCGGAATTGGCAACTTGTGCCAGCAGAACGCTTGGCGGAAGTGATCGATGTTGACACGGAATCCATCGTGCGGATGGGGCGGGCGATGGGGTTGGACGAGCCGCCTGTGATTTCGGCGGCGATTCGACCGCGGGGCTACATCACGATCATCCGGCGGAATTGGCACTTGCTGCCATATGAACAATTGTTGGAACTGTTGGACATGACGGAGGCTCAACTGGCGTTCGCGTTGCGGGAAGACGACTTTCTCTATATCAAGCTGGGGAGCTTGAAACCGGATTGCGCGCCGTTGCGCTATCAAGATCCGCCCCCCGAAGTATTGGCCCGTGAGGCATCGATTCGGAAACTGTTGGAGAAAACGTTTCCATCGGGGCCAGCGCATTTGGACGAGCCGTTGTTTCAGTTTGTGGAGGATTTGTCCGCACCGTTTACACCGTCGGGTCCGACACCGAAAAGCGATTTTGCACCTAGGTTTTGTTCGTCGTACTTCGCGCTGTTTGGCGACCCGTTGTTGGATGACGATATCGATCCGTATCCGGACGGTTATCTTGATCGGCTCGCGGCTTCGGGTGTGGACGGGATTTGGATGCATGTCGTGCTTTATCAACTCGCTGCGTATCCTTGGGACACTTCGCTGAGCGAGCACTTTGAAAAGCGGCTCGCGCGCTTGGATGCGTTGACGAAACGGGCGCGGGCGCGGGGCATCGGAATCTATCTGTATCTGAATGAACCTAGGGCGATGCCATTGCCGTTTTTCGAGGGACGCCAACACTTGAAGGGCGTCGTGGAGGGCGATCACGCTGCGGTATGTACAGCGGTGCCGGAGGTTCGTGAATACATCGTGGATTCGGTGGCATCTATTTGTCGTGGGGTGCCGGAGTTGGCTGGCTTTTTCACTATCACTGCGTCGGAAAATCTGACGAACTGTTGGAGTCATCATCGTGGGGCGGATTGTCCTCGCTGTTCGACACGGCTGGCGAGCGAAACTATTGCGGACATCAATGCCGCGGTACGTGACGGAATTACTAGGGCGGACAGCAACGCCGAACTTATCGCGTGGGATTGGGGTTGGCGGGACGATTGGGCGGTCGATGCGATTGATGCGTTGCCGGACGGGATTGCGTTGCAGAGTGTGAGTGAGTGGAGCATTCCGATCAATCGCGGCGGCGTGGAGAATAAGGTGGGCGAGTATTCCATCTCTACAATTGGTCCTGGTCCACGTGCGACGAAACATTGGGCGGCAGCGCGGGCGCGCGGGCTCAAAACCATCGCGAAAATCCAGGCGGGGAACACGTGGGAATTGGCTGCGGTTCCTTATATTCCGGCGTTGCAGAACGTTGCACAGCACGCGGCGAATCTACGCGATGCGGAGATTGACGGTATCATGTTGGGGTGGAGTCTTGGGGGGTATCCTTCGCCGAACTTGGCGGTGGTTGCTGAAATTGCCGCGAGCGATGCCGGTGACGTGTCGCCGCATGAGGCGATGTTGCGGGTTGCGCGCGCGCGATATGGGGACGCGCATGCGGAGGCGGTAGTCGATGCGTGGATTTTGTGTAGCGAGGCGTTCAGCGAGTTTCCGTATGACGGTGGTGTCGTGTATCGCGCGCCGCTTCAGGTGGGTCCGGCGAATCCGTTGTGGCGTGAATCGACTGGGTATGCGGCGAGCATGGTGGGCATTCCGTATGATGACTTGAAGGGCTGGCGAGGTCCGTATCCTTCGGCCGTGTTTATCCAACAGTTGGAAAAGGTCGCGGACGGATTCGAGGCCGCTCACAAAGCGTTGGCGACACACGCGGCTGGTGAGGCGCCGGAGTCCTTGAATCGCGAACTTGATGTGACGGAGGCGGCGTCGATTCATTATCGGAGTGTGGCGCAGCAGGCGCGTTTTGTGGAGACCCGAGACCGGCATGAGGCGTCACCTTCTGATGTAACGCGGGAAGCCCTTGTCGATATTGTGAGGAGGGAGCGCGACCTGGCGGTGCGGTTGCATGCGATTCAGTCTCGCGATTCGCGTATTGGGTATGAGGCTTCTAATCACTATTTTTACGTTCCGATGGATCTTGCGGAGAAGGTGGTGAATTGCGAATATCTGATGGAACACTTGTAGTCTCGCGAAGACGTCGGCAACGCAGTCCGGATTCGTGACGAATTAGACATCTATGGGTGGGATGAAGGTGTGTACGAACGACTTAGAGGTGATTTAGAAACGCAAAGGCGCAGAGGCGCAAAGAGTTTTCAGCGCGGATTCTCTGCGCCTTTGCGCCTCTGCGTTTACATTTTTTCGAGTCTTGCTGGTCACTAAAGAAAGGCTGCGTTGATGCAGACATTTACACGACGACTTGCAATAGTATTGGTTAGCCTATTCGGGTTTACCGTTCTAGCTCAGGACGCATCGCCGAATTTTGTCGTTATTGTCGCGGACGACATGGCGTGGAACGATGCTGGGGCGTACGGGCATCCCTATATTCAGACGCCTAACATTGATCGCCTTGCGAAAGAGGGGCTTCGTTTCGAGTCGGCATTTCTTACGACGAGCTCGTGTAGTCCTAGTCGCAGCAGTATTCTCACGGGTCGGTATCCGCACGCGACTCACGCGGGAGAACTTCACCAGCACCTTCCGGCCGATCAGGTCGTTTTGACTGAACTGTTGCGCGACCGGGGTTATCACACGGCTGCGGCTGGGAAGTGGCACCTCGGCGATGCGACGCGATCAAAATTCGATTCGATATTGGCAGGCCGACCGAGTGGCTGTGAGCTTTGGGTAAAGGCGCTCGAGGATAGACCACGGGATAAGCCGTTCTTTTTGTGGTTGGCGGCATTCGATCCGCATCGTCCTTATAAAGAGGATACGATTCCTCGCCCTCACGCCCCAAACGATGCGGTGGTGCCGCCATTTTTGCCCGATAGTTCGGAGACGCGCACGGACCTCGCGCTGTATTACGACGAGATTTCGCGAATGGACGGTTATGTTGGCGAGGTACTTGCCGAACTTGAGCGGCAGGGCGTGGCTGAGAATACGTGCGTTGCATTCTTATCGGACAATGGTCGACCGTTTCCTCGATGCAAAACGACGCTGTATGACAGCGGCATTCGGACGCCATTTATTGTGCGTTATCCTGGCGTTACTCAGCCGGGGTCCGTCAGCACCCGTCTTATTAGTTCGGTCGATCTTGCACCAACCATCGTGGAATTGGCGGATGCCTCCTCCACTTCGCGTCATCAAGGAAAATCGTTCGCGGCGTTGTTGTCGAACCCGGACAGCGAGTTTAGGACGAATGTTTTTGCGGAACATAATTGGCATGATTACTCGGCGCGTGAGAGGGCTGTTCGGTCGTCGCGGTATCTGTACATTCGAAATGAGTATCCGGATCTGCCCGGTACGCCGCCGGCAGATGCGGTTCGATCCATGACGTACGAATCAATGGTGTCCGAGCATGCGGAGGGTCGGCTTGCTGCGGAACATTCTGCGACGTTTACGGTGCCGCGATCGCGCGAGGAATTATATGACACAGAGACGGATCCGCATTCGTTGCGCAATCTTGCGGACGACGAGAAGTACGCGGACACGCTAGAAGAACTTCGTGAAGCGTTGGATCGATGGAAAGTCGAAACGAAAGATGAAGCACCTGCGGTGCGACGCCCGGATGAATTTGATCGGACTACGGGTAAACGGCTCGACGGGGTGTGAAGCATTCGGCGCAGACGACGTTGCTGATGGAAGTTTAGAGCGTTAGCGCCATGCGTCGATGATTCACGACAGTGCCATACTGGTTGGTGTGGTTCGCTATGAGTTCGCGCGTTACACGAAAGCCAAGCCGTTCGTAGAGGGCCTCTGCACGCGGGTTCTCGACAGAGACATCGAGTATCGCAGTAGTGCGACCTAGCGCCTGTCCTTGTTCTATCAGATGATTCATGAGCTTGGCACCAATGCCGTGGCTACGTAACTCGGGCGACACGCCGATGTGTCCGATGTAGTGTTCCCCTTTCTTCGGGAGTTCGAAGAGCTGCTCGATCGACAACCCTCTTCGGATAATACTTACCGATCCAACTCCGTAGAACCCGATGATTTGCGTCGCCGCTGCGATGAAATAGGAGAAGGCGTTGTCCGAACTGAACGCGGTGCCGGTGGCTATAACTTTGCCGTCGACAACCCCAACGACGTGTCCGCGATACCCGAATTCGCCGCCGCCTTTGGGAAAACCGTGCGCGAGAAAGTCCTGTGCCATACCCCGTTTCGCGTCGCCAAAAACATACTCGAACGCCGCAGGCCCTGAACTATAAATGAGCGGAACCGCCGCCTCCACATCGCCTGGTTGTCCTTGTCGAAATTGCACGTCCATTGTCGTCTCCGTCTCTGTAATTTAGGCGAGCATAGTAGACTGGAAAGGGGGGTGTGAGCAATACGATTCACGGTTCATTATGTGCTCTTAGTATCCTCCGATACGAGCCTACAGGCGTCACACCGAAATATGATGGACCGATGCCACGGTTCGTCAAGACGCCAATGGGAACCGCACGAAGGACAGCTTCTATCGCGCTCTGCCTTCCCAGGTCGTCCTTGGTGGCGAATTAGATAGTAATACGTCGGCACACCTGTCAGAGATTCGATTCGCGCACAGACTTCACGCCCTCTTTTCCCAAGGCTAGAATCGTGTTTGGAAATTTCGCGGTATCCAAATCGCTCTCCCGTCTCGCACCCCATGAATAAGCCATAACATCGGCCGTAATCGTGCTCCCAGAATCGCAAGTCATCGTAGTACTTGTCTTTCCACGTAGGCGGAATTTCGTAACCGGGAACATCTCCGAAACATCCACCGCATCGAATCGGCGACTCGGTGTATATACAAGCTAAGAGAATAAGGGATGGCCGGTCCGAGCACATACAGTCAGTAGCGTGTCGATTGGAGAGCTCGGTCCCCAAGATCTCAATGGTCGGCAGTTCAACGCCGCCTTCAACGAGCTTTTCGAACCTTTTACTCACGTAGTCGCTACAATTTTCAATACTAAGGGAATCGCGACGCGGAACGCGAACGTACGCCATTACGCGATCAGAGTCATCGACCAACATCGGTTCGAAATCTAGGATTTGGCCTGTGTGGCGTAGCGCGCTTGTCAGGGCATCCAATTCGTCGAGCAACCAATCGCTCGACTTTTTCTTGTTGTAGTGAAATGTCAATTTCGCGGCATACATTATCTAAAGCCTCCGCATCGGCACTGAGTATGCGCACTCGCCTATCGTGGCCGTTCGAGGGCGACGCGAGACGAGCCTCGCTTGGCCAAAGCGGCGGCAAGCCGCCGCACTCCATATTATCGGCTCTATTGCCTCATGTTGCCTTTCAGATAGTCCGCCGCAGCCCTCACCGTTCCCTTATCAACATCTACGATCTTATTGGCTTCCCGCATCGCGTCATCTGAGATCGCGCCAATCAGGGGACGTAGAGCATCCAGCAGTGCGGAGTCTGCCGAAGCTTTAGGCGAACAGAGCAGCACGGCATCATAGGGCGGTAGCGCATTTCGGGGATCATCTAACACCGCGAGGTCGTATGCCGCGATGCGTCCGTCGGTGGAGAATGCGGAGATTACATCGACCTCGGACTCGGCGACGGCTGAATACATTAGCGATGGATCGAAACTTTTTTTGTCTTTGAATTCGAGACCGTACGCATCGCGCAGCGCGAACCATTCGGGTCGGCTGTAAAATTCGTAGTCGCTGCCCATCACAAGTCTCCCGGCGCGTGCGGCGAGGTCGTCGATCGTCGTGATGCCGAGTGCGCGGGCATGGTCGCCGCGCATCGCCAAGGCGTAGGCGTTCTCGAAACCGAGCGCGCCTACTGTTTCGATGCCGTATTTCGACTTGAGTTCGGCGTCCATTTGCTCAAGTACAGCGTCAGCGCCGGGGTTATCGTCTCGGTGCATGTGGTTCGTCCAAATTGTGCCGGTGTAATCGATGGAACACGAAATGTCGTTCTTGGCCAGTGCTTGAAACGCGACCGTTGAACCAAGGTTTTGCCGAATTTCGACTTCGAATCCTGCGTCTCGCAATGTATCCGCGACGACTTCTGCGAGAATGTATTGCTCCGTGAATCCCTTGGCACCAACGACAATGCGGTTTCGCTTTTCTCCGCCGAGCCAATCGGACGCTTCTGGCCCTAAGCCGATGCCGATGACCATGAGGAGGGCGGCAATCGCGGCTACGCCGAGTTTTAAACTGCGTCGGCTGGCGGCAAGTTCCATCAAAGCAATAAGCCCATCGAGTAGAAGCGCGAGTGCGGCGGCGCTAATGCATCCCAACATGATCGCAGCATTGTTTTGTGTTTGCAGGCCGCTGAAAATGTAGTTGCCAAGACTCGTTGCACCGACGGGCGTCGCTATGGTTGCAAGGCCAACGGTCCACACGGTCGCTGTTCGAATGCCGGCAATAATAACCGGCATGGCGAGCGGCAATTGAACGCGGGTAAGGATTTGGTCCTCTGTCATGCCTATTCCGCGGGCAGCCTCAACGACCGATGCATCGACCTGTTCGATGCCGGTAACGGTGTTTCGCATGATGGGCAGAATGCTGTACATCACGAGCGCAATAATCGCAGCTGAAAAACCGAAGAGGGAGAACAACACGACCATGAACGCGAGAAGCGCGAGACCGGGAATCGTTTGAATCGTACTCGCCGCGAGGAGCAGCACGAAACGCAGTTGAGAATTTCGGGTGGCCGCTAGACCAAGCGGCAAACTAATGATGATCCCCAAGACGATCGCGGTCACCGTCAATAGGAGATGACGACCGAGGTAGTCGGGGAGATAGACCAATTGTTCACGGAAGGCGTCGCTCATAGTTGATCCGCATTCATGAGCGCTTCGACACGGTCTGCGCGGGCCTTGGGCATTGCCATGAGCGATGCGATTCGATCATCGACTGGTTTTGTCAGTACGTCGTGCGGCGTGCCGAATTGGAGAAGTTCGCCCGCGTGCATCACGGCGATGCGGTCGGCCATCAGCAGTGCTTCTGAAACATCGTGGGTGACCATGACGACGGTCAACTCAAGTCGTTGTTGGAGCGCTCGAAATTCGTCTTGAAGTTCGGCACGGGTCATTGGGTCGAGTGCGCCGAACGGTTCGTCCATGAGCATGACCTCCGGGCGTGCGGCGAGTGCGCGTGCGACGCCAACGCGTTGTCGCTGGCCGCCGGATAACTCGCTCGGCATTCGGTGCGCGAATTGACTCGCAGGGAGGCTGACGAGGTCGAGGAGTTCGTTGACCCGAGTTTCGATCTCGCCCGTCGACCAACCGAGTAATTGAGGAACGGCAGCGATGTTTTGGGCAACGGTGTAGTGCGGGAACAGTCCGATGCCTTGGATGACGTAGCCAATCCCACGACGAAGCAGGACGGGGTCATGATCGGAAACCGGCTCTCCGTCGACTTTAATACAACCTTCGTCCAACTCGATGAGCCGGTTAATCATGCGGAGGCACGTCGTCTTACCGCAGCCCGACTCGCCAAGGAGGGCGATCAGCTCGCCCGGCTCCACGAGAAAGGAGAGGTTGTTGACCGCGCGCGTACGGCCAAAATGTTTGGAGACGTTCTCGAATTCAATCATTACGATGGGATGTACACGTTACCCCTGGGAATCCTCCTCTAGTAGCGTTCGGCATGCATCATAGGCGACTTCGAGAACATGTGCCACTTGACCATGTTGTTCTTGATGCGACGCTACGTTGGCGTACGACGATGCTTCGAGGATGGCTCCTGTCCAGCCCTTCGTGTGCCAATACCCTCCATGTGGCAACGCCGGTAATTCAGATCGTTTTGGATCGGGATAGGGAACGACGTACCAATACGGTTCAGCGATTTGCCCATCGCCCGGCGAAAATCCAACATTAATCGAACGTGCCTCTTCAGGATCCAATTCATGATCGAGAGAAACCAACGTCGCCATATCGAAATGATGCGGCCACGTGCGCACCGGCGACGATAACTGTTTGCTATGGAGAAGTTCTTCTAATGCGGTGTGCGCATTGTTGAAATGATGCGCCAGTTCTTTGAACGCTTTCGAGTCACTGCAATCAAATGCAGCGCCTCGAGCGACTGGATGATCGGGCCACTCTTTCGGATCGGGAATCGTTGGCGTATCCTGATCGTGTTTGCCCTTGGAGAATTCCTCTTGCATGGCCGCTTGCACTTCGGCGAGCGTTCTGCCATGCAATGGGATATCAACATCGTCTCCCGGTCTGTTCGGTGTGAGGGAAACCAGCATTCGTTCGAGTTCCAGGGACAGCATCATTACAGGCCCTTCCGTCAAGAGCTTCGAAAATTGTTCGGACTCTTCCGACCAGTGGAGCGATACGTGGGAGAAATCGGGCAACGGCTGGTGGAATACCTTCGCCGGGGCCCCAACCAAATGCGCGGCGAAGTGTGCCTGAAGTCGCGCGTCGAGTAGTCCATCCGCAGAAATCGACCCTGTTCGATTCCACAAATTCTTCGTCGGCGATTCGCCTTTGGAAGATTGATTCGTGTGGCCATTTCCGTCCAATACATTGTCCTCAGCGTGGGGGTCGATCATGACCCTATAGGTACTAAACCACTATATTTAAAGTGTTTACAGCGTTCAATACCCGCATAAACAGAGTGCTAATTAATTCGCATTTTTCCTTGACATGGGTTATACAAGGTGCTAATATTTTCGCATACCTAAGGAGGGCTTTATGCCTGCTGGACACGATGCGCGGCTGAGTCGGCGCGAACGACAAATCATGGAAATCGTCTACCGGAATGGTCGGGCGGCGGCGGCGGAGGTGCTTGATGCGCTGCCGGATCCGCCGAGCTACTCAACCGTTCGGGCCCTTTTGCGCATCTTAGAGGAGAAGGGGCATCTGCGCCACGTGAAGGAAGGGGCGCGATATGTCTATTTGCCTCGAAAAGCGCGGTCGCGGGCAGGACGGACGGCGTTGCAGCAAGTATTGGATACGTTTTTTGAAGGTTCGACAGAAAAAGCAGTGGCTGCGTTGTTGGACCTGAATCAGGAAGAGTTGCCTGAAACCGAGTTGGATCGCATGGCGCGCTTGATTGAAGACGCCCGGCGGGAGAGCTAAGCATGATGGATGCGGGATTAGCGATTGAAGTTGCGGTGAAGGGTGTGTTGGTGCTCACGACGGCGTGCGTGTTGTACGTGTTGATGCGCCGGTTTGCTGCTTCGCAGCGGCACTTGGTATTAGCGGTGGCCATGGCGGGGATGTTGTTGATTCCTGCGTTCGCAGTTGTATTGCCGAACGTCACGGTGCCAGTTCGTGCGACAGCCATCGAACCTGCGCCCCCGGTTTCAACGGGTACCGCATCAGTAATTTCAACGTCGCCTATCACGGGAGCCACGTCGATTGAAACAGGCGGGGACGCACGCGCGGCGACCGCCACTACGGTTGCACCAGAACCACCTACGACTTCAACGTTCTCATGGGCCACCACGCTTGCAATCCTATGGGCGGTCGGTTTCGCAGTATCGCTCGCACCACTTGTAATGGGCCTCCTGGGCATTAGTGCGGTACGTCGCGCTGGACGTGTCCTCGTCGATGAAGAATGGACGGGCGCATTGCGCGCGGCTCGGGTAGGCCTCGGCCTGACGACGCCTGTCACATTGATTGAATCGCCACGCGCACGTGTACCGATGACTTGGGGCGTGTTTCATGCAATAGTCGCGCTACCTGAGTCTGCACAAGATTGGTCGCCACAGCGCCGCCAGGTGGTGTTGTGTCATGAGCTCGCACATATCAAACGGCGTGATTTTCTGACGCAACTCATCGCACGGGTCGCATGTGCCGCGCATTGGTTTAACCCGCTGAGTTGGTGGGCATTGCGTGCCATGAGCTTGGAACGGGAACGGGCTTGTGACGACCTCGTGGTTGAAAGCGGTGTCCGCGCGCCGGATTATGCGGAACATTTACTGCAAATCGTGCGCGATATGCGCGGAGCATCTTTCACGGCGCGTACCGCGATTGCCATGGCAGGCGTTTCGCGACTTGAACAGCGTGTCCGCGCGTTATTGGACGCGACGCAAAATCGTCGAACATTGAGTGTCGGCGGCCGAATTGCCACGGCGTGCGCTGCGCTAGGGTGTGTCGCATTTGTCGCTATGTTGCAGCCGACCGCGGTCGCAGAAGGAGCGAATGACGCGGAAGACACGAAAATTGTCATTCACATTTCTGACGATGACGAAGACGTAAAGCACAATGTTCGCGAGAAGCGGAACGTGCGACGCAATATCAATGAGCGGGGCGATGATCACGACATCGGGGCGATTATTGATCACGTTTCGGGAATTCTTGGCGACATCGATCTCGACGAAATCATCGAAAAGGCGATGGGGGCGTTGGAGCGTGAAGACGTGCAGGAGCACATCGAACGAGCGCTCGAGGAATTTGAAGGCACTGATATAAATGCCGAGATTGAGCAGGCACTCGAAGAGATGGATACCATCGAACTTTCGACCGAGGATATCGAAGAACTAAGAAACGTTGATCGTCACGAAATCCGCCGGGAACTGCGTAAGGTACGACGGCATCTTCGCGACGCGGATATTGATGCGCACATTGATGAAGCGTTGCAGCATATCGAGGAAATCGACCTCGACGCGCACATCGAGACGGCGTTAGATCACATCTCGGAATTGCAGGATTCGCCGGAATGGGAGGAAGCGATGGAAGCGGTCCATGAAGCCATCGGCGACATCGATATTGAAGGCATTGGCGCGATCATGGGTCAACACTTGCAGAATATCGATATCGATATGGAGCCGATCATGGAAGCCACGGCCCGTAAGTTGGATGAGATTGATATCGATTCTATTGTCGAGACGCTGAGTGACAAGATTGAGGATATCGAGGTCATTGTAGAATCCGAGTCGCGATCCGAAACCTCCAGCGCACTCTCCTCACAGGCCGATGTTGATGCGCTGGTCGCTCAGGACAATTTGCGACGAGCCAATTTGCGTCAAGCGAAGTTGAGCGGCATGGATCTTAGGAATAAGAATTTGCGCGGTGCGCGTTTGGCGGGTGCTGATCTACGTGAGGCAAATCTTGAAGGCGCTGATCTACGCGATGCAGACCTTAGCGGCGCAAATCTGCGTGAAGCAAATCTCCGGAATGCGAGGCTAGGCGGTGCGTTGCTCGAGGGGACGAATCTTCGCGACGCCGATCTTACGGGCGTGATTCTCCGTGACGTCGTATTGAACGGTGCGGATACGCGGGGCGCTCAACTCGATCACTGACAAGAACGCTGCTACCGAATCCAATGACCAGTCTTCTACGGGCCGCACACCTGCGGCCCGTTTTCTTTTTCGACTGCGCACCATGTATTACAATGCCGATCACATCATGGCAACTCCGGACCAGAATCATCCAACCATCACGTACCGCCACTGTGAATCCGATTCGGATTACGCGGCGTGTGTTGCTCTGCAAGAGGCGACTTGGGGTACAGAGGACGTCGTACCTGTCACGCTCCTGAAAGCTGCACAAAAAATCGGAGGTATCGCCGCAGGCGCTTTCGAGCCATCAGGAAGAATGATCGGAAGTGTATTCGGCATGTCGGGACTTCACGAAGGGCGACCGACGCATTGGTCACACATGCTCGCCGTTGTGCCGGAAGCGAGGGGCCGGGGCGTGGGACATGGATTAAAGATGATTCAACGGGACGCTTTGTTGGACATTGGGATTGATCAGATCCGTTGGACCTACGATCCGCTTGAATCGATTAATGCGCATTTCAATATCAATGGATTGGGCGCTTTACCGGTCGAGTATGTGCGCGATATGTATGGCGACGGGGAATCCAACCTGTTACATCAAGGCCTCGGCACGGATAGGTTTGTGGTGGAGTGGACACCGAAATCCATCGCCCGCCCAATTTCGTCAAACAAAGTCGAAGGTGCTTCCATCTCTCGCGTAGAAATCCCGACAAACATTCAAGAACTGAAGAAATCGAACCCAGAAGAAGCAATTGCCTGGCGTACGTCTACTCGTGAGGCGTTTCAGAAATACCTCGCGGATGGTTTCGGTATCACTGGTTTTTGCCGATCCGATGAAGGACGGTGCTATTACATCCTGGAGTTGAAGACTTAATGCAATTGGAATCCATCACACTACGCGAAATCCGATTACCATTACGCGACCCGTTCCGCATTTCGTCCGGCGTCACGACTGAACGGCGCATTCTCTTGATTGAAGCGCGTGATGTAGACGGTGCAACGGCTTGGGGCGAGTGCGTCGCGCTCGCTGACCCTAATTATTCTCCGGAGATGATCGATACGGCGTGGACTATCATCCGCGATGTGGTTGCACCGCGGGTGCTGGGTACGACAATTGAAAGTGCGCGTGAGATTCACGCAATGTTGGAAGTCGACTTCCGCGGCAACGAAATGGCGAAAGCGGCAATCGAAATGACCGCGTGGGCGTTGGAAGCGGAGATACTCGGGGTCCCACTCGCCGAGCTATTGGGCGGCACGCGCAAGACCATTGCGACGGGAATCTCGTTAGGGCTCCTTCCCACTTCCGACGCCCTGATTGCGAAGGCGCGGGAGTCGTTGGATGCGGGGTATCACAAAGTGAAGATCAAGATTAAGCCGGGTCAGGATTTCGATTATGTGCGCGAGACGCGCGAAGCGCTAGGGCCGGACGCGCCGCTCATGGTCGATGCGAACAACGCATATACACTCGACGATACCGCGCATCTGAAACAATTTGATTCGTTGGGCCTCATGATGATCGAACAACCGCTGGATTGGGATGACGTGATACAGCATTCAAAGTTGCAACAAGAATTGGAAACGCCGATCTGTCTGGATGAATCAATTACGAGTGTGGCCCATGCACGTACGATGATCGAGCTGGATGCGGGTCGTATCGTCAACATCAAACCCGGGCGTGTTGGCGGCTTTTCAGAATCAATCGCGATTCACGATTTGTGCGAACGAAATAGCATCCCGGTGTGGTGCGGTGGGATGCTTGAGAGCGGTATCGGTCGAGCGCACAATGTTGCGTTGGCGTCGCTGAGCAATTTCACATTGCCGGGCGATCTATCGCCAAGCGCGCGGTATTGGGCACAGGATATTGTTGACCCGGAATGGACCATGGATGCGAGCGGAAATGTCGAAGTGCCGTGGGGCAAACCGGGACTCGGTGTGGAGATCGATCGAAATCGCATTGAAGCATTGACCGTTCGCAGCGAAATTGTCCGGCAAACGTAGTCGGGCTAAACATCTTCCTTACTCTCTCGTCCTAAATGATTATACGAAGGTATGTTTGCTCAATAGGTGCGGGTCTGTAAACGCATATCCTTACATGCAGACCTCAGCTTATACCGTCATTGCGAAGGAGCCCTAGGCGACTGTGGCAATCTCTCATTGGCAGTGTCTTTTAGGACAACGAGATTGCCACGGTCGCTACCGCTCCCTCGCAATGACGGTGCAAAAATGTCCCCCTTCGAAGGGAGATGTTAACCACCGGATAATCTCACTGGAGTACGGCCAGAGACTATCGAGCCCGACTTAGAGTGCTAAGCCTTTCGCGCTTTCATCGCGTTCCAGTGAACACCATTCCAATTTAGCCAGACATCGAGATCGAGATTTTTCTGGTCTGTATCCGTGAGGGTTGCGCCGGTGGCTTCGTATAGTGCGTAGAGTTCTTCTCGGACGCGGCGTTCGCAGAATGGGCCGAGGTCATCGTCCGAGAGATCGGTAGCAGCGGCTTCGTTTTGTACGGCCTCCATTCGATCAATGGAATGTAACAAGTCTTTCGCAGCCGCCAAGGGGTCTGAAACTGTTCCGAAGTGACCGATGTGAACGCTCGTGGCCCCGGTGTCGACGATGCGCTGAACACTCTTACGCGCCTCTGCCGCATCAAAATCGGTCGGCGAAGAGCCGCAAAAAATATAGGGGCGATCACCTTTCTGTAAATCGGGATACGCGATACCAAACGCATCACCAGCAACCACACTGTTCGTTCCGGAGTCGTATACGGAAAAGTGGTGCTTGGCATGCCCGAGCGTATAGAGAAACCGCAACGTACGACTGCTAACGTTCATAGTCTCTTCGTCTTGAACAATACGCACACGCGCTTCGTCGATTGGATCAATCTGGCCATACAACTCGTCGAAGCGCTCCTTACCGTAGACCTGCGTTGCACCCGCGACGAGGCGTGATGGATCGATCAGATGGCGCGCAGCCCGTTCTTGTGCGATGACGGTGGCGTTGGGACAGTGAGCGAGAAGCGCCGCAGTACCGCCCGCATGGTCGAGGTGGACATGCGTGACGATGAGGTATTCGACCTGATCGGGGGTGCGGTCCGCGTTTTGCAACGCCTCAAGTAAATGGGGCACGGCGTGTACGGTGTTGTTGTCGATGAACGCTGCGGTCTCCTCTTCGACGAGTAGGTACGCGGCGCATCTGCGCGGGCCCTCGTAGTGGCAGTCGATGGTGCGGAGTGAATCGAGTGCGGTGTCGATTTTCATTGGCTTGTCGCCCTATAAACGTTTAGATTCTTCACGTGAGTAGACCAACATCCCCCTTGATCCCCCTTCGAAGGGGGACTAAGGGGGATGTTGATTTCCTGTCCGATCTAATTGCGGTACGGACAAGGTTTATCTCTTCCGCGAAGCAAGCTTCGCTCAGGTAAAGCGGTAGCAAGCTACCGCACTCCATATGGTTTGTGTTCGTGATCATGATGCTTGTCTTGCTAACCATTCGGCGATGGTTTGGAGTTTGTTTCGACTGACTTTGATGCCGCCTTCGGGGAGGTGATCAGGCCAGGGGTAGAATGATCGTGGAATTTTATAGCCGGGCAAATGGCGGGATAATGCTTCTGCGATGGTGCGGGCGTCTAGCGAATAGTGGCCTTCCGCTTTTACAAATGCGACGGGGCGTTGTCCGAATTCTTCGTCGGCAACGGGAACGACAATGGCTTCTTCGACGCCGTCAAGTAACGCGAGGAACTTTTCGATTTCTTCTGGTTGAATATTCTCTCCGCCGGAAATGAATTGGTTGTCTCTACGGCCGAATACGGTGAGGCAGCCCTTCGCATTGAATGCGCCGCGATCACCTGTGGCGAACCACGTGCCCTCGATCAGTTCCAAATGGCAGTGATTTCCTTCGACGTAACCTTTGAACAGGCAGTCACCGCGCACGAGAATTTCGCCATCGGGCGAAAGTTTTACCGCGTTCGGATCGAGTGGACGTCCTGACGTCAGTAGTGCTTCAATGGATTCGTTGGGACGTGTCGTCGTGATTTGCGATGCTGTTTCTGTCATGCCGTATGTTGTGTGAATCGGCAGGCGGTTGTCGATCGCGGCGCGAATGAGGGATTCGGGAATCGCGCTACCTCCCAGGAGTATGGCCTTGGTCTTGCGCAGTGCGTTGAGGCCCGAACCGAATTGAATCAGGCGGTAGAGTTGTGTAGCGACGAGTGATAGGTGGGTTACGCGATACTTGACGCATGCTTCGGGAATGTCCTCGTCGGGGCCGGGGATGGCGATTGATCCGCCTCCGGCGATGCAGCGGAACACGACACCCAGTCCGGACACGTGATACAGCGGTAGGGACAACGACCACGCATCGCCGGGATTGACCTCGATATTGCGGTTGGACTGCGTGGCGTTCTGGTGAAGATTTTCGAATGACAATGCGGCGGGTTTTGGATCGCCACCGCTGCCCGATGTGTATACGATGACTGCGGTCTGATCCGGATCGATACGCGCAGGTGGTTCTTGTGCTTTGAGCGTGTAGTGATCGAAATGGCTCACGGGGATAGCGCTCGCACCGGATTCGATTACGTAATCTTCGTCATGGATGAGGACCGCACACCCGAGTGACTCAATCGAATCGCTCATGGACGATTCGGGCCAGCGTGTGTTGAGCGGAACGGCAGCCGCACCAAGCCGTATGCAGCCGAGCAGTGCGGTCAAACAGGCGAGTGACGGCGCTGCAGCAATTGCGACGCGGTGGCCGGGTTGAACGCCTGCCTCGGCCAGTGTCTCGGAGGCGGTGCGGACCCGTTGGTCAAATTCGAGATAGCTGATCGCGCCGCCGGGGCCGTTGACCGCAATCTCGTCTGGATGAAGATCGGCCGCTGTTGAAAGCGGCCAGTGTGTTTCGTGCATAAAGGTCAACCCGTGATTCGATACGAATTCTTGAGGGCGACTATACCGTCCAAGCGACGGCAAAGACCACTGCGAAAACTACGAGTACACGGCCTGTCGCGCCGAGTGCGCCGTTGAGCGCGGGGCCGTCAGTCTTCGTGAATACGGTGTGGATGATAGGCGTCGCCAGCGGCACTACAACAAGGGGCACTAGTGCAAAGAGCCGTTGGCCTGTTGCCGCGTACAAATACATCGGCATGATGACGGCAGCGGCGATGATACATGCCATGTATTCCAAGCGGGCAAATCGGCGACCAAATCGCGCGGGCAAGGTCATTTTACCTGCAATACGATCTTCGTCCATGTCGCGCAGGTTATTAACCGTAAGCAAGGCGACGGAGATTAGGCCAGGACCGAGACCGGAAATAGCGGCGAACATCGACCACTCAAGGGTGTTGAGGTAGTGGGTTCCTGCGACGGCGATGGGGCCGAAGAATATGAACACGAATACGTCGCCAAGGCCGAGATAGCCGAGTGGGTAGGGGCCGCCTGTGTAGAGAATGCCGCACGCGATGCTAATCAATCCGATCGCGAGAAATGGCCAGCCGCCGCGGTAAATGATGCAGGCACCCGGGATGAGCACGAGTGCGAACGTGAGGATAAATGCATTGCGCATGGTCTTGGGCGTGACCAACCCCGCCTGCGTAGCGCGGGTTGGACCTTTGCGATCTGCGGTATCGGTGCCTTTGACGAAGTCGAAATAATCGTTGGCGAAATTGGTGCCGATTTGAATGAGAATCGCGCCGAGTAGGGCGCATAACGTCGACAAGGCGTCAACCTTGCCGTCGGCGAAAGCGATCGCAACGCCGATAACCACCGGTGCGATCGCTGCGGGAAGCGTCTTGGGGCGGGATGCTAGGAGCCAGATTTTTATCATACGTTAGATTGTATCGGTGAGCGCTGCGGTGTGCCAGATCCAGGGCGCGGAAATGATGGCGATACCGTTCCAGCCGAGTAGGAAGGCGGCCATCATGCGGTTGGAATAGGGCTCGGTGCGCCAAATCACGAGGGCGTCGAGGACGAAGAACACAGCACCTGCCATTAGCATTGAGGCAATCACGGTGTTGTGCAGATACCATCCGATGAGCCCGGCTTCGATGAGTAGGAAAAATGCGATCCCGAACTTCGCTCCGATGGGACCTAACACGCAGGCGGTTGTCCGACGTCCTGCGGCGCGATCGGGTTCGATATCCATCGTCGCACCGAGGAGGTGGGAGTGCATGGCGAATAACGCGCCGAATAGGAATATCGGCCAGGTGAGTTGGGGGACGTCATTCAACCAACTGCTGAGGACGAACACGAATAGATAGCCGCATTGGTTGAGCAAATCTACAAGCGGATAATTCTTGAATCCGAATCGACGTGAGTTATAGAGCCAGGAAAAACCGACGACGCCCGCGAGTAACCAAGCTGATTTCGCGCCGATGAAATAGTAAAACGGAATGAAGAATGGGATTTGGACGATAACAATCGCGAGGGGTAGCCGCGAGAGTTCGGCGTCGGAGGGCTGTGCACCGAATAGGTATGTCCCTTTGCGCGGATTGAGTCGGTCGGTCTCGGTGTCGACGATGTCGTTCCAGCCGTAGATGATGAGACCGAGGGGGAATCCGACATAGGCGAGGCCTAACCAGAACGGAATAGTCGCGAATACGTCGTGACCGCCGAGCGGTAAGAGATAGAACCACATGGATGTGGCCCAGAACCCAGGGCGGGAAATTTTTACTAGCGAGCGAAGTCCGTTCATTCGGAGTCTTGCGTGGAGCCTAGTTCAAATTCATAGAGCACGACGGTAATCGTTCCGACCTCGCGTTCGCCGGTCGCTGTGAAACCGTGGTGTTCGTAGAGCGCTCGCAATTTTTCGCGATTGATATCGCAATCCAGGCGTAGATAGTCGTGGCCGCGGTCGTGGGCGTGTGCCTTCGCCCAATCCAGTAAAGCAGTGGAAACACCGCCGCCAGCATACGCACGCCTCACGGCAAACTTGTGGAGGTAGGCCGCTTCGCCGAGTAGTGCGTCTGGCCAGAAGATCGGATCTTCGAGTTGATATCGGACACAGCCCGCGGCTTCGTTGTCTGCGTGTGCGATCCAGTAGAGGCCTGCGGCGACTTCGCCTTGGATTGAATCGGTATTCAGTTGGCGGGCAGTCCACAGTGGGTTGCCGAGATCCGTCAGCCAGGCGGCCGCTTCTTGGAGGATAGACGAGACGGTGGCGGTGTCGTTGGCTTCCGCTTGTTTGATTTGTATCGCGGTCATGTTTTTGGTGCGCTCTGACCCCTCACCCTGTCAACATTCTAAGGTAAACACGAGTGTGGATGGTTTGGGTCTGAGAATCCGTTTTTCTTTGGTTCTTTCTTTTTCCGCAAAAAGAAAGAACTAAGGTAGTCTCGGAAACTTACCGAAATCCGGTTTGCGTTTTTCGTTGTACGCGTTCCGTCCTTCTTGCCCCTCTTCCGACATGTAGAAGAGCATCGTCGCGTGGCCCGCGAGTTCTTGCACGCCCGCTTGGCCGTCTTCATCCGCGTTCAATGCCGCCTTCAGGCAACGTAAAGCGATCGGCGAATGCTGCAAGATTTCCCGGCACCATTCGACGGTTTCGAATTCGAGTCGATCGAGTGGGACGACGGTATTGACGAGGCCCATGTCGAGCGCTTGTTCAGCGTTGTATTGTCGACAGAGGAACCAGATTTCTCTTGCCTTTTTCTGACCGACGATCCGCGCGAGATGGCTCGAACCATAACCGCCATCGAATGAACCCACTTTGGGACCGGTCTGGCCGAAGATCGCGTTGTCGGCCGCGATGGTGAGGTCGCAGACCAGGTGCAAGATATGGCCGCCGCCGATGGCGTAGCCCGCGACCATGGCGATGACGGGTTTGGGGCAACGTCGGATTTCGTTTTGAAGGTCGAGGACATTGAGGCGTGGCGGGCCTTCCGAACCTTGGTAGCCTGCGTCGCCGCGAATGCCTTGGTCGCCACCGGAACAAAATGCGAGGTCGCCTTCGCCGGTGAGAATGATCACGCCGATATCGGTGTCCATGCGTGCCTCTTGTACGGCGTGTCGGATTTCATCGACGGTGAGTGGTGTGAAGGCGTTGCGTTTTGCGGGCCGGTTGATCGTGATTTTCGCGATACTTTCGGCTTTGTGGTATCGGATTTCTTTGTAATCGCCGCATGCGACCCATTGTATTGCGGACATGGTGTTTAGCTCCTGATAACTGTTTCCGTCATTCCGAGCGAAGCCGAGGAATCTTACTGGGTACACAGAGCAGCTTTCAGGAACAGGGTAGATTCCTCGGCTTCGCTCGGAATGACGTTGCTGAATACTAGGTTGACTGTGTCTGCGAAAACAGAAACTTGCGCAAACATGCAGTATACCGTTCAGGTCTCTCGAAATGAACGTTGTGTCCGCAGTCCGGATTCGTCTCGACGATCATCGCGGATGAGAGAGCCGCCATCTCGTCCGCGATCCTCCGAAACTTCGTATCATGCTCCCCCACGATGAGCAGTGTGGGGATGTGATGGCTGGGTAGGTCGTCCCACACCGGTGGTTGTGTGCCGGTGCCCATCGCGATGAGGTTGTAGGCTAGTTTCGCGGGATCTTGCTCGAGTCGCCGCGCATGCGTTTGAGCAAAGTGATCGGGATGGCGGTGCATCGTCGCGAAAAGGGGCTGGGCATACCATGCGTTGACGAACTGGTCGAGCGGCTGGGACTCAAGGTGGCACGCGAGCGCTTCATCGTGTTTGCGCCGCGCCGCGCGTTCGGCCTCTGTGCGGAGGCCTGGCGAGGCGGATTCCAATATGAGTGCGTCGACACGCATCGCGAATAGAGAGGCGAAGTAAAGTGCGAGCCGTCCACCGAGTGAATAGCCGACGAGTGAAAATGAATCTGCACCGATGTCGTCGGCGATGTCGATGATGGATGTCGCGGCAGTTGCGAAGTCGTATACCTCGCCATCTCCGACGGATTCTCCGTGGCCGGGTAAATCGATGGCGACACAGTCATAGGTATCGGACAGCGCGCCGATTACTGTTTCCCAGTCGCGGTGGTCGCCCATGAACCCGTGGAGAAAAATGACGGTGGGGTTCGATGGGTCGCCGGTGCGTTTGTAGTGGAGTGCGTTCATTATTGAATTCACCAATTAGACAGGATTACAGGATTGACAGGATAAGAACCTTTTGTAGAAACAAATCCTGTTCATCTTGTAATCCTGTTGAATGAAATGGGACAGACGCATTCTGTTATAAGCCCTTTTGGGAGTGCGCACGCTTGTTTGCGCTCTTCATAAGTGGGCTTGCTCGCGACGCCGAAGGGCACCCCTGAGAATCTGCGACGCAAGCTTCGCAGAACAAAGCGGTAGCAAGCTACCGCACTCCCAAAAGGGCTTTCAACAAAATGCGTTATCAATCGTTATTGTCTAATGCGTTTCGCACGGCCTCTATGATTTCCTGATGTTGCCTGTGATTTTCGTGACGGTCAGTGCGCACTTCGATGATGGCAGAACGAGAATTGTCCAAGCACTTCTCTCGTATCCGAACCAAATCAGGCAAAGTCTCCGGCGCGTGGTAATCGATTTCGAACTGGCTTGCCGCATTCCGAAATGACAAGCCGTGGGGCGTACCGAAGTATTCTTCGAATTCTTCGTTGTTCTCGGCGATGGGCAAGAAATGGAAAATACCGCCGCCGTCGTTGTTGATGATGACAAGCGTGACGGGGTGGTTGGTATCGCGCAACAATGCGAGCGAGTTCAAATCGTGGAGCGCGGAGACATCACCAATGATGGCGGTGGTTCGCCTTCCTGATCCACGCGCGTATCCCGCAGCGGTTGCGATGTTTCCGTCAATACCGCTTGCGCCGCGATTGGATACAACGGGCGAACTCTCTTTGGGACTGAAGGCGAATGTGTTAGCAGCGCGAACGGGCATGCTGTTACCGATGAACAGCGCGTCTTTGGCATGCGTACTCACTCTTAGCATGTTCAAAATCGATGGTTCGACCAATGCTTTTCCACGAATGTAGGAAGGGTGCATGGAGAGTAGCTCAAGGACTTCACATTCCGACTCGATATGTTGGCCCATCCACGATTTTTCGTCCGCAACGGAGTAGCGATGTTGCCATGCTTCCGTTCTAAGGCATTCCTTCGATTCGATGCAATCGACGATGCTAGCCACCGATCCCGGAACATTCAGTGTGACGACGTGACTAGGGTCATCCCTATTGGGAGCCTTGTCGATACGCACGTAATTATTTGGACGAATCGTTTCGAGGTGCTGCAAGAGACGCTTCGAAACGAAACCACTTCCAAGGTGAATCACGGTATCTGGGCGGCACATATCCGAATAACGCTCCGAAGCGAGCATAAGGTCGAAATGTGAAATGAAAAATGGAATCTCCGAAAGGAGTTCTATTCCGGATGTAACATCCGCAAATACCGGCCATTGAAGCGCTTTAGCGATGCGGAATGCCGCGTCGCGATCGGCTTGGGACAGTAAGCCGCCGACGATGAGTAGGCCGCGTTCTGTGGTCGCTAAAATCGATTCCAGTTTTTCGGCGTCCACGTCGGTTAACGCTGACTCCGCCTCCGCGTACGTCGTAAGCGGGTCGTCCGATTCTAGCCAACTGTCCAGCGGAGTGAGGTACTCGGTCCAATTGTCGCCGGTGTCCGTGGGTGCGAGGGGCTCACGGAACGCGCAATTGATGTGGACAGGGCCGGGATCATTGCCCTGGGCGCGGTGGCAGGCTTGGTCGATGGCGGTGAGGAGTGCTTGTGCTGGCATTTCGGTTGTTGGGCAGGGGAGTGCGTGTTCCCACCGGACGAAATTTTTGTAGAGGCCGATTTGGTTAATGGCTTGGTTTGCGCCGGTGTCGGTGAGTTCGGGTGGCCGGTCGGCGGTGAGGACGATGAGGGGGATGCCGGATTGCGAGGCTTCGACGATTGCGGGCAAGTAATTTGCAGCGGCGGTGCCGGAGGTGCAGATGAGGGCGGTGGGGCGTTCTGAGCCCATGGCATGACCGAGTGCTGCGAAGGCTGCGCCGCGCTCGTCGAAATGGACGTGGGTTTGTACGCCTTCGGTCTGTGCGGCGGCTAGGGTGAGTGGTGTGCTGCGTGAACCGGGTGAGATGTAGAAGGTGTCGACGCCGTTTCGGCGTAGTTCTTCGATGAGGAGTCGTGTCCAGAGGTGGTTTATATTGGGGGCGTTGTGGATCAAAACGAACATCCCCCTTGATCCCCCTTCAAATGGGGATCAAACGCAGACGTCATGCCGAGCGAAGCCGAGGCATCTGCCCAGAATCGATATCTTTCCCGTGCAACTACGAAGATTTCTCGGCTTCGCTCGAAATGACGATGGCGTTTCGAGAGATTTCGTACTGTCCCTTTGTTCATCGATTGTCCTGCAACGGATGCAACAAATTGCTCATCTTATTTTCGATTTCCGCCCACTCGTCTTTCGCGATGGAACCCTCGACAATACCCGCGCCGCTATAGAGAGAAAGTGTATTGTCCGCGATGAGTCCTGAGCGAATTCCGACTGCGAATTCGGCGGCGTCCGCACTGACCCAGCCCACCGGCCCCGCGTACCAACCCCGGTCGAACGGTTCTTGATCGTCAAGCCAATTGACAGCAGCTTCCCGCGGCTGACCTCCCACCGCAGGCGTCGGGTGCAGATCGCGTAAGAGCGTGGCGTTTGATTCGTCTTCTTTGAGCAAGCCTTCCAACCGCGCATATAGGTGCTGCGACCGGGCGAGTTTGAGCAACGACGTATCGTCGTCCGTATGTACGGCGTGGCACCGTTCTTCGAGAAGCGCTTTCACTGTGTCGAGTACGATTCGGTGTTCCCGGCGATCTTTGTCGCTATCGAGCAACGCAGTGCTGAGTTGGCCGTCTTCTTCAGGTGTTTCGCCTCGTGCGCGTGTGCCGGCGAGCGCTTCCGTTTCGATGTGACGTCCGCGTCGTTTGAACAAGCGTTCCGGTGATGCGCCTACGAATGCGGCACCTGGTTTCGGTTGGAAACAAAATAGGTAGCAATCGTGCGTCGCATTGACTAATCGCGCGAGCATCGGCGCGGGGTCGAGGGGCGCGTTAAAGGTCATACACGTTTCACGCGCGAGGACGGCCTTTTGAAAGTGGTTCAATTCGATTTCGCGCAGTGCATCCTCGACAAGATGTTGCCAACCATTGTAGTCCGGCGTGTCGATTCGGTCGGTGCATACCGGAAGTGCGGTGTCGGCTGCCGACTCTGGAAACGTCATTGAAGCGAGTTCTGCTTGAAGTTCGGTGTTGAGGGATTCCCGTTCGAGGTTTTCGTGGAAGACTAAGTTGCACGCAAGGTAGGACTGATCGCCGCGATTTAGAATCTCGAATCGCGGGAGTATGAACCGGTAGGCACCGAAGATGGTCCATGATTCGCTCGTTGTCCGGCGCGTGCTGAATCGCATGCCGCCGAAATAGCGCAGGTCCGGGTGAACGGCTGCGATGTGCGATTGGAGATGACGGAAGATCGCATCGTAATCTGTATCGGCTTCCGCGGTGATCATGTCGGCGAGTCCGATGCCTGCCAACTCGAAGTTACCGTTACGGTTTCGCCAATACCCGCGAGACTGTTGACCCTGCGCTTGCAACCAGGCGATGGCATTCACCGGTTCGAGCGGCACTTCCAGTCGCACGGCTGAATCTTCGACGGCGTTCCGCGCCAGTGCTTCCTCGATCATTGCGCCGAGTTGGGCTTTTGCTGTTTCCGGCGATGCGGAGTGCGAAATCGAAGTGGACACGGTTAGCTGGTCTCTTGCGGACGGTCGCCGCAGTACAACGTCGCGATGCCAAAGGTGAGTGGTTTCGACTGCACGTCAACGAGTCCTGCATCGCGCATCAAATCACAGAAAGCATTTCCATACGGAAACGTTTCGACCGTTTCATTTAGATAGCGGTAGGCTTGGGCGTCACCGGAGATCAGACCGCCGACTAACGGCAAGACATTTCGAAAATAAAGCAGGTATCCCCATCGAATGATCGCGTTCGCCGGCAAGGAGAATTCGAGCACCATGGCCCGGCCTCCGGGTTTGAGTACACGATGCATTTCGCGTAGACCCGCAGGTACATCGAGTACGTTTCGAATGCCGAATGAGATTGTGACTGCGTCGAACGTGCGATCGGGGAGCGCGATTCGCGTGGCATCTGAACGCATGAGCGATAGTCGTGAATCAGAAGCGATTTTCGGCTTGCCGCGTACGAGCATTTGGTGTGACATGTCGAGCCCCACGCCACGCTCAATGTTCGGGGAGTGGCGTATGAGTGACAGTAAAACATCCGCCGTACCCGTCGCCAAGTCGAGGATGCGTAGTGCATTGCCTTCGGGTAGTTGACGCGCCATTTCTTTGCGCCAAACCACGTCTCGCCGCATCGACAATAGTCGGTTGAGCAGGTCGTAACGCGGCGCAATTCGATCAAACATTCGCCAAACGTCAAGGCGAGAATGGTCGGTTGAGCTGTCTTCTGTGGAGACGTTGATCATGATGGGTTCACTTCGTGAAGTCTTTTAGTATAAAGGACGAGGTGATGCTGTGGGAATTTTGCTATGGCACTTTGAATACAGTACTGCGAATTGAATTTGAACTGTTCTCGTACTGCCTTCCAAGAAGATTTGAGCATTTTTTTGTTTCATAACACGTCTTCGTGTCCCTCCGTCTTTCCCGCGAAGGCGGAGGTGAGAGGAACTACTACAATCAAATTGCGCAGCCTATTCGTCGTTTGCAGTGTCGAGCAGTTTCAGCAGTTCCTGTAATGCACGGATACGGTAGCGCGGTTCGCGATGATCGGGCAAGCCTTTGGAATGCGTGTCTTTCGGGTCAATTAGAACGGGAATCATCCCGGTTGCCAATGCGCCTTCGATATCCGTTTGGGGCATGTCGCCGACAAACATCGTTGCACCGGGATCGGTGCCCGCGAGTGTGAGGGCTTGTTGGAAGATTCCAGGATCCGGTTTGTGCGATTTCGCGTCTTCCGACACCAGGACAAAATCAACCATGAGTTCCAACTGGTGATGGCTTATTTTCCGATGCTGTACTTCGGAGTATCCATTGGTGACGATGCCCAGTCGTATCCCGTCGTTTCGCAATTGGGATAACACGGCTTCCGCGTCGGGCATCATGCTCGTGTTCGTGACGAACAATTCGTCCCATAGATTCATCATCGGTTCTGCCAACGCGAGATCGGCTTCGAGGTGACGCAAGGTATTGGTGATCGTGTATCGACGTGCGATTGATCCGGGTAGCACGCCATCGTACATCATGTGCCACATGTCGATGGCTTTTGGCCAAAGCACTTTCGCGAATTTCTCATAGGGCACGTCTGACAGTTGATCTTCGAATGGTCCAAACAAATCGACGGTCAATTCGCGAAAATTGCGTGCGTGGCTCAGGAGCGTCTCGTCCATATCGAACAGGACCGCTTTAATCGGTGTGGGGATTGCCATTGGATTGGTTGCTCATCTAGTTCTTGTTCCCGCGGGAAGGCATTTACAGACGTGGAAACAGACGGCTAAAAACGACGAGCCCCGGCGTAAACCGGGGCTCGAAAAAAAGCGATCTAGTCTTTAACTATACGCCGCGGATTTTGGTGGCCTCCGGTCCTTTGCGGCCTTGTCCGGCTTCATACTCGACCTTTTGGCCTTCGCTGAGCGTCCGGAAACCTTCGGCATCGATGTTCGAGTGATGCGCGAAGAGATCATCGCCGCCGTCGTCGGGCGTGATGAACCCAAACCCTTTTTGATCGTTGAACCATTTTACCGTACCCGTTGCCACTATACGTTCTCCTTCGCAGCCCCAATCATCTTGGGTCGCCACGTGCCTCTCTATCTTCACGACCAGGGGAACCCCGAGAGGTGCGGGGTTTCGCCTGTATACTGAATCGTAGAATACCTGATAGGGCATCTTTCGTGCCAATCTGCGAAAACTGGCGGGGTGTTGCGAAAACGCCTTTATTTACTTGCGATTGGGGGGCGAATCTTGGAATAGTCTGGTCTAGGTCCGCTGTCGTTACGGGTAGAAATGCACCAAAATGCGAAAATTGGCACTCCAAAATCTCGTCATTTACGGGGGTATTCCAGCAGCCGTGAGCCTGGTGCTCATCGGTTCGTATTTCTCTGGGGTGGCGTTTTTACAGAATATCGTTAGCCCGAATTTTGAACTTCCGAATCCGAATGCGCCTCGCGAATTCGGATTGTTGGAGAATCTGCAGAACGTCTATCTGATCGCGATCATCGTGATTGCCGCTGTCGCGGCCAGGCGGAGCGGCGGCTTGGCGCGGATGGCTTTCTTCGGTGTTGCGTTGTTTGTTTCGTTCGTCTTCCTTGAGGAGATCGATTATGGACTTCATTACTACGAGATAATCACGGGCGTCTCGTCCTACGACCCGGAGCAAGTTCGCAACGTTCACAACATTGGCGACACGACCCAGCACATTAAGCGTGTGGCGGACGCCGTACTGATTCTTTTCTTCGGGTTGATGCCACTAGCGTTACGCAAGAACACCCATCCATTCGTTCGTGCGGTTTTGCCCAGTCCGTATTGCTTGCTCACGCTGGTGGTGATGCTCGTGATGCGATCGCTTGCGCACGGCCTTCAAGACGCGGGGTTCGGTGATCCGGGTTCGATCGAGAAGAACATCTCTGAATTTCGCGAACTAAACATCTACTATTTGGCGCTCGTCTACATGCTGGATATCGCGCGGCGGCCATTCGTGAACAAGGACTCGGTGTAGCCGCGATTTAGTGCAGCGCGTGTTTTTCCAGTTCTTGAACGACGTCCATCAGATGAATGAGTTGGTTCGCGAGGTATTTCGTTGGATTCGCTTTTCGGAATCCGTTTTCGAGATCCGGATTAGACAGGATGCTGTCGGAATCCGGTGTAATTGCCCCACCCTCGATTCGGACTTGGCCGGACGTTTCGAGATATTTTGCGGACAACGTCACTTCGCCTATCAGATCGCTTGCGAGATTCGGGTGTTGTAGCCGGTGCGGTACGGCATCTAGAATCGCGCGCACTTTTTGGGTGGCCGATTCGATAGAGAGTGGTGTTGATACGCTGTGTAGGCACCGGAGATATAGGATCGCGGCAAGCAGTTGCGCCGCATTCAGCTCGACGAGATCCCCCATTCGGTCCATGAGTTCGAGATCAAATTCGCGTTGCTCTTCCCGCTTCGCGCCTGGAGGAAGATAGAGCGGTTCGCCAAATGCCATAGCACTCTGATCGTGGACGGGGTTATAGGTGCGCGCCATGGGCACGGCCGGCACGCGGACGTTGTCCTTACCTCGTTGCGTTGCATTCAAAAAGAAGCTGGCACCTCCAGGGTCTTCAATTTCATCGCGATACTCCATGAAGAGTCCGCTCTTCGACCGCGTGCGTCCTGGAAACATGATGAATGACTCATCCGCTTTCAAGAGTTTTAGAAATGGTTTCAGCTGCGAAAGTTTTACATCGCCACGGGTGATGCCGTAAGCGCCAAGGCATGAAACCAATATATCCACATCAATCACCCGCAAAATAGCAGACTGGTTGAAAAAATCGTTCCGCATCATGAAATACGGCTCGAGCTCTTCCTCTGTTGCCAACGTGATTGCGCGGAAGGCATAGGTCGGATCAAAAAAGAACAAATGATTGCTGACAAAAATAGCAGGGCCATTGCGCGGACAATTCTTAGGATTCACAACCCTAAGTGAGGCCGGCCAATGCAAAATATTGCTAAACATCCCCGCCGCTTCATGTCGAATATCTAACATGTTCGGAGGCTCACGGAGGCCCAGGCGGTACGCTGCATAGAGCGTTAGCCGCCAACCCACCACCAACCAACATCGTAAATCGTGTAACACGCCGCCCCCGGGGAAATCGTTGCGATGGAAACCGAGCGATTGTATAGGGACGGCGGTGCGGTGCGCATCTTTGTCCTAGTTCTTGTAAACTAGTCGAATTCTTCATGATTTTACTTGCGGGGTTTCTCTTTGTTTTATGCGGGCATGATAGTACTGGGCGGTGCAGTGGGCTTGATCAGTACCGCGTTGGGTCTGGGCGGCGGCATCGTGATGGTGCCGGCGTTTATGCAGTTTGTGCCGGATATGGATATCCACACGGCCAAGGGCACCAGCCTGTTCATCATCATATTCGTCGCGGCGATGAATGCGTGGCGGATGAACGGCGAACACATGGGCGAACACATCCGACTGGGCGCAGTCATCGCGGCTGGTTCGATTTTCGGCGGTTTCTTGGGCGCGTGGGGCACTACGCTGATGCCCGACGAAGTCGTGGTCTGGATTTTTGTCGGTCTGCTCGGGTTCGCAGGCGTCCGCACATTCTTGTTGAAGGAACGGCGGGTAACTGAACAGGACGTTCGCAGACGCGTCCCGACCGCAGTTGCGATTGGATTTGTCACGGGTGTTGTCGCAGGTGCAACCGGCACGGGCGGTGGTGCCATTCTCGTGCCCCTCGGATTGTGGGCGGGCATCGTGAGCAATGAACGCGTTGTTGCGCTTTCAAACACTGTGATGGTCGCGACCTGCTCGGCAGGCGCACTTGCACATGCACTCGCGGTGCAAACGACGCCGTTGGATTATACGGTTGGACAGGTGGATTTCGCGTTAGCGCCGTTAGTGTTTGTGGGCGCGCAACTGGTCCGGCCAACGGGCCGTCGCATCAATGCATGGCTCACGTTACCGCGCCGACGAGTCGTGATGGGGTTGCTGCTCGTGGTAATCGCGCTTCGGTTGGTTTGGCAGGTGATCTGAGGAGGAGGTGGCTCAATGTTGCATCGATCGGACATCATTGCGTTTGTCGCTACAGCCAATGCAGGCCGTGCAAAATCGTTCTATGCGGACACGCTCGGATTGAGCCTTGTCAACGAAGGTCCGTTCGCGTTGGAATTCGACGCCAATGGAACCGCGTTGCGTATCGCCATAGTCGAATCAGTCTCTCCTGCGCAGCACACCGTCTTGGGTTGGCGAGTCGGCGACATTGATTCGGTGATCGATTCACTCGCTTCCAATAGCGTTACATTCGAACGGATCGACGGCATGGAACAGGATGCACGTGGGGTATGGGAATCGCCCGGAGGAGCGAAAGTCGCATGGTTCAAAGACCCGGACGGAAACACGTTGTCGTTGACAGAGGAGGAGTGAATGCCCTCAGTACGGCTGATCTGCCCTAAGGGTGCGTGGAAAAGTCGATCTGTGTTCCATCTGGGATGACGGCGTCTTTGAGAATCAGCACGATACCGTCACGCAATATCCATCCGTCGCCTTCGATGTGGTCGTCGCAGGTACGGCATCCGTGGATGACGACGTTCTTGCCGATGCGTGCGTTTTTATCGACGATGGCCGCCATCACGCGCGATCCTTCGCCAATTCCGATGGGGACGTCGGAGTCGGTTCGCCGCTCGCCTTCAAAGTAATCTGCACCCATAATGACGCTGTCTTCGACTAGGGCACCCGCCCCTAATTTGGTGCGGATGCCGATTATCGAATTGATGACACGCGCGCCATCGATGGTTGTGCCTTCGCAAATAATCGAATTGGTAATGTCGGCCTGACTAATCCTGGCACCAGGCAAATAGCGAGGACGGGTATACGTCGCCTTACCATTCTCATGGAATTGAAACTGCGGATTCGGTCCTGCCATTTCGATGCTGGTCTTGTAATACGACCCAATGGTTCCGATATCTTCCCAAAATCCTTCGAACAAGTGCGCTTGCACGGCATACGAATCCAACGAATTTGGAATGACATCCTTACCAAAATCGATCCACGACGGTTCCACGAGCAAGATGGCTTCCAATACTTCACGCTTGAAGAGGTAGACCCCCATTGATGCGAGGTAGTCGCGGCCTTTGGGGTCGACGCCGAAATCGTCGAAGATTTCCGGCGGCGTCTTCAACCGCTCAAGCACATCGTCAGAAGTCGGTTTCTCAACAAATTCCGAAATCTTGCCATCCGGTCGTGCCTGAAGCACACCAAATCCCGCACACGCTTCTCTATCGACCGGCAACACGCCGACCGTAATGTCGGCATCGTTATCGAGGTGCGTGCGCAGCATGTCCCGATAGTCCATCCGGTAGAGCTGATCGCCGGACAGGATGAGGTAGTGGTTTGCCTGTGAATTGGATACGTGTTTTAAGTGTTGGCGAATCGCGTCTGCGGTGCCTTGGAACCAGTTGGGGCTGGTCTCGGTTTGTTCGGCGGCGAGTACTTCGACGAACCCTCGGGAGAATGCGTCGAACGTGAAGGTGTTGTTGATGTGCCGGTTGAGCGATACGCTGTTGAACTGGGTGAAAACGTAGATGCGATTGATTTTGGAATGGACACAGTTGCTGAGCGGAATGTCGATCAGTCGATAGCGACCGCCAAGGGGTACGGCGGGTTTGGCGCGTTCGGCGGTGAGTGGATGCAGCCGTGTTCCACGGCCGCCGCCAAGAACCATGGCGACCACGTCACTCGTATCGGTGCCGAATCCGTGGCCGTGAGCCGCAGTCGATTCGGTCTTTGTTGAAGTCGCAGGGTTTTTGCTATGCACCGTTTCCTATGCCCGCCCGTCGTTCGATTCCGCTATTGCCCAAAGTAGTAAATGATGCCAATACACGTGATGCCCCAGAGCGTGACGGTCGCCAGTATTGGCGCGTCGCGAAAGAGCGTCTTGCTGGGGTCGCCGCCGCCTTCCATATGATGGACCAAATATAGATATCGGAACAACCCATACACAACGAAGGGCAGCGTTACGTACAGCTTGTCCGTCTGAAATCGATCTACGACTTCGGGTGCGCACGTGTAAATGGTGTACGTGAGTAGCGTGGTCGCCGCTAGGATGACCATCAACGCATCTACAAACGGCACGGAATATTCGTCTAAAACGGGTCGGTGGTCGAGCGCGGCATCGTCGAGCAATTCGATTTCGCGGCGTCTTTTACCAAGGGCTAGAAACAGCGCCAGGAATAGTGTGCAGACCACGAGCCAATTCGAGAACACGACATCTAGGACGAGCGCTCCGCCAATGGCGCGGATAGTGAAACTCACGGCGATACACAATACGTCGATTATGAGTAGGTTTTTTAGGACGATACTGTACGCCGCGTTCAGTGCGATGAACCCGGCGGCGGCCCCGAAGAATGGCCAACCGAGAGCGGCTGCGCTGGCCAATGCCCCCAGGACTAGCACCAGGGCGGCAGCACTAGCCGCGCCGACTGAAATACGTCCGGAGGCTAAGGGGCGATTGCGCTTTTCCGGGTGAGCCCGATCGCCTTTGATATCGATGATGTCGTTGAAGAGGTATACCGCGCTGGATAGCGCGCAAAACACGGCGAACGCGGCGACACTTCGTAGGATTTGATCCGGTTCTGTGAACTGTTGGCCAAAGATGAGCGCGCCGAATACGACGGCATTCTTGGGCCATTGATAAACTCTAACGGCAGTTGCGATGTCGAATAGCATGGTACGCCATCATACCGGTGTCTGCGAGGTGCGGCAAACGGTAATGGCGCGCTTGTGCTTTCATGAATCGTTGTCGTAACTCCACGGTGGACCTTTGATTGCTTTATACGCCGGTCAACCCGTAGATTACGGGTCTATGTCTGTACGAATGGAACAGTCGAGTACCCACGATCTTCAGTCGGCATTGGCTGGATTTTCGAAAGGGTTGCAGCAGTTGCGCGTCCATCTGGCTGGGGATCCGGCATTGACGGCGGCGGTATTCGACGACAGTGACGAGTGGGCCGACTTGTTGATGTATAAGCTCGCGCCGCATTTCGAGGGTGAGGGCTGCTTGATCGCCGCAGTCACCGGCGGCACCAACACAGGAAAATCGACGGCGTTCAACTTGCTGCTTGGCGCTGAGGTTAGCCCGATGATGGCGACCGCGGCCGCGACACGTCACCCGCTTCTGGCAGCGCATGCGGACCGTGCGGCGCAGTGCATGGAAGGTCGGCTGGTCCCGGAGTTTAAGGCGCAGTTGGCCGGGGATGGGATGGGCGTGGTGTCGGAAGACGTTCCGGAAGACGCGATTTTCGTCGCGGAAACGGATTCGTTGCCGACGGATTTAATGTTGCTCGATACGCCGGATGTCGATTCCATTGACCAGCGGAATTGGAAAGTGGCGGATCATATTCGTGCGACGGGCGATGTGTTGGTCGCGGTGTTGACCGCTGAGAAATACCGTGATGAGCGCGTCGTCTCGTTCTTCAAGCAAGCGAGTGCCTCGGGGCGCGTCGTCCTTCCGTTGATGAATAAAGCCAATCCAGCCGATGACTATGCGGTCGCACGGCATCAGCTCGCTGACTTTTGCAGTGATGTCGATATCGATTCGCCGTGTTTTGTATTGCCCCATGATTTTTCGTTAGCCGACGATTTGACGCGCACTATTCCCTCGCTTGATGGCGATACCGATTTGCGATCGTACTTGGAGTCGTTGGATATTCCTGCGCTCAAGCGGCGGGTATATGAATCTTCGTTGACCCACTTTGTGCGTGAAGCGGAATCATTTTTGTCCGGCCTCGACGAAGTGGCTGGCGCGTTGGTCGCGGTGCGCGACGAGTTTTTCGGTCGGGCCGATACGTTCGCGAATAAATATGACCCCGCGCCAGGTACGGAAATCGGCGGACTGTTCCATCAATATGTGCAGGAACGACGAGGCCCTATCCGGCGCGCCATCGGTCGTTCCAGTAAAGCGGTTACGAAAGGCGCTGTTAGAATTGGGCGCACCTTGACCGGCGCTTTACGGCGACGATCTGATCTTGAAGGTGGTGCGACTGACGCGACAGACGCGAGCCTGCGTGAAAAACACAGCGACGCCATCGCACAAATCACACGCGATTTAATCACCAGTCTCTTGGAATCGCGACCAAATGTGCGTGAACCCGCAGGACATCTGGTCGGCGATGAGTTGCAATCACTCGATATCGACACCGTAGTGACGGAGGTGATCGATGACACGTTGAAAGCGGACGACATCTCCGAAGAATTTCGCGAACATGCGAAGCGCATGCTGGACTCGTGGTGGGAAGACAACACGGGTAAGCGCAAAGTACTCGAAGGGCTCGACGCGGTGTTGGCCGTCGCACCCGCAGCGATTGCCGCGCCATTTGTATTTACTGCGGGCGTTGGTGGTCCGGAAGCGGTTCTATTGGCTGGGCCGTTCGTCGAACAATTTCTAGCCCGCGTCATCGAATATCAGTTTGGTGACGAGATGTTTGATTTCATTTCGCCTTGGACTGCGGAGCAGCGGACATCGCTCAGGAGTGCGCTCGTCGCGCACATTGCAACGCCCGCGCTCGGCCCCCTGATAGACTATTGTGATGTACTGGACGGCGATTTAGTCGAGGAGTTGAAACGATGGCAGGATCAATGCGCGCGAGCCTTGGCGACGTCGTAAGCCGCCTCGATTCGTTGGCGACGTATGGAGGCCCTTGGCAACCGCTGCGCGAAGAAGCGCAGTTACTGTCCGAACGTGTGCTTGAATTGCGTGAACGTGAACAGCGACTCGACGACTTGCTTGTCGTGGCGATCATTGGCGGATCAGGCGTCGGTAAATCGACGTTGCTAAATGCGCTGGCTGGCGACGAGTTAGCAAAAACTTCTGAGTTTCGTCCGTGCACTTCAGTGCCGACGGTTTATCAACCGCCGGGTGCAACGTTGAAGTTTGAGGGCTGGGACGTTGTGACGGGTTCGGCGCTCGAACACTTGATCCTCGTGGATACGCCGGACTCGGATACCATCGTCAGGGAGCATCGTGTACGAGTGATCGAGGCCTTACAGCAATGTGACCTGATCCTGATCTGCGGCAGTCCTGAAAAGTATTTGGATGAGGCAACGTGGTCGCTATTACGCCCTCTGCAGCATGAGCGAACGTTGGTCTGCGTGGAGACAAAAGCACAGGCGGAAGTGGAAAGTATTCGCGACCATTGGTTGAAACGCCTGAAAGAGCAGCGCTTTGAAGTGGCGGATTATTTTCGCGTCAGCGCACGTCGGAGTTTCGATCGCAAACTTCGTAGCGGCGCGCCTGGTCCAGATGAATTCGACTTCGACCGGCTCGAACAATACCTGCGCCGTGAATTGACGCGGGAACAAGTCCGCCGAATCAAACGGTCCAACGCCGCCGGATTGTTAACGAAATCGCTGGGACGCTTGTCCGAACGTATCGAATCGCGGACACCTGAGTTAGAAAAACTGCAAACCCGGATCAAAGACCTGGACCAAGAGACTCGGATAGCGGCAACGGAAGTGGTTGGTCGGCGTTTATTCCGCGAATCACACCTTTGGACCTTCGCGATCGGCCGTGAAATGAGTTTGCGATCAAAAGGATTGCTGGGCACGTTCTTTCGTGTGACCGAGGCCATCCGAAGTCTGCCCGCACGACTGGCGGGTTGGTTGCCGTGGACGGGTCAGAGCGACACGGGTCACCAAGCCGCGGCATTGCTCACAGAAGAAGTGTTGTTCTCCGAGGATATCCGCGTGGCATCCGACGAAGTACGCGGTGCGTTTGACGCGAACCGCAGCATCGTTGCACTGGAATGCGCCAAGGCTGGATTCAGCTTTCGGCACGACGACGCAGGATTCCAATTGTTCGTGCAAGAACTCGAACGGCGTTTGGCGAGCTTATTGCGCGGGCGTGCGCGCGATCGTGTCGTCGCGTGGTCACGGCGGTTAACGAGTTGGCCGCTCACTTTCGTACTCGATGCCGTACCCGTCGCGTTGCTCAGCTTCACGGCGTACACGGTCGTGTCGGACTTCTTTTACGGCGAGACTTTCGGTGGTGATGAACTCATTCACACCTTGACAGTATTCGCTATTGTCATCGGTGTTGAGATTGCCACGTTGTCGTTCGCCGTTCGATTCGCCGCGTGGTCGGTCCGACGTAAAGCCGCATCCGATCTAAAAATAGCGCTCAGTAGTGGCAGTGCCGCATTCTCCGCTGAACGAGACGCCGTTAACGAAGCGCTCGAACACGCCCGGCTGATCGCCGACCTAGCATCGGTCACAGGAACGGGTGGAGCGCCCAACGCCGTACGCGAAAAGGAATCAATACCGGCGAGCTAATCGAAGGGCTACAACGAGAGTGTGCCGCCAGGAATGATGCCTGCTCGATTGAGGATTTTGCCCTTGGTTCTAAGAAGATTTTCTCGCGGTGCGGAAGCGATCATCCTAGCGTAATCCTGGGCGGTCTCAAGCAATTCGTCGGGCGATACGACTTGAGCAACGAGATTCTTCTCCGCGGCTTCTTTTGCACCGAGTTTTCGACCGGTCAGACATAGTTCCCGTGCGACGGCCCCGCCGACTAGGTCGTGGAGCGGCGAATACATGACATCGCCAAACGTGATTTCAGGATGACTGAAGTAGGCGTTTTCAGAAGCGATGCGCACATCGCACATCGTTGCCAGGTCGAAGCCCCCTGCGATCGCGGGACCGTCCACTGCGGCAACAATGGGCAGAGGACAGAATAGAACCGCGTGGTGATAGCGGTCGCTTGATGCCCAGAGAGCGGCGCTGAACTCGGGATCTTCGGCGGCTTGCTGAAACTCCGTCAGATCGAATCCGGCGGAAAAAATGCCGCCCGAGCCGGTAATGACAATGACCTTCGCGTCAAGGTTTGCTGTAAGCCCGTTGAGTGCCTCGGTGATCTCGTCGCGCAGGGCAATGGATAGTGCGTTCTTCTTCTCGGAACGATTGAGAGTGATTGTGCAAATACCGTTCTCGATTTCGGATATGAGGATGTGCTCAGGCATCCGGGTCCTCCGTCGTTTCCGCTTAGATCAGCAGGTTTCATACTAGCATGCCGCCGCAGTCTGCGTCCGCGCAATGTATTTGCTTGGCCTGACTCCACCGGAATCGAGTCATCTGAGAAATGGGCAATGATTTCTGTCGCCGTTCCTCCGAGACGGTTGTGAATTACCTGGAAACGCGCTAGATTCCAAAAGGACGATTCAAGAAGATACAGGGAGTATCCGCGATGAGACGCAGGCAATTCCTAAAACACTGCGGAGCGGCCGTAGTCGCCCAGACGTTCATCAGCCGGATTCCGAGTGTGGCCTCAGCGATATACAAGGCGGCGGATATCGGCGCGGAACTGGATGGTCTTGTCGCCGAGTTGATGGAGCGCTATCAGGTGCCTGGCATCTCAGTCGCGGTTTTGAATGATGCGAAGCCCGCGCATCATGCTTGGTATGGCGTGACAAATACGGACACCGGGCAAACGGTCGATGAACGGACGGTATTTGAAGCCGCTTCACTGACCAAACCGTTGCTCGCGCAGACGGTGTTAAAACTGTGGGAAGACGGTGCGATTGATTTGGATCGTCCTCTGGTGGAATACCGCAGGTCTGATCGTGAATCGGCTGACCCCGAACGCTTTCGCGCCATCACCGCGACCCACGTGCTGACGCATTCAACGGGGCTTCCCAATTGGCACAGGGGCAAGAGACCCGTAAGAGTGCGTTTCGATCCGGGAACACAATTCTCCTATTCGGGAATGGCGTTTGTCATGCTCCAGCGCGTCGTCGAAAAGATAACGAAACTTTCCTTCGAACAATACATTAGCGAGAATCTGTTCGCGCCATTGGAAATGGAAAGTGCGAGCCTTGTTTGGCGTGAAGACTACGAAACCAGGCTGGCTCACGGCCACTCTCCGAATGGCAAGGCGTCCCGCCAATCCATGGACAAGGCAAACGCCGCATCGAGCTTAGTTTGCACTGCCGAAGACTACGCAAAGTTTCTGCAGGCTCTGCTCGATTCCGACGCGGACTTCCCGCTCAAGTTGAGATCTGAGACCATGAAACGACTGCTCAACCCTGAACAGGATGTGGTGAATGGGATTGCGTGGGGCTTGGGCTGGGGCATTCAACAAACGCCCGAGGGTGATTCGTACTGGCATTGGGGGAATAACAATAGTCGCTACAACGCATTTGTCGTGTGGAACCCGGATGATCGCAACGGCGCGGTTGTCATGATCAATTCCGGAAACGGCCTCAAGCTGTGCAAGGAGTTGATTCCGAAGTTGATGGGCGGCGATCACCCTGCATTCAACTGGCGAATGGTGGTAGGTCGGTGATTTATTCCGGATGACCGGGTTTTTCGGTCTTCAACATCGACGGCGAAATGTCGAGGTGGCGTTTTGAAGTGCCGTTGGTATGCACGCGTTTTTCGGGAGCAGGTGGCAGCGGTGAGATGGTCGGTGCGGGGCCATGTCGGACGATTCCACCCGCGTGCATCAACTCCTCGTAACCCTCAATCATGAATTCCACAAACGCCTCAGCATCCGGTGCCGTCTCTTTATCCGTCGCGGCACCGAAGTAGAATTGTCCGTTGTACGAAAACGCGTTGCCAAAAAAACCGCAGCCATGGACCACCAAGCCGAGCGGAATTTGCATGATGCACTCGCGTCCCGCCAAGTAAATCGGCTCCGCTGGCCCGGCCACATTTGATGCGCACACGTGCAGCGATGGTCGTGGTTTTAGTTTGTGAATAATCCGTTGACTGAGCGGAGCATGAAACGCTAAGCGTATCCAACGTGCGAACGGTGGCGTAACACCATTGCGCCACGTTTCAAGAAAAATGTGCATCCCGTAACCGAGTTTCGCTTCTTTTGCTTCCATGGTTCGCTTGTTCATCATTCGTAACCGTTCGACCGGATCGCTGATTCCGAATGGCACGCAAATCGACATAGTAGCGACGTGATTGCCGAGTGCATCTTCGAACCCCGGCGGGCGGACGTCCACCGGGGCCTGAATCAAACAGTTCTTACCCTCAGTACGAATGCCATGCTTATGCGCGTAACGTTCAATTGCGCCTGCGACAATCGTCAGGAAGATATCATTGACCGTACCGTGCAACGTGTGACGAATCGCCTGGATATCCTCCATGGCGACCATCGTCCACGAATAGGCTCTTTTCCCAGTGAGATGGGTGTTATACGGCATTTTGACCGTCGGTGCTGTCAGGTACCGCGCCATAATGCGCCACCCGGTCCAGAAGCGGCGCGAACAGATCGTCCTTGGCACTAATGCCAATCGGACCGGAGCTTTGGCCAGAATGCGACCCACGTTGAGAATATCGTCACGTATGGCACGGACGAATCGCGTACCAGCACTAGGAATCGGTGGAAACATTCGCACTGCGGGTTCACCGTGCACAAGATTAGGTTCGAAGTCTGACATGACTTCGGCATACGCCAGCATGCCGCTCCCGTCGGAGAGCGCGTGATGCACGACATTGATAGTCGCTGATCGCCCATGTTCTAACCCGTTCACGATAAACAGTTTCCAAAGAGGCCGATCACGGGGGATGAAGTCTTCGGCTAATTCTCTTGCCAAATCCAGCACTTGTTCATTTGTGCCGGGACTTTCTAGCTCGACATGGACGATGTGATTGTGAATGTCGAAATCCGGGTCGAACTCCCAGGTCGGGTGTGCGATGTGGAATGGGACGGGCACGGCTTGTTGGCGCAAGCGGGGCAAGCGGTCGAGTTTGCCGTTAATCTCTCGAACGACTCGATTATAATCCAGGGGCCCATCATAGAACGCGACCCCGGCGCCTTGGTAGACGCCGAATTCGTTTTCCGAATAGAAAAAACATGCATCGCCGGTGGCGAGCCGTTCGCTGTTGTTCACCCTATTATCCGCTCCACGCTGAATCTATTTGCTACGTCCTAACAAGACGCGTCTGTCAAGATTATCAAAACTGGTGGTAAAGACGCGAAATTTGGTTGAACATTCACTCGAAAACGCCTATTTATCACCAATAATCGTGTGCTATAGTGCGATGTTATGACTCTAGCTGCAGAAACGTGTAGGGGCACTATCGACTATGAATTTTGAGTATTCGGACAAAGTTAAAGATCTCCAGGCTCGTGTGCAGAGCTTTGTAGAAGACCACATTTATCCAAATGAGAAGAAGGCGGCGGAACAAATCGCAGAGGGTGATCGGTGGCAACCGGTGCCGATTATCGAGGAGCTGAAACCAAAAGCGCGGGCGGCCGGCCTGTGGAATTTGTTTCTGCCGGAGAGCGATCACGGCGCGGGTTTAACCAATCTGGAGTACGCGCCGCTTTGCGAAATCATGGGCACGTCGATGATCGCGTCGGAAGTGTTCAATTGCTCGGCGCCTGATACGGGAAATATGGAAGTGCTCTCGCGATACGGTACTGAGGAGCAAAAAGAACGTTGGTTGAAGCCGTTGTTGGCGGGCGAAATTCGGTCTTGCTTTGGCATGACGGAACCGGCAGTGGCTTCGAGTGATGCCACAAACATCGAGTCGAGCATCGTTAAGAGCGGTGATGAATACATCATCAACGGTCGTAAGTGGTGGTCTTCTGGAATCGGTGATCCGCGTTGCGAGATCATCATCTTCATGGGAAAAACTGATCCGACAGGCCCAAGGCATAGTCAGCAGTCGATGATTCTCGTGCCGCGCGATACACCGGGCATTACGGTGGAACGCTTGTTGCCTGTGTTCGGCTATGACCATGCGCCGCATGGCCACGGCCAAGTGTTGTACGAAGATGTCCGTGTACCAGCGTCCAACATCTTGTTGGGTGAGGGTCGTGGTTTTGAAATTGCACAAGGACGTCTCGGACCTGGACGTATACATCATTGCATGCGAACCATCGGTGTCGCCGAACGGGCGTTGAAGCTGATGTGTGAGCGTGTGAAAGAGCGGGTCGCTTTTGGAAAGACCCTCGCTGAAATGGGCACGATACGTCACGACATCGCGCACTCGCGTATGGAGATTGATCAAGTACGGTTACTGGTGCTGCGAGCGGCACACATGATGGACACCGTCGGCAACAAGGTGGCGCGCAAAGAAATCGCGATGATTAAAGTGGCGGCACCTAACATGGCGTTGAAAGTGGTTGATCGGGCTTTGCAGGCACATGGTGGCGCGGGCGTCACCGTCGATTATCCGTTTGCTGCATGGTGGACGAGTTTGCGGACGTTACGCATCGCTGATGGTCCGGACGAAGTGCATACGGAATCGATTGCGAAGTTGGAACTTCGCGGGTAAATTTGAACCTTTCAATGAGTATGGGCGTCTCATTTGGGTGTGAGGCTGCCTTTGAGCAATGGCGCGCTGGAAACAGCAGGATATAGGTAACCGGAGGCAAATTGATGATGGGACTCGAAATGAATTCAAAACGTGTGATCGGTATCGCGACAGCGTTGTTGGTATGTGCGTGCCCGGCGTTTGCAGGAGACGGTTTTCTCGGCGAATGGACGACCGTCACGACGGTTGAAGGAACGGATTATCCGTCCGAAATGAAGGTCTGGGAAGAAGATGGAGAACTAAACGTCTTTATCGAAGACGATCTCAACGGAAAAATGGAAACGTCCAACGCCAAAATTGACGGCAACACATTGACGTTCAACATCCTTGTCGAAGCCTTGTCGCCTGACCCGCTTCAAGTCACGATGAAGTTAGATGGCGGCAAGATTGAAGGCACGCTGGGATCGGATCTTGGTGAATTCCCGATGAACGCCACAGCGGTCGGCGGCAGCGGCGGCGGCCTCGATGGCACATGGGACGTGATCGCAAATGTTGCCGGGGATGAATATCCAGTGACGATGACCATCGCGAATTCATCGGGAGACATGGCCGTCATGATGGAAGACGATCTCAACGGCGAGATGGGCGTAGATGACATCGAACTCGACGGCGACACCCTTACATTAAGCATCACTGTCGACGCGATTAGCCCAGACCCGTTGCCAGTAGAAGTCACGTTCGACGGTGATACCTTCGAAGGTATTCTGGATGGCGGCGACATCGGCGAGATTCCGTTGACCGGAACGAAAGCCGGTGGTGGTGATGCGGAATCGCAGATTACAGAAGCGTTGGAAAACTTCAAAGCCGGTATGGAAAATAAGGACACGGACAAGATCGCATTGGCGTTGTCTGACGATTTCGATCACTACGAATTTGGTGACAAGGACACGATGATTAGCTTCTTGTCCGATACGTTCTCAGGTGGCGATTTGGATGGTACGGAAATCGACTTCAGCGGCATCGAAGTCGAAATCGATGGTGACGAAGCCACTGCGTATCCGGCCGAGTTGATGGCCTCGTTCGGCACGCTTACGATCGAATTCGCGTTCAAGAAAGAGGATGACGGCATGTGGCGCGTAACCACGATCGAAGTGGAAGGCCTCTAAGCAGCGGCTAGTACTTGTTTTGAATTCCGGTGTGCCGGTCTTCGCGCGGTCGTGCGAAGACCGGCAACCGGGTTGTATATCAAGAGTCGATTTCTATGGAAGCTCAAACGCGGCAACGTGGTAAACGACTCTCCGACCACACGGTCGGACCGTTCCAATGGAATGCGTTGTCGGCATCGCCATGGAGCCCGCAAAGAGCGAACCGGCCTACGAACTCAAGCGCCCTGAGTATGTGAAGCATCCATAGTGCCCGGGACTTGAGAACAACTCGTTTGCTGGACCGGTGGCGGCGGGATACCATGGGGGTATGAAGGAATCCCTCGACCGAATATCGAATGCTGTTCACCGGTGGCGCCGTTTTCTCCGGTACGACGTATGGCGCATTGGCAGACCGGGCGAAGAGACCCCGGATGGATTTGTCATCAAGCAGATTCGCGTCGGCGTCTTGCTTGTTCAGAATTTTATTGAGAATAAGCTCTTCTTGCGCGCCGCAGCGCTAACATTCGTTACGTTGCTATCGATTGTCCCCGCGCTCGCGCTCATGTGGTTTGCGATCGACAAATTCGAACTCGGTGAGGTGTTGTACGAGTTTGTCGATACGAATACGGCCTGGCTCGACCGGGATGGAGCGGAGGCTGGCCTTGACGGTGACGGTGAAGAATCCGTCGCGCCGAATCCCGATATTGATCGCGATGAGGCATTGTGGACCAGCATGCTCTCGATGCTGTTCAGAGGTTTTGGCGATCTAGAAGGTGGACTGGAAGAAGATCAGGACAATGCCGGAGCGCCGGTGACGGAGATCACGAAACTCGCGCGTGGAGAATATAGTGATACGGGCGCGCTGGGATTGGCGGGTGCGATATTTGTCCTCGCGACTGTGATTGGTCTTATTCGTAATATTGAGTCGTCGTTCAATTCGATTTGGGGACTCAAAAACACGCGGACGTGGTACCGCATGTTCAGCGACTATGTCATGGTAATCGTTCTGCTGCCTATCGTGGTGGCCTTCGCGCTTACCGTAACGTCTATCCTCGAATCGGAAGACCTTGCCGGTGGCCTGCACGGATTCAGTTTCATGTTGCGGGGCGTTCAATATGTTTTGATTTGGCTGGGGTTCACTGCGTTGTATTTCGTGGTCCCCAACACGCGCGTCAAAGTACGGTATGCCCTTCTCAGCGGCGTTGCTGCTGGAACGCTGTGGTGTGTCATGTCTTTCATCTACGTAAAACTTCAATTCGGGTTGGGCCGGTTTGATGCACTCTACTCCGGTTTCTCCGTCATCCCCCTGCTCATCATGTGGATCTATTTGAGTTGGATTATCTTGCTACTCGGCGCTGAATTGGCCTATGCGTACCAAAACGAAAAGACGTTTGCCATGGAACGATGGGCGGCAGGTGCGAGTTATGCCTATCGCGAAGCATTGGCAGTGCGTGCGATGATTGAAATTGCGCGCCGGTTCGATGCGGGCGAAACGGGTTTGCCTGCGACGCGATCCGCGGAGGAATGGCACGTGCCGACGCGCCTCTTAAACGAGACGCTCGATCAATTGGAAGACGCCGGACTCGTGACAAAGTGCGCGACGGAGCCGCTGACCTATGTACCCGCTCGATCGCTCGACAAAATCAGTTCAGGCGAAGTCATCGCGGCGATTCGCGAGGCGGGTCGCGATCCATCTGAATTGCGATCTGACCCTGTATTACAGCCGCTTTTGGCGCACGCTGTTGGTCCTGAAAACGAAGCGTTGCGTGCGCCGGTAACGGATTGGGTGCGTAGAATGCATCCGCCAATACCGGTGATGCCCGCGGGCGATACTGACCACGGAATCTTGCAAATCGACGATTCGGCTGAGGACGAGGACACGGATGCGTAACGACTTTGGTGGTCGGCGGCGACACACGGGAAATACTCCCATTACAAATGGGAGCTACGTAGCTCCCGTTTGTAACGGACAAGGATAACGTTTCCATGCCAACCTTGATCGAAAAACCGACCGTCATCGAAGCGGCGGGCAACAAACCTAAACTGATTCGTGAGCATATCGGTCGCGTGAATTCGAAGACCGGTGACTTGAGTATTGCGCACATGCAAAGTCCGAGCGGTTGGGTGGAGCCTGGCCAGCGGCCCGAGTTTGATGAGTACACGGTCGTGCTAAGCGGTGCACTTACTGTAACGGATGAATCAGGGGCAGAACTATTGGTAAATGCGGGACAAGCAGTCATCGCGCACAAAGGTGAGTGGGTTCGATATAGCACACCGGGTCCGGACGGCGCGGAGTATATTGCTGTGTGCCTGCCTGCATTTGCGCCGAATAGCGTCCATCGAGATGACGAATAACATGGTTGACTCGGGACGATTACTGGAAGGCAAATCCGCGTTTATCACGGGTGCAGGCCGGGGCATTGGTCGTGCGATTGCGGAGTCTTTCGCGGCGCAGGGTTGTGCGATAGCCGCTGCAGCGCGGACACGCACTGAAGTCGAGTCGGTTGCGACGCAAATTCGCGATGCTGGCGGCAAGGCCATAGCGCTCGCGTGTGATGTGACGGATCCCGATCAAGTGCAACGCGCTGTGAACGAAACCCACGACTCGTTCGGCGCGATCGATCTCCTCGTAAATAATGCGGGCGTTGCAATATTCAAACCGTTTCACGAGTTGTCTGCGGATGATTGGCAACAAACAATGGATGTTAATCTGAACGGTGCATTTCACTGTACGCAAGCGGTGTTGCCGGGCATGATGCATCGGCGATCCGGACGCATCATTAATATTTCTAGCGTTGCCGGTGTAAAGCCGATTGCGAAGCAGAGCGCGTATTGCGCGTCGAAACATGCGCTCAACGCAATGAGTAAGGTATTGGCGATGGAGTTGCGTGAACATGGGATTGCCGTACACGCAGTGTGTCCCGGTGGAGTGACGACGCGGTTGGCCGACGAGGCGATGCCGGAACGGGCCAAAGACGATTGGATGACGCCGGAGGATATTGCGCATGCGTGCCTCTTTCTGGCTTCGCAGAGTTCACGTGCCACGACCGATGAAGTCATCGTACGCCGATTTGGCAGCGTTCCCATCGGCGGTTAACCATGGGCGACACGCCCAAACATCGCAATCGGCAATCGTTGCTGCGGGAGTTGCAACAACCGAATAGCGAACGCGTGAAAATTGAGGGCGTTGTCGAGCGAATCGTTTTCGAAAGTCCAGACACAGGATTCGTCGTCGCGCGGCTTAGGCGTGAGGGCTTACCTGACCTCACGAACTTCGTCGGTCCAGGCTTGGCCGTATCGCCCGGCGAAACGGTCCGGCTCTCGGGGCACTGGGTCGACGACGCTAAGTTTGGCCGCCAGTTACGGGTCGATCAGTTCGAGACCATCCAACCTTCCACCGTAGCCGCCATCGAAAAGTACCTTGGTTCGGGCCTTATCGATGGGGTCGGCAAAGTCTATGCGAAGCGGTTGGTCGATGCGTTTGGCATCGATACGTTGCGTGTTATCGATGAAGAGCCGCATCGTTTGCGCGGTGTTGAAGGCATAGGCGTGAAACGCGCGGATCAAATTCGAACGGCCTGGGAAGCGCAAAAAGCCATCCAGGCGATCATGTTGTTCCTGCAAGGACACGGCGTACCGGTCACGCAGGCCGTCCGAATTTACAAACAGTATGGCGACAAAGCCGTTGCAGTATTGCGCGATAATCCTTACCGACTTGCGCGCGATATTAGCGGTATTGGTTTCAAGAGTGCAGACCGTATCGCCGAACAGTTGGGGATTGCGCGTGATTCTGATCGGCGCACCGAGGCTGGCGTGCTTCATGTTTTGCAAGAAGCGTCGAGCGAAGGTCATGTGCGACTCCCAATGGATGAGTTGATGACGCGTTCAGCGGAATTGCTCGGCATCCCTACCGATCTCGTTAATAACGTCATTGATCCGTTGGAGCAGGCGAGGGACATCGTGCGCGAGGGCGACGATGTCTTTCTTCCTCTCTTGCACGAGGCGGAAATCGGAACCGCGATACTTCTTAAACGGCTGCTTGGCGTTCCGCTCGATTCGGTGCCGATCAAGGTAGAAAAAGCGATTGAATGGATCGAGCAACGGCAGTCTTTTCCGTTATCGGACGAACAACGTGAAGCGGTGCGTCAAGGCGTCACGGCGAAAGTATTGGTCATCACGGGCGGACCGGGCACAGGGAAGACGACCGTACTGAACGGATTGCTCGACGTGTTGGAAGCCAAGGGTGTTGATGCATCGCTCGCCGCGCCGACAGGCCGCGCGGCGAAACGCATGACCGAAGCGACGAATCGCCCGGCCCTAACGCTGCATCGCTTGTTGGAATTCAGTCCGAAACAGGGCGGATTCACGCGAAACGAAGGTAACCCGATCGACGCATCCCTGGTCGTAGTCGACGAAAGTTCGATGATCGACATCGCGCTCATGCATGCGTTGGTGCGCGCGCTGCCGCCGCAAGCACGGCTCATCCTCGTGGGCGATGTCGATCAATTGCCCTCCGTTGGACCTGGCAATGTGCTCATGGATGTCTTGGCAAGCCAAGCGGTTCCTGCAGTATGGCTTAAGACTGTATTTCGTCAGGCGGACCAGAGTGGCATCATCAAGAATGCTCACGCGATCAACCACGGTAGCGAACCAAAGTACAATTCGACCGACTTCTTCTTTGTCGAACGCAACGAAGGCGTAAAAGCGCGTGAGGCCATCGTGGAAATGGTCGTCAATCGCATTCCGAAGAAGTTCGGTCTCAACCCGATGCGCGATGTGCAGGTGCTAGCGCCCATGCACCGGGGAGATGCCGGGGTGGCTGCGCTGAATGAAGCGCTGCAAGCCGCGCTAAATCCCAACGGCAAACCGGTGCCACGACGGCCATTCGGCGTGGGTGACAAGGTGATGCAGATGCGCAATGACTACGAGCGTGATGTGTACAACGGTGATATCGGAATCATCGCGACGGTGGATGAAGGAACAAAAGAAGCCATCGTTCGGTTCGAGAGCCGCGAGATCGCCTATGGCTTTGATGACACTGATTCGCTTGCGCTGGCGTACGCATCGACCGTGCACAAGGCACAGGGCAGTGAGTATCCCGCCGTCGTCATGGCGTTGATGCCGCAGCACTACATGATGCTGCAACGAAACGTGTTCTATACGGCGATCACCCGTGCTCGCACCCTCGTCGTACTCGTCGGCGATCCCAAAGCGGTGGGAATGGCGATACGGAATACCGATGGCGCACGTCGGTATTCGCGGCTCGCAGAACGACTTCGCAACGCATCCGACTGAAGCTGGGCACCGGTCACGTCATGTCCTCGATTCCGCATGTTCTGTTAAGCTGCGGCTGTGAATCGTCAACTGGCTAAACAGTATTTCAACCGTGCAGAGGCTGCGCTGGAGGCGGGGAATGCCGAAGAAGCGTTGACACTGCTCAACCAACTGGATGCCGCGTTCCCGAATACGAAGAACATCGGCGTGGCACGTGCGCGTGCGTATGCATCGATGGGCCGAATCCCTGAGGCCGTGAAGCTCTGCGATCATCTTGTTGACCAACACGACTCGCGACGTGCGCGCGAACTGAAAGAGCAGTTGTTGCTCGGGGTGATCGAACCCAACGTACCAAGACCTGCCACCAAAGCCGCAAAGAAGGTCCGTTCCTTTCGGAAAGCATTGGTGGTGTACGGGGCGATCGCGGTCATCTGTATGATCGTGGCGGCGATTTCGATTGCTCACTATATGGATTTACGGCCGAGTTCCAATACAGAATCGGAAGTCGAACGGAAACCACGATTGCGGCTTGAGGCCGTGACTCAATCCATACCTGGACTCATTCATCATCCGGGTACTTGGGAGCTCGACAGCGCTGGTGTACCGAAGTGGAAGTCGGGCGTCTTTCGGGGTGTGCCCTGCATCAACGAACCCAAACGAACGATCGATGTTTATCTTCCTTTAGTCTACGATGCGAAACCTGAAACACGTTTCCCCGGCGTCGTCATTCAGATGGCAGGGGGAAATCCTGGATTCATCGGACTGGAAGAATGGGCGGAGAGATGCGAAGTCATTTTGATCGTCATCAATAGCAGCCGGAACAAGACCTTCGCTCAGAACCATATCGCGCAAGACCGAGCGCTCGAAACCGTGTCGACGAGCCTGCGCGTAGATCAGCAAATGGGTTTCGCCATTGGAATGAGTGGTGGAGGTCGCGCGTCATGGCAAGTCGCATGTCGCTATCCCGAGAATTTCATGGGCATCGTGATGATGGGTATTTCTGGCGATGAGGATGTGTTCATGCCTCCAACGCACGTACGGGTCGCGTTCATTCATGGAGAAACTGATTTTAACAACCGGTCGACGGCCAGTGCGATACGACTGCTGACCCAACTTGGATACGAGGTGCGCGAGCGGGTTGTGCCCGGCGGCCATGTACCGGGACCGGTGCAGGTTCGCATCGAAATGTTGAACTGGATGGTTTTCGCGGCTCGGCGCGACTTGGGGTTGCCACAACCGTCCGGCTAATTCTTGGTTATGCTGCGCCTGTGCATAATGACGATGCGCCGTGCGTGCAGAATGAGCGCCATTCCTACGCAAAAAATGGTGAGCACCAATACCCCTGGGAGATAGGACAGGCCAACGGGCTGAAACTGGCCTGCTTTGTCGGGATTGCGAACCAATTCGACATCGAACGGATGACCTTCGGTCTTCTGAAGTCCGAATCCGCCTCGATAGGTCCGCGCGTGAATCCCGTCATCCCCCTCATACCGCAGTCTAAACGAGCCGTCCTCATTGGGTTCGGCGGTCCCCATGACGTGATCGCCCTGTAAATCGATACCGATGTTTTGTCCGAACTCGAAGTAGCGCGCGACGAATATCGCGCCGGTCACCGTGATCACCCCGGCTATCGCGAACGCCATCATGCGTGCGCGCACCAGTTGGTCGAGGGTTGGATCTGGTTTGTCTGAGGTCATCATATCGTGTGGGTTGTGGTTGGTGTGAGTGTATTCGTATTCTGAGCGGAATCCAATGAGCGAATACCTTCTCGAAATGAACGGCATTATCAAACGCTATCCCGGCGTCCTGGCCGTCGACGGTGCGCAGTTGACGCTAAAGTCGGGCGAAGTCCATTGCCTGGTCGGGGAAAACGGCGCAGGCAAATCCACGCTCATGAAAATACTCGCAGGCGCGATCCGTCCCGACGAGGGTGAGATTCGCCTTTCGGGCGAGGTCGTCCGCATCGAATCGCCCCAGCATGCGCAACGGCTCGGCATTAGCATGATTTATCAGGAATTCAATCTGACGCCGTATCAAAGTGTTGCGGAAAACATTTTTCTCGGGCGTGAACCGTGTTATGGACGCACGCCTATCATCGATTGGGCGAAGCTTCATGGGGATGCAAAAGCGCTGTTGGACCGCATTCGCGTTACGCTCGACGTACACAAGCCGGTCTATCAGTGCAGCGTCGCCGAGCAGCAGATGATCGAAATTGCGAAGGCCTTGGCGTTCAATGCACGGGTCATCGTGATGGACGAGCCTTCGGCGACGTTGACCGATCATGAACTTGAAGCGCTGTTCGATCTCATTCGCAATTTGAAGGAACAAGGCATCGGACTAATCTATATCTCGCATCGGCTCGACGAGATTTTCTCGCTCGGTGACCGGGTCACTGTCATGCGCGATGGCGCGTACATCGGCACGGACTCGATTGCCGATGTGACGCGGGAATCGATTATCAAAATGATGGTCGGCCGCGAACTGAAGGACGAGTTTCCTAAGGAAACGTTTGAACGGGGTCGCGAACGACTGCGTGTAGAAGGACTCTCGCGCGATGGTGTATTCGAAGATGTCGCGTTTGCAGTTCACACGGGCGAAATCGTGGGCCTTACCGGCTTGGTCGGTGCGGGGCGAACCGAGGTCGCGCGCGCCATTTTTGGCGCAGACCCAATAGACGTCGGCCAGATTTACCTCGATGGTGAGCCGGTGCGCATTCGTTCGCCGCGGGAAGCCATACGCAATGGTGTAGGCCTGTTGACGGAGGATCGCAAGAATCAGGGTTTAGTGCTTGGCATGTCGGTACGCGAAAACACGACGCTCGCCAACCTGAAAGCCCTCGTGCGCGGCGGGTGGCTGAAGCAGCGCGAGGAACGAGATGCCACCACGAAGTACGTGGATGAACTACAGATTAAGACGCCCACAATCGACCAAACTGTTCAGAATCTGAGCGGCGGTAACCAACAAAAGGTCGTGTTGGCGAAGTGGCTGTTCACGCATTCGAATGTCCTCATCTTCGACGAGCCCACTCGGGGCATCGATGTGGGGGCTAAAGTCGAAATTTACCGTCTGATGAATGACCTTGTGCGACGGGGTGTCGCGGTACTTATTATCTCCAGCGAACTCCCTGAAGTGATCGGCATGTGTGACCGCATCCTCGTCATGCACGCAGGACATATCGCAGGCGAACTCTCACGTGCCGATGCTACGCAAGAACGCATCATGCATCTTGCTACGGGCGAAAGTCTTTCTGCGGTATGAACTGAATTTATTTAACCGCCAAGACGCCAAGAAGAAGAGAGAATGGAAGAGCCAGAGAAGAGATCGGATGAGCTTGCCCATACGGTAATTGGGGCTGCTATCGAGGTGCATCGAATCCTAGGCCCGGGTTATCTCGAGTCGGTTTATGAGGAAGCCCTTTGTTCGGAACTTACTGCGCATAAGATTCGGTACGAGCGCCAGAAACCGTTTGTCGTCCTATACAAGGACCTCAAGGTAGGAGAGGGGCGTCTCGATATTCTGGTTGAAAAGCGCCTAATCGTTGAATTGAAGGCTGTCTCTCAGTTGAACGACGTTCACTTAGCACAGGTTCTGGCGTACTTGAAAGGGAACGATCTGCAGCTTGGATTGCTGATCAATTTCAACGTCAAACTTCTTCGAGATGGAATCCGGAGAGTGGTCTCATCGTAAGACTCTCTCAATCTCTTCTTGGCGTCTTGGCGGTTCTTCATTGAATTGTCTTCCGGCCGTTCACCTCGTTAGATTCCTCGGCTTCGCTCGGAATGACAGGAAGTATCACTTACAGAAGTCACCGAGAAACCGCTTCACCACAAAGGCACAGAGGACACAGAGAACCACCATCTGTGTTTATCTGTGTCCATCTGTGGCTAGATATAGAATTCAACAAAACGCTTCCTCACGCAAAGACGCGAAGACGCAAAGTGTAGTCGTTTCATTCTTGGCGCTCTTTGCGTCTTGGCGGTTTAATCGTTAAAGCGTTCTCGTAGTTCGCGCGCCGCCGCCTGGACATCCTCTGCCGCAGTCACCGCGGTAACAACCGCCGCATGCTTCGCGCCTCGTGAGACGAGTTCGCCTATGTTGTGGGGTTTGATTCCGCCCATGGTGGTCCAGGGGATGGCGAGTTGGGGAGCGATGGTGTCGAGGGCTTCGGGGCCGAGTGGTTCGAAGCCGGTTTCTTTGGTTTGGGTGGCGAAAATTGGGCCGATGTTCACGTAGTCCGCGCCGTCCGATTGAGCACGTAAGGCTTCTTCTAGGTTGTGGGTTGATGCGCCGAGAATGAGGTCTGGTGCGAGTTCGCGTGCAGCCTGAATCGGCATGTCTTCTTGCCCCAGGTGTACCCCGTCGGCATCAACATCCAGAGCGAGTTGAACATAGTCATCGATGATGAGTACTGCGCCCGCGTTCGCAGTGCGTTCACGAAATGCGATCGCGCGATTGCGCAGTGCTTCATCATCCCAATCTTTTTCGCGGAATTGGATGAGCGTCACGCCTGCTGCGAGGACACTATCCAGCACGTCGAGTGCGGATCGGCCTGCGCAGAACGCTTCGGTAATGACGACGTAGAGGTCGGCTTGATCGAAACGGGCTAGCCGTTCTGGTTTGGTCATCAACCGCCGCCGACGAACCGGACAATTTCGAGGGTATCGCCGTCGCTCAGCGCGGTATCGCCAAAATTGGACCGCTCAAGGATGTCGGCGTTGAGTTCGACGACGGTGACTTCCGGGCGGAATCCGAGATCTTCTAGCAGGCTGAGAACGGTTGCGCCTTCGGCCACGTCGCGTGCTTCTCCGTTAATCGTTAGTTTCATGGGTCTATGATACCGGTCCGTCGAATGCGCGGTCGAAATCTTTCCAGACGGGTTCGTATCCCGCTGATCTGATCACATCGCCAATTTTTGCCGGAGAACGGTTGTCTTCTATGGCGAATTGTTCGAGCGTCTCTTCTCCGTATAGGCCATATCCGCCGGGACGGGTTGATGATCCCGCGCTCATGTTCGTGACGCCGAGCGGAATTAGTTTATCGCGAAACGCCGGGCGTTCACGGGTGGACAAATTGAAGCCGGCTTCCGGTAATACGAGGCGTGTGGCGAGCATGAGTTGGACGAGGTGTTTGTCCGCGACGGGCTGAGCGATTGGAAAGCGTTCGGGCGCGTGGAGAATGCGTGGAAACGACACGGAAATCGAACTCTGCCAACAGGCCTTCTGAAGATAGTGCGCGTGTAACGCCGACCAAAACCCGTCGAGACGCCAATCACACAGGCCCAATAACGCGCCCACGCTCAATCGCCTCGCGCCTGCGCGACCGGCACGCTCAATCGCATCGAGTCGGTAATCGTAATCTGCTTTGTCTCCGAGCAGATGGACCTCGACGTATGTCGCGCGGTCGTATGTCTCCATGTATAGCGTCACGCCCTCGAGGCCTGATGCGCACATGCGTGCGTAATCTGCTTCGTCGAGGGAATACACTTCAATCGAAACTGAGGGGAAATATTCGAGTGCGATTTCGACGCCTCGCGCGATGTATTCAACGGGTACCGCTTTCGGCGCTTCGCCGGTAAGCAGCAGCACATTCTGAAAACCCATCTCCGCAAGCGTTGCGCACTCACGCCGAATTTCGTCTTCGGTTAATGTTATCCGTTTTTCTTTGTTTCCTGAACGCACGGCGTATCCGCAATAGGTGCAATCTGCGCCGCACACATTCGACAGGTAGAGCGGCACGTACATCCCAATCGTCCTCCCGAAATGCCAACGGGTCAAACGTTGTGCTTCGACCGCCATCGGCTCGAGATAGGCCTCCGCAGCAGTGGACAGCAATGGAAGCATCTCTTCGATGGTTCGGTCACGTTTTGCAAGCGCGGCTTCGACATCGGGTCCGGTAGCCGATTCAATGCGGTCGCGGACGAGATCGGCGGGCCATTTATTGAGTTCGGTGTTCATACGGCACCTATCTTACCGCAAAGGACTGCGGTCGGCGTATTGGGAGACACTATTTTCGCTGACCGGGGTGATATTTCTCTTCGGTGTGCGCCAGGACTTCATCCCAATAGAACCATGCAGGCTTGAATTTTTTTTGGGAGAGCAATGCGGCCTGGTCGAAATAGTGGGGTGAATCCGGATCGCCGCTTTGGCCGAAGTGGAGGTAGCTCATCGCGTTGACGCGATTGCGTCCAAATTCATAGGCGGCCATGAATGACGCGCCCACGCCGGCGTAACGGTTTTTGTGTTCGTCCGTGCTTGGCGTGTGGTAGACGGTGAACGCGACACCGAGCGGACCGCGTACGCCGACCTGCGGCAGGCTTGGCAAGTCGTCGCTAAACGGGATCTGGTTGTAGTTCGAATAATTGTGGTGGCGTTGCAGACGATGCGCATCGCCGTACGCAACTTTCCACGTGCCGAATGTCTCTTCCAGTTTGTTCGCCGCAGTAATCAATGCTTCGAAACGCTTGGCGGGGTCATCGACGAACTCTGGCTTCAGGGTTTCGACGGGATAGCCGCGACCGTACAACTCTTCGTACCAGCCCACGCACAATGTTGCTTGCGTCGAAGTCGCCGAGCTTTTGTAGTCCCACTGAGTTAGATGGTTGAAATACGGGGCGACTTTGGCCGCGAGTTCCGGGTTGGATTCTTGCAGCCGTTCGAAGTGAAACGCATAGCGGGGCAACTCCGTCATCGGCCAGTAAAGTGTCGTGTCGTAACAGAGCTCTTGCCAATCTGCGAACGTAATGTGCCGTGCGTTGCGCAGGAGATGCCGCGACATTTTCGCGCGGCGTTTATCGTCGTCCGTGTCTTCCGTCATGTAATGAGGAAAATCCATCTTTGACGGGTTGCCATCGTCCGTTGTGGTGAACGGCGACTGGTTGCAGTTCTGAACGAAGCCCGACGGCGGATTCAGCGCTTGGGGCAGCTCGGTTATCGGGTGAATGCCTTTCCACTCCGTCCGCGGATCGCTGCCATCCACCGGTTTCGTCCAATCGAATGCGGTGTCGCGACGGGGTACAGCACCGTTGTAGATGTAAAAGATGTTCTTGTCGACATCGGCGTACACGGTGTTAAACATTTGTAATCGCAATTGACCCATTGCCGCGTACCACTCGTCGAAATTTGTTGCTTTCGTCATCGCGCGCGATTGGAGGATTCGGCTGCCTTCTTCGAATTTTGCTACTTTTACGGCGAGGTAATGGGTGTCGTCTTCTTTCGCCATGATGGGGCCGTGGTGAGTCTTGCGAAAAGTGTAGGTTCGCGTCTCAACTACGTCGTCCGACCTGACGACAATTGAATCTTTCCATGATTCGGCGTCACGATATCCGCCATCGTATTTGTACTTCATCGGATCGCTCGGATGGTCGAATGTCTCTCGATACACGTCGCCCACGTCGGGCTCGTTTACCGTATGTGTCCATCCCAAATACTCGTTGTGACCCATCGTCGGAAACGGTCCGCCTGGAAATGTCGATCCGGAAAAATTCCAGCCCTGCTTACTGCGGATATGCATCTCCGTGAACTGGCCGGTGCCGAACCACGGCTGATGCGGATTGACGAAGAGCATTGGATTGCCAGTGGCCGTGCGGCTGCCATGAATCGCCCAGGCGTTCGATCCGATCGCTGCATCCATCTCCGCTTCGAGGAGCGTGCGGATACGGCCTTGTGGCGCGTGCGCCCTACCGAGTAGCCGTTGGAGCATCATGTATTTGTCGTAGGCGATCACGTAGTACGGCTCGAAATGATCGATGAGCCGCGGTTCAACTTCGGGGTGGGTCTTCAGATAATAGTTGTAGCCTGCGGCATAGGCGTCGCAGAGCACCGTGACATCGCGGGGCAATTCGCGGTAATTCGCTTTCGCGAGTTCCGTGATGCCGAATAGTCGGTGTACCATGTCTGATCGTAATCCGCTCTCCCCCATCACTTCGGCGTATCGACCGATGCATTGCATATAGGTATCTTCGACTTGCCAGAAGTAATCCTCGCACTGCGCGTACGCGACGCCAAAGACGACGCTCGCATCCGTCGGCCCATCGATGTGGGGTACGCCCCATTCGTCACGGTGGATGGTGACCTGTTTTGCCCAACGCGATGCGTAAGCCGCATCCGCACATACGAACGCAATCACAAGTGCCAAGATGACAGTGGAGGTCGCCGATCTGGTAAATTTGTACATGTAATGTGCCCTCTTAACTGGTATTCGAAAAGTGTTTTCTTGTGTTGGTCACAATAGATTTCCGCGTTAAACATCCCCGTTGATCCCCTTTCGACGGGGGATCAAGGGGGATGTTCGCGAGTCGCGATGAAGCGACACGTAGCACAAATTCGCTCAAGCCCAAACGCACAATACCCGCGTTCAGAGCACGGTGCAACGCTTGGCGAATTGCCTAACTCGGCGAGGTCGGGTAAACTGCCTGGTCCAACGGAAGGGCCGCCCGCGCGGGCATCTCGCGCGTGATAACGAAGGAGAAGCATTATGAAACTTGGATTTCTCTCCGTGCTCTTTAGCGACCGTTCGCTAAAGGAAGTACTGGAAACGATTCGGCCGCTCGGCCTGCAAACCATTGAACTGGGCACGGGGAATTACCCGGGCGATGTGCATTGCAAGCCGAAAGACTTACTCGCGTCAAAGCCGAAGCGCGACGAAATGTTGAAAATGATCAAGGGCGAAGGCTTGTCGATCAGTGCGTTGAGCTGTCATGGGAATGCATTGCATCCCAACACGGCATTCGCGAAGAAGAGTATTGCGACGCTCGACGACACCATCAAACTCGCTGAAAAACTCGGGGTGAAAACGGTTGTCGATTTCTCGGGTTGTCCGGGATCGGATCCGAAAGCGACACGACCGAGCTGGGTCACGTGCCCATGGCCACCGGACTATCTTGACACGTTGAACTGGCAGTGGGACAAGAAGGTCATTCCGTTCTGGACGCAGAAAGGGAAGTTTGCGAAGGACCATGGCGTGCGAATTGCTTTCGAGGCGCACCCCGGCTTCGTTGTGTACAACACGGAAACGCTGTTGCGCATTCGCAAAGAGTGCGGCAACAACCTCGGCGCTAATTTCGACCCAAGCCATTTCTTCTGGCAGGGCATCGACCCCGTCGAATCGGTCCGCGCACTCGGTGGAAAAGCAATCTTCCACGTTCACGCGAAAGATTCGAAAGTTTATGAACAGAATTCCAAGGTCAACGGCGTACTCGATAACAAACACTACGGCGACGAACTGAATCGCTCGTGGATCTTTCGAACGTGCGGTTATGGACACGGAGCGGAATGGTGGAATGATTTCATTTCGACCTTGCGTATGGTCGGCTACGATGGACCCTTGAGCATCGAGCATGAAGACAGCCTGATGTCGAGTATGGAAGGCCTGTCGAAGGCGGTTGAATTCCTGAGGCAGGTACTCATCTTTCAGAAAACGACCGCGATGTCGTGGGCGTAGATAGTGATTCGCGGGGGAACCTTTTTCTGGAGAAAAAGGTTCCCCCACTCCCCCCCTCTAAAAAGACTGATTAATGCGCCGTAAACTCCTCATGGGTTGTTCGTTTGTCTTCTCGATGCCCTTATTCTTCTTCCTCGTTGCGTTCACAACTGGCTTCCTATTATCGGCAGAGCACACGATGTCGTTGTCCGCGTTGTATCCGCAGGACCGACGAACGTTGTGGGACGTGATGACGGATGTGGAGCACATTGCGGAGTGGAATGTGATTGTTGCAAAGTCAGAACTGCTCGAACCGGTCGATGGGAAACGGGTGTGGCGTGAAACGGATCCGGCGGATGGGAGTATCGCGTTTCGTGAGTTGGAGGCAGAACCGCCTTCGCGCTGGGTAACGGAAGTCTACGACGTCGAAGCCTCCTACGCCGGGCAGTGGGAATACACATTAACTGAAGAAGACGGGCAGACGCGGTTGACGATCACCGAAACCGGCGTCGTCCCGAACCCGTTTCTTCGATTCGTAATGCGATTTCTGGTGGGCTATGACCGTTTTCAACGAACGTATTTCGAGTCGCTTGCGGAGCACTTTGGTGAGGAACAAGTGCAGATTGAAATGGCGCCGGTGGAAGCGCCATAGGGGTTCCGACAGGTTCGTAGTCCCGACTCTGGGGCGGCATAGTTCGGCTGGCGATTCCGCCTAAAGACGGGACTACAAACACCGTGTTCGCGGGGATAAGTTCTTCAGTGGTCGTGCGGAGTCGATAGCGGCTGTACATCGTCTTCGAAATATTTGTGAAATACATCCGGTAATGCTCGGTAGTCCGCGTTGCTAATTGTGTCTGAAAAATCCCACGAGTTGTATGTATTCCAAAACAGCACGTTCTTGCCCGCCAATCGCCCCGACTGTGCATCTTCGACCAACGCGGCGAACGCCTTGCCCGTGTATGTGCCTTCGATGTGTATCCCCGTATGCTCTGCCATCAACGCAATCGCATTCGCGCTCTCCTGCGTGTACAAGCCGTAATCCTCTCCTAAGAAACCATCGCGCGCGGGATAGTCCTCATCCGAAATCGAAAATGCCGGCACAGACGAATCGGCTTGACGCAGCAACGCGACTGTCTTCGTGGCGAGTTCTGCGCCCTTCTTGGGATACGCGAACGACGCGTCCGTCACACGAATGCCCTCAAGCCGTGCGGGCATGTTCAGGATGCGCAATCCGATCAATAATCCGGCAGTCGTGCCCATCGATCCCACGGCGAGATAGATAACGTCAGGTGGCGGTAATTCGTCGGCGTCGATTTGGCGTTGCAGTTCGAAGGCGGCATTCACGAATCCGACAGTACCCAACGGCGAAGAACCGCCCCCAGGAATAATCATCGGCGCGTGGCCGGTCTGCACTGTACGTTTCGCGGCCAATGCCGTGGCGGCGGCTACGGCCGCTTTGATGCCCGTATACTCCCGCAGATCTGCGCCGACTTGCGCCCCCAACAGCAAATTTTCTCGGACCACATAACTGTTCGGCTGCGGCATGAGCATTGAATGGCTCTGCAAGCCGAGCTTTTCTGCGTAGTACGCGGTACACAGGGCGTGATTCGACCCCGCAAATCCGAACGTGATGACTTCGCGACAGCCGCGCCGCTTCGCTTCCGGTAGAATGAATTCCAGTTTGCGGACTTTGTTTCCGCCGTACGCATTTCCTGATTGATCGTCCCGCTTGATCCACAGATTTTCCGCGCCGATGGCCGTCGCCAATTCAGGACAATGGTCCACCGGCGTTGGAAACGTTCCGAGCGATGTGTGCGGGAATGCTTCTTCCAGTTTTGGAAACGCGCTGAACAGGGGAAGACTCATGCTGCGGCAGATCCTTCACCTGTCGTTTCGAGCGACTCCGCGATGTATTGATCGATCAACTGTTCCAATATGGTTAGTGGCATCGCGCCGTTCGACAAAATGAGGTTGTGGAAATCGCGGAGATCGAACTGTTCACCTAGTGCTTGTTCTGCGCGGTTCCGAAGATCGATAAATGTGAGTTGTCCAATTTTGTACGCGCACGCTTGGCCCGGCATGACGATGTAGCGTTCGATTTCCGAAACGACATCGCCGTGGGGCATCCCGGTGACGAATTCCATGTAGCGAATCGCGTCTTCTCGCGACCACCGTCCGTGATGAATTCCGGTGTCCACCACGAGCCGCACAGCGCGGAATAATTCGGCTTGTAAGCGCCCGAGGTCACCCTCTGGGTCATCGTCGTAGAAGCCCATTTCCTTCGCCAGATACTCAGCATACAACGCCCAACCTTCCACAAACGCTGTGAACGGTATGACTTTCCGAAACGTGGGTACGCCGGTCATCTCCTGTTGCAATGCGAGTTGGAAATGGTGCCCGGGGATGGCCTCGTGATACACCAACGTTTTCATGGTGAACTTCGGAACTTCCTTCATGTCGTTCAATTTGGCATAGAAGATTCCGGGTCGAGAACCATCGAGTGCGGGGGGATTGTAGTAGGCCGCAGCCGTAGCTTCCTTGAACTCGGGAATGCGCTCGACGTGTACGCCGATTTCCGGCCGGAGATCGAATACGGCGTCCAATTGCGTGTCGGCGTGGTCGATGTATTTTTGGTAATCGGCGAGGCACATCGCGCGCCCTTCGTCAGTATCGGGATATAACATTTCCGGATCTTCCGCCAACGCGAGCATGCGTTCGCCGACTGTACCTTCTTCAAGACCTAACCCGTCGAGAATCCCATCCATCTCGGTCAGAATGCGGAATACTTCGCCGAGGCCAGTCCGGTGAATCTCGATCGCCGTGCGATCCGTCGTCGTGTTTTGGCGCAATGCGTAGGCATACGCGGCTTCGCCATTTGGCAATTTCCAGAAACCAGCGTCATCGCTGGCGCGGCCTTCAAGGTCGGTGAAGTAATCGATCAGCGTTTGGAACGCGGGGAATACGGATTGCTCGATCGCACGTTGTGCGTCACGGCACAACGCCTCGCGGTCGCTATCCGATACTTTGGTTACGGTGTATTTGCCGCTGCCTTCGTCCTTTTCGTTCAGCCGATTCAGCAATGTCGAATACAAAATGTTGGCTTCGACCCCGTTATCGACGAACCCGCGCATCTCGTCCAACACCTTGCGAATGATAAAACGCGGTGGAACGATTCCGGCTTCCTCGCGACTCCGGATTCCATTGAGCACTTGCTCAAATTTCTTGGGGAATTTGTCCAACCGCTCGATGTAATGATGCGCGTCCCGTTCCGTATTGACTTGGTGCATGGTCGCCATGAATGTTGGGAGTTCACTCTGCACGCCGAACATTTGGTTGACGGGGTAATTGTGGTACATGAACGGTTCGCCATCTACCGTATTCTCTAGAAACCAGTCTAGTACGGATGTCGACAACCGTTGACTCTCTGTCATTTCGTCAGTGTCGTATCGTCTGAGCGTAGCTAAATCGTCTTTTACTTTGGCGAGTTGCTTGCGGGCGTGCGCATCCGATGCATCGGTGAGATCGTTGTTGTGAAAATGCATGCCGATCTGTTCCACCACTCGCAGCATGGTCAATAGTTCGGGATCATCTAGGAGGAGTTCCACGAACACGCGCTCAAAGAAAAAGTTCAGGCTGGGCGGCTTAAAGAATAGGAAGCTGGCCGCAAACGTACTGGCGACGATTACGACGATTAGCATCGGTATTGCTGTGAATTTTAGTATCCGGCGAATCACGCGGAAACCTCCTCGGTAATCGTTTCGCCCAATTTGAAGCCGTCAAGTGAAAGCACGAATTCGGCCCCTAATGCTGTCGAGGGCGTATGTGCGCCGGGTGCTATGTCTTCCGCGACGATGCGTAACGTCGCATTCAATGCCCCGTCTACTGTCAAATCATAAGTGTCCGGTCCGGTCAATGTCATGGATGTTCTGCGTCCCGCTGCGTTAGAAACTTCGCCCCAAAAATGCGACACGCTGGCCGCGCGTTCCGCTTCCGTCGCTCCGGGTACGCGCTTTTCGACTTGACCCTTTAGAAATGTTTGGACGACGCCGAGGCCCAAGAGCCAGCCGAACTTCCCCATCATACGCATTTGGCCGACTTCCTTTTCCGTGCTTCCGAGGAATACTTCGATGTTTGGAATTTGGGTCGACCAATACGCGGTCGATATATCGCCCCATGGAATGCACACGCCGAGTTGGTCGCCATGATCAAACGGGACGATTCGCGTCTTCGACCCCGACGGAATCGAGACCAACTCTCCATCGCGCCGTACGAGTGCGCCGTTCGGTAATCCTTCTACAACCGTCTTGGCCGTTCCCGGGCTGATGCGCATCGGCTCCGAAACCAACGCAAGCGTGAGATGCGTCGCATCGGGCATCGCTTGCTTCAACATGGCGGCTAGGCAGTCCGTCGGCACGACATCGCAACCCACTCCAGGCATCGAGACCATGCCCGCTTCTTTCCAACGTGTGTCGTTCGCTTGGGAGTATTCGAATACGTCGACCTCACCGGTGATGTCGAGGTAGTGCGTGCCTGTCTTCGCGCAGACGTCCAACATCGGTTTACACGTCGCGGAGAAGGGTCCGGCGCAATGCAACACTGCGGCCATATCGCCGATAGCGTGCTCTAATCTTGAGGCGTCATCCAACCCGGCAACGCGCGTCTCGAGATTGAGTTCTTCCCCCAGCGTCGTAATCGCCTGCACGTTTCGACCCGCGAGTACGGGCGTATGCCCCCGACGCACGGCTTCCCGCGCACACAATTCACCCGTATACCCATTCGCACCGTAGATCATCCATGCCCTGGATTCACTCATAACGTGTCCCTTCTGTCGAGATTCATTATGGAAAAGTACACCTTATGCCGTATAAATGAAAGATACGTTCACATGTTCAATAGGGGCATCAACGAATTGGTCTTAAATCAACCGGAACAATTGCCCAAGCGTACCTTCAATTTTAAGCGGGCCGGGTTGTTGATCGCGATTACGGTGGTCATCGTTGCGATTTGGGATACGTGGGCCGTGTATCCGCTCAAGATTCTGGTCGTGTTCTTTCACGAGCTGAGCCACGGTATCACCGCAGTGGCGACTGGTGGTCGTATTGTCGAAGTGCGAGTCGATGCGATGCAGGGCGGGCTCTGTCTCACTGAAGGCGGAAGCCGTTTTCTTACGCTCTCTGCTGGCTATCTGGGCAGTCTCATCCTCGGAGGGCTATTGCTCTTGGCTGCATCCCACTTCAAACGTAAGAACATTCCCAATCTCATTCTTGGCCTTGTCCTCTTTATCACTACGATCGTCTATGTGCGGCCTGTCATCGGGTTCGGATTCTTTTTTGGTGCCGCCGTCGGAATCGCGTTTGTTGCCGCTGCTCAAAAACTGCCGAACGAAGTGAATGGATACATCTTGACCGTCATCGGACTGACCAGCACGCTCTATGCCGTACTCGACATTAAGAGCGACATCCTCGACCGACCGGGCGCACGCTCCGACGCCGCGATGCTCTCCGATCTGACCGGTGTGCCAACCATCATGTGGGGCGCGGCGTGGATGCTCGTGTCGATTTGTCTCGCGTTTGTTTTTATTGTTTTCGCATCCGCGCGTCTTCAGCCCGAATCGGATTCGGCAACGACGAGAGTTTTGTAGTACCGACTTCGTTTTGTGGCGTGACGGTTCCGGCACGTTTGCAGGGAAATTATGGAATATATTATTCTCGTATGCGTTAGCATGAATAGTGATCGGATCAACGACCGGGGGCGGAAGAGGTTGATCCTTTGAAGGGGGCAACTTGGGCGAACCAGCACACGTCTTAATTGTCGACGACGAACCAGCAAGCCGGGATGTCCTTGGCAAGATAATGGGCAAGCTCGGTTACACCTCCAGTGAAGCGGCCGATGGCGGGTCCGCGTTCACACGAATACTCGCGGACACACCGGACGTAATCCTCCTTGACCTCGTCTTGCCCGATATGAATGGTGAAGCGATTCTGGATCGTCTTCGTGCTGACGAAAACCTCCAACACATTCCGATTGTCATTCTCTCTGGTGACGATGACATGGCGCGTATTTCAAGCTGCCTCGAAAAAGGCGCGGACGATTATCTCGTCAAGCCGTTCAATACGACCCTGCTTCAAGCGCGCGTCACCGGGTGTATCGAACGAAAGCGTGCCCACGACCGCGAAAAAGAATTCAATCGCAAAACCAAGCAATACAGTGAAGAACTCGAGGCGCAAGTCCACGCGCAGGTCGACGAAATCGCGTCTGCGCAGCTCGCAATGATCTTCGCACTCTCTAAACTCGCGGAATCGCGTGACCCGGAAACGGGGGAACATCTCGAACGCATGCGGGAGTACTGTCGAATCCTCTGTGAACAGCTCCGCAATACTGAAAAATACGGCGAGATCGTCGATGAAGAATTTGTTAGTAGCATGTATTCCGCTAGTCCGTTGCACGACATCGGAAAAGTCGGGGTGCCCGATCAAGTTTTGTTAAAGCCGGGCAAATTGACGAAAGAAGAATTCGACGTTATCAAGCAACACACCGTTCTTGGTGCGAGCACGTTGCGGGCAGTTCAGGAAGAATTCCCTGGTATTGGGATTGTGCGTATCGGCATCGAACTCGCTGAAGGACATCACGAACGGTGGGACGGCAACGGATATCCCAATGGTGTGGCGGGTGAATCGATACCGCTTTCCGCGCGCATCCTCTCCGTGGGCGATGTGTACGATGCGATAACATCCAAGCGTTGCTACAAAGATGCAATTCCCCACGAAAAGTGTGCGGCGATTATTCGCGAAGAACGTGGTGCTCAATTCGATCCGGATATCGTGGATGCGTTTTCCGCAGCGGAAGAGTCGTTTGTCGAGATTCGTGATACGTATCAAGATTCGGAAAAAGTTTTTCCGATGTAGTGGGCGTTTTATCTGGGGGATTGCCACGTCGGCACTATGCGCCGCTACCTCCTTGCAATGACGGTGGCGCGAGATTTTTGATCCCGAAAATCTAATATCTGCAGCGATGACGAGGGTATGATTTAAGTAAACCTGCTCTCGTGCGACGCTCTTGAAGTTGCACCTGATTTGTCCGCGACAATTTGATAACCTCTTCTTTTCCCAATCCCATTAGGAAAGCCTCATGAACGAAGTACTCATTATCGTTGGCGACGCGACGGAAACAGTCGACACATTGTATCCGTACTACCGATTGATCGAGGCGGGACTCAAGCCGGTGGTCGCGGGACCGGAGAAGCGCACATTTCAAATGGTGATGCACGAGGTAAAGCCCGGCTGGACCATTACAAAGGAATGGGAAGGCTATACCATTGACGCGGATATCGCGTTCAAAGATATCGAGCCGGAGCAGTACCTCGGAATTTTTTTCTCGGGTGGACGCGCACCGGAGTACATCCGCTATGACGAAGGGTTAGTCCGTGCGACGAAGCATTTCTTTGAAGCGGAGAAACCCATCGGATGCGTGTGTCACGGCGTCGAGATTCCAGCGTACGCGGATTGCGTGCGCGGTCGGCGTATGGCGACGGTGCCTAAGTGTCAATTTGATCTCGAAGTCGCCGGTGGGGTTTTCGTCAATGAGCCATGCGTCATCGATGGCAATCTGTTTAGCGGACGCACGTTTCACGATCACGGCCACTACATCGGCCCGTGGATCGAAGCGTTACTGGCAGCGCAAGAACGATTGGCGTCGTAACCCGAATGAGTTGCGCACGCTGGCTAGTTGGTTTCGCAGTCGTCACGTCGGCAGTTATGGCGGGCGCACAGGTTGGGCCAACAGTCCCGGGTGCCTACCGCCTGATGCATGCGGACGTACCGGACAACGTCGGTGCAGGCATCGTCCTGATTAGCGAGTTACGATGTGCGGCGTGCCACGCTCTTCCCGACGCCGTTGCGACAAGCATACGCTGGAACGCAGGAGAGTTACCTTCGTTATCCGATCAAGTGCTGGTGGATTCGACATCGTTCCTCGCGAATCCTGCGATGACGAATCCAGGCACGACGATGCCACGGCATGATTTGTCTCCTGCGACCATCGTCGATCTCAACGAATTCCTCGTTTCGCTGGGCTCTACATCCGAACAACCCGGAATGCCTGTTGGCAGCGTGGAGCGTGGCGCTGACTTGTATCACACCGTAGGCTGCGTGGCATGCCACGCGCCACGACGTGATCCCGGGCCGCCGACTGCTGAGGATGATCCGTTCTCTCCCACAACAGACATCGAGTATCCCGCGCCAACAATTCCGTCAATTCCAATTAGAAACAATGCACAAACGTTCATGCGCCTGTTCGCCCCGACACCCGCTTTGTTGACTCAACACATGGAACTCACGGCACCGGAAACAACTGCAATCGCAACATACCTCTCAGCGGATGCACACGACATGAAGCGGAACGTCGATCCGTTGTCTCTCAAAATGGAGCGGGTTGCTCGTGGGAAGGACGCATTTGTACAGATCAGATGCGCGCAATGTCACGTCGGCGCGACACCTGCAGACGAGTATGATCGCATCGCGATTGAACGACCCACGACTGGATGCCTCGCGGAATCTGTTCAAGCCCCTGCAGTGGATTACGGCCTGACGGGCGCGCAGCGTTCTGCCATTCGCGATGCGCTTGCGCTGGAATCTCCACGCACAGACGCATCCTGGCAGGTGTTAGGCATGGCGGCAGCAAACAATTGCCTGGCGTGTCATCAGCGCGATGGATTCGGAGGTGTTGAGCCGGGCCGGGAACCGTATTTCACGACGACAGTCGAAGCGGATCTTGGCGACGAGGGACGCATTCCGCCCACGCTCACCGGCGTTGGCGCGAAGCTTACCCCGTCAGCGTTGAAGTTGGTCTTGACCGGACACGGTGTGGCAAGACCCTACATGGCAACGCGCATGCCGGTATTCGACCTCGGCGATATTGATGGGTTGGTCGCCGCGTTCGCGGAGGCGGATCGTGGCACGGTCACCGCTGAGGCCAATGTGACGGGTCTTGAACATCATCATCGTAACCACTATGGCCGAGAGTTGGTGGGGACTGATGCATTGGGTTGTGTGTCGTGTCACGAATTGAATGGGCATCAGTCGCTCGGGATACCAGCGATTGATTTAGCGCGCGCGCCGACTCGGCTGCGGCCAGAATGGTTCATGGCGTACATGCTGGATCCAGCTTCATTGCGATCAGGCACACGAATGCCAGCGTATTTTCCAGAAGGGAAAAGTACATACCCCAAGCTCTTCAAAGGAGGTGCGCGGCAGCAAATCGAGGCAATCTGGATCTACCTGCGAGAAATCGATCAGACACGGCTTCCGGTCGGCATGGAGGAATCGAAGCAGTACGTCGTCGTACCCACCGACGCGCCAGTAGTCCATCGCACATTCTTGAAGGAGGTGGGCGAACGTGCGATTGCCGTCGGCTTTCCGGAAGGTGTCCATTTCGCGTTCGATGCAACACAAGTTCGCGCGTCCCTCGCTTGGCGCGGATCGTTCTTGGACGCGAACTCGACATGGAATGATCGATTCTCGCCGTATGTGAAACCGTTGAGCGATGACCGTTGGGCATTTCCAGACGCGATGCCGTTTGCAGTGGCCGCGACAGACGAATGGCCCTCGGAGACGGGCGCGGATGCTGGGTATCGATTCAAGGGCTTTGGACTGGACGGCTCGGGGACGCCGACATTTCGTTACACGTTTGAAGGCATGACTATCGCAGAACGAATCACGCCGATGCCGGATGGCAAAGGTCTCCGGCGACAGTTTGCGATCGAGCACGTCCTAAACTCGGTTGCGTTTCTCGTCGCGCGCGGTGAGACCGTTAAGGCGAGTGACAGTGAATACCGGATCGACGATCAGTGGACGGCGCGGATTTCCGTGAGCGAAGGCGAGATGAAAGTGGAGAGAAGGACGGGGGCGACACCGGCGCTCGTAGCCATTCTCCAACCCGACGATAGTCGTATCATGTTTACGGAGGAAGTCGAGTGGTAACGCAAATCCGAAATCGCTTACTTCCTTTTCTCGTCGTTCTGCTAATCGCGATATCGGCATTCGCGCAGGACGAGTCCGATTACTATGAAATCATAACCCTTCCAACGCCGGAGGGCGTTGCATTCGAGGTCGGCGGCATGGCGTTGATGCCCGATGGCGCCATGGCGATTGCAATTCGCAAGGGCGAGGTCTGGCTACTCGAAAATCCGTACGAAGAAGACTTGGAATCGTTGCGCTACCGGCGCATCGCGATGGCGCTGCATGAACCGCTGGGCCTCCTCTACCACGAGGGCGATTTGTACACGACGCAACGAAGCGAGCTGACCCGGCTCCGAGATCTCGATGGCGACCGCGTCATCGATGAATACGAAACCGTCTCGAATGCGTGGGGCGTCACGGGCAATTACCATGAGTACGCCTATGGTCCGGCGCTAGATGGCGAAGGACGTTTTTGGATTACGCTCAATCAGACCATTGGAGTCACGGTCGCAAAAGATGACAACGCTTGGCGTGGCTGGGGTGTCGCAATCGATAGCGATGGCACTATGACACCGATGTGCGCGGGTATGCGGTCGCCGTGCGGCGTCGGTTCAAACGGCATCGGCGACGTATTCTTTACCGACCAACAAGGCGAGTGGGTGCCAACAAACTCGTTGCACCAATTGCGGCGCGGCGTATTTTACGGCCATGCCGTTTCGCTGGCATCGTGCGATCGCGAGGGTTCGCCCTTGACCCATCCGGGCAAAGTTCCATCCGGAATTCCGATTCCAGAAGTGCGTTCAGCGCTGCCAGATTTTAGGCCGCCCGCGGTGTGGTTCCCCTATCGCAAAGCAGGCATGAGCGCGACGGGCATCGTGAACGCCAATTCCGGTGGCCGGTTCGGCCCGTTCGACGACCAACTGTTCGTGGGCGATTTCACTATGGCGCTCATTAACCGTGTCGCACTTGAGAAGGTGAACGGTGAGTATCAGGGTGCAGTCTTCAGTTTTCGCCGTGGGTTTCAATGCGCGATTGTCCGGATGGCAACGGGCACGGATGGATCGCTATTCGTAGGTGAGACAAACCGAGGTTGGAATTCGGCGGGGCGCACCTCGTATGGACTGGAACGTGTGATTTGGAAAGAGAAAAATCCGTTCGAGATTAAGACGATGCACGCGACACCTGACGGGTTTCGACTGACGTTTACAGAAACGGTAGACCAGAAAACCGCAATGAATCCTGACAACTATCAACTCAGCAGCTACACGTACCTCTATCACGCGCGTTACGGCAGTGACGAAGTCGATGCGAAGATGCTCGACGTGAGAAACGTATCCGTAACGAGTGACAGGCTATCGGCGACGCTTACCGTTGACGGACTTCGCGAGGGCTATGTTCACGAACTGTCTGCGGAGGGTGTACGATCCGCTGCGGGTGCGCCGTTGCTTCATTCAACAGGGTATTACACGTTGAATGCGATACCTGAGCGTTAGATCTTTTAATCGCAGAAGAGCGAAAATTGAGTAGGCGCGACGGCCTAGTCGCGTAGCCGCCACATCGACTTACATGTCATGCCGAGCGAAGCCGAGGCATCTACCCAGGGTCACAGATCCTCACTCTACACACGAGCAGATCCCTCGGCTGCGCTCGGGATGACGGTGATGGATGCGCTCCTGCGCATCCATCACCAACCGGACACGCGGGAGCGTATCCCTCCCAACTTTCTTGATCCTAGACACGGTATCTGGCTGTGACGGGAAATTCTTCGCGAAACGCCATCCAATTGTTGCTCGCTACGACAATCCACCACCATCGATGACAATTGTCTGGCCCGTGATGTAGCACCCAGCCTTCGATGCTAACAATACGGCGGTCCCAGCGATGTCTTCCGGATCGCCGAGCCGGCGCAACGGATAATTGCTCTCGACTTGTTTGCGGCGCGCCGGGTCTTCCCAGAGTGCGCGTGCGAAGTCCGTCTTGATAAGGCCCGGCGCGAGTCCATTGACCCGAATGTTGTCCGGACCATTCTCTTGCGCAAGACAGCGAACCAATTCGAGGTCGGCGGATTTTGAGATGCAGTATGCGCCGAGCGTCGTGCTCCCACGGTAAGCACCAACACTTGAGACGATCATAACCGCGCCGTCTTTACGTTCACGCATTTCCGGTAAGACCATCTGGCAAAGCCAGTGGTTGCTGATGATGTTACATTGCAACACTTTCTCGAACGCGGAGTCGGGAATCTCAGATAACGGTCCGTAGTGAGGATTGACCGCCGCGTTGCAGCAGAGAATGTGAACATCACCGAGTTGTTTGTGGGTTTCCTCGACCAAGTTTTCGAGTTGGTCTTTGTGCGAAATGTTGCAGGGAATTGCGACGGCTTTACCCTTGCCCATCGCATTGATTTCGGAAGCAACTTCTTCGCAAACATCGCCTTTACGACTAGAAATCACGACATTAGCGCCCTGTTGCGCAAAGCCGACTGCGATCGCTTTGCCAATACCTTTTGATGCGCCCGTAATAAGCGCGTTTTTACCCGTGAGATCGAACATGTTTTCCTCCAACCGCGTTGTGCGTGTATGGTTTTCATTCAACTGGAAACCGTTAATGGTACCTATCCACGACTCGTAAGTGAATAGCACCGCCGAGGGATTCAAGACCATGTTTATCGCAGCCCTATTGATCACCATTGCTCAAGCGCCACTTCCCGACCGCATCGAGTCGCTCCCCGTGATCGCGGAACTGCCCGACCCATTCGAATTACAAGATGGCCGTCGGGTCGAGCGCCTGTCGGATTGGCCAGAGCGGCGTGCTGAAATGCTCGAACTGGTGCTTCGGTATGAGTACGGGAATGTACCGAAGCCGCCACGCAGGGTCCGCGCTGGCGACATCACACTTGAAGAGGACCATCAGGCGTTCCGACTCTGGATGGGTCCGGGTGATGGGTTTCCGGTTCGTACCCAGGTGTACTTGCCGCGTTCCGGTGATGGGCCCTTTCCAGTGGTCGTTCGGTTCGGCCTGGACGGGAAACGTGCTAAACAGATTACGGATCGTGGCTATGCGTACGTCTGTTTTGAACATCGTGAGTTGGACCCGGATACCAGTGGTTACGATGTACCCGGACCGGCGCAGGCCGCGTACCCTCAACAGGATTGGGGAGCACTCGGTGCTTGGGCGTGGGGCGCGTCGCGCGTGCTGGACTACTTGGAAACATTACCGGAAATCGACACGAAGCGTTCCGTAATCACGGGGCATTCGCGGACGGGTAAAGCAGCCCTGTTGACAGGCGCATTGGATGAACGCTTTGCGATCGTGGTGCCGAATGGTTCTGGTTGTGGAGGGGCGGGCACTTTTCGGGGCGCGACCAACGGTGTGGAAACGTTGAAGTTGATCACGCTGGAAGATCGTTTCAAGAGTTGGTTTCGATCTGACTTTGGTGATTTCGGCGATCACGTCGAACGATTGCCCTTCGATCAACATTTTATGCGCGCACTAATTACCCCGAGGGTTGTACTCAATACCGATGCGCTGGGCGACACGTGGGCGAACCCGCTGGGAACGCAGAGGGCATGGCTCGCCGCGCAACCAGTGTACGAGTTTCTTGGTGTTGGTGATCGGAACCTATGCCACTTTCGCGAAGGCGGTCACGATCAACTTGCGGAGGATATGGACGTATTGCTGGATGTCGCGGACTGGCATTTCGGGGGCAAAGCGCTAACCCGCTCATTTGACGTGATGCCCGACGCTGCGATGACGCGCGACTGGTCTTGGGAAAAACCGTAGGCGCTAACCTGCTCTACATTGGAAACCAGACGAAATCCTTATCGAGGGAGCGATCTTCTGACGCAATGTCGAGTGGGATTCGGACGTAAACGGGCGAGGGCCAAATCGGATCGCAGAAATTTTCTTCTGCACGTTCCAAGATCTCCGTGAGTTCGGCCACTTTTTCTGGCAACTCGTCGGCCAAGTTTGTCTCTTCTCCGATGTCGTCCTTGATGTTGTACAAGAACGATTTTTCCTGTGTTCCATCAATCTGCAACGTGTAGTCACCGGATCGAACCGCTCGATACCTGCCGCTGCGCCAGACTATCGCCTCGTGCAAGACACTTTGCTGTTCGCCGCGAATCAATGGCCATAGGCTATAGCCGTCGAGCGTTAGATCCTCGGGGATCGATACCTCCGCTGCTTCGACTACGGTCGGAAAAATGTCGAGCAGACTGATCGGCGTATCCGACACGTTGCCGGCGTCGATGTGCCCTGGCCAGCGCATCAGAAACGGAACAACGACACCGCCTTGGTAATAGGTCGATTTGTACCCTCGGAACGGAAGGTTTCGACCCGGAATGCGGGTGTAGGACGCCGCGCCGTGATCACTGGTGAAGACAACCAGCGTATCTTCTTCCAAATCGTTTTCTCTCAGCGCTTCAAGAATCCGTCCGATTCCATTATCCATCGATTCGATCATCGCGTTGTATACACGCGTCTTGTGATCTTCGATGTGGGTTAAGCGATCATAGTATTCCTTCGGCGCTTGTAGCGGGGTGTGTGGCGCGTTATAGGGCAGGTAGAGAAAGAACGGCTTATCTTTATTCTCATAGATGTAACGAACGCCTTCATCCGTGAAGACATCGGTCATGTATTTGTCCGGTGTGTAAGATGTCCTCCCTCGAACCAATTGATTCGATAGGGCAATCCACTGCAACCGATCCGTTCCGTCAAAATCGAGCTTTGCATTCACGACATTCGGATCGTCCTCTTTCGCGAACTTTGCACCCGCGTTATCGAACCCGATGAATTCATCGAAACCTTGACCTAACGGATGACGATCGCCACTGAGGCCGAGGTGCCATTTCCCGAATGCGGCGGTGCCGTAGCCTTTGGGCTTTAGGATTTCGGCAATGGTGACCTCTTCGGGCGGCAGGCCCATCTTGCCGTACGGGACCATGTCTTCCCGGCTGAGCTCGGGGAATACATGACCCTCTTCTTCCGACAGCGACCCGTCGTACGCTCTTCGTATCGCGGCTGGCGGGATGATGATGAATTCGAAACCGAAGCGCTGTTGGTGTCGTCCGGTGATGAAACCCGCTCGTGAGGGGGAACACATCGCTGCAGTCGCGTGGGCGCGCGTGAACCGAATGCCCTCAGTCCCGATAGAATCGATATGGGGCGTTTTTAGCGTCGAATTGCCGTGCAACGAAATGTCGTTGTAGCCGAGGTCATCCGCCACAATGAGAACGATATTCGGCGGACGCTCGGCAGCGTTTGCGCACACTGCGACCGTGCACAGCGACACAGACAACAATACCCATAGACGACGAGACAACATCAAGCAACTCCGATATACCACGCAATTTCAGTTTGATGTTTTAAGAATCTTTCAACCAACCGACAATTTTTTCGGCAAGAAGTTCGCCCTTGTCTTCTTGAACGAAATGGCCGCCGCCTTCGATGGTCTCGTGCGGTTGGCCTTTTGCGCCGGGCATCAGACTCTGGAATGGTTTATCGCCACCTTTGGTTACGGGATCGGAATCGCTGAACAAAGTCAGTACAGCTCCTTCCCATCCTGCGAGTACTTTCCAGCCGTTTCGATTGTTTTCGGTCTCAGGATTGTCTTCCGAAATGGGGACGAACGATGGGAAAATCCGAGCACACTCTTTGTAGGCATCGTGTGGAAATGGCGCGTCGTAGGCAGCGATGACTTCATCGGAGAGATCAGATGCGCAACCGCCGTTTACGATTCCGCCTACCGGAAAGTTTTCGGTATTTTGTGAGAAGTCGAGCCAGGCCTTGAACGCATCTGACGGTGTGTGATCGCCGGTGGGTAATCCGCCGTTGGAGACGACCAATCGTTTGAAACGGGAGGTATTATCGATGAGCACGCGAATGCCGATTAGGCTACCCCAGTCCTGACAAAACAACGTGATGTTCTGCAGATCAATCGCTCGTACGAATCCGTTCATGTTGTCGACGTGGAACTGATATGAATAGTCATTCCGGCTCGCGAGTTTGTCGGATTTTCCGAAGCCAATCAGGTCGGGCGCGATGCAACGGTGTCCCGCCGCGACAAGTCCGGGGATCATCTTTCGGTACAAGAAGCACCATGAGGGTTCGCCGTGCATGAGTAGAATGGGGTCGGCGTCCTTGGGGCCTTCGTCGAGGTAGTGCACTCGAAGGCCGTTGACATCGACATAGTTCGGCGCAAATGGGAAATCCGGTACGTTTGCAAAACATTCGTCAGGAGTCCGCAGAACCCCAGGTTTGATTTCGTTGACAGCGTCGCTCATGAAACGTCTCCTTCTATTCTGTATCCAGGTTTATCGAATTCACATCGGTATTCATTGGGACAGAATGCGATCTGCTTGGTGTGCCATTTCTTCCACAACTTGCTGGGCCGGTTTGATTTCGTTCAGGAGTCCGCTGACCTGACCGACCATCACGGGTTGTATGCGCGCGTCGTCCGGCTTCGCGTCCATGAGGGCGGGTTGCGATACCAGGAATTGAAGTGGCATCGGGAGCGGTTCAACCGGTCCGTCCGCCCACGCCTTTATCCAATCGTTCTTGAGGCTACGACAGTTCTTACCCGTGTATGTTCTGGACGTAACGGTGGCGCTATCGTCTGCCTCCGTGATGCGTTCCTTTCGCCATTGATCGATGTTTGCTTCAACGGTCGGCAAGAATGCTGAACCACACCACACCGCTTCGCAACCCATGGCGAGTGCCGCAGCGAGACCGCGTCCATCGCCGATTCCGCCTGCGGCGACCACGGGTAACGGAGCGAGCGCATCAACGACTTGTGGCCAGAGCGTAATACTTCCGACGTAGCCCGTGTGTGCGCCGCCTTCGGCACCTTGTGCGATGACCGCATCGACACCTGCCTCGGCGATACGGCGGCCGTTTTTCACATTGCCAGTGATGCCCATCACGAGCATGTCGGCGTCGCGTGCGCGATCCATCAGGAAAGCGGGACTGCCCAATCCGGACACAAACACCGGCACGCCTTCTTCAAACATGACTTCGACACATTCCATGGTGTTGGTCGAGGGGATAGTCAATCCTTCACGAAGCTTTTGTTCCGGCGGCAGCTTCGCACGTTCGGGATCGGAATACTCTTGGCGTATCTCGTCGACAAACGCTGTGTGTTCCGCCGGTATCATGGCTTTCAATGCCGGAATGGGGGGGATATCGAGCGCGACGTTGGGAGGGAGAATTAAATCCAGCCCGAACGGTTTGTCCGTGAGTTGCTTGGTTTTTCGGATCCACTGTCGAAGCGTATCGACCTCAACTCCCGAACCGCCGAGCACGCCGAGTCCTCCCGCGTTCGATACCGCCGCGACCAGTTCAGGGCCAACGGCGCCGCCCATGCCCGCACACATGATCGGAAGTTCGATGCCAAGTGTTTCGCATAGGGGTGTTCTTAGTCTCGAATTCAATCTAGTTCTCTCTTCGCGTTATGGGCCACGCCTTACTGCGTCATCGGCACGACGTAGAATCCGATGGGGACTCCATCGTCCTGCAATTTCTTTCGAACGTCCTTCAGCAATTGGCCCGCTTTAGTCTCGCTGAAAAACCATGACTCCGCCGCGCGTGCAGCGGGTACGTGGCCAGCCAATTCGACAGCGGCTTCTTCGTAGTAACTCATGATGTCCTTCGAAGCCTCGAGCACGTTGTTGTTTGGAATACCGGCGTCATCCATTGGTGTTCCGTCAACGATTCGAATCATACTTTCCAGCAATTTGGGAATTTCCGAAGCATCGTCAATCAGTCGCCCGACATTCGTGCGCCCATTCTTGGATAGCGCACGATCATAGGCTGCCCGAATCCCCAACGCCTCGTCCACCGCCGGATGATCACCCTCGTTCATTCTAGGCGGCAGTTGGCAACTCAACGGTTGCGCCGATGAATCTTCGATCGTTTCTGAGTAATCTCGCAATACCGGACCTTCCGCCGCGTCCAACAATCCAAATACTTCCTTGAGCACTTCATGTTGAAACGCCGCGTCGCCCGGCTTTCCCAGCGGACGCCCCATTGGAAACTCACAATGAAGTGCTCGCGGCGTCTTAGAGTTTTCCGCATGGGGACGGACCGACGAAATGGAAACCGTGCAGATACCTGCGGCTTCCAGCACATGAGCAAGCGCACCGACCGTGCGCGTACAGAGTGGTCAGATCGGTGTGAGGAGTACGACATCGACCTCATCCTCCAGCAGCATTTTGGCCATCGCCGGGCCGGAATCGATCCGGATACCCGACATTCTCTTATCCTGCGCACCCATAAACGACATATGACGTGGCGCGACCGATCCGATGACGCCCTGTTCGGCGAGTTCATTGAGTCGATCAATGGGGTAGACGACGTTGATATCCGCGATGAAACCGGACCGGTCGAAGTTCGGACTAAGATGGCCGAGCTGTAATTCACGGTCATCCGATTCGAACACTCGAAACGACGAGTCTTGCACTTCCCAACTTGCGTCGTCGCGGTGACGCAACCCCGCTGTCGTGACAATCGCTACCTTTGCCTCGTTCAGAGGCGGCGGCGAATTGAAGGCTGGGTTTTCATACTCGGGGCAAGGCATCCCGCCTACGCCCTCGCGTATCACTGTGTCGCTCATATCGTTCTCCTTAATTCGCTCATTCGATGCTGAATGCCATCCCGTCACGACCCACTACGATCGGCCCGGAATAAATTTTCGACATTCCGCGCACGAACATCTTCTCCGGCGCGTCCGCTGGCGGAATGCTCGGCACCAAGTGTGTAAGTACGACCTTTTTCGCGTTGGTCGCTTTGGCGATTTCCGCGACCTCCAGCGTGGAGGTGTGGTGCGTCATCAGATCTCCCAGCATTGCAGCGCCCCGCGGATTTGTGCGTTTGAGGCCGGGCAGCGCGCCATTGAGAATGGTGGCGTTCATGGCTTCATGGATGAGCAGGTCACAGTCCTGCGCCGCCGCGATCAGGCTATCGGACTTTTTCGTGTCACCCGATACGACAATGGACTTTCCTTCGTAATCGAAACGATATCCGACGGCCGGAACAACCGGCTCATGGTTTACGTTGAACATCGTTATCTTAAGTCCGTCCTCATCGAATATCACCCCGGGCTCAAACTCCTGAACGGCCGCATGCATGGCCTGATTCGACCAATGGTCGCCGTGATGTTCGAGCCGGTACTTTTCGTCAATGGCGACAGATTCGACCACCTTGTCCACCACATCCTTCGTGCCCTTGGGGCCCAATATCGGTTGCGGGTGCTCAGCGCCGGCGGCTCCCCGACCGAACAACACGCGGTCCAAGTCGCCATAATGGTCGAGATGAAAATGTGTGAACAAAACGTAATCGACTTGTCGATAACCGGTCTCAGCTAGACGCTCCTGACTTCCAGGGCCGGTATCGACCATGAACGTCTTTCCACCGGCGACGATTAGTGTGGACGCATTCGCGCGGTCCGGGTTTGGAAGCGGAATGCCTGTGCCAAGAAGAATGGCGTGAAGTCCCGTGTCCGGGATCTTTGATTGCGGTGGAGCGACGTTCAGTGGCTGGCTATGCGCAAGGTTGGACGCCACGGTGGCGAGCAACATCGCAAGTGCACAAAAAGCTGTTCGAGAAATTGACATCAATTCGTTCCTTCTGTTCAGTTTGCTTGTGAGTATTGTTCTAATTCGGCCAGTAGACATATTCATCCTGATCCGTTCGTTCGTCTTTCAACGTCTTGTCGATCCGAATGGGCGACTCCAAAAGCGCAGGCCACGCCGTTTCTATCTGGTCTTCGTTATGTTCATCCAACATCGCACACATTCTCGCGACGATTTCCGGATTGTCATCCGCGATGTTGTTCTGTTCTGTTGGATCTTCGTTAAGATTGAACAACCACACTTTGTCCGGTCGATCTGCGCGTTGAAGTTTGTAGCCATCGGCCATCGCTACTTGATAGTGACCACCACGCCAGAAGAGTTTGTCATGTGGAGCATCCTTGGGTGCACCGTCTCCAGTGACAAACGGCAGCAGGTTCGTACCGTCCATTGGGCGATCCGTAGGCACGCTCGCTTGGGCGGCACCAGCGGCGGTCGCATAAAGATCGAAATGATGCACCGGCTTATCGAAAGTAGTGCCGGGCTCAATTTTGCCGGGCCATTTCATGAAGTACGGGACATGAATCCCGCCTTCGAAATAGGTAATTTTCCAACCGCGAAAGGGTTGATTGACTTCTGGCAAACCCAGATATCCCGCGCCACCATTGTCCGATGTAAACATCACCAAAGTGTCGTCTTCGAGTCCTTGTTCTTTCAACGAATCGAGCACACGCCCGACCCCTCGGTCTAAGGCCCGAATCATCGCGGCGTATACGCGCTCGGTGTGATCTTCGATATGGTCTAGCGCATCGTAATCCGCCTTCGTCGCTTGCAACGGTGTATGCGGCGCCCAATGCGCAAGATACAAAAAGAACGGACGATTCTTATTCGCTTCGATAACCTTGACCGCTTCGTCCGTGTAGTAATCCGTGATGTATCCGCCGGGCTCAAAGATTTCGCCGCTATTGAAACTCGTCGCGTACTGCATACCCATCCAAAGAAAACGGTCGATCGGATCAAAGTCTTGCTTTGAATTCACCACGTTTGGATCGTCGTCCGGAAGATATTTTCCACTCGCCATCAAGAGACTTTCGTCGAACCCTTGATCGTTCGGTGACATGCCGTTCGTTCTTCCGAGGTGCCACTTGCCGATGTGGGCGGTGTGATATCCAGAGGCCTTCAATGTTTCCGCCAGTGTCACTTCGCTTGTCGGCATCCCCATTTCGGGATAAGGAACCGTCTTCTTCTCATCGAAGTAGGTGATGAGTGGCGGGTTCTGTTTCCCCGCGGATCGCGCAATCATCGGCAACATACCTGGGGGAGTCGGAGTGAACTCAAACCCAAAGCGCGTAGGGTAGCGTCCGGACATGATGGCGGCACGTGAAGGCGCGCAGGTTCCACTCGCGGAATAACCGTTCTTAAAGGTGGCACCGGCTTTCGCAATCGAATCGATGTTCGGCGTCGGCACCGTTCCCTTGGCGACGCCACCACCGTTAAACGTGAGATCGTTCCAACCCAAATCGTCAGCAACGATAAGCACGATGTTGGGTCGCCGGGCATCGGAATCAATGGGCGAGTCCGGACCTTGTTCCCAAGTCACTTCACGATGCGACCCGACCGCGCCAACTTGTTGGGCAGCAGACTGCTCCAGCCCGAGCAGAGCCGTTGCGATCAATAAAGAAAGTCCAATATTCATCGTGCTTTTCATATAAATGTCTCCACATGGACACCCGACTAATCCACGGAATATATCGCCCGAAGATGCATAAATCAAGCGATTCAACCAAATGATTGAAAATGGTCATTTCCGTCGTGTATGGTCCGGTGGACTTACGGGAGCCTTCGCGTATGGCGACATCACCGGCGATGAAAAAAGACACTAAGACCACCATCATGGACACGGCTGAAATCATGATGGCAGAGCACGGTGTTCAGGGTATTTCGATTCGCGCCATTTTATCGGAAGCCGGAGCGAACTCTGCGGCTCTTCATTACCATTTCAATTCGCGTGAAGGTCTCATCGAGGCGATGATTGGTCGATATGGCCGAATCCCCGCTGCACGTCGATTGGAGATGATTGATTCGTTCGACGATTCTGGTCGTGCGCCGACGCCGGTAGACATCGTGAATATTATCGTCGACCCGATGATCGATTTGTTGGAGCAGAAAGGTGAGGCGGGACGGCGGTTCATCCGATTTATTGCTCGGCTTCAGTCCGACAGAACGCCACTCCATATCGAGCAGGAGCGCAAGCACTATCCGGAGATGCGCGCACGTATGGAAGCGATGCTTCAACAAGCGTGTCCGAACGTACCGAAAGCTGAGTTGGAAGTACGAATCACGATGATGATCGACACGGTGTTGCAGTCGCTCTCGAATGCTGATTTTATGTCGCAAGAATGGGACGGTGACGGTCCGCGAGATGAGCTGGCCAAATTTGCACGGACACTGAAGGGTTTTCTCACTGGCGGGGTGTCAGCACCTGCGACATGAGTGCGGTTTTCAAAATGTACTTTCACTAACGTAACGGATGAGGAGAGCACAATGAGCAACACGCGACGCGAATTTATAGGGACGACAGGTGCAGCGACAGGTCTCGCGGCATTGGCAGCGGCCTTCGCGGGGAACGGTTCGGTAGGCGCGCAGGCGATGGAACTCAACGCTATGCAACCAACACCCGCACAAATCCAAGCATTCATGAAAATGCCGGACCAGCCTGTGGTGATGGTCAATTTGCTGAAGTTCAAAGATGCCGCTGAATATCAGAAATACGGCGTGGGTGTTAGCAAAATTCTTGGAGAGATTGGCGCGGAAATGTTGTTTTCCGGTCAGTGTCAGAACACGTTGATCGGCGGTGCGGAATGGGATGCAGTGGCACTGGTTCGATATCCGAATGCGCAGGCGTTGATTAAAATGGCGCAATCGCCTGAATACCAGAAGATTCATGCCCATCGCGACGCGGGTCTTGAAGGCCAGGTCAATATCGCGGTGTTCGAAAATTCGGGTATCGGCGGAGACTCGACGGATGGCGTAACAGCCGATCAAATCATGTCCCAGATGGATACGAATAAGGACGGTAAGATCGATATGAAAGAAGCACCGGATCAATTGAAGGGTGCTTTCGGCATGGTTGATGCCAATGCGGACGGCGGAATTGATCTTGAAGAGGCACAAACGATCGCGGACTTCATGAATGGACAGCAATAACCTTTCTGTCAAAGCCAAAACGGGAGAGGAATCTTCAGCATGAACAGATGGACTGCACGACCATCGCGTCACTCATCCTTAGCGCCCATCGTGCTCGGTGTGGCACTCTTGTTTTTGGACATTTGTTTTGGGGCGAATGCGGGCGCTCAGTCCGCGACTGTACGTGGTGCCCATGAAGGTATGGCACCGGGCGAAAAGACGGACGATCTCGGCATCACGGTGCCAATGGCGCCGGTCGACTTTCCCGCACGACGATATCCCGCGTCTCATGAATTCCCCACGGGCCCCGCGATAGGCGATCGCCTTCCTGAATTTGCGCTCTCGAACCAAAACGGCGAGCCCATCGACTTCCATAAGAGCCGCGGAAACGCGAAGGCGATAGTTGTCTTCTACCGTTCCGCCGTGTGGTGACCCTACTGCCGAACGCAGCTGGTCGAGCTGCACGACAGAATTGAAGAACTCGCAACGGACAACATCAAAGTCTATGGCGTTAGTTACGATGCCGAATCCGCGCTCAAGAAGTTCGCGAACGAATATGAAATCGGATATGACCTCCTTTCGGATTACGATTCAGAGGTCATCAAGGAGTTTGGCATTCTGAACACGCTCATCACTCAGGACGACACCGTCAAGCACCCACAGACCGGCAGGACGTTCTATGGAATGCCGTTTCCGGGTGTGTATGTCACCGATGAATCCGGCGTGGTCACGGAGAAGTTTTTCTACCGGCACTACGCGACCCGCGCATCCGCGGGATCGATCATGGATTTAGCCCTGGGTGAAGTACTGATGCCGAAAACATCGCCCCAAGAATCATTGGGCGACGAGCAAGTGAGCATCACCGCGTTCCTGGCAGATGAATCGCTTAAGTTCGAGTATCGCAGCGTGCTTTATGTCAGACTTGAACTTGAGGACGGGTTGCACATCTATGGCGGCGATCTTCCCGAAGGTTTCTTCGCAACAACCGTCACCGTGGATGAGACGAAAGGGTTGCGTGCAGCGACCCCGATGTATCCGGAAACCACGCCGAAAACGTTTGACACATTGGACGTCACACTCGACGTGTATGAAGGCGTCGTGGATATCGCCGTTCCGGTCTCATTGACCGCCGAGGTGATGAACTGGATCAATCGCGACAAACCGGAGTTCATGGAGATTCCAGTAACGATCAACTACCAGGTGTGCAGCGATACCGTATGTTATCAACCCAAGTCGGAATCCGTGACGGTACGCGTGCCGGTAAGCGCATTAGTGATGCCTGGGGCAAAGAGAACCTAATCCGTCACGGCGAGGAGAAAACGGGAATGGCACGATTGCTGTCCGCACTTTTATGTGTATCGGTATTGACGGTTAGCGCGCAGGGTGGAGAAATTCGTCCAGGCGTATATCGCACGCCGGATGATCGCTTCGAAAACCTGCCGGATTATCCGTTCGATCCACATTACGTGGAAGTCGACGGTAAGGGCGGCAAGCTTCGCGTGCATTACGTCGATGAAGGGCCGCGTGATGGCAACGTCGTCGTCTTTTTGCACGGCAATCCGACCTGGTCGTACGATTGGCGGAAGATTATTCCGCCTACGGCTGAAGCCGGTAATCGCGTAATCGCTCTCGACATGGTGGGGCTTGGTCGGTCCGACAAGCCGAACGAGATGGCCGATTACTCCGTCGCGAAGCACGTGGAGTGGATGCGACAAGCGATGATCGACGAACTCGACTTACGCGATATTACGCTGGTCGGACATGACTGGGGTGGCATCATCGGCCCTCGGATTGTGGCGCTTCATCCGAATCGTTTTTCCCGTCTCGTCATCTCAAACTCAGGACTTCCTTCGCGCGATCCTGCGGAACCGCTTCCCGATCCCGTTCCCGAAGCCACAGGATTGCTGGGCGGATTCCAAAAGATGGTTAGGAACAATCCCAACTGGGATCTGTGGAACACCATTCAGATGTATACACCGGCGAAGTTGCCCCAGGGCGTGATCGACGCCTTCCACGCGCCGTTCCCGGACTCGAGCTACCTTCACGGTCCGCGTCAATACACCCAGATGCTCCCCACACGTGTCGACAATCCGCAGCTTCCCGATAATTTTGTCGCGTGGAAAACGCTTCGTAGGTTCACCGGGCCGACGCTCAAGATTTTCGGTGCAAAAGATATGGTGACTGCGGGCAGTGGCGGAAGTGTATTCGACGCGATTCCCGGTGCGGCGGGTCAACCGCATGTGGTGCTTGCCGAAGGCGGCCATTTTCTTCAGGAAGATGATCCGAAAGGATATGTGGCTGCGCTGATTCCTTGGCTGAAGGAAACGGCGAGCACTGTCCCTGATCGCACGGCGTCGCTTACCGCCGATGATATTCCCGTCGCGATTACGCCAAACACGTACGCGAGGGGAATGGTGGCCCCGGTCTTGGAGGGCTGCGACGAGCCCCTCGTCGACGGCGCAGTCGACATGCGCGGCACGTGGAAAGTCGTCGAATGCACACTAAATGGCAAACCCAGCGATCGCATGATCGGTGTAGTCCAACGCATTGAACAGTGTGGCGACCGCGTAGTCATCTCTACCTCCGGCATTACGCACGACATGCGCTGCGACGGCACGTACGAAAACGGCGTCAACGACATGGGTGAGCAAGCCGCTGGCGGACGTCTCATCTCGGTCTCCGCAGCGTTTGAGGACGGCGTACATATCTTGCGACCGAAAGGCATGCCGATCACCGTCGAGCGCGAAATCGTTGATGGCGATTTGATTTGGCGCTACGCCGTATTTAACACGCGGTCCGAACGCGTCGAAGACTAAACGAACCACTCCAGAAACCTAAACGAATCGGAAAAACAAATATGACCGAACCACTTCTACTCGACCGACAAGATGCTGTCGCGATCATCTCGATCAATGACGCGCCGTACAATCGAATGACACTCGAGTTCATGGACGCGCTGGAAACGCTGGTCGGTGAGATAGCGAACGACGACGAAATTCGCGCAGTCGTACTGACGGCGGAAGGCGAAGATAACTTCTCGGTCGGGATGAACCTAAAGCAGATTCCCGAAGGCATACAACGCATGGGCAGTATGAACGCCGTGCTGGACCAGCGGCTTCGCGTGATTGCCGCGATCGAGACGATGGGCAAACCGTGGGTCGCAACGCTGTTCGGATACTGTCTGGGCGGAGGACTTGAGGTGCCTTTGGGCTGTCATTTTCGATTGGCTGCGTCGGAAGGTGCGCAAATCGGATTACCCGAGATGGATTTGGGTACGGTGCCCGCATGGGGCGGCAGCGCGCGTCTGAGCAAATGCGTGGGCCGCGATCACGCCATCGATATGATTCTGCGCGGCAAAAAGATTTCGGGACCTGAAGCGCTTCGACTCGGGCTGGTCAATGAAGTCTGGCCACTGTCGGAATTGAAAGAACAAGCGATCAAACTCGCGCACGAGCTCGCAGCACAACCCGCCACATCTGTCCGCGGCATGCTAGATGTCATCGTCGGTTCGGATGAAAAAACGCTGGATGAATTGATTGCGGCGGAACGAAAGGCCGTCGACAACTGTCGCGGCACTGCGGACTCACAAGAAGGCATTGCGGCGTTCTTAGAAAAACGGAAACCCGTATTCAATCAAGAGAATTAGATCGACGTTTGACGCTAATTTGAGCTGGAATAACACTCAGCCCTAACACTGATTTAACCGTCAAGGAGCAATGAGATGAGAACATTTGCGGCAATAGCGTTATCAATCGGTTTAACCTGGTCGTTCTTGGCGTCGAGCGAAGAAGTGAAGCCGGGCGTCTTACGCACACCAGACGCCCGATTCGAGAATCTTCCCGACTACAATTTCGAACCGCACTACATCACGATTGGCGATTATCGCGTCCACTACGTTGACGAAGGCCCAGCCGATGGCGAGGTCGTATTGATGCTCCACGGCGAGCCAACGTGGGCGTACCTGTATCGAAAAATGATTCCTGTTCTAACCGAAGCCGGATACCGTTGCATCGTCCCTGACTTGATTGGGTTCGGACGGTCGGACAAGCCCGTGAGCATGGATACACATACGTACAAATTTCATGTCGATGCCATGACGACGCTGGTGAAAGAACTCGGACTTAAAGACGTTACGTTTTTCGGACAAGACTGGGGCGGACTCATTGGTCTGAGAGTCGTTGCCGAGAATGAAGCGCTGTTCGCGCGGGTCGTAGTCGGAAACACGGGGTTGCCTGTCGGCGTGGAAGGTATCGGCGAATCGGCGGCGTTCATGCAATGGAAAAAGATGAATCAAGGCATGATAGACCGTGGCGATATTCCGGTGGGCATGATGGTGTCCGGCCAAGCAAAAGATCCGTCGATTGCCGCAGCGTACAACGCACCGTTCCCAGACCCATCGTACAAAGCCGGCGCACTCATCATGCCGCAACGAGTACCGGTAAGTCCGGGCAATCCCTCCCAGAAGGCACAAGAGGCTGCGTGGGAAGTGTTCGAGAAATGGGAGAAACCATTTCTGACCGCGTTCAGCGACGGCGACCCCATCACGCGCGGCGGCGAGGCCGTGTTTCAAGCACGGGTACCCGGTGCGAAAGGCCAGGCGCATACGACCATCAAAGGGGCGGGCCATTTCCTCCAAGAAGCCAAAGGGCCAGAACTGGCTAAGGTCATTGCTGAATTCATCGCTACGAATCCGTTGCCAGAATAGTTTGTCGTCTTGAAGGAAATGAGTATTGGGCTCTTCACTTCGAGGAGGTCACGGACCGTGCCGCATTGCGCAGGATGGGCGCAGTTTTCCTATTCCCAACGAAAAGTCCGAAGTAGTATTTCAAGTGATAATATAGTGGCTTGGAGCGGATTCGTTTTCGGGATCCACAGGTACACGGGAACGGCAAAATTAACGGGCTGCCTCGTTCCTAAACTTTCTACAGATGGAGATTCATAATGTCTTTACCCGCATCATACTTGCAGATGCACTCGACGGTTAGCGGCGAGGGGCGCTTGCGCATGGAACTCGTTGAGAAGCCGATGCCAGATCCAAAGTCGAACCAGGTCATTGTCAGGGTTGAGGCGACGCCGATTAACCCGTCCGATCACGGGGTGATGTTTGGCTGGTCGAACATAGCCGAAGCAACATCGTCGGGGATCGGTAGCGATACGGTTTTATCCGCGCCGGTGCCCCCGCAAGGCATGAAGGTTATGAAGGCGCGCATTGACCAGCCGTTGCCAGTCGGAAACGAGGGGGCCGGGGTGGTCGTTGCGGCGGGAGATGATGACCTCGCGCAAAGCCTGATGGGCCGGGTTGTCGCTGTCATGGGCGGCGGCATGTATGGCCAGTATCGCGCTGTCGATGCTGCCAGGTGCCTTCCCCTGCTGCCAGAGCATACCGCTAAAGACGGTGCCTCGTGCTTTGTCAATCCGCTGACCGCGCTCGGAATGGTTGAGACGATGCGGATGGAAGATCATACCGCGCTCGTGCACACGGCGGCCGCATCGAATCTGGGTCAAATGCTCGTTCGCATCTGCCTGGCGGACGACGTGCCGCTTGTAAATATCGTTCGCAAAGATGAGCAGGCCGCGCTGTTGCGAGACATCGGCGCGACACATGTTGTCAACAGCAGCAGCGAAAACTTTCCCGCCGAGTTAACGGACGCGATTCATGAGACGGGCGCCACGCTTGGGTTCGATGCGACTGGTGGCGGAAAACTCGCGTCGGGCATTTTGAGTGCTATGGAAGCGGCGGCCGCACGCACGCCGGGCGGATACAGCATCTACGGATCGGTCAAACACAAACAGGTTTATATCTACGGCGGCCTCGATACGTCGGCGACGACGTTGACGCGCGGTTATGGCATGGCGTGGGGAGTCGGCGGCTGGTTACTACCGAATTTCCTCGCGAAGGCTGGAGAAGAGGTCGCGACCAAGCTTCGGATGCGCGTAGCGACCGAACTCAAGACGACGTTCGCCAGCCACTATACGGACGAAATCTCACTCTCTGATGCGCTTCAGGCGGATGTGGTCCGTCGGTACAACTCCAAGACAACAGGGGAGAAATTTCTAATCTGCCCGCAAAAGGAAATTTAGCGAGCCAATTCGGCAGTAGGGAACAGAAACGATAAATTCATGATTAGTTACTGTCTCTATCCTTTTCTTTTTCAGGCTACGAATGCTTCGATTCCCGCTAAATAATTTGTGCGAGCATGCCAGCGGTTGCGGTCGCAGATGTGGATAGGGCAATAGAGCTGAAAACAGGAGACTTAGATCGATGTCTTGTTATTCGAAAATCGTTGCGGCTTATTTGCTGAGCCTAGGGTTATCTGCGGCGAGTTTGGCCCAGGACGCCGCTGATCGAAAGCCATTGTTCGGCGAGCTTCATATGCACACGACGTTTTCCTTTGACGCCTATGCGTTCAATACGCGCGCCACGCCGGACGATGCCTATGAATTCGCGAAGGGCAAACCCCTAAAACATCCGCTGGGAAAGACGTTTCAATTGAACCGGCCACTCGATTTCATGGCGGTCACGGACCACGGAATCTTTATGGGCGTCATTTCCAAAATGGCGGATGAAAACCATCCGTTATCGAAACACCCCGTGGCGGAATTGATCAACGATGCAGACCCGGACGTGCGCAGTTCGGCGTTCAGTCAAATCGTAGCGATCGCTCGGAGTGGCGATACCAGTGGACCGCTGCATGACCCGAGCATTCTTCGGGATACGTGGGATGATGTTATCGCTTCCGCGAACCGGCACTACGATCCCGGTACGTTCACAACGTTTATCGGATACGAATGGTCCACGTCCGAAGCCGGCATGAATATGCATCGCAATGTCATCTTTAAAGGCGATTCTGCGCCGGTCCCTTTTACACGCGCGGATTCCCAAAAGCCGGAAGATCTTTGGATGTGGATGGACCGTATTCGAACCGAGGGGCATGAAGCGCTGGCCATTCCGCACAACTCTAATAAGTCGGACGGACGCATGTTCGAACGCGAGACCAGTTGGGATACACCTTTCTCAAGAGCCTATGCCGATCAGCGCAATCGGAACGAGCCGCTGGTCGAGGTTACGCAAGTCAAAGGAACCTCGGAAACCCACCCGATGCTGAGTCCCAATGATGAGTTTGCGGATTTCGAGTTAGACGAAATGCGCGTGGCGTCACCGGTTCGAATCACCAAGTTCGCGGGGGGCTACGTGCGCGATGCATATCGAACTGGACTGGAGTTCCAAGATAGCAAGGGCTTCAACCCCTACCGTTTTGGTCTCATGGCATCCACCGATAGCCACACCGGCATTACGCCGCTATTCGAAAAGGACTATTCGGGAAAACTCGGCACGCTGGACGGCTCACCCGAGCGGCGCATCGCTGGACCACGGGCCAGAATGAACAATGGCGCATCCGGACTCGCCGGCGTCTGGTCGAAAGAAAATACGCGCGAAAGTATCTATGAATCGCTCAGGCGAAAAGAGACTTGGGGAACCACGGGCCCTCGTATTGTCACCCGTTTCTTTGGCGGGTTCGGCATGAACGATATCACCCCGGGTGCTGACGGATGGATTGAGTCCGCGTATGAAAAAGGCGTACCCATGGGTGGAGAGCTGAAGGCATCAGACGCAAACGGCGCGCCGACGTTTGCGGTCTGGGCGATTAAAGACCCGGAGAGCGGCAATCTAGATCGAATACAAATCGTCAAGGGCTGGTCGGAAAACGGAAAGAGTCAGGAGAAGGTCTACGACGTAGTCTGGGCGGGAGACCGCGAGATAGATGCAGCGACCGGAAAGCTTCCCGCCGTTGGCAACACCGTTGATCTGACAATGGCAACGTACACGAACAGCATCGGAGCAGTCGAATTAATGGGTAGCTGGGCTGATCCAGATTTCAACGCGGAGCAAAATGCTTTTTACTATGTGCGTGTTCTGGAGATCCCCACCCCGCGCTGGAACTTGTACGACGAGGTGGCGCTCGGAAAGCCCTTTCCAGAGGATCTCGCTAAAGTGATTCAGGAACGCGCGTACACATCTCCCATCTGGTATGACCACCATTGACCGATTCAGATTTGAACACAAGAGAAAGAATAGAAATGAAAACAACATTATCGCGATCCTCACTTCTCGTTTTATGTACAGCGGTGTTTTTATCCCTGGTGGCCCCCGCGCAGTCCGCGGACTTAACGGATCGATTTCTCTTGCAGGCGGCGGCACCAAATCGTGACGTCGAACCTGACGATCAACCGAATGTCCTTTTGATTATTGTCGACGACCTGAATGTAGCCATCGGCTCTTACTTCGACTCGGCCCGTCATCCGCAATACGCCACCGCAAAGACGCCGAATATCGACCGACTCGCCTCCGAAGGCGTTCGTTTCGAGCGTGCCTATGTACAGAACCCAGTCTGTAATCCGTCACGCGCTTCAATCCTGAGTGGGCTCAGGCCGTCCTCAACCGACATCTATGGCAACGCAACGTTCTGGCGGACGAAACTCGGCGACGACTTCCGCTTACTACCGGAGCATTTTCACGACCACGGATACTTCACCGCCCGGGTCGGCAAAATCGGGCACAACACCTTCGAGCATGCGATCAGTTGGGACGTTTCGAAATTCGCGCTATCGCGACAGCCCGAAGCACGGTTCCACTTCCCGGGGTATCTGCCCGGTATCGACCTGTCGGAGGTGCGCGACAACACCTGGACGACGGGGTCTGAAGATGGGATGTCGCGAGCCGAAGTCCTCGCCGCGTCTGGGCGCCCGGCGGGCTTGCCGCTCTCGTGGCGCGCGACAACCGAATCTCCACGCATGACGCCGGACGGGACGACCGCAACACGCACCATCCAGTTGCTGGCTGAAAACAGGGACAAGCCGTTCTTCATCGCCGCCGGCTTTCACAAACCTCACCAGCCGTGGGTGGGACCGGCCACGTTCTTCGCGCAGCATCCCGTCGATCAGATTCAGCTGCCGAAGACACCCCCTGGTGATACCGAAGACATCCCCGACCCGGCATTCCGGATTGCCAGAGACGACGCAGACCACACTGATCGACAGAAGAAGCAGGCGATCGCCGCCTACCATGCCATGGTCACCATGACCGACTCGTATGTCGGCCAGCTTCTCGATGCCCTGGAACTCCTTGAGCTGGAAGATTCCACCATCGTAGTGTTTACCAGCGATCATGGCTTTCACCTCAACGAGCATGGCGGCCTCTGGCGAAAGTCCACTCAGTTCGAAGAAACAACGCGCGTACCGTTGATCGTGCGCCTGCCCAACGGCCGAAACGCGGGCAAGATGGCAGGCGGGTTCGTGGAACTGGTTGACGTCTACCCGACACTCATCGATCTCGCCAGCCTGCCGAACCCCACGCATGCCCTCGAAGGCGCGAGCTTCAAGCCACTACTCGAAGATCCGGGTCGGGACTGGAAGTCGGCGGCCTTCTCAGAATACAAACGCGAGGGCTATCACGGACGCACCCTGCGGGAGAAACGTTACCGATACACAGAATGGAAGTCAGTACAGGAGAACGAAGGCGAAACGATGCGGGAGTTGTACGACCTTGAAAATGATCCCTTCGAATACACCAACCTTGCATCCAATGAAGACTATGCCACGGTAGTCGCCGAACTTTCCGCCCGCCTCAACGCTGGGTGGAAGGCAGCCCTTCCGTAACCGTGGTGGTTTGAGCGCTGGACCACCCGCAATCGCGTGAGATGTTCGATTTTCGAGGAACAAACATTGCCTTTATTGAAAGCCCTGACGGCGTACTTATAGAATCGTCGAAATACCTGGTAGATAGGAGCTCACAAACAATGAACAACTTGCATAGGATGCGGACAGTGCTAGCCGATTCACGAATTGGTATGACGTGTTTAGTTACTCTTGGGCTATCGGCCGGAAGTTTCGCACAGGATGGCGAGGACAGAAAGCCGCTCTTCGGCGAGACTCATATGCACACGGCCTATTCGTTCGACGCCTACTTGTTCAACACGCGGGCCACTCCGGACGATGCCTATAATTTTGCCAAGGGGAAGCCGCTCAAGCATCCGCTCGGAAAGACACATCAACTGAAGCGACCGCTCGATTTCATGGCGGTGACGGACCACGGATTCTTTATGGGTTCCATGAAGAAAATGAGTGATGAGAGCCACCGCTTGTCCAAGCACCCACTCGCGAAAGTGGTCAACAGCCCCGATGCCGCAGTACGCGCTTCTGCGTTTGGTGCAATTATACGAGGAAGAATAGACGGCGAGCCGGTCAACATTGCATCATTGGTTGACCGTGGTGTCCAGGAAGAGGCTTGGGACATCGTCATCGCGGCTGCGAACCGACACAACGATCCAGGAACGTTCACGACGCTGATCGGCTATGAGTGGACGAGCGGGACCGATGGCATAAACTTGCACCGCAACGTGATCTTCAAAGGCGATTCGGCACCGCTTCCTTTTACGCGTATTCACTCGCAAGCGCCTGAAGACCTATGGAATTGGATGGACTCGATTCGCGCAGAGGGCCATGAAGCCCTGGCCATCCCGCACAATTCGAACAAGTCGGACGGAATTATGTTCGAGCGTGAGACGACTAAGGACACACCGTTCACAGAAGAATACGCATCGCAACGAAATAGGAACGAACCGCTGGTGGAGGTTACCCAAGTCAAGGGCACCTCGGAGACTCACCCGATGCTCAGCCCCAACGACGAGTTTGCGGATTTTGAGATTGACGGAATGCGCGTTGCATCGTCCATCAAAGTCACGAAGTTCGCGGGTGGGTATGTGCGGGATGCGTATCGAACTGGGCTTGAATTCCAGGATACGGATGGTTTTAACCCATACCGCTTCGGATTGATCGGCGCGAGCGACAGCCACACCGGCATCGTACCGGTAAACGAGTGGGATTACTCAGGAAAGATAGGAAACGGCGACGGTTCCCCAGAGGTCCGCCTCAACATGCCCCGGATGCGAATGGACTTCGGCGCATCGGGCCTCGCGGGTGTCTGGGCCGAAGCGAATACAAGGGAAAGCATCTACGATGCACTTCGCCGAAAAGAGACGTGGGGAACGTCCGGGCCTCGCATTATTGTGCGCTTTTTCGGCGGCTTCGATATGAACGACGTTACACCGGGTGGCGAGGACTGGGCCGTTGCTGCGTACGCGAATGGTGTATCGATGGGGGGCGAATTGAAAGCCGCCACTGCAAATGGATCGCCGACATTCGCGGTCTGGGCGATTAAGGACCCCGAGAGTGCGCACCTCGACCGCATACAAATCGTGAAAGGCTGGTCAGAAGGCGGCAAGAGTCAGGAGAAAGTATACGACGCGGTGTGGTCCGGCGACCGCGAACCGGATTCAGCTACGGGGAAACTCCCTGCCGTGGGCAACACCGTCGATCTAGAGACCGCAACGTATACCAATTCGATTGGCGCCGTTGAATTGATGGGACTCTGGACGGACCCGGATTTCGACGCGGATCTAAATGCGTTTTACTACGTCCGTGTGCTTGAAATCCCGACGCCACGCTGGAACGTGTATGACGAAGTCGAATTGGGAAAGGCCTTTCCATCCGATTTGGCCCGCACGATTCAGGAGCGGGCATTCACGTCTCCAATTTGGTATGACCATCATTAGCCGCCAGCGTTATCGAGGTCTATGGAGTAGGCCGAAGGCGTTTCACGGTTATCGTCTCTTGGATCAATCGGGTATGGTGTCGCAGGTTCGAATCCGCACCCGCTAGTGCACCGTTTCATAATCGAATGGACGTAGCTGCGTTTTTTGCATCGCCAGAATGGCTTTATGTTCAGGACAAAATGCCTTTAATTACTTCACCGCTGGTATCGGTCAATCTAAAATCTCTCCCTGCATAAGGAAATGTTAAACCTTCATGATCTAGTCCCAGCAGGTGCAGCATGGTCGCATGCAAATCATGCATATGTACTTTATCTTGAACGGCGATATGCCCAATTTCATCGGTATGACCATATGCGAAACCCGGTTTAACACCGGCACCCGCGAGCCAGACGGAGAACCCTCGTGGATTGTGATCCCGTCCATCCTTGTCTTGTGAAAAAGGCGTTCGACCAAACTCGCCGCCCCACCACACCAAAGTATCCTCCAGTAAACCGCGTTGTTTGAGGTCTGCCAATAGTCCGGCCACCGGCTTATCCGTAGCCCTCGCATGTTCTTCATGCTTGGGCATATCGCTATGCTGATCCCAACGGGGGTTATTCGATTCGTCTGAATAGTTCACTTGTATAAAGCGCACTCCGGATTCAACAAACTTGCGGGCCATCAGGCATTGGCGTCCAAAGTCTTCTGTGTGGGCTTCATCGATTCCGTACAGCTCTAGCGTAGACCGTGACTCTCCCGATACATCCATGATGCCGGGCGCGTTCGCCTGCATGCGATACGCGAGCTCATAGGAAGCCACAGCTGCTTCCAAGTCGTCATCTTCCTGCCGGTACGAAAGTTGTTCGTGATTGAGAGATTGCATAAATTGAAATTGCTTGCGCTGATGTTCAGATGAGGTCAGGGAGTTTGTTAAATTCCTGATCGTCGCGTCCACCGCTTTCTGGTCGGTCCGCCCAATGGCAGTGCCCTGATGAATAGCGGGAAGAAAAGCGTTGGAATAATTGCGCGGCCCGCCCATGCTGGCAGAAGGCATAAGCGTAATAAACCCTGGCAGATTTTCGTTTTCAGTTCCCAATCCATAGGTCACCCAACTCCCCATAGAAGGTCGTACCAGATTTGTTGACCCAGTGTGCATGAACAGGGTTGATGGTCCATGTGCCACACCCTCGGTATGCATGGAATGAATGAAACATAAATCGTCAACATGCTGCGCCATGTGCGGGAATAGATCAGAAACCCAGCGTCCACATTCCCCGTATTGATTAAATCCCCACAGCGGCTTCATCAGTCTGCGATTGCTGACCTTTCCAAACGTCTGAAAACGAACACCTTCGAAATCGATGTCCTTTCCATCGGCAGCAATGAGATCCGGCTTATAATCAAAGGTGTCAACGTGACTGGGCCCGCCCTGCATAAAAATAAAAATGAGTCGTTTTGCCTTGGGCGGAAGCAGCGGCGGCTTGGCGGCAAGGGGGTTGATACTGGATGATGCTTCAGCATTCTTTCCAAACATTCCCGCCAATGCCAGGCTACCGAACCCACACGCAGCTTTCTTCAACATGGATCTTCTTGAGTGGGGGAATTCGTCTTGGTGGCTGAAAGTATCTGGCATGATTGTTCACCTCATTTACGCAAACCCATTGGTTTACGTAACTATGACCAGTTAATACAATGTCCGAAAATCGATCGACGCGAATAAGCTATGGCACAGGCTTTCCATGGCAAGTGTCCCCTCGTTTGCTTCAAAATTATTTAGATAAGCCCGCGACAGTTTCAATTCTGTAGGTAGTGGATGCCGACCCAAAATCATTCTGTAAAGTTTTTCAATATCCCAAGCTTGACCACCAGCCGATTTCTCATTCGACAATGCCGCGGTATGTTGGGCTAGACCGATGACAAAGGGGCTGTTCATCATAAAGAGTGACTGGGTCGGCAATACGCTGGCTGTGCGACGCCCAGTCACCATGTTCGGGTTGGCCATGTCGAAAACCTCGAAGAGGTCGAGCACACTGTTTCTGAAACATGGCACGTAGATGCTCCGCCGTCGGCTATCAAATTTGTAATTCTGATCGTACTGTTCAATTTTTCGTATGGTCAAACCACCGCGCGAAGAATCCAACTGCCCGCTGATCAGCAACATGGCATCCCTGATGCATTCAGCGTCTAACCGTTTGCGATTCGCGCGCCACAATAGACGATTTTCAACATCGGTCAAACTTTTTTCACGATTTGGATCCGAACTCATTTGGTACGTTTTGCTCAGAACCAACTTCCTGATCAAGCCTTTGACCGACCAGCCATTGGTCACAAATTCCGCCGCTAGGTAATCGAGCAATTCAGGATGCGACGGACGTTCTCCCATGGCCCCGAAGTTGTCTGTCGTTCGAACGATTCCGGATCCAAACAGGTGGTGCCAAATGCGATTGACCATTACACGGCTCGTCAGCGGGTTATCATCACTGGCGATCCATTGCGCCAGTTGGAGACGCCCGCTCTGATCTGCAGGAATTTTTGGAGGTGGTTGGTTTGGTTGCATTGCCACCTGTAGAAAACCACGGGGTACGAGCGGTCCATGGTTCCGGACTGCGCCGCGAATCAGCAAGTGGCTGTCCTCTTTTTCCTTCGCGTCTTTGGCAGACATCGCAACGTCCATGACTTCGATCGGCCACTGCTTCTTCAAAGATGTTAATTCGGCTTCCAATTTCCCTTGTCTTTTTCTCAGCTTGGCGATTTTGACATCATCTTCCTCGCTGGGCGCGGACGTATCGGTTGCCGCGGGAATCAACTGCTTGGCCTTCTCGCCGTTCCCTACATCACCGTTATCATCAACCCGGAGAAACTGAACGGCGTCTGCAATGACCACGGCGTCCGTCCCGGTGGTTTCAATCGTAATGTTTGCGTGCGTATCCGCTTCGAAGCGGTAGGTCCCAACAGATTCGAACGAACCGTCAATGGGCGGTTTCGAGGTTTGGTCGATGCGGCGTTCGTCCCGGCCATCCTGATGTTGAATGATTACAGGCACGGATGTGGCGCGGTTCCCTCCGGCGGTGTAGGAGACCCGCACTTCATACAAACCGCCATGCTCAATCTTAGGTGAGAAAATCGCGCGCTTCTCTCCTTTTCCCTTCCCGTCATCGTGTACGTATTGATCACCTAAAAAGCCGCGTACAGAGGTAGAGCTCGTCCAGTGACCAACGAGCGTTGCCTCGTGGTCGTCGATAACAATGCCACCATACCGAGCGGGGTCCACGCCTTTTCCTTGGAGCGTACCTGGTTTTTTTAGTTCTTTTTCTAGTTGGGCCAAGTCTTTGGCAATTTTTACTTTCTTCGCATTCGCCTTTTCGATCTCAATCATTTCCTCTGGGCCTACACCATGCGGCCGTAAAGACTGTGTGATAAAGCCCGATACGTTTCCAGGGACAAGGGATTGCGTACTTCCAAAAATTCCCGCCATAGCGTAATAGTCACGTGCCGGGATCGGGTCGAATTTATGGTCATGACAGCGGGCGCACCCCAATGTCATACCGAGGAAACTTCGACCTACGGTATCGATCTGCTCATCGATTACCTCCATGCGCAGCAATTCCTTGTCCTGCAGCTCGTAATTGGTTGGACCAAGCATAAGGTATCCGGATGCGATAAGCCGTTCGTTATGTTGTTCCGCGCTTTCAGACGGAAGCAGGTCGCCTGCGATTTGTTCGACAATGAATTCATTGAAAGGTTTATCTGCGTTAAGTGAATCAATCACATAATCGCGAAAGCGCCAGGCGTGCTCGAACATGAGACTACGCCCACCGCCGCTTGACTCGGCAAATCGCGCCACATCCAGCCAGTGTCGCCCCCATCGCTCTCCGAATGCCTGCGATGCCAGCAAATGATCGACAATCTTCGCCAAGTTCTTTTGCGAAGGCGTTTGTACGTACTCGTCTATTTGTTCGGGCGTAGGCGGGAGTCCCGTAAGATCAAAGTAGACTCGCCGGAGGAGCGTTTCAGGTTCTGCTGGACCGTTCGGCTGTAATCCGTTTGCTTCAAGTTTCGCCAGGATAAACTGATCTACACCGGTCATCGGCCACTCAACATCTTGGACGGAGGGCGGGGCCATTGCTTGAATTGATTGAAATGCCCAAAACTGTCTTCCCGCTTCCAAATCGATTTCCCGATTCACAGGCCCGAGCTGATTTCCATCTCTTGGATCCGGTGCGCCCATTTCAATCCATTCGCGCACATGACGAATTTCCGTTTCATCGAGTTTATATTTGGGCGGCATCTGGAAGTCGTGATCGCTATACTCGATGGCCTTCAACATCAGGCTTTGGGCGGGATCGCCGGATACAATGGCTGGCCCGGATTCGCCTCCTTTTAATACTCCGTCACGTGAATCCAGGAATAAGCCGGCTTTCACTTTCTCCGCGCTTAGCGAATGGCATTTGTAGCAATGTTCCACGAATACGGGCCGTATATGGGATTCAAAAAAATCGATGCCCTCTGTGTCACTGGCATGGACAGACCCCACCAGGAGTAGAAAAAGCGCTGAAATTCGAATGGATTGCATTGGTTCTCGACCCATCTTTGCGGTCATTGGTTGGACATTCTAGAAAAACGATACGGATGTGAAATTATGTTCTCGACGATCAGTATGCTGAATTCTAGCATGTTACCGCCAAAGTGGATCAGAAACGGGTGCGGGGTGCGGAATTGCAGACAGCGACTGTCGAGTCGTATGGTTTCTTGCGTGCTATAGTTAGAGCCTGGAGGGAATCACTCATGAAGCACGTGCGATGATTGAACTCGCCGAGTAGCGTTCAACAGGAGTAGAGGTGGTACACGTGGCTAGAACGGCATTTCTTCTTTGTATATTCACCTGCGCGGTGTCGAGCGCCGACGAGGCGCGTTTCTATCTAGGCGCAAGCGTAGACGGCGAGACTCGTATTTCGGTGTGGGTCGTTGACCTGGAAACCGGACTAGTTTCGCCGAAGGGGAGTGGTCAGCCCATCGTAAATCCGTCGTATATGTGTGTGAACGCCGACAGCAATTTTCTCTACTCCGTGAGCGAGCGCAATAACTTCGAGGGGCGAAAGGATGGCTCCCTTTCTAGTTTCCGAATCGACGGTCGCGATGGGAGCCTCACGCTTCTCAGCACGGTGAGTTCTAGGGGTGCAGGACCTGCCCACGTTAGCCTGGATCGCACAGGTCGGTTTCTGCTTTCGGCGAACTATGGCGCGGGGAGTGTGGCGATTCACCCGATAGGAGAAAATGGAGGCCTGGGGAGCGCGACCGCGAGTGTTCAACACTCAGGATCAAGTGTCAATGAACGCAGACAAGGTGGGCCTCATCCTCATTCGATCGTCACCGGCCCCAAGAACGAACACGCCTATGTACCTGACCTCGGGTTGGACCGCGTGAAGGTATACAACTTTGACGAAGAAGATGGCTCTCTCTCGTCGATTCCAGAAAAGGACGTTGTGACGCCTCCTGGCACTGGGCCTCGACATATCACTTTTCATCCTGAGGGGAAATTCGCGTACGTGACCCTAGAGCTCACGAGTCAGCTTGCCGCGTATGCCTACGATGACGGTTCGCTACGCGAAATCGGAATTTACGACATGCTTCCCCCAGCGTTTAAGGGCGACTCTTCGAGCGCCGAAGTTCGTGTTTCTTCCGACGGTCGTTTCGTCTATGCGTCGAATCGAGGGCACGACAGCATCGCGGTCTTTCGTATTAACACGCTTGACGGTGCGCTCACCCCAGTTCAATATGCGAGCACCCTGGGAAAAACACCTCGCAACTTCGCGCTCGATCCGAGTGGCCGAATCCTCGTCCTTCACAATCAATCAACAGAGAACCTTGTCACGTTTCACGTCGACAAGAAATCGGGGATGCTTAGTCCGACTGGGCATCAAGTGAGTATCGGAAAACCGGGCATGATTTGCTTCTTTTGAATCGCCGCCGCTCGCAGATCGATGGGAATTCTATGTGGCGAAGTACCCGATTATTGTTGCTGATTTTCTTGGTGTTCGGTGCGGCCCAATCTGTGCTCTCGGAAGAGATTGTTTCGAAGCTCGAGGTTGATTCGGTGTGGTCTGGGCATCGGGTTGGTTTTAGCTTGTTGACGCATGCGCCGTATCAGTTCGCGGCATATTACGATGCGTCGCGCAAGATGGTGGTCGCGTCGCGGAAACTTGACGATGATGCGTGGACGTATAAGACGTTGCCGGAATCGGTGGTGTGGGACAGCCATAATTACATCACGATGGCCGTCGACGACGAAAAGCGACTGCATCTTTCTGGAAACTTGCATGTTAATCCATTGGTCTATTTCCGCACGCGCGACCCTCTCGACATTCAGTCGTTTGAACGCATGGATTCACTCGTGGGTATCGAAGAAGATCGAATGACCTACCCGCGCTTTTTTCGAGGACCTTCGAATGAGTTCATTTATACCTACCGCGACGGGTCCAGCGGTTCGGGCAATCAGATTTATGTGGTCTATGATGCGAAGCGAAATGCTTGGGAACGATTGCTCGATCAACCGTTGACGGATGGGCAGGGAAAAATGAACGCCTACATCGACGGGCCGCGACTTGGGCCGGATGGGCGTTATCATTGCGTGTGGGTTTGGAGAGACACGTTCGACTGTGCGACGAATCACCATGTCTCCTACATGCGGAGTCGTGATTTACGACACTGGGAAAACATTCGTGGCGATGCACTCGAACTACCGGTGACGATCGAATCACCTTGGACGGTCGTGGACCCAGTACCGCCGGGTGGAGGGCTGATCAACGGGAATGCGAAGTTGGGATTTGATGCAGACGATAAGCCGGTCGTGACCTATCATAAGTATGACGAATCCGGAAAGTCTCAGGTCTATAACGCACAATGGATGGATGAGGGCTGGGATTTCTCGCAGAGCACGAACTGGGACAGCCGGTGGGAATTCGGCGGCGGTGGCTCGATAGAATTCAAAGTGTGGGTACAGCCGATTCACGTAAGCAAGACCGGAGAAGTGACGCAGGAATGGTCACATTGGGAATTGGGGCGTCAACGTTGGCGGCTAAATCCGCAGACGTTCGCGCCAGAGAAGCAAGTCCCGAGGCCGGCGAAATCGTCATCGCTAAGCCTTGGTCCCGTTCAGTCCGATTTCCCTGGCATGCAGATTCGCACTGCCAGTGATTCTGGAAGAAGCGAGGATTCATCACGGCGTTATGTGCTACGTTGGGAAACGCTCGGTCCGCATCGCGACCGCCCTCGCGAAAAACCATGGCCCGAGCCATCCAAACTGGTGCTGTATACGATTACACGGTAGGATGGAAAGGATCGTTAGAACCACTACAAGGATACTGGAACCTACGTCTATTGATTCAAGAACGCGCATTCACGTCACCGATTTTCTCTGACCATCATTAGCCCAAATTCGTAGTCGTTGTACCCCGATCATTCGAATCCGATGGAGGGGCAGTTGGCGCATCCGCTACCAAACCGCGCCTATCTTGCTACCGCGTATACTGGCTATTACGACACTAGAATCAGATCGAGACAACTTCCTTGGTTTGTGTAAGAATCGGTCCGAGAAGGAGGTGCGCCAGAATTGCGACAAAAGCAGCACCGGAATTTTTACGACCCGACGAGACTCATTTGGCGAATGCTTCGCTCCGGGGACAACGTCGCCATTGATGCGCTTTGGCGAACGGGTTTGAGTGCATTGGCCACACCGGTTGACACCCTGCTTCAAATGAAAGAGCGCACCCTGTTCCGCGAACTAGCGGAGGTCGAACCTCCCGCCGTGTTCATTGTCGGTGCCCCGCGATCAGGCACCACACTCGTCTACCAGGTGCTTGCACATGTCCTCCATACGTCGTACTTCACGAACATGACCGCCATGTTTCCGCGTTCCCCAATTACGGCTACGCGGTTATTTCAGTCGCTGGGATCGAAGAGTCGTACGCCATTTCAAAATTTCTACGGAAACACAGCCGGTCTCCAGGCACCCAACGATGGGTTCGGTGTGTGGAATCGCTGGCTGGGGAACGACCGTTACGTTGCCAGAAAATCTGTCGCTGAGCAGGATATTGAGTCGATGCGAGAGTTTTTCAAGGCCTGGTATGCAGTATTCAACCTGCCGTTCTTGAACAAGAACAATCGAAACCTCGATTGTCTCTCGTTACTCGCGGAGTCGTTCCCCGAGGCTCGATTTATTGTGGTGAGGCGAAATCCGATTCTAGTGGTCGAATCGTTGTTGAAGTCCCGAACGATCGTTCAAGGTGACGCGACCCATGCCTGGGGCCTAATGAGCGAAACCGCGCCCGAATCGTCAACGCCGCTAGAGATTCTCGAAATGGTTTGCGATCAAGTAGTTCGAATAGAACAACGACTGCAAGATCAGTTGTGCAAGATCGATGAAGACCGTTGGCATTCGATGTGGTATGAGGACTTCTGTCGCAACCCCGCCGATACGGCGAGACATATTGCCGACAATTGGTTCGGCGCGCGTACGCTCAACACTCTCGCCCTCGACGAACTCCCCGAACTCCACGCCAATTCGACGGTCACGCTGGATGATCCGGAGCTCGACGCATGTCGGAAACGTCTGCTTGAGGGGTATGCAACGTTGCCCGGGAGTCTTCACATCCAGCAACGCATTGAAGAGGTTGAATAGATCCTATAGGCGTGAGTTGGCACGCCAAGTGTCACTTGGATGCTGGCGATGGGTCTACAATTGCGGTGCGGTTTGGTTACAGAACGAGAAGCGTCATGAGCAAGTCTACGATGGAGCGTAGTCAGATGTCGGCCCACTGATACAGCGCCGCCACGGGAGAAAGTCTTCGCATGCAAAATCGAATGATCGCCGTAATTGGTGCGGGCCCATGCGGGCTGACGGCGTGCAAGACGCTCGCCGACTATGGACTCAATTACGAATGCCTTGAATCCAGCGATGGCGTGGGCGGTATTTGGAATATCGAACGGGGAACCAGCGGCGGTTACCGATCCCTGCACACGAACACCTCAACCCGGGGCATGGCGTTCTCGGACTTTCCATTCGACGAAGACAGTCCGACCTATCCAAACGCAGATCAGATGGTTGCGTATTTTACGCGCTACGCGAATCATTTTGGGTTGACCGAACACATTTGTTTCAATACCCCCGTCGTTCGTGCACACCCTGTTCCCGATGGATCTTGGGTAGTCGAATTGGAAAACGGCGAGACCCGGGAGTATTCGAGTATTGTCGTCGCGACCGGGCAGTACACATTTCCCCGCGTCCCTCATCAATCGATTCCCGGAGGGTTCACGGGCCAACACCTTCACGTATTCGACTATCTCGACGCCGTCACGCCACTCGACCTTCGCGGTAAACGGGTTGTCGTGGTCGGACTGGGGAGTAGCGCGGCGGAGGTCGCTGCCGAATTGTGCAACCCAGACGCTGACGCCGGATGCGCAGGTCAGGTCATTCTTTCGGCACGGTCTGGCCGATGGGTGGTCCCGAAACTGGTCGATGGCAAACCGCTGGATTCGCGTGCGCCGCATCCTTCAGAGCGCCTTCCAGCCGTTGTGCGGGCCCTCCCCGGAAACACTGGTCAGATGATCGCGCGCCACAAGATGGGCAAGGCCATCCGAGGCCTATCAGCCCAACTGGGCGGATCACAAGCGCTCGGCTTACCGGAGCCGGAGATCGAACCGTGGGAAGATCGACCAACCACATCGGTCGATTTCATCCCCGCGTTGCAAGCGGGACGAATCAATGTACGACCGGGCATCCAGCGCTTTGATGGATCGACCGTACATTTCTCCGATGGCACTCAAACCAACGCAGATGTAATTCTCTATGCAACGGGCTATCAACTCGATTTTCCATTTTTGAACAGGGAGACGCTCGGTCGCGATGCGCCCGACCTCGAACTCTATCAACGCATTTCACACCCCGCACACGATCACCTGTTCTTCGTCGGATGTTGCCGAGTGATGTGCGCGATGTGGCCCGTGGCCGAACAGCAGAGCCGATGGATCGCACGGTTATTATCCGGGGCATTTGATCTCCCATCGAGCACCCATCGCAAAGCCAAGGCCATACCCCTCGCTCGTTCATTACCCGTAATGTGCAATTTCTATATTGAAGATCTACGAAAGGAAGCCAGAGGATTTGCACAGTAGAAGGGTTTAAGTGCCTTCGCTTATCGGTGTTCATCGGTGGCTTATAAAGCGCTTGACGCCGTCGGAATCGCATACCGTTTCAACAATTCAAGCTCCGTCTCAATACCGCGATCACCGGTTTTCTCCATCCACTCCACAATTTCATCGTCCAACCGTTCCATCACGGGATCGAGATCGGCGAAAAACTCCATGTTATTTCGTTCGAGCGGGTCGATTTCCAAGTTGTACAACTCAACGCGAGGCTTTCGCGGACCTTTCTGTTTGGGATGACGAATCTTGTAATTCAAGTTGCGGATGTATTTGTACCGCCGCGTCCGGTAGGCACGGATTGGATAGGGAGTCGTGACCGCATCGGACCCAACACTTACACCGGTGTAGCTGAAGTACAACCCTTCATGATGTTCCGTCACACGGCCTTCCAACAATGGGACCAGGCTCTTGCCATCCCACTGAGTGTCTACCTCACCACCGATGATATCGACCAACGTCGGCAAGAAATCGATGAAGCTAATCATGGCATCCGACACCGTATTGGCTCTCGTGTGGCCCGGCCAACGAACGATGCACGGAACACGAACGCCAGAATCATAGAGCGTGTACTTACTTCGCGGAATGCCCGCTTCGTTGTCGTTGACGTAAATGACGATGGTCGAATCCGACAGTCCATGCTTTTCCAATAGATCAAGGTCGCGTCCGAATTCGGAATCCATGTAGTGATTCGAAGCATCGTAGCCTTCCAGACCGTTGGGTAGACGGCTAAAATACGGCGTATGCGGTTGACGCGATGCATGCATCAGACAAAACGGACGATCATCATCACTCGCGATAAATGATTCCAATTCATCGAACCGCGTCATCCGATGGCGCCGAGATTTTGGAATCGTTCCGCCGGGTGCCATTTCATCAGACTCAAGAATGCGGTGTTCCCATTCATAGATATCGCTTGGTTTTCGAATACCGTCTTTATTGACCAAGCAAGCGCGGTATCCAAGGTCACGCATGAAATTGGGTAACGACTTTACACCATCATGAAAGCCGGAATGATTCGCGTGCGCACCGTTCTTGACCGGCATCATCCCGCTGAGAAATGCACCACGATTCGGCGTGCAAATACTCGACGGAGTAAAGCAGTGCGTGAAACGGACACCGGTTTTCGCAAACGCATCGATATGGGGCGTGTGGCTTGGACGAGCACCGTAACACCCTACGCTCTCACGGTATTGATCATCCGCCATGAAGATGAGAATGTTCGGGCGCTTCGTTGCTGTGGCCGCGCGAGATACAGCAGGAAGTAAAGCGCTACCCGCAGCGATGCTTAAGAATTGTCTTCGATTCATGATTGAAACTCGGGCGGATTGCCATTCTGTACGATGGCGTACTTCCCTGCTCCTTCAACGTCGTCTACGTGCTGATCACGCAACGCTCAGTGTTCCTAAACCATCATCGCAATGATGGAGTCCTGATTCAACGGCACGAAACACTGACCTTGCAGAAGGCGAATCGTGAATGATATTTTCCATCGATCTGCGTTGGAAGGACTCAAATGACATTCGAAGATGCCGGAGGAGTGCCGGTACGGCTGTACCGGGTCGCGGCGGTTCTACTACTCGCTGCCCTGATCTGCGCAGCCATCGCCGCGCCCTGGTTTGGGATGGGGCTCAATGTTACTCCGGGCGTCTGGGCGACGCTCGCGGTCGACCTCGCCGATGGCACGTTCTATCGCCCGATCCAATCGGAAATCGGATATGGCGGCACCCGATACATGCCAGTATCATTTACGTTGCATGCCGTGCTCATTCGACTATTCGGCAATCCAGTCGCCACCGCGTACCTGATCACATACGTCGCTGCCGTAATGTTGTTTGCTGGCGTTTACCTCTGCTTGGTCCGGCTAAATGTCGCCAAGTCAATGGCACTGGTGACCGCATTGTTCAGTCTCTCCGCAATTTGTGTAGCAGCATGCGTATACCAACTACGCCCCGACGTTCTCTCCACAGCGCTCAATATATGGGGCATTGCATGTTGCTTGCATGCGACACCAAAGACTCGGCGTTGGCTACTTCTCGGTGCCGTTTTCTTCGCGATCGCGTTCATGAGTAAATTCACAACGCTCTTCGGTCTGGCCGCGGTCATTGGGTATTGGGTATTCAATGGCCAGAAGCGCGACGCTGGAATACTCGCAATCACAACAACATCGCTGATTGGTGCAGCACTAATTCTGACGCACATTGCGAGTGAAGGGCGCGCGCTCGAATCGTTTCTCGCATGCGCCTCCGGAGGTACAACATTTCGAACACTGCTATCCGGGCCGTATCGCTTTTTTACCGTTCCACGCGTAGATGCGCCACTGTTTATCACCTTCGCAGCCGCCGGTTTCGTATTTCTCACTCGCGCACGCTTCCTACTACGAGATTTTCCCATGCTGTTCTTTTTCTTAACCCTTGGTGCCACGCTCATTATCGCGTCCGACATTGGATCCGGCATCAACCATTTCATCGACATACACGTCGCGGGAACCATGTTGTGCGCAGTAAACATCGCACATCTTTCGCGATACCGCTTCATCCGATACGCCTTACCCACGAGCGCGTTGATCGGCGCATTTGCTCTCGTTGTCGCGATACCCTACGCCCGCGTGTACTTCTCTGAAACCCGATACGTCCACCAAAAACGAATCATGGAGTTGGTAGGTACAGGCGACACGCCACTACTCTCAGACGATCCATGGGTACCCATCATGGCGGAGGAAACTCCGTACGTGATGGACAACTACTTGTTGCGGGTCATGGGCGAGAACGACCCCGCCCTCAAAAATGATTTCTTCGAGAAACTAGACCAACGTTTTTTTCGGGGCGCTGTGCTCTATTACGCAAAAGCCGCACCGCGCGGTCCGAATCGAAACAACAATATCGAAACGAACGCACGGCACCTTTACGACTCAGCGACCTTCTACCCAATCGGCTTCTATGATCGGCTTGCGCAAAGCTATGTGCCTATCGAATTCGTGGGAGAATACCTCGTCTTGCTCCCTCGCTAGTGATTCCCTACATCATCATCGTCTTCGTCTTCATCATCGTCGACATCGAACGAGCCCAATTCTTTTACGTCTTCCGGCGTCGCGTGATACACGTTCAAACCACCCGTAATCGAGTTCAACACATACACCATTTCATGCGTGCTGTGTCCCACCACGATCATGCTGTAATTGTTACCGTCAGCCGTTGCCGTCGCTGCAATATCACCCATCGTAATGCTCCCCCTGGTCGATTCAGTGTCGCACTCCGTTCCCCGAAGCGCGCGTCCCTTTGTACCGATCAGTGGCGCAAAGCGCAAGTCTTATTCGGCGAGCATTTCGAATTGGCAAAAAAGTGCCGCCGAACAGCATCGCGGAGCTGTCCGACGGCTTGGCATAGGGGGTGTATCGAGGCCAAGCTTCGCTAAGACTACAAAGGTGTTGACGCCACAGTGGGTGCCACGCCATCGGCGGTAAACCGAATGACTCCCGATTCGTCTACATAAAACTGACGGTATCCCGTTTGACCCAACGACGTTGGGATAGCGGTACACGTGAAAACCGGTGCGACGATAGGCGTTCCAAACGTCACCGCGACCGTGTAAATATATCCTTGCTTGTTGCCAGCGCCAAGTACGGTATCGATATACGGCGGCGTCGCTCCCGCACCATCCGGGTCTGCCAATTGGGCCAAGGTGCCGAAGTCACCTTCCCCATTACCATCGTTATCAATAAACGCGGCGGTCTGAAACGAGGATTGCGAAGTCGAAATCGTACGAATTGCGCCCGATGCGTTCGCCTCGTTTGCGCTCATGCGTGATCGTAGTAAATTTGGAATGGCAATCGCCGCGATAATCGCAATGATCGCCACGACAATCATCAATTCAATGAGCGTAAATCCGGCAGTCCTTCGCATCGTATATCTCCAAGCTATTGTTTTGTAGCAGCCTATACAGGGAGGTATTGCACGATTCATACCCGGTTTCTTTAGGGTGCTTAAGGCATTTAGTGTCAATGAGATACGAGGTTGCCTGGCGGATCAACTCGCCGCAATAGAACGATGCCAAACGGACTTTTCGCGGTAATTCGTGACAAAAATTGTCACTGACTGCTGGAGCCGCTGATCGTCTAAAGAATGAGCATCGTGTCGCCATAGCTGTAGAAACGGAATCGCTCTTGCACGGCATAGTCATACGCCCGCCGCATCAAGTCGACACCGCCAAATGCATACACCAGTGCGAGCAAACTGGATCGCGGCAAATGAAAGTTCGTTTGCAAAGTGTCGACGCCGCCAAATGCGTAGGGAGGAAAGATATAGTGGCTCGTCGCGCCAGACTCCGCGTGATACTTGCCGTCACGATAAATCGTTTCCAGTACACGCGTCGCCGTCGTGCCCACCGCGATGATGCGTCCACCATTCTTGCGCGTCGCGTTTAGTGTATCCACGGTGGACTCTGACACATCGAAGTCTTCAGGGTCGACACTGTGGTCCTCAAGTCGGTCGCATTGAACCGGTTTAAACGTTCCGTATCCAACGTGAAGCGTAATCTGAGTGCGCGCCACACCACGTCTGTCCAACGCATCCATCATTTCATTCGTGTAATGCAAGCCGGCCGTAGGCGCAGCGACGGCACCATCCCGCGAAGCGTAAACCGTCTGATAGCGCGACAGATCAACAGCATCAGGTTCGTCGCGATGAATATACGGAGGCAGCGGCACGGCACCAGCCGCCTCAAGTAGTTGCAGTACATCGGGCGAATCAAATCGCACCAACCGCTTACCGCCCGGCAACACATCTTCGACGGTGCAGTGCGCGCCGTCAATTTCCACACGGGACCCCGGCTTCACTTTCGCCGATGGCCGTACCAATGCTTCCCAAGTGCCCGGCGCCGATTCGCGAAGCAGAAACAATTCGACACGTCCGCCAGTCGGTTTTCGGCCGGTGAGCCGCGCGCGAATGACACGGGTATCGTTCAATACCAGGCAATCGCCCTCACGAAGATGGCTGGGTAAATTGCTAAACGTTTCCTCGTGTAGGTCTCCGGTCGATCGATTGACAATGAGCAAGCGCGAGGCATCCCGCGGCTCGGCAGGACGCTGAGCGATAAGGGCGTCGGGCAATGCGTATTCCAGTTCGCTCGTCTTCAACGCTTTGGGCTTTCGATGGCGTCGTCTTCAACCTCACGTGTGAGTGGAACGAAGCGAACAGATTCGAGGGTTCGCTCTTCGACCTCACCATCAAGATTCTTTTCTAGAAGTCGTAGCTCCTGAATTCGACCTTCGCGACCTACGGGGATGACCATTCGTCCGCCGGGCTTGAGCTGATCGATGAGTGGCTGGGGAATGTGGTCGGGAGCCGCAGTGACGATGATCGCATCAAACGGCGAACGATCCGGCCAACCCTGATACCCGTCGCCTATCCGCGTGTGGACGTTTTCGTACTTGAGGTCACGAAGCACAACGGCGGCACGTCTCCCCAGCGGCTCAACAATTTCGATGGTGTACACGTTCGCCACGATCTCCGCAAGCACGGCAGCTTGATAACCCGATCCGGTTCCGATTTCCAAAACCGTATCTTCTGGCTCAAGCTGGAGCGCCGCCGTCATCGTAGCGACAATATAAGGCTGTGAAATCGTCTGGCCGTATCCGATAGGCAGCGGCGAATCTGCATACGCGTTCGAGACCATGTCATCGGGCACAAACCGATGTCGCGGAACCTCACGCATGGCTTGAAGGACGGCCTTATCGGTCACCGGCAATCGTCCAAAAACGCGAGACTGGAGTTGCGTTCGAACCATGGTCTCACGCTCAATGCTAAGCGATTCCAAATCCTGAGCGATTGCACAGTGGACAAACAGTACTAGTCCCGTTATCGGCCAATAGTGTGCCGGAATCCGCGCGCTAGAGGATTGATTGTGATGAATTCGCATGATCGTTCTACTTGCCAAATCGTTCGATTTTCGAGAGAGTGTCATTATACGGCTTAACCTCCACGCAATCGCACTCCGTCCGTCAGTTTGGAACGTTCTGACAACGCAATGTACGTTCTGGTTTGGCTGTGACACAAAATTGATGAGCGGATTCCTGAGGACTAGCTTCAAGAATGCGTGGCGAAATAGTGCCGGTGGTCGGAAACATCGAGGGTTGAGGTTAGTCGTTTGTTCAAGTGGTTTCTATCTTCTCGGGTCCTGTGGAACCGAACAAAAGGGGTTGGATTCGGCGTATTGTGGAGTTGGCTCTGCGTGCTGATCGTCGGCCTATTTTGGGGACGCAGCCGTTTCGTTGATCTCCTCATGATGAGTAATTACCTCTGCGGACTGTACTTGGTTTGGTCCGAATACGGCGAATTCTCTCTGCTAAACGCCGCCCGCCACTGGCGCCGAGGCTCGCGGAATATCCCGTCACAAGTAAAACAAGCCGTTTGGAAACGGGACAAAGGCAGGTGTGTTATGTGCGGCTCGAAACGAGATTTGGAATATGATCACGACATTCCCGCATCGAAAGGCGGCAGTGCGAGCATACAAAATGTACAGATCTTGTGTCGCGCTTGTAATCGACGAAAAGGCGCCAAGATCATCTAAATCTCGTGTCAATACGACTTCGGTACCGCGATCAGACTGTAGCTCGTAGTAAGGTCCCATATGGAGTGCGCAAGCTTGCTTGCGCTTTCTCCAAGCGGGCTTGCCCGCGTCACCTCAGCCCAGCTTCATGCCACACGAGGAGAAAAGGCCAGCTAGGAATCCTGGTCTTCGGTATCAGCCGCGTCCTTCAAACTCGCGAACGGGTTGTGCGCCAGCGTAGCGCCACCACCGGAAGGTCTCGCGTCTTTCAATGCACGATCCTCCGGGTTTTGATGTTCATCATCATGACAATGCACACACAGCAGTTCCCAGTTCGATCCGTCGGCAGGATTGTTGTGGTGATTGTGATCGATGTGATGAACCGTGAGATCCCGCAACGCCTGACCCTCAAATTCTCGCGCACAACGTCCACACAAATGAGGGAGCAACGCTAACGCACGCTCGCGGTAGCCATCCGCACGAGAATCTTGATCGCCCTTCACCTTGGCGAGGAATTCGTTGACCTTCTTATGATCGATTTTCTTCCGGCGTGGTCGCATAGGGATATTCTAAGGCGTCACGCTAACGGTTCGCAATAGCCATTTACAAGCCCCAAACGTAGTAGCTTTCAATCGACCTTTGCCAGGAATCCCGCAAACCAATCCGTTGGATTGGTGCCGACACGGCAAACTCGCAACCAGAATCCTGTCCATCCTGTAATCCCGTCAACTAGAAAAGTGGTCTCTTCGCGACCTTCGTGTTCTTCGTGGTGAGTTCACCCATCCCAACCCGAACGATACTCCCGATGCAACATAGCATTCGCGTCTTCATGATTCGATATTTGAAGATTCGCTGCATCCCACTCCAGGCGTTCCTGTGTGCGCAACGCGATATTGCCGAGCAGCACGACTTCCGTGACCATCCCCGCCATTTCAAAATTCGCGCCGGGCGTCGAACCACCCTTACACGCCTCGATCCACTCTTCATAATGCCCGGGCGATCGCTCCAACGTTTCGTCTGGAACCGGAAATTCCTCCATTCGCGATTCCGGCAACAGTCGTCCGTCCAACATCACACCATCATCCCCATAAATAATGTTGCCGTTATCTCTCAGCGAGCGACCCGCTTCCAATTCCCGCGGACGCGTCGGCTTCAGGCCACCGTCGTACCAAGTGAGCGAACACGCCGGCCATTCGCCACGCGCAGGAAACTCGTAATGCACAATCGATCCCGCCGGATAGGTCTCGTCATATAATCTCGTCGACGACGCATGCACAGATGTCGGATGTTTAAAGTCGAGCGCATAGAAAATCGGATGAAAGCGGTGACAACCGATATCGCCCAGCGCGCCGGTGCCGAAGTCATACCAACCCCGCCAGCGAAACGGATGATATATAGAATGGAACGGACGCTCCGGCGCGGTGCCCAACCACAAATCCCAATCGAGTGTATCCGGAATATCTTTCGTATTCGTCGGCCGCTCGATTGCCTGCGGCCAGATAGGCCGGTCCGTCCAAACATGCACTTCGCGAACCGGACCTACCGCGCCCGAATTCAGGTATTCCTTCATCGTACGCGCGCCATCCGACGCCTGGCCCGTGTTACCCATCTGCGTGGCTAGACCCGTTTCCTTATACTTTGCCGCAAGCGTTCGCGCTTCGCGGACCGTATGCGTCAACGGCTTTTCGCAATACACATGTTTGCCATGCCCCATTGACCAAAGCGACGCGACCGCGTGCGTGTGATCCGGCGTCGCAACCACGACACCGTCAAAGTCTGACTGCTCATCGAACATCTTGCGAAAATCTTTATACCGCTTCGCGTCCGGATACGTCTCGAATGCTTTACCCGCGAGCCGCCAATCCACATCGCACAACGCCGTAACCTTCACACCCCGCGCCGCGAGTTCTTTCAGGTCATGCTTGCCCTGGCCACCGACGCCTATCGCGGCGATACTGAGCGCTTCATTCGGTGACGCCGCATACACAGCATTGGCCGCGGCCAATCCCGCACTCCCCATCATAAATGTACGGCGCGTCATTGATGGCATAGCGACCATTCTCCTTGTTGAGGAGCGCATTTGGGAGGGACGCGCTCCCGCGCGTCCATGCAGTAAGCTGGACACGCAGGAGCGTGTCCCTCCCATTTACAATTCTTCGACTCGAATATTCTTGAACCGCACGACCGATTTCTCATCGTGATTCTGCAAACCGATATACCCGCGATCAGATCGCGTTTGCTCCGTATCGATAACCGTAACACCGTTCATGTCGACGGTAATATGGTTACCTTTCGCAATGATGGTCACCGTGTTCCACTCATTCGCAGGCCGCACCCGCACTGCCGACGGCGCGACCACGTCATACAGCGAAGTCACGCCGCCCTTCGATGGTGCATCACCATGACCATCGACAATCTGCATTTCATAACCGGTGAATGCCGGATTCTTTTCCGCCGCCGACCGAAAAAACACGCCGCTATTGCCGCCTTCGTTGATCGCGTATTGCAGCTCCAACCGGAAGTCACCGTACATCTTGTTCGTGCGTAACCACGATCCCGTCAACTCAGGGTCAGTAGACCAGTCACGTCCATTGCGCCCGGTAAGTACGCCGTCCTCAGCAATCCAGTCACCACCTTCAATGGCCGTCCAGCCGTCGAGACTTTCCCAGTGAATGATCGCGTGGCAACGCCGTTGTTCCTCACCAATCCGTAATAACAAATCGCGCGTCTTCTTAACGGCGGCATATTCGTCTTCCGGCGTCTTGCCCACCGACTCGACACCCACGTGACCCGCGTACCTGCCATCACGAACAATCCGCATCATTCGGAAGTAGTCGGTTTCCGAACATGTTCCGTCGTCGTTAAACGCACTCGCCTTCGCGCTAACTGCTTTCGCATACGGCATGAACCGTTCTACCGCATCGTACCGATCAACGTCCGGCGCAAAATTACCAAAATCCGGCAACGTCCCAAAGTTTGGTCGTAGGACTTCCCGCATCACACTCAATAACCAATCCGGATCGGATGAATGCCCAAAATGATTCTCAATCGTTACATTGATATCGCGTTCCGCTGCGTAATCCGACAGCTTTCCACAACTTTCCACCATGTGTTTCCGCAATACATCCGGATCTTGCGGACCGCGCGCATTCACCCGAATCGTGTGCGACGCCAAAAACGCTGCCGCATCCACCCACGCTTTCGCATTATCAACCGCCTTATCCCGCTCGGCCTTCTCTTCTGCGCCCAACGGGCCATTCATATCGATCATGATGAGGCCAATGGCCACACCTTCACCATCCGCACGCGACTTCAGATCTTTCAAATAACCTTCGTCCCGCGCCTTGTCCTTACAAAACTGATCGACCAACTCGATCGTATCGATATCGAATTCCTCGCGCGAAATTCGCGGGAAGTCCAGATTGGTCATCTTGTTCCCGAACAGATTCTTGTGTAACGACCACTCGGCAAGCGAGATTTTGAACGGCAACGGTTCGTCCGCAGCGAACGCACGCCGTATCGGAACGAACGGCAGCGCCGCCGCAACACCAGTCAGTTGAAGGAATTCCCGACGTTTCAAAACGATCTCCCTTTTTGGAGTGCGCAAGCTTGCTTGCGCTTTTTCCAAGCAGGCTTGCCTGCGTCGCCCCGACCAATCCCGACTACCTCACGAGGCAAGCCTCGTAAGTCGAAAGCGGTGGCAAGCCACCGCACTCCAAACAATTCGTTACTTCGACTCCAAACCCATATTCTCGTAATACTTAATGTTATGCGTCGCCCGCCCAAACGCGACCACATCCGGCCAACCATCGCCGTTCATATCCGCCGCCAACGCATCTTCCGTCGCCATGCCACCGTCGTCGATAATGTGCTTGGTCCAGTCTGTGATCGTCGGCTCACCCTGTTTCCAGTCCGTCGCGGAATGCAGGTCATATATTTGCAGTCCAGCCTTGTTTCCCGGCGGCGCCTTGTCCCGATAACCGACGAGTACTTCGTCCTGCCCATCGCGATCGAAATCTGCCCAACCTACTGCGTGTCCACTGCGCAGACTGTCATCGAGCACATACCGCTTAAAGCCGCCGGGCTCGTAGGCATAGACTACCGCTTGATTGCCGTGCCACGGCTCAATCGTCGCGAGACGCGTTGAGTTGATGTAAGGCGGCGCGCCTTCCTCGGACGATGTACCCGGCGCGCTAGTCTTGATCTCACCAGCACCACTACGTGGGATTAATTCCGGATTCCCCTCTACGAATACGCCACTGCGCCAACGTCCCCGGCGATCCCGTTTGAATGTACTGATGCCTTCGTAGGACGCCGAATAAATCACGTCTTTACCGGACGGATCACGTCTCGGCCAGATGTTGTGCATTACGTGAGTCACGTTACGTCGGGAGCGAATCAATTCCTCGGTCCATGGGGCCTTGAACGGATCTTCCGCATCCGGACGCAACAAGAACAGCTTTACCGGTTGGTCATCAAAGTTTGGCGGCGTCGAGCCAACCCCTTTTAGCGGAGCGACGATGAGTTCTTTCGGGCCATCGCCGTCCACATCCGCCCAACGAATGCGGTGCAACGTCGGCTCCTCATCCAGCAACGTCACAACGTTCCAAGGCTTCCTGACATCATCCCCCGCATGCAACAAGAACAACGCTCCACCGGACTCGGTGTTATTGAACTGCCAATCCGCGCCGACCGCGAGTTCTGGCGTGCCATCGCCATTCAGGTCATGCGCCGCGACACAGACATTCGAATTCTTCAACGTATCCGCAATGAGGTGCGGCGTCCAGTCCGGATTCTCGTACCAATACACATCCTTACTGCTGACGCCAACGATATCCGGCCTACCATCGCTATTGATATCCGCGACCGTTATGGCAAGCCCCGTCCCCGCTTCAGCGTTGACCACTTCCGCGCGAAACGTTGGGAACGGCGCATCCTGCGCATTCGCACACGCGGCGAACCATACCGCCACCAGTGCTAATCGACCGCGACCCATCATGCGAGACCTCCCTCGGTTATTTCAGTGACTCCAAAAACGCAACAACGTCGACCAGCTCCTGCGCGCTTAATGCGGAACTCAATCCATCGGGCATGAGGGAAGTCCCCGTTTCGCGCCGTTCGACGATATCACCAATCTTGATCGACGTGACGTTACCACCCGAATCAACCAACTCCAATGCCTCATCGCTCTCCGTTCGAATAAATCCGGACAACAGTCCTTCGAACGTCGTATCGATTATCCAGACTTTGTACTCATGCGAAACCGCCGCACTCGGATTCAGGATGGATTCCAACAACGCATCCCGTCCCAGCTTTTCGCCAATCACCGACAGCTCAGGACCGACCTGCGTCCCCTCACCATTCACGATATGACAGCGCGCACAGTCCGCCGCCTCTGCGCTGAAGAATATTTCCTTGCCATTTGCCGCATCACCACGCATCGCGATCAACGTTGCGAGCGGCGGCAACGCGGCCCCCTCGCGCGATTCCGGACGCGGCAGTAAGTTCGCCGCCATCAAACGAATGTTCTCCTCACGACTCCGATGCAAACGATCCGCAACCACCAGCTCGAGGTCCTTCGGCAACACACCACGTTCTGCCATATCCAGCAACACAAGCGAACCATCTTCCGATCGTGCGAGCAACAGTGCTGCTTCACGGCGGATATCAAGCGGACGGTCGTTGTCAGCGGCAAAATCACCCAGCGTTTTTACCGTACGCGTTCCGGGCACTCCCGCCGCAACACGCAACGCCTGACGCGCCACATTCGCATCCGCATGTCCCGAAAGGTTCATCGTCGCTTCAAGCATGCCCTCGCGATCCACGCGCCTCGTGCGCGGCGCCAACGACTCAAGCGCGCGCAACGCACTCAAGATTTCGGCTGGGGCACTTCCCTCCCGCTGAATGGCTTTGAGTAAGTGCGGCGCAAACTCAACCCGCTCTGTACTCGCAACAAACGCATACGCGATCGAACTCATCTCCGAGTCTTTCAACAATGCGGCCAAATACTCATCGATGTTCGCCGCCCGCAACGTCTTCCGCCAAGGTTTGCCCGCATCTCGCGACAACAAATGCAACGCCGCCTCCTGGAGTTCACGCGGCGCATCCGCATTCAGTTGCCCAGCAATCGCCGCACCCGCGTCGTCCGAACCGATTGCATCAAGTGCCCACAATGCTTTCACGCGCAGCGGCATTGAAAGGTCTTTGTCATTCGCAGCTTTGTGCGCAGGTTTCGAGGCCGCGTCAGGGTGCAGCTGTATCGCTAAATCCCCGTGGACGTCGTTCCAGTCAGTTCCGATTTCGCCGATCACTTGTTCGTAGGCCCAAGCCTCACGACCCTTGCAAGCGATGCCAATGGCCTCCCGGTAGAACCGATCCTGCCCATCGTGCTGTTTCGCCAGCGCGACAATCCATTCATCCATCCACGGTTCCGGCTTCGCACGCGCGAGTTCTACCAGGACTTGGCGGCGTACCTGCGTCGAGGAATCGGTTTTGAGCCACGTGGCCTCCCGCAACGAATTCGGACCGGTAGATGCGAGCGCTCGTACTGCTTGCGTTCGGACGGATGCACGTTCTTCGCGCAATTGCCCTAGCAGCAGCGACTCGCCTCGACCACCGACTTCCGGAAGAAGCCACGTTGCCCGTGCCCGCGCAAAACGGTTGTCACTCTTCAATACCGACTGTATCGCGCTAACGTCGCCGTCCTTAACTTTATCTCTCAACGCCTGATAGGCGAGAAAACGTCGCGCTTGATTTGCGGAGGTCAACGCATTCGACAACCCGGAATTGGAATCCAAATCTATCGCGGGAAGATTATAGGAGCCCGACTTCGGAGCCAACCGGTAAATCCGTCCACGATCAACATCCGCCATGCGATGGCCGCCGACGCCCGGGTCATACCAATCCGCCACAAAAATCGAACCGTCCGGCGCGGCACACACGTCCACAGGACGAAACCAGGAGTCCGCTTCCGCACTCAATACTTCAACAATTTCTGACTCGAACCCGGCGGCCCGTGATTCATAGGGATACGAACGCACCACACCCGGCCCAGCATCGGCATGCAGCAACGTACCGCGTAGTGGATTGATTAGCGCGCCATCGTAGAACAACAACCCGCACGGCGAACCAAACCCCGTACGCACCATCTTTGGCACGACACCAGGACGGTCCTCATTCCAATGAACCGCATCGAGTTTCCGGTCACCACGCCGCCGCGGCCAATACCCGTAATGCCCGCCTTCCATCACATAATTGATACGACAGTTCTGATTACCGTCATCATCATTATCCGAAATGAACACATTGCCGAAAGCATCAACCGCAGGCTCATACGGATTGCGCATCCCTTGCGCGAGCAATTCGAGACGATTGCCGTCAAGGTCCGTACGCAAAACCGTCGCCGCCATCACCGGAGCGTCTTTACCCGCGTGAATCCGATTGCCTTCTTTGTCCGTCACATCAAGGCCGCGGTCGCCATTACTCATGTACAGCTTGCCGTCCGGACCAAAACTGATCCCGTGGATCGCGTGATCGTGATCCACACCGCCGAAGCCCGTCAAAATCACCGTCTTCTCGTCCGCAACGCCATCGCCATCTGTGTCGCGGAGATAAAAGAGATCCGGCGCTTGGCACACATACACTCGATCTCCGAGCACCGCAATCCCCATCGGTGATTGCAGTGAAGGGTCTTGATAAAACGTCGTCGCCTTATCGCACACGCCGTCACCGTCCATATCTTCCAGCACGCGAATTCGGTCACCTTCTGGACGCGTCTCTTTCTGATTGAACAGACGGTAGTTCGCAGCCTCACAAACCCAGACACGACCCTGCGCGTCCACGTCGATCATCGTCGGATTAACCAAATCCGGTTCCGCCGCAAACAACGTCACTTCAAGTCCAGGGGCGGCGCGCAATTGCGCGTGACTTTCTTCCGGACTCAATTGCGCTTCAGCGCTCAAGACGAAAAGCAATGATGCGAATAACGGCAAAATTGACGTGTGTAACGAACGCATAATGTAGTTATTCCCCTTTGAACTGCGGCGCACGCTTCTCCATGAACGCCGCGATACCTTCTTTATGATCCGAGGTCTGACCGCATCGGATGTGCGTCATCGCTTCGCGATCAAGAATGCTACGAAAATCCTGCGTCATTGAAAGATTTACGTTCTCTTTCATGTATCGGAAACTTACAAGCGGACCATTGGCCACACGTTCCGCTATCGCGTTCACTTCCGCTATGAGATCGTCCGCCGGAACCACACGATTGACCAGGCCGATGCGTTGCGCCTCATCCGCTTCAATGATGTCTCCCAGAATGAACAGCTCCTTCGCTTTCGCTTGACCGATAAGTCGCGTAAGTTGCCAAGACGTGCCGTAGTCACCGCCGAATCCAACTTTCGCGTACGCCGTACCAAACTTCGCTTTGTCCGACGCGATACGCAAATCGCACGAACATGCAATGCCCAGTCCGGCACCCATCGCGTGACCGTTCACCGCGGCAATCGTAAGCTTCGGAATCGTGTAGAGCAACCAGGGGAATTCCTGACCCGAACGAAGGCCGTCGACCGACTGTTCGAGCGTGGTCTTCCCGCCGCCCATCCCCGAGACATCGCCGCCAGCACAAAACGCACGACCCGATCCCGTCAACACGATTGCGCCGATTTGCGGATCGCGACCGAGGTCACGCAATGTTTCAATCGCGGCTCTACCCATCTCACCGCTCAATGCGTTCAACTTTTCCGGTCGGTTCATCGTCAACGTTGCGACTTTGCCTTCAACCGACACACTCAAATGGTCACTCGTTTCAACCGTCATGGATCAACTCCTCCTTCAAAATGTCCGAGAGAGGAGTGTAACAAAGGAAGTCAACGATATGGAGCCTTTGGGAGGCTGCGATCTGAGACGCCTGGACTAGCCCTCGGCGAGCCAGCGGGCGGCGTCTTTGGCCCAATAGGTCAAAATCATCTTCGCGCCGGCACGACGGATGGACGTGAGGACTTCGAGGGCTGCGCGTTTTTCATCAATCCACCCGTTGAGCGCAGCGGCTTTGATGGACGCGAATTCTCCGGAGACATGATAGGCGGCGAGCGGGACTTCGTATTCATGGTAGGCCTCGCGAATCACGTCGAGGTAGGCGAGCGCGGGTTTCACCATTACGATGTCGGCCCCTTCTTCGATGTCCAACTGAATCTCGCGCATGGCTTCGCGAATGTTCGGCGGGTCCATTTGATAAGACGCGCGGTCACCGAACTGGGGCGGCGATTCGGCCGCATCACGAAACGGTCCGTAGAAGGCAGAAGAAAATTTCGCGCTATACGCCATGATGGGCACGTCCGTGAAAAGCGCTTCGTCGAGCGCTTCGCGGATGGCGAGGACACGACCGTCCATCATGTCGGATGGCGCGACCATATCGGCACCGGCACGCGCGTGCGCTAAGGCTTCTTCAACGAGTAAGGGAAGCGTGGCGTCGTTATCGACATCGGGCTGGCCGTCGCGGTTTTCCATGACGACACCGCAGTGGCCGTGATCGGTGTATTCACACAAGCACACGTCAGTGATTACGCACAGCGCAGGACATGCCTTTTTGATGGCCTCGATCGCTTGGCAGACGATGGCGTTCTCCGAATAGGCTTCGCTGCCAGCAGCGTCCTTGTGATCAGGGATGCCGAAAAGGATGACCCCGGGCACACCGGCGGCTTCAAGTTCTCGGGTTTCTTCAACGAGGGTGTCGACAGAGAACTGAAAATTGCCAGGCATTGATTTGATTTCATTCTTAATGCCCGTGCCAGGCCGAACGAAAAGCGGCATGATAAAGTCATCAGCAGAAATGCGTGTCTCGCGGACCATTCGACGAAGCGTGGGGTTGCGGCGAAGGCGTCGCATTCGGGTGTCGGGAAATGTCACAGTACTTCCTCCGGTAAACAGGTTATTCCGTTCGATGAGCCGCAGCGATTGCTTCCACTAAGTGGGGGATATCATGCTGGGCCGGTTCGATGGAAATCGGCATGCCCAATTCAGTAGCCGTGATGGTCGTCAACGGGCCGATGGATGCGTATTGCACGTCTTTAGGCAAACATTGAATCCTGGCGCCGCCAAGTATCGCTTGAAAGTTTCGCGCAGTGGATGAACTGGTAAAAGTGACGAGGTTCGGCGCGTAGTCGATAAGGGCATTCGCACGGGCTTCAGCGGTTTGTGGGACGGTCGTACGATACGTGACGAGTTCCGTTACATGCGCTCCGCGGGCGCGCAGTTCCGTGGGCAAAAAGCTACGCGCGATGTCAGCGCGGGGCAAAAGGAATCGTTTATCCGCTAAAGCGGGTTCCGCTTCTTCAATTGTTTTCATGAGCGCTTCTGCGACATATTGACCGGGCATGAGATCGATATTGAGGAAACGCGCGCGTACGGCTTGCGCGGTGGCAGCACCGATGACACACAGCTTTACACCGGCCAAGGCGCGCGCATCGAGTCCCGCAGTTTCCATCCGCTGGAACAACATGTCGACCGCATTGACGCTCGTGAGGACGATCCAATCATACGTAGCGACATCGTCGAGCGGCACCATTTCTTCGGACGGTTCGATCTGAATGGTGGGAAACTCGAATACGTCGGCACCCAGTTCACGCAGTGCGTCTACAAGGCGACTCGCTTGTGAACGCGCCCGTGTGACCACAATGCGTCTCCCAAATAGAGGCCGATTCTCGAACCAGGATAATTGTTCGTGCAGTTCCACGACCGGACCGACGATGAGCAACGCTGGTGATTCGATGGCGGCCTCTTCTGCGGCGTTGGCAATTTGGTCGAGCGTTGAAACGACCGATCGTTGCTGGGCGGTGGTGCCGGATTGAACCAGCGCGGCTGGTGTATTCGCATCGCGGCCCGCATCGATCAGTTGATTGGCAGTAGCTGCGACATTCTTCAACGGCATGAAAACCACGATTGTGGCGTTCTGAATCGCATCTGTAATCGAAAGATCTTCGTCGTGACCGGTTACGAACGTGCAAGCCCGCGCCATTTCCCGCTGCGTTACCGGTATTCCGGCGTACGTTGGGACCGCTGTGCCTGCTGAAATACCAGGGACAACTTCGAACGATATGCCGCGGGCGGCAAGACTCAAGGCCTCCTCGCCACCACGCCCAAATACAAACGGATCACCACCTTTCAGACGCACCACGCGGCTGTAACGAGAAGCGTGATCAATGAGGACATTGTTAATTTCGTCTTGAAGCAGCGTGTGACTATCAGGGGATTTACCAACGAAAATGTGTTCGGCGCGAGGTGCAAATTGTAGCAACTCCGGGTTAACAAGATTGTCGTAGATCACAATGTCAGCATGACCTAAACACTGTTTCCCGCGAAGGGTCAGCAACCCAGGGTCACCAGGACCGGCCCCAACCAAATAGACTTTTCCCGTGGGCATGGGCTACCGCGCAGACTCGATAATCGCCGCCGCGCCATGATCGAGGAGATCAGTTGCGATGCGTTCGCCGAGGGCTCTTGCCTCGTTCGCTGGGCCGTCCATCTCCGCGTCGACGACAGTCGATCCATCGAGCGAACACACACGCGCGCGAGCATACAATTGATCGCCTTGGATCGTCGCGCGAACTCCCAGCGGAACCTGACAACCGCCTTCAAGAATTGCGAGACACGTGCGTTCAGCCGTGACTTCCATCGCGGCGGCGTCATTTTGAATGGACGCAAGAACGGCTGCTGTGTCCTCGTCACCCTCACGCACTTCGATGCCGAGCGCACCTTGGCCGGGCGCAGGAACAATGTCGGGCTCTTCGATAGGGATAGCGCGGACGTCGAGATCAAGGCGTTGAATGCCCGCTTTCGCAAGAATGGCCGCATCGATATCGCCATCACGAACGCGCCCGACGCGCGTGTCGATATTGCCGCGGAGGTCTACGATCTCGATATCATCGCGACGATGCCGCAATTGTGCCGCACGCCGAAGGCTAGACGTGCCGACGACAGCACCGGCGTGAAGGTCTTGTAACGACACACCGTCATTCGTGACGAGTACATCGCGCGGATCGACACGAATCGGGATCGCGCCGAGGGTCAAACCGTCGGGCAATTCAGTCGGCAAATCCTTCAGGCTGTGTACGGCGCAATCGATGGTTCTGTCCATCAACGCCACTTCGAGTTCCTTGGTGAAGAGGCCTTTGCCACCAATTTGAGACAACGGGCGATCCGTAATGCGGTCGCCGGTCGTCTTAATGATCTCGATATTGACGGTCAGGTGCGGGTGCGCCTCACGCAGTTGCGCGGACACCCAATGGGTTTGTGCCAGCGCGAGTTTGCTACCACGTGTTCCAATTGTGAGCGTTGTTTTCATTTGCTTTCTTGGAGGCCGAATAGGCGTTTAACGAGGTGCAACACGTTGTGCGCGTCGTCGTCTGCGACTTCGCGTTTGAGTTGCGCCATCGGGCGTTGAAGGATCCGATTCACAATCCGTTTGGAGAGATACTCGATTTCTTCGCGCGCGTTGGGATCTAAGCTAGACAATGACCTCATCGTTTTCGCGAGTTCTTCTTCGCGAATCGTATTGAGTTCTTCGGCCATCGAGATGATCGTGGGTTCCGCGAGCAAGCCGTGAATCCAACGCATGAAATGGTTCGCACCGCGATCAACAATTTTCATGCACCGATCAATTTCGTTGCGACGGGCTTCCATATTGGCGTCGGCCACTTGGCGCAGGCCGTCGATATCGTAGAGATAGACATTATCGAGTTCATTTGCGCGCGCATCGATATCACGCGGCACCGCAATATCGATCACGAACATCGGGGCCTGGCTTCGCTCGCGCAACGCAGCTTGAAACTCGGCGTGACCCAAAATCGGTTCATCGGCCCCGGTTGACGAAATGACCACGTCGGCTCGATGCAACGCGATCGCGAGTTGGTCGAAGGGGATGGCTTCACCGCCGTATTCATCCGCCAGTTTCTGCGCTTTTTCAGGACTTCTATTGACCAGGAGTACCCGACCCACGCCATGCGACGTGAGTGACTTGAGCGTTTGCTCACCCATTTCACCTGAACCGATTATCATCACGGTCTTGGCTTTGAGGTCCATGAATATCTGCACGGCGAGATCGACCGCGACGGACCCAATCGAGACTTTGCCTTCGCTGATTCGGGTGTTCGTCCGGACATCTTTCGCAACGCCGAATGCTTTTTGGAATGCCGCGCTGATGATCTTGTCCGTGGCTTGTTCCGCCTGCGCGGCGAGGTAGGCATCGTGCACCTGGCCGAGAATTTGCCCTTCGCCAATGACGAGACTATCCAAACTGGACGCGACGCGGAACAGGTGAACGATGGCGTCCTTGTTCGCGTATTCATAGAACATGTCGTCAAAGCCGTCCGCAGGAACGCCTTTGGTTTCGGCGATGAATTCGCGGATGCTCGCATGACGTTCATCCGCCGCACCCGGTGCATTCGCGTACACCTCCACCCGATTACACGTACTCACCATGACAACGCCGCCACCGATGCGTTTTTTAAGTTGCTGAAGCGCGTGGGGCAGGGCTTCCGCATCGAACGCCAATTTCTCACGGAGCTCGATCGGACTCGTTCGGTGATTAATGCCTGTCGCCGTGAAACTCATAACGAGGCCCGCCAGAAATCCAAGTTCGAATAATTGGCGATGCCGAGCGCTAGGTAAATCAACATGAGCCCGGTGAAACCGACAAAGATGACATAGGCCAGTTTCTGTCCACGGAGCCAACCAATTTGGCGTCCGTGGAACGCAATCGCGTAGAACACCACCATGGCCGCAGCGCGTAGAATCTTTGTCGAGACAAACCAGCGATCGTCGAGGAGTTCTTCATTACGGATCGCCCAAATCATCCCGAGAACGAGCGTGATTCCGAAGAGTCCATAACCAACGGCGATGAGTCGGAGTAGGGTGCGGTCGAGATGTTCGAGTGGCGGTAGGCGGTGAAAGAGCGGGGTCAATTGGTGTTGCTTCAGATGCCGGGCTTGGAACACGTACGCAACGCTGGTCAAGCTGGCGATGAGAAATAGCGCGTAGGAAAAAAAGGCGAGTCCGACGTGGACGGTGAGGAACGCACCGTTGAGAGCTTCCGATGGTGGCGTCTCCAGAAACGTTTCACCCCTGGTGAGGCTGATAGCGACCGTAAGTCCGAAGAGTAGCGTCAGCGCAGGGACGTAGAAACAAAGAATCGCGCGTACAGACGCAGTGAGGACAACAGGTAGAGCGACCATCGTAGCGAGCATGACAAGCATAAGCACTGGGCCTATGGTGCCAGATACAGGGAATCGCCCCCACTCAATCCAGCGGGTGAGAAAGGCGAGCGCGAGAAGCAGCGCACCGGTCGTTGAAGACCATTGCGCGAGCGCGAGCGACGCCGACTCCGCCTTCGCGATATACCGGAGAACCGCCGCAAAAGCGAGGAGGTAGCACGCAAATGCCCCATAAAAATCTAGCGTTAGAAAAACCGTCACGCTACCAATCCAAGCAAAGCATGGGGGCGCACGTATTGCGACCGCCCGGTGCTATGCGTATCCGACTGAATAGATTACTCTACTCACGCCGTCAGAGGCCAGTTTTCAGCGTTTCCGGGCATCGTGCGGATCGATCGCTGAGCGGGTAATCGGTCATACGGTATGGGGTATTGGTGATGGGCGAGGGATGTCCGGAGGGTATTGATGGGAAAGTGGAAGACGGTGTTATTGGCCGTGTTTATTCTGGCCGTTGCGGTATTTGGGGTCTACCGATGGAGAGTCGGGTCGAATATCGACGCAGCGAAGCAGCGAATGCGAGACGCGGGTTTGCCCGTGACCTACGCAGAGCTTGATGCCTATTATAAGGTTCCAGAGTCGGGTGAGAACCGCGCGTATCTGTTGCAATTCGCGATTGACTCCATGGTGGCAGTGCATCCGAGAATGTTGGACGATTTGCCGATCGCTGGAAATTCGGATCTCCCCCATCGATCTGAGCCCATCTCGGAAGAACAGGTCGTTGCCATGCGAACCTTCGCGTTGCAGAACCTCGACGTAGTCGACGCGGTATTCGAATCGTTCGAGTATGACGAGTGCCGATTCCCGATCGACATGAACGCGGGTCCCGCGATGTTGCTTCCCCACTTGGCGCAAGTACGTTCGCTAGCCAGAGTCTTATCGATACGCGCAATCTTGGCCGCGCTAAACGACGACTCAGAGGCCGCAGCAAATATGGTCATCGGAATTATGGATCTCGCCGATTCGTTGGAGAAAGAGCCGATCTTAATCTCGCAGTTGGTTCGAATCGCCATCTACGGGATCGGTTTGAGTGCGCTGGAGCAGGCCATGAACCGGGTCGATTTCTCGGACGATCAACTAGAGCGATTGCAGAAACGAATGATCGAAGCAGAACAAAACCGTGCATTCGTCCAAGGTTTCATCGGTGACCGATGCATGTGGACCGTCATCGAGAACATTGGATTTCAGCAAGGCGACATTGATCCGCAAAAACTTTGGTTCGACTTAGTCTATCGACCCACCGGGATGATGGATATGGACGGCCTTCAATATTACACAGCGTTCGAAGACATTATCACGGCGTGCGATCTCCCCGTCCAGGATCAAACTGCTGCCGGCGAAGCAATCAGTAACCGTACCGAGCAAGGCGGATTTCGGGGATCCATGACCGCGATCTACGTACCCGCGATGGCGCGCGCAATAGACGCTGATGTGCGAAATCGCGCTTACTTACGGACCGTTACAGTCGCACTCGCAGCGGCACGCTACAAAGCAGAACAAGGGGAGTATCCAGAAAGCGCAGACGCGCTCACACCGGACTACCTGGAGACGATACCAATCGATCCTTCGGGCGGAGCCGCTATCCAATATCGAAATTTGGACGATGGCTTCGTCGCGTATAGCTTGGCACAGAACGGAACGGATGAAGGCGGTGAGGAGTTAGAAGATCAGCGCTTCTGGAGGGAAGGCGACCTCACGTTCACAGTGGAACATGAGGAATGACGCAGTGGCCCGACGCGCCAAAATTCGAATAGGCGTGGTTGTCGTCCTGGTTCTGGGTTTTGTCGCCTTTCGTTTGTGGACTTCGGTCTCAATATCGCGGATGGAAAGTCGCATCCGAGATCAAGGGTACCCCGTCACGTTGCAGGAATTGGATGCCTTCTATCCCACGCCGGACCCGAGCGAAAACCGGGCTCCTCTACTTCAATACGCTTTCGCCTCTATCGTAGAACCCGGCTTGCAACTTGAGAAAAAGTTACCGATAGCCGGCAAGGTCAATCTTCCGCGCCGTTCGGAACGCATACCAGAGGAACAAGTCCGTGCGATGCGGAGCTATTGTCTTCAGAACTTGGACGCTATCACCGCCGTGTTCGAGTCGTTTGAGTACAAAGAATGCCGGTTTCCCATTGACCTTGCTCTGGGCGCGGATACGTGGTTGGATCACATCGGGCCTATGCATTCGTTGGCGCGTATGTTAGCGATCCGAGGGATTTTGACCACGCTGAACGGGGATACGCAGCTTGCGGCGAATCAAATCACTGGCGTATTCAAACTTGCGGATTCGATCGAGAAGGAACCCGCATATGTCTCGCAGATGGCACGCACCTATATGCACGATCACGGCTTAAATGCGTTGGAGCAGGCGATAAATCGCGCGAGTTTTTCAGGGAGCCAACTCGCGCGCATTCAAGAACAGTTGATTGAAGCGGAAGAAAGCCGAGGATTCCTTAAAGGACTCTTCGGTATGCGTTGCGTGTTGACCGATGCAGACTACATGCTAAACACCGGCATTAGCAACGGATTCCTCCACGAGTTAGATCCAGGACTACTTTGGTTAGATCTCGTTTACTCCCCTTCGGGGTGGCTGGACTTGAATCGCAAACGAACGCATGAAACCATGGAACAGATCATCGCGGCGAGCGAACTACCCGTCGAAGAGCAATTGGATGCGTCCCAAACAATCATTGGTCGATTTGAGTCCGATACCGTACTCAACTCGGGGTCAGGCATCACGATGACCGAGGTCGCCCAGTCGCTGGCCGAAGTTGTACGCATCCGGGCGCGCTTGCGCGTTGCTATCGTCGCGCTGGCGGTTGCTCGCTACGAGGCGGACAAGGGTGTATATCCCGATAGGACGGATGCACTCGTACCGGATTACCTGGAGAACCTGCCGATCGATCCCTGCGGGGGCGGTCCTATGCGCTACCGTCAACTCGACGGCGGATACGTTGTGTATAGCGTAGGGCGAAATGGCGTGGATGATGGTGGTGAGGAATTAGAGCACTTCCCCGATTGGGAGCGTGGCGACCTGACGTTTACGGTGGAACGAACGAATTATATTCACCACGGAGACACAGAGAGCACGGAGAACTGAGCTTGGTGATTCTTGGTTAACGATATGCGATCGGCTTTAGTCCGTCAGCTTCTCTCGGTTTTTCACGCAAAGGCGAGAATCTAGATCCACACGATCTGATTCCGCTTTACCGCTGGTTCCCTACCTGCGCGGGGATGACGGAATGTGATCTAGGTTACGCTTGAATAGCATCGCCCAGTCTTCCCGCGTGGAGGGTGCAGATCGCGATGGCGAGCGCATCGGCAGCGTCGTCAGGTTTCGGGAGCGCGTCAAGGTTGAGCAAGACTTTGACCATTTCTTGCACTTGACGTTTTGTGGCTTTGCCGTAACCGACGACGCCTGTCTTGACCTCTGCGGGGCTGAGTTCGCGAATGGGGAGTTTGGCCCGTGCCGCGGTGAGTGCGAGCACACCTCGGGCTTGGGCGACTGTGATACCGGTCGTCACATTCTGCTTAAAGTAAATTTTTTCGAGACCGACCGCGTCGGGCTTGTACTTGGCGACTAAGGCGCTCGTTTCGTCGTAGATCGTGGTGAGGCGTTGTTCGAATGGTGTGTGAGGTGGGGTGGTGATGACACCGTGGGTGACGTGGTAGAGCCTGCTGCTGCGTTGTTCGACGACGCCGTAGCCGGTGGTAGCAGTGCCAGGATCAAGACCGAGTACTCTCACTTTAGTTCTCCGTCTAGATTCACGACATATCGTACGGATCGATTCTCATCCCCTCTCGCCCAGAAGGGGTCATGCCAAAAGGCTTGGGTAGATGATTCTGTACTTCGTTTCATGCGTCGCCTTCCTCCGTCATTCCCGCGAAGGCGGGAATCCAGAGGTATAGCAGTCGATCGCGCCCTTCCACTGGGTCCCCGCCTTCGCGGGGATGACGATGGAGAGGTTGCTCGCGGTTCGTGCCATGTTCTTCGAACGTCTGCAAAGGTGGGACGTCATTATGCTGCCTGCATTCGAATTCTTCCTCCTCATACAAACGTATTTCGCTATGCAAATTGAACGCGGGTTTAGCGACTCAGTCCGAAAATGCCGCAGCCATTTCTTCTTCGGAGATGTCGAAATTAGAAAAAAGATCTTGAACGTCATCGAGTTCTTCTAACGCTTCGAGAAGACGAAGAACGCCTCGTGCTTCTTTACCTTCGAGTTTGGTCGTGGTCTTGGGCAGCATAACGAGCTTCGCTTCTTCAACGGACAACCCGGCGTCGCCCAACGCCTCGGATACCGATTGTAATTCGGTCGAATCGGTATAAATTACTGCGGTACCATCACTTGTCTCGACATCATCGGCACCCGCTTCGATTGCTTTTTCGAAGAGATCGTCTTCCGAGAGGTCGCCAATTGCGACCATGATCTGACCCTTCTGATCGAAGTTCCACGTCACCGCACCATTTTCGGCCATGCTGCCGTTGTTTTTGGTGAGGACGTTGCGCAATTCCGCGACAATTCGATTCTTGTTGTCCGTCAGCACGTCTATAATCACTGCAACGCCACCCGGGCCGTACCCTTCGTAGCGGGTTTCTTCGTACGTCACACCAGGCAGCTCGCCCGTGCCACGCTTAATCGCCCGCTCAACATTTTCTTTCGGTAGGTTTTGAGCGCGGGCACCTAGTAACGCAGTACGCAAACGCGGATTGCCTTCGGGGTCACCCCCGCCAATCTTGGCCGCGATCGTGATCTCTTTGGCGAGACGGCTGAAAATCTTGCCGCGCTTCGCGTCAGCCGCGCCTTTTTTGCGCTTGATGGTACTCCACTTGGAATGGCCGGACATCGTACACCTTCATTTAATACCGGCTCGGAATTCGGCCGGGTTTCGAGTGCAAAAGTATATCAATAGGATCTAATCAGGGGCAATCAGAGGGTCAATTTCACGATGGGTTGATGAGCGCCTGGATTTCGGCATCGTTCAAATTATCGGCCGTCACGACTACAACGCCCGTGTCGATCCGTTTCTCAACTGCCCGCCCTTCGATGTGGTCGATAGCCGCCTTAACCCCGTCGTGGCCCATGCGAAATGGATTTTGTACGATTAGCGCTTGTACCAACCCGTCTTCAAGCGCCGCCACTTGGTCTTCGGATGCGTCGAAAGCGACGAGCGTGATCTCGCCCGATTTCCCCGCAGCTTCAATAGCGCGCATAGCGCCGATACACGCCGGCTCATTGGTAGCAAAAATGCCGACCAAATTCGGGTTAGACGTCATCATGTCCTGCGTCGCCGAAAGAGCCTTCGCGACATCACTGTGCGTATAGATCGTGGAAACGAGATTCAGACCAGCATGATTTTCGAGGCCCTTCTTGAACCCGCTCTCGCGCATTTCCGAAGTCGCAGCACCAGGGACAAACGGAAGGAGTCCGACATCCCCCTTGCCGCCCACGAGTCCAGAGAGGGTGTCGGCCGCGGCCATGGCCCCGGCCGCGTTGTCGGTCGCAACAAATGACACGGGCAGGTCGGATTTAACGCCAGAGTCGATGGTTACCACGGTGATTCCAGCATCAGTCGCCTGCTGTAGCACGTCAATGAGCGCGTTCTCATCGCACGCCGCCATAACGATGCCGTCGACACCACGGCTAATCATATCTTGCACGATGCTGATCTGTTTTGCGACTTCCGTCTCCTTCGCGGGACCGTTCCACAAAATCTTGGCGTTGAATTCTTTGCCCGCTGCATCGGCGCCAGCGTTGACCGTTTTCCAGAATTGATGGCCGAGGCCCTTTGGAATCACTGCGATGGTGTAATCGCTATCACTCGATGAGCATCCAATCGCCAACAGTGCTAGCGTCAAGAGTAGTGCAATTCGTTGCATGAAACGTATCCTCGTTCGTCCTGTGTCAGGACACGGATGATACGCTGTAGGCGTGCTGAGTTCTATAACCCGGAACAACGCTCTCCGGCACCCAAGTTCAACTACCGAGCAATGAAATTGAATGAAAGCAGGTGACCAAAGTCTCGATGAAACGGCTTGCCATGCGACCCACAGCCGGATAGGATTCAAAAGCCTTAGCGAAGTCAGAGATCAACAGAAGGAATGCATTCGTGGATACAATGTTCATTATTACATTTGTGCTCAGCAACTTTGGCTTCCTCGGGTTTGTTATCGCTTGTGATGCGACCCACAAACTGAAAAAGCTGGAAAAAGAGATCGCGACGTTGAACGAGCGGTTGGAATAGATCGCTATGGCCTCCATAAGAAGGGATGTGTAAGATGAAATCGGTTTGTATCGTTTTCTTCGCCATTGCGGCATCAATAGCTTTCGCGAACGAAACATTAACGTTTAAGAAGGCCAACGCGTGGGAACAGATGGCGGTCGACGGCCAAAGTATCACGTACAAACGCGATGTACTTCGACTTGATGGCACCGCGCATGCTCCGGCGGAATTTCTGAGTAAGGTCGACTACGAGAATTTTGACCTCACGTTCGAGTTCAAAGTCTACAAGTGGTGTGCGTCCGGGCTGGTGATTCATGCGCCGCGAAACGACGCTTATCGCGCGGGAATCGAGATCGAACTGTCGGGGCATCCGGATCACAAGGGCGATATTTTTTCGACCGGCGCACTGTTCCGGGTGAAAGCGCCTGACGCGGTCGTTCCGAATACAGAGAAACAGTGGCGGACATGCCGCGTCCGGATGGCGTGGCCGCGACTCCGCGTGCAGATCGACGACCTAGTGGTGCAGGACGTCAATCTTGAAGAAGTGTCAGGATTGAGTGGTGTGCTACGCCGTGGCGCGGTGGGTTTCCTACACAACAGCGGGGAGCTAAACGTACGTAATTTTTCGCTGACGCCGTTACCGGATTCCGAAGGACACGTGACGATGTTCAACGGCCGCGACCTCGAGGGATGGTCGAAGCTTGAAGGTCCGGCAAAGTTCGAGGTCACGGATGGCTTCATACGCGCATCGGGGGGCAACGGGTATTTACAATTCGATGAGTTGTTGCAAGACTTCGATCTACAGATGTACGTCCGCACATCGCCGGGCGCAAATGGGGGCGTGTTCTTCCGTTGGCAACGCGAAGATGGCGGTAACCGGGGTACGGAGATCCAGGTGTGGGATGTCACGGGGGGTGTGATGCCGACGGCCAGTGTGTATGGAATCGAGCGCGCCGATGATGCGCTTATCACGCCGGGCGAGTGGCAACTACTGCAGATCAAGGTACTGGAGAGCCATTGCACCACGTATCTAAACGGAGGCAAGGCGGCGGTAACGGATGCGTTGCCCCATGTTCGCAAGGGGTACATCGTGCTGCAAATGCACAGCCAGGGCTCGATTGATTTCAAAGATATCGTTCTTATTCCGAGGGATGAATAGACCATGAGTGTAGACCGTGAAAATGCCTGGGCGTTGCTCAACGAGTACACGCAATCAGAAAGTCTGGTGCGGCACATGTTGGCCGTTGAGGCCGCGATGAGGGCGTACGCGCGTAAACTCGATGAAGATGAGGATCTGTGGGGCGTCACGGGATTGTTGCATGATTTCGATTATGAGCGCTGGCCCAATCCTGATCTAGACGAGACGGGTCATCCATTCACAGGGGTAGCAGTTTTGCGCGACCAGGGATATCCCGAAGAAATGTTAGACGCGATCATGGGGCACGCACTCTACTCCGGCATCGCGCGGGAGACGCCGTTGGCCAAGGCGCTCTTCGCGGTGGATGAACTATGCGGATTCGTGATGGCGGTCGCGTATGTGCGTCCAGAAAATCTCACGGGAATGAAACCGAAATCGGTGAAAAAGAAATTGAAGGACAAAGCGTTTGCCGCAGCCGTAAGCCGGGATGACATTCGACTCGGGATAGAAGAAATGGCGGTTGATCAGGATGAACATATTCAAACGGTCATTGACGCAATGCACGGTATCGCCGGGAAATTGGGGTTTGGCAGCGGAGCGGCCTAGGGCGCGTACAGCGAAGTATCCGGATAAAACCCTTGCCACGCGAACCAATAGACTTTGACCGACGGAACGGGATCACCGGTATCGGTGACGACGCTCGCGAATTGCGCTTCGACATCGAACATTACGATGACGTTCTGGCCACCTATCGTGTCTTCGAGCGGCAACTCCAGTCCCGAGAGCTCCGCAATAGGAAAGGCTTTCGCTTCGTCTCCGATCACTACGCCCAGCACCCATTCCTTCCGGCCCAATTCAGTTCGCGTCTCAGGCACCGGGAACATTACGCGGTCGGAATTCTTATACGATTCATACGCGGCGCGTGCGTAGTTGCGGCCAAATCCGGTATCAGTTGACATCACCATACTGTCCGGAAATTGTTGTTTCCACGCGGCCCAGGTCATTTGTTTCGAATCGAGCCAAGCCAATTCAGTATCGACATGTTCTCCTGAAATGGATTTCATCATGAGTTGCGACCACAAACTTTCGGTTTGGTGATCGTACATCAACACGTCGCTCTGATAGAGCAAACCGGACACGCCGAAGGTCAACGTTTCGCCGCCGTATTCACGACTGAACACCATGCAAGTGCCACACAAGGGGCAATACGTGGCCGCGATCGGTAAACCGCCGACCGTATCATTGGCAATTTCGTGCCAGACGAGAATGCGGAGCGGGTAGGCGTGCGCCTCCCCCTCGTGGATGAAACCAAGCACTTCGTCCGTTTCCTTGAGATACGTTACATCGGCTGCGGGAATGAAATTCGGTTCGAGAATCGCAGGAATGCCGTCGCGCGGAGGACCACCTCGCCGGATAAAGTGTTTGGGGATTATCGCGTTAGAGACGTCGAATCCGTTGTCGGAGGACACGGCACCGCGCGCTTCTGCGGGACCGTTAGGCGTCGACGCGTTTCGATAGTTGCTCCCCGCGAATCCCCAAGACACGACGATAACTACGAGCAGCACCGCAATAGCACGTACCTTCGCGGGCCCAGACCAATCGTTAAACCGTGGAACTATGATTGGTCGCTTTTTGACAGCATCGGCGTCTTCGCTCGCAAGATCGTCACGTTCGATTGAATCAGGCACGGTGCACCTCAACAGGGTTCCATGAACGGTAATTCATGGGAACCCAGGATCGAGGTCACACCTTGGATCAATTTATCGTCGCGGTACCAGCGTCAATTTGCGAACGCGGTTATTCCGTTAGTCGGTGATGTTGAGATTGCGGGTCCACCGTCGCCAGAGAAATCCTGTTCGCCGTTTCCATCCACAGTCTCGATGGTGTATTGGGGAATCGACTGAGCGTGGCTGCTGCAAACGGAATCCCTCGGAGTTAGAATCGTTAGCTGACATGTTGAATGCGATTCTGCGACTATATCTGCAATGCTAAGTAATCAATCGACCACCCCAATCACTAACGATCCCTCTTGGAAAACCACCGCAAGCGGTGAACCCCGGGGCTATATCCAGCCGGAATCGTTGTCGGAACTCTGGTTTCATACAGGGACAGCCTGCAACCTTCGATGCGACTTTTGCCTGGAAGGTTCAAAGCCGGGCGACATGCGGTTGGAGCAAGTCACGCTCGACGAACTACGTCCGTTTATTGATGAGGCGCTCGAGCTGGGGGTGGAGCAATTTTCATTTACAGGCGGTGAGCCATTCGTAAATCGAGACATCCTGCCGATTCTCGAATATGCGTCAGCCCATCGCCCATGTCTCGTACTGACAAACGCGACAAATCCACTTCGCGCGCGGTTGACGAAGTTGGAGAGCCTAGTCGAGTCGCCCAACCCGCTTCGATTCCGCGTGAGCCTGGATCACCCTGATCCGGAACGACATGACGCAATCCGTGGCGAGGGGAATTTTCGGAAGTCGCTGGACACGATGGCGAGCCTTCAACACATGGGGTTCGGGCTTTCTGTTGCACGGCTCGCCCAACCCGATGAAAACATCGACGAAGTGAACGCGGCGTATGTGCCCTACTTCAAAGAAGTGGGCCTGGCGCCGGACACCAACATCGTTGTGTTTCCCGATTTCCTTCCCCCTGGTGCACAGCCGAGCGGTGTGCCGGAAATCACCGAAAACTGCATGACGACCTACCACACGCCTGAATCGCGCGCACAGTTCATGTGCGGATTCAGCAAGATGGTCTTGAAGAAAGACGGCGCAATGGGCGTCTACGCCTGCACACTAGTGGACGACGACGAATCGTATAATCTAGCGCCTACGCTAACCGAGGCGATGCAACGACGAGTGATGCTGAGACATCATCGTTGCCATTCGTGTTTCGCACATGGGGCATCGTGTAGCGAGCGGAAGATTTCCTCGTAACTTCGTCTCGAATTCGCGCACTGCCCCATACAGCAGGTTTACGCGATTCGTTCTCACCCTCACCGCAGAGCCTTTTCCGATGACGAGATTGCCGCGGTCGCCTGGGGCTCTCTCGCAATTGCGAGGAGCCTAGCTAGCCGCGAAGCGGATGCGATGGCGACTGTGGCAATCTCATCATGCGATATCAAATGGTATGAGGCCCTAGGCAAAAAAAATGGCGCCCGGTGGGGTCGACCGGACGCCATAAAAAAGGGAGGAGGAGGGGTGTTTATTGGGCTGTTGGTTGAGGGGTTTCCTCCCTTTAGAGGGGCTCGTTGACTACTTTTTCGGCCTCGGCAATGCGACGTATCTCGAGAATTCACCATCGGAAACGTGCAGCACGATGACCCGTTTGTCTGCGGGAATCTTGTCCAATGCTTGAAAGAACTCGCGGCGATTTCCCACCTGCGTATCGTTCACTTCTTGAATCAGATTACCACGCCGGAGTCCTTTTTCGAATGCAGGTCCACCAGGAACTACGCGTGAAATCAATACGCCGTTTACTCCCTTGTAACCAAGTTCTTCCGCGATCTCGTCATCGATGTTTTGAATGTAAATGCCGAGCTCTTTGAGCGCAGATGGTTCTTCTTCCCGCTGAGATTCAGCGCGTGCGAGTTGCGTTGGATCCTCTGGCAGTTCACCGACGCGGACATCGAATTCACGTTCGCGTGTGTTCCGCAGCACAACGAGAGAAACTTTCCTGCCCGGTCGCACCATCGAGATTTTGTTACGGAAGTCGCCACTGTCCAACACTTCATCACCGTTCAATTTCACGATAATGTCTTGCGACTTGAGACCTGCTTCCTCGGCGGGTGTATCGGGAACCACTTCTTGTACGAACACGCCGTTCGCACTGCGTTTCAGGCCTTGGCCTTCTGCCATGTCCGGATCGAGATTCTCGATTTTAACGCCCAAGAATCCACGGGTCACACTGCCGCCGTCTTTCAATTGCTCCATGACGAAGGAGGCCATATTGACCGGCACAGCGAGTCCGATTCCGTTGTATCCGCCCGAGCGACTGATAATCGCGGTGTTCACGCCAACGACATTCCCGTCGAGATCGATGAGCGGTCCGCCCGAATTGCCGGGGTTAATGGCGGCGTCAGTTTGGATGAAATTTTCGTAGCCGTTTTGGCCAAGGATGCGCATTTGCGTCCGCCCTTTAGCACTTACAATGCCAGCGGTGACCGAATTGGTTTGCCCAAAAGGACTTCCAATCGCCAATACCCATTCGCCGACTTGAAGGCCGCTCGAATCACCGAGCTCCAGATACGGAAAGCCATCGCCGTCTACTTTAATGAGCGCGATATCCGTGTTGGGATCAGTGCCAACGACTTCAGCTTCGTACTCGTCGCCGTCATTCGTGAAGACGGAGACCTTGTCCGCGCCGCCGACAACGTGGTTATTCGTGAGCAGGTATCCATCTGATGAGACAAAGAATCCCGACCCTTGGCCGATTTGTTTCGGCCTGGATCCCGGATCTTCATCTGGAAAAAACCGACGGAAAAATTCTTCGCCGCGCGGGCCGAGTTCATCGAAAGGAATTTCGCGACCACGGGAATCGCGCATGGTGTTTTCCCGTTCGCGTTCCACGCGCACAAACACGACGGCGGGGGAGGCCTTCGCGCTGACTGCGGAAAATGCTTGCCCTTGCTGTTTGAGCGCGTTGATCGCATCATCGGCCTGCGCGGACACAGACCCACCTGTCGACGAACCAATGTACGCGAACGCGGCCAACGCTATTGCGACTGCGCCAATCAAGACTTGCACAGTACGTTTGTGTGAACTCATTACCATCTCCTTTAGCTCCATCTCAATCCCACATCTTCACCGGGTAAGACGCACATTGCGTGCCAACTCCGTCGTTCTTCATAACCTACCGGAATTGGTCCAGTTGGAGCACGATCCTCTCAGTTTTCGTTTTGCGCTCTTACTCTTTATTTATCCCCAGACCCCCATTTGAGGTTTCATCACGATCTCAGGATAATTGGGGGAACGGTGTAGGCTCTGTAATTCAGACGTTTTCCGTGGCCAATGATTCATACCCGTTCATTCCCGGTAGGTGCATCCCGGTGTCTAATTGCAGCTAACTAATTGTAAATAAAGAAGTTATGTAGCTGTGCCAACAACAACACAATGGAGATAATTTCGTGCCAAAACGACTATTAGTGCGACCCGAAGAAGTCAGAAAACCGGGAGCACTCGACCTGGGTTCTATTCCAGTCAATCAATACGGCAAATCACTCGCACAGGAAGTCGAATCGGGGACGGGGATCACGCCGGGCCGGGCCAAGCGGATTTATCGCGACATGGTCGTGATCCGCACCTTCGAAACCATGCTCGATCAGATCAAAAAGCTTGGAGCATTCGAAGGCGTGGAATACCAGCATGCTGGCCCGGCGCATTTGTCGATAGGACAGGAAGCGGCTGCCGTGGGTCAGTGTGTTCATCTTCGTGTGGGCGACCATTTGTTCGGCAGCCATCGGAGTCATGGTGAGATCATCGCGAAGGGATTGCGCGCGGTAGAAGACTTGGCGGGTAACGGTCTTGAGTCGATCATGGAGACGTATTTCGACGGCGCGATTCTCGACGTGGTCGATCAGCCTTTCGAATCGGCAAACGGAGTAGCGGCACTCTCGTATCAGAATGCGGAAGAATCGCGGGGCATCGATTTTCTCTTGTACGGATTGCTCGCAGAAGTGTTTGCACGGGAGACCGGCTTCAACAAAGGCATGGGCGGATCAATGCACGCCTTCTTCATGCCATTCGGCGTCTATCCCAACAACGCCATCGTCGGCGGCAGTGCGGATATCGCCGCAGGATCGGCGTTGTACAAAAAAGTCCGACGCGCGGGCGGAATCTCAGTCGCGAATATCGGCGACGCATCGATTGGTTGTGGTCCCGTTTGGGAAGCGATGGGCTTCGCATCAATGGGACAGTTCAACACACTTTGGGAAGAGGCCTACCGAGGTGGCCTGCCAATCGTATTTAATTTCATGAACAATTTTTACGGTATGGGCGGTCAACCCATTGGTGAAACGATGGGCTTCGAGCGACTTGCGCGCGCAGGCGCAGCAATCAATCCGGACAACATGCACGCCGAATGCGTTGATGGAAACAATCCATTGGCGGTGGCCGATGCGTATGGAAGGCTCGTGCCAATGTTGGAAAAGGGCGAGGCGCCGGCGCTGCTCGAAGTGCTGTGCTACCGTCAATCCGGGCATTCGCCGAGTGATCAGAGTTCGTATCGGGAGCGGGAAGAAATTGAGAGTTGGCAGGCCGTCGATCCGATCACAGAGTTTGGACGTGCACTGACCGAAGCAGGTATTTCCGACGCCGCGGAGCTTGAACGGGTGCAAGCGTACGCGACGGAGGCGGTGCGCCGCGCATGCGTGCGGGCCACGGACATGGACCTCTCGCCACGAATGCCACTCCAATCCGGCGCGGAACTTGAAGCGTTGGAGTTCTCAAATGATGCGGACGGCGCATTACCCGGACTCGACAGTCCAGATGATGTGTTAATGCCGTTGGCGGATAACGCACGGGTCAAACAGATTGCAAAGAAATCGCGACGCGGCATCGATGCAGATAGCGGAAACCCGTTGAAAGAAATGCGCGCCGTGAGTGTGCGAGACGGTTTATTCGAGGCGATTGCACACCATTTCTACAACGACAGTCGCCTTATTGCGTACGGTGAAGAAAATCGAGATTGGGGTGGCGCATTCGGCGTATACCGCGGTCTGACCGAAGCATTGCCGTATCACCGTCTATTCAACTCGCCGATTTCGGAAGGGGCGATCGTCGGTACGGCTGCCGGATATGCGCTGGAAGGCGGTCGAGCACTCGTCGAATTAATGTATTGCGATTTCATGGGCCGCGCAGGCGACGAGATCTTCAATCAACTCGCAAAGTGGCAAGCGATGTCCGGGGGATACTGTCAGATGCCTGTCGTATTGCGCGTTTCGGTAGGGAGTAAGTACGGCGCCCAACACTCGCAGGATTGGACCGCCCTCTGCGCTCATGTCCCAGGACTGAAAGTCGTTTTTCCAGCGACGCCGCACGGCGCGAAGGGATTGATGGCTTCGGCATTGAGTGGGTCAGACCCGGTCGTGTTCTTTGAGAGCCAACGCATCTACGACATGACGGAACGGTTCGCGCCCGAAGGCGTTCCGGCGGAGTATTACACGGTGCCGTTCGGCCAGGCAAACCTCGTCAAGCAAGGTTCGGACCTCACCATATTGACGTTCGGCGCGACGCTATACCGCGCGGTGGAAGCGGCGGCTCAATTCGAAACGCAGTACGGAATATCCGTCGAGATTATCGACGGACAATGCCTAGTACCGTTCGATCTTGAGTGCTTGTATCAGTCAGTCCGAAAAACGGGCAAGCTGTTATTGGCGAGCGACGCATGCGAACGGGGCAGCTACCTACACACAATCGCCTCGCAAATCACCCAGGTAGCGTTTGATGAATTGGACGCGCCGCCGTGCATCATCGGTGCAGTAGATTCAATCGTACCGCCCGCAGAATTGGAGTCGTTCTACTATCCGCAACCGGAGTGGTTCTTGGATGCGTATCACACGCAAATCGCACCCTTGCCCGGGTACGAAGCGGTAACGGATCGTTCGGCACTGGCGAAACTGCGGCGCGCAAGAGTCGCGCAGGGGTAGTGCGGAACGCGACCTAGTTCCGTTTCATCTTCGAGAATTTCTTCTTGATTCCGCGGAACATCCGACCGACCGGATCTTTCTTTTTCGGCTCTTCCGCTGCTGCTGCTTGCACGGGGGTTGGCTCTGGAACGGGTTCCGGATCAGGTTCGACAGCGACCTCGACCGGCTTGGGTTTGGCCGCGGACGTTCGGGCTTTGTGTTTCGCATAGCCCTCTTCAACCATTGCGCGGTATTGGGTAAGGCCTTCGGCTTGATCCGGGCGCTCGGCGGCGAGGTTTGGATACTCCGTCACCAACGCATCTAAGTGCGCGATGACAAGTTCAAACTTCCCGCCCGCTTGCTTTCGAGTGGATCGACTTTCAGACAATTGTTTTGCGAACTCGAATTGGGCGCGGGTCATCACCAGTTTGTAATGGAATGTCTCGTAGGGGTCAACCGCATCGGGCGATTCTTGCGCGATCTGATGTTGCAAGCGTAAAGCCTCATTGAATGAGGTGAGTGATCCCTCCGGTTGATTGAGATCAATTTGTAGTAAGCCAAGATTAAAGTGGCTGTGCGTTAGATCAACTCGAATATCGCGATCAGGATACTGTTCCGAAATACGAAGGCGAATATCCAATGCGGCGTTCATCGGCTCCAACGCATCTTCGAAGCGTTCGAGCTTTCGGAAGACGAGGCCCTGCGTCGTCAATCCACCTGCAAGGTCCGTCTGGTATTCCACCATCGCAGGATAGATCGTCCCCAACCGTTCGAAGGAGATGATAGCGCTACCAATCCAACGCTCGGCTTCATCAAACCGATCTTCGTCATAGTGCAGATTGGCAACGTTGGCTTGGGTGCGTGCTTGCACTTCAATCAAGTCGGGGTCGTCCGGGAATTCATCCTGCATCTTGAGCGCCTGCATAAACGAATCCAATGCATCGTCCGCAAACCCTTCCTCCGCTTTCAGGAGACCGTGATTCCCCAAACTCACAGCGTACTCCGTCCGCAGCGCTTCATCATCAGGACGCTCGCTAACCAGCAGTTTCCGCTCATCCAATGCCAACTTGCTGTACCGCGCGGCTTCCGTCAGTTCGCCCTGCGACTTAAAGAGCACCGCCAAATTGTTGTAGCTGTCGGCCAGGCTGCGCTTGTGTATTGCATTCTCCGGGTCCGCTTCGGTTAAGCCTTGACGCAGTTCCAGCGCTTCTTGGTTCGACCGCAAGGCCGCGTCTAACCGGCCCTGATCCTCTTGGAGAATGGCCAATTCGTGATGCGCACGCGCCTCCAAACTCAAGTATTTCGAATTGTCCGGCTCTGCTTCCGTGAGTTTAGCCAAATAGGCTTGCGCGTCAGTATAGGATCGCAATGCCTCGTCATCTTCGCCGACCGAATGCGCCACATCTCCGAGACGTAAGTACGCCTCTGCAAGATGTTGTTGCATCTCCGGAGACGGGGCTTTCGTCGACAACGCATCCGCGAGTTGTTGATAGTAGGCGAGGCTACCACGGAGCAGTTTGTTTCGAACGGGGCTGGCACCGGGTGCCGCCAAAAATTCGCTCTCGCTGACGTCGGTAAATAAACGGTCAATCGCCTCTCCCGCCATTTGGAAATTTTCTTCTGCGAGCAAGAGTGCAGCACTGGCCTCTAAGCGTGCATCATCCGCTTCTAACCGTGCAGCGATTTCTTGTGAATTAGACTCTGTTAGCTGTGCATTAGTGGACAAGAGCCGGAGGTTGTACATGATTCCGATTGCGAAGACGATGATCAAGCCCGCTGCAGCCGTGGTAAGAATCGCCCGGTGTCGTTTGACAAATCGCTGGAGCGTTTCTTTCGTCGAATAGTCGTACGTCGCGACAAGCGATCCGCTGAGGAATCGAGACACTTCTTCGGCCAGGTCTTTCGCGGTGGCATAGCGGTCCGCAGGTTCTCGCCGCATCGCGCGGCGGCAAATCGCAACCAATTCCGGTGCAGCATCACTCTCAATCGCTTCGACCGGGATCGGGTCCTGTGTAAGCACTTGTTCGATAATTTCGCGCGACGATTTTCCGGCATACGGTGGACGTCCCGTGAGCAATTCGTAGAGCACGGCACCCAGGGCATACACGTCAGATCGTTCGCCGACTTCGTCAAGATCGCCACGCGCCTGTTCCGGTGCCATATACGCAGGCGTGCCCATCGCCAGGCCGGCCTGTGTTTTCGCCGCATCGTGATCATCGCCAAGCCGGAACACCTGAAGCGTCTCGCTCATCGCCTCACGAGCGTCGTCTTGACGCCCCTTTATTTTCGCGAGGCCCCAATCGATGACAACGGTCTCGCCGAATTCACCGACCATAACGTTACCCGGTTTGAGGTCACGGTGAATCACTTTGCGACTATGCGCGTAGCCGATCGCTTGGCAAAGGTTGACGAAATGCGTGAGCAAGCCCAGGCGATCGCGCAAACCGCTACATTCGCGGAGCGCTTTAGCAAGCGTCTTACCCCGGACCAACTTCATCGTGTAATACAACGTGCCGTCGGCCCGATACCCCAATTCATATACCGGCACGATAGCTGGATGTTCGAGTTGACCGGTGATGCGTGCTTCTTGAACAAACCGCGCAAGAATCGGATTGGTTTGCGGAGTGGCTCCAGCAGCACGAGATCCGGTTCTCTCCGGTAGCAATTCTTTTAACGCAATGTCACGACCGATGTGCGTATCGTGAACCAACAACACACGGCCCATACCGCCGCGCGCGTACTCTTCGATAAAACTGTACCGGTCCTCGGCCTCGACAACCGCCTGCGGTTTATCACCAGGAAGTTCCACATACGCGGATTTCGGTGCCGGAGTCATCGCAAGTTTTGGCGGATGGTCGGAATTCCCGGATCGCACACGCGGTGATTCATCGTGCAGAGTCGGCGTGTTCGACGGATCGTCGGATGCGTCCGGTTTTAGAAGCGCCTCAATATCGATTCCACTTGATTGCACCGATCCGGTCGAACCCCGAGCGTCGAATGCGAACACACTATCCGCGCCACCACACGCAGCGATCGCGGCATCGGAATCGCCGTCATGCGAACTCAGTGCGCGTTCGACCGCGTTACTAACAAATTCGGCATCTTTCGCCGAAATGAGATCGGAGTCTGACAAGTATTCGGCGAGATCGCGCGAGGGATTGTCCGCCCACTGTTGGGCGACCGGCTGGAGCTGTCGCGGCGTTACCAGCCGATACTGAACCGCTAACGTTCCGAATAGGACGTTATGCTTCTGATCCATGGAGTCGAGAATCTCCGCCGTTGTCATCTCGTCTTACACGTAGAACTACCGCAACCACCTGCTATCTTTGCATTATTCGCAGTATCGTGTCAATAGTGACCGGTGTTTAGCTGGCCGTTGCTAACGCATTCTTGGCGGATTTAAGTGATCCGACTAAAGTACATACGGGTTTGATACAAGACCGTTACAAAACCCTCATCAGCATGCTCGTCGAATACCGCTTGTAGGCCCTGTTTGAAAGCGCCATGGCGTGAATCAGTCTCGGGCGGGACATAGGAAGAGGACATGGCTCGACCGTAGAGCCCATCCCAATCGAATCGCTGTTCGTTGGGGAACGACCGTTCCTCGTATCCGTCACTGCCGAAATACGCCCCCAACTGTTCCGGGGTAACGTTCTTATGGTCGACAGCTGCGTAATCCGTGCCGTCGGACAACAGCAATTGCTCGTACGCGATTAAAAACGGCGTGGTATCAACCTCACGGTCATTCCATAGCAAAACCGCAATGCCGTCAGGCCGAAGAATGCGCAGACTCTCGCGCCGCGCCTTAGCGATGTCGAACCAGTGAAAGGCTTGGCCAGCCACTATGAAATCGATGGAGGAACTGGGTAACCTCGTCGCCTCCGCGGTGCCCTCTATACTTCGGAATTGCCCATTCTTTCCAAGCAGCGATTCCGCCGCCCCACGCATTGCCGCGTTTGGTTCAATCGCATAGACAGTACTACCGCGTTCCAAGAATTCGGCAGACAGAATCCCCGTCCCCGAACCAAGATCGGCCACAACAGATTGCGGCGTCAAGCCACACTCTGCTACAAGGGACTCGAATACATCCGCCGGATATCCCGGACGGTACTTGATGTAATCCCTAACACGATCAGAAAATCGAGTCGTTGAATCCATAGAAAGCTCCGCACTGCTTGCACGCACAATAGGCTATCGCCTATGTCGTTTCTTTTTCGAGTTCGACTTGCAATAGCTCAACCTGATCTTTGAGTGACTCGATGCCCTGGAGGACTTCAAGGTCTCTCGACTTAAAGTCATCCGCGCTTGTCCATTCGAACGTCATCTCGTCGGTTAAAGGTACCTCATCCGATCCAGCCCATCGAATGGCTATCGGCAGCATCGTATCAGCGCTATTCTCCAGAAGGCCCACTTCCGCGAGTGGTGTCAGTATCTTCGTCCTATCCGCTTCATCCAATGAAGACAACTGACCGGATAAGGGTGCCGTTGCTACCTCGATCGCTGTCAACGCGGATACGCTCTCAATTCTTCCACTCAATTTCGCGAGACGATCTGTCGCGGATTGCATTTCCTGAATAAGGGCTGGTCGATCAGTCTCACTGGCATCCACGAGTCTTGTGGCAATGTCAGTTGCTGCAGTGAGTGCTTGGCGCGTTTCGGCTTCATGACTTCGTTGTTGTCTATCATCGATGAGTGCCCTGCTTCCTTCCCATACAGGCATCCAAAAGAAACCACTCAGGAGCGCCAACGAAATCAGACGGGGCTTGTCCTCGCGATTGGTGTTGGACACCAGAAAGACGAATATTATCCCAGCACCAGCACCTAGGAAGACAGATATAATTGGATCAGCCCAAGCACTGACTTGAGCTTCATCCCGGGACCACAGGCTGAACAGCCATGACAAGAAGCCTCCGATTCCCGCGACAGTCGCAACCGTAAACGCATGATGCATAGCCTTTTCTCCTCGATCACCAACTACGCTATTAGGACTCAACTAATACCTCTCAAAGAACGTGCTTTCGGGCACCCTGATCTCAAAATAACTCCAGCAACGGAACAATAGATCATGTTTCTAAGGTAGTCAACTATTGCTATCTTCTTTGAACGCCATTCGATCTATTCCTTAGAATGCGCCGCAGGTAGTCTATAATCACGGCAAGCAATTCCTACGCACGAGTCCCGCAACCACATATCCTCAACGTACGTGCCGGTTGTTCTGCTGGTGAAAAAATCCAGACGTTGAGAATACATCCCTCAACTCACCATCAAAATATGTCGACCGATTCAACGAATTCCACGACCGCCAAGATGCGCCGAAAGAAGCGCACCGCGACTATCATTGGGTTAGCGGTGGGCGCGTTGACGCTGTACGTGTTGTTCCGTGGGACCGATTGGGCAGCCTTGGGGAATGCCTTGCAGCGCGTTCATCCCGGGTGGATCGCGGCGGCGTTTGCGGCGAAGTTTGGTGCGTTGTTGATGAAAACGTACCGGTTTCGGTTTATCGTAGGGACAGCGGCACGAGCACGGTTTCGCTGGCTATTGAGCGCGACATCCCTCGGCATTCTAGCGCATGCTACCTTGCCCGTTCGCCCAGGCAACATCGTACGCGCATTCGTGTTGGGCCGCTTAGCAAAAGTTCCATTCCCGAAATGTTTCGCGCTCGTGTTGGTCGACAATATGGCGGATATGGTAGGTGTAGCGACCATCATGGCAATAGGCTTCGCGGCGATTCCGACCGCTCAGGAAATTGTGTTACCAGCAGCGATGTTCGACACAGAAACGTCGATCACGTTTTCCGCGCGCGCGATTCAGCCCGCAGCGTGGGCAGCGGCTGGCGCAGTAATGGGTCTATTTTGTGCGCTTGCATTCGCCTATTTTCAAGAGCAGCGGATGAAGCAATTCATAGCACGCATAATTGAACGATACGCGCCCCGATTCGGACCAAAGATCGGAGAAATCATCCAATACTTCGCGGAAGGGTTGCAGATTTTCCGATCGCCCGGCGAAGTCGCAAGAGTACTAGTGCTTACGGTCGTAACGTGGTCCATCAATTTAGGAATGCACCTATGCGTTTGGATGGCGTTCGGCCTTCCATTTACATGGTCGACACCACTAATTGTGCAGGCGCTCATACTGGCATCAATGGCACTACCCGGGGCGCCAGCGTTCGTGGGCGCGTATCACATTGCGGTGGCGGTAGCCGTATTGATCGCAGCGCCACAAGCCGATGTCTCTACAGCGAAAGCAGCCGCAATTGTGAACCACATCGTATATTTCCTGCCCATATTCATCTGCGGAGCGGTGAGTCTATACGTTGAGCACATTCGACCCGGGGAGATTAACTTGGACGCAAGTGCGGTCACAGAGTAGCGCTTTCAAGGCTGAGCCGGTCACACCGCGTCCCCCGGGATCGTCATCCCCGCCTCCGCGGGAATGACGGAGGGAAGCGAAGACATGTCGATCAGGGATTCCACTCAGATCAACGAATCGAGGTATGCGCGCGAACGATTCATCGCGGCGGTTACTTCGGTAGCCGTCGGCAATATTGGGATACCCCTCGGAACTGGGTGCATGAACACCGACGTCCAACCCTCGTATTTGATTTCACGCAACGCGCCAATGATCGGGCCAAAATCCAACGGACCATACCCGGGCATCTGTTTCATCTCGAGCACTTTCGGCATTTTGTCATGAGCGCCGTGGCCATGTTCCCAGGCATAGAAATGCGCAAGACGTGGCGCGATATCGCGAATGAGTGTGGCAATGGTATCCGGTTCTTGCGGGAGATGATACGGTGCAAATGCAATACCTAGTTTGTCCGAAGGTGAAAACTCCGCTAGATACCGAAGCGAATCGGGCGATTCGATTAGTGCATTGCTGTGGTTTTCGATTGCGATGGTAACGCCCGCTTCTTCGGCCACTTCGACATGCGGTTTCATCCGCTCTACGAACGTTTGCACGCGGGCCTTGATCGAATCGCCTTCGATGTTTCCGCTACCGGTCACAATAATCCGTGCACCTAAAGCCCCTGCGATCTTGAGTTCATCCGCCAATTTGTACGGACCCAAATCGTACCGCGTAATCATGCCCAATCGAACGTCGTGCTGTTCGAGCAGCGCCACGAACGCATCTTGGCCCATCGCATCCCATTGCTCGCGCTGATTGCCGTGCGATTTGGGCCAGATGTCGATAGTATCCGCACCGACGTTGGCCACTTCCGGCAAGATCTCACGGAGCGAAAGTTCGCCGAACATGCTCGATGCGAGGTTGTACCGCAATGCAAATGCGGCGTCTTGTGCAGCGGCAAGACGGGGCATCATCGCAGTCGCTGCACCTGCGCACAACGCGAGAAATCCACGGCGGGTCGTTGTCGATGTCATCGTAATTTTTCCCATGGTCTTAGCGTACGCAGAAAAATCTCGGCGTGCAACCGACGTTCGCGTGGGAACGGAATTGGGGCCTGCGTTCTCAGTACCGCTAATCGATGGTATAGTCGAGAGCGTCAATCTTGGCATTAGGAGCAGCGATGTGACCATCTTGGACAGACGTCAATTTATGGAGCAGTCAGTAGCCGGGCTTGCACTTTTGGGATTGAGCCGCACGGCATTTTCTGCGCCCGCAGGCCCCATACTCTTGTCCGCGAACGGGTGCGGCAGAGCGACGGGATATGCGGAGGCGAATAAGATCGTTACTTCCGGTGGTAAGACCCATGCCGCATGGCTTGATTCTGAGGCCGATGGTTTTCGCGTGCGGATTCGCACACTAGATCACACGTCCAACGCATGGTCGGAAACCATTACGATTGATGAAGCGTTCGATAATCATGGTGGCCCTGCGTTAACGATCGACAGTGAAGGGTATTTACACATCGCGTATTACCCGCATCATCACCCGATGCGATACCGGCGATCCGTTCGACCGAATGATGCCTCCGAATGGACGCCGGCGGTAGAAATCGGCACACGCGCCACGTATCCGACGTTGGTTTGCGGTCCGGACGATACGTTGTACTTAACCCATCGTGTCAGTTCGAAAGAGGAACCTTGGTGGGTCGATCTCTACACGAAGACCAAAGGCGCGGCCGATTGGTCGGAGCCGACCCGGATACTACAAGCAGACGAGGGTGGTTACGCGCATTTTATGGAGACCTTGGCTTGGGGGCCTTCTGGAAAAACGCTCCACCTAGCGACACGTCTCTATGGCGGCGATCCCCCGCGCGGGCATACGGTTGGCTACATGAAGAGTGACGATGGCGGCGCGACTTGGACCAAGCGTGACGGATCGCCGATCACTCTCCCCGCAACATCTCGGACAATTGACATCGCTGAGCAGGCCCGCGACGAAGAAGGCGTCGGGTTTCGCGCGGGATCCATGGCAATCGATTCGGAAAACCGCCCGGCCATTCTGTGCGCCTCGTATGACAAACTGCCGCTAGAATCGTGGCTCGTTACGCTTGATAAAGACAACGTCTGGCAGCGCAAGAACCTTCGCCCATTGTTGCCCGCAGCGTATGCCGATTGGGGCGTGTCAACGCCGGGCGGCGTGACCTATACCGAGAATGGAACGTTGTATGTCGTCCTTCAGATGGCGCGTCCGGAGGGCGTGAAGGATACGACGATCTGGGGGCATCCTTCGTGTGAAGTTGTGCTGTTCGAATCGCGGGACCGAGGCGAAACATTTACGTCTCGAGTCCTAACGACGCCGGATCCAAGTAGGCCCCGCTGGTTGCCCAGTCTCGAACGGCCAACCGGACACAACAGAGTAATAGATGTGCCTGGTCTCATCTATACGGACGGTGGCCGTGGCGAGAACAACCGCCAAATTCTGTCGAACAACGTTTATTGGCAGTCGCTCCAAAGAAGGTTCGAGCTTGTTGGTACGACTGAACATCCCCCTTCGAACGGGGACTAAAAGGGAAAGAACTTGGTCGCCGCGGGCTTCGAGGACTGACAACAATTGTCACTCCAGACACCATCCTTCGCTAGCATCGAGAACTCATCGCTCAGGAATGGGACTACAGCGAACGTCGAACCAAAGTTGGTCGGCCACCGATCGCTCGCAAGAAAGTAGAGTTGTTGCTACGAATCCAAGGCGCGCTCAAGAATCTCGGCGTACAGCCCTCGGACACAACGGTGGGCAATATTCTTCGCGAGCACGGTATCGAACCTGCGCCAGACCGCGAGAAAAAGACAACGTGGAAGACTTTTCTTAGAGCGCATTGGGAAGTTCTTGGCGCAGCAGATTTCACGACAGTCGAAGTCTGGACACGATCGGGACTCGTTACCTATTACGTCCTCGTCGCAATGAAGTTGTTTACGAGGCGTATCGAGATTGCGGGTCTCACACCGAATCCAGATACAGAATGGGTACAGCAAGTAGGCAGGAATCTGACCGACATCGACAATGGGTTCCTCATCGATACTCGGTATCTGTTACTGGACCGCGACAAGACGTTCATGCCCTTTGCAGGCGTACTAAAGAGTGCAGGCATGGAAATCGTGCTGTTTCCGCCTCGAAGCCCAAACTTGAATGCTTACATTGAGCGATGCATGCGAACCATGAAATCTGAGTGCCTGAATAAAATGACCTTCTTCGGGGAAAAATCACTACGTCGTGCACTCATTGAATTCGCAGAGCACTACCATCACGAACGTAATCATCAAGGAATTGAGAACAACATAATTGACTTCAAGCCACGAACAATGTCGGAGGATGATTCCGTTCGATGCCGAGAACGGCTCGGCGGAATGCTTCGTTACTACTACCGCGACGCAGCATAGCGTTTTCGGACTGGATGTGAATTGAAGCCAAAGGAAAGGTGTGTCTATCCGAGGAAATATACCTCGGAAACGAGTCAGACAAGGGTGCCGATCACCTGATCTCAAACAACAATCCGTGTTCTAGAATTGTTTACGACACATTTCACAAGTGAACGTTCGTTCGGCTGAGTTTTTTGACCCTACGCGCTCACATTTTTCGCACGCCGCAGACGCGACACTGCCTATTGATGGAAATGTAGACTCTCCTCCAGGTAGGGATCCTTGAGCGGCACAAGCGGCCATTCGCTGAGCTGTTTAAAGACGATGAGCCCTACGGCGCCTATGGCTCCAAGCGTAATGCCTATTTCGGGAAGGCCGAACACCGGGCCGTCGGGTGAAATGCCGGGGAATACTTGCAGATAGAGATCCAGCCAGTGTCCGACGAGGACTACACCAGCGACCTTCACCAAGAGGTCTTCTCTTCGTTTGACGCCTCTTGGCATAAGAATGATGAACGGCACAACCCAATTGAGCACGACGTTTAGCACGAACAGCGGCCCCCATGTGCCACTGGCGCGCGTGATGAAATACCCGGTCTCTTCGGGAAGGTTTCCGTACCAAATGAGCAGATACTGGCTGATCCACATATACGCCCAGAAGACGCTAAAGCCGAAAAGCAGTTTGCCAAGGTCGTGCAAGTGTTCATCCGTGACGATGCCACTCAATACACCCTGGCGCCGTAGCCACACGACGACAATGATGATGACAGCGATGGAACTACATCCGATGCCGGCAAAGTAGTAGACGCCAAAAATTGTGCTGAACCAGTGGGGATCAAGGGACATGAGCCAGTCGAAGCTGGACAGGCTGACCGTTAACGTGAAGCACACTAAGAACGCGGCGGATAGCGCGACATTCTTGCGCGTGTGACTCGGGTCGCCGTCGCGGTCTTGATCGCGGGAATGGCGGAGCATGACTCTGGCAAACGCTAACCAGAGGGCCACGTAGACAACGGCCCGGATCAGAAAGAACCCGCGACCCAGCCACATGGCTTTGAATCCGATGAAATGGTCACCCATGTCGCCAAATGCTGGATAGAGGGATGGCCGGAGGACGATGACCAAGCCTATGCCGAGGGCGGCGATGGGCAGTAGCCCTACCAAGGCTTCGGGGATTCTGCGCAGTACGATGCCCCAGCCAGCGGTCGTGATATAGAGCGTGGCGACGAGAAAAAGACCGCCAAGCGCTAGCCCAAGGAGGTAGGTGCTATTCAGGAGCACGCTGCCCCATGCGCGTTGCGGCGCGAGGACGAGTCCGATCACAAATATCGCGGCGCCAATCGCCGCGAAGGCTTTGTACATGTCGCGCGTGCGTGCCGGCGGGTTAAATTGCCGAATCGAATCGGATGTCAGGTATTGCGCTGCGTTGAGTTCGCGATGGGACTCTTTTCCGCCGCGTCCTTGTATGGTTGTTTCGCTCATGGTTGACCTTCTTCGTTTTCGGCCGTACCCAGTTCCGTCTCGTTGGCTTGGCGCAACAGTTCAGCAGCTTCTTTTTCTTGAAGAGACCGAATATGGAGAATAACGTTCCACCGGTCGTCCGGGGATACTTGAGCGGCATACGCCGGCATGTTTCCCTGGCCGTATGTAATGGCATGGAATAGTTGGCCGTCCTTCATGTTCATGCAGTTTTCGGCGAATAGCGATGGTGGCGGCGGATATCCGCGTCTCGCTACCGCGCCGTCTCCGCGTCCGCTACCCCCGTGACAGGGGGTGCAGTAGGTTGCGTAAACCTTCGCACCTCGCTGTAAGAGTTCAGTCTCGGCCGTAAGAGGGTTTTGTAATTCTTCGCCCGCACGTATCGCGTCTTCAGGCGTTGCTTCGTAGTGCAACGGCGCATGACCGCGCGGAATGGTTCCAGGAATGGGTGCCTGCATGGTCTTGCCATCGGGAAAATGCTCGTTGACCGCGAACGTATCGTACGGAATGGAATAGAGCATCCCTGGCAAGAACTCGTAATTGGGCTCTTCCGTGTTGCCTCCGATCGCCCAACTCAAGAGGACGAGAACGACGATACAGGCCGCCAACACGGGGTTAAGAACCGATCTGGGCATCAGTCGTCCTCCAGTTCGCGTTCTTCAATCTGAACGGCGTTAAAGCGTTCGCACAGGTGTCTTACTTCGCCCGGATCGAACGTGGCGTCGGTTTCTTCGAGCAACAATGCGAACCGGTCGTTGGTGACGCCCTCGAATGGCATTTCGGCTTTCTTACCGGGCCATAGCCGCGCACGTGCGAACAAGACCAGGACGGAGCCCACGCCGGCAAAAAGGACGGTGAGTTCGAAAATGACGGGCACAAAACCTGGAAGGGAATTCCAGGGCTTTCCACCGACGTTGATGGGCCAGCTCACGGCGGAAGTCCAGAAGGCGAACCATGTCATGAACGTGGTCCCCGTCAGCCCCAGGATGAAGGCCACGATGGGTAGCCGCGATGGTCGAAACCCGGCAATGCGCTCCAGACCGTGGATGGCGTAGGGGCTGAATACGTCGATGATAGTGAGGCCTTTTTGACGGGCGGCCCCGACCACGCCGAGGATGTCTTCCTCGTGTTCGTATACGCTCATGAATACGCGGCGGCTCATGCCTCCACTCCTTCTGTCTTGCCAGCGGCCTCTTTTTCGTGTTGCCCTGGTGTCGCGGAATCCGCCTCCGTCCGCGGTGGGCGTCCATAACTCAGAACTCCCTTGATCTCGGACATGGCGAGGACCGGCAGGAATCGGCAGAACAACAAGAAGAGGGTAAAGAACAATCCGAATGATCCCAAAAGGGTGAGCGCTTCGATGATGGTGGGCGTGTACCCCGACCAGCTTGATGGCAGATAGTCGCGGTGAAGCGAGGTTACGATGATGACGAAACGCTCGAACCACATTCCGATGTTGATGACGATGGAAATGCAGAAGACGAAGACGAGGTTGGTGCGCAACTTCTTGAACCAGAACAATTGCGGGGAGATAACGTTGCACGTGATCATGGTCCAGTAGGCCCAGGCGAAGGGCCCAATGGCGCGGTTTTTGAACACGAAGAGCTCGTAGGCGTTCCCGGAATATGCCGCGGTAAAGAATTCGGTCAGGTACGCCAGCCCCACGAGGCTGCCAGTCAGGATAATGATTTTGCACATGGCTTCAACATGGTTCACGGTGAAATAGTTTTCGAGCGCCATGACTTTGCGTGCGATGATCATCAGCGTGAGCACCATGGCGAAACCGGAGAAAATGGCTCCGGCAACGAAGTATGGTGGGAAAATCGTGGTGTGCCAGCCGGGGATGATACTGGCGGCAAAGTCCATGCTCACGATCGAGTGCACGGATAGGACCAAGGGCGTCGCCAAGCCGGCCAACATGAGGTAGACGACTTCGTAACGAACCCACGTCCGGTACGACCCGTTCCATCCGAAGCTGAAGAAGCCAAAGATCTTTTTCCTCAGGCCGCGCGTGCGATCCCGGATAGTGGCGAGGTCAGGGATGAGACCCAAGTACCAGAAAACAAAGCTGATAGTGAAATAGGTCGAAATGGCGAAGGCGTCCCAGACCAACGGCGACCGGAAATTAATCCATAACGGTCCCCTGAAGTTGGGGTAGGGAAGGTTGTAGAAGGCGAGCCACCACCGCCCCATGTGAATGAAAGGGAAGAGCGCCGCGCACATCACCGCAAAGAGGGTCATGGCTTCAGCAGCGCGGTTGATGGATGTGCGCCACCGCTGCCGGAAAATGAATAGGACGGCGGAGATTAGGGTTCCGGCGTGGCCGATCCCAATCCAGAATACAAAGTTGGTGATATCGAAGGCCCAACCAACGGTTTTGTTGAGGCCCCACGTCCCGATTCCCGTCACCATCTGATAGGTGACGGCTATGGTGCCGATGGTGAGCAGGCTGAGAGAGGCTAAAAAGGCTACCCACCATAGGGGAGTGGCCTTTCCCTCGATGATTTCGCAAACGTCATCGGTCACGTCCGTGAGTGATTTGTCACCGAGGATCAGGGGTTTGCGCATGCTGGTGGAATGATCAGACATGGTGCTCCGTTCCTTCTTCTTCGCCAATCGCCCCGGCTCGATTGCGTACGAGCGTGAGGTAGCCCACTGAAGGCCGTACGTTGAGTTCCTCGAGAACTTTGTATTGGCGGGGGCTGGCAAGAAGCTGTGCAATCTTGCTTTCGGGATCGTTCATATCGCCCATGACAATGGCTTGCGCCGGGCAGGACTGTTGACACGCGGGTTGGACGCTTTCGTCCGATACTTTGATGCCTTTGCGCTTTGCTTCGAACTTGGCTTCCTGAAGACGCTGGACGCAGAACGAGCACTTCTCCATCACGCCGCGTGCGCGGACAACGACGTCGGGATTGAGGGCCATGTTTTCTAGCGGGTCACGGTTCTTATTGTAGTTGAACCAGTTGAAGCGTCGAACTTTGTATGCGCAGTTGTTCGCGCAGTAGCGCGTGCCCACGCAACGGTTATAGGCCTGCGCATTCAAACCTTCTTCCGTATGTACCGTGGCCAACACGGGGCAGACGTTCTCGCACGAGGCGTTGTCGCAGTGCTGGCACATCATCGGCTGGTGAACCACGTCGACATCGTCGCCTTCTCCGGAGTAGTAGCGGTCGATACGTATCCAATGCAATTCACGGCACCGCCGGACCTCGTCTTTGCCCACAACGGGAATGTTGTTCTCGGCCTGGCACGCGATGATGCAGGCACTGCAGCCGGTGCATGCGCTGAGGTCGACGGCCATGCCCCAGTGGTGCCCGGCGTAGACGTGATCATCCGGATAGAGATCTTCGTCAAGGAGATGAGGGTGGAGCGCGCCTGATCCCGGGTCATTCGTGTAAGTCGCAAGGGCTATTTTATGGATGTCGATCTTGCCATGATCGGCGAGGGCCGCTTCGTAGGGGCCAGGTTCTTCTGTGTTTTCGGCGAGGGCTTTCTCAAGGGCAGTCCCTTCTTCAGCGTGTTCGGCAAGAACTTTTTCGTAAGCGTCAATCGCGTGTTCGTGGCCCGCAAACGTTGTTTCCTGAATGATGGGTCGCACCAGCCCGCCTGCGGGAGCAATTTTTTCCGGCACTGTAATCAAGTGATAGGTCTGTGTGGACGCCAGCGGATGTTTTGATCCCGTCTTCGTGATGTTGACGCCGCTCCGTTCGAATCGCATCGTCCCCGATTCGAGTGCGAGGAATTGCGCGGCGCTCACACCCACCAAGCCAAGACCTTCTTCGTCACCACCGCTTACGCTCGGCTTGTCTTGAAGCCACACCGGGCCCGGGCCACTGCGGCCTTCGAAACGGCGGGATACTTCGCAACCGTAGCCGAGCGCCACGGACACCACACGATCATGCTGGCCGGGCTGAATGTATACCGGAAGTTCCAAGGTGCCGCCGTCGCCTCCGGCGTCGATACGAATCACGTCTCCTTCAGAAACGTTAAGTCCATCGGCGGCCGCCACGGAGAGACATGCGTAATTGTCCCACGTTACTTTACTGACCGGATCCGGCATTTCTTGTAGCCACGGATTGTACGCAAGGCGTCCGTCACCCAGACCGACCTTGGGATAGAGTACGAGCGTGTATGCCGACGCATCCGAACCGCTTGCGCTGGCTATTAAGTTGACTGCGCTTTGGTTGAAGCCTGTGGCCGCCAGTGGCGCAGGCCGAACAGCCGCATAGCCACTATGAAGCGCCTTGTCCCAAAACGACGCGAACGATCCGCTGTCGTTCCTCAACGGGTAAACCTCACCCTCCCAACGTTGCCGGAGCGTGTCGTACGCCGATTGCGCCGCGCCCGACCACGTATTGAGGCTTTCAATCAACGCCCGCGAATTATTAAGCGGCCGGATCAGGGGCTGTGCGAGACTGACTTTACCGTGAACCGGTTCGGCGTCGCCCCAGGATTCGAGGAAGTGATGATCGGGGCACACGTATTTGGCGTGCGCGCTCGTTTCGTCAGGCCGCTCGGCAAAACTAACGACGAGACCGACACGATCCAGCGCCTCGCCCAATGCTGCGCCGCCCGGGAGGTCATACACCGGATTGGCGCCCGCCACAAACACGGCGTCGACGCGGTCGGATTGGATTTCCTGAAGTAACGCGGCCAACGCGGCGTCGTTTCCTTGCTTCTGATAGGAGGGCCGCTCCACGTCGACGGTTCTACGGTAATTCTTCAATAGATGATTCAGGTAATTGCACAGCACCTGATGTCGAACATCTTGACTGCCGCAAACGACAAGGCTTTTGCCTTTAGCACCCCAGAGTTCGCCGGCCAGACCATCGAGGACTTCATCCAATGCCGGAAGATCTTCCAGTCCCGATGCGCTGACGGGAGTCCCCGACAAGCGGGCCACGCGCGCGATCAGGTGGCTAAGAACCAGCCCCAGTTCCTCCGGCGCAATGCGATAACGGTCGTCGGCGTTGGAACCCGTAAGGGTCATCCGCGATTCGAATTGCACGTGCCGGGAGAGATGTATGGAATCGCCATCGAGCACGCGGCCAGCGCGGTAATCCGCGGTATAGGCGACGGGGTCGATCCAGGTTCCAAGAAAATCCGCGTCGATCCCAACAATCATCTGGGCTTTCGAAAAGTTGAAACGGGGCAGCACACGCAGACCATGGGTCTTTTCGTGGGCGTCGAGAATCGCCGACGAGGACAATGCGTCGTACATAATGTGTTTCGCGTCCGAGAACGTCCCCAGGAGCTGCGCGATGGCAGCCCGGGTCGTCGGGCTAACCACCGTTCCCGTCACGAAACGAACGGAACCGCCTGAGCTACGCAACCCTTCTAGCGCCGCCGCTATGGGTTGGTCGACGTCCTCCCAGGTGGCGGCCGCGCCGCTGGCTTTAGGCCCTTTGTACCGGTGGCTGTCGTAGAGCCCGAGGAGCGAGGCCTGTCCTTTCGCGCACAGGCCACCTTGCGAAACCGGATGGCCGGGATTGCCTTCAAGCTTGATGGGCCGTCCATCACGGCTCTTGATGAGGGCGCCGCACGCGGATTCGCACCCGCCGCAAACCGAAGCATAGTTAACGGCACGGCCCGGCACGACGCCTTCGGGCTGAATGATGTGCGGAAACGCATTGCGAATGGGCGCCTTGCTACAGCCGGCCATGGCCGTGGCACCGGCGATAGTGAACCCCGCCGCTTTGAGAAAATTCCGGCGGTTGACGTTACCGGGCGGCTCTTCCATCCATTGCGAGAGGTCGTGATCGTGGGCGGCAGATGCATCCGCGGCTTCTTCGGGCGGCCGCGAACCTTGCCAATACTTCTTTGTATGTTCCTTCGACATTCGTCGATGCTCCTATCTATCTAATAGTGGCACGTGGTGCAATCGGTCGGCGCGTGGACAGGCTGCGCATTCACGCCAGTCTCGTTGTACAAGCGATGGCAATTGACACACCAACCCATCGCGAGCGTTTCGACTTGCCGTACGCGCGCCATCGTCTCAACGTTGCCGTGACACTTCTGGCACTCCAGCCCCACGTTCACGTGGGGACGGTGATCGAAATAGACGTAGTCGGGGAGATTGTGGACCTTGACCCAGTCCATGGGTTTCATGGACGCAGCCTTCTCCTCGGTGATCGCTGCGGGCAACCAGGCCGCTATGGCTTCGAGTCCATCCAGATCGAGCGACGCGTAGAGCTTTTGAAGTTCATCGGAAATGACCGGCTGGATCGGCCGGTCCTCTTCGGTCGCGGCGCGGTCTTCGGCCTGCATTGCGCCGAAGGATGACGTGACGAATTTATGGCAGTTCATACAGACGTTGGTAGCCGGGATACCGGCGTGGCGGCTGGTCTCGGCGCCGGAGTGACAATACTGGCAATCGATGCTCATCTCCCCCGCGTGCAGCAAGTGCGAAAAGGCAATGGGTTGTTCCGGCGCATAGTCCTCGTGGTTTCCCGGCAAGTGATAGGATTGCGCCCGAACGCCCACGCCAATGAGACTTAGCGCGACGCCCGCTGCAAGAATATAGGTTCGAATTTCTTTGCTCATGACAACCTCTCAGCAAGTAATTTCCGCGTTCTTCCGGGCGTAGTACCACCAGTTGAGCGCGAGGCAGGTCAAGTAATAAACGGCGAATCCATAGAGCGCGTACTGCGGCGTACCCGCCTGGATTTGCGTAGCGAAAATCTTAGGAATTAGGAAGGCCCCATATGCCGCCACCGCCGCAGTCCACCCAAGTACGGGCCCTGCTTGTTTGGCGTCGAAGATCACGGCAATCATGCGAAAGGTCGAGCCATTTCCGATTCCCGTAGTGGCGAAGAGCACAATGAACAACCCAAGGAAGGGCAGGAAGTATTTCTCGGGGGTCAGCGACACGTTGGCCATGGAGACGACGTAGCCGCAGGCCACGGCAGAGCCAATCATAACGATCGTATCCCAATGCGTTACGCGTGCGCCGCCCAGCTTGTCGCCGAGCCAGCCGCCCACTGGCCGAATGGCTGCGCCCATCGCCGCACCCAAGAAAGCAAACTTAAGGATGTCCGGCGCATTCGGGTTGACGATGGCCTCGGCGAGTTCCTGGCCGTTTTCGTCCACACGGATGTAACCGAAAACGTCTTTGAGGAGCTTCGGAAACGCGTTGGAGAACCCGATGAACGATCCGAAGGTCATCACATAGAGATAGGTCATGATCCAGTTGTGCTTATTATTGAAGATGGCGAATTGGTCGACGAGGTTTTCTTTGGTTTCCTTCGGCGTCAGGAAGCGCATGAAGAACAGCGTGCAACAAATCGTGACAACAAGGATGACGAATATTTTTATCAACTCTGGGAAGCCGCCCCACGGCATGATCAACAGCCCGATGCCTATGGCCGCGCCTCCGTAGCCCAGCAGTTCCAGCCATAAGTACTTGCCGATCGCCAGTGGCGTGGGACCGCATTTGTGCTGGGGTAGATTGTTCATGAACATCCAGGTCAGGATGCAGACAAACCCGAGGACCGGAACCCAGACCATTCCCGCGTTGTGAATGTAAACGTCCTTTCCTGCTTCCAGTAGGTGCGATTCGCCGCCGAATATGCCGACCGTGATAATGAAGGGAATTAACAATTGCATCACAGCCACACCGAGGTTTCCGAGGCCCGCGTTGAGACCAAGCGAGAGGCCTTGAACGCGTTTGGGGAAAAAGAAGCTGATGTTGGACATGGAGGACGAAAAGGCGCCGCCGCCAACGCCGGACATGGCCGCGAGTACGATGAACACGATGAACGGCGTCTCGGGGTTCTTCAAGGCCAACCCGGTGCCCAGCGCGGGCAGAATCAGCAGCAGCGTCGTCATGCCTTTGACGTTGCGCCCGCCGCAGATCGCAATCATGAACGAATTCGGAATGCGCGCCGTAGCGCCAGCGAGCCCCGCAACGGCCGGTAACGTGTAAAGCAACGCCTTGTAGGCCGATCCTGCGAGCGGTTCGCCATCATTGCCGAAGGAAAACGCGAACAAACTGGCGTCCATATCATGGAGGCCCTGCATCAGGCCGACAATCACGCCCCAATAGATCCAGACCGCAAATCCGAGCAGCAAGTTCGGAATGGAAATCCACAGGTTACGGTTCGCGACCGATTTCCCGGTCTCGTTCCAGAACTGTTCGTCTTCTACTTCCCACCGTACAGGTGTCTTCATGTCTTTATCCGCTTGATCGTCATGCTACATTCCGCATTAGCGCGCATAGGCATCTACACACCGTTCCCTGTCTGGGGTTCCATCTCTTCGATATTGCTTACGTGCTCTGGCGCTACTTTGCGCATCATCTTTTGAATTACGGCATGCATCCACCACAGGCATACGATGCTGAGCACCGCGAAGAACATCCAGCAGGTGGTATACAGGCCGGTTCCTTCGAGCAAGTAGGCGAAGATAATTGGACAGCAAAAGCCACCAAGTCCGCCGAGGACGCCAACGATACCCCCGACGACACCAACCTCGTCGGGAAAGTATTCGGGGATATGCTTGTAGACCGCGGCCTTGCCGATACCCATCATGATGCCGATCACAAAGACAAAGCCGGTGAACACCCAGACGTTGGCTTGGAAATAGATGTGGGTCACGCCGCGCGCGAGAAGCTGTTTCTTGGAGACGTCCTGGCCGACTTCGACGACGGGCTCTTGCCACGAAGCGCTGGTCGGCCAAATGAGCGTGTCCGAACTCTTCTGCTCGTCCGTGAGCGTCGTACCGGTTACACCGTGTACGGCGTATTTTCTATCGCCCACGACAATTTCTGTATCGGAAACGGCGGTGACGGTTCCGCCGGATTTGGCCATGACGCCTTTTCCGGGGGATTCGACGTCCATGCGCGGGATAATCAGCATGATTGAACTAATGGCGCAGGCGCCGAGCACCCAGTACATGACGCGGCGTGCGCCGAATGCATCGGACATCCAGCCACCTAAGGCTCGAATGACGCCGGATGGAAGGCTGAATATGGAGGCCATCAGGCCCGCAGTCGCTACGCTCATGGCGTAAGCGTTGACGTAGTAAGGAATAAGCCATTGGGCGAGGGCGACGAATCCGCCGAAGACAAGGAAATAGTAGAGCCCGAAGCGCCATACCCGCATATGCCTGAGCGGGGCAAGCCGTTGCGCAAGACTCGTGATGTGGGAGTCATCCACCTTCTTCGAATGCGAGAAGACGACAAAGATGATAGCCATGGCGACCAACAAGCCCGCGTAGAGTTTCGGCATGGTTCTCCATGCCTCGATATTTGCTCCGTCGTTCGTCAGCCGGGCAAGCAGTTGTGGTACGAAGATGCTGGTCAGCGCGGCGCCCGCATTGCCTGCGCCAAAAATCCCCAAGGCCGTGCCCTGGCGTTCTCTTGGAAACCATACGGCGGTGTATGCGATACCCACGGCAAAAGACGCACCCGCGATGCCAAAGCCGAGACTGCAGAAGAAGAAGGCCCAATAAGTGTTCGCCATACTCATGAGATACATGGGCACAGCCGAGACAAGCATCACCCCTGTAAAGACGATACGGCCGCCGTACTTGTCCGTGAGAATCCCCACGGGAAGACGCATGAGCGCGCCGCTCAACACGGGTATCCCGATGAGCCAACCGATCTGCGATTCGGTCCACGTGAAGACCTGGTTTTCGACCAGAAAGGTCATCAACACACCATTGAGCATCCAGCACGCGAAGCACACGGTGAACGCCACGGTGTTCAACGTAAGTACAGTAATCGCTGTCGTTCTATCTTGCATACATGTCACTTCTGAGCTGTCATGTCGACGCTCAGGCCTTGAGTCTGATTACGTCTTCAACCAATCTTCCGCCCGTGCTTCGCTATGCAACGTTACTCTCCATACCAACGCACGACTTGAGGTTTGCGCCAGAGGTACGGGTTGGGGATGACCAGGATATGTACCAGCCGCGTAAACGGGAAAAAGCTGACCACGAGAAATGCGTTGATGATGTGCATTTTCACGAGCATGGGCATGCCGACGACATAGCTGATGTCGGGGCTGAAGGTGAATAGCGATCGCAAGTATGGTGTGAGGGATGCGGCGAACCATGACGAACCCCAGGGGTGAATCACTGCGATGGCAATGCCGGTCACGACTTGGAAAACTAGGAGGACGTATAAAATGATGTCCGCCGGGGTCGTGACGACCCGTAGTTTTGAGTTCGATGAACGGCGCACAATCATGGCGAGGAGGCCTACGAATGTCAGGACGGCGACGGCCAGTCCGGTCACTTCGAGGAGGTAGAGGCGCATGGGTGCGCTATTCCACGCCAAGATGGTCTGCGGCATGAGAAACGCCAATAGATGTCCGACGAACACCGAGAGTATGCCGTAGTGAAACGGCACCATGGCCCAGAAATGGCGTTTGTTCTCGAGCAATTGAGACGACAGACTCGAAAAGGTGAAGGTCTGCGCGCGGTACCGTTGGATACTCACGATCAATAGGATGATCACCGACACGTAAGGAAGCGCCGCGAAAAACAATAGGTCGAAATAATTACTCATGATTGGCCTCCTCCGACGCGAATACGGTCGAGTAAATCGGCGATTCCTCGACGGCCTCTTCGACGTATTGGCCGTAACGTGCGTCTAACAGGTTCACCATTCCCTGAACAAGGGGGCGATATGGGTTGTCCTGTTTGACCGCCTCGAGTACTTTGTTCACGGCGGGAATCACGCAACAGACGGCAAAACTGATCGCGTCTTCTTCGGTCATGCGCCCAAGTACCGGAAAAACGTTGGTGAGGTGGTCGGGCAGCTCCGACGTTTCCGGAATACCGTGTTTGCGCATCTCCTCCCTCATCCTCACCATGTACAGTCCGCGGTGGTATTCCTCGCCGAAAAGTTGCCAACCCGTGTCGAGGCTGCAAAGAGGGTTTAAGTCGAAGGTCTTGATATACAGTTCTTCCAACTCGCTCAGCGACTTCCCCTCGATGTTGGACATGAACGTCTCGGCCTCTTCCACGGCGGCCGGTGTCTCGATGGCGGCCAAGTCCCGGAAGCGGAGTACCCGCTCAGCGTAGTCACGCCCCGGGTAGGTCAATACACCGGCCAATGCGTCGCACAACGAGTCGAAGCCGTGCATTACAACCCCCTCCGGGGCCCCGAGAGGAACCCGAAACCCGTTTCCTGTTTGTGTTCCATGGGATCTTTGAGCGCCTCGATGGCCTCCTCCCGATGCGCGGGCGGAATGACGAAGCGTTGCTCGAAGGTGCACAGGGAGGTGAGTTCGTAAATCGCCTGCGCCTCTTTGATGGTGCAATCGGCCTCCTTAAGCATCCGTTCCGCTGTTTCCATATCGACGTCGCCCACGGTGACCGCCCGTCGATACCACCGCACGGCCTTCTCCTTGCGCAACGCGTACACCACTTTTCCTTCCTGTCCGCCGCCGAGCAAATTGCCCAAGAATTTCATCGGAACACGGGCCTCTTCGATATCGTGGAAGAGGTTGTCGCTCACGCTATCGATCCCCCCCGCCTTCTGCTGCGCAATGACCGGTGCCATGGGCGGCACATAAAACAGCATCGGGAGCGTGCGGTATTCGATATGCGGCGGCAGCGCCAGCTTCCACACCTTGACGTATTGATAGACCGGCGACTCTTGCGCGGCCTTGATGGTCGATTCCGCGATGCCGTTCTTCAGCGCATTCTCGACGACATGGGAATCATGCGGATCGAGAATCAGGGATCGCTGACCATCGATGAGTTGCTCTTGCGGAAGATTGCCCACCTCTTCGATACGATCGGCGTCATACAACAAGACGCCCAAATACCGGATGCGGCCAACGCAGGAGTGGAAGCATGCGGGCGCCTGACCCGTTTCGATGCGGGGGAAACACAGAATGCATTTCTCCGACTTCCCAGTGAACCAGTTGAAGTAAACTTTCTTATAGGGGCAAGCCGCGACGCAGGAACGCCAGGCCCGGCAGCGCTTTTGGTCCACGAGAACGATACCGTCTTCCCCTCGCTTATACAGGGCCCCCGAGGGACACGACGCCACGCAGGAAGGGTTCATGCAGTGATTACAAATTCGTGGAAAGTAGAAAAACACCAATTGCTCGATGGACATTAGTTGGAGGCGTTGTTCTTCACTGAGGCCTTCGAGGTTCGGATCGTTTGCAGCGTAAATCGGCGAGCCGCCAAGGTCATCGTCCCAGTTGGGCCCGGATTCGACGTCGATGTACTCGCCAGTAACCATGGAGATCGGTTTCGCGGTAGGTTGATCGGGGCCTTCGGGCGCGTTAAAGAGGTTCTGATAATCGTACGTCCACGGTTCGTAGTAATCATCCATGCTGGGCATGTTCGGATTGTGGAAAATGTTCGGGATTATCCGGCCTTTACCCGTAGACTTCAGACGGATTTTGCCGTTCTTCTTTTCCCACCCGCCCTTGAACTTTTCTTGATCTTCCCACTGCGCGGGAAAGCCGGTCCCCGGCTTCGTTTCCACGTTGTTCCACCACATGTAATCGCTACCTTTGCGATCGGTCCAGATATTCTTGCAGGCAATGCTGCAGGTATGGCACCCGATACACTTGTCCAGGTGAAAGACCATGGCCATTTGCGATCTAACATTCATTTCTTATGATCCTCTCTGTTACCAAATCAGTTCGGGCAATTTACGAACGAGGATATGGGTATCGCGGTTGCACCCGATGGGCCCCCAGTAATTGAAATGGAACGTAAACTGACCGTAGCCTCCAGCCAAGAAATTGGGCTTGAGACGTGTACGCGTCAAGCTGTTGTGTCCACCCGCCCTGCGTTTGTTGCGCAACGGTGACTTGGGCACCGAATACGTGCGCTCGGGGGAGTGGTACTGAATGCAGACGCCCGGTGGGATGCGTGCACTGACCACCGCTCGCGTAACCACCACGCCGTGATCGTTATGCAACTCGACCCAGTCGTTGTCGTTGATGTCGATTGCGGCCGCATCTTTATCGTTCATCCAAAGCGGTTCAACCCCGCGCGACAACGTCGTCATCCGATGGTTATCGCCGTAGGTCGAGTGGATGTGCCACTTTCCGTGCGGCGTCAGATAATTCAGTGTCAACGTTGGCCCCACTTCTTTGCTGAATTTCATGTCGGAGTATTGCGTGGGGAGCGGTTTCGGCTTGTACGTGGGCAGATGTTCACCGAATTGCAGATACATCGGATGATCGAGGTAGAAATGTTGGCGACCGGTGAGCGTTCGCCAGGGCACGAGCATCTCGACGTTGTAGGTGAAGGGGGAATACGGCCGTCCTTTTTCGATAAGCGCCGACCACATGGGGCTGTTAACAAACCGCTGGGGCCGCGTCTGCAGACCCTTATATGAGGCGCGCACCGACCGGGAATCTTCGGCCAGGTGTGTCAGCGGCAGACCGACTTTCTCTTCGATGTTCTTGTACGAGCGGTAGGCCAATTCACCGTTGGTAACGCTCGCGAAATTCAGGATGATGTTGCAAACGTCAGCGTCATCCTTTAACGAGAGGTAACGATTGTCGTCCCATTCTTGGGTCGCAACACTCTCCGACAACTCTTCATACAAATCCGCGACGTCGTAATGCGTACCGTGCGCGCCCAGACCTTTCTTTGAAACCAATGGTCCCCACGAAATGAATTGCTTGTACAGGTTCTTGTAATCGCGTTCGACAATGTTCAGGTTCGGCATGGTCTTGCCGGGAATCGCTTCACATTCGCCGGCCTGCCAATCCTGCAGACTGGGCTGCGAAATCTCGGCGGGCGAATCGTGGGCCAATGGCGTGGCCACAAGATCCTTGACCTTGTCTGGGAAGTGCGTCTCAGACAACTCGGAAAACTTCTTGGCGATGGCTTGAAAGATTTGCCAGTCGCTCTTCGATTCCCAACACGGCGGGACCGCCTCGGATAGTGGATGAATGAAACTGTGCAAGTCGGTGGAGTTCAGATCCGCTTTTTCGTACCAGGTGGCCGCGGGCAGCACGATGTCCGAATACAACGCGGAGGTGTCCATCCTGAAATTGAGGTCGACAACCAAATCCATCTTGCCTTGAGGAGCATTCTTGTGCCACTCGATCGTTTTAACGGTGTCTTCCGCCATGTCTTCGGAAATGGTGTTGGTATGGGTGCCGAGGTAATGCTTGAGAAAATACTCATGCCCCTTCGAACTGGACATCAGGGCGTTGCCGCGCCAGATGTACCACACGCGAGGCCAGTTCTCTTCGGCATCCGGATCCTCAACCGAAAATCGCGTCTCTCCAGATTTCAATTGGTCGATAACGTTTTGGACTACTTCGCCGTCGTCCTTCGCGCCGTTGGCTTCAGCTTCGGCAACGATATCGATGGGATTCTTGTCGAATTGCGGATAAAAGGGCATCCATCCCGAACGCACGGACCGGGATTGCACGTCCATCGTGTGGCCCTTGGCCAGCGTGTCGGGCGGCTGTTGGCGCGGTACGGTGTGATAGTCCGTGAAGCTCTTCTCGTAGCGCCACTGGTCGGTGTGCACGTAGTGCCAACTCGGCGCGTTCTGCAACCGGGACGGCGGATACCAATCCTTGGCCATCGCCACGCTGCCCCAGGACTCGGCCGGGGCCAGTTTTTCCTGCCCGACGTAGTGGGCCAGCCCGCCTCCGTTTACCCCGACGCAACCGCAGAACATAAGGGCGTTCATGCCGGCACGGTACATCAAGTTACCGTGATACCAATGGTTGATGCCGGCGCCGATGATGATGATGCATTTGCCTTTGGTCAGTTCGGCGGTCTTGCCCCATTCGCGGGCAAAGCGAATCACCATGTCGCGGCTCATGCCCGTGTATTTTTCCGACCATGCAGGCGTGTACGGCGTGTCGTCGTCATAGCTTTCGGGATACTCGCCTTCGAGTCCACGCGGCACGCCGAATTGGCCCATCAAGAGATCGTATATCGTGGCAACAAGAATCGTTTCACCCGAGGCCGTCTTGATCTTCTTCACTGGGACGCCGCGGTTTATTTCTGTGCCTTCTCCAAAATCATCAAAATTGACCTGAACGACGGAATCATTCCCATCCAAAAACGTCAGTGCGGGATCAATCTTGCTGCCGTCCAGACCGTCTTCGAGTTTTAGATTCCACTTTCCCTTTTCCTCGCCCCAACGGAAACCGCCGCTCCCCATGGGCATCTTGAGTTTTTGATCGCCCTCGTCCCACATCAAATACTTCCAGTCACCGTTTTCGATGTCGGTATAGCCCTCGATTCGGTTCGCGCGAAGCAACTGATCGGGCCGATACACCCCGTCATCGTCCGACGCTTTGAGCTCAATCAGCAGCGGGGAATCGGTGTAGCGTTTCACATAGTTTATGAAATACGGAACCTGACGCTCGTGATGAAATTCCTTCAGCAGCACGTGATTGACCGCCATCCACCATGCGCCATCCTGCCCGGCGTTCAGCGAGACCCATTCGTCGGCGTACTTGGCGACTTGATTGAAGTCGGGCGCGAACACCCACATCTTCGTTCCGTTATGACGAGCTTCCGCGGCGAAATGGCAGTCCGGGGTACGGGTCATGTTGAGATTCGATCCCATGACGGCCAGCAACTTGGCGTTGTACCAGTCCGCAGACTCATGAACGTCGGTCTGCTCGCCCCAGAGTTCGGGGGAGGCGGTGGGCAAATCGCAATACCAATCGTAGAATGAGAGCGAGATGCCTCCCATGAGCTGCAACATCCGCGATCCCGCGGCATAACTGATCATCGACATGGCGGGAATCGGCGAGAATCCAGCAATACGGTCCGGCCCGTGTTTCTTGATCGTATGAATGTTCGCCGCCGCCATGATCTCAAGGACCGTGTCCCAACTGGCCCGGCGGAAACCGCCTTTGCCGCGGGCCTGTTGCCAGCGTTTGCGGGCCTCGGGATTCTCCACCAACGATGTCCAAGCGGCAACCGGGTCTTCAAATTCCGCGCGTGCATTCCGCCACAGGTCGAGCAAGGCACCACGGATGTAGGGATACTTCACACGTAGCGGGCTGTAGAGATACCAGGAGTAGGAAATGCCGCGCTGGCAACCGCGGGGCTCGTAGGGCGGGATGCCGTGTTCGAGCTCGGGGTAATCGAGCTGCTGCATCTCCCACGTGACGATCCCGTCCTTGACGTAAATGGCCCAGCTGCAACCGCCCGTACAGTTTACGCCGTGCGTGCTACGCACAATTTTGTCGTGCTGCCAGCGATTGCGGTAGAACTCCTCCCAACCTCTGAGCTTGGGATCGCATTCGTCTTTTATCCAGCTTATGGCGTTCTTAATCTTCATCACTTACCTCACAGTTTTTCACTTTCGACTAAGGGCCGCCGTACCGCGAGGAAACGCCCCTTCCAGATCAAATCAAGGAGAATCAGCACCAGCGCCGCCACACCGGTCCCCAGCAGCGCAAAGGTCAACTGGTCTTGGGAGCGAGCGGGCTGCCCCGCCTCGGCGCGATCCTCAAAGAGCGCCACCAACGCGTGGATTTCGTCCGATTCCAGTGCTGCGTCTTTAAACACGGGTTTCATGGTGGGCGTGGCCGGCGCCAAGAGCCACGAACTCAGCACGACACGGCCCTGAAGCCGTTCGTAAACCAAGGTCAAATCGCCAAGTGCCGGATCGAGGCGGCCGCCACCCAAGCCCCCAAGACCCGAAATCGAGTGGCACGAATAGCATGCAGGCCCACCGTTCTTCAGCGCTTGCGATCCGTTGAAAATCGCGAGACCCCGCGCAACATCCTCGGCCGTGAAGGGCTCGTTTGAGATTTGAGTCCCTTTGAATTGAGATTCTTCCAGCGCCGATTCCGCTTCGATGAGATCCAGCAGGAAATCTGCCTGCTCCGGCGTCATGCCGGATACGCTGGGCATCACCACCCCCCGGGCCTCGTCCAGCAGTTGAAGCGCGTACGGGTCGCCCGCATCAATCTTGGCCTGCGGGTTCAGTATGTATGAGCGCAACCACTCCCGGTCTTTCCGTTCGGCCACGTCCTTGAGGTCCGGGCCTGTCAGTCGGCCGCCGCCGATGGTGTGACAGGACACGCAATTCTGCTGGAAGTAGGCAGCGGTTTCTTGTGCATTCGCCGACATCGCCGCTAGCAGAACCAAGACGCCCAGGCCTGCCCCGGCACGTGCGAAAAACGTCCGCCGTATCTTTTCACTCCAATTGTCCATCGTCCCTAATCCTCTTGACGTACATCTCGCGTAGTTGCCGTACTTCGTCAGTTTCTAATTTCGGTTCTTCACATGTTTTTTGCCGGAAATCGCAGCGATCGTTGTCTTGTTCAAGAAATCCATGTAGGCCGACCGCACCCGGCGGTATCTCGCATGCGCGGTACAAGCTTCCTCCTCGGAACAGGGATGGTCCTCACCGAGCAGGCACTTCAACTCCGAATTCTCCCCCTCAAACAAGTCCACCACGTCAACGATATGAATCCCGAGGGCGGGCTTATCTAACCGGTATCCGCCGTGTGAACCGCGATAGGCTTCCACCAAGCCCGAATTTCGCAAGACCCTCATCAGTTTCGACAAATAGTTGGCCGGAATCCGGCACTGAGTCGACAATGCCCTACCGGAAATCATTTCCCCGGCAGGGAGCTGCGCCAGCCTAACCAAGGCACGAAGAGCGTACTGTGAAGTTGTAGTCAGCATTGTGGACTTGTCCATCTACAACTCCACTAATAGCATGAACGGGCTCCAATGTCAACACAAATCTCTACAATCTTTCTTTCGCAGAAGTCTGTCGATACACGTTTGCATCAGCAAACAGACCGTTTCCTCCTGTGGGTCCCGAAAACTGAACCGCCTTTGTTTTCGGGGTCACGCGGCTTTCCTCTCGTAGTGATGATGCAACCCTCCGACCTGGGAAATGGCGACTACATTACCCTCTTCGGGGGTATGAATCTTTCTTCCTTCCGGCGCGTCCATCTCTAAGGATTGATGGACGCGGAAGCAATTGTAGTACTCGAAGTAATCCTTCAGAACTCGCCGGAGGTGCGCTTCGCTGAAGATGACGACCCGGTCCAGGCACTCTCGACGAATACTCCCGTTCAGTCGTTCTGAGAAGGCATTTTGCCAGGGGCAGCGATGAGCGGTCAGAACTTCCTTGATGCCCAGCTTGGCCAATTCGCCAACGATATGCGGAGAGCCCCAAGTCGGGTCCATACTGGACAAAGTTCGTATCAGTGCTCGGACATCTTTTGGTATCGCTGGACGTCCTGGCCTGCCGTCTCCAGACAGTTTAGTCCAATGGTCTCTAAACCGCTTACGCTGCCATCGAATCACCGTGTCCGGTTTGACGAATATCAGTGCGTCTCTCTAGTCCGACCAAACGCGTGCCAGCAGACTCCATAGAACGCGATCCGCTGATCTAATCTTCGGTCGCTTGACACTGCGTCGAAGCACACAAAGTTGGTGACGAAGAGCCAAGTTCTCAGTCTGAAGTCCAATCCGAGTCTTGAAGAGGCGCGCAAAGAAGCGAAGAGATAGTGTGAAGATTTCAATCATTCGTATTCCAGAGATTTAGGAGGAATAACAAAAGAGAAGGAAGCCGTTAGCGAAACAAACGTGTGTCTGAAGGGCGAATTCGTCGCCCCATGGACGTCGCTCTAAGTCGTTACGTTAAAGGAAGTACAATTTTTCGGGAGGGACAATAACGCAAGGGCAATTAAGGGCATTCTCTTCCTACTAAATGAGATGTTAGACATTGGAAGATTGTCAGTCGCGAAAGTCTGCGCTATCCATTGGGATCGGGTCATTTTCTCCGATGACTTGTCCTTCCCATACCGGTACGCCGTCGTAATAGGTGAGAATCCGGGCCCCACTTCCTGCAACGGGACCGTTGTCAATTTTGGGGATCCACTCTCTCATAGACCTCATGATTTCGGGTTTCGTTGAAGCGAGGTTGGTCCACTCGTGAGGGTCCTCGACGATGTCGTAGAGTTCTTCGGCGCCATCGACGTACCGGATGTAGCGCCACTGTTCATTCACGATGGAGTAATTGCCCTGGTTGTGCGATGTGATTGCCGGGCGTGTCCGCGGAGCATTCGCATCTGCCAGTTGGGGTGAAAGACTCAACCCTTCAAGGTGATCGACTTCCGGCAGATCCGCCAGATCAACCAACGTAGGATACATGTCGAGCAGCTCGGCCGGCCGGTTACACACTTGACCAGGCGTTACTCCGGGGCCGGCGAATATTAGGGGTACCCGAGTCGAGTTGCGCCAGAGCGTGTTCTTTCCGGTAATCAACTTTTCGCCTAGGTGATAGCCGTGGTCACTCCAAAGAACGACGATCGTATCGTCGGTATGTCCGGTCTCTTCCAGCGCGTCGAGAATGCGGCCAACTTGACTGTCAATGAAGCTGGTGGAAGCCATGTACGAGCGCACCAGATTGATAGTCTGGTCATTTTCTTCCATCCACTGTAGCCGCGGCTCAGGTAGACTCCAGTGAATCCACCAGGATGAGCGTGGTGTGTCGTCTCGATCATTTTTTGGCATAGGCGGGAGGACAGACGCATCATTGGGGTACAGGTCGAACCACTTTTGGGTGGCATAACAAGGCACGTGGGGAAGGAAAAAACCGGCGCTAAGAAAGAACGGTTCTCCATCGGGCATATCTTCAAGCATCTTAATCGCCTGAGTCGCTACATCCCAATCGCTTTTTGTCGTGTCGTCATTGTCCAAGGGGAAAACGCCCCAGTCCATGAGTGGATGATTTCCAAACGGCGTTGGAGGAATCAATTTTTCAGGCGGCTTCGGTATCCCAAATCCGCCACGAGCCCCCCAATGCTGAAACTCGGGATTGGGTGTGTTCGCGGGTTGCGTACGAAGACTGTGATAGATTTTTCCGTTGCTGTAGGTTTGATATCCGTTGTTCGCAAAGTGTTGGGGCAGCGAAAGGAGATCCTCCCACCGAGGAACATCGCGAAACCAGGGATGCAAACCATGGACCCCGGTAGTACTCGGACGAAGTCCAACCATGAGGCTGGTCCGGGATGAGTTACACAGTGGCGACTGCGTGTGCGCGTTGGTGAAGAGGGTTCCGCGAGCGGCCAGTTCGTCGATGTTCGGGGTCTTGACCATGGGGTGTCCGCCCATACAGCCAATCCAGTCGTTCTGATCGTCGATCGCAATGAAGAGAACGTTTGGTTTGCCGCTCGATTCCTGCGCCCGTACGTCGGCCATCATTCCCATGAATAACGCAAGGGCAATTAAAGGAACTCTTTTCGCGAACATCGTGCGATGCATCTTCTATCTCCTCTGAGAATTCATTCGGTCTTAAATAGGGACAGTAACTATTTTTCTGCAAATTCGCGACGGTTTCAATTCAAAATCTGAGGGAAGAGGGCCGGACTCAACGCGAAGTATGTTATTGATCAGTTGTTTGTGGTTCTTCGCGAAATCCCCAATTCTTCTCAATGTAGTCATAAAGACTGGATTGGAAGCCGTCTTCTTCCATGGGCGTGGGCATTTCGTTATTCCATTCATACAATGCCGCTCTGAGTTCAGCCGTTTTTTCCGGCAGTGTGTCGATGAGGTTCACCGCCTCATGAAAATCTTTCTCAGGATCGTATGCACCCGGTGTTTCCATCGTCAGATCAAAGAGAAGTTCCTCACCATTCTCGTGGATCATGTACTTATGCTTGCCACTGGTGATGGATGCTGTGTTCCGGAAGCGCTGATAGAGATAGCGATGAGGATCGCTGTCGTCTTTGCCCGTCAAGAAAGGCATAAGGTTTACCCCTTCTAGCAAGGGGTCTTCTGCAGGATCGCTTCCTGCCAACGCGACAGCGGTAGCTCCGGCATCGAGTGTATTGACACCTTTGTCAAAGATCTGCGCGTCAACAACACCCTTCCAGTGAACGATATACGGTATCCGTGAACCTCCTTCGAAAATGATGCCTTTCGACCCATGCCAGGGATCATTGAGGGAACCATCCCATGGTCGAACGCCCAGCGGAGCACCGTTGTCGCTCATGAAGAAAATGATGGTGTTTTCCAATTCACCTTTTTCTTCCAGCAGCGCATAAATGTCGCCTACTCCGTTGTCGATACCTTTGAGCAACGCCAGTCCTTGTTGGCGAACTTCGGCTTGGGTGTAGTCTCTAGGGTAGTTTTGGTTTTTTTTGTGGCGAGCCATCGTGTTGTCATAACCCTTGGCCTCAAGCTCATCGAGGGATAGGACTTGATCCGTCAGTGAAGGTGGCGCGTTCATGGGAGAGTGCGGACCGTAGTAGGCGAGGTAGAGGAAGAAGGGACTTGGTTTATCCGCATGACGATTCAGAAACGCTAGGGCCAGTTCGGTCTGCAACTGAATTCGGAACCTGTCCGCATGGGATCGATCTTCGTACTGGTGATAGTTTATGGCCTTCGGGGAAAACGTCTTTCCATTCACATCGAAATTGGACCAGTAGTTATTGCCAGCGCCTTGCGCGTATTCGTCGTACCCGAAGTTTTGGGGTCGATGAGCATTCACAACCGACGCTGGCACATCGGCCATACTCGTGTACCCGTGTTCGCCAAACCATCTTTTCGTATTCCGATTGGGGTCAAGGTGCCACTTACCCACATGGCCGGTTGTGTAGCCCAGACCTTTCAAGCGCGACGCTATGGACTTCTGCGTTGTAGGGAGCGGGCCTTCTCTATTCTGTCCGATTCCAAAGCGCTGTTGATAACGTCCGGTCACGATGCCCGCCCTGGAGGGTACACACTGCGGCGCGGTGCAGTACGCCTGCGTCATCAGGGCGCCTTCCGTTGACAACTTGTGGATGTTTGGGAGGTCGACTTCATCATGCAGATCGGTCGCTTCCAAATCGTTGTATCCGTGGTCATCGGTTACGATGAAAATGATGTTCGGAGGTTCCGATGCGGCCATTGCGGATATCGGCAACAGACAGACCGCTGCCCATGTGCGTATGTAAGCGTTAGGCTTCACGGCTAATTCCTTTTCTTCCGATCGGGGTGTCTTCCCCACTCGTATCGTTTTTCCGGATCGAAGTCTGGGTTTGGTACGGGGTTTTGCGCGTTGGTGTCGCGTTGCCACTTGGACAAGGCGACTTTCATTTCAGCGGTCTTTTCGGTGTAGCTGTATTTCAGGTCGGTCATTTCGTTGACGTCGAATTTCAAGTTGAAGAGTTCAAATTCTCCCGACATCAAGTTCTCCACGATTTTCCAATCCCCCTTTCTGAGCGCCGACATGGGTTGCTCATGGTGGAATACCGGATAGTGCGTAAATACTTCGCGTGAGGGATCGAACTTGTTTTCCGTTAACGCGGGAAGCATGGAGAAGCCATCCAGCACCTGTTTCTCCGATGCTTTCCCCTGAGCCAACTCCAGAAACGTGGGATAGAAATCTACGCTGGACACAAGGGCATCGGAGGTGGAGCCTGAAGACACTTTCCCCGGCCAGCGCACAATCAACGGCACACGAATTCCGCCTTCGTAAAGTGTCCCTTTACCCGCGCGCAACGGGGCGTTGGTTGTAGCGACGTACGTCAGGGGATGCCCCTTAGGATATGCCGCTTTGCCATTGCCCGTCAGTAAAGGATTGTTGTCGAACCGATTATCCACTCCCCCGTTATCGGAGTAGAAAATAAAGATCGTATTGTCAGCTAGACCCAAGCCATCGGCCGCCTGCATCAAATCGCCAACGCTTACGTCTACATGCTCAATCATGGCGGCATAGACCGCGTTGCTGGAATAATCCGGATCCCTTTCCTTATTCAGATACTTGTCGATAAGATCCTGGTCGGCATCCAACTGCACATGCACGTCATAATGAGAGAGAAAAAGAAAGAAAGGTTCCTCTTTGTTCTCCGTCATGAACGCGATGCTCATATCCGTCAGCTGGGTACTCAACCGTTTGTCGCCGCCGTCGTTATACGCGGGATTAAATTTCGGCGCATAGAATCCCCCGCCCGCATACATGTGAGCCGTATCGTATCCACGCACATTCGGCAAATTTTCGTTTCCATTATTGAGATGCCATTTCCCGAAATAGCCCGTCTTATATCCGGCACCCTGCATCACGTCGCCCAGCGTCACGATGTCCTCCGGCAAATGCTGGGTTCTGTTCTTGGGAACAATCACTTTTTCGTAGGGACGCCAGTGCCCGGTAATAAAATCAAAGATACCGACGCGAGCAGGATATTGCCCGGATTGAATACTCGCCCGGGTCGCCGAACACACGGGTGCAGCATAAGCATGATGAAACATCATTCCTTGACGGGCCAATTGATCGATATTCGGCGTCTCGTTAAACCGATTGCCATACACCGCCAAATCCCGTCCCCCAAGATCGTCCGCCATGATCAGAACAATATTCGGACGCGCATCGGCCGCCGACGCGGACAGCGGTGCAACGAACAGACTGACAAGCAGTAATCCGCTCAAAATGAATATCGGTCTTATCAATACGGAACGCATAGGAAATTTCATCGTTCTCCATCCTTCATAGCATTCGATCCATCAACAGTTATCTTCAATCACATCCAACAACACGTCGATGCCGCCGGGGCTCACGATGTTCTCTTCAATACCGGAGGGGACCGCCCCACCCCAAGTCGCCGCGGCGCTCCAGTCGCCCGATTGCACAGCCGTAGCCGCATAGGCGATCGAGCCATACGTGCACCAAACGGCAAACAGCGCGACCAGGAGCAAGTGGCACGTGGTGTGTGTCGGCATCAATCTTCTAAGATTCAACATAAGGATTAATTGCCCAACACTCCTTTTAATTCAGACTTGTCCAGCCATGCCCTTCGGGAATCTGAACGCCCTTTACAGGAGGAGGCATCGGTTTCCAATCTGGGAGTGTAGCTTTCCAGTCATTGAACTCCTTGTTGAGTCTCTTGACCACCTCCGGAAAGTCGGCGGCAACATTCGCCTCTTCCCTGGGGTCCTTTTCCAGGTCAAATAGCTGCCAGGGATCGGGCTCTTCGTATTTGTATAGGCGCCAGTTCTTCCAACGCACGGCAACCAGGTGCCTGCGCGGCGCATCCGTAGGGTCATTGTTCAGCCAGAACAGAAATTCGTGGGGATTCCCTTTTTTCTTTTCCTGGAGCCAGGGAATCAGGTTCACACCATCAAGGTGATTAGGCGCGTCTTCTCCCGTGAGAGACGCAAAGGTCGCGTAGATATCCAGACTGCACATCAGTCCGTCGTATACCTTCCCCTGGGGCACCACACCGGGTTGGGAGAATATGGCGGGCGTACGCACCCAACCTTCTTTCTGGGTTCCCTTGCCTTTGCCTCCGGTGAAAGGCGTAGAGGTTCCTCCCTCGCCGGGATCGGCTCCATTGTCGCTGGCGAAGACAAAGAAGGTGTTCTCCCGAATCCCTTTCTCCTCCAGCGTATCGAGTATTTGCCCGACCTGATCATCGATTGCCATAATTGAAGCGGCCAGATATCGCCTCGGCCCCTGCACGTTCTCGGGCACCCTGTCCACTAGGTATTTTGGCATTTGGTTATTCGGGCCATGCACCGCAAACGGCGAGATATACAGGAAGAATAGATCGCTGTGCTCACGATTAATGAATTCGTGGATCTGTTCGCCCTCATACTCCGTCAGTAATTGCTCCTCACCCTCCTTGTTCAAGCATATGTAGCGTGAGCCCTGTACGTTTCCTTTTTTGGTAATTTGTTTCTTGGGTGGCGTTTTGTTGGTTTCCTTAAAACCGATGTTCAGCGGGCCTTGGGCCCGGTTGCCCATGTCCCATTTGCCGATGTGCGCGGTATGGTATCCAGCGCCCGACAAGAACTGCGCCATGGCGGGCCTGTCTTCCGGAAGCGGAAGGCCTCGGGCCATGCCGAATTTCCCCGACCGTTGCGCATACTCGCCCATGATCAGCGAGTGGCGGCTGGGACTGCAGGGGGGATTGGTAATATTGAAGGTCGTACACGTCGTGCCCTCTCTGGCCAGTCTGTCGATATGCGGCGTGGGGATATCCTTGCATCCGTAGGGGCCAATATCCCCGTAGCCCAGGTCATCGATAAACATTAGTATGATGTTCGGATTCTCATCCGCTGCCGCCGCGATTAGACTATTGCCACCGGCGGTAAGGAGTACCGTTAAGAGCATGGTGATCTTCGTAGTTACTCTGCGATTCATAGTCTTACCTCTTGCTAAGGTGTGCCCACTTGTTGTTTTCGGACATTATCAAAGCGAGCCGCTCTCCACAACGCCAAACGGTAGTTTTTTCACGACATGCCGCAATTAGACAATATTTTGTCGCATATGAACTGATTGGCAATATAGACGTTTGGTACGGTGGGGTGTTACGAACGATTTGAATCAAAGAAAGCTCGGCCAAACACTTCATTCCGTAAGAACAAATGAGGGATTAAATGAATAAATGCATACAGAAATGTGCGCTGGCATCTTTGTGCCTGCTCTTGGCTACGCCAATGGCGTTTGCAAAACCCAATATCATCTTCTTGCTGGCAGACGATCAGCGAAACGATGTGCTGGGGTCTTATGGTAACAATTTAATTCAAACCCCAACACTTGATCGACTTGCGGCCGAAGGCGTCCGATTCGAAAACGCGTTTTGCGAAGTGCCGATCTGTGCCGCCAGCCGGGCGACGCTTTTCACCGGGCTGTCGCAGCGCACCCATGGCTTCAACTTTGGCGAGCCCAAGGTACCTACTAAGTATATGGAAACCAGTTATCCGATGGTGCTGAAGGACGCGGGTTATCGGATCGGCTTCGCGGGAAAATACGGCATGGCCTTCGCCGCACCAGGAATGAAGGACCAGTTTGATTTCTTCGAACCGATTGGCCGCAATCCTTATCTGAAAGAAATGCCGGATGGTAGCCTTCGCCATGAAACCGATCTTTGTGTTGATGCCGGCATCAAATTCATTGAATCCAATTCAGCGGACACACCGTTCTGCCTGTCGATCAGCTTCAACGCTTCCCACGCGGAAGATGGCGACAAACGCCCCGGCTTCCATTTTCAATGGCCGGAGTCTGCGGACGGTCTCTACAAAGGGATCGACATGCCGACGCCGAATCTGGCGGATGAAATATATTTCAAGGCCATGCCGCAGTTTCTTCAAGATGAAGACGAGTTGAGTCGCGCGCGCTATTTCTGGCGTTGGGACACGCCGGAAAAGTATCAGACCAACATGCGCGCATATTACAAGATGATTACCGGTATCGATAACGCCATCGCACGTTTATTGGAAACCTTGAAGGACAAGGGACTCGATCAAAACACGATCATCGTTTATTCCGCCGATAATGGCTACATGATGGGCGATCGGGGAACCGCGGGAAAGTGGAACCACTATGAGCAGTCATTGCGCGTACCTCTAATCATCTACGACCCGCGATTGCCTGAGAAGCAACGCGGCCGCGTGGTGACGGAATTGGTCAACAGCATTGATATGGCGCCTACCTTTGTCGAGATGGCTGGCGCGGAAATACCGTCGGTTTACCAGGGGCGTTCACTGGCACCGCTGATTCAGGGAGAAGCGGCGGCGGACTGGCCTGAGGACATCTTTGTCGAGCACATGTTCAATCGATACAACGACTGGCACGGCGTGCGCGACAAGCAATATAAGTACGCCGTCTATTATGACGACGACTACGAATGCTTATATGATCTCGAAAAAGATCCGACGGAACTGGAGAATCTCATTGCGAATCCTGAATATGACGCTGTGCGCAAGCGATTGGCTAAACGGCTCGATGAATATCTTACCGCCTACCCGAAAGCACTGGGGAATTCCGCCAACGAGAAATAGGACGACCAATATCTGAATGAGATTAACGGTGAGTCGTTCTTCATTCTTGCGGACGACTTCCGCCACGCACTTCATTTCATTGGTTGCGTTCGAGATTATTGAACGTGTCGGTCAACGCCGCTGTTTCTGGAGCGTCAGGCCAGAGTGCTCCAAATTCTTGAAAATAGCGTTGCGCTTCTGTTTGAGAGCCAGACTCTAAATTGATGGTAATCAGCGCCATCAAGATATCGCGATCAAAGGGATGACGCCTTCTGGCCTCGCGTAGGACACGCAGCGCTTCGGGGGGAACGCCCATAGAGTTGAGTGCGATCGCGTAAACGTATTGAAAGCGGACCTCTTGGGGCGCGTCGTTAGCGGCGCGACGCAAGGCATCAAGTGCTTCCTCATTGCGGCCCTGTCGATAGAGGAGCAGGCCAAGGGTGTGACGTAAGATGCTCGCTTCTGGTGTCATTATCAACCCTTCGCGAAGCACCTTTTCACCTTCTTCATCTCGCTCCATCTGCTGGTATATGTTGGCGAGGTTGAGACGAGTCTGTGGCAGTTGCGGTTCGATTGCGAGGGCTTTCAGGCCGCTCCGTTCAGCAGCGGCAAGGTCACCGCGCAATGCCTGAACGATGGCGATATTTAGATGCGCCTCTGGTCGGTCGGCATTGGTCAATTCGTTTTGAATGTATGTTTCAATCGCGGCATCAAGTGCAGCTGACTGTTTTTCATTCAACAGATCCGTAGGCGTGTCGGCCAACGTGCGACTTGCCTCATGGCGTACCGCACGGACGGGGGCGTCCAGGAGTCGGCCAACATGACCGAAGCGTTCACGTGGCGGTAGGAATTCGGCCAGTTTCAACGCAGCAATTTGTACCAGCGGATTCTCATCTGCTAGGGCGTCGATTGCAACGGCTACGGATTCTTGAGAAGGAGCATTGGCCAGCTCTAACAGCGCGGAGGCACGTACGATGTCGGCCGTGTCGATCTCCGACAACAACTTCAGTAGTGCTGCTTCGCCATTGGGGTTTCCACGGCGCGCTAGCGCGAATGCTTCTCCAAAATGAGGAGGGCGCGCCGAGTCGGGAAACCACTCCGCCACTTGTTCCGCGGCCCAACTGTCGGTCTGATCAAGATGACATTGCGTGCATGCATTCGGGGTGCCGAGTTTGACGGATAGATCGGGCCGGGGCACACGAATACTATGGTCGCGTCGCGGATCTACGACCATATAAGTGCGCTCGGGCATGTGGCATTCGACACACTGCGCACCGGTGGATGTCGTTTCATGGAAATGATGGGTGGGGGCATCGTATTTCCCGGGGAGATGGCAGAGGGAACAGAGCGCGTTTCCGGGCAGGCGGGTGCGCGCTGTGTGGGGATCGTGGCAGTCACTGCACGTGACGCCGGCGTGATACATCTTGCTCTGAAGGAACGAGCCATGAACATACACTTCGTCTCGAATCTGACCGTCGTCATAGTAGATGGGCTCTTCGAGGAGCTGAACCTGGTGCGTGTTAAGTAGGGGCTGTCCAGGCACATAGTCTTCACTAAGTAGCGAACGCCGAGAATGACAGCGGGCGCAGCTTTCCACTTCAACATGTGTCGTGCGTTCTGGCGTGCGTTCTGCGGTACCTGTTTCGAGATTCATGACCCACTGTGCCACGACATCTTTCTTGAGTGACGCGAGCCAGCCAAAGTCATCCATTGGTGGAGCGGAACCTATTGCGTGGGCTTCCGCCCATTCGACGTGTTGAGAACCCGCTCCGTGACAAGCCTCGCACGAGACATTGATCTCCGACCAGGTGGTCGCGAAGGAATCCGTAGCCAAATCGAATCCTTTCTTCACGTCAGTGGAGTGGCATTCGGCACACATGAAGTTCCAGTTCTGGTAATTCCCCGTCCAGTGCAGAATGTCATCATGTGGAATAGGTTCATCCTCATAGAGATGGAACCAACGCTGTCCGTTCTCCGATGCAGGACGTGTATCCCAACAAACACCAAGTACCTGAAGGCGCCCATCGGGGAATTCGATCAAGTACTGTTGCAGAGGGTCGATTCCAAATGTATACGCTACCTCGAACGTTTCGAGATCGCCTGCAGCGTTGTCGGTTTCCACGAAGAACGTATCCTCTTGGCGAGAAAAGCGGGACGTAACGCCATCCTTCGTAAATGTTGAGTCTGAAAAATCGCCCAGAACCGTGTCTTCCGTGGCCACCTGCATGGCGCGATCATGATGCGAGTCGATCCATTCGTTGTGCTCGGTCTCGTGGCACTGCATGCACCGATTGCGTCCAACGAAGCTGGCATGATGCGACGGACTCAAGGACTCCGCGTTCTTGGTTACCGGGGATGAGACGGGGTCAGGACTGCACGCCACGAGTAGCAACGGGATTAGCGCTAGAAGGACACGGCGAAACATTGCCAGCGACTGCGCGGCACTTCCGTTTGGATGATTGGACCCTGATTGTGATGAGTGATATTCAGCCATTTTTTACATGTGATTCGGAAACGGGTTATGCGTCGACTGCGGCAATGTACGGTGTGTCGCGATAGTGTACCGCGCGAAGCCTCGAGTCCGCATCAGCGTTATCCTTGACCGTCTGTGTCGATGGGTCCCAATGCACTGGACTGCCTATGGCTTGACTGAGAAATCCCAGGTGGCCGGGGGTAATCGAACGGTGACCGGTCTCCGCCGGCGCGACACACGCTTCGCGCGATTTGCAACAATCCAGGAAATTTCGAATGTGCGATCGCGATTCGTAGACGCGTTCTGGGCCCGGATCGAATTCCGGTGCCAGCCATCGATCATCGGATGCCTCCAGCTTACGGCGATCCACGTATAACCAACCGTCCGGCCCAATCCACTTAACGCCCTGCGCGTGCCGATCCGAAATACTCGTCGTAACGCCGCCCGCGTACGCACACTGAATTTCGTAGTGCTCCGGCGTGTCATAGATGTCCGTGTCAAGATAGGTCCACCCAGTCGCCTCGACCCGCGTCGGTCCACTCGAATCCCAATCCATTGCCCAATGGGCGATGTCGTTGTGATGCCCAATCCAATCCATAATGTTTCCGCCGCCATACGCCGTGTGCGCGCGCCACCAGCGGTGATGGCGCGCCCGCATGTAGGGCAATCGTTGGCTTGGGCCACACCAGAAATCATAATCGAGCGTTTCGGGTGGCTCCTGTTCGGTCGCGTCCCCCATGAGCTTCGAATATCCTGCCTGCAGGCCCACCTCGATAGAAGATATGGGGCCGAGGTGGCCGTTGCGCACGATGTTGGCCGCCCTTCGAAATTCGTCGCTCGAGCGTTGCTGCGAACCGGTCTGGAAGACCGCCCCCGTCTTCCTTACCGCGTCGATGACGCGCAAGCCTTCGCCAAACAAATGCGTGACCGGTTTCTCGCAATACACGTCCTTGCCCTGGCGGATCGCTTCGAGCGTAATAGCCGCGTGCCAGTGATCGGGCGTAGCGATCATCACCGCGTCAATTTCCGGGTTCGCGCAGAGTTCGCGGTAATCCGAATACACTTCGACAGCGTAACCGTCCACGTCGCTGTAATGACTTTCCAGCGCTTGTCGAGCGGCCTCTCTGCCAAACGGCTGGCCGGTGCCCCATTCGTTATCGCGGTAGTGCAGCCGGCTGACATCGCAGATGGCCGCGACATGCACATCCGCTTCACGAGCAAAGCCCATCAACCGATGAAATCCGAGGCCACCTAATCCGACGAAGCCCATGTTGATGCGGTTGCTCGGCGCAACGCGATCTTGACCATATGCACGCCCAATACAAAAGGGCGCAACCATGCCGACGCCGGCCGCTTGAAGAAATGTTCGCCGTTTCATCACAATCCTTTTCCGTCCACCGAGTTCGGCTCGCAAACGCCAATCAATATTCCCGACCGCCTGCGGGTGTGAGCCCTATATCTACTTCTTCTTTCGATCAAGTTCTGGGGGTCTTATTCCGATCAATTCCGGCCTAAAAAGTTTTGGGTCGAAATCAGGATTAGGCTTTGGAGTAACGGCGTTTGTATCCGATAAATGTTGTTCGATCATCCGGTCAAGCCTCTTCACCAGTCTTGGACGGGCCGAAGCCAAATTATTCTTCTCTCCGATATCCTTGGAAAGATCGTATAGTTTGTAGTCATGCTGGCCGAGTTCTTCGCCGCCGAAGAATACGCGGATCAACTTCCACTTCCCCGAGTGTACCGCCACGGAGGGCGGCAACCAATCAGGCACTTTCGTTTGGTGTGGAAAGTAGGTGATGATTCCTTCGCGCTTGAGTTTTTTACCCTTGAGCGCGGGCTTGATATCGATGCTGTCTATGGCGTGATTTTCGGGCAACGAAATCCCCAGACCATTGAGCAGCGTCGGATAGAAGTCCGAAGTCTGAATAAGTTCGTCACTCCGGCTGCCTGGCGTAGTGACACCGGGCCACACAACAATGCAGGGCACGCGAATACCCCCTTCAAATATGCTGGCCTTACCACCGCGCAAGGGCGCGTTAGAGGTAGGGACCACACCGCCATCTTCTGGAAGTTCGCTGTGGATATTGCCACCGTTGTCAGAAATAAAAACGATGACGGTATTGTCCGCGATTCCCTTTTCATCAATGGCATCCATGAGGGAACCCACCGCATCATCGAGTGTATGAACCATGGCCGCGTAGGTCGGCGATAGTTGACCGCTTGCGGGGTCAATTTTGTCCCTATACGAATCGATGAGATCCGCTTTACCCTCCCAGCGTCCATGGACAGAGAATTGCCAGTAGTTCATAAAGAAGGGCTTATCCGCTGACAGGCTGTTCATCCATTTGATACTTTCTTCAGCCATGCGATCTTCAATATGTTCCCCCTCAAAATTCGCTTTGAAATTTTTGTATTGCCACGGAGCGATATAACCGCCTGCAGGCCCCGGTCCCGACGAATGCGGTATATCAACATCAAAGCCGTGTTCATAGGGACTGTAAGGCTCCGGACCCAGATGCCACTTGCCAAAGTGGCCCGTGTGATACCCGGCCTCGTTCACCAATTTGCCAAGTGTCGGAAACGCTGTGTCCAGGCGCGTGACTGAGCTGGCGACTATCGCTTTATTAGAAGGAGCTGATCGTTTGGCCACTTCGGCCTTCATCCGAACATTTTTCGTGTGATGGCCTGGCGCAGTGCTGCCGTGGCGCGCAGGGGTCTGCCCGGTAAGAATACTGGCCCGAGTCGGTGAGCAAAGCGGTGAATTGGAATACGCTCTTGTGAAGGTACGACCCCGTTCGGCCAAGCGCAAAATATTCGGCGTCTTATACAGCTGCGTCGTACCGTAAAGCTCGGTGTCGCTCCAGCCGAGATCGTCGGCGAGAATGAACACGACGTTCATGGGCTTTTCGGCATCTTTGCTTGATGCATGGTCATCGCCGATTGCATTGAAGCTTGTGGCACACAGAAGGGCGAACAAGGACAGGCGTTTCATAGTAGAACCTTTCTTAACTCTAAATTGAGTGAGTTAAACATACGGATTCGCACTAGCGTAATTCCTATGGAGCCATGGGCGTTTCAACTTTCTCGAAGGTGCCCATCTTGCGGACGAACAACGGCCAGTCATCGGCGGCATGATAAAGCTTGGGCTGTTCGAAACTGTCGTAGGTCCAATACAACATGCCGTTCATACCCGCCTCCAGCGCCTGATCGCGGGCACGCACCATGTTATCGACGGCTTCGGCGAAAGTTTTCTCCATAAAATTGAACGCGCCGAACTCGCCCATGATCACCGGCTTCTCCTTCTGAATTTCGGCCATCGCCGGCGTGAAAAATCCCGTCGAGCCCAGGTTCAGGCGAAAGGCTTGCACAACCGATTCCTTTGCCTGTGATCCATCCCGATAGAAGTGAACATCGAGGAAGTCGAGAGCGCCAGTGCCAATAGCCGTGAGCATGGGCGGATACCGTTCATCCTTGGTCTTCGTCGGCCACACCCCCGCGTGCTCCTTGGGGTCCTTCTTGACGGCGCGCGGAACAAAGACGCCCTCCGCAACAAGCATCTCGGCATCGATGACCTTCACAGCGTCAACAACGCGCTTATGGTAGTAGCGATAGCTTTCGTCCATCATCGCCTGGCGAGCATCGGTACTGGCCAGGTCGTAGGTCTTTCCGTTCGCTGCGGTAAACGTTCCCTCTTTCTCCGTGAAAGGAAATTGGTCGGCACGAAGATAGGCTTCGTTCTGACACTGTAGCCCCAGCAACGTCGTCAGCAGAGCTGCTTCCCTGTCTTTGATAAACGAAAGGAAGGATGTGATGTGCTCGGTGCGTGCAGCAATCCCCTCCTCGCTGAGAATCATGAGGTTCTTGTTAAAACCTTTCTCTCTGAAACGATCGCGATAGTAGGCATTCAATGGCAGACCGCCGTCGCCAAAGGTAGGGAACACTCGGATGCCGTGACGCGTTGCACGCCGTAGAAAGTCGAGAATGTTCTCCATATACGGTTCGTAGAGCGCCTTGGTTGTGTTGTAGTTCCCGGCGATGCCGGGGTTGTGCTTGCTACGTCCGATGACAAACACACGAACCGTGTTGTAGCCCACCTTCTCCAACGAACTAAACATGGACTCGGCTCGGTCGGGGTCGTAGTAGGCCTTCGTGTTCATGGTGCCGGCATCAAACGTGGCGTGATCCCCACCGACTTTCCCCTCAGCCGCACGCAGGCGCACATAGTTGAATCCCTTCACGAAGAAAGTCTTCCCGGATTCCTTGAGGAAGAACTGTGCACCGTCTTCGCTCGCTCGCACGCTGATCCTTTCGAGTGGCTTGAGCGACTCTTGGGCGATTGAAACCGGGACAAGCATCATGATGCCTGCCACGCAATGGGAAATCTTTACTAACATTCTGCCTTGTTCTATGTTCAACCTGGGCATCCGCCTTAACGATTCCTTATCGTGGATAGGCTGGCAGGTCTATCCCAGATTGTTACTAAATTTTCCCCGCGCTCAGATCCACGAACGAGTAGCCTCGTACGTCCTTGGCCGGGTCGTAGTTCGAATTGCGCTGGGGGAAGTAACGTTCTTCAACATTTTCTTCCAGCCATTCGCGCAGCTCGCGGAACATCGTGTCGGTTCTTTCCGGCATCGTCGCAGCCAGGTCGTTCTGTTCGTAGGGGTCATCGGGCACGTCGTATAGCTCGAGTTTACCGTGCCAGTCCCAAATCAGTTTATGGTCCCCAACGCGTATAGCTGAATGCGGCGTGAGCGGCAGGCCGTTGTCCGGATGTTTGACGATGACGTTGAAGGGGTAGTGCCAGATAATGGTTCTCTCCGGAGCGTCCGACTCGGGGTTTTCGAGTAGCGCGGTAATGTCTTGACCGTCTATACCGGCAGGGACGTTGTTCTGTGTCAGGCCGGCAAAGGTAGGCAGAAAATCCGTGCAATTGACGGGGTTGTCACTCCATGCCGATTCGAAACGGCCGGGCATGTAATAGACCAAAGGTACGCGTACACCGCCCTCATAGAGACACGCTTTTCCGCCTTTGAATGGGGCGTTATCGGTGGCCGCAGGATTCGTGTACTCCACTCCCCCGTTGTCGGATGAAAAAACAACCAGCGTGTTTTCCGCAAGCCCCGTTTCCTTGAGGGTCTTCATGATTGCGCCGACTGAGTCGTCGAGGTGTTTGACCATCCCAGCGTACGTGGGATTGTCGTGACCTCCGTTCCCGAGCGTGTCTTTGCCTTCAAAGTGATTGATGTAATCCTCTTCGGCCTGTATCGGAGTGTGTACTGAAAAGTGCGCGAAGTAGAGGAAGAAAGGTTTTTCGGGAGTCTCTGCACGTTGTTCAAGATAGCGCTGCGCCTGAACAGTCAGGTCCTTGGTCAGATAAGTTTCACCGGTAGCTTCTCCCGACGACCCAATGAGTAGCTCGGGTTGCGGCATCTTGTCCGAGTAGTGTTTACGATTGTCCCAACGGGGACGCCAGTCGAAGTAGGATGACCCACCCGCGTCGAAATAGGCGATTTCTTCAAAGCCGTGGTCGCGCGGTTGTTGGCCCAAGGCGCCGTGTCCGCCAAGATGCCACTTGCCGATATAGGCACTGTCGTGGGTCTTCAAGACTTGCGGAAGGGTCGGAATCTTCGGAGACACGGCAGTATTCAATGCGCGTTCAACCACGCCTGCTGCTCGTTAATCTTATCCTTATGACCGAAGGCGTCATGCGGGCTGTATCCGTCGGGCGTCGGGAGCCCTTCGTTGTAGTAGGTCTTGGTACGTGGCGTCGCTGTCGTTACGCCGAGGCGCGACGCGTACTTTCCGCTCAGGATCGCGGCGCGAGTTGGTGAACAAAGTTGATTCGCATAGGCTTGAGAAAAGGCAATGCCGCTCACGACCAGTTCGTCGATATGAGGCGTCTCATAGAACAAGTCGCTGGGCCGCCGGTCCGTCAGATGGGTCGCATAAGCGCCGATGTCCATGATGCCCAGATCGTCGGCGAGAATGAACACGATATTGGGCGGCGTACCATTATCGGCGTGCGCGCCACTCGTGGCTAAAACTGCAAGCAGGCATGCCGTTATTATCAACGGCCTCATTACGCTCGAATTCGCTTTGTGGCTGAATGCAAAACGTTTCTTATTCATATAGATCCTTTTAGACTGGTAAGTGCCGAATACGCACCAGTACTACTCTCCACTCACCAGTTTTCTCTTCTTCAGTGGATACCAATTTTCGATTTCCTCTTTCAGCCTCGTAACGATTTGCGGATACTGGTCGGCCAGATTTTTCGTTTCATGTGGATCACCTACAACATCGAAGAGTTGAATCGGCTCCGTGCGAGGATGAACGGCCTTGTATCGATTCACTTCGCCGTCATAGGTCAGAATCAGTTTCCAGCGATCCTGAATGCACCAAAGATACATAAGCGAGGCCTCCGGGTCGTCGAGGTCCGCAATATCGTGTGCGTACGTGTCGCCAAAGATCGTATCGCGATCAATGCTACTCCCTGTCCTAATGCTTGACCACACGTCCAGCCCCGGCAAGCCTTCGGGAACATCAATTCCAGCAGCACTCAAGATGGTCGGAAACGTATCCAGGCTGCTCACGAGATCTCCGCGAATGTCCGGCTCGATCGTACCCGGCCATGAGAACATGATGGGCGTCCGTATGCCTCCCTCATAAACGCTTTGCTTGGATCGGGGCGCGAACTTGGGTTTCCACTCCTCGGGTACCACGGTGTCCGCTGACCGTTGAATCCAGCCGTTATCGCACACGTAATAGATGATGGTGTTTTCGCGCAGCCCCTTCTCTTCCAGATGGCCAATCAACTCGCCACAGGTCTCGTCAAACCACTCGCACATGGCATAGTACTTGGCGACTGCGGGATCCAGATCCATCTCTTGGTAGTGTTTCAGAATCCGTTCAGGCGGATTGTGCGGTGTGTGGGGCAGGAAGGGCGCGTACCAAAGATAGAAGGGTTTTTCCTGATTCCCGGCTTCTTCAATGAAATCGTATATCGGCGCCAGCCCTTCCCGGCCAATCGTCAGCCCTTTGTCGCCATGCCGCGCACCTCTTCCAGGGCTGCCTTCCGTCAAGCCATGGGTAAAGCCGCCTCGGGCATGATTCCCTTCCCACCATTTACCGCTCTGATGCGCGAGATAACCGTTGCGAACCAGAATTTCCGGTAACGTGTCGAACCGATCGATGTTCGTGATCAGTTCCTTGGCCAGCCCCACGTATTCCGGTGCTTCCTTTTCGATGATTCGGGGCGATGGATCGTTTCCCGTTACTCGATGATCCCTGGCATAGTGGCCCGTCACCAGACTCATCAGCGAAGGACGGCACAGCGGCGTCGGCACGTAGCCTCTGGGATAGAGCACACTCTCCTGCGCCAGCCGATCCAAATGTGGCGTACGGATAACATCGTGCCCCATGAACCCGTAATCGGTCCAAGTCTGATCGTCGGACAAAATGAGAACGACGTTGGGCCGATCCTCGGCGACCGCGATGGACATCAGAGGCAATGCCGACAATAGAACGATCAAGAATCGAATCATCATGGGATGTAGTAATATCACAACACGTCACTTTCTTGAGTTATGGACCACCGGGGCAGATCAACTTGTGAGGTGCCAATATAACTTGTTTCGTCCTCGGCAAGCCGGCAAATTTTTGAATGTCTCGTGGAGAAAGCACGAAGTTTCGATACGGAACGAGAGGCTTCTTTACGGGAAAACTGGGATTATGAATCGCTGGAATTGTATATCATAGAGCATCTTCTGGGAATCTGAACCAAGTATTCATCATCATATATATTGTAGTTAATGAAGCAGTCACACGGACATCAATCGAACTTCGATTGGAAATTTTCGCGCGTGACATATCCGCAAAGGTGTCAGACATGAATGAGAAGCTTCTTGTACCAGCTTGTATCGCGCTGTTTACTTTCCTATGCCCGATCAGTGCTTTTGCCGAATCCAAACCGCCTGTGATCGAGGAATGGTCCGAAACGTACGAGGATAAGAATGGCGATGAAAAGGAGCGCCATTTCATGACCATTGACGGCGTCATGGTCCATGAAACGGATCCAGCAAAGCAGCCCCAACCACGCGTCGTGCAACCTGGAACGGAAAGCACGAAGGCGAATCCCGGCCATGCTCCTTCAGATGCGATTGTATTATTCGATGGTGCCGACCTGTCTAACTGGACCTCAACGCAAGCGGGAGAACCTACGAAGTGGGAAGTCAAAGACGGTGCGATGTGGCCCACGCCGAAGTCCGGCATGATTCAATCGAAACAAGAGTTCGGATCATGCCAACTCCATATTGAATTTGCCACACCCAAGACACCCAAAGGCAAGAGCCAGGGACGGGGAAACAGTGGTGTGTTTCTCATGGGGCAATACGAAATTCAGGTCCTGGACTCCTACAACAACGAAACCTACCCCGATGGACAAGCCGGTGCGCTGTATGGCCGAAGCAAGCCGTTGGTGAACGCATCGCGCGGCCCCGGCGAATGGCAATCGTTCGACACAATCTTCCATCGCCCTATTTTCGAAGACGGAGAAGTAGTCAAACAGGCGACCTTCACCGTATTCCACAACGGTGTACTCATTCAGGACCACTACGAACTCTCCGGCGGAACCGGTTGGCGCGGCCCGCACTCGGTGACCAACTATGTCCCCCACGCTGATAAAGGTCCGATCCAGTTGCAAGACCACGGAAACCCCGTCCTATTCAGAAACATATGGATCCGTGAACTCGAAGACTAACCCTTGCCGTACAAGACAAATATCATCGAAATAAATCGAGAGTCAAGATGGTGGTGTGCGTTTTGAGAACGCTATTCTCCTTACTCGTGCTGCTCGCGTGCTCAACGCTCGCCGTGGCCGAGAAGGCCTATATCGACAATGGAAACGTTCGGCTTGGAATCGACCTGGATCATGGCGGCACGATCTGCTTCTTGTCCTCGGGGTCTGAATCGGAATCGGACAATATGGTCAACGTCCATGATTTGGGACGTTATATTCAGCAGTCGTACTACGCCGGGCAATCCATTGATCGTAGATCGGAAGGGCAACATAAGAACTTCTCGCCGTGGAGGTGGAATCCCATTCAAGCGGGCGGAATCGGCTCGGTCGATGACCCGCCTCATCCCAACTCAAGCGCCGAGATTCTCGACTTTCAACGCGACGAAAATTACATGTACATCAAATGCATCCCACGCCTCTGGGATATGCCAGGCGAAACGGCTGAATGTATCTTCGAACAGTGGATGTGGTTGGAAAGCAAAAGCGTCCGTGTGAAAAACAAGGTCACCATTCAACGCACCGACGAAATTTGGAAAGAAGGAATCGCTGCGAGTCAGGAATTGCCCGCGGTATATCCCGTTGCACGCCTCCGCAGCTGCTATGCCTATACCGGCGATACGCCGTGGACGGGCGACACGCTACAAAAAATGCCGGAGCACCCTGAGGGATACATAAAAGGACTGAGCCCCACCCAAAAGAACGGGTTTCCATGGGTAGGGTTCAAGCCGACTGAGCCATGGGCGGCGTGTGTCAACCCCGGGACGGGTGAGGGTTTTGGCGTTTACAGCCCGACAGCCACAGCGAGGTGGCTTTGCGGCTTCGTCGACCACTTTAAGAAAGACGAGAATCGCGACGGCGCCACCGCCAATTCAACGTCCTACATCGCCCCGCTCGCCCGAGTCACCCTGAATAAGAACAGCACCTATGAATACGAATACCATCTCTTCACCGGGACCGTGCACGAAATCCGTGACGCGGTCTACCGAAAAGCAGGTAAAACATTACCCAAACCGACAAGGTAGAAACTTCTATTCTTTCTATGTTCTTTGGGAAAAGGAAAAAGGATCGTTATGCACTTCGACTACATGCACCCCTGCGACCAAATCGAGATACTGATGGCCCGAGTCTATCAGTACGGCATGACGACAACCTCCGGTGGCAACTTGTCCGTCATCGACGAAAAGGGCGACATCTGGATCAGCCCGGCCGGAGTCGACAAAGGCACCCTGAAGGCAGAGGATGTCGTACGCGTGCGGGCCAGCGGCGAGGTGAACGGACGCCATGCCCCATCTTCGGAATTCCCGTTTCATAAAGCCATCTACGAGAGCCGCCCCGGAATCGGCGCGATTCTCCACGCCCATCCGTCCGCACTCGTGGCCTTCAGTGTCGTCGGGAAGGTACCGGATACGACCATTCTGCCACAAGCGGACCACATTTGCGGCACGGCAGGCTTCGCGCCCTATGCGATTCCCGGCAGCGAGGCCTTGGGCAAACACATTGCCGATACGTTTGAAATGGGCTGCGACTGCGTCGTTCTCGAAAACCATGGCGTGGTGTGCTCGGGCGAAAACCTGCTGGACGCCTACCACCGTTTCGAGACGCTCGACTACTGCGCGCGCGTCCTGCTCAAGTCCGCAACGCTAGGAGCGCATCGCACGTTAAGCGCAGAGCAAATCGAGATGTTTCATCACGGCGATAACCAACTTCCAGCGTTTGAACCGGAACAGCGGACAAATAAGGAAAAGAAGCTACGAAAGTTCATCCGCGACATCGTGCACAGGGCGTACGACCAGCACATCATGACAAGCACCTCGGGTGTGCTCTCCGCACGCCTCGACGACAACAGCTTCCTGATTACACCGACTGGGATGGATCGCAAGTATATTGACGAGGCCGACATCGTACTGATTCGCGAAGGGCGGCGGGAAGCAGGACGCCTGCCCAGTCTCTCCGTTCAATTGCACCAGGCCATTTACCAAAAACACCCGGACGTGAAATCGATCATCCTGGCCCAGGCGCCCAACGCCATGGCCTTCGGCGTGACCGAAAGTGTGCTGGACACACGAACGATTCCCGAAAGCTACGTCGTCCTCCGCAATGTTAAAAAGGTGCCCTATGGCTCGCAGTTCGGCGACGGGACGCAAGTCGCCGACACCGTGTCCGAATCCTGCCCAGTGGTGTTGCTCGAGAATGACGCCATTCTCGCCACCGGCGGATCAATCCTCCAGGCTTTCGACCGAATCGAAGTGGCGGAGTTTACGGCACGATCGCTAATCAACGCCCTCTCCATCGGCGAACTGGCCCCTATCAACGACGCTCAACTGCGCGATCTGGAAGATGCGTTCGACTTGAGGTAATCGCATAGCCGGTTTCAATTTGCTACAAGTAACAATTAGGGACAATTCGGCCACTTTCTACAAAAAAGAAAAGGACTTACGTTGCCGTAAGTCCTTTGATTCTAGATGGTAGCGGGTCGCGCTTCGATTTGACTAAATCAGCAGACGTGAAGTATCTGAAGTATCGTTAATCGCCGTTTTCTGATGAGTAGGGCTCGTTTTGCCCACGTCAACGCATCCCGCTCAAGCGATCATGATAGGGAGTTCGATGGTGTTATTGAATATGAAGTATCGATATGTACGCCGGTGATGAATAGTACGTTCCATCGTGGACGAGCAACAAGAGGTCTGTTCTAAGATCGGCCTCGCTACTCGTTGCCTTCCAAGGTATACGTATGCCAATTCTGGATCCCTCTTTGTTGAGTGGACGAATCGCGGCACTTCCTCGCAACACCGTTGAGACGTAACGAACAATACTGCGATTCTCGTCCGTCCAACTAAATCTCAAGTCCAGCGACAGGAAAAGTGTCTGTCCAGGTCGCAGCGCCGAAGAAATCGCATAGGTATTGTCTTCGAAATACATTCTGTGGGCGTAACCTTGATCACTTTCTACTGCGTGGCTTTCGACGCGAATTCGACACACGGGGGGAATGTGTTTGAGATCATGCGCAGCGTTTAGTAGACCGTCTAAGAATGGCGAGGGGCCTTCATAATGATCTTTCGCTTCAGGCGGAAGCGCATACGCGGGTACATGCGATTCAGGCGACAGCAGATCTCCGTTGATGTTGCTCCGAAATAAATTCATGAGCATTGGAACCAGGAGACCTTGCCGAAGGATTCGAGTCTTCAGGTTTGGGGGCAGTGCGGCTGATGTAAACACTAGAGGCTTTAACAACTTCGAATCAGATCCCGAATTGCCAACCGCGTGTAGGTAGAAAGGACTCAGACAAGAAAACTCATCGCCCTGATCTCCGTATGATCCCGCAGCGGGTGCGACGAACAAGAAATTGTTTTCATAGAAAACTCTGAACGCCTTTTGAAAAAGAGGTGCTTGTCCTCCCTGCTCGTGGTAATTTCGAAGCGCGATTCGCGTACTAGCCTCAATTACACTTTTTCCGGCCGCTCCGTAGGATTGCACGCCGAACGTGATTCTATGTCGGAAGATCGCATCCCCTACGTTCTCGTAATTAGGAATTGCATCTTCGAAACGCAGTTGCGGGAAAGCGAGCGGTCGGATGCTGGAATGGCCATCGTCAAAGCTACGAAAGGCGTCTTGGGCCAAGCCAGCGCTCTCACCGTTGCGGAACCATGTGTTAATTTGTTCCACCCAGCGCTTACCAGCCGAATTGTCGTATGGACCTCCTGAATATTTCGCGTGCGACAGAGGCGCTGTGTCGATGGGCTCGTTGGACGTTTCTGGCCACGCCGACAAATTCGACTTCCAATATCCACCGTAGCGTGGAAATCGTTCGTTTTCCGATTCGACCAACAGATGGCCGAACGGGGGCACCGGAATGCCATCAACGAGTCTTCGCGACGCTGCTTGCTCTAACGGTTTGGGCCGATCTCGATCACGAAGCCCTTCGCTTCGATCGCTTTCTTCTTTGTCTGGTTGCTCGCTTATCGCAGGCGCGACAATCAGGCTGAAAATGGCGGTTGCCTGTATTAGCGCCGAATGCATCGAATTCTCCCTTGGATGGCACATAGATGTCAGCATGGTGCAGATATAGTAATACTCACTATTAATGAATCTGGCCATGGTCGTGCTGATATTGGTATTAGTAAGGAGGATACTAAGCCGTTCGATATCTTCATGCCACACGATTGCCTTTTTGCACATCGAATACCCGAGTCGATTCAATCAACTTTGCACTACTCCGTTTCTTGAATCGCACGCCCGCAGTTCCTGGACTGTTCCACTTTTGCTGTTTTGCAGTAATTAAATTGCCTAATTGATTTCGATGAACCATCGGAATCCAGGCTATAAACCCAGAGAAGTCCTTGACGGCAATCGCTATAAGTGGTTTATTATCAATTTCTTACGACTATTAGCCGTGATCGCCTCATGGGAAAATGCCTGGAACGGGGCCGCGATTTCCAAATGGGGAAAATTCCTCTCGATGGAGGGGTTGACGGGTAGTCAACAATAGAGTAGAGTCGATTTATATTGTAGATGGAGCCAGAGGGCTGCCGGTTTCAAACCGTTCGTTTATAGTAGGGAAGAATTCTAATTTGATTTCTTTGGCTGCTACGGACGGGGCCAAGTTAGACTGGTGTTAGAAGTAAGTTTACACGAGGGGCACGGAACGCATGTCGAGATTGAATGGTTCGTTTTTGATGGTTGCGATTGGGGTCGTCGCGGTATGCGGCAGTGCCTCGGCGCTTACCTTTGATCAGAACGTCACCCCGGATATTATTTTTGGATCGGGCAATAGTAATGGTGGGTTTACCGTTGATCAAAACAACGGAATTGAGCTCGGTCTTCGTGGCAAAATCCCATTCGTCGGCACGGTCAATAGCCAAGGCAATGGCGTCTATAAATACCACGCACTGGAAATTGACGCGGGTCCAGTCGATGCCTTCAACTTCGACTTTGCTGTAAATACGAATTGGGACGGTTCTTCTGGATTAATGATTGACGATCTGTTGTACGTACTGGAGATTGACTTTGATCCGAGTGCAGGAACGAACTTCCTGACGTTCGATCCGATTACGCCCACCGGCATTATGCCCTTCTTCGATCACAGCATCGGAACCAATGCTACCGGCAACGGTTTGGGTACAGAAGCGACCAACCCGGGGGAATACACTGCCCTGATCGCTGGGAACAATGTTCTACAACAATCCTGGCGGCATCAGTTCTTTACGTCTATTCAGCCGGGCGGAACACCCGTGTTTGACCCGTTCGCGGAAGGCACCTATGACATTCGATTGACCGCATATAATCAGGCTTTCGAAGAGCAGGCGAGTACAGAAATTCAGATAATGATTATTCCCATTCCCGAGCCAGCGACGATGACGCTATTGGGAGCCGGGCTGCTAGGTATGGCGGCAATGCACCGGAGAAGGAAAATCGCCTCCCACGCCTAGGGCTGCGGCTACTAGATGATCGCTTGAAGTTTTGCGAAATGAATTACGAAAATCGCCGAAAGTCCCGGTACGCTGGCACCGGCGAGACCCGCTGAACACGACCCTTCCTTCGAGTGGAGTAACTCCACTTTACGCACTCCGATACACTCGATTCCACGACGCATCAGGGCGAGAGATCTCACTTGCCGTTGCTCTGAATCGTACGACTCTAGTCGACGGACTAAACTCCGTGTCACCACACGGTCTCGCTCAAAGCTGGGGTAGAGCCGCTGCGCAAGACCGAAAGTATTCAAATGTCTGATTCCAAGCTTGAGCTGGATACGATTCTACGTGGCACCCGGTCTGTAAAAGATCCTTCGCGATCAACCCCAGCGATTCCCACACCAACCCCTGATCGTGAACGGGTGCCCGAGGTTGTAATGCAACGCCTCGAGTTGAATCAACCGGTAGCGGTTCTCCGCAAACCGTCGCGCATATATCCATATACAAAACGAGTGATCGATTTCTGTGTTGCCGCCCTATCGCTGGCTGCACTGTCGCCCGTTCTTTCGGTCGTCGCTGTCTGTCTTTCAATTCGCAATCGCGGTCAGGTCCTTGAGCGATTCGAAAAAGTCGGACGCGGCTCTCATACTTTTTGCGAATACGCATTTGCAACGCCGGTCCGAATCGTTCGCAGCTTTCCGTTGCTCGTCAATGTGTTACGCGGCGATATGTCGCTCATCGGTCCACGAGCGCTGTCCCGTGTCGAGACGGAGGACTATCTCACGGTCGACCCAGAGGCGGGAAGACGAAATGACGTTCGGCCTGGACTCGTCTGCGATTGGTGGATTCGTCGTCATGTGAATATTGATTATGTATCGGAAGCGTCGTTGGACGTGGGATATGTCGATTCCTGTTCCGTGCGAAAAGATTTCAGCGTGGTGTTCCGGTCGCTTCCCGGCTTGGTGGCGTTTCTCCTATGGGGTGATGACCCTCCCGCCTATGAATCGGTCGTTTCGATTCTCGGCATTCGAATAAACAATGTTCCTATGCAAACGGCACTTGACAGTGTCGCTGGCATGTTGGACACGCCCGGTACAAAACATGCGTGTTTCGTCAATCCACATGCAATAAATGAATCGCAAACGATTGACCCGTATCGGGAATCGATACACGCTGCAGACCTTGTTCTAGCGGATGGATTCGGGACAAAGCTCGCGGGAAAAATTCTCAAACGGCCAATCTGTCAAAACTTATGCGGTACGGATTTATTTCCGCGTTTGTGTGAGGAACTTTCGGGGACACAAAAAAGTATCTACCTCTTAGGTGCAGCGCCGGGTGTGGCGGATAGAGTCGCCCAATGGATCACGAAGCACTATCCGGACGTGATCATCAAGGGTTGTGCGCACGGTCATTTCTCCCCGGAGAAAGAGCGTGAAGTCGTACGGAAAATTGCGGATTCGGGTGCGGACTTGCTCGTCGTCGGTATGGGCGTGCCGCGACAAGACATTTGGATTCACAATCACATCGATTCGCTAAACGTCAAAGTCGCCATGAGTTTCGGCGGCCTATTCGATTACTTCGCAGGTAGTATTCCTCGTGCCCCTCAATGGATGCGAGAGATGGGATTCGAGTGGGTCTATCGTCTGATGCAGGAACCTCAGCGATTGTGGCGCCGATATCTCATTGGCAATGGGGTCTTTCTCGCCAGAGTGTTCCGCGAGAAGTTTGGGTTTACCGCCAACCTAGATACGAAAGTCTAAGCTTCTCCACCACTCCCTTTTTTCGAACGAGTCGCCCCTCGTATCAGTGGACTTTTCTCTAGGATCGCCTCGACACGCACTAATCGCATTATTGTCTTGTCGTTTTCGCGATTCTACACAGCTAATCGCTCCGAAACCTGACAGAGACACTTTATTTTCGGCCATAAACATACCATTTATGTGAAAATAGCTGGATCAATCTGTCGAATTGTGGCAGAATATCCGAACTTCGTATTGTCAAGAGATTATCGTCGGTTCGGTACTTGTCTACTAGAGATTAAAACCGCGAACGTAGCTTGGCGATACAAATCTGTGGTGACTGTGTTTACGACGGCGTGAATGGCTCGAAGGAATTGTGAGTTTGAAGTCGATACCGAATAGCGAAGCAATCGTGAAAACACGGCACCGATGGGCTCGTAACATGCCTATTGTGGCGGTGCTGATTTGTTTGGCCAGCGCATGTAAGACCGATTCAGGTTCGAATTCGACGATCACAATAAACGAAAAGGCCGGGAGCAAGCACACTGTCGAGAGTTTGGTCGTACCGACGACGACGATCATGGGCGAGAATACATCGGAGCCGCAGTCTGACTCGGTTACGCCTGATTTGGATACGACCTATCGCATTGGTCCTGGGGACCGTTTGAACTTTCGGTCTTTCGACGATGAGTCGCTGAGCATGGAAGTCGTTGTGCGGTACGATGGGTACATCTCGCTTCAGTTGGTTCCCGACTTGAACGTCCAAGGCCTCAGCCGTGAAGAAGCTGAATCGGTGCTTGCATCGGAATACTCCGACTTCTATTCCGTACCCCGGCTCTCGCTTGCAATCGCAGAAACCAGTAGCAAGGCGTTCACCGTTCTGGGTGAGGTTGCTCGTCCCGGCGAGTTTCAATACGGTCGACCGCTCACGCTCATTGAAGCGATAACGGCCGCAGGTGGTATACGGGTCAATCAGCAGGGCGGTGACTCGTTCTTGAGCGCGACCGGGCAGTTGGTGAAAGCAACCATCATTCGTGATCGCGGCGAAGACCGACAGTTTCTAGAATATGATTTGCGTGGTTTCGGCGATCCAGATTCGTCCGCCGGACCGTTTACGCCCGTAATACCAGGAGATATCATCCACGTTCCCGAAAGCGCGAATCTCGTGTACATGTTGGGCGAAGTAAGGGTTCCTTCTGTGTACGCAATTTCCGAGGGACTCACACTTACCCGACTCCTAACACTCGCCGGCGGTTTTAATGAGTCGACGGCTCGATACTCGCAAGTCATTCTCACGCGCGAAATTAGCGATACCGAAACCAAAGTCATGGCGATTAACGTGCGCGAGAATATGAAGACCGGATCGGATGTGATTTTGCAGCCAGGTGATATCATCTACATGCCACGGAAGCGACTCGTCAATCTAGCGGAGTTCATCCGACGGGTCACCGCACCCGCCAGCGTAGCGATGAGTTTTTCGCAACAAGTGTTGAGTTTGTACGAGCAGGCGTATTCGGCGTACTACACCGATGACCGCTACGAGTTGCTCTATGGCAACAACAACGGTTCTGGGCTGTTCGGTTCGCCGCTGCAACAAAATATCGCGCAATTGCAAACGGCGCTGTCCAGTCGCAACAATGCTGCGCAATCCACGGCAATACTCCTGCAATCGCTCAACAACTTACAGGGATTCCTCCCCACACCGGCGCCCTCTCCCCTACCTTCGCCACCGAGCCCATAGAACGGCGCTCACGGCGTAGCTGCAATTTGGTAGATGGTGGGGCAATTTCCTAACTCGGAGTCGGCGTCGCGTGTTGCTTTTCCTTGGCAATATGAGGCTCTGTGTGAGCCAGCATCCCAACATCAACGCATAACCATATTTGATAAATATTGACTATATTTCGTTTTTCGCCTTGCGTTCATCAGGTCTAGTCTTACTTTCCTTGGTGATTTCAGATTTCTCGAACCGACGAAATGGGCCAGATATTTGACTCGTTTCAAGAATATTTCGCCAACCAGTCTGGAATAAAAAGCGAAAATGTGCGAGAATTGGTGCTAATAGCGTGTCAAGAGATCATTCGAGAATCGAACGTTATCCAATCAGATGATGCACCTGCCTGACAAACGAGATCCTGCTGCACTCAGCGCCAACGGATCGATGCCCGATGCCGGATTGGTGTTTGATCTGAGACGGTTTGTATGGCTGCGCGGGCCGAAAATGTTAGCCATCGCCCTCGTCGTGGGTATTCCATCTGCGGTCGTCTGTTGCTTTTTCGTGCCGGTCTATTACACCGCGACCGCAGAGTTTCGATTTTACTCGCAAGAGCCGTTTGTCCTTGATGCCGGAGAAGAAGACACACCATACGACCAGTTCGTCGGAACCCAGATCGGTTTGATGACCGGTTCGACCGTGCTGAGTCGCGTATTGGATTCGCAGACAGTTCGTGAAATTCCTGAGGTGGCAAACGCGACCGATTCCTATTCATACCTCGACAAGCGCGTGAGTACGATTTCGGAGCGAAGAAGCGAACTGGTCACGGTGGCGTGTTCCATGAGAGAGCGCGAGGCCGCGCAAACTGTCCTGGAAGTAATCGTCGATGAATATCTGGATTACACGATGGGCGAGGAATCGAGTTCTGGCGAAGCGCGATTGGAAATGCTCACGAACGAGCGTACGCTTAGAACCGTAGAACTCGAAGCACAACTGAGAAATATTCGAGAGCTTCAAGCGTCACTTCAAATCCCCATCGTCGGTGAAACGCCGTTGGAAACCGGCGAGGCACGTTTATACAAGGAAGAGCACGCGAGAGCGCAGGAAGACGTCGACAGGAGTCAGAATGCATTGGAATCCGCAGAAACGAAGCTTGCCTCTATCGAAAGCCTTCTGGCGAACGCTTCTCCCGGAAAAGCGGTTTATGAGTTTGGCGTCGAAGACCGCGTCAATGCGGACACTCGCGTTAGTGTACTGCTGGGCCAAGTGGTTGCTTTGCAAGCCCGGCTTGCCGAGACCGCACAAACACAACAAGACAGTCTGCCCCAACGTCAGAATACAAAAAAGGAACTGGGGTCGTTGGAGGCGCATCTCAAGACTATAACGCTGAAAGTCCGTAAAGAAGTTCTTCAGTCGATGCGTACTATTCAAATACAAGAACTCGGCACGCTGGGGATGAACCTGGCGGAGGCGGATAAGCGGTCGAAGAAATACGAAGCGTTGGTCGACGCCTACAATGAAGGGCTGACGATAACGACAGATCAGTTTGTTCGCCTGGAAGACCTGAAAGCCAAGGCCGATGAATCGCGCCGAATATTAGAGGACATCCGTAGCAAGATCGGCGCGATCGCCGTTGAAAGCAAAGCGCCAGCGCGGATTCGTCTCGCGGCACCGGTCAAAGTCCCTGGAGGTGGCCCGGATCAGACGCCCAGAATCTTGGCGGTATTTTTGTGTTTTGCCATCGGCGGAAGTCTGGCGTTGGCATTTGGCGTATGGCGCGAAATCGCGGACCAACGCGTTCGGTCGCTCAGTGTGTTATCTCGTCTGACTACTTTTCCCGTGTTTGCCGCCGTGCCCGCCGCCAGCGAGGACGTATTACCGGATAATATTAATTTGGCATTGGTTACCGAAGAAGCGCCACTTTCTGCCATTGCGGATGCGTATAGGAGCATCCTCGCGCGATTGCTCAATCACAATGCGGAGCTTAGCTTAAATAAGGCTCTGGCAACGATGAATCCGCGCCACCGCAAAGCGGACAATACGTTTGAGCTAACCAATATTCGACCGAATGCGGCCGATTCGGGCCATTACGTATTTGAGGGATTCTCCAACATGTCTTCGGGCGAGGTCCCTCCTCCAGTCCTCGATCCGAACACTGGCAGGACGTTGGCGATTGTGAGTCCTACTCGGGGTGACGGAAAGAGTACGTTGACGTGTAACCTCGGCATTTCGCTCGCGCGAACGGGCAGACGAGTGCTCATCGTTGATTTATCGTATCGACGTCCCACCATTGAAGCGCTGTTTGGGCTTCCGGGGCGGGAAGGCTTAGCGGAGGTTCTAACCGAAAAGATTTCTGCGGTTCAGGCGATCCAAACCACGCATGTAAGTGGACTCTTCGTTTTAGGTCCGGGCCTCGAATCGAACGATCTGGTTGGACGACTTGGTTCAAGGGATATTTCTTTGTTCCTGGAGCAAGCGAAGAAAAAGTTTGATCATGTCATTCTCGACACGACACCATGGCTCATTATGTCCGATGCGAAACTGATTACCCCACTCGTCGAAAGCACGATGATCGTGGTCGGTTCGGAAACCTCAACGCTCGGAATGACGAGACGATGTCTGCGGGAGATTGCCGAAACGAATACAAACGTCGTCGGTGTACTTCTGAATGAAGCGCACAACGAAGCGGGCGGATACATGCGGAAGAATCAGAGCATCTATTATGGCTATGCCAACGGTTCCACGAACGGTAGCCGATCCGCGACGGCAACAGCACCCATCCAACCTGATAGCATTCGTGAGCCAACGAAAACGGACGCATAGCAAACTCCATCGGAAACAACTCACCATCGCGGCGGTCTCTCGATCGATTGAGGTTCTTTTGCGTACGCCGATGAGAAGCGTTGGTTCCATGTCAGGAGTCTCGCACCAACCAGAAGAGTATTCAGCGTGAGTAACGATCAACCCAAGATGGACACGCGCGCGTGCAGGACGCTGAGCCTCTTCGTGTTTATTGACGCGCTCGGCTGGGAACTTGCCAAAGAATACGCTTTCTTAGATGACCTCCTGCCGAACCGTGGGCCTTTGGGTACGATATTTGGTTACAGTTCGACCTGCGAACCGACCATTCTGACCGGTGCGATGCCGCGCGATCACGGACACTTCGCGTTCTTCACGCGGGCTAGGGGCAAAACGCCGTTTCGGTATTATTGGTTGTTCCGATTTATCCCTCGTTTTGTGACCCGGCGTGGCCGTGTGCGTAGTTTCATGAGCAAATGCCTGAAACGAATACACGGAATTACCGGCTATTTCCAAATCTACAACATGCCATTCGAACATCTACACCGTTTTGATTACACGGAAAAGCACGACATGTTTGAACCTGGTGGAATCAACGGTCAACTGCCTACTATCTTCGACTATCTTGCAGAACGACAGATTCCGATTCATCGCTCTGACTGGCGTAAGAGCGAGCAGGAAAATCTCGCTTCTGCCCAAAATGCCCTGAACAATGGCCAAGCTAGATTCGCGTACGTTTATCTCGCTTCGCTCGACGCAGACTTACACAACGAAGGGAAGAGTGGGGATTCCGTACGCAAGAAGTTGGAGTGGTATGAGCATGAAGTGCGCGGTTTGTTCAATACCGCGATCGCACGATACGACGATGTCCGATTATTCGTGTACTCAGACCACGGCATGACGGAGACGATTTCGACAGTACCGCTTATGGATCGGATTGATTCGCTCGGGTTAAAATTCGGCGAAGACTATCTTGCCGTTTATGATTCAACGATGGCTCGATTTTGGTTTGAGAACGCGAATGCTCGCGCCACCATCACCGCTGCGCTGGAGCAAGAGACTCATGGCCACATCTTATCGCACGATGAACTCGCGCACTGGGGTTGTGATTTCGCGGACAACGAGTACGGTGAAACGTTTTTCTTGCTGGATCCAGGGCGGCTACTGTGTCCAAGCTTTATGGGGGAAAAGCCGCTTGTCGGTATGCACGGCTACGATCCTGATCATGAAGATTCGATTGCTGCATTTATGACCAACGTACCGGATATCACCATACCGAAACGGCTCGACGATATTTACACGCTCATGAAGAGCGAAATCGAATCTGATGTTGAAGAAATTTCTACATCGGCGGTTTCGCAAGCGCACGGTTTTAATCCTCCAGAGACGACCTAGGTTTCATCAGACTCTTGAGTACATCTGAAACAGAATCTTCCGGCGTGGAGGTCAGTCGCAAGCTCGTGCTGATCAATTCGACGAGCTCGTTGATCGCGTTGGCGCTTAACATGACAGTGCTCGTGTGGCTTCAGCGCTTCTTGTTGCACCGAATCGATACCGCAGAGTACAGCGTCCTGCCCGTGCTGTTTTCGGTGATGATGTTCGTGCCCTTGCTGACCACGATGTTCACACGTGGTCTCGCGCGCTACGCGACAGAGGCCTATGCCGCCAACAATTTGAAGCGAGTGACTCAGATCGCATCGACGATGTCCCTAATATTATTCGGAGTGGGGATTGTCGTTCTGGCGATAGGATTGGCCGCTGCCTATAACATCGACCATGTCTTGACAATCGATCCCAACTACGCCGACGACGCACGACTGATGTTCGCGTTGCTAATGATCGGCTTCGCGCTTCAGATCATGTTGGAGCCATTTTGTGTCGGTCTTGAGGTTAAGCAGAGATTCGTTCTGCTCAACGTGGTTACGACGTGCGGGCAATTCTTGCGAATTGGATTGCTGTTCGGGTTGTTATTTGGCATTAGTGTCGGCGTCTTGTGGGTGATTGTTGCGACCGTGACCGCCGCGTTCTTTACGCAACTGGTCATCCTAACGATTTCACTGCGGTTCGTGCCTTCCCTTCGATTTCGACGGAGTGCGGTGAATTGGCCGGTCGCTCGCGAACTCCTATCGTTTGGCGGTTGGTCAACCGTTGCGGCCTTGGCGATAACCATCACGAGAAGTTCAGACGCCATCATCTTGAACAAGCTCGGCACTCCGCTGGACGTAACCTGTTTCTACCTTGGTGCATTGCCTTTTCACTACATTAACTTAGCGGGCAGCGCTGCCCTGACGCCATTAAGACCGGCGTTGGTTTCCATGTATGTGACCAATCAATCGGATCGATTTGGAGCGATATTCTTGCAGGGAGGACGTTGGGCGTTGTGGCTCACCCTGTTCGTCTCTGTACCGTTGATGGTTTGCGGCCGCGAACTTATCACGCTTTATGTTGGGCCGGAATTCCAGATGGCTGGAACGGTTATGCTACTCGTATTGCTTCAGTATCCGGTCGGACAAGGTGTTAGGATGCTGTTTCAGATTTCCGAGGCGACAGCTAACATTCGAAAGCTGTCCATGTGCCTCCTCGCGATGAGTCTATTCAATCTGGGATTAACGTTGTACATGGTTGGTGTATTGAATATGGGAGCAATCGGTTCCGGTTTGGGATCTGCCATTGCCGCAATGATTTTCTATCCGATGTTGCTTTGGCCCATCGGATTGAAGATGGCAGATGTCCGGTTGTTCATTTGGGTCAGGCGAACGCTATTGCCCGGACTACTCCCGGCAGCGAGTGGGGCGGCAACGTTAGTCTTGTTGAAGATGTTCGTTCCCTTGGACAGTTGGTTGTATCTATTCGCGTGTATGCTTGCTGCCAGCGCTGTGTACGTTGCAGTGCTTTGGTTCGTTGCCCTTCAGAAAGAAGATCGAAAAGAGCTGGGCGTGGTCTTTCGAAAGTTGGCCCAGCTGCCATTGGTTTCGATGGTCTCCGGTAACCGTATTAGCAAGAGCGACCCCGCAAATGACTGACGCCAGCGCTCCAAGAAGCGGCGGATCACGATGACGCTGCCAAACTTTTTTGTAATCGGTGCGCCCCGCTGCGGGACCAGTAGTCTCTTCGACGGTATACGTCAGCATCCCGAGATTTTTATGAGTCCGGTCAAGGAGCCGTGGTATTTCTCGATTGGCGTGCGGGATGAACCTTTTCGCGGGCCGAAAGATATCGATTTCAATCTCTATCTAAGTCGGTCGGAATATGAAGAATTGTTCTCGGGCGTTGGAGACGAGGCAGTTGTGGGAGAAGCTTCGACCGACTACCTCTACAGCGATAGCGCGCTTGAAGCGCTGCGACAAGAATTTCCGAATGCAAAGCTCGTGGTGATCTTGCGGAATCCAGCTGATCGGGCCTACTCGCAGTATATTCAACACGTGTCGCAGATGCGTGAGCCGTGTCACTGCTTCTGGGAGGCAATCGAACTTGAGGAAGAGAGAAAGAAAGAGGATTGGTGCCACTACTGGTTCTATCGAAGTCTCGGATTCTACGGACGTCAATTGTCGCGCTATCGACAACATTTCGACGCTGATCAGATCAAGGTGTTCCTGCTTGAAGATCTACTCGCTAGCCCGGACGAGCTGTATCGGGAACTGTTCGATTTTCTCGGCGTCGATAGTTCGTTTAGTCCGGACCTACAGGAGGATGCACGAAACGCGAGCTCGCTTCCGAAGTCCCGATGGATGCACGATGCCCTAACACAACCTTCCGCGATTCGCGCGCTCGTTCGGCGTACGACCCCGCGTCACCTACGGGTGGCTGCGATCAAATGGATCGGTGCCAGACGAAAGACCGTCAAGCCACCGGGACTGGCACTTGAAGACCGAGAACGTTTAATCGACGGCTATCGAGATGACATCGAACTGCTGGAATCGCTTGTCGACCGTAATTTTTCTCAGTGGCTCGGTCAGACTTAGCCCGTGAAGTACACCGTCTTCATCATAGGGATAATCTTTCTCGTACCGTTGGGCAGCCTCGCGGCCACGTACTCTCGGCGCGTTCGCGAAATCGCATTCGGGTGTCTCGTGTTCGCGACTGTTCTTTCTGATTGGTACGACATCAACTTTGTCGATCGCTGGTGGTATGCGGGGTCGACACGTGGGTTTGAAGTTTCGATCGTCGATCTTCTGACTATTACGCTTCTGCTGAGTACGATCGCCACGTTGCGCCGAGAAGGCGGACGCTTATTCTGGCCGGCGGGACTAGGTCCGATGATCGCATTTCTAGCATTCGGATGTTTTAGTGTAGCCATATCTGATCCGAAATTGTTCGGGTTGTTCGAACTCACAAAACTAGTCCGCGGAATTGTGGTTTTCCTTACGGTCGCTTGGTACGTTCGGACCGAGCGCGATGCGTACGTGCTTGTGGTTGGGCTAGGTGGAGCGCTCTTGTGTAACGGTGCGTTTGCCGTGTGGCAACGTTATTCAGGCGCGATGTATCGTGTACACGGCACATTCCCACACGAAAATATTCTTGGTGATTATTGCGTGTTGGCAGGACCTATTGTCTTGGCGGTGGGCTTATCTGCGCTCCCTCCTATGGTGCGGGCTTATTGCGTTGCAGCATCGGTCTCGGCGGCGGTCGCGACAGTGTTGACCATCAGCCGAATGCCGTCAGCGCTTTTCCTTGGGACCTCGATGGCCGTTCTGGTGACGGCGTTCGGTTTTCGATTTACGCCTCGGAAAGTGGCGTTGGTTTTGTTGGTCGGCGTTCTGCTGATCGGCATTTTCTATAGAGGATTAGACGGCTTGTCTGACCGTCAACGAGCGACGACGATGGCGGACGATTCACAGGGCGACGGACGGACAGGGCATTATCGTATGGGCTGGAAAATGGCGCTAGACCATCCCGTGGGTGTCGGGTTGAACAACTGGGGTTGGTATTACCATGAGTATGCGAGTTGGGCTGGCGTTGACAATTCGATAGCGTATGAAAGCACATCGGCTCCCGGTGAGGGACGTGCCACGCAGGGGCACACGCTTTACGGCCTCACGCTGGGTGAATTAGGTTGGCCTGGCGTGATTCTCTTCATGATTCTTGTTGCCCGCTGCCTGCACATCGGCGTTAGCTTCTTATTGGTGAGCGAATCGAATATTTGGTCCCGTATAGGCGTCGGTTGTTTCTTTGGTTTCTTGGCTGAATTCGTCGCCAATAGCACTGAGATTACATTTCGCAATCAACAAATCTTCATCATATTCAACATCCTGCTCGGCTTCTTAGCGGTCGCGCGAATGCACGTGAGTCGCTCTAATTGGATGGTCGCAACTGTGAACAGAATTGGAAATCGCTAGCATGCGGGTTTTGTTGGTTGCTGAAGATTGCAATCCGAATCGTGATTCGACGCCAGGAGTGGCGTATCGCGCGTGTAAGGCTATCGCCAATCATGCTGATGTCACGCTCGCGACACCGATCAAGAATCAGGTGGATATCGATCCCGCCGGTGGTTGCGGGAAGGCGAACATCGTCTACATCGATAACAGCCGCGTACACAAACCGCTGTACGCTTTTGCAACTTGGTTACGAAAGCGTGCGGGCTGGACGAGCTATGTCGCCATCGCCTACCTGTTCGAACAGGCATTTGAGTGGGGCGTCTGGCGGCGCTTCAAGTCGGATCTACGCGCTGGACGTTTTGATGTCGTTCATCGGATTACTCCGATGTCGCCCACGATTCCGAGCCCACTTGCCAAGTGGTGTCCCGTGCCGTTTGTCATCGGACCGATCAACGGTGGCCTAGCCTGGCCCAAAGAATTCGAGGCGGAACGGCGTCGCGAACGGGAATGGATGACGTATCTACGTGGCGCTTACCGATATTTGCCGTATCACCGTGCGACGTTTCGAAACGCAGCAGCGATATTGGCTGGGTTTGAGCACTCCATCTCCGACTTGCCAGAGAACGCGAAGGACAAAGCGATCAACTTTCCGGAAGTCGGAATTGATCCAGCTCTCTTCAACGTTTCACCGGAGCGCGTGACCAAGGATCGATTGACGTTCATTTTTGTGGGACGTTTAGTGCCGATAAAATGCCCGGACATCTTAGTAGACGCATTTTCTAGTAGTGGTGTGTTGAAGCAGCATCGCCTGGTATTCGTAGGAGATGGACCCGAACGCGCTCGACTGGAAGAGATGGTGAAGCTCAATGGCCTAGAGGCGTGCGTCGAATTCACAGGGTGGCGCGATTATGATGAGATCGGCGATCTCATGCGGGCAGCCGACGTATTCGCGTTTCCCTCGATACATGAACTGGGCGCTGGCGTGGTCATTGAAGCCATGGCCTGTGGCCTTCCGTGTATCGTTGCGGGACATGGAGCACCTGGACATCTCGTCAAAGGCATAGGTTCGGTCATACCCATCTCGGCGAAACCGGAAATGACCGAAGCATTTGCGACGGGGATGGAGGCCTTGGCTACAGATGACTCGTTAAGGCAAAACTGGGCAGGATTGGCCAGCCAACGGGCGTTGACTCATTTCTCTTGGGATGCAAAAGCGCGCAAGACTGTTGAAGTTTATGAGTGGGCGTTGGGCCGACGTGACGCCAAGCCAGTTTTTGATCTTAGTTGAATGAATTCTCCCGACGCAATAGGAGGGAGTGCCGCAGTCATGCCGCCAACCAAGCGGCTACTCATCGTGACCAATCGTTTTCATCCGCAAGTGGGTGGCGCGGAGTTCAATATTCTGCAACAAGCGCTGGAATTGAGTAAGCATTTCCGAGTGGATGTCTTCACGCCGAAGCGTGAGCGCGATCCGCGACATGAGGTGAAGGACTCCATTTCAATTACTAGAGGTTTCAATCTTCGGAACTGGCCCAGGACGTATCCGGACTTGAATCCGGAGACCTTTTGCCCAGGCATTTTTTTCAAAATACTGTTCGGGCGATACGATGTCGTACATTGTTTTCCCTCGCTCAATCGCAACAACATCATGGCGCTCGTCGCAGCCAAAATACGGGGCATTCCAGTTTTTATGTCGATGTTCGACCTTGATGACTATGCGTCGCTACTCGAACATGGCTTGTCGCTCCAACAAATATTCGAAAATCAGGTCAACATGGCGTCCAAATGGCGGCCGTTTTTTCGGAAATTCGATGGTATCTTTACAATTTCCACGAGGGAGACGGCCAATATCAAAACGGTCAATGAGAACACGGCGTTGTCCACGGTGCCGATTCTCATTGACGAATACGATGCTGATGTCGATATTGAGGATTTTAAAAAGCGGCACAACGTTCGACCGAACGTCCCGTTGATCCTTTGTCTTGGGCGTGTTGCGCACCTGAAAGGACAAGATGTTCTGATAGACGCGCTTACTCGACTGCGGGGAAAGCTGACGGACTTTCAGTTGCTTGTCGTGGGACGAATCGACCATGAGCCGGAGTATTTCGCAGACTTGCAGGCACGTGTTAAGACGGAGTCATTGGATCAGCACGTTACGTTTACTGGTGTCGTTCCACGTGAAGACGTCATCGGGGCGCTCAAGGCGTGCGATGTACACGTTTTACCCGTGCGTTTTATGAACTCCGGCGCAGTCGTGATCGAAACGTGGGCCGCAGGGAAGCCCGTGCTGCATAGCGATGCAATAGATCCCTGCTATGTCATCGAAGGCGAAAACGGATTCACGTTCGAGTCTGAGAATGCCGAAGACTTGTGCGACAAGTTAGTGACAATGATCGAGCATCAGCAGTTGCGTGACGACATGGGCGCGAACGGAAGACGACTGGTGGAAGAGAAGTTTTTGTATCCGCACCTTATTGAGCAGTACATGAATGCGTACCGAGGCTAACGATCAGTATCGGTCGCCGCAACGATCTCATGCATCGTACTTTCCGTCGCTCTCCCCCACGAGAAACCGGCTGCGTGTTTTCGACCGGCATCGGTGAGGTGTGAGAGCGTTGATGCATCGGCTAGTGTTCCATGAATTGAGTCCGCGATCGCCTTTTCATCATTTGGGTTGAAGTAGACGGCCGCATCTCCGGCGACTTCAGGCAGGGATGATACCTCCGAACATGCGACGGGAATGCCGCACGCCATGGCTTCAAGTATCGGCATGCCGAACCCTTCGAAGAGCGAGGGGAATACAAATAGGTCGGCGCCGCAGTAAACGTGGGCGAGATCCTTGTGATCGACGAATCCGGTAAATCGGATATCGTCACCCAACCCGGCGGCTTCGGCCTCTTTGTGTACCTCCTCGGCGCGGTTCCAGTCGCTTCCCGCGAGGACGAGCTGGTGAGGCAAGTCAGTATCGCGCTTTAGTTTGGCGAAGGCGCGAATCAGGCGCGCGTGGTTTTTTCCCGGATGTTCGATTCTGGAGACGTAGAGAATATAGGGATCGCGCAAGCCATATTTTTTGCCGACTACTTTCTGGGAATCCGCTTTGTCTCGTTGGTAATACGTGTCATGATCGACACCATGCGGAATGACTGCGATACGTTCTGTAGGGTACCGGGCAAAATTGAAGATGTCCCCCTTGGTGCATTCGCTGACAGCGATTACTCGCGACAGGCGACGTACGAGAAACGGCAGGACACGTTTGATGTAGACATCGCGTAATGGGTCGTACTTTCCCTCGACATGCATGCTGGAGAAATCGTGGACGGTTCCGACCGTAGGACAGGGCAACCAAAGTGGCACGCGGCGGTTCGCTGCGGGAAGAAATAGCGCGTCGTATCCGCGTGTCAGGCAAAGGCGGGGTAGTACGACATTTTGCCAGACGATGTTGCGGATGGGGCGCTTCCACTGATCGCCAATGGTATGGAGTGTGAACGTGTGGTCGGCCGGGAGAAGTGAATCCATTTCGTCCCTATGTCCGATAACTTCAATTTCTACGTCGGGCGCAACGCTCGGAAGTTCACGGAGGAGGTGAACCAAATACTGGCCTATCCCTGAACGGCCAGCGTCGCAAGCGAACGTGAGAATACCGATTTTCATGTCGAAACTTCAGCGTTATCCATCGTAACGCTTTAGGATAATGTTCTGGCCCGTGGTTGGATCCGTGTCGCCTGTCGCAAGGCGATGTTCGCCGAACTTGTGACCTTTGTAGTATGCCCAGTGCATGATTGAACGCCGAATTGGGATAAAAAAAAGGCCGCGAATGTCTGTCTGTCGAACTGCGAATGCGCACTCCCTGGATGTTTCTTTTATCCCCTTTGCGATAGAACGCACAAAGGACTCCTTATCCCGTTGGATAATCCCCATAGCCTCGCCTTCGGTAAACAGTCGTCCATACAGCTGCCGCAGGTTGTGATTGTGGGAGTGCATCACTTCGGCGTCTTTTATGTATCGGATGCGCTTACCATTCTCTCGTGCCCAGAATCCCCACTCCGTGTCCTCGGAACCCCATGCGCCTTCGAAGAAAGGGTGTTCTTGCCACACGTTTTTACGCATCGCCGCGAATGGAGCAGCAAACGGTATCCAAGGCGGTGTTTCATCGGCATCGGGAAACGCCGACTCAACTTCTAGCCTTACCCAACTCCACGCTTCCGGTCGTGGCACTTGACGCCCGAATGCTGCGTCGACGCCCTGGTCATCAAATACTTGGACAAGATTCCCCAGTGCATGCGGCGACAGCGGAACAGTATCGGAATTCTGGAACATCAATAGATCAGAACGAGCATGCGATGCTCCAAGGTTCAAGGATCGTCCAGAGAGGTAATCATTTGGTTTCATGTGGACCAAGGTACAAGGGAATTCTCCGACGATGTCTAATGTATCGTCAGTCGATCCGGAATCCACAACGATGAGTTCGAAGTCCTTGAAGCATTGAGAAAACAAAGCCTTCAGGGTCTGGCCGATAATGTCCGAACAGTCTTTCGTTCGGACGATTACGGATGCTTTCGGAACGCTATTTGTATTCTCGGTCGTCATGGTGCAACTAAGAGGATGAAGAACATTGTTTGTCGTTTTTTTGCGCAACGGGCACATGCCATGCGCGCAGGTCAGAGAGCGAGTTGATATCGATTTCTTCGCACCACAGTCGGATGTACGCCTCCCTTAATGTTTCGATACTCGATTCAGGAGGCACGTTCAATGTCGCAGCAGCAAACGCTTGGAGTTTCGGTTCCTTCAGGTGGTAGGCCAGTAGCGGAAATACGAGTTGCGACCGGTCTTTAGTGCCCATGACTTTACAACCAAGTCGCGCTCGAGCGCTCAATTCTTGCGAGCAATTCGTACGGCGCGTCAAATGCAACCCTTTTCGTACCCACGCTCGAGCGGACAGCGGCTCATCTGAGAACGCGTGCCGTAGCACAAGATCAAGATACTTATCCCATTGCAATTCTGCCGCGCCGAGACGGCGTATTTCGCACATGCGATGTATGGGTTCGAGCGCATTGCGTAGGTCGGTCGAACAAGCGCGGAGGTCGCGAGATTGATAGTGCGCATAGTTTGGTTGGAGTCGGAATTCGGCGGCTTCGTCGTATAGGGATCGAAACGCTTTCGGCACATCGTCGCACGATCTCATCCGACTCTGACGTTCCACGTAGCTCCAGTGGTATTGGCCTAGGAAGAAAAGTAACGCATCCCCGTATCCAATAACCGCTTTCATGTTGTTGCGAATAATTCTCCGGCGCGATTCAATACTTTCATTTCCTTGATCGAGCAACTGATCGTTTATGAGAAGTAACGTACCGCGATTCACGAGCAAACGTATGGCATCTCTAGTTGGGATTTGGTCTACTCGAAACCGTGAGAGCGCCGACACATAGTTTGCATCTCCGAGGATGGTCTTGTGTCCGAACCGCATGTCGTACCAAATGATTAGGGACGGTGACATCCGGAGTTTCCAGATACTGACCACGCTGATATCGATTTCGATTTCGTACTGCTGCATGACGGGTAAGAGGGCACGCATTAGCGACTCGCGCAGCGCCTGGAGTTTCTTTGGGCGAAGCGTCTCGGCAATAAGAAGGAAATCCAGGTTGTTATGTGGGCGATCGTCTCCGTCAACGATTTCGACCCCGCCCTCACCGCGACCGTATCCCCCTATTATGACGAGCGCGCGGTAGTCTGGTGGCGAAATGGCTTTATTGACCAAGGCGGCTGCCTCATCCACGAGTGCCGTCATGGAGTCCTCTATAGAGGAATTGCCGCGAACCGTAAATCTGCCGTACCGGTCAGGCATGAGCGCTACTTTGTTCGACGAGCGAATAGAAGAGTTCCAGCAGTCTCTCACCGTGGTACTCCGGAACGAATTCTTCTTGATACCGTGCCTGCCCAGCTTTGCCCATGTCCTTCGCTCGGGAGGGATTGTCGATCATCGTATCGATAGCTTCGGCCATCGCGTCGGGATTGTTTGCTGGAACGAGTATGCCCGTCTCGCCATCGGCCAGCCACTCCGAAATAGCACCAACGTCTGTCCCGATGACTGGTCGAGCGTAGCTCATTGATTCAGTGCCAATCATGCAAAACGGTTCCGGAAATCGACTGGGTACGACGACGCAGGATGCGCGCGAGTAGAATCGACCGATCTCTTCCGACGGCTTCCAACCTTCAAAGTATACTCGGTCGCTTATCCCTAAGGTGACCGCGAGTGCTTTGAACTCTTCGGCCTGTTGTCCGGTTCCGACGATCGCGAGACGCGCTGGAGTCTGGGCGAGCGCCATCGCTTTGAGAAGGATGTCTAGACCTTTACCTGTGTGGAGCTGGCCGACGAACAATAGAAGGTCGCTCTCTTGGTCAATGGGATCGCGCAGTTTCGGTCGATTGGAGTAGGGATAAAGCCGGTGTGATTTTTCGGAATCGAAACCATGGGCAATGAGATGGTTCAACATGTGATCCGATCCCGCAATGGTCATGTCCATCCGTCGATCCACGTCAATCGCGGATCGAAAACTTCCGACACGATTCAATCGAATGCCGGGAAAGTCTTGCGTTTTGTTGATAAAACCCAGACAAGGATAACAGCGCCAACCGATCATCTGATCGCAGGTCTTTAGTCCTATCGGTTTGTACTTATGTTCTCGCAGACAGAGCAGTCGATAGTCGTGGATGAACCGCACACTTGGTGGGTTGGCATCGCAAATCTCCGCGATAGTTTCCTGGTCAAAAAACCGATGGAGGTAGATCACGTCCGGCGCAATCTCAGCAATTTGACGTTCCGCGTTGACAAGTGGAAACGCCATATCGAAAGCGTTTGCAAAATCGTGCGAGTAGCGGGGTTGTCGGCTGTCGTATAGTAGCGAGGATTGCACACCGTGATCGCTCAACAATTGGGCGGTGTTGTAGATGTATTGCTCGCACCCGCCGACGAAATCGGCAACTTCATTTATCCACAGGACGTGCATGCAGTTCTCTCGCGAGTCGACAAACTTATTCCGAGGTCAATTGATTTTGAGTGGCACGAATTGATTGGATTGCGCCGATTATTACTAGGAGAATTCCAACATTCTCTATCACAGTGGACAGGGTAAGACCCGCTATGTTCCATCCCAACATCGTATCCAATCCATGAAATGAAATTGCGCGAATAAATACAAAAAGCGACGTCAAAATTACACCTGCGATTGCCAGCTTTCGGTAGCGATAGGTGCCGCGCGAAAGCCACGTAAAGTATGCCAACCCAGTACCGGCGAAACAGGTCATCACCAGCATGGAACCAATCTGGATTGCGTGTCGATATTCTTGCCAGCCTGCGCTTCGTATCCAACTTCGCCCAACGAGCCAGGCCAGAAGCTGCAAATCCAATTGTTTGTTGATTCCCAGCAAGAGCATTGTCGCCGCAACAATCGACCAAACGAGCCGATGATTGTCCTGATCGATAGGAGCCGATCCGCGCGACACTTTCATCGCTGTCCAAACGCATAACGCGGTGGCTAGCCCATACAAGAGAACGGTGAACCAGCCCAGAAATGTGGGGTCACCTTGACTGCGCCACCATTCGCCGATCACGATTGAATGGGTACTACCGCTTCAGCCATTTGGACGATGACAACACTGGATCATGGCTCAACGTTAGAACTCCAAAATCGACTAGGGTAATTTGCCGTCACAGCGCGCAATCGCATCCACCATCGGAATGAATTGTGTCGAAATCATACTGGACTCTCAGTGCAAAGTCGAATACCAAGCGAATGAAAAGGCTAATCTCATCGGTCCGATCATGGATGTTCTCTCGCGCGACGGCAGGATCTGCACGCCATTATTTCGCTACTGATTTGTGATGCCCGCGTGGATTGTCGCCAATGCCTGACATTGTAAGTCGTGATGCGGTTTAGATAGCATTAGGCACGAAATTTTTGGTGGATCTTGATCCATGTACCCGTCAGAATTCTCAAGGGTAATCTATGTCCAGTAGTTCCTGGCGCCGCGGACTAATCGTGGCTCTCCTGCTCACCGTAACGATCATCGGCATCGTCGCATTCTTCGCGTTTCAAAACTTTCGCGGGCGTAACGCCCTGATGGCCGCCGAGCAGGCCTATTCCGAAGGACGCTGGGTCGACGCGAAGCAAAATTACACCTGGTATATCGCCCGCCATCCAGACGATTTCACAGTCTTTCCGCAGTACATCAAGTCCTGCTTAAACATCCTTAACAATCGACGTGACAACGTGCGCGATGCGGGACGCGCACATCTTCGTTTAGCGCTTGCTGATCCCACGAACTTCACGCTAGCAGAAAACGCAGTCGATTTTTATCGGGGCCACAATTTGTGGCCCGATTTGGAATACGCGACCAGCGTGTTTCTGCGAAACCATCCGGAGAACCGTGCATTAATTTTCAATAAGGCGCTGGCAGACGATGTGCTCGGTCGCACGTCCGAAGCCATCACGGGATACCAGCGATTAATCGATCTCGGCGAGGCGGAACCACGGGCGTACGGAAACCTGGCTAACCTACTGCGGAAACAGGGGTACGAAGGGCGGGGATGGGAAGTTCTGGACGAAGCGCTTTCGACCAAGCCGCAAGATGTGCTAGTTAGAGTTGAACGAATCAAGTACTCGCTGGCGCTACGAGACACCGATCGCGCCACAGAAGAACTTAATCAAGCGGCTCAGTCCCCCAACTCACCTTCGGAGTTGCAACTGGCTGCCGCGTCCGTTCACGCGGCATGTCGAAGATACGAAAATTCGCTAGCACTTACGAGACTAACGCTGGACAAACCTCCGGGGTCGTACGAAAGTCATTCGCTCGTTGTGAAGAACTTGATCGCGCTGAGGAAAATGGATGAAGCCATTACGCACTTGTCAGACCTCGATCCCTTTTTTCTCGCTGACAATCCTCGACTTTATCTGATGTTGGCCGAGCTACAAATTGACGCCCAACGAATTGATGGCGCAAATCGCACAATCGAAACATACAAGATGGTGGCACCCGGCGAAGGTGCTATTTTCGACTATTTGGACGCGCGCAAGTTGCTTGAATCCGGAAACGCGTCCGAGGCCGCAGCGATGTTTGCAATTGTCGCGGAACGCATCCCGGATTTGGTCATCGCGCGATACTATCTCAGCATCGCATATCTTGAGAACGGAGATCGTGAACGCGCGAAGAATGCGTTGGACATGTACCTGAGTAATAATCCAGGAGACCGTCGCGCCCAAGTGCTGCGAGACTCGGTGTTCGCGAAACGAACGGTCGAATCGATTGAAACCGAGGCAGCTGATTTACTGAATAGCGACGCACCCTACTTCGCCTCTCTGCTTTCCGTTGCAAATTCGCTTACGTTATCGACGAACGTGCTAAGTGAAGATGTAGAACACCTGGAATTAACGGAGCGACTTTATAAACGCGCGATCGAAGATTCGCCTTCGGTACCGGAAGCCTACGGGGACCTTGCGATTCATCTGTTGAGACAGGGCAAATCCGATGCAGCACGCGACGTGCTCGAAGAGGCATTTGCTGCAGGTATCGAACACGAATCCTTAGATTATCCCGATGCGGCGATATTGCTTGCTGGCGGTGATTCAGACCGAGCAAAGGCATTGTTCGCAAAACGATTGTTGGCGGAAGACATCGATTTTGATCAAGCCGTTTTGTGGGTGACGCTATTCGCGGGCGCTGGTCAAATGGACGCGGGCGTTGAACGACTTGAAATCGCTCGTGAAAACGAATCAAGAGATGGCTTGCGTCAGGATTTGGATTTTGTCGAACTCGCTGTCCACACGAAGTTCGGAAACATTGATCAGGCGCATACACGTTTGGCCGAATTGTCGGAGCAGTACACCGAAGTTCCAACCATGGTTTCGCGACTGAACGAATACCGTATCTCGATTGCACGCCTGACGTTGGCGCCTGGATCGAATCAGGATACCGTCCTGGCCGAACAGTTAATGCAACATGTGGAGGAATCAGAACCCGATCGTGCAGATGCAATGGTTCTGAGGGCACAGCTCTTGCTGCAAGTGGATCCACCCAATATTGAGGATGCGGAGTCTTTGTGTGCGCGGGCTAACGAACTGGCCGGGCACGATATGTACTCTCGACTAGTGCGAAGTGAGATCGCATACAAGAGAGGACGGTTTTCGAAGGCAAAAGAAAATGCAGAAAAGGCCCACGACCTGTCGACGAACCGCGTGTATACCGGTGTGGTGCTTGCGCGAATGCAATTGCAGGTCGGCGAGTTAAGCGACGCCCTAGCGACGCTGAAAGAAGCGAGTCAACTTGCCCAGGATAATCCAGCCATCGTTAAACTCATGGTTCGCGCGTACGCTGGGTTAGGCCGTTTCAGACAAGCGGGCGATCAACTTCGCCTTCTACAGGACATCCGTGGCGGTACTGTGCCTCTGCAACTCCAAGCGTCTCTACTGATAGCTCGTGGAGAATGGGGTACTGCTGAGCGGGCGCTTCGTCAGATGTACGAATCGAATCCCGCAGATCAATGGACCATCCATTTTTTGGCCATTGCATTGGAGAGACAAGATCGGCGGGAGGAAGCGGGACAATTCTTGAACGAGTGCGTTACTCAGCATCCGGACTTCCACGCAGCTTGGGTGGAGTTGGGGAATTCGCACTTGCGCGATCAGGACGCCTCGCGGTTGACCGATGCTTCACTCGCTTTTACTCAGGCGATCATACGAAAACCAAACGATCATCGAGCCTTGCGGGGTCTGTTTGAAGTGCAGCTCAGGTCTAACAATCCCGGGGCCGCGCTTGGGTTTTGTGATCGCTTGCTTCGGGAAATACCGGACGACTACGACATGATTCGACACAAGGCCATGCTTCTGTCGCAAATACAAGGCCGCGAGCGGGAAGCGCTAGCCACTGTTAATCATGCGATAGATATCCGACCGTTGGCGAAACTTTACTATGCGCGTGGCGCTCTACATCTCAAACTTGGTGAACACTCCAACGCCTTAAGGGACTTTCAATTCGTTGAACAGTCCGGTGAAGATACGGGCGGTGACTTAGATACGTTGATGGCGGAGGTTTATCTCGAACTCAACGATCTCGAGCTGGCACGGTCGTACTATGAGGCCGCAAGGTCGAGAGTATCGCAGCTTCAGCCAAAGAGTGGCGCACGCTTGAATCGAATTGCGGAACGACTGGTGGAACAGTAATGGTGACGCCTCACGCTGAAACACGATCGAGTAGTGCGAGTGGATTTCTGTACGTGTGTGCGTTTGCCGTGATGGTCTTGCTCGCAGTCATATTCTCTGAGGCAGCGCGCAACCTGCACTGGAACGTGTCGAGAAGTAACTCTTACTACTCTCACAGCTATTTGGTTCCGCTTGTGTCTCTGTTCTTGGCGTGGAGAAAGCGGGAACAACTGACGACGTTATCTCGATCGCCCTCGAATTGGGGCTTCGCCTTATTGGTCTTGTCTTGTTCCGTCGTTCTACTTAGCGATTTGCTGGGTTTTCGAATCCTAGCCCAACTTGCCGTAATTCCGATGCTCGTCGGATTTGTGCTGACCTTTTTCGGTTGGCGGTTCGTACAACAGTTATGGTTTTCGTTTACGTTCTTGTTGTTCATGATTCCCTTGCCACAGTCCATGACAACGAGCTTGACCTTTCGATTGAAACTCATGGCTGCGGACGGGGCGGTTTGGTTATGCAACGCATTCTATTTACCAATACTCCGTGATGGTTCGTATATCCATGTGCTAGACGATCGCCTCTTGGTGGGCGATGTATGTGGTGGCATGCGATCGCTTATCGCACTCCTCGCGCTGGGTGCGCTGATCTCCTACTTAAGCGAAACACGACCGTGGGCAAGCGGCCTCATTTTCTTGTTCTCACCGTTGATCGCTGTGTTGGCGAATCTTGTCCGAATCGCATTTTTGTGTGTTGTCTCGTACTTCTGGGGAAGTGATATGGCCAGCGGGTGGGTCCACGATTTGTCCGGCGTGCTCATATACCTTGTCGCGATAGCACTGTTGCTGGGATTAGACGGGCTGTTGCGCAAAGTCGCGCCCGCAGAAAATGGGCAACTGTCAGGGACCGCCTCATGAAACGGTATGTTGCAACGATATTGATTCTCTTGGTGACTGCTGCATTGCAGGCCAGCATAAACCAGGGTCAGGAATCGAGCGCCGAAGCGAGTACCGCAATGGAGTCGCTTGGTATTCCAGATCAGATTCTAGAGTTTCGTCAGGCGAGGACCGATTTACCCATCCCCGAATCGTTACGTGAGGAGTTGGAAACGAATACGATACTCATGCGTGAATACGTTTCGTCAAGCGGTTGGCCAGTGCAATTGACGATTGTTCACGCAGGAAAATCACGTCGCAGTCTACACTTCCCCGAGGTATGTTTCGCCGGGCAAGGCTGGGAGACCGCAGACAAGACCCTTATCCCAGTGGGTCTAGGTTTTATTGCCCAAGGGTTGGTCGTACAAAAGGGGGAAAATCGGGAAGCGGTATTGTATTGGTTTAAAACTGGGAATGATTCTACCGCCAACTACGCGATGAATACTTATTATTGGTCAAGGGAAACACTCATGATGCGCAATCCAGGGTCGCAGCTCATCCGTCTTAGCACACGAATAGACGAAGGAAACGAAACGCGAGCCTTTCGCGTGCTCGGCGATTTCGCATCCGGCCTCATCCCTCTACTACCGTATACTGAACAATAGGAGACGAACGAGTGAACGTGCTGACACACCGTGGTCTATTAATCCGGATAGGAGTTAGCGGTTGCCTTCTAGTTGGAGTGATCTTGTCCGGTTGCAGTGGTCGCGCGAGCGAACGCGATCGCCTGCAAGGTGATACCTACCTGCATCTGGGCAAGTATGACGAAGCAGTAACTGCATATCTCTCCGCTATAGAGAGCGACAACGAAAACGCCCACGCTAAACTCGGACTGGGGCGTGGACTTGCCGCCCTCGGCGATGACGAAGGGGCGCTGGCGTCTTTCAGAGAGGCGGTCAATGTGGCACCCGATTTCGATCTCGGGTACCTAGAACTCGTCAATACGCTCTTCCTTCTAGGCAGAACCGAGGAAGCCTTCGCTGAGGCGTCCGCATTCGAAGAGATTGATCCTACGTTGGGCGGTGTGTTGCAGGCGAGCTTGATGCGGCGTGCGGGTGATCTGAGCAAAGCTACAACTTTGTTGAAATCCTTGCAGACCGAAAACCCAGAATCTCCAGTAGTTCAAACTCATCTAGCGAGTACGTTGCTCGCTGCCGGTAATGCCTCTGGCGCGGAGGCGGTACTCCAGCCGTCGAGCGCAACATCGACCGGCGCGAATGTCTTGGTGGCAGATGTACTCGGCGCTCAAGGTCGCGCACGTGAGCTAGTCTCTAGAATCGAGGAAATTCACGAACCCAACACGAATGAAACTCTGGTATTGGCGCATGCCCTGATTCGCGACGGGCGGTTGGAGGAGGGCCAGTCGCTCATTCGGTCAACGCTAGAGAAGAACCCTTCGTCTGCATGGGCCAACTACCTACGAGGTGCGTATCTGCTCGAACAAGGCAAAGTCGCTGATGCAGCGCCACTACTCAAGGCGGCCGCGATCAACCTGCCGTGGGAACCTCTCATCATGAACTCGAGGGAGCCCCCCTCGAGTACAGTTTCAGCAAGTGTTTCGACTACCGATTCGAATCTGGCTAACGCCCCAACTTCGAAGTCCGACGCTATCGATCTGGATTGGCAGCAACTATGGCAAAAGGCGTCACTACGAGGGCTGGTCGCGGGCCGGGAACAACTCCTAAAGCGGAATGAGCCAGGTTATGCGGAGACGTTGGCCCTGTCGGCGTGCCTTCTCGACGATCTCGATCTGGCGCAATCGTTGGTCAACGAGCTTCCGCAGCAATCTCCAATGCGCGACTACTTGTCGGCTTTGGCGCAGAAGGATGCGCGAAAGGCCATTGACGCGCTTGACGTTTGGAAAGACGGTGAAGGCCGCGATCAAGTACTCGCGATGAACGCCACGGCCTACGCTATGAGGCTGGCTGGCGCTCGGAATAGTGCCGTTCAAGTGCTGTCCAATTGTTACCGCCGTCATCCTGGGAACAGCGTGAGTTTGTTCAATCTGGCGAATGTATTTCGCGAGGCCGGTATGACAGAGTTCGCGGCGCACACATTACGTAGACTGATCGCCAATGCGCCGGACAATTTGGAAGCGCATCTCCATCTATTTCAAGTTCTCAACGAATCGGGGTCTGACATAGAAGCGCGCCAAGTAGCGGAAGTGATGTACGCATTGTTTCCGGGTTCGCGCGAGGCCGTAATGGCGGCGTCCGGGATCTACGTCAACAGTGGATTCATTAGTGTCGCGAGAAGAGTGGTCGAGAGCTTTCTCGAATCGCACGCCGACGATGCCGAAATAAATCTCGCATTAGCCGCCATTCTATTCCGTGAGGACCGTGTCGACGATGCGCTAGCGGTACTGGCCGAAATCGATCCGGGCGAACTCGCAGTAAGTTACACAACACTAACCGCATTGAGTCATGCCGCCAAAAGGGATTGGCAGACCGTATTCAAGATGGCTGGCCAAACCAGTACGGAGACGATGCCGCTCGCAACGCGCCTCATCCAAGTTGCCGCACATATTGAAACAGCCCGAAAGAGTGATGGTAGTCGATTCTTAATGCCGACGGAGAATGACGAACCGGTCGGCGGCCCCATCGGCGCGATCATTCTCAACGCGCTGGGAGACCGTTCGGTCGAACTCTCAGAATCCCAGCGTCGGCTGGCCGAGGCATTGGCGTCGAACGACCGAGCGCTCTCAGATTTCGCGTCGGGACTCGCGTTCCAAGAGGCCAGACTGCACGATGCGGCGTTCGTTTCGTTTCGCCGGATTGAATCGTTGCTTAATCTTGAGAACGATTATCTGTTGGGACTTCTCTTCAGCAGTTTGCCCTACGTTACGCGACTCGATGCAAAGGAAGAATCGTTAGCTATCGCCGAAAAATATCCAGAGAATCCAAGGGCTTGGCTTGGGCATGCGTCCATCGTAGGGAAAGCGGGAGACCAGATCGCTAGGCGCACCGCGTTGGACAGGGCCCTGGCGGCAGGGCCGGAGGATTCCTTGGTGATCATGCAACGCGGTGACTTCTATTCAGATCAAGGAGACTATGATGCCGCAATTGCGGAGTATCGTCGACTGTTAGCGATAGAGCCCGCGAATCCAGTCGCGAACAACAATCTTGCGTACAACCTATTGCTAACAGGTGGAGGGGCGGCCGAAGCCTTGGGCGCTGCAGAACGGGCCATGATCGCGTTTCCAAACGATGCCCATGTCTTGCATACATTGGGCGTCGCGCAGTTACGTGCGGGCCAACTGGATACAAGTAAACAAAATCTCGCGAAAGCGTTGGAACGTAGGCCAGGCGATCCCGACCTGTTGCTGGATTACGGGCAGCTACTCATCGAACGAGGGGAAGTTCAAGAAGGGATTCGCTACATTCAGAGCGCATTGAATACCACGCAAAGCCTCGATTTGGTGTTCAACCGAAAAGAGGAAGCAGAGAAGATTCTAGAAACTCATTCTGCACTTTAATCCGCGCCACCGCTCGTCAACGCTTCGACTTCAACCACTCTGCTTGGATCTCGGTCGAGTTCGGTTGACCTGAAACGCAATCCCCAATGCGAGGAGAAGAAAGACCAGTAGCCCGGCGAAGTATCTGTCCATCGCCGGTAGTGCGGCGCCCATCAGATTTGGGTTGAGAACGGCCACCAGGAACTCGGGCATTAGTCCGCCGGACGCTATGACATTGTCATACTCGTCACCGTTACTCAGTCCGTCGGCGTCGAGATCGCCCTCATCTGAGAACGGCTCGTCTAGCGCTTTTCCGCCCAATGATCGAACCGTCGTATAGACGTTCACCAATCCCAATTCATTGACAAAATAATCTTGTCGTATTTGGCTGACCAGCAATAGGGCTGCTAGCGCGTGTTTGTACGGTGCGACACGTGACAACTGAGGTTCGCTTTCCGACTCCAGTGACGCCAGATTGATTTGATACGCCTGGAGGAGCCTATCAAGATCTGGGTGATCGCCAATGCAGATGATTGCTTGGACCATACCCAATGCGTATCGCTCAGGGATCCGGCGACCGGGTGTCGCTGGAATGTGAATCCCCGGTAGACCCAGATCGGCTTCGAGCAAGGGCCATTCGGCTTGTAGAAAGGTGCTGAAACTTGAGCAGTTCGGCGCTTTTCCCGCCATCAATATATCAAAACTCAATACTGTTCCGGTAACCCAAGACGCGATGTACAAGACATCGCCAACCACACCGATGCCCTCTCCCTGCGATCCCGTAATTCCAATGACGTCTGGAGAAAAACTCATATCGAGATTGAAATTAGTGTCGTAGCAGGAAACCACATCCGCCACTCGGTCGTACACCCAATACACATTGCGTTCATTGTCGTACGCCAATCCATCAGTTGAATGCATCGGCGCGCCAGCCAGGGGATAGGTCTGAACCAATGACCCTGCGGGCGTGTACTGCCGAATCACATCGGGCGTTCCAAGATCGACGACGTAGATGTGACCGGTAATGGGATTGAAAGTGCAACCCTCTACAAAAAAACCACCCACAGTTGGGAAGTCGTAGAGAAAACTCCCGGACCCATCATAAACATCGATCTCCGCGTTCGCCGCATCGGAAATGAAGACCGTTGGTAAACCAGCGCCGCCAGAATCGAAATCTATTGCGATTCCCGATGCTGCGTTAGTTGTCGTTGATGAGACGTTTCTTGTGAACAACGTCGAACCAGAAAGTCCTGGAGTAATGAGATGAAGCTCATTCGGATTAAAGGAGACCATTCCCAAATCCGAATCGGGCGTGCCGGTCGCTGAGGCGAGCGCTGTTGGGAATCCGTCGATCGTTGGCGCGAACGATCCCAAAAAACTACCAATCACTTTCGCACCGTCATTCGCTGCAAGGCTTGAGGATTGACGGTCAACACGCGGAGATTCGGGCGGATTAGTGGGACTTGGCGAAGTCGATGCGCTCTTATTCGAATCCGATTCTAAGGGTCGGGATTGATCGGTCGATTGAGCGGCGGTCGGAAGCCCGAGAACTACTGCCAATACCACGAACGCGCAACTCTGAATTACGTTAGGAATCAGGGCACCTCTCCCGTGGTCATGTGGCACCGTGTATATTGGCCTAAACGAATATAGGGTAGTGAGTTAGGGGTATTTTGTCAACTGATTACCGATTGGTCAGCGGCATTTTTCACTTCTATCCGGTCGTTATCCAGAATTCGTTTCAGTTTTCTTCCCATATACCAGGACCGTGTCGTGGAAAGGCCCCCATGGGTGTTGCAAGGCAGGGATTTCATCCAGGACCGAGAATCGCGAATCTAATTCTTTCTTCAGCGGCTCGGTGATTGGGTCCTCCCGGTAGAAAACGAAAATCTTGCGGAAACCATCTATCTCCAAGTTCCCAGTAAGGTCCGCCACATAAGCCGACAATTCTTCTCTCGACTTGGGATCCCGTTTGTAACGCGAGGCTAAGTATTGCGGGCGCATTGGAGTGAGGTCGGGCGGATAGAGAATTAGTTCTTTGAAGTCGAGATCGTATAAATCCAAGTAGTAGTCAATCTGCACATAGCTCAACCCGGTGGTGATTATGATGTCGTCACTCGACAAATCCGCAGCGAGTTGACGAACGCTTTCTCGATCGCCATCCATTCTTGCTGTAAGTTCCCATCGCATGTATGGCAAACAAAGGAACGGGAGGCTAGCACATAGAACCACTCTGGCGAATCGAGCTGTCCGACTAAAGTCGAGGCACGACACCGTATAGGCCAGGAGTGTCGTGCTAATCGGAATGACTACAACATCGTAGTGATTCATCCAGTAAATAGGCTTCACGATTGAAATGAGAATCGGTGTGCCCACTGCACCGACGTAAAACACGATAAGCAACAAAACGTTTCGCCGCTCTGTAGATAGTGGAACTTTTTTCCAACGACATCGAATGGTATCAGCGAGAAGAATGAAAGTGCCGAAAAGGACTAACAGTCCGGTCCACTCGGGAATTGAATGTTTAGATACAAACGACGCACCCAGCATAATCAATGCGCCACCGAGACCATCGACTTTGTCTAGATTGGATTCCATGTAGGTGCTCACGAATCCGGTCATTTGATGTAAGAAAACGAAGAAGAACCAAGGGGCGTAGGCGAGCGCTACCGGAATCCCTGCGAGGATAAAGCGTGGGATGTCCGCGCGTGCGAAGACGAGTAACACGAGAAACTGTGAAAAACATATGAACCAATAATACGAGTGCGTATAAAAACCTATGACTGAAACGAGGGCGAACCAAACTATTGAACGTTTCCCATTCAATGCCATGAGAAAAGCAAGATAGGACAAGATGGTAACCGTAGTGAGTAGCGGGTAGAACCGAATGTGCGTAGAGAAATGAAATTCTAGCCAATTGAAGCTGAAGAATAATGCTGCGATCAGCGCGACGCGATCGCCGAATAAGTAGCGAGCGAAGACGAAGACTAACCCGATGTTCAATAAAGATAAGACCAGCGAAAGAGAAGCACTGGGAATTTCGCCCGCCCCGAATACGAAAATCCACATTTTCAACACGATGAAATAGAGCGGTTCCCCCGCGTCCGCACGAATCAGTCCTATCATCTCCCCGATGGGCATGCGCGCGCAAAGAATCGACCACGCCTCGTCGTGAAAAACTGACGACGTTCGAAGCATTGCCAGCCGAGGTAATGTTCCGACGAGCACGATAAGCGATAGCCAAACCCGAGTTGTTGTATGGGCCGATTCGCGGCTGGAGATTAATTCTACAGGTGGTGAATTCATTGAGGATAGTGAAATCACGTTCGCTAACGTTCGCGTCCGAATTGCGATGGTAGGCGTTGCATATTGCAAATTCGGGTAGTGTCGATCAAGCAATATCGCATAATTACAGAATCACTACATGCAACTTGCGGCTGCGACCTTTATCGAATGAACAGTGTAAAAGTATCCAAACACTGTGATCATCCATCGTTCGCCGCGGGCAATTTGAGTCTTCCTGTCTTCTTCGAATGCTTCCTTCGGGCAGGCGCGCATCGTCCATCGTGTGCAGATTCTTATCACCGTTTCGTTCCATCCCAGAAGGTGACCCTTGGAGCCAAATTCGCTACGCCAGTCGGCGGAACATCATTCTAACGCGACAACAGCGATTTTCATCTCGCTGACAGAGCGCCTGGGTCACGCCAAAGAGTCATTTACAGTTCTTCGGAGCTCGACCTCGTCTAGTACTTCCAGCGACGTTCTTACCGGAGTGCAACGAAAATGAGTAGAGAATAAGGAGACAAATTACTACATATCCTTTCAGATATCAATTCTAACGGGAGATTGCGGCCATGGATTCTTCCAAGCCCCGAGATTCGTTCAACATCAGTCTCGCGCGTCTCCCCCGGCTCATGCGCGGGCCGGGGTGTTGGTGCTCAATGGCAGATTGAACTTGGTTTCGCTGAGGAGCCGAGTCGCGATAACGGCGCACTTGCGCGCAGCCTTCTAAAGAGCCTTCTCGTCAAACGAATCGTCGCCGCCTTCGTCGCTGATCGGGGTGCGAATGACAATCAGCCCCCCCTCTAACGTGAAAGTGTTCCAAAGTGGTTCGATTTCGGTGCTGGCTTCTGGTATCGATTCATTGTCGGTTTCGCTGCAGATCGAGTGGCAGTCCACCCGTCTATTCGAGCTATTGACCATACTCAAGGTGGAAGCGAAAAAGACTGAGCAAGACCAACCTGCTCGGCTTGAAGTTGGCTCGGACAAGGCTGACTGGTTGTTCGTGGTGAAGCCTCACGGGAAAGATGGATATGAATGGATTCTCACCGGCAGCGAGATGACGCTCAAGGTCGCCAATTGGCAGAGTCCAAAACAGCGCCCTAGTGTCATGGTTGATATTCGGTCGGAAACGTTGTGGACACACGGTCTTGATGCAGCGGTAAATCGAGTCCTTTCGCTTATTGAAGTCATGGACGGTCTCTGCCTCGTCGTAAAGCCGAGTCGAGTGGACGTTTGCGTAGATGTTCTTCTTCCCGCTGATGTTTGGGAGGAAGAGCTTCGTAAGCACTTCGTAACTAGAGCTCATCAAGTGAATCCGCATTTTCGGAATGGAGCACTAACCGGCTTCAGCATCGGGCGAGGCGTCACAAGCGCGCGGCTATACGACAAAGCATTGGAGATTGAGACCAAGTCTGGCAAGGTCTGGATGTACGACATCTGGAAACTTCGATTCGTCCCGCCGGATTTCCGTGTGATTAGAGTCGAGTTTCAGGTCAGGCGCGAGCGACTCAAAGAACTGGGATGTAACACGTGGACTAGACTTCAAGTAAATCTCCCCGGATTGTGGAACTACTGTGCGAAACATTGGCTTCGACTCGTTGAGGATGCGTCAGCGCATCACACGCAACAGGTGTTGTTTCCGTGGTGGCAAGTAGTGGTGGATGGGTTCGTCGGCGCACAGGGAGCTAATGAGCTCGTCCGAGAAAAGACCTTTAGTGTTGAGCTAGCTCGCCATGCGAACCAAATCGTGGGCGGACTAGGCTCCATAGTTGCAATTGAGTCGGGCGACGACTTCATTGATATGGATGCGCCAATGGAGATGGCGTCGTACTGTCACTCGGCGCTGGACATTGCCCTAGAGAACATTCAAATCACAGACTTGGAGTTCACGGAACGTGTAGCAAAGAAACAGCCTCGATATTCAAGAAGTGCGACGGGGTTTGTCGTCAAGCCATAGCGTTCAAGCAACGGACGTGGTAACGTACGCGGAGTTCAGGACGGGGGACCATCGATGAGAGCTATTGGATATGTAAGACGTTCTACGGACCGCCAAGAAGAATCGCTGATACAACAGCGGACGCAACTCGAAACATTCTCAAAGACTCAGGGATGGACGCTAGTATCCATTTACGAAGATGATGCCGTAAGTGGAAGCAATTTACATCGTCCGGGGTTAGGTAAACTCCTGCGGGCAGCAGAAGACACATCAATAGATTTTGTCGTGACTTGGGATCGAAATCGCCTCGCGCGTCCCAAGAATCCCGTGGACGGCTTGCTTCTTGAGAAACAACTGCAGGAGCTCGGTAAGCTTGTTGTGTATGCGTCAACGGGCCAAGAACTCAATAGTTCGTTCTCGTCTGGGTTAATCAGTTTCGTTGAGCACCATAAACGGAGACTACTTGAGAAAGTTGAGTCGCGACACCATGCGTGGGTTAGTCGCACGGGCTAAGACCGGACTCTGGCCCGGCGGGCCAATTCCATTCGGGTTCGACCGATTGATTCTCGACGATGGGACTCCGAAACGAGTTGTCCGTGACTTACCAAACGAAATTACCGCGATTCTCGATCCGGATAGTGGCGATACCCTAGAAAGTCTTGACGCGGGTCGGCGTTATCGAAAACAGGACCACGAGCAATGCACTTTGATTCCGAGCGAGCCGGGTCGGGTTTGCGCCGTTCGTCAACTATTCGCGGATTATGCGGCAGGAAAACCAACTCGGCGATTGCGAGATGAGATTAACAAGCAAGGATTCAAAACATCACGAGGGCGACCGTTCACAGTGCAGACGCTTCTTCCCATGCTAGAAAACCCCGCCTATGTGGGGCGATGCGTTTACAACCGCCGGACGTTCAGCAAGTGGCATCGGTATGCGGAAGGCACCAGTGTTGAGCGTCAAGACGAAGGATTCGAAAAACGTCCGGAGTCGGACTGGGTAATACACGAAAACGCATGGCCATCGATTGTCGAGGTCGAAACTTTCGAGAAAGTCCAGGCTAGGCGTACTGAATCCAAGAAACGTGCGTCACACCATCGCGGAAACGCCATGAAGAGCAACTATCTGCTAACGGGTTTAGGATTCTGCAGCGTTTGTGGCGGAAAGCTTACCGGTACAACGCAAACCAGTGGCAAAGGCTATAAGACTCGCTACTTCACGTGCAGCAAGTATGCCGCAGGCTACAAGGATGAATGCCAGAAACGCTACACGGTCCCGGCGAATTTGGTCGAGGACCATATTGTGTCACTTATCGTCGAAGACCTTTCCAAGTACCGGGACGACAAGCAACTGAAGCAACAAGTTGAAGATGAACTGACTCAAGTTCTTGATACGCGCGTGGGCACAAGGAATCGACTTACCGAACAAGCGGAAGCACTTGAGGGAAAACTCGTCAAGCTACGAGAGCATTTGATTTCGATGGACCCGGCCACTGCTAAGTCGGTTGGGCTCTACGACGAAGCCCAAGAGCTCTCCGAAGAACGAACCAGAATTGAGACCGAAATCGAGAATGCGGAAACCAGCGACGCAGTAATCCCAAGCATCCAGGATGTTAGCACGCAGGTAGATAAAGAGTTTGGGCGGTTGCAGGAAGTGTTTGACGCGGGGACGGTCGAAGAGAAGCGGGAACTGATCGGGTCGTATGTGAACCGGGTTGAGGCTTTCCCAGAGCGGCAAACCGTCTCGATTAGCCTCTATCCCGGAGTGTTGAGTCAAATGGTAGCGGGGGTAGGATTCGAACCTACGACCTTTGGGTTATGAGCCGCCAAAGGTCGATTCTCATAACCCCATAAGAAATCAGTAACTTACCGAGTTGCGGTGAGATCCACTCACCGACCGCACCCCTCCTATGTTGTCGATATGTTCTATGTTTTGCAATTCGTAAGTAACAATTTAAGTAACAGCTCGGAGCCTGGGGGTGCAAAAATGTAAGCATGTCGTAATCACGAGTGTTTTCGGCACTAAACCGAGCGTCGAACTCCGCGGTAGAATACCATCCCCGCCCAACCGGATCTGCAAAATATGGCGGTGAGCCCAACACTATTCCTCAGTTCGCCGAGGCGAACGCGTGACGAGTCGCTCCCCATGGCGTTCCTGGTTTTTCATGAGGCGTGTTACGAGCGCTTCCAGGGTTCCCCCGGCTTCTTCGACAATCTCGCGTCGAATCTGATGGATCTCGTCAATGATCGGATCAGTCCATCTTTCCTGGGTCTTCATATAGCAACTCCTCTGGGGTACAGATTGTGGGCGATTCGTAGCCGAACTCACCATTCACTATCGGCACTGAGCGTATTATAGAACCTCGGGCGATGTGCCGACAATTCCATGTGAGCAGATAGTCCATGCCGCTAATAGAAGCAAGCGCCAGATGAACCGCATCCGCTTCTGCGGTCGAAGGCAGTGGCAACCTCTTGAGGTAGACCTTAGCCAGATCAAGTGCCTCGGTAGTCACTCGCAGCATGCCGAATTGAGCTATCGCCGAGCATCGCTTTTCGGCTGCTTCTCGATCACCGCGCTCAGCCTCTTCCAACACCAACTCTGAAACAAACACTTCATAGTCTGAGATACGCGATTCCCACCAGTCACGTGTCAGAAGTTGATGACCCGCAACGATCACGTCCGCGGACGGACGCGCGGCAAAATAGCTTGGTACTGAAGTTTCCAAGTACAGTGTTGGCTTTGTCGATGTCATTCTTGGCGCCCATACGTGCGATGCGTAGTAGAAAGTTTTAGGCAATCGTCTTGGCGATCAAGTATACAGTAGAAGTCAAGACTCTTTCTTGATGACCGGGCCTTAATCACCGCAGGAGGTTCTCGATGGATCGGGTGATGTTTGGGTTGATGACGTTGGCGATGCAGTGGTTGAACCCTCGGTTCAATGCCCGCATGCAGTTTCTTGAATTGCAGATTCGGATGCTGCGGTCGCGCGTGGACACCAGCCGGATTGTACCTACGCCAAGCGAACGCGCCGAGCTGCTTCGTCTCGGGGCCTCGTTCGATCACGACGTCGACGACCATATGCACGTCGTCGTTTCGCAAACCTATAGGAAACGGATTCGTCAGTTGCGTGGTCGTCGAAGGTTCAAGCCTTCGGGTCGGCCGCGAACGCCAATGGCCGTCCAAAACCTTGTCATGAGGCTGGCCAGGGAGAATCTTCGCTGGGGATACCGTCGAGTCTTCGGGGAGCTGAAGAAACTGGGAAACCGCGTTGGCGTTTCGACTATTCGACAGATTCTCAGGGAGGAGGGCCACTTTCCCGATCCCAACAAAGCCATCAGGAATCCTCCAATTCCCTGGACGACCTTCGTGCACGCCAATATGGAATCGATGGTCGCATGCGATTTCTCCACGAAGAGAATCTTCACCCTTCGTGGTATGCGCAACGCATATGTCCTCGTGTTCATTCATTTGGGAAGCCGAAAAGTGTTGTGTAGTTCGAGTACGTATCATCCGGATACAGCCTGGGTAATGCAACAGGCTCGAAACACCACAATGTGGATGAGCGACGAAGACATTGACCCAAAGTTCCTCATTCGGGACCGTGACCGGAAGTACCCAGACATCTTCGATGCGTTCTGGAAGGATACTAACGTGAGGTCCATCAAAATTCCGCCACGCGCTCCAATGGCGAACGCATTTTGTGAAAGCTTCATAGGGACTTTGAAGCGCGAATGCTTGAATCACTTCATGTGCTTCGGCAAGGACCAATTGGACTACATCGTACGAACCTGGCTCCGACATTACCACAAGCACAGACCTCATCGAGGAATTGGCCGCGATAACTCGGTGATCGACGAAAACTTTACCCCGAAAACAGAAGGCCAGGTCCGCTGTCGTTCCGAACTCGGAGGGCTCATCCGGGAGTACTACCGCGATGCGGCGTAAGCAATCGTGTTCGCCAATCGTAATCCCAATTCTTGCTTGGGCAAACTGCGTCCGCCCGACAAATTTCACTTCATGCTGTGTCATTCGACACCGATTCAATCGTTGAACCCATGCGAAAATCTTGACTCTTCTCCCCCACTCTGCTTAGATCAATATTCCATCTTCAAAATTCATACTCGACAGTCGCCGTCTATAATTTTGCACCCATCAACCGCGACGCGGCATAGGTTGCTCGATGGCGAGGAGGTATTAGCATCGGGAGACGTGCGTCTGCTTGGCTAAACCAGCGCTGTTCCGACCGGAACATGCAATCACAACCCCTCAATAAGGAACAAAATTACGCACCGCCAAGCCAATTAAATGAAAGAATTGTGATGACTTAAACCTCGGTTGAATATTTTGACCCTACGTGTTCAACGTGTTGTTCCTTTCATTATTCGTTCGTTGCGCGCGACGTTTCAGGTGAGGCTCTCGGCGACAACCTCAGCGCCAAACCATTCCACAGGAAAATCGAGGGCGGTACGCTCATCGTCCATGATGCGTCCGAGATTCGCCTCCGTCGTCGCAAGAACATTGTTGATGTAAAAGGAAGCCGTAGCGATCTTCGCCTGGTAGAAGGTCTCTTCTTCAGTCCCGTTCTCAAGAGCCTCTTGTGCCACGCTTGCCTGCCAGAGATGCTGCCAGGCGATGATGACCTCGGAGTAGCATTTCAAGTACAACGTGGCGTTGCAGGTGAACATGTCGGCGTCGCCCTTGGCTGCGTGGCCACTGAGATGCATTGTTGTTCCGACCAGCGCGTCGAGCGCCTTTCCCAGCCTTAGCGCAAGATTCTTTGTGCGGTCCTGTTGTGATGCCCGCTCGATTGTTTTTTGGATTTCTCCCAGGATGGCTTTGAAGGCTGAGCCTTCATTACGCATGAGCCGCCGACCCAGCAGGTCCAAGCCCTGTATACCCGTCGTGCCTTCGTATATCGAGAATACCTTGCTGTCGCGCAGCAGCTGCGCGAGGGGAAAGTCCTCGGTGAAGCCCGCGCCGCCGAGCACTTGAATGGCCAGCCGGATCGAGTCGAAACAGATTTCGGAACTGTAAGCCTTGGCCGTCGGCGTTACGGCGCCGAGCAAGTCCTCGTAATGAGCCTTGCGCGCCACGTCTTCGGTGGTGATGATTTTGTCTTGCAGATTAGTGCTGTACAAGATCAGGCTCATGCACCCTTCGACGTAAGCCTTCTGCCACAGGAGCATCTGACGCACATCCGCGTGCTCGATGATAGCGACAGGCGGCGTGGTCGGATCCGGATTGCTCACCTTCCGGCCCTGCCTACGTTCCGTCGCGTATTGCAGCGCAATGTGATACGCGGTGGAGGCTGCGCCTACGGATTGGCTTCCAACGCTAAGGCGCGCCATGTTGACCAGGCTCAGCATATGCTTCAAGCCCAAGTTTTCTTCGCCGAGCAACCAGCCATGACAATCCTCATTCTCACCGAGATTCAGCGTGGCCGTCGCCTGGCATCGCAAGCCGAGCTTGTGCTCGATACCGGCGGTATTCACATCGTTGAATTCGCCGGTCGTGCCATCGGAGTTGATTCTGTACTTCGGCACAATGAAAAGGGAGATGCCGCGGCTACCGGCCGGCGCCCCCTCGATCCGGGCCAGGCAAGTATGAATGATGTTCCCGGTCAGATCGTGGTCGCCACTCGTGATCCAGCGCTTCGTTCCCTTGAGGAGATAATGATCGCCGTCCGGCGCTTTTACAGCACTGGTCGTCAGATCGCCTAGGGCGCTGCCGACCTCCGGTTCCGAGAGGCACATGGTGCCCGCCCACTCGCCCATAACCAGTTTTTCCATATACATGGCCTTCTGCTCTTCACTACCGTAGAGATTGATCAGGAAGGCAGACAGCGCCCCGGACTGCGTATACATGCCTGCACTGGAATCGCCTGCGGCCATTATAATTTTGGCCGCCATCTCGTAGGTCAGCGGCAGTTGCAAACCGCCATACTCTACTTTCGCGGAGGGCATGGCCCAGCCGCCTTCAGCGCTCTGGCGAAAGATTTCATGGAGGGCTTTGGGCACGCTTACTTTGCCATCCTTGAAGGTCGCCCCTTCGCGGTCGTTTGATTGATAGCTCGGCCAAAAGACTTCGCGGGCGAGGCGATAGCCCGCATCGAGAATCATATCGAGCACTTCTTCACTGTGCTCCGTATAAGGATCGGATTCGCTCAGATCCGGTGCGTTCAACACCTCTTTTAGAACGAATTGCATGTTGCGCATATCGACAAGCTGGTCACTCATTTATTGGCCCATTTTCTTTTGAAGAAGATTCGTTTTCGCAGCGAAACGCGATATCACGAAACCAAACATAGCGGGGGCGGGCATCGATTTAACTCAACGAAATCGATTATACGAATTTCGGTTCAGGTAAGATGCTAAGAGTTGTGCCGTCGAATATTCATCCGCGTCGAAAAAGCTGAACTTTGATGGGTAAAATCCTCAGCACAAACCATTCTAAGGTTGTGCTGGAGGCATCGAAGCGGCGCGCTCGGCGCAAGGACAGAAAATGTTATGCATTCAATCCAGAAGCGGTCATATAAGTCAGTGTTCTTGACGCCGAAAGGTCAGGTGAATGGGTCCAGTTATACTATTGCACCCTCTGTAAATAACAGTCGGATCGCGATTACTCGCTGATTCTCCATTCGGGGAGCCTCAAATAGAGTTCCCTGACTGAATGGATGGCACTCGTCAGCTCTGAGACTTTGGTGATTTCCAACTACCGAGCAGCGTCTCTTCTCCTTTGATAGAAGTCACGATAATTGTCGCCTTCGGACTATTCGGAGCGCCTGGACATGTTTTTCCAATTGGACAACGACGCCTCTCTGGTTTCGTGCAATGGCACCAGATCGACGCGCTAAGGACATGTCTACTATCAACGGTGTAGCGGACGAGACTTCTTGGGAAATCCCGGAGCCAGTTGTTTAGTATTGGTTTGAGGGCTTCGATTGAGACTGACTGAGGACGGTGGAGGCATTGACCGCTATGGGTCATCATGACTTCGACCAGACAATCGCCATCAGCCTGCTGAATGAGATCGCGGATGGCGTCAGTGGCTGCAGCGAGTTCTTGAAATTCGTGAATCATGAATTGCTCCCAATACGAACTAAGAGCAATTTTCGTGCCGCTATTCGGCCTGCCGATATGAATCGCGATAGTGGAGGGCTTTACAATGTAAGGAAGATAAGTACATGAATTTTTCGCTTGACCGGTACGTTGGCTCGCCGTGGAGAGGTGCGTTCATGCACTTTTATTGTGCGCGTGATTCGTGGGGTTATCCAGCAACGGCGGACTAGGGGCTTCGTGGCTCGGCAATGACTGTACGAGCCGGTGGCAATAGATCTGCTGCAAGTTCAGTCTCGTAGGTGTCACCGTCCCAGTAAGTTTTCCATAGCTCTCTTCCGCGTTCGCGATCATCGCACGTGAAGAGGAGGAGATTCTTGAAGGTGACCAGTTCTTCTGGAAGTACGCCGTGAGGTTGGCCTGGCACGGGAATATCGCGAAAGTTGGTTCCGTCCGTCCAACGTAAGAGTGGATCCCCCAGCGGTTGTCCGTCTATGGCTGACCGGGCCGAAAACGCTAATCCATCATTGAATGGAGTTAGCCAACTCACGTAGGCATGGCCTATACCCGGAACCAAATCGCGTACTATCCGCGTGCCTGTTCTGGTACCATCGGTCACAAAAAGCTCGACGCCTTTTCCGGGCGATTCGGCCCGAAAGTAGACGGACTCGCCGACGACGGTGAAGAGTTCAGGGTTGGATGAGGCTGGACCTCGAAACAGATCCTTTATCGCATGGGTTGATTCTGAGTCTCCTTCAGTCCGCCATAGTTCAACACCGGTTGCTCCGTCACTCGCCGCGAAGAGAACTGCGTCGTTGATGTGAACAAGATTCGCCGGCCGTGTAGCTCGATCGTGTTGCGCTGGATTAATGTCTGCGACCATCTGGCAACGATTCGATGGTACATCCAGCATCCATAGTTCGGGGCCGTGGACGCCGTCGTTTGCAGAGAAGAACAGGCTGTTCTTGACGGGTAAGAGATCTCGCGGAAACGATCCATCGGGGCCTGGCCGTATGTCTTCTACTCGTGTTACCTCACCTTCCGCTAACCGCCACAGTTCAGTTCCAGTCTCACCGTCGGAGGCAACGAAGAATATGTCGAAACCGACCGCGGTGAAACAATTGGGATTCGAGCTCGCCGCGCCGACCGCAATGTCCGCAATGGGCGACGCGCTAACCGAGTTGGGCGGCACGCTGTGGATCTCGGCTCCTGTTTCTTCGGTGTAACCCGCGAAATACAGGATGCCGTCGACATACACCATCTCGTTACTGCCAGCAGACGGCTCCATGTGCGCCGCCTGACCGACGAGATTCGCAGAGACATCCTCATCATCCCAATGCCACAGCTCTGAAGAATCATCTCTTGCTTCGAATAGCGCATAGACTCCACCGTCCACGGCCAACAGCTGTCGATAGTCATCCTTTCGTTCAAGCGCCGGAGTTGAGGCGGTCTCGAAGAACCCGACGTCATCGCCATTGTATCGACGCAGATACCAGTCTCCGTCGGCACCCAGGGCTACGAAATATGCAAACTTCTGACCCGCCGTAATCATATACGGCTGCGAACTTTCCGGAGGCGTCGCTGGCCACCGAATATCGGCGACGAGTTGCGTGCCGACAGTCGTTCCGTCACTTCGCCATAGCTCGCTTCCGTGTCGACCGTCGTTCGCCTCGAAATAGAGCACGTTGTCCAGAACTGTCAGATGGTAGGGTTCTGAAAAAGCTGGCCCCGGGTTGATGTCCTTGATCAACCGAGTGCCTTCACCCGTACCGTCCGATATCCACAATTCTTCGCCGTAAGCATTATGATTCGCGCTAAAAAAAGTCTGCCTTCCGAATGGTGTTATTTGGTACGGATTACTACTTTGTACACCATCAAGAATGTCTTCGGTCATTTGGGTTCCAACCGGAGTACCATCGGTGACCCAAAGCTCCCGTCCATGAATGCCGTCATCCGCGACGAAGAACGCGCGGTCTTGCGCCACGCGAAATGGAGCGGGGTTACTGCCTTCTGATCCTTCGATAATGTCTTTGAGGATTCGAGTGCCTGCTTCGGTACCGTCTGTAAGCCATGGCTCCATGCCCTTCTGAGTGGAGGCAGCTTGAAACAGCACCGTATCGCCGAATCGGACTAAGTTGGATGGGTTGGAACTGGTTGGCCCCGGTGCGATGTCTCGAATAGGATGGGTCCCCTGTAACGTGCCATCAGAACACCACAATTCAGTTCCCGCTGTATTGGTCGTGGCAACGAACACCGCTACATCGTGGAGCCTAACCATTTCTCCCTTTACCGACTCCAAGTGAAAATCGTCCAAACGCAGTTCATGCGTTCCTTCCTTCGATCCATCAGTCATCCAAAGTTCACCGGGTCCAAGGCGGGTTGCGGCTCGAAACAATGCAAACTCGGGAAATGGTGCAATCGCGAATGTCGTTCCAATATGACTCTTCGGTGGGTGAAGATCAGCAACCAATCTGGTGCTACTGCTATCACCCTTTGTTCGCCACAGCTCGAAACCATGTACACCATCGTCCGCGACAAAATAGAGGTGTTCTTGAAAAAGCCCGAAATGTTTTGGGTCAGATCCCTTGTTCCATAGTTGGTTTATATCTGCGACCAAACGCGTTCCATCTGACGTACCGTCACTCTGCCAAAGTTCTGTACGATGGAGGCCATCATCGGCAACGAAATAGAGTAATTCGTTCCAAACGAAGAATTGATCGGGCGATGAACCGCTCCATCCCGGGAATATGTCCTTAACCAGGGACGTGACTCTCTTCACTGGATCGTATTTCCATAATTCCGTTCCATGTATTCCGTCCGCAACGGAAATGAAGAGAAGGTTCTTGGTGGCCGCCATCGCAATAAATCCAGAACTCGGGTTGGGACCGGGAGTTTGGGCCCTGGCCGCCGGCACATCTATAACGCGAAATGCGTACAAGAGGACTAGTATTGCTAGGCGGAGTGTAAATCGCATGGGTGTGGAGATTCGGTCGCCTAGTTGGCGATATCATACTTCTTGAGCTTTTTGCTCAATGTGTTTCTATGCATGCCAAGTACTTCAGCAGCGTCCTTAATCCGGCCACCACATTCCGTCATAATCTGCTCAATGTGAAGGCGTTCGACGTCCCCGATTCGGCGTGTGGACTTATGATCGCTCGGACGCGGATTAGCGAGTACATTCTCCACGAGCGTACGGGAAACCTGCTGTGAAGGGAGAAATGAAGAAATCTTGCCGACGGTGTTTCGCAATTCCCTCACATTGCCTGGCCACGGTCGCGCAGTCAGATAATCCAGCGCGGTTTTGTCGAATGTTGTTGCACCAATATTGTGCGCGTTTGCGAACTCTTCGGAAAAATGATTCAAGAGTATAGGAATGTCACTTCGACGTTCGGATAGAGGCGGCAAATAAATCTCGATACCCGCGAGCCTGTAGTACAAATCTTCCCGAAATTGATCTGCTTTGACGCTAGAGGGCAAATCGCGATTCGTGGCGGCTATCACGGTAAACTGGCTTGCGCGATCCTTGTCGGCACCAACGGGTCTAAACTCACCGGTTTCGATTGCTCGTAGAATCCTCGCCTGATTTCGCGTACTGAGGTCCGCGATCTCGTCTAGAAAAAGATGCCCTTCGTGCGCTTCTGACAGCAGACCCTCTCGATCGCTGATTGCGTCCGTAAATGCGCCCTTCACGTGTCCAAAAAGTTCGCTTTCGAAGAGCGCTTCCGAAATTGCCGCGCAGTTCGCTACAGCAAGCGGACCCTCCGAACGATTGGAGAGCTCGTGGATTAAGCGTGCTGCAAGTTCTTTGCCGGTCCCGGTCTCGCCTTGTATCAAGACCGGCAAATCGGCGGTAGCGGCGATAGCAATCAACCGGCGCGCTTGCCGGGCGGCTTTGCTTTCACCAAGAAACGCGAGCGACTTTTCAGACAATTGAGCTGTTGAATAAGACTCGTCGATTCCGCCGGATATCGAAACCAGAAATGGCGCGACGAGGCGTGCGATGCTTTTCGCAAAGAGAAGATCGGGTATGGGGTCGGAATTCTCCCGGATAACTTGACTGCCGCCGAACGCGCCGACGAACGATCCGCCAATGCGGAGAGGTATAAACGAAGTGAATACGGCGGTGCCGTCTCGCGTTCGCCGCGACTCAAATTCTGACGTCTCGGGGGCTTCGGACGCGAACCGCTGTAGACGCTCGGCGACGTCAGAATCTAATACTGATCCTGCAGGAAACGTCAAAACGTCGGCTCGCGTCTTTGTGTTCGCGAGAAACAATTCCGGAGGAGCGCAATGCTCTGAGACACATTCAACTACTGCCCGAAAGATTTCGTCACTGTTGTGACAGTCGGCCAACTCGTTTGCGAGCGCGTTTAGTAGGGCAAGTTCACTTACGTTCGGCGTACCGATTTCGGTGTCGAGGTTTCCGCCCAGTACGGAAGACCCCAACTTGAGATGCTGGGTCGTGTGGAGTGGTATTGGTATTCCGGTACTTTGATCTTCAACGCTGCTGCGAGTCACCATAAATGTGGCTTCGCCAACGATCAGCTCGTCTCCTACACTCAGTGCGCTTCGGGTTACTGATCGTCCGTTCAAAAGGGTGCAATTGCTGCTTCCTAAGTCTTCTAAGATCAATTCGTCTTTAACGTACTGAACCTGACAATGCTCCCGTGACACTAAAGAATCTCGAAGCGTGATGTCGCAAGATTCGTTTCGGCCTACAACAAGCGGTTCGTCGGAAATCGGCCAACTCTTGCCTTTACGCTTTCCATACTTCGCTGTAAGTTGCCACACGCTCATTGGCCCGTTTGCATCTCTTCTAATGTCCGAAGCGAAGCACGGCACCGTGCTTCGCTACGCTTGCGTTAGGGAATCCCCATTGCGCAATCCGTCGGGATTGTTCGGATTCCTCGTCGCTATATATCGCCGCCGCGAATCGTAAACGCTCACCTTCGCTCGGTGAATTGGGATCTAGACGAAATGCGTCGTGCGGAATTGAAACGAAGAAAATAACCTTTTCCTCGTTCCGCACTGATTGCACGGTACATTTCGCAGTATTTGGATCGTGGTCTTCCAGACCATAATACTCGAAGCTTACGTTGCCTTGCGTGTGATGAACCAGTCTTAATACCGGTGTCTCAGATACGGGTACGAGCAGAGTCTTGGCAAGCTGGATCTCAAGCCGAAGCCCATGCGATTCGTCTAGAACGCGGCAAGCAAAGTACGCTTCAATGTTTTCTTGTTGAAGGGAAAACTGCGCGAATGGGCGCAGTTGGACCGGAATTCCGACGAGCAAGTCATCTGGAAGTGCAGCCCCTTGAGACGCGATTCTGGTCAATTCTGAATACGTGAGTTCTCGATTCGAAATAGCCTCACTATTGGGATTCGGCATACGCACCGTCGCGCTTCCCCCAACGAATACCGGACTCAGATTATCAAAAAGGTCTGCCAAGCTCTCATTTCTGGGTCGGAGTTCGTTCTGAACTAGTGCGGGCAACAAATCCGACTCCTCGAAGTTAAAGATGAATCGAGAGTCCGTTGCCATTTCATTCAAAACGTGAGCACTCACCGTCGTGTCGCGAGTCGAACCATCGTGGTCGCCTATGAAGGTTAGAGTCCCCAGGAGACCTTTAGCCCCCTCGTCCCAGTGAAGCTGGCCGCGAACAACCCCGCGTCGAAATACCGTTCCGTCAATATCCTCGTAACCGGCCCAATTTCCAGAAACGCGGTAGTCGTCAGCGCTGTGATCGAGATTCAATCGAATTATTCGCGAATCACCGTACCCCAATATCGATTGCGGTGCGTTTGCTTCCGACATCGAAACGAGCCAATGCTCGACCGCATCAGGCCCGATTCCCGGAAACCGTGCAGAGAACACGAGATTGTTGCCATCGATCTTGCTGGTGTCCAAGACCGTTGCCAGATGATCCTCCGCGGTGAGGATGGACAGATCCTGCATTGGTGTGAGTGTTGATGAACCAGGTAGCGAGGCGGCTGCGTTGTCGAGTCCTCTGAGCCAATCGCCGCGCGATTGGACTCCCAACCATAGCAGCACCAAAATAACAGAAGCCACGAACACGCCTAGGCCCAAATTCTTTCGCTTTTGATCGCGTTGTGTCCCCTGGACAGTGCGCGTCCGGAGCGTTTTTGGAATCTTCATACGTACTGTCGAGGAGCCACGATCCGATTCCGCACCAAATTCAGGTAAGCCTTCAATACGAGAGGCGACTTCAACTGCATCGGCGGGGCGGTCCGCTGTATTGCGTTGAAGCAGATCATCGACCAAGCGACCAAGCTCCACAGAGATTTTCGGATTGAGTTCTCGCACGGGTTGGACATCTTCAGTGGCCATTTTTCGAGCAAGTTCCAACGGCGATTTCGCTTCATGCGGTGGCGCACCGGTTACCGCTTCAAACATCACTGCACCTAGCGAGTAAATGTCCCAAGACTCCGTCGCCTCTTGGCCTTCCCATGCTTCAGGTGGAGCATAGTAAGGTGTGCCATGAAATACACCGGAACGAGAGTTCGTAAGCGCGATCATTTCGGATTCCGCGAGCGCTTTCGCGATTCCGAAATCGGCTAGTCGTGCTTGTTCGTGATGATCGATCAAGATGTTGGAGGGCTTAACGTCGCGATGAATGGCTCCCATGCTGTGGCTATAGGCGAGTGCCCGAGAAACATTGTGTGCGTATCGAACTGCCTCTGCAGGCAACACGAATTCTTGTTGGAGTCGATTCGCCAACGATCCACCTTCAATGTATTCCATTTCAATTATTGGGATACCGGCAATCACGTCGAACGCATGAACATGAACAACGTTCGGGTGCGACAGATTGGCAATCACTTTGGCCTCGTGCGCGAGTTTTTCGACAAACGAATCGTCAGCGCCTTCGTGATGCATAATTACTTTGATCGCCACTCGGCGGCTCAACGATTCGTCTTCGGCGAGATAGACGCACCCCATGCCGCCACGACCGAGTTCGGAAATGACGTGGTACTTCCCCAGTCGCTGGCCGGGTTCTAGTATGGTTGTTTTAAACACGTGTGGTTACCTGCGTTTCTAAACCACTTGTCCTGCAGCCCGCTCACGTACTTACATACAGAAAGCACATTTGTAGGTTTCGGTTGTTGGATTCGCACGTACTTGATCGTCTCTAGCATCTGGCAATGGACGAACAACACTCATAGGTCTCCAAGGCCGAAATCCAGTTCCGGATCCTCACTCTTATTCTGTTGTGTTAAACCAATACACGTAATCACGCGCTCTTCTTCGCTTTAACCAGGGTATTCGTGGTTTACACAATAATAGTCGCGTAAAGCAGACACTTTCGTCAAGCGATTTCGTCAGAGGTTTACACATTTCTCTCGACCAGAGAGTGCACATATTCGGGGCGTCTATGCACGCAAAGTGTTCAAAAAGGACTTGCCTCCTTCTCGCAAGTAAATGAATTAGGCTATGAATTGCGGTTACGTGTACTCGGATGCGAGATCTTGGACAAACGGGCACGGAAGTTGCGCGTACGTAATCCGGAATAGACCGGCATGAAAAAAATCTCGATGTATCAACTGTTTAATTTCAACCCATAAGGGCGAATCTTTAAAGCACCTTCTGTTCCATCCCTCATCGGGTCAATTTCGAGTGCGGGACCCGTGACAGGAAATCAACCCAGGTCTGTTGCGGGTCCCAACTCAATTGAGGTACTGGATAATGGATTCTTTGAAGGCATTTATAGGGTCAAAAGTCGCAGTAAGTCGAAAAACAGGAAGAATGTGGCCCACGCTTGAATTCCGTAACGTTAGGTTTCAGAGATGTTGACTCAAGAGTTAGAGCGCGAAGTTTCTAGAGTGAAAGTGCGAATCGCGCATCTGGCTGGGTATGAGAAAGACTTTGACGACAAAGAACTATTTCGTCGCCTCGATCTCAGCGACAACATCACGATATACACCCTTCTACATTTAGTGTCCGAACATACGCTGATCGATGTCGCGACGAATGAAATATCCTTAGAGGAGGTATTCGAAGAACACTTTTCAAACTCGGCGGTGGTGTGGGAGTTTAGTGTTGCCAACGGTACAAACGTCAGACTAAGTGCGGGGGAAAGTATAATTTGCCTTGGGAAGGACGAGTACGTTGCCATGAAATTGGTAGATAGTGATATCGTGACCTACAGGGACGCGGACTCCAGTGTACAGTTACTCCAAGAAGTTGGCGCTTTGCTTGCGAAACAGATGCTACGAACGAATCATGCGGATAATCAAGACGGATCCTAGCGGGGCGCGTTTCGAAGGAATTTGAATCATCGTCAATTCCATCATGATTTTGCGGGATGGTCCGGACGCATACACACAGCGAACCCAACTCGCAACTGGAGAGTCGTCTTGCTAGTGTGCAGTCCGTGTAAATTGGTACCAAGTCCATCGCGTGCAGATTCTTATCGCCCTTTCGTTCCATTCGAGAAGGTGATCCTTGGAGCCAATTTCGCCACGCCAGTTGGCGAAACATCATTCTAACGCGACAACAGCAGTTTTCATCCCGCCGACCGAGCGCCTGGGTCACGCCAAAGATTCACTTCCTGTTCTTCGGCGCTCGGCCACGTCCACATTTTCCAACGAAGTTCTTACCGGAATGCAACGAAATTGCCTAAATAGTAGGGAGACGGATAACTATATATATATTCAGATACATATTTTAAGAAGAGGTTGCGGCGATGGATTCTTCCAGATCCCCAAATCCGTACGACACCCGGTCCGCGCATCTCCCCCGGCTCGTGCCGGGGGTGGTGTGCGCGGGCCGGGGTGTTGCAGGTCCTCAGTGGCAGGTTGAGTTCAAGGTTGGGCTGGAACGTTCTAGCGATGATGGGCAGCGTGCGCGTAGCCTTCTAAAAAGCCTTCTCGTTAAGCGAATCCTCGCCACCTTCGATGCTGATCGGGGGGGCGAATGTAGCGGGGGCGCGTTTCCAAAGAAATTGAATCATCGTCAATTGCATCATGATTTCGCGGGATGGTCCAGACACGCACACACAGCGAACTCAACTCGAAATTAGAGTGTCGTCTTGCAGGTGTGCACTCCGTATAAAGTGGCACCAAGTCCATCGTGTGCAGATTCTTATCGCCGTTTCGTTCCATCCGAGAAGGTGACCCTTAGAGCCACATTCGCCGCGCCAGTTGGCGGAACATCATGCTAACGCGATAACAGCAATTTTCATCCCCGCCGACAGAGCGCATGGGTCACGCCAAAGAGTCACTTTCAGTTCTTCGGCGCTCGGCCTCTTCCCGGTTCTCTAGCGACGTTCTTACCGGAATGCAACAAAATTGCCTAAGGAATAGGGAGAAGAATAGCTATATATATGTTCAGATAACGAATTTGGAGATAGATTGCCGCCATGGATTCTTCCAAGTCCCGAAATTCGCATGACACCCGGACCGCGCATCTCCCCCGGCTCGTGCCGGGGGTGGTGTGCGCGGGCCGGGGTGTTTCGGGTGCTCAGTGGCGAATTGATATTCAGTTCGCGGCGGGACGAAGTCACCATGATGAACAGTTTCTTCGTGGCCTACTAAAGAGCCTTCTCGTTCGGAGAATACTGGGCACGATGGACGCTGATCGGGGGGGCGAATGACTATCAGCCCCCCCTCTAACGTGAAAGTGTTCCAAAGTGGCTCGATTTCGGTGCTGGCTTCGGGGATTGATTCCTTGTCGGTATCGCTGCAGATCGAGTGGCAGTCCAATCGGCTATTCGAGCTATTGGCTTTGCTCAAGGAGGAGGCGAAAAAGGCGGAGCAAGACCAACCTGCACGGCTTAAAGTTGGCACGGACAAGGCTGACTGGTTGTTCGTGGTTAAGCCTCACGGAAAAGACGGATACGAATGGATTCTCACTGGCAGCGAGATGACTCTCAAGGTCGGAAACTGGACGACTCCCAAACAACGCCCGAGTGTCATGGTGGATATTCGCTCGGAAACGTTGTGGACACACGGTCCTGATATCGCGGTAAACAGAGTCCTTACACTCGTAGATGTCATGGATGGGATTTGCCTCGTCGTAAAGCCCAGCCGAGTGGACGTATGCGTAGACATTCTCCTTCCCGCCGATATTTGGGAGGAAGGGCTTCGGAAGCACTTCGTGACTAGAGCTCATCAAGTGAGTCCGCATTTTCGGAACGGAGCACTAACGGGCTTCAGCATCGGACGAGGTGTGACAAGCGCGCGTCTCTACGACAAAGCATTGGAGATTGAGACCAAGTCAGGCAAGGTCTGGATGTTCGACATCTGGAAACTTCGATTCGTCCCGCCAGATTTCAGTGTAATTAGAGTCGAGTTTCAGGTCCGGCGCGAGCGACTTAAAGAACTGGGATGTGACACGTGGTCTAAACTTCAACTAAATCTTCCAGGATTGTGGAATTATTGTGCGAAACATTGGCTTCGACTGGTAGAGGATGCATCGGTGCATCATACGCAGCAGGTATTGCTTCCATGGTGGCGAGAAGTGACAGACGGATTCGTTGGCGCACAGGACGGCAATGAGCTAGTCCGGGAAAAGACCTTTAGCGTCGAGCTGGCTCGCCATGCAAACCAAATCGTGGGCGGCTTGGGCTCCGTAGTTGCAATTGAGTCGGGCGACGACTTCATTGATATGGATGCGCCGATGGAGATGGCGTCGTACTGCCACTGGGCCTTGGATGTCGCGTTGGAGAACATTCAAATCACGGACTTGGAATTCACCGAGCGGATAGCGAAAAAGCAGCCGCGATATGCGCGAAGCGCTTCGGGATTCGCAGTGGAGCAATAGCGTATGCGGAACGAAAGTGGTAACGTACGCGAAGTTCAGGATGGGGGACCAACGATGCGTGCAATCGGATATGTAAGACGTTCTACTGACCGCCAAGAAGAATCGCTGATACAACAGCGGACGCAACTCGAAACGTTCTCCGAGACTCAGGGATGGACGCTCGTATCAGTTTACGAAGACGATGCCGTAAGTGGAAGCGATCTTCATCGTCCGGGTTTGGATGAACTTCTGCGAGCAGCAGAAGACACCTCAATAGATTTCGTCGTGACTTGGGATCGTAATCGCCTTGCGCGACCCAAGAATCCCGTCGACGGTCTCCTTTTGGAGAGACGACTGCAGGAACTCGGTAAGCGTGTTGTGTATGCAGCAACGGGCCAAGAGCTGAATAGCTCGTTCTCATCCGGACTGATAAGTTTCGTTGAGCACCATCAAAACGGAGACTACTTAAGAAAGTTGAGCCGCGACACAATGCGCGGGTTAGTCGCGAGGGCCAAAACCGGACTATGGCCTGGCGGACCGATTCCGTTCGGGTTCGACCGATTGATTCTCGATGACGGCACTCCGAAGCGAGTTGTCCGAGATCTGCCGGAAGGAATTACTGCGATTCTCGACCCGAAGAGTGGGGAAACTCTAGAACAAATTGACGCGGGTAGACGTTACAGGAAGCAAGACCACGAGCAATGCACTTTGATTCCAAGTGAGGCGAGTCGGGTTCGCGCCGTTCGACAACTATTCGGGGACTATGCGGCAGGAAAACCAACTCGGCGATTGCGGGATGATCTAAACGAGCAAGGTTTTCGTACCTCACGGGGGCGACCATTTACGGTGCAAACCCTTCTTCCCATGCTGGAAAACCCCGCCTATGTGGGCCGATGCGTCTATAACCGCCGAACATTCAGCAAGTGGCATCGATACGCGGAAGGCACCAGCGTCGAGCGGCAAGACGAAGGATTTGAAAAACGTCCTGAGTCGGACTGGGTAATACACGAAAACGCATGGCCATCAATTGTCGATGTTGAAACGTTTGAGAAGGTCCAGACTAGGCGTACTGAATCCAAGAAACGATCGGCGCATCATCGCGGTAACGCAATGAAGAGCAACTATCTGCTGACAGGATTAGGATTCTGCAGCGTGTGCGGCGGTAAGCTTACGGGTACAACGCAAACGAGCGGCAAGGGCTACAAGACTCGTTATTACACTTGCAGTAAATACGCAGCAGGTTACAAAGATGAATGCAGTAAACGATACACGGTCCCGGCGAATTTGGTCGAGGACCATATCGTGTCACTTATCGTCGAAGACCTTTCCAAATACCGTGACGATAAGTTGCTGAAGCAGCAAGTTGAAGACGAGCTAACCCAAGTTCTCAACGGGCGAATGGGTATCAAGAATCGACTCACCGAGCGAGCGGAATTGCTTGATGGGAAACTCGCCAAGCTACGCGAGCATTTGATCTCGATGGACCCGGCTACAGCTAAGTCGGTTGGACTCTACGATGAGGCAAAAGAACTTTCCGAAGAACGAACCAGACTTGAAACCGAAATCGAAAATGCGGAAACCAGCGATGCAGTAATCCCATGCATCCAGGATGTCAGCACGCAGGTAGATAAAGAGCTCGGGCGGCTGCAGGAAGTGTTTGACGCGGGAACCGTCGAAGAGAAGCGGGAACTGATTGGGTCGTATGTGAACCGGGTCGAAGCCTTCCCAGAGCGGAAAACCGTCTCGATAAGCCTCTATCCCGGAGTGTTGAGTCAAATGGTAGCGGGGGTAGGATTCGAACCTACGACCTTTGGGTTATGAGCCCAACGAGCTACCAGACTGCTCCACCCCGCGTCAGTTTTGGCACGTGAGGTAGATTCTACCGATTGTCTGGTGTTGGATCAAGAATAGATCGTTTAGCGAGAAGTGCTTAACTGAAATTCTGGCGGAACGTCGCGGGATCATCGATTCCCGGAAGCTCGAAGTCTAGGAATTTGGACATTTCTTCATCGGAGATCTGGCTGCGTTCTGGCGTGTCTTCCGCGTCGTCCATTTCCGGCATACTGGATTCGTCGACCACTTCTTGGTCGATCATTTGCTGGAGATCTTCATCGGACACCGACGAAATCATGCCGACGATCTGCTGGACGCGTTCTTCCAGGAATTCGCCCAGAACGGCCATCAAGTGTTCCTGTTTGTCCTCGTTGGTTCCGTCGATCATAGTGTCTTTGTCCAGAGCCAATGCCCGGCCACAGAATATGACCACCATTCCGGAGCATCGCGGACACGGTCCAATGATCACCGCGCCGGGTGGCGGGGCTTGCATTTGTCCTTTTGCGAAACAGTGCGGACACTCAACTTCCATCATTACGCGCTGGTCCATTTCTTGCCTTTCCGCCCGTTGTCCCTGCTCGTCAATATTGTACCACCGGCAAGGCCAAATCGCCAATCTGGCGAGCTTTAATCGATTTTCTCTCTATTATACCCCGCAGTATTCGTCTTGCTCGCTATATAATTCGCGGGATCGTTGTAGCCGTGTCGCTCGCAGGGAGAATTTGTGTTCCAATATCTACCCCAATCTGTTGCGCACGGACTCTAGAATTGTTACTGCAAGTTCGTTGTCGACTGATTCGCGGTCATGCCAATCAGGGTATGTAAGTAGTTTAACTCCATATACTTGCTCGACCGATTCAACCGATAGGCTGGTCGATTCGGCACTCAGTTCTTCTAAGCGGATGGTGATTTTCACTCGCCGGGGCGTCACAACGCGAAATTGGCGTCGCATCTCGGAAAAAGCAACGAATTCACCGCTTTTATCCCGGGTATAGACTTCGAGTTCCATTTCGCGCAGGACTGCTTTTGTCGCTTGCCACGTTTCATCGAATCCAGCACCGATGGTGACGGCGTCGGTACTCTCGAATCCACCTGTATCGGGCAACGTGGTGGCGCATCCGACTGCAAAGCAGAGGACGCCAAGGACACTCATCGCTAATAATCGCATATTGCAGAAACCCCCTTGAATCCGCCCGAATAGCGTAGCAGACGTGTGGAGTGGGTGCAAACTCGTTGGCTCGCCCCAGTGACTTTGGTACACTCGGCATCTCCTACCATGATGAACGCCTTTCCCGGTCAGGATAACGACCAATCTCCCGTCGCACCAGTTCCTAAGGTGCCAATTCTTGTCGTGGATAAAGACGACGGATTGGCACGCGAAATTCTAGGGGTCTTGGAAGAAGGTCCGTATGATGTCGATTGGGTGGATGACGGCGAAAAAGCATACAATTTGCTGGACAGTCAGCCGTTTGATGTATTGATAACAGAAATTGCGGCGCATCGTATCGATGGTATGCGTTTAATGTCGGTGGCGTTAGATCGCAATCCGGATATGTGCGTGATTTTCATCGCGGCTGAGCCGGATGTTGAACTCGCGACGGAAGCGATGCGCGAGGGCGCGTATGATTTCCAGACGAAGCCGTTGAACCTCGGTCGTTTGGAAGCGGTGATTCAGCGCGGAATTAGCCGACAACGGCTGATCGTTGAGCGACATGAATTGCGGCGTCGGCTTGATGAACAGTATGGCTTCGGATCCCTCATCGGCAAATCGCGCGCGATGGCGAATGTGTATGACACGATGCGTCAAGTGGCAACCAGTCGCGCCACGGTACTCATCCAAGGCGAAACGGGTACGGGTAAAGATCTCATCGCCCAGGCCGTTCACAACAACAGCCCGCGTCATGACGCATCATTTGTGAAACTCAATTGTGCGAGCCTTCCAGAAGCGCTGGTGGAGAGCGAGTTGTTCGGCCATGTTACTGGAGCGTTCACCGGCGCGACACGAAACCGCCAGGGACGATTCGAACTAGCCGATCAGGGCACGTTGTTCTTGGATGAAGTGGGCGAGCTCTCTCCTGCATTGCAGGCAAAATTGTTGCGCGTGCTTGAACAACAACAGTTTGAGCGGTTGGGGGATTCGCGAACAATAACAGTGGACGTTCGACTCATTGCGGCGACCAATCAGTCGCTTGAATCGATGGTAGACGCGGGTACATTTCGGAGTGATCTCTATTACCGATTGCGCGTCGTGGCCATTGACGTACCGCCTCTGCGTCAGCGTCGGGAGGACATTCCGTTGTTGGTCGATCACTTCGTGCACGAAACCGCGAAGACCAACGGGAAATCGATTGAAGGGATAACTCGGGGTGCGGTCGATGTATTGATGCGGTACGAATGGCCGGGCAATATTCGAGAGCTTCGTAACATTATCGAAGGGATGGTTGTGCTCTCTCGACCGGGTCGGATGTTAGATGTCGGAGATGTGCCGGAGCATGTGCGGCGGACGGCGACGCCGGACATCGCGGAAATGCGAATTCCCACGGGTACGCCGATGAAGGAAATCGAACGGATTGCCATCGAAGAATCGATGAAGGTGTGCGGTTACAATAAAGAAGCGTGCGCAAAGATGCTCGGCATCGGATTGCGCACGCTGTATCGCAAGCTAAAAGAATACGACTTGTGACCGCGAATCGCCGCAGCGATTCCGGGTGGTACATATTCGAATTGCTAGCGTGACCTAGCTCTTTTCGGGTTCGGTCTTGTCCATGGGCGCGGCGGGCGAATCGTCATCATCGTCGTCTTTCGGACTCACGGTATCCTTGAATTCGGAAATCGCGCTGCCCAATTGACGTCCCACCTGGGGTAGCTTTCCGGCGCCGAATACAATCAACACCAATAACAGGACGATGCCCCATTCCATACCACTCGGCATTCCAAACATCATTTCTCTCCAAAGCGGACACCAAGCCCGCTATTGTTCACAAATTCAATCTCTTCTATATCATATCGCACAACCGGCCTAAACCCAACCGGATTGCGCGAGCACCAACAAACCTATGCAGGCCAGCGCCACCAGGGTCAACGATATCGCCGCGAGAATCTCGACTCCGTAGCCGTTATCCGGTGGATCCTGAACAGGCTCCGGCTCGCGCATGTCTTCTATGGCACGTGCAACTTGCCGTCTAACTTGCGGCGCTTGCTTTGCCGACAGAAAAAAGACGACGAGAACAATAACGAGTAGCCACTCTGTTCCAGACGGCAATCCAAACATAGCGAATCTATTGTACTCCAGACGGTCGAATTACCTTTAGATTATAGGGTTAGGAAGAGCCACTTGGCAAAGTACTGCTGGATGCGCGCCTCCGAACCACATCTCAACATCAATTAGGCCAGTGCTTTACGCAAATGATAGGTACTACCCGGTCTCCCGACCGTGCAAGCGAAACGGGAGGGACACGCTTCCACCAAGTAGGCGGATGATGTAACAGCCAATGGGATCGGATACGCAAGTGTGAATCGAGTTTTGAGCATGGTAGTCTCCGCTGCGAACGCATGAATAAGCTTGCAGACGATAGAAGTCGCTCACCGGGTACTCACAAGCACGGACACAAATGGTGACAGTCGTATCGGAATGCACAAACTGGATTCTGATTGAGCTTGGGGAGTGATTCGTGAACGAAATAAGGAAACGATCGATCCAGGGCAAAATCTGTTTTGGAGTATTGCTACTTATTGCGGGCTTCTTGGGTCTTGCAACGGAGTGTACGGCGTCCGATTCAGATGTCCGACTCAACGTAGACGATTATGATTCTTCATGCGGAATTGCAATCGAACAACTTGGTTCTCAAATCGTCGTTACATGGCGCTTAAACGACGAGAGTCGCGGACGAATGTCGGTCGATTTAGCCGCGGACCAACCACTCGTTGAATCGATCGCGCTTTCCAAAGACCTTTCTGGACCCTTTAAGACGATGGTCGATTCGCTTGACCCGATTCTCCATGTTCGCGTGGGAGAGCGAGACCTTGAGAAGCGCGGGGGCTGGACCATTTTTTTCGATCGTATGCAACGAAAAAAGAGTACGGTCCATAGTGCCCAAATTACAAAGACGAGCGCAGTCGCCACGAGTACCCATAACCGCGCAACGTTAACGGTTGGCGGGGTCACGGCGGGTCCTTTCCGCGGCGAGATACGGTGGACGTTCTATTCAGGCAGTCCCTTCGTCCTTCAAGAAGCCGTCATGCGTACAGAAGAGAACGGCGTCGCTTATCTTTACGACACCGGACTCGCTTGCGGAGGGACGCTGCCTTCGCACATGTCCTGGCGTTCACCTCTGGGCGAATTGGCGGTGGAACCGGTTGACACGACTCAACCCGCCAGATCGTTGGCCGTGCACGGTCGAACGATTGGGGCGAGTTTCAATGGCGGCGCGCTCGCCATTTTTCCACCACCCCACCGGTACTTTTATCCGCTAGATTTCTCTAACAATTACAAGAACTTGTGGTTGGGACTCGATTATGACAATCAAGAGTTACCCTTTGGTTTCGGTATTAGGCATGACCCTCAAGGAGACAATCGATATGTCCCTTGGTTCAATGCGCCACCGAACTCAAATCAAGCGATGGGCGCATTTCTCTATCTGTCGAATGGTTCAGCGGAATCCACGCTGGACGAAGTTGCTCGGCTAACACGAAACGACCGATTCGCTCCCCTAGAAGGACACACCGTATTCTCAAGCCACTATCACGTGGAACACACGCAAGCGGTCATGAACGCGCAATCCGACGTGAAGAATGACGAGGCCCATCTAACAGGCCACACAACCTCAGGCAAGACCTATCAAATTCCGAAGCATCTTGAGAACCCCGGATTCGTCCGCACATTCAAGAACATGGGTGTCGATATCGTTCATCTGGCCGAGTTTCACTTTGGTGAAACGCCACGATGGCAGACAGAACATCGCCTTAGGCAGCTTGAAGTCTTGCATGCGGAATGCGAGCGACTGAGTGACGAGAATTTCTTGCTGTTGCCGGGGGAAGAACCCAACGTCCATTTGGGTGGGCATTGGATTAGCTTCTTCCCGAAGCCCGTAAACTGGGTGCTCAATCGGCCGGACGGTACGCCGTTTGTCACTTCCGATTCTGAATTAGGCCAAATCTATCACGTGGGTAGTGATTCCGATGTCTTGAAACTTCTTGAAGCCGAAGGTGGGCTCGCGTGGACCGCCCATGCTCGCATCAAAAGCTCTACCGGATTCCCTGACCGTTATCGTCAACGTCCGTTCTTTACGTCAGATCAGTTCCTCGGAGCGGCCTGGAAAGCCATGCCGGCAGACTTGTCGCAACCCCGCCTCGGTTTGCGAGTCCTGGATCTAATGGACGACATGGCCAACTGGGGCGATCCCAAATATGTCTTGGGGGAGGTCGACGTATTCAAGATAGAACCCGATCACGAATTATACGCGCACATGAACGTGAACTACTTGCGATTGGATGATCTGCCGAGATTCGAGGATGGCTGGCAGCCTGTGATAGATGCGTTGCAATATGGAAGATTTTTCGTGACCACGGGCGAGATACTGATCCCACAATTCACGGTCAGCGGAAAGCAAAGTGGAGAAACCGCCTCTTTGTCGAACGAAGGCCTGTCGCAAGTGCAACTGGACATTGAATGGACGTTCCCGTTGGCCTTCGCCGAAGTAATCAGCGGAGACGGTTCGAGCATCAGACGCCACAAAATCGACCTGACATCGACCGAATCCTTTGGAACGAGATCGTTGAGCGTTGACGTAGACTTGCGCGGACAGCGATGGGTGCGAGTCGAGGTATGGGATGTCGCAGCGAACGGCGCATTCACTCAACCGGTGTGGTTGGAACGTCGATAGTTGACGGTGGGGAGACTGTGTTCGACTCCGCCCTGGGACCACGTCCCTCCCAATCACCATCTGATTCTATCGATGGGCTAGGCTGACGCCGCCTTCGCACGACGTGCGGATGCGCTCAATTTAATCACTAGCAATTCAAGCGCTAGTGCCCGGTCGACGCCGGTTGATCGCAACATCATTTCGGCGTCCATGAGCAAACCGAGTGCCGCACCACTTTTTTTTACGCCCCATTTTCGGGCCAGCGGTCCAAATTTCTTGGCGACGAATGGGCTCAATTGGTCGGTGTCGCCACTCGCGACTTGGTAGGCGCTACGGATCACCCAATTCACCGATCCCATGACTTCAAACTCAGACTTGCCCAGATCGAGGATGCGGCGTAGAGCATGGACTGCGGCGTTGCTGTCCGAACTGCCGATGGCATCGGTCAAGGCCCACACTTCTTCTTCGGCGACATCGGCGCAAGCAGCGACGACGTCGGACTCGACGATCTTGGGGCGGTCACCGGCATAGCCCGCGGCTTGATGGAGTGCGCTGCGTACTTCGCTTAATTGGTTTCCTGCGCGATCGGTAATCTCGCGCACCGCGCCGGGTTCGATAGACTTGCCAATCGAATCGGCTTCTTTGCGCACCCAGGTCGCGAGTTCGTGATCACGTAATTGTGCGCAACCGACAACGAGTCCTGCTTTCGTGCACGCCTTGAATAGTTTTAACCGGCGATCAATACGACCCGCGACGAGAATCAAGACGGTAGATTCACACGGATTGTCTAGGTAGGGGAGTAGCGCGCCAGCTGCTTTTTCCGAATCGTAATTCTCCGCATTGCGCACCAATACGACACGGCGATCAGCAAGAAACGGCAACGTCTCTGCGACAGACACCACTTCGCCGGACGGCGTTTCATCGGCATACACCGATGTCAGACACATGTCCTTCATGTCCGGTTCGACAAAGCGATCAATTAGCATCGAGACTGCCTGATCGGCGAGCATCGGTTCGAAGGTGTTGCCCTTGCCGCGCGGTGCTTTGTCCGGACAGAGCAAATAAACAGAGGAGGGTTCGTGTGAATCGAACGATTCGATGAGTTCGGTGACGGTCATGGAACAAGCATGCGCTCGTTAAGTAGATACGCTGCCGAATCTACCAAGGGTCGACGGTTCGATAGAACACGTCTGATGCGAGCTGTTCGAGTGCTTCGGAGGCTCCGCGATTTTCTTCTTCGGTCGCGAACGATCGGACCGTCGGCAGGAAGACTTCGGAATTGCCGCGTAGTCGATCAGAGGATTGGCCAGCGGCTCGAGTGTAGTAACTCGATTCCCCTGACATCTTCGCTTCAACCCAAACCAATTCGCCGGAGATGCCGTCGTATGCACGAATGCCCGCGGTCACTACGGTGAGGAATTGGGTAACGGCATCGTCGTCATCGAAGGTCACACCCTTCAACTGGTAATCCAGAATGACGCCCTCAAGCACGATATCCGCGTCGCCACGTTGCACGACTTCCAAGCGGGTATCGTTCAGAAATTTGCGTCGAAGCGCGTTGGTCAATGGGGCTTGCAGGTCATATTCGCCGCTCGAATTCTCAAACGGAGCAACGTACACGGTCTGAAACTTCTCGTCGATCGTGCTGCCGGTGGTATAGGCACAGCCTGTACCGAGGGTAGCCACCGCAAGCATGATTGAGAATGAAAAGGTACGCACGAGACTACCTAGCCCGGGTTGGAGGTCAGCCACGTCTGTGCTTCAGACGCCGCAGCCGTTCCGGGAAACTGGTCAACGACCACGGTGTAGTAAATGCGTGCTGACTTGTACCGCCGCCGTTTCTCATAGAATTGAGCGGTTTGCAAACGCTGCGCAGCAACACTTTCCACCATGTCATTTCGAATCGAGGCTAATTCTGCGCCACGTGAATCGGCAGGATACCGCACATTGAAAGTGTCAATTGCTTCCATCGCAAGCAGACTGGGTGCTTGATCGTAGTCCGGCGACAGCGACGATTCGTAGTAGCACATCGCGAGGCCATAGCTCGCATCGTCAGCCCACTCGGACTGCGCGTAGTCTTCGACCACACGTTGATACTCAAACGATGCTTCTACATATTCTTCCAACGTGAAATGGCACAACCCAATTTTGAACTGGGCTTCGGCGGCTTCGTTGGTGAACGGCTGGTTGTCGATCACCAAGTTGTAAACGTCGACCGCTCTTCGGAACGGACGTTTTCGGAACGGTCGCCACGCGAACAAACTGTCTTTCGCGAGATTGGTTTCGCCGCGTTCAAAAAACCGGTCGCCAATTTCGTATTGCTTTGCGATGACATCATCGAACAACGGACTGTCCGGATACACCGCAACTACCTGCTGAAATTCGTTTGCGGCATCCGTGAACGCTTCCTGCGCAAGTCGAATTTCACCGCGCAAGTATTGATTGTCATCCGCCCAATCAGTCTCGTTGTAGAAATTGATGAACTTGCTCGTCTCACGTAGCGCTTCTTTGTATTTGCCGTCCACCATGAGACCGCGGGCAAATTCCACCTGCAGTTCCGGCGTTTCTTTCGGCATGCGCTTCATGTTGACGAACCGCCCCGTCTGAGGCGTCCACGTCCATTGCGCGTGTGCATTCGATGCGAGAACCGCACATGCCACGACACAACCTGCGAGCAATCGTATTAGTCTTTTATCGCCCATACGGCTAAACCATTTCCCCGATATCGTTGATGGGCTTCCAAGTCGGCGGACTGGAGGTGCCCCCACTACAAGACATCCTAGCAACCCGGCCCTCAACACGCAACCAGCGAGCAAACAACAGAGTCGGGCGTGGCATTTCTGGGTACGGGAGAGTGCTGCGTGGTTGACATCATACCCGTGATTTCGCTTGAATGTGGGTCCATTTGTCCGGCGAGGCGCTATCCGCTATTTATTGAAGGCGGAATTCGGACCGGACTGGCACGCGGATTTAAGGAGCATGGCCGATGGCCAATGAGAATATGTTGACACCCCGGTCATTCGGGCAGACGTCCCGGACGGATCTGTGGTGGTTGCAGCCAGTGGGGGTCTTTGCGGGCCTTTCCACGTTTGTCATTTACTCGACATGGGCGGCGTTGCAGGGCGAGCACTATTTTTACGGCCCCTACCTCTCCCCCATGTATTCACCCGAGCTGTTTGGTGCTTCGCACCACGCCGTGTTCGGCGGCGTGCCGGCATGGTGGCCATCCTTTTTGCCGTATTCACCCGCCTTCTTGATTCTCTGGGCGCCGGGCGGATTCCGCATGACGTGCTATTACTACCGCGGTGCGTATTACAAAGCATTTTGGAGCGACCCGCCATCGTGTGCGGTCGGCGAGCCGCGCAAAGGGTACCGAGGCGAAAACTCCTTTCCTTTAATCATTCAAAATGTTCACCGCTATTTTCTGTACCTCGCACTCTGTTTCATCCTCTTCTTGTCCTACGACGCTTGGAATGCGTTGTGGTTTACGGATGAAGTGACCGGCGAAATTTCGTTTGGCGTCGGCGTCGGCACCATCGTCTTAGCCATGAATGTCGTGCTGCTCTCCGGGTATACATTTGGTTGCCATTCGCTCCGGCACATCGCCGGTGGTTACAACAATCAATTATCGAAGCGCCCGCTCCAAGCGGTTATTTACCGAATTGTGAGCGAGTTCAACAAACGCCACATGCTGTACGCGTGGATGAGCCTCATCTGGGTCGGGTTCTCGGATGTTTATGTCCGCATGTGTTCGATGGGCATCTGGAACGATTGGAGACTCATTTAGCCATGGCTGATTTTACGACTCATGAATACGACGTGCTGGTCATCGGCGCGGGCGGCGCGGGATTGCGCGCGGCCATTGAAGCATCGGGCGCAGGCGTCTCGGTAGGGCTGGTTTGCAAGTCGTTACTGGGTAAAGCACACACGGTGATGGCCGAAGGTGGTATGGCCGCATCGATGGGTAACGTTGATGATCGCGACAATTGGCGCGTCCATTTCGCAGATACGATGCGCGGTGGTCAATACCTGAACAATCCGATGATGGCTGAAATCCATGCGAAAGAAGCCCCAGCCCGCGTTCAAGAACTGGAAGCGTGGGGCGCGGTATTCGATCGGACAAAGCAAGGCCGAATCCTGCAACGTAACTTCGGCGGCCACAAGTATCCCCGGCTCGCCCACGTGGGCGATCGCACCGGTCTTGAGATGATTCGCACGCTACAAGATCACGGTATTCACCAAGGTATTTCCGTCTATCAAGAATATACGGTTAGCACGTTATTAAAGGACGGTGATCGCGTCTCGGGTGCCTTCGGGTATGAGCGCGAAAAAGGGCGGTTTCACCTGTGGAAAGCCAAATCGATCGTCCTGGCGACGGGCGGCATTGGCCGTGCATTCAAAGTGACCAGCAATAGCTGGGAATACACCGGCGATGGCCACACGCTTGCGTATGACGCGGGCGCTGAACTCATCGACATGGAGTTCGTGCAATTTCATCCGACAGGCATGGTCTGGCCACCCAGCGTCAAAGGTATTCTCGTCACAGAAGGTGTGCGCGGTGAAGGCGGAATCTTGAAGAACAGTGAAGGTAAACGCTTCATGTTTGACGACATCCCCGACCTCTACAAAAGTTCGACCGCGACCGATCCCGAAGAAGGCTGGCGCTATGTCACCGGCGACAAAAACGCGAATCGCCCGCCGGAATTGCTCACACGAGATCACGTGGCCCGTTGTATCGTGCGCGAGATTAAAGAAGGACGTGGCAGCCCTCACGGCGGCGTCTTCCTCGACATCGCGTGGATCAAAGAACACATTCCAGGTGCCGAGGCGCACATCCAGAAAAAACTACCCAGCATGTACCACCAGTTCAAAGAGTTGGCCGGTATCGACATCACAACGGAGCCGATGGAAGTCGGACCGACCACGCACTACGGGATGGGTGGTGTGCATGTCGACGCGCAAACGCAGATGTCCACCGTGCCGGGACTTTTTGCAGCAGGAGAAGTGGGTGCAGGACTGCACGGTGCGAACCGGCTCGGCGGCAACAGCTTGTCGGACCTCGTCGTGTTCGGAAAACTTGCGGGCGAACACGCCGCGAACTTCGCCAAAGAAAACGGCGACGCCAAAATCGATGAAGCCGCACTAGACCAAGTGGAAAGAGATGCGCTCGCACCATTGGAACGTCAGGGCGATGCACAGGCAGATGGCTCAGGACCGTATCAAATCCAGTATGCACTGCAAGACACCATGCAAAACCTTGTCGGTATCGTGCGCGTCGAAGATGAAATGCAGCAGGCCGTCGAAAAAATTCAAGAATACAAGAGCCAGGAAAAGACAGTCGCGGCACCGGGCAATCGCGAATACAACCCGGGTTGGCACACCGCGCTCGACTTGCGCAGCTTATTGACGGTATCGGAGGCCGTGGCCAGAGCCGGAGCGGCCCGAAAGGAGAGCCGTGGCGCGCATTTCCGCGATGACTATCCGGAAAAGAGCGAGGAATTCGCCAAGATTAATCATGTCGTCTATCGGGGTAGTGACGGCGAGATGGTCGTCGAAGCACGGCCAACAAAACCGAAATCGGAAGAACAAGAACAGATTATCGAGGAAATGAAATAGCGATGGACAGATCCCGTTATGGAGTGCGGCTGCTTGTTGCCGCTTTTTTAAGGGGGGCTTGCTCCCCGGCATTGATTGCCGTCAGTCGCTACCGAAAAGTACGGCGGCCGGAAGCACGCTTCCTCAGAGAAAGCGCAAGCAAGCTTGCGCACTCCATAAAGCGACCAATCTCTACACCACGGATGTCCACTGACAAACAATTAATAAAACCAATGCAACAAGAATTCACTTTTATCCTTGATGACAGGAAAGCGTCCACGTCATAGCGGAGAGGTAAACATGGCCACATTGAAATTCAAGATCTTCCGGGGCGATAACGGTTCCGGCGAGTTCAAAGAGTACGAAACGGATATCACCGAGGGGATGGTTGTCCTTGATGCGGTGCATCAGATTCAGGCGGAATCGGCGAACGATCTCGCCTGCCGCTGGAACTGCAAAGCGGGCAAGTGCGGTTCATGCTCCGCCGAAGTCAATGGTAAGCCAAAACTCATGTGCATGACCCGCATGAGTGATTTGCCGCAGGATCAACCCGTCACCATCGAACCGATGCAAGCCTTTCCGCACATGCGCGATCTGGTCGCAGATGTCTCTTGGAATTACAAGATCAAACAGCGAATCAAAAAGTTTCAGCCGCGAAAACCAGATAATGAAGACGGTTCATGGACCGTGATGCAGGAAGATGTGGAGCGCGTGCAGGAATTCCGCAAGTGCATTGAGTGCTTCCTATGCCAAGACGTGTGTCACGTCCTACGCGACCATCACCTCCACGAAGAGTTTATCGGCCCTCGGTTCCTCGTCTACAACGCCGCACTCGAAATGCACCCACTCGATACCGCCGATCGCACGTACGACCTCAAATACAGCGACGGCATCGGCTTTTGCAACATCACCAAATGTTGTACAAAGGTCTGCCCCGAACACATCACGATCACGGACAACGCAATCATTCCGCTCAAAGAGCGCGTGGTTGATCGATTCTACGACCCCGTACGCCGCGTACTCCGCGCATTGACCGGCGGTCGCTAATCAAACGGTATTGCTATACTGGGTACACATTCTGAAGGGGTGCCCGGCATGCACAATCTAAAACCTATATCCCGCGATTCAATTCCGTCCGCGCTAGAACGCGCCGAACGATATCGCCTCTTGAACGAACCCGTCGAGGCCGAGAGCATTTGCCTAGACGTTCTCCAAATCGAACCGGCAAATCAACGAGCGCTGAGTACGCTGCTACTTTCGTTGACGGACCAATTCGAAGAGGACGCCTCCGGCTTATTCGAACAGGCGGTACGTCTGCTCAACCGTTTCGAAGATGACTACAACCGAACGTACTACAAAGGCGTGGTCTACGAACGTCACGCTAAAGCCCACCTGAAACGCGGCGGCATGGGCGCGGGCTATGTCGCCTATGACTGGATCAACACCGCAATGACCTGTTACGCAGAAGCGGAAAAAATTCGACCATCAGACAACGACGAAAGCATCCTCCGCTGGAACACGTGCGCACGCCTCCTCCAACGCCGCACCGACCTCAAACCATCCCCCCACGAAGATGCCGTCGAACATATGCTGGAGTGAGCGGGATGGACACGCTCCCGAAAGGGAGGGCCAAATTCCACCCTAGCAATTCGCGTAGCGAATACGTTGAGCTTGCCCGCGTCAGCGGACGAACCCAGATTAACGTTGAGACTTGTCTCACGTGATTGCTGACGCTAATCCCACAACCATGGCAAATCAGTGATCTCGCCCTGGTATGGCCAATCATCCGCGTTCACCGCGAGTTTATGCCGAACCGGATTGTCGCGAATGTATTGCCATTTTTCACCGTACGATTGGCCCGAGCGCAAACGGGTGTCCCAATAATCCTTTTGCCACCTGCATTTTGGATCACGAATCGCACGCGAGACCTGCGATTTCCAGAATTGAATCCATCGCCCTATATCCGTATCAGGACACACTGGTGCTGCGAATAAGTGGATATGATCCGGCATGACTACGTAACGTCCAACCGCCCAAGTGTCCGCCGCGTTCCAAGCATCCAAGATACAGCGATGACGTTCTTCGTTCGCCAACCAGGGCTCGCGGCCCTTCGTACATACCGTAATGAACAGGATAAGCGGACCTTGCCGCGGGGCGTGTACACCATGCGCCGGATAAGCCCGGCGATGCTGCGGTTTCTCTTCGGTCACACGGATTCCCTTCTCGCTGCGTCATCGCTGAACGGGAGGGCCAAGTTCCACCTTGGCCGCGTCAGCGGATACCATGGATGCCCTTCATGAGCCAGTATAGCCAATCACTTCGAGCAATCGCCGTCGAGGTTAATAGACGACTAAAGATGAATGATCCGCTCGTAAGCGTCGGAACTACTTCCAACTACATGGTTTGGAGTTCGCCTCCGACATTAGCGTTGCAGCCGAGGGGTAAGCAGGACACTAGGCCAAGGTGGAACTTGGCCCTCCCGGCCGTTCTCTCCACTCGCTACGCCAATTCCAATTGCGACCCGGCGACTCTTCGTTCCAGCGCCAATAGTTTTTCCTTAATCGGAATACCACCGCCGAATCCCGTCATCGACCCAGTGCTACCAATAACGCGGTGACATGGCACGATTATCGGTATCGGGTTTCTTCCGTTCGCTGCACCGACCGCTCTCGACGCTTTGGGATTCCCGATTCGCGCGGCGAGTTCGCCGTACGAAGTGGTCTCTCCATATGGGATATCACATAACGCACGCCACACGTCCGACTGAAACGCCGTCCCTTCAGGTGCCAACGGCACGGTAAAGTCGCGCAAGTTACCAGCGAAGTACGCATCTAGTTCCTGACGAACTGCGGCGAACGGCGTAGCATCTTCAATCCACTCCGACTCGCGTGTCATAGGTCGCGGTCCATCCTGAAATCCGATGTGCGTCAATTCCAACTCAGTACCCACCAGCAGCAACTGCCCAATGGGACTGTCGATTTCCATGCAATACCGATTGCTTTCAACCATCACTCATCCTCCACTCGCACGCTGTGCGCTTTTTGCATACGTGCGCCACAAATGCATCGCCGCGTACGCCCGCCACGGACGCCACCGTTCTGAGCACCGATCCAATTCCTTTTCCGACAACGCTGAACCATTTAGCGACGCCGCGCGTTGCAACACCATATCCCCTGCGGGGAACGCATCCGGCTCACCCAACGCGCGCATCGCGATGTAGTGTGCGGTCCACGGCCCGATGCCGGGAATCGCGGTAAGCGCATCAATCGACTTCTGTAGGCCATCATTGCCGCGCACGATACCTGGATTCGCGCAAACGGCTCGCGCAAACGCCGACACAGTCGCCGCCCGTTTTTTGGTGAGTCCAATACTCGCTAACCGGGCACGTGCCAAGCGTTCCGGAACAGGAAAGAGGTGCGTCAATCCGCACGAATCATCTTCCTCAATTCGGATACCGTACTTCGTCGCCAACCGCCCGGACAACGTCGTCGCCGCAGCCACACTTACCTGTTGACCAAGAATGGCGCGCACGCCCACTTCGAATCCGTCCCATGCGCCGGGCACCCGAAGTCCTGGCGCATCCACTACCGACGGGCCGATCACCTTATCGTCCGCGAGTTGCGCGGCGATCACGAGGGGATCCGCCCCGAGATCGAATATACGCCGCACCCGTTCTACAACGACAAGACCATGCTCCGCAATCGACGACGGCCCCGAGACGTCTACGGCGTTCACGCCGTCCACATCACGCACTTCGATGATCGCCGCATTGCCCCCAATCGAAATCGTTCGGCGATAACAGTTGTCGTCCGCGTATTCGACACCGGGAATCGCTCGCGCTGCAAGAAACTGCGCGATTGCGCCCCATTCGAATGGCGGACGATAGTTGAGACGCAAGCAAAATCCGTTATCGCTTTTCGCGGCAACGCGCTTGCGGCGCATAGCAGACGGCGCGCGACCGTAGGTCGATTGAAATACTGCATTGAACCTACGGACACTTGAGAAGCCCGATGCGAACGCGATCTCCGTAATCGGCATCGCCGATTCATCCAACAAGCGTCGTGCAAAATGGACTCGGCGCGTTTGCGCGACTTCGACCGGCGATATACCCAAGTGTTCATCAAACAAACGACTAAGATGACGAGCACCAATACCCAGTCGACCGGCCAGCAATTCGACTGAATCGTCGTCAAGCGCACCTTCGTGAATCAAGCGCAATGCGCGCGACACCGTGGTCGATGATCCCTGCCAAGCGGGCGTCCCTGGAGACGTCTCCGGACGGCAGCGCAAGCAAGGACGAAACCCTGCTGCTTCCGCTGCCGATGCACAAGTGTAAAAATCAACGTTCTTCCGGAGCGGCGTTCGGGCAGGGCAGACCGGACGGCAATACACACCCGTCGTCTTCACCGCGATAAAAAATCGCCCATCGAATCGTGCATCCCGCGCCTTAATCGCGCAATAACACTGGTCAGCCGTGAGGTCCATGTTCGGCATTATACGCGGCCTCCACCTCAAGACTAGCCGTTTTCGGACGTGCATGTTCAGGTCGAAAATTGGTGAATGTAGCGCCGAATGTGCCACCATACGGGTCGGGGAGCGTCAATGGGGGATGCTGATCGCCTCGAACGCATCGGCATTGGGTTACGAACGCGCGGCTCGCGCATCCGAGAATACATGACCAAAACGGACAACGATTCAGGCGGGAAGTATTTCCCCGTATTGCTGATGCTCTTCGTGGGCAGCGGTTGCGCCGCATTGATCTACGAACTCGTCTGGTTCCACATTCTACGCCTCGTCATCGGCGCGACAACCATGTCGATCGGCGTACTCCTCGCCAGTTTTATGGGCGGCATGTGCGCGGGCAGTTTGTTATTCCCCGCAGTCGTCTCACCCAAACATCACCCCCTTCGCGTCTACGCACTTTTAGAATTCACGATAGGCGTCATCGGCGTCGCTCTCTTGTTTGCATTGCCCGCGCTCGGCAATGTCTACGCCGAATCTGTCGGATACGGTTCCGCCGGTATCTTGTTGCGCGCCGCAGTCTGCGCAGCAGGACTCCTCCCCCCCACCATTCTTATGGGCGCGACATTGCCAGCCCTTGCACGTTGGATGGAAACAAGCCGCATCGGTGTATCACGCCTCGGGTTTTTCTATGGCGCCAATATCGCAGGCGCGGTATTGGGCACATTGCTCGCCGGCTTCTATCTGCTACGCATCTACGACACGCACATCGCGACGTACTTCGCAGTTGTTCTCAACATGGTGGTCGCCGCCCTAGCGTTCGTCCTTTCCGGCAACGCGCCCTACACCCCAGCGGCAAGCACACGATCCGGCAAAGTCGAGGGCGGATCACGGTCTGGTGTGTACATTGTCATTGGACTATCCGGAGCCGTTTCGATGGGCGCCCAAGTCGTATGGACACGTCTCCTCGCATTGTTATTCGGCGCAACGATTTATACCTTCACCCTCATCCTCGCTGTCTTCCTCATCGGCCTGGGAATCGGTAGCGCTATCGGGTCCTGGTTGGCGCGCAAAACCCAACAACCCGGCACCGCTCTACTCATCTGCCAACTCGCTACCATCGTCTGTATCGCGTTCGCTTCCATCGGCATCAATTTTATTATTCCAACGATGAAACACGGGATCGACGCGAACATCTGGGACAATCCCAACCGTGCCGTGCGCTACTTTGCCGATCTCGCATTAATCGCGATGGCCATTTTTCCTGCGACGCTCGCGTGGGGCGCTAGTTTTCCGTTGGCCCTCGCCGCAGCCGCACGTAAATCCGATGATCCAGGACGCCTTGTGGGCAGGGTCTATGCCGCGAACACCGTTGGCGCAATCGTGGGCAGTCTCTTCTTCGCCATTATCGCGATCCCAGCAATGGGCACGATGAACGCGCAACGTTCGATGGCTGCGGTCGCAGCGATCAGCGCGCTGGTCATGCTTTGGACCTTCAAGCAGACCGCCGCGAAACCCGCCAGCAACGGACCCAACCCTGCCCCCTGGACGGCCAGCATCGCTGTGGTTGCCGTACTCTGCGTGATCATGATTCGCCCGATTCCAGATGAAATGATCGGCTACGGGCGTGAGGTCGGTCGCTGGGATGCCTCAGACGAATACTACTTCGTCGCCGAAGGCCGCGACGCATCCATCGCGGTATCGCATTCCACCTACGGTCATCAAAACTTTCACGTTTCGGGCAAGGTCGTCGCGTCGAACATGAAAATCGACATGCGCATTCAGCGTATGCTCGGTCATGTACCAGCGCTCATGCACGAGAATCCGAAGACAGTCCTCGTCGTCGGATGCGGTGCGGGCGTCACCGCCGGATCATTCCTCAAACATCCAGGCATCGAACGAATCGTCATTTGCGAAATCGAGCCGAAAGTCGTTGAGGCATCTTCCGAATGGTTTGCTGAAGAAAACTACGGCGTGTTGGAACATCCACTGACCACCATCATCTTCGATGACGCGCGCCATTTTCTGCGCACCACAAAAGAGAAGTTCGACATCATCACATCCGATCCCATTCACCCTTGGGTCCGCGGCGCAGCATCGATGTACACAGAAGAGTATTTTGAGATTTGCAAACAACACCTCAATCCCGGAGGCGTCGTTACGCAATGGGTTCCGCTATACGAAACCCAAGAGGCCGCAGTAAAAAGCCAGGTCGGCACATTCATGCGCGCGTTCCCGGACGGCACACTGTGGAACAGTGACATCAATCACCAGGGATACGACCTTGTAATGTGCGGCCAAGTCGGACCGACGAAAATGGACTACGCTTCGATTCAACATCGCATCGAATCGAATCCAGAAATTCTCGCGTCCTTAGCCGATGTCGACGTGGGGTTCTTAATCTCGCTTCTAAATATGTACTCGGGACAAGGAAGCGATCTGGAGCCCTGGCTCATCGATACCCCAGTGAACAAGGATCGCAATCTACGTTTGCAATACCTTGCGGGACTCTCGCTCGATTGGCAACGTGCAGATCAAATCTACGCAGCGATGGCGCGATACCGAAAATACCCAGAGAATATTATTACCGCACCACCCGAAACCGAGGCCGCTCTCCGCCGACAGTTCGAAAAGGTCAACCAATCGTTCGCGGAGGGGAACAGCGCCGACTAGAGCGAGCAACGCCCTCAACAAATCGGCGCTACGTAGCGCCCGTTTGCAGCGGGAGTATGATTGCTAACCCAGCCGCCTAAAGGCGGAACTACGAACGGGGGTTGTTGAACGGCGAATCTTGGCGGGTAGGTCGGGTTTGTGTTTCTGCATTCCGACTTGGAGGCATGGAACACGTTTTCATATCAGCCGTACGCGGTAATGCCGTATTGCTTCATCTTCCGCCACAGCGTGGACCGCGAAATGTCGAGCCGTTTTGCTACTTCGGTTTGATTGCCGTCGAGTTTTTCGAGGGCGGATTGGATTAGACGCGCCTCCATCTCTGAGATTGTGGGGATGTCTTCGTCCGCGTAGTTGGGGAGCGCCAATCTCGGCGGCACTTGTGCGCGGACGTTGTCCGGCAAATCGGCGGCGCGAACCATTTCGCCGTCGCTCATGATGACGGCGTGGGCGACGATGCTTTCCAATTCGCGTACGTTGCCCGGGTACTGATATTCACGTAGGAGGACTTGGGCGTGTTCATCGAATCCGCGCACGGACTTTTCGTATTCTTCGTTGAACTGAGCGAGAAAGTGACCAGCGAGTTTCGGTAGCGCATCCAAGCGTTCGCGCAATGGCGGAATGCGGACTTGCACAACATTCAATCTAAAATAGAGGTCTTCGCGGAATCGGTTTTCAGCGACGGCTTCTTCGAGATCGCGGTTCGTCGCCGCGATAATGCGTACGTCGATCCGTGATATGGTTGACGATCCCACGGGCCGTATTTCACCGCTTTGCAAGACGCGCAAGAGCTTGGCTTGAGTGGCCAACGCCATGTCGCCGATTTCATCAAGAAGAATTGCGCCGCCGTCTGCTTCTTCGAATAGGCCTTTTTTGTCTGCATGTGCGCCGGTGAACGCGCCTTTGACGTGGCCGAACAATTCGCTCTCCAGAAGACCCTCGGGCAGCGCAGCGCAATTGACCGCGACGAGCGGTTTCTCAGCACGACGGCTCAGGCGGTGGACGGCGTTGGCCATGACTTCTTTACCCGTGCCGCTTTCGCCGAGGAGCAATACAGTGCTATCCGTCGGCGCGACTTTCATCACAATTTCGATCACACGTTTCATCGCGGGGGTACCACCGACGAGCTCTTCAAAGAGCGACTGCTCGTACCGGTCGACCGCTTCTTTGGTGGTTCGGTTCCGGTGGGCTTTGTCCACGACGTGTGCGACGTCGGTGGGGCGGCCACTGATCGGGAGGTAGAAGAATGCACCGTTTCGTACTGCTTCGATCGCCCGGTCTACTTCGGAGACTTCGAAGAGGACGATGAGTTCGGATGCGGGCGCGTGTTCTCGAATGAACGAGACGAGTTCAACGTCGCTCTCCACTTCGAGGCCAAGATCGAGCACGATGACAGCGAATTCGCGGCGGCCAGCCAGTCGTAGGACGCCTTTGGCATCATGTGCGAATTCGAGATTGTAGCCGGAGGATTGCAGAAAACCACTCAGAGCGGTGGCGTAGGCGATATCGGCTACCGCGACGAGGACTTGGGCGGATTCGAGATCCGCTTTGTTTCGCATCGAAACAGTCATGGCGATAGCGGTTATTGTATCAAAATGAATCGCCCGCATCCAGTCAGGGGTGCATCTGACCGAATGCGGGCACTTTGTAGAAGAGACCGTACTATATGGTTGCCATGGATCGGTGGCGGACCACCTCCGTCATGGCTTTATCAATTTGGGATCGCTCATCCTCAACGAGGTCAAGGAATCGGACTCCGAATTCTCGAACGTCGTCACCCATGGTATCTACCCAGCACACGCGGCCCTTGCATTCGACGGCCGGAGCGCCTGGTCGCACTTCGAGACGCACCATTACGAAGTCGCCTGAATCGACGGGACGAATGGTTGAGAACCGTCCGCCTTCGGTGGAGAGGTCCAATGAGCGCATTGCTCGGGTGGACCCATCTTCTTCAAATTCCAACCACGCACAGAGGGGCACAGTTTGTCTTTTGTGCCGTCTGTTATTGGTTGATTTCACTTCCATACTGCTAACCCCGAAAGGTACGGAAGGTTCCCGAGAACGCCACAATGGCGTGTGATCACTTCCGAGCGAACACTGGCGGTCGTGTAACGTACTAATCAAAATACAATCCATTTCGGATGTAATGAGTTCCATACCTAATTGAATCTATGCATACCGGACGAGCCGGAATGCGACTTATTCACTTACTAGGACGAAATCCGCGTCTAGAAGGTTTACAACGCAGAATCCGAAATCGACGAAACGATTTGTCGATTTGGAGATTAGATGACGAATTACACAAGTAGTGATCAAGATCGATTGGGCGGTTACGTTTTGACCGGTTAGAACAGGGAGTCTTCGTCCTGGTTTGGTAGATCGAGGCCGAAGTGTTTGTACGCACGGGGGGTGGCCTGGCGGCCTTGAGGGGTGCGCTTTAGGAATCCGATTTGGATGAGGAAGGGTTCGTGTACTTCTTCGAGGGTTTGGGCTTCTTCGCCGCATGCAACAGCGAGGGAACTCAGGCCGACTGGCCCGCCGCTGAACTTTTGCACGATGGTGCGGACGATGGTGCGATCCATTGCATCGAGACCAAGGTCATCGATCTGCAATAACTTTAACGCGGCATCAGCCATGGGTTGGGTGACGATGCCATCGCCTTTGACATCGGCGTAGTCGCGTACGCGGCGTAACAGGCGGATGGCGATACGCGCGGTTCTTCGTGCACGTGCGGCAATTTCGAGTGCGCCGTCAGATTCGATCGCGACGTCAAGAATTCGAGCACATCTTTCGACAATGGCCTGTAGTTCTGCGGAGGAGTAGAACTCGAATCGACAGGTATCACCGAATCGAGCGCGTAAAGGCGGGGTAAGCAATCCGCTGCGTGTAGTCGCACCGATGAGGGTAAAGGGCTTTAGACCGATACGCATTGATCGTGCGGTGGGCCCTTTGCCCAACATGATGTCGACTTCGAAGTCTTCCATCGCAGAGTAGAGCGTTTCTTCGACGGCGTGATTCAGGCGGTGGATTTCGTCGATGAATAGGCAGTCGAATTCTTCGAGGTTGGTGAGGATAGCGGTCAGGTCGGCTTGGCGTTCGATGACGGGGCCGGAGGTCGCTTTGAAATTGACACCCATTTCGTTGGCCATGATGCGCGCGAGCGTCGTCTTGCCGAGGCCTGGCGGGCCGGACAGAAGCATATGGTCGAGCGGCTCGGCGCGTTTTTGTGCGGCGGCAATCGCGATGCGCAATTTGTCTTTGATGGGGTTTTGTCCGGGAAAATCATCGAGACGGGCCGGGCGTATTTGTTCGTCGAATTCGACGTCTTCGCCGGTGGGTTGTTCGCTCAAGATTTCGTGGTCGCTCACATCAATCCCCAATCGGCACGCTAGACTTTCGCCATGGATCGCAACGCCAGTTTCACCAGCTCTTCATCGGACGCATTTGGATCGGAGGCGTCTCGTGCCTTCTTGGCAGCGCGTTGGGCCTCGCCCATTGTGCAACCCAAAGCGCACAGCGCTGCAATGACATCATCACCCGCTCCGAGATCGACGCCCGCTTCGTCGCCGAGCAACGCGCTCAGCTCGGTGTCTTGTCCGAGCTTGGATTTGGTTTCGAGTACGATCCGTTGTGCGCCTTTTTTGCCTACGCCGCTTACACGGGTGATCGCAGTGACGTCGTTTTCGAGCACGGCGCGGCGGAAGTCGGCGACGCCAAGGGTCGATAAAACAGCGAGGGCGACCTTCGGGCCGACACCGGAGATGCCTAGTAGCAGTTGGAAAATCGCCTTTTCTTCTTGGCGTTGGAATCCGAAGATTTGGAAGGAGTCTTCGCGAATGTGGCAGTAGGTGAGGAGTTCGGCAGGGCTTTCGACGTTGAGTCGCTCCCACACACGGTCGGGCACAAAGACCTGATAGCCGACGCCGTTGACGTCGAGCACGACCTCGCCTGGTGTCTTGTCGGCGATGGTGCCTCGTAGAAAAGCGAACACTCAATACCCCATTTCACAGCGGTCGCATCCGATGGCTGAAACGCAAGTGCTTGCGTCTATTCGCCACATCCCGCCGTAATGGATACAATATATACCATGATCCGGGGATTCCGCACATTCGTCCGAAGGGTATCCATCACGCTCGCGACGATTATTTCTTTTCTAACGGTCGGGCTTGCCCTGTTTGTCTATCTCGGCGGCGAGTGGTCTTCGATTACTGCGGGCCTGGATAACGGTCGCAAGTACGTTCCGGATTGGCAAGGGTCGGACAAGGAGCGATTGGCCTCTGCGCGATCGTGGCTAGCGGAACTGATCGCGCCGTCTTCGCCAGTCGTCATCGAAGCGCCGGGTGAGGCGGACGCGATTCAAGTATTCTTTTCGCCGGTCGCCGAACATCGAAAAGACGGACCGGACGATCATCTGATCGCGCTTATTCGCTCCGCAAATAGATCGGTGCATGCGGCGTTTTACGACCTGCGGTATGCACCCGTTGCTCGAGCGTTTATTGATCGGCACCGTGCGGGCGTCGAGGTCCGAATTGTGTCGGATACCCACTATAAAAATCGGGATGAGATGCGGGACTGTATCAAAGCGGGCATCCCGGTGGAATTCGATGAACGGCCGTCGTTCATGCACAACAAGTTTTGCGTAGTCGATGATGAGTGGGTGTGGACCGGGTCGACGAATATTTCACGGAATGGTTTCTTTCACAACAACAACAATGCGTTGTTGTTGCACTCGCCACACGCGGCGGAAAATTTCGCCCTGGAATTCGCGGAAATGTTTTCGTCCCGTTCGTTTGGTGGCGAATCGCCGCGCAACACAAGCCGCCGGGCGTTTGAATTGGGCCCCAATACAGTTGAAATATATTTCTCGCCGGAAGATGGCGTCGAACGGCAAATCCGGGCGGAACTCGGGGAGGCGGACGAGTCGATTGTGTTTATGGCGTTTTCATTCACATCGAAACCAATTGCTGAAACAATGGCGGATCGGATGAAATGGGGCGTGAAGGTTCGCGGGCTGATGGAGACGCGGGGATCGGACACGCGGTATAGTCGGGATGACTATTTGAAGGGTCGAGGGGCGGAAATCTATCTCGATGACAATCCTAAATCGATGCACCACAAGGTGATCGTTGTGGATGACGATACGGTGATCACGGGCAGTTACAACTTTAGTAAATCGGCGGAGAAGAGCAACGATGAGAATGTATTGATCGTGCATTCGCCGGGCATAGCAAAGAAATTCGTCGATGAATTTGAGCGATTGACTGCGAAACTGTAGCCCATTAGCTTATGCATACGCGATTTAAGAATTGGTCGAACTCGTCATCCCGAGCGAAGCCGAGGGATCTATCATGCGCTAGAAATGCGAACGTATGCACTGGGGAAGATCCCTCGGCTTCGCTCGGGATGACCGTTTCGTTGTGACAACTACGCGAACGCATTCCGACCTAAAGCCGCGCATTATGGAGGAGTTGTCAAAGCATCCGTATCGCGCGCCGGTGTGGTTGCGTTGGAATCACGGGCAGACGGTTTGGAGTCCTTGGTTTCGAAAGAAAGATTTGCCACCGTATCGGCTCGACGAGATTGAAACGCCGGACAACGATTTTTTGCGGTTGCATGTCTTGGATGACAAGCCGGACGCGCCGACGGCGTTGTTGTTGCATGGACTCGAAGGGAGCGCAGGTTCGGGATACAACATTGGGTTGGCCCGGCAACTTTCGAGTGCGGACTGGCGTGTGGTGGCGATGGAGTTCCGATCGTGTGGGGGCGTGATGAACCGAGCAAAGCGCCTCTATCATTCGGGCGAAACGACTGACCTTGCGTTTGTTGTGGATTACCTGATTGATCGCAATCCGCAATCGCGCATTTATATCGCGGGGACATCGCTCGGGGGCAATGTCACCGCGAAGTGGTTGGGGGAGTCGTCGGATTCAATTCCGAATCATGTCGCGGGAGCAGCAATTATTTGTCCGCCGTTCGACATGTTGCGATCAGGACCACATATTGATCGAGTGCTGGGCGGTGCTTATACAAGACATTTTTTGAAGACGCTCATCCCGAAAGCAGTTGAGAAGGAAGCGCAGTACCCAGGTTGTGTAGACCTAGATCGCATACGCAGTGCACAAACATTTGAAGCGTTTGATACGTGGGGCACGGCGGCTATTCACGGGTTCGAGGATGCGTTCGATTATTGGCGACGTGTGGCGTGCGGACAGTTTCTCGCGGACATCCGTGTGCCGACGATGTTGGTGGCAGCACGGGATGATCCATTCAATCCAGAGGACACGTTGCCCCGCGAAACAGCGGCCGGATCGCCGTACTTGTATCCGCAATTCACAAAGCGCGGAGGCCATGTGGGGTTTGTGTACGGTGCGCCCTGGCGTCCGCGTTATTGGGCGGAAGAACACGTGTCCCGATTCTTCAATCTCGTCGATGCTTCGAATTGACCTCCGCAAGTATTTGCTAAGTGCTCTCCCTGCAACCCCTTGCGCAATAGCGTAGGTTGTCGATATTCTACGCGGCCAACGCGGACGACTTATGACGCATGCCCCTATAAATCACGCGCTTTCCACATCACGGCACCCTTCGATCGCGTGCCGTATCGGGCGGTCGCATGCTCTTTAATTCGCTCGACTTTGTATTGTTCTTTCCCGTGGCAGTGGCCGCTTACTACGCGGTGCCTGACCGGGCGCGTTGGGCGTGGTTACTGGTCGCGAGCTATTTCTTCTACATGTGCTGGAATCCGGCGTACGTACTGCTCATTTTCACGTCGACCAGTATTGACTATGTGGCGGCGCTGCAAATGTCGCGGGCGAAGGCGGATCGGATACGTCGTCTTTGGCTGATTTCGAGTTTGACCGCAAACCTGGGGCTCCTTTTCACATTCAAGTACTACAACTTTTTCGCATCGAGCGCGCAAATCTTCGCAGACTTCTACGGGATACCAGCGACATTTAGCCAAACGAATTGGTTGTTACCGGTAGGTATTTCGTTCTACACGTTTCAATCGCTGAGCTACACGATTGACGTGTATCGAAGAGAGCGCGACCCGGAACGCCATTTCGGAATCTTCGCATTGTACGTCAGCTTCTTTCCGCAATTGGTGGCAGGACCGATCGAGCGGTCTTCGCATCTCCTCCCACAGTTTCTTGAAAATCACCGGTGGGATTTTGACCGCGTCCGGAGCGGATTGCTGTTAATGGGCGCGGGCTTTTTTAAGAAGTGCGTCATTGGCGATACGTTGGCGATTTATGTGGACACGGTATACGGCAACCCGGAGCAGTATTCGGGTGCGCCGTTTATCCTCGCAGCGTATGCATTTACGATTCAGGTGTTCGTCGATTTTTCGGGCTATTCCGACATCGCGATTGGGGCAGCAAGAGTGTTGGGATTCGACCTGATTAACAATTTCGATCGGCCGTTTCACGCACGTACCGTTTCGGACTTTTGGCGGCGATGGCACATCTCCCTCATGTCCTGGTTCCGCGATTACATCTACATCCCGTTGGGCGGAAGCCGGAAGGGAAAATCTCGCCATTCGCTGAACATCTTTATGATTTTCTTCATCTCGGGCGTGTGGCACGGGGCGGCTTGGACATTTGTTATCTGGGGGGCGCTGTGCGGGATTATCGTGCTGTTCGCTGAACAAACGCGCGCGTGGCGCACGAAAACCGCTGAAGCAGTCCTGGGTGATCGTTTCCTGATTCCGCGCGCGATTTGGGCACGCATCGTGGTATTCCATGCATTCGCAATTCCGCTGGTGATGTTTCGGGCACAGTCGATGGGAGATGTCGTTGCACTGGTTCGTGGCACATGGAACGATTTTTCGTTTGACTATGATGTACTCTTCGCGCCGTTGAGCGCGGCGCATCTTGGCGTGGCGGCAGTGGCAATACTCGCGATGGAAGTCGTCCACGCATTTCAATATCGTGGCCCTGTAACACCGCGCATTGCGGCCTGTCCGATGCCTGTTCGTTGGTGTATCTATGCGGGCCTTGCGTTCAGTATTCTTTTCTTCGGCACATTCGGCGCGAAAGACTTCGTGTACTTCCAGTTCTAAACAATGATGAAATCACTAACCACAATCGCAACCATTATCGCGTTCCTCGCGGCGATTCACCTCGGCCTCAAGCATGTGTATATCGATGTCTTGTTGTCGCAAGAATTTCCAATCGAACGCGATCAGGCGTATGAAGACCAAGACGACGTTCGCATGCTCCTCGTGGGGAACAGTTTGGTGCAATTGGATATCGATCCGATCGCAGGATCGTACAATCTTGCCTCGTTTGACGAGAGCTATTCGACCACGTATTACCGACTGCGCGACGTGCTGGCCCAGGACAATCAACCCATTGAAGTGGTCCTCATGCATTTGAGCCTGCATTCATTCCGCAGTCTGCGACGGGTGGATACGCAGCAGGTATATTGGGCGCAGATCGTGGATTATGCGGACCTGATGCGGACGACTAGAGAACCGATCCCAATCCTTCGGGACGCGATCCGGTTTCGTGAATTCCCCTATACAGGGGGCGTCAAGCAATTGATCAAGTATTGGCATGACAAGTCGGCTGTCGCCAATGATGCGCGGCTCGCATACGTGCAGCGGGACTTTTCGTTGGCGACGGACCAGTTCACGCAGTCAGCAGCAGGAGTCAATCGATTGCTCGTGGTCGAAGAGACAATTGACTCCGCGACGGCGGACTATTTTTCACGCATCATCAACCTGTGTGCGGACGAAGACGTACGATTGGTACTGGTACGATTTCCAATCACGCGCATCCATCATGAAGCAATCAGCGGCCACGTCGATTTGGATGCGTGGCAACGCCTGGTCGACGAGCGGCTTGACGGGGCAGACCACGTCGAAGTGATCGATTTCATGGAACTGTATTTTGATGACTATAGTAAGTTTATGGACCCACTCCATTTGAATGGTCAGTCAAAAAAGGACTTTACGCAACAGCTAACACTCGAACTGAGCCGCAGAGGCATTTTTCCGACAGGCCTTGCGCCGGGACAGCCGTAGGAGCGGCCACTTCGTGCGGACGACGATATCGACCATTCTGGTATGCGTGTTGTTTCTCGCGGGAAACGAAGGCATCCGCCATGCGCACAATCGATTGACGGCCGTCCTGCTTCCCGAAACGTATACCGAGTCCTCCCGACTACACTTCAGCGATCCGTGCCGAATCGCGCTCCTCGGTGATTCGATCATTTTGACGGGCCTGGATCCGTCGCTCATTCCTGAATCGTACAATTTTGCATGGCTCGATGCTCAATACCTTGCCAACTACTTTGTGTTGGAATGGATGCTCCGGTCGGACCCGAAAAATTTGGAAGTAATTGTTCTTCCGTTTGACCGGCATTCGTTTTCGCCGCGACGAAATGAGTCGCCTACGATGTTGAAGAAGGCGACGTTTGTGCAGGCGTTCATGGCGGATCACCGTGATGAACAGCGTGGCGCGTATTTGCGCCGGTGGACGCAAGACCGTCTTTTTCCCTATTCGGATTTTCCGAGTTTACTGGCGAGTCGGTCTGATGAGAATCAACCCGTTTTGCGACGGGGATTTCTCGGAATGTCAGGCGGAAATATCAAGAGTCCGGAGGATTTTCAACGATCTGCCGAACGCCGTGGTCGGCAACTGTTTCGTGATGAGGCTTGGTATGATGAGCGATTGGGGTGGTATTTCGAGTCGATCATACAACGAGCGACCGATAGCGGCCTGAAAGTCGTACTGGTTCAGTGCCCCGTCTCGCATGAATTTGACGAGGAATTGCGGCGGCATGTGTCGGATGAAACGTTTGACGAATTCAAGGCCGACGTACGAGCGAAGTTTCCCGAAATCGAAATCTTGAACGCGCGAGATGCGTTTCTTGATCGCCACGATCTCTTCTTCGATGCGAACCACCTGAGTATCGCTGGGTCTAAAGAATTCTCTGAACTTGTGCGAAATGAACTCGAACGACTCGGCGTGCTTTCTCCGTGACCGCAATGGTGAATAAGGCTCGACGCGCTTTACGCGCGTGACTCGAATATGCTGTTCAATTCCCTCGATTTCGTCGTCTTCTTTCCCTTCGTGGTGGGATTGTATTTCCTCTTGCCGGACCGCGTGCGATGGATGCTTCTCCTGGTCGCCAGTTATTTTTTCTACATGTACTGGAATCCGCGCTATGCCGTACTCATTCTATTGTCGACGACAATTGATTACTTCGCGGCGATTCAGATGGGGAATGCGAAGCGTTTGCCGATACGACGAATGTGGTTGTTCGTCAGCCTCGCAGGAAACTTGGGGCTTCTATTTGCATTCAAGTACTTCGGTTTCTTTAGCGGCAATATTGACCGACTACTTGATGCGTTCGCGATACCCCAACGGGTGCCGGTCTTTGATATTTTGCTGCCGGTTGGCATTTCGTTTTACACGTTTCAGACGCTCAGCTATACCATTGATGTCTACCGAGGCGATCAACAGCCAACGCGGCACTTCGGAAAATTTGCGCTTTACGTGTCGTTTTTTCCGCAGCTTGTGGCTGGCCCTATTGAGCGTTCGACCCGTCTACTTCCACAGTTTTTCGTAAAGCATTCGTTTAACGCTGAGCGAATTCGTAGTGGCTTGCTCCTAATGGCGTGGGGCTTTTTCAAGAAGTTGGTCATAGCAGACCGGCTAGCGGTCTACGTTGCGGAGGTCTACAACGGAGACACCGAATACACCGGGTTAACAATTCTCATCGCAACGTATGCCTTCACCATTCAAATCTTTTGCGACTTTTCCGGCTATTCCGATATTGCGATTGGCGCTGCACGTGTGCTGGGTTATGACCTCATGCGCAATTTCGACCGGCCGTACTATTCGCGATCCATCGCCGAGCATTGGCGACGTTGGCATATTTCCCTATCCACGTGGATGCGCGACTACATTTACATTCCGCTGGGCGGCAGCCGCGTTCAAGTGAAACGCCTATACATAAATCTGATGATTACCTTCATCATCAGCGGTTTATGGCACGGTGCGAATTGGACATTTATTATTTGGGGCGCATTGCATGGTGGGTACATTGTCGTGTCGATGATGACGCAGGACGTGCGCGACCGCGTGGCGGGCACCATTGGCTTCAGCCCAAAGAGCCGAATACGACACGTCTGGCAAATCGTGTTCACGTTTCATCTGATCGTATTCGCGTTCATCATTTTTCGCGCGGACAACATCGATCACGCCGTCAGCCTAATGATGCGGATGGCCACAGGATTCAACCTTTGGGATCCAATGATTCTAGAACCGTTGCCGGTCCCGGAGATTGTTGCCGCTTTAATTGGTGTGTTCATTATGGAAACCGTTCACTTATTGCAGTTCCGCATGTCGGTGAGCGAACGTTTGTTCGCGATGCCACTGCTCGTTCGGTGGGCGGCGTATTGCGGGCTGGTCTATACGATTATTGCACTGGGTTCGTTTACGTCGGAGCAGTTTATCTACTTTCAGTTCTAGTGTTCAGACAGGCGAAATCGAAGATCTGCAGGCAGACTCCACACCTCGCCGTATTCTTGGAGGGCTCGTCGCGTGGAAACGAGACTTGACCGTTCGATGAGTGGCCGTCGAATAATTGTTATGGCCATGCCGTTTTGAATAAGGTGTCACCATGACCTTACGATTCATAAGCCTGCTCGGCCTACTTTCGATGATTTTGATCGCTTGGGCGCTGTCCGAGAATCGGCGCAAAGTCTCCCCGCGCATCGTCGTTTGGGGACTTGGCTTGCAGTTTGCCATCGGCCTGCTCCTCCTGAAGACCCCCATTAAAGGTGTGGTCTTCGACGGAATGTCTAGGGCGGTCGATGTATTGGTTTCCTCGACGCTGGTCGGTGCGAAGTTCGTCTTCGGTTCGTTGCCGGATGACATGAACATCGGCGCGGTGTTCGCCTTTCAGGTGTTACCAGTCATCATTTTTGTGACTGCCATTTCAGCGATCTTGCACCATCTCCGTATCATCCAAGTCGTGGTCGGCGCGTTGGCATGGTGCATGCGGCGGACATTGAAAACGTCTGGTGCAGAAACGTTGGGGGTTGGCCTCCTCGTGTTTTTAGGGATCGAATCCGTCTCGGCGATCCGGGTCTATCTCGATCATATGACGCGGTCGGAGTTGCTCACCATCATGACGACATTCTTAGCGACGATCGCCGGGAGTGTGATGGTGACGTATGCAACATTCGGCGCTGAAGCCGGCCATCTGCTGACAGCGTCTCTGATGAGCGCACCGGCTGCGATCTTGATGTCGAAGCTGATGATTCCGGAAACGGAAGAACCACAGACGTCAGGCGCAGCGAAAGTCAGCGTTCAGGTCGAGAGCCACAACCTGTTTGACGCGATTACGCGAGGCACAAACCAAGGGCTTCAAATGGCCTTGGCGGTGGGGGCAATGGTGTTGGTGTTCGTGGCGTTGATTGCGCTGCTCGACATCGTTTTTCAGGGCATCACGGGGTATGCATTTGTAGAGATTCTTGGGGTCGGATTTAGACCGGTCGCGTATATGATGGGCGCGCCGCCGGAAGATGTCCGGATTCTCGGTCAGCTATTGGGCAAGAAAACGGTAGTGAACGAATTCCTCGCGTACTTGGATTTTCAACAAGCGATGGAAGCGGGGAGTCTGTCGCCGCGTGGGGCGTTGATCGCGACGTATGCACTGTGCGGTTTTGCGAATCCCGGGAGCATTGGTGTAATGATTGCCGGGTTGGATGTACTCATTCCCAATCGTCGTGCTGAGATTACGCAACTGAGTATCAAGGCGTTTATCGCGGGCACACTCGCGTGTTTTTCGACTGCATGTGTCGCGGGGATTCTGGTGTGAGCATTCCACGTGTGTTGAGCATCGCGGGTAGTGACTCCGGTGGCGGTGCCGGCATCCAGGCCGACCTGAAAACGTTTACGGCTCTTAATGTTTTTGGCATGACCGCGATTACGGCGATCACCGCGCAAAATACGCAGCGTGTTTCCGCAGTGCAGGTTTTGCCAGGTTCTATTGTGAGCGATCAAATCGATGCGGTCGCCGAGGATATCGGCGTAGATGCGGTGAAGGTCGGAATGCTCGCGAACACTGAGATTGTGGAGACTGTCGCGGCGGCGATTGATCGGCATGGATTCCAGAACGTCGTGCTTGATCCCGTTATGATCGCAACGAGTGGTGACGCCTTGCTAAGTGATGATGCTGTGGACGCATTGAAGAATCGCCTTCTCCCCCACGCCTTCATTGTGACACCGAATATCCCGGAAGCTGAGGCGTTAAGCGGAATGAAAATCGTCGACGGGGATTCGGCGCAACGGTCTGCACGCGCGATTCATGATCTGGGCGCTATACATGTGCTCATCAAAGGCGGACACGGGAAAGGCGCGGAAGTCGTCGACCTATTGTTCGATGGTCACGAGTTCCGCGAATTCCGTTCCGAACGCATTGAGACTCGGAACACGCATGGCACGGGGTGCACGCTTTCGGCGGCGATTGCAGCGAATCTGGCGAAGGGGGCGAATGTCCAGGACGCGGTTTCGAGTGCCCTCGAATACGTTCACCAGGCTATTCTTGCCGGGTTTTGCCTTGGCAATGGCCACGGCCCTTTGAATCACATGCACTAGCCACACGACTACAAAACGCCCTTTGGAATTGGACGTATCCAAAACGGATATCGATTCGACTGCGCCGTTGCCGATGCTATGAACCCATCCGCACCATGTAGTAGACTATCCGATTATGCGGCGAGTCCCGTCGCGTCTGAAATTGCATCCCAGGACTGACCAAATCATGAACGAAATAGGATCAGAATCCCTTCCTTTGCGCGTAGCGGTCGTCGGTAGCGGCCCGAGTGGTTATTACGCGGCGGAAGCATTGTTCAAAGCAGAACCAGCCGTTGATGTCGATATGTTCGACCGATTGCCAACACCGTTTGGCTTGGTACGTGGTGGGGTTGCGCCGGATCATCCAAAGATTAAGAGCGTTACACGGATCTATGATCGCATCTCAGGCAACGAACGCTTTCGTTTCTTGGGCAATGTGATGGTTGGCCGCGACATTAGTGTCGCGGAGTTACAGGATCATTACGACGTGGTGCTGTTCACATGCGGCGCGGAAACGGACAATCGACTCGGAATCCCTGGTGAAGATCTGGCAGGGAGTCACACCGCCACGGAATTCGTGGGGTGGTACAACGGCCATCCGGATTACCGAGATCGCGAATTCGATTTATCGCAAGAGGTCGCTGTCGTCATTGGCCAAGGAAACGTGGCGATGGACGTGAGCCGCATTCTTGCGAAGACCGTCGACGAGCTACGTGAGACGGATATCGCTGCGCACGCACTCGACGCGCTGGCGGAAAGCAAGATCAAAGAGATTCATATGGTGGGCCGTCGAGGACCGGTGCAGACGAAGTTTACGCCGGCGGAGATTCGTGAAATTGGCGAACTGTCGGATTGCGATCCGATTGTCCGATCCAATGATTTGGAGTTGGGGGACGCCAGCCAAGTCGAGCTGGCAGATGCATCAAACAAAAACGCGCAGAAGAATTACGCGGCGCTTCAGGGGTTCGCTGAGCGGACACCGTCTGGGAAGAGCCGCCGCTATATCGTTCATTTCCTCAGTAGTCCAATTGAACTACGCGGCACCCATCGCGTTGAAGAGTTGGTATTGGAGTCGAATCGACTTGAAGGCGAACCGTTTAAGCAGCGTGCGATTGGCACGGGTGATCAGCGCGTCATGCCGTGCGGCCTGTTCTTTCGCAGCGTAGGCTACCGCGGCGTTCCTATTCCGGACGTTCCGTTCGACGATCGCTGGGGCGTCTTTCCAAATGATGCGGGCCGGATTCAGGACGAGGGTGTCGCGGTTGCGGGACTGTATGTCGCGGGCTGGATTAAGCGGGGGCCCTCTGGTGTGATTGGAACGAACAAGCCGGACAGTCAGGCAACGGTCGCATCAATCATAGAGGACTTGCCGGGGCTTGCCCCTTGCACGAATCGCGATGCCTCTTCGGTGGACGACCTATTGAAAGGGCGAAATATCCGAGTGATTTCATATGATGACTGGCGCGCGATTGATGCGGCTGAAATTAAGAACGGAGAAGCCAGTGGCAAATCGCGTGAGAAATTTACCCGCATCGATGAGATGCTGAATGTCGTGAGTTAGCATCATGCGAGATGCATTCCGCACTGTTGGGCTTATCACGATTATTGCCGTGTACTTTCTGATCATGGTGGGTGGCGTGGTCCGTGCATCGGGTGCAGGAATGGGGTGTCCGGATTGGCCGAAGTGTTTTGGGCAGTGGGTGCCGCCGACCGATGAATCACAACTCCCGGAAAATTATCAGGAAATCTACGGCGATCACGGTTATGCAGATGTGCCGTTTAACGCCGTCAAGACGTGGACCGAATATGTCAATCGGTTGGTGGGCGTTTCCATCGGCTTTCTAATTTTTCTGACGCTCGTGTGTGCAGTGGGATATTGGTCAGATAAGCGGCATATTTTCTGGCTCAGTCTTGCCGCGTTTATCCTGGTGGGATTTCAGGGCTGGCTTGGGTCTGTAGTCGTAGCATCGAATCTGAGTCCCTGGCTGGTCACCGTTCACATGCTGGTTGCGTTGGTTATTGTGGGGCTATTGATCACCGCGCGGGCGGTCGCGACGACCCTCGATTATGAGAGCCCATTTCATCCGATGCTGGGAAAACTGCTCCTGGCGTGCCTGATCCTGTCATTTATTCAGATTGCGATCGGGACACATGTCCGGGAGGGCATCGACACGGTAGCCCTGGATTTAGGGCCTGATCAGCGATCGAATTGGGTAGGTGCGGTCGGATTTTCGGTGCTGGTTCACAGGAGCCTGTCAATTGTGATATTATTCACGAACTTGGTGGCGCTGTGGTTACTCCGTCAAAATGGTCCTGTACCAGTATCGATGATACGGGCGGCCTATGGCATCGTGGCGTGTATTACCCTGGAAATTGTGGTGGGCGCGGTGATGTTTTACGCCGCAATCCCCGCCGTGTTGCAACCCGTACATTTATTGTTAGCTGCTGTAATGGCCGGACTTCAGTGGTATCTTTGGATCGCCGCGCGAAATGTTGCGCCTGAAATGATTGGATCGAGTGAGTACGCGGCCGCTCCGGCCTGAGTGATTGATGATGAAACTATTTCGAGCCTACATAGAATTGACGAAGCCACGAATTCTCACGATGGTGCTGATCATGACTGCCTTGGGCTATGTCCTTGGCGGCATGGGAATTCATTCGCCGAGCGGGCTGATTTTCGTGTTGCTAGGCGCGGGCATGACGTGTGGTGGCGCAGCGGTATTGAATCACTTTATTGAACGCGACGTGGACCGAAAGATGAATCGGACGCGAAACCGTCCGCTTCCGAGTGGATTGATTCCAGCGAACCGCGCATTTCTTTTCGGCGTGTATCTCGTTTTGTTTGGCGTGATGTTGTTGACGTGGAAAGTCAATTTGGTAACAGCGTTCTTGGCGTTGTTGACGGCGTTCTTGTATGCGGTCGTCTATACACCGATGAAACGGCTTACATGGTTGAATACATTCGTTGGCGCGATTCCAGGCGCATTGCCGCCGATGGGTGGTTGGGCCGCTGCGACAGGCCGCGTGGAAGCCGGGGCTTGGGCGCTATTCGCGATTTTGTTCATTTGGCAGATCCCGCATTTCTATGCGATCGCTTGGATTCACAAAGAAGATTACGCACGCGGCGGTTTCAAGATGTTGCCTTCCCTCGATCCCACCGGTATCCGCACGATGACGCAGTCGCTGATTTTTGCAACAGCGCTGATCCCGGTGTCGTTATTGCCGGCCTGGCTGGGCATTTCGAGTTGGGTGTATGGTGTCGGCGCATTCATTTTAGGCCTCGGCATGCTGTGGTCCTGCGTCTACTTCGCACAGTCGCGATCGGTCACGGGTGCTCGACGGGTGCTCCGCGCTTCGATAATCTACTTGCCCCTATTGTTCATCCTCATCCTCATCGATTTCGGGCTTCGGTAAAAGGACTTAACTGTTGACTTCTAGACGTATCGGCCTGGTTGTGGCCATTGGCGGCGTATTCGCTGGCCTTGCCGCCACTTCCTACTTACTCCCAAACCCTTCGACCGCAGAAGCAGAAGCACAGTCTTTGCTCGTGCTCGGATCGATTGGTGATTTCGAGTTGACCGCGCAGGACGGCAAAACCTTTTCAAGCGAAGAACTCGCCGGCCAAGTCTGGGTCGCGGACTTCATTTTTACGCGATGCCCCAGTGCGTGCCCGGAGATGACATCGACCCTCGCCGAATTGTTCGAGGAATTCGGTTCGCATCCGGACCTGCGGATGGTTTCCATCAGTGTGGATGCCGAATATGATTCTCCGGAGGTCTTGAGTGAGTTCGCGGCGAAGTATGACGCGGATCCGAATCGGTGGCATTTTCTAAGCGGTCCAAACGAGTATGTTCAACAACTGTCTGTAAACGATTTCCAGATCGCTGCCGCTGAGACGCCTGCTTCACATTCATTGCGATTTATCCTGGTTGACCGACGAGGCGACATTCGCGGCTATTACCATTCCAACGATCCGGAAGCGGTAGACACGCTGCGATCGGATATCGCAAAATTGCTGCCGGCCGGCGCATGACCGCGCCACTCCTCCCTACAATCAACGCTTCACTCAATGGCCTCTCGGCTATCCTATTGTTCGCAGGCTGGTGGGCGATTAAGAATCAGAACAAAACACTCCATCGCACCATCATGATCGCCGCGCTAACCTCCTCTGCGGCATTTCTCTCGTGCTACCTCTACTATCATTTCACGGTCGTGGGCGTAACGCGCTACACCGCTGAAGGCATCGGCCGCTACGTGTACTACGCCGTGCTCATCACGCACGTACCGCTCGCAGGTCTCATGACCCCGTTCATTCTCGCGGCAGTGTGGTTCGCGTTCCGGGGCCGGTTCGATCTGCACACGCGGATAACGAAGGTGCTCTGGCCTGTTTGGATGTACGTTTCCGTTACCGGAGTCATCATATATCTGATGCTCTACACGTTCGGCGGGGGCGAGGTGACAGCGCCCGCGTAGTCCCCCTATAGACCCGGCTTTCACAGCCAACCGCAGAGAGATTCGCCATCTACCATATGCGGGATTAAAATTACCGCTAACTGAACATTCGCACTATATGTAGATATCGCAAATTTGACGACTTGGGGCGGGATCGCTAGACTATGGCGTTCTTAAATCGGGCCACTATCTACAATGAACCTTTTAACGGAGCGTATCCGACGGTGACTATTCGACGATTTTTCTTAACGTGTGCGCTGGGATCGGTGATAGCGATGACGCCTGCATGCACCACTACGCCTAAGTCAGCTCAATTCGATCCGGTGGAGACCGCGGCGATCGCAGACGGTGATCTGAAGCCGGTTGAGCCAAGGTCGAACTCTGAATTGCTTGCAGCGGCTGATGAGGCATTTCGCCGAGGCAATGCGGCACAGGAAGCGGGCGATCATCAAGGGGCCTTGCGTCAGTACAACTTAATGTTGGAATTGATGATAGAGGCCGATGTTGATCCGTCTCTCTTCTATAGCTTCCGCCAGGAATTTGCACGGATGTTTGACTCGGTATCTGACGACCCGCTGTTTTTTGATCGGGGTCAGGACGACAAGTGGATCGCTGATGCACGGCGCCGTGGATGGACCGGGACATTGCCGATGCCTTCGGTCACGCCGAAGCGCGTCGTGATCGAGTTGGACAAAATCACGAAGGTGTATCCGAAGAATTTCCAAGGTGGATTGGATCGCGCACACAAATACCGCCCGTACATCTCAGAGGTCTTTCAGAAAGCGGGTATTCCGGGTGAACTTGCGGCGTTGGCGATGGTGGAGAGTCAGTTTCACCCGAGCGTGCGCAGCCGTGCCGGCGCGGTGGGAATGTGGCAATTCATGTCAGCCACGGGTAAACGATATGATCTACGCATCGACAAGTATGTGGACGAACGCCGGGACTGGCACAAGGCCACACACGCGGCCGCTCGATACCTCAGCGATTTGAATAAGTACTTTGATGGCGACTGGGCACTGGCGATTACCGCATACAACATGGGTGAATACGGGCTTGAACGCGCGATTGCGGCGAATGGCGGCGAACGCAACCTGTGGAAATTGCTGGAAACACCGCCGGCATCGAACAAGATTCACCGTGAATCGAAAGAATTCTACGCGAAATTTCTGGCCTCTGCGATTGTCATGCGGAACCCTGAGCAACATGGATTCAAGATCAAACGACAGGCAGCCGAATCGACACAACGGGTGACTACACGCGATTCGTTGTCGCTCGCTTCGATTGAGAAGGCCGCAGAACTCCCGAAAGATACACTCAAGGCACTGAACCCGCAATTGATCCGCAATGTGACTCCGCCCGGCACGTACGAGCTGGTGGTCCCTGCGAATGCGGGCCGCACGGTAACGGCTGCTCTACGCAAGGTGCCGAAACAAGCGGCACCCAGTCCGAAATACGCTGCAACACCGAGTGATGGCGTTCATGTCGTGAAACGCGGGGACACCTTGTCGGGCATCGCGTCGATGTACCGGGTCGCGTTGGCGGAACTGCGGGGCATCAACAACAACATATCGCCCAAGCGCTTGATGGTTGGTAGTCGTCTTCGCATTCCAGGTAAAGGCAAGACCTTTGCGGGCGAAGAGAAACACTATCGCGTTCGACGGGGCGACACCCTGTACGAAATAGCGAAGCGGGAAAACGTCTCGCTGAACGACCTTCGTGGTTGGAATGACCTTGGCCGCAATAACAATTTGCGTATCGGCCAAGAACTGATTGTGGGCCGTGCGAAATCGACGAAGTCCACACCGACCGGCACAAAGACGGCGCATAAGGTGCAACGCGGCGAATCGGCGGGTACGATTGCACAGAAGTACGGCGTGAAACTGGATGACTTGTTGGAGTGGAACGGACTCTCCCGCAAATCGATTCTGCGTGTTGGGGATTCGTTGACGCTTTATGGCGGAGGGAGTGGCACGAAAGTCGCCAAAGCCGAAAAGACGGTGCATACCGTACGCAAAGGGGACACCGCGTCCACCATTGCCGCGAAATACAACGTTGGTTTGACCGATCTCTTGTCGTGGAACAAGATGAACAAGTCGTCCGTATTGCATGTCGGTCGCGAATTGACCGTGTATCCGGGCAAGAAAACTCAGTTCAATCAAACCATCGCCCAGTCGGACGAACCGGCTCCGATTACGCACGTCGTGAAGAAGGGTCAGAATGCTTCAACGATTGCGCAACGTTACGGCGTCACGACGAGTGAAGTTGTGCAGTGGAACAATTGGAAGAAATCGCACGTGTTGCACGTCGGCGACAAGGTCAAGATTTACGCGCAATAGCGTAATTACATCCGGTCGAGTGGCTGGATGCCGAGCAGGTGCAATGCGTTGTCCAGGGTCTGCCGCGTGGCCGCGCAAATGGTGAGTCTGGAATCTCGGAGCGCTTCAGTCGGTGCCGCGACGACCGGGCAGTCGTGATAGAACCCGGTGAACTGACGCGCCAAATCCAGCGCATATTGCGCTACGGGCGCGCACGACCGCTGTTGCATCGCCGTCTGCACGACATCACCAAAGCTATTTATCTTCGCGAGTAATGCCCATTCCGCATCTGCCTCTAGGACGAATTCGTCCGGGACATCGCCCGCTGAGTCGGCCTTTCGTAGAATCGAAGCGATGCGCGCACACGAATACTGCACATATGGTCCTGTATCGCCGGAAAACGAAAGACTCTGTTCCCAATCGAAGATTACATTTTTGTTGGCGCCAACGCGCAGTATCGCAAACCGGATCGCCGCGACGGCCACGTGTTCAGCAATCGATTGGCGCTCTTCCACATCGAGATCAGTACATTGTGCGTCGACTTTTTCCGTGGCACGGGTACGGGCTTCGTCGAGGAAATCGGATAGCAGAATAACCTGGCCTTGTCGCGTGGACATTTTCCCGTCTTTTAGCAAGATGTACGAATAGTAAACGGGCTCAGGGCAACCCTTGTCGGCTGATTCCAAAATGAGCTGAAGCTGCTGCATGTAGAGGAGATGATCTTCGCCCAAGACGATGACGTTGAGGCTTGTGTCTTGTTCTATCTTAAACATGGTGTACGCCAAATCACGATAGAAATAGAGCGAACTGCCGTTCGAACGGAGGAGCGCAACGTAGCGACCTTCATCGTATTCGCGGCCAAGTTTTTGCAGGTCGACCATGACTCGGTCTTCTTCATCTGTGAATAGCGCACCCTTCTCGCGCAACGAATCCAGCACGCCTTCGAGTCGTTCATCTTTCACGAACTCGGATTCGCGCACGAAGCGATCGTACTCGATACCAAGCCGCCCGAGAACGGCGACTTGGCCGTTCAGACAGAGGTCCGTCACGGTGCGGAATCGTTTTTGGGCTTCCGGTTGGCCTTCTTCAATATCCTTGAGCAACTGATACCCGGCTTCCGCAAATTCCGGATCGGATTCTGCGCGTGTGTTCGCATCGGCGTAGGTTTGCAACATGTCTTCAAACGACATACCGGTCGGGTCGTCACAGGCCAGCACCAAAAACGCAATCTGCCGTCCGATGTCGTTGACGTAGTACTGGACTTCCAAATCGTAGCCTTCAAAACGAAATAGACGCGCCAAGCTGTCGCCGATCATGGCATTGCGCGCGCGGCCCACATGAGGGCTTGCGTTGGGGTTGATGCTCGTGTGTTCGAGCAAGGCTTTTAGTCCTGTCCCGACGCCGCTTGAACCGTATTGCGCACCGCGGTCGTACACAGCGTCGATAATGCGTTTGCCGACGATTGCACGATCCAGTTTGAAATTGGCATACGGACCCGCGACGTTTACGGCGACGACTTCCGCGCCAAACGAGACGTCATCGGCGAGTTTTTGAGCAAATGCCGGCGGGGGCATTTTGAGTTTACGTGCGGCTTCAAAGGTGCGCAGCGCGACATCGCCGAGATCGAGCTTCGGCGGAACGCTAAACGCAAGATCGGATCGATCCAACTCCGGAAACGCTGCCAGAATGGGATCGGCTAGTGTATCGAACGGTGACAAAATTCAGTTCTCCTCAAACGGAAATGGGTGATCCACCAACGAAGTGGCGAATCGTGATGCGATGAGAGTACGACGCGGTGTTACGGTGTGGACGTTTCTTCTGCATCGTCCTGTTGCTGCTTGCCGAGCTCTTCGCGGACAGCGCGTTCTTGTTCCATCACAACGCGATCCACATCGGACACTACGCGATCTTCGACGCGAATTAGATGGTATCCGTGCGTCGTCTCCACAACCTCGCTCAGCTCGCCTACCGGACCTGTCCAACAGAAGATTTCGAACGCTTGCGCAAAAGCACCTCGTTCAACGTAATTAAGATCGCCGCCGCGCCGTGCGCTCAGCGGATCCTGGGAATAATCCGAGGCGATCTTCGCGAAACTTTCGCCATCGACAATGCGCGCACGCAAATCGGTGATCTGCTTCAGCGCGCGCTCTTTCGCCACGGCATCGCTCTTGTCGAACATGATCAAGATATGTCGCGCACGCACGAGCGATCGTTCAGCCTTGCCGCGATTCTGTAATGCCATCGCGCCGACCATGAGGCAAATGCCCACTGCCAATCCAACCCATACAAGCCGGGTGCGATCCCTGGGTTCTTCGCCTTCTCTATATTCCGAGTTCATTTAACATTCCAAAGTATTTTGTGTAGAACGAAATAATAACGTATCCAATGACGAAAAAAACAGCGAGCGAAATCACGACACCCATAATCTTCACCATGACGTTAACGGCATGGGAGGCCTCTTCCAAGTGCATTTGCGACACTTTCTGGAAAGAGCCTTCCAGGTTTCCGGATTGTTCGCCGACGAGGACCATTTCGCGGGCGGTCGGCGTCAGGTGTTTCGATTGGGAGAATGACTCGACAAGCGACGCCCCCTCTCTGACCATTGGTACCGCCTTGAGCAAATCGCGTTGCATATAAGGATTTGCTGTTACCGCCGCCGAGCTTTGAATGCAGTGGTCGATGCGGAGTCCGCTGCCCGTCAGCAATGACATACTTCGGAAGAATCGCGCCAATCCGAATTTCTGCGTGACCTTGGAAACGGGCCAAATGTAGGTTGCTCCGGCGCCCCAAACCCAACCGAAAAGACCCAGTCGAGCTAGGACAACGGATCCCGCAAATACCAACGCCACGACAATCATCGCCCGTACTTGCAGCTCCGCGTACCGCTGGAAAATTGCACTCAGATTGGGCGCTTCGGTGGAATTGATGTCTAACGTGCCCACCATCATCAACGCAAACGACCCGAGAAACCAGGCCATTGTGAGCTGGATTGACGGATAGGTCAGTGCACGCCGAACTTCCCGCTGAATAGTCAGTCGATCTTCGAAATAGTCTGCCAGGTCTCGGAGCATGATGTCGAGCCGGCCACCGTGTTCGCCCGTTGCAATGAGTTCGATGAAGAATCGGGGCAAGTATTTGGACTGTGCACGGGACGCATCGGCGAGGGTCGATCCCTTCTTGATGTCATCTGAGATGTCTGTGATGACTTTCTTGACCTGACGATCGCGTGATTGGCTCGTCACCATTTCGAACGACTTCAGAATAGGAATGCCCGCGTCGTAGGCGGTCGCAAGTTGACGGCATAAGGGCACCATCGTCTTAGTCGAGATCTCTGAGGAAAATAGGCCCATACAACATTCACTCTGATTTTCGCAGGAGGGTTACTAAGAGAATTCTAACAAGATTGCGTGGTCAGCGCTATCACAGGATGATCATGAGGCCAATCATCAGAATGAGCAACCCCTCAATCGACCAAATCAGCGTGCGTAGCCGATGGTCCGCCTCGTCATGCAACCATTTCGCGGTTCTCTCGAAAAGCTCAGGTCCGCGTCCGGTTTGTTCACTAATCATGAGCGAATCACGCGCCACCGCCGGTAATAGATAGGCCCGCGACAAGGCCTCTTCCAATGTAGCGCATCGCTCCAGCAGTGGTAGCGCCCGGCGGATATCGGCGGCAATAATCGGATTGGTCGTCAGTGTTGCCGCCCGGCGTACGGAGTCCTTAGGCGCCATGCCGCCGCCGAGCAAGATACCGAGCATACGAAAAAATCGAGCATGGGCATAGCGTCGGACGATGCCGCCGAACGGCCAAATGAAGGAAGCGACGGTTCCCCATATCCACTGCCAGAGACCTGTCCGCACAAGAAGCCAAATCGTCACGAACACTGTCGCGAAAAAGGATGCGGTGCTGATGAACCATCTGAACAAGAATCGAGTGATTTCTTCATCCGTTGACCCGTCGAACGACATGCGTAACAGCCCTACGCCGAGCGGTATCCCGAACATTATGGCGATCAGTACGAACGCAGGATACGCCATCGCGCGAAGGATCGCGGCGCGTTGTTCCAGCCACTCTTTGAAATACTCGCACACGTGATCGAGTGCGTCGTCAAAACGGCCACTGGCTTCCGCGCAGCTCATCGCCTCCACGAAGATTGGCGGTAGCCGGTGAGATTCGCTGCGCAGCGCTTCTTCGAGTGTTGCGCCTTGTTCGAGGGCGTCGGCGACACGAATCATGGTGTGTTTAAGTACGCGATTGCGGCTTTGCTCCGCGACAACAATAAAACATCGGACCATCGGCACCCCGCTCTTGTAGAGCATGGCCCATTGGAGGGTGGCGAGCGCCATGGGTTTCATGGCGATGCGCGGAGTGAACAGCGTGACAACGAAGTTAGGCTTCATAGCGCCTTCTCCTGTTACAAACAGGAGCTACGTAGCGCCCGTTTGTAACGGGCGTTGAGTTAAACGAGGATCGCCTCGATAACTCGTCAATCAGTTACATTTCGCTGGAGAATATGGTCCGCCACATCCGTCAAACCGTCGAAGACGTGCGCGACACCCGCTGATTCTAGTTCGGTTCGCGAGGCGTAACCGGTGGTCACGCAGACACAGGCTGCACCCGCCGCAGTAGCAGCCTGGTGATCAATCGGCAAATCACCAACGTACAACATCGCGCCGGGTTCAATACCCAGTTGGGATGCCGCCAGCTCAATTGGTTCCGGATGCGGTTTGTGATTCGTCACATCATCCGGCCCCACTCGCGCAGTGAAAAAATCTAGGAGTTCAAGGTGATCGAGAATCACCTGGGCATATGACCGCCGCTTCGACGTAGCGAAACCGAGTGACAGACCCGCATCGGCCAACACTTGCAACGCATCGCGGGCGCCAGGGAGCGCCACGGTCTTCTTCGGCGCAGTTTCGCCATAGTGCGCGCGATAGACACGCGCACCTTCTATTGGATCGTGGTCGGTCATCGTCGCGATCTGTTTTTCCAACACAACACCGATACTGTCGATGATCGCCTCACGCGGCGGCCGGTCCAATGAGAGTTCATCAAACATATGAAACATCGACGCGACAATCGCGTCCGTAGAATCAATGAGCGTGCCATCGAGATCGAATACTACGCCTTGAATCGTCATGAAATGCGCACTCGCTGTCCGTCGACGTTTACTCGGCCTTCGGCGATCAATTGGATAGCGGTCGGGTAGAGATCCCGTTCTTGTGCTTGGATGCGGGCGGCGAGTGTGTCGACCGTGTCATCGTCGAGGACGGGGACGGCGGCTTGTAGAATGATGGGGCCGTGATCGTATTCGGCGTCGGCGAAGTGGACGGTGACGCCGGTTACTTTCACGCCGGATTCGAGTACGGCGCGATGGACATGTTCGCCGTACATGCCTTTGCCGCAAAACGCCGGAATAAGTGCGCCGTGCACATTGATGATGCGATGTTCGAACGCAGGCGGAACCGCGAGCCAGCTCATAAAACCGGCAAGGACTACGAGTTCAATATCGAATTTACCGAGCTCGGCCCAGACGGCGTCGCTGAATTGTTCGGGGTCTGAATGATCTTTGCGCGGCACGGAAATGGTGGGGATGTCGTGTTTCTTCGCGCGTTCTAGACCGAATGCGTTGGGGCGCGAACTCAGTACACATTCGATTTTCGCGTCGAGTTCACTGCGGTCGATGCGGTCGACTAGATTCTGCAGCGTCGTCCCGCCTCCCGAGAGCAATACGGCTAGCCGAAGCGGCATCGCGCTAGTCCGTCCACACGCCGGAAAATACTTCCGTCGCAGGGCCTTCTTGGTAAACGCAACCGTCCTCGGCCCATTCGATGGTGAGCGAACCGTAGACGAGATGGACATTGACGCGGCGGTCGATTCGGTCGGTAATCATCGAGGCCAGCGCCGCGCCACACGAACCACTGCCACTCGCCATCGTGATACCACTCCCCCGCTCCCAGATTCGCATCACAATATTCTCGCGATCCTGCACCGTCACAAACTCGACGTTGGTCCGTTCGGGAAATGATGAATGATTCTCGATTTTCGGTCCGTAGACTTCGAGTGGAATCGCCGTTGCATCGTCGACAAAGAACACCGCGTGGGGATTACCGATATTCGCACAGGTCACATGCATCGTCTCCCCATCAATTTCGATGGCCTCCTCGAGTACTCGACCCGAAGCACCAATCATAGGGATTTCCGCTCGCTCAAATCTCGGCTTTCCCATATTTGATCGGACTGATGAAACAGTCCCGTTATCTGTCGACAGCACGACTCGATTCGGTCCGGCGAGGGTATCGATCACGAAATCCGTATTGGAAGTAAGACCGCGTTCGTAAACATATTTCGCGAAACAGCGCAACCCATTCCCACACGTCTCCGCCTCGCTACCATCGGCATTGAAGATTCGCATCTTGAACTCGGCACCGTTTTCGCCCGGCATAATCAGGATCAGGCCATCAGACCCCACGCCAAGATGGCGGTCGCTCATCGCCCGAGACACCGCAGGCGGGTCCGGCAACGCGAATTTCTCCGTCTCGACGAAGAAATAGTCATTACCCAGCCCGTGCATTTTCGTAAATTCAAAGCTCATAATCAGTTACCACAACCCCAAATCTTTGGAATCAACCTGGAAAGTCGCCGATGATACCAGCCTACTTTACCCCTAACAAATGCAGACCTTAAATAGGGACAGTAACCATTTATTCGCGCGGATGGGCAAGTGCGCGATCTCGAAGTCGGAATAAATGGTTACTGTCCCAATTTAAGGTCTAACAAGGAGAGTTGTTCGTTTGACAGGCCTCTCCCGCTTTGCTAAACTTCTGTCGATTAGTTATTTACAAGTAGAAGCGCACGCTTCTCGCCCATAGACGGTGCCGGTTATTCTGGCGCGACTGTGCTGTGGGCCCGTTATACGAATTGTATCGTAGGGACGGTGGAGTGTGCTTCGCCGTCCCTTTTTCTATTTTTTGGGCGGCAGGCTGGCGGCAAACGAGGAGGACTATCTTATAGCCAGGCCACAAGAACCACGCATTCGTATCAACGAGCGAATTACTGCGAAGCAGGTTCGCGTCATTGACGACGAAGGAAATCAACTCGGCATTATGTCTCCTGAGGACGGTCTGAAGGAGGCGCTTTCGCGCAATCTGGATTTGGTGGAAGTCGCTCCGAACTCGGAGCCTTCGGTCTGCCGGATTTTGGATTATGGAAAATTCAAGTATCAGCAGAGTAAGCGCGAGAAAGAGTCGAAGAAACATCAACACATCATTCACATTAAAGAGGTGAAATACCGTCCGAAGATTGATGTTCACGATTTTGATTATAAGACGAATCGGGTACGCCAGTTTCTGGGTGACGGTAATAAAGTAAAAGTGACCATCATGTTTCGCGGTCGAGAATTGGCGCATCCAGAGTTTGGGCACAAGATTCTGACGCGGGTGGTGGAAGCGACGAAAGATTTAGCACAGGAAGATTTTGATCCGAGAATGATGCGGATAGATGGACGTAATATGACCATGGTCCTCTCGCCCGCGCGTTCGGTTGGGTCCACGTAAACACTATTCTAATCGGCTTCGCAAGGAGCCGTGTAGGGAACTTCAACATGTTCCAGGAGAAAACGACATGCCAAAAGTAAAGACCAACCGCGCGGCGGCGAAGCGGTTCAAGAAAACGAAGAACGGTCAGTATAAGCGCACCAAAATGGGTAAGCGGCACATCCTGACGAAGATGTCAGCGAAGCGAAAACGCAAACTGCGTAAGGCGGGCTTATTGAGTCCGTCGGATCGTAAGGTTGTCATGCGGATGCTGCCGAACGGTTAGTGCGCTCCCGTAGGCTGATCTTCAGTAACACCCGCAGCCCTAGGCGAATCGTGCGCGATCATTTTGCCCTGCGGACCAATCTAAAAGGAATCGACTCATGCCCCGCTCAACCGATGCACCGGCGTCCAGACGTCGGCGGAAAAAATATTTAAAGCTTGCCAAAGGGTACCGTGGCAGCCGCCATCGCCTTCTTAAGACCGCGAAACAAGCGGTCGACCATGCGGGACAGTACGCCTACCGTGATCGCCGAAATCGTAAGCGTGATTTCCGTCGTCTGTGGATAGCGCGTATCAACGCGGCCACACGTTCGGAAGGCCTCAACTACAGCCAGTTCATTCGCGGCTTAAAGCTTGCAGAAGTTGATGTCAATCGCAAGGTACTCGCCGATATCGCGGTGTGTGATCTCGCTCATTTCGCTCAACTGGTAGACATCGCCAAGGCCAAGCTCGAAGCGAGCGCCTAACCCAGATATTTCACATAGTGGATACCAATTCGCGAAGGAATCAAACCGTGTTTGTGAAATATCTTCACGCAGCGTGCTCAGCGTATAGAGCAAACTAGCCATGCGCATTCTACCCGCCGTGGACATCCGCGGTGGCCGGTGCGTCAATCTGGTTCAGGGCGATTACGATCAAGAAACCGTTTTCGCCGAGGATCCGGTCGAGCAAGTGGAAAAGTGGCACGCCCTTGGCGGCGAGCTGATTCACATGGTCGACTTGGATGGCGCCAAGCAAGGTCACCCGTGCGCGATACCAGCCCTTACCCGCGTCGCTGAAGCCGGCATTCCCTTTCAAATCGGCGGCGGCATCCGGGACATGTCCGCATTGAACGCCCTCATAGAAGTCGGCGCATCCCGCGTAATCATTGGAACAGCGGCATTGCGCGATCCAGCATTTCTCGAAGAAGCAATTGCAACTCACGGCGACAAAGTAGCTATCGCCATCGACGCAAAAGGTGGACGGGTTGCCGTGAGCGCTTGGGAAGAAGTATCCGATGCGAGCGCAATTCCGTTTGCGGAACAGGTCGCAGCGGCGGGTGCGGCTCGAATTATTTATACCGACATTTTGAGCGACGGGATGTTGCGTGGCCCTAATCTAGAGACGACGCAAGCGGTCGCAAAGTGTGCTTCGATTCCAGTTACGGCGTCAGGGGGCATGTCGACGTTGGATGATGTCAGAGCGGTCAGTGCGCTGGAGTCGGCCGGAGTAGATGAAGTGATCATCGGCCGGGCGCTTTACGTAAACGCATTCACATTGCCTGAAGCCATCGCTGCGGCACAGGGGGATGCGTGACCACGCGCTTCCAATCCGCTGCCATTATTGGAACCGGTCTGCTCGGCGCTTCGCTGGGCCTGGCCCTGAAAGAACGCAGGCTGGCCGAAGTCGTCCATGGCGTAGGCCGCCGCCAGTCCAGTCTCGACATAGCACTCGAACGCGGCGCAATTGATCACGGCCATCTGGACGTAGAAGCTGCAATTCAGACAGCGGATCTCATTGTGATCTGTACGCCTGCCGGGTCAGTTCCCGCGATGTTAGACCTCGTCCTCAAATCAGCGAAACCAAATGCCATTGTGACAGATGTGACGAGCACGAAACGCACGATTTGCACTCACGCCGCGCACACGTGGCCGACACCCCGTCGTTTTATCGGGAGTCACCCGATGGCGGGATCGGAAAATTTTGGGCCGGAACATGCGGTTTCGGATCTGTATGATGGCCGGTATGTGCTCGTTGAATCCGGAGCCGGGCTCGACGATGCTGCGCATTTGGCGGTGATCGCGTTGTGGGAAGCGGTGGGCGCAATCGTTTCGGACATCGACCCAGCGGAACATGATCGGTTGCTCGCTCGCACAAGCCATGTACCGCATATCGCTTCGGCGGCGATTGCAATGCTAACGCACGGAGAGAGCGACCTACGCCCGTTCGCAGGCGGTGGCTTTAAGGATATTACACGGGTTGCCGCAGGGCGGCCTGAGTTGTGGCGGGATATTTGCCTGACGAATTCGGATTCCGTATCGAAGACGCTGGACGACTTAATGTCGGTGCTACAACAATTCAAAGATGCGGTTGCGCAGAAAGACACAGATCAATTGGATCGACTATTCGAGGATGGACGCCAAGCCCGTCTTGACGTATTCGATCAGGACGCGGGGGACGCTTCATGAACGGACTGCTAATTACATTTGAAGGTATCGAGGGTAGCGGCAAGTCGACGCAAATCGAATTACTGAAAACGCGCCTTAAAGACTTGAATCTCCCCGTTTCTGTGACACGCCAACCCGGCGGCACGCGTATCGGCGAGTCCATTCGCAAGATTCTGCTCGACCCCAAACACACCGCGATGCACGCGCGCGCAGAACTGCTGCTCTACGCAGCGGATCGCGCGCAACACGTTGCTGAAGTGGTGCAGCCCGAACTCGATGCGGACCGTATTTGCCTGTGTGATCGGTTCGCGGATTCGACGACGGCATACCAGGGCGCAGGGCGTGCAATCGAGAACGAGGATATTCAGTGGTTGCACCGTTTTGCGATGCAAGGGTGTATGCCTGACCTAACGTTATTACTCGATCTCCCTGAAAAGACTGGCTTGTCTCGCGTGGCAAAAGCGGGCAATCCGGATCGGATTGAATCGGAAGCACTCGAATTTCACCAGCGTGTTCGCGCGAGTTTTCTCAAGATCGCGGAACTCGAAGCGGAGCGCGTTAAAGTTGTGGACGGGATGCAATCGGTTGAAGCCGTTGCAGAAGCGATCTGGGCGCACGTCTCGCCGGTTGTGGAACGGGTGAGATGAGTTTCGCGGCAATACAGGATCAGACCGTTGCGGTTCGGTTATTGCGCAAAATTGTTGAACGGGATCGTGTCCCCGCAGGCATGCTGCTTTGGGGTCCGGAGGGTGTGGGAAAACGGCTGGCAGCCTATGAATTTGTTAAAGCGCTCAATTGCCAGTCTCCATCGGATGGTGCATGTGGCGATTGCCTCCCATGCCGAAAAACGGCGCACGGGAATCATCCCGATGTTAAGCTGATTGCACCGACGGATAAGTCGCGTGAAATTAAAACAGCGGAAATCGACGAGGTCAATGAGCTCGCGTCATTGCGACCTTTCGAAGCGGCGCAAAGGGCCTTCATTTTTGAAGATGCGGAACGGATGAATGTCTCCGCGCAAAATCATTTTCTAAAGACACTCGAAGAACCGCCAGGGCCGTCTGTGTTTCTCTTGATTACGGGGTACCCGCGGCAATTGCTCCCGACCATTCGATCGCGTTGCCAACCGATCCGATTCGGCGCGTTGCGCCCCGAAACGGTGGCATCCATCTTGAAGCGGGATCGTGATCTACCGGACGACGAGGCGGAAGCCATCGCACGTCTGGCAGAGGGCCAGGTTTCCCGGGCGTTTGATCTCGTTGACACGGACAAACGTGGAGTCGTTATGGAACTGGTTGAGCGGCTGCGCAGGGGCGAGAGTCCAATGCGAGTGGCCGATCTCTTCAAACATCACCTCGACGAATTGAAGAAAGCACTTGAGCAAGACATGGTCCAGCCCAGTGTTCAAGACGCATCGGAAATCGGTAAAGAAGATCGGGCGCGGCAAGCGGAGAGTGATGCGGCACGAGTGCAAGCCGCGTTCAAACGGAGCGTCGACGATTACCTCTATCTATTCCAAACGTGGTACCGTGATGAAATGGTATTGGCTGCTGGCGGTGGTGCCGAACGGGTCTGGAATAAGGACCGTTTGGACGCGATGCAAACGCCCTCGGCAGGCGATACACCCGGTCGAATCCGCGCAATCGAACAGGCGCGCACCTATCTCGAACGATACGTGAATGAGGATCGGGTTTTCCGGCACCTATTTGTCCAACTCGGCCCATCCGCCACGGAGGTATAAACCGCTCCCATGCAAACGGTTTTGATACGGCTACGAAAGCCGACCCGCGTTTTTACGGTTCTGAGCGAAACGCTCGACCTGGGTCGTAACGATGACTGCATCGTACAGAGTGACCGCGGCATGGAATATGGCACCTGTATTCTTCCACCCGAAGCGTGTCCGGTCGGGATGGAGAAACGGTACAAGATGAACGTCTTGCGGAAAGCATCGTCGGACGATGAATCCACATTTGCCAAGCTGGTAGAAGAAGAAGCCGTTGCACTTCGAACGTGCAAAGAAAAAATCGCCGCACGTAAACTTCGTATGAAGTTGGTCGATGCGGAATTCACATTCGACAAACAGAAATTGGTCTTTTATTTCACCGCAGAAGATCGTGTGGATTTCCGTCAATTGGTTCGAGACCTCGCGCAGCAGTTTAAGACTCGTATCGAATTGCGTCACATCCAGGTTCGTGATGAAGCGAAGATTGTTGGTGGTTTGGGTGTTTGCGGGCGCGAGTTGTGCTGTTCAACATTTCTACGTGAGTTTAAACCGATCTCGATGAAGATGGCCAAACGCCAAAATTTGTCGCTAAATCCAACAAAAATCAGTGGACAATGTGGACGTTTGCTCTGTTGTCTCGCCTACGAAAACGACCAGTATCAGCGGGAATACCGCAAGCCGAAAGTGCAGCCTTCGGATGTTGCGCCGGATGAGAATGTGCGGAAGTCCGCGGTGCAAGTCGCCGTTGATCGGATGCGCAAAGCCGAGAAGGAAGAAGCCCAGGAAGCGAAGGGTTCGCAGGCGGAAGGCGATGCCGTTGCAGTCCAAGAATCACCAAAGCGAAAAGACGCACCTAGATCGATCGAGGCGAAGCGCGAAAAACCAAGCGACCGCGCTGAGTCCACCGAGAAAAAAGATGCCGCTCCTTCTACACCAACCGAAACGAAAAATGATGCCGACGGTGAACAGAAGCCGCGTACGGGCCGTCGACGTAGACGCCGGTCGAGACGTGGGCGTGGTGGCGGTGGTGGCGATCAAGGCGGCAATAAGCCTTCTTCGAGCGAATGATCCTGGTCGACACACATTGTCACCTGCAAGACGTTAAGTTTGCAGAGGATCGCGAGGACACGATCGACCGCACGCTTGGAGCATTGGCGTGGTGCGTTGTGATCGGAGACGATCTGGCATCAAGCCAGGCGGGTCTTGATGTTACGCGTGAAGGCATCTACGCCGCAGTCGGTGTGCACCCCTATTATCCCCAAGAGATCGATGATGCAGGCATCGCAGCATTGCGCGAATTGGCCAGACATGATCGCGTGGTGGCCATTGGTGAAATCGGACTGGATTACCACATGGGCGGCGAAGATGTTCCTGCACAACACGCCGCGTTTTCGCGTCAACTGCAACTCGCGTCGGAACTCAAATTACCGGTCGTCATTCATTCGCGTGATGCGGCGGAGGACACGGTGGCCATTCTAACGGAGCACCGATCGAGACTCTCGGGTGTTGTGATGCATTGCTTTTCCGGGGATGCGGCGTTTGCTGAGCAGTGCATCGCGCTGGATTGCTACATTTCGTTCGCGGGAAATGTCTCATTTCCAAAAGCGGAACCGCTTCGCGATGCGGCAAGAGTGGTGCCAGCCAATCGCTTGCTCGTGGAAACAGATGCACCGTATCTCGCGCCGCAACCGCGCCGTGGCAAACGATGCGAACCCGCCTACGTGCAATACACGCTGGAGGCCATCGCCACAGCTCGAGGTGATGATCCCGGCATGCTGGCTGCGCAAACCACCGAAAATGCGCATCGGTTTTTCGGCGTTTCTTCCACGGTCAACCGGCTGGTAAACTGATTTAGTCACCATTACTGGGTCTTCCTTCCGATGAATCGTACGCCGGATTTCGTCTACGAATCGCGAAACGCGCAACTGGCGTTGCACAATCCGACCGCTGTCTACACGGCACGGTCGATCGATGAAGTGCTTCCCGTGCTGGCGCAAGCCGATGCCGACGTGGCGCGCGGGAAAATCGCTGCGGCGTACATTGCGTATGAAGCAGCACCAGCGTTTGATTCTGCGTTTGAGTGCCATCCTTCAGGCGAAATGCCACTTGTATGGATCGGTGTGTTTGACGAAGATGAAACGACTATAAGACCTCAATCGGATAAGACCTCTTTTCAGTTTGGAGAGTGGATCGCGGGGATTAGCAAGCAGGACTACCATGCCGCGTTGAAGACCATTCGCGCCTGTATCGCGGCAGGGGAAACGTATCAGGTCAACTATACGTACCCATTGGAAACCGCATTTGAAGGGGACGCCTACGCCGCATACGAGTCACTTCGAGATGCACAGGGCGGAGGGTGCACAGCATATGTAAATGCGGGCCGCTTTCAAATTGTATCGGCGTCACCCGAACTCTTTTTCCGGCTTGAAAACAGTCTTATTACATCGCGCCCGATGAAAGGCACACGCCCCCGAGGTCTCTGGATTGCGCACGACGTATCACTTGCTGACGAACTGCATCTCTCCCAGAAAGACCGTGCTGAGAATGTGATGATCGTCGACATGATTCGAAATGACCTTGGACGCATTGCTGAACCGGGCACCGTATCGGTGGAAAACCTGTTCGCGGTCGAGCAATACCCGACCGTCTGGCAAATGACGTCGACGGTGCAAGCTCGCACATCACGATCCGTGCCAGAAATACTTGGGGCGATGTTCCCGTGTGGCTCTGTAACAGGCGCACCAAAAGTGCAGACCATGCACCATATTCGCGTACTGGAGCCAGCGCCTCGCGGTGCCTATTGCGGCGCGATAGGCTGGTGGAAATCGGATGGCACGGCGGAGTTTAACGTCGCCATTCGCACGATGACGATAGACCGTAATCACGGTACAGCGCGCTATTCCGTTGGCAGTGGCATCACGTGGGACTCGGTCGCGAACGACGAGTTTGATGAGTGCGGCACGAAGGCGGCGATTCTGAATCACACCCAGCCCGAATTCGATTTACTCGAATCGCTCTTGTTCGATGGCGAGTATTTCCTGTTGGAAGACCATCTAAATCGTCTGACTGGATCGGCACGGTATTTTGATATTTCGATCAACATCGACGCCGTTCGCGCAGCGTTAATTGAGCGATCCGCGACATGGGGCGATGGCCCGCACAAGGTCCGGTTACTCGTGAATCAATTGGGTGTCATCCGAATCGAATCCGAGCCAGCGCCTCCCATTCCACCTGTAACCCTGGGGCTTTCCAATACGCCAGTGGACAGCACCGATCCGTTTCTCTATCACAAGACTACGCATCGAACGGCGTACGAAATCGCTCTAGCATCGCGACCGGATTGCGATGACGTGCTGTTGCTAAACGAACGTGGCGAACTGACGGAGAGCACCCGGGCGAATCTCGTCGTGAAGATAGGCGACGCGTTGTACACGCCTCCGGTAGAATGCGGATTGTTGTCCGGCGTTTTTCGTGAACAACTGATCGACACCGAAAAAATTGTGGAACGGGTGTTGTATCCGCACGACTTGGACGATGCGGACGGCATTTGGATCATCAACTCCGTACGAAAGTGGATAGACGTTGACTACATCGACCGCCGAAAAAAACGGCTCCATGAATCCGATTCAACGGATGCGCCGTGAACGTCGTATTGCGATCATAATATTCATCGTTTTCCTCGTGTTCACAGGGCTGGCTAGTCTCGTTCGCGAAATAGTGCCGCGGCTTGTTGCGACAACGGAACCGGTCGCATCCAGTGAGGCTCAAGCGCAGTGAGGTCGATTCTTTTTCGAATCACGCATGCGCTGATGGGCGTTGTCGCTTGCGCTTGGCCAATCGGAGTCTATCAGCACGTCCCGCTAACCGAGTTCTCGGTGGTCTCCATTGCGTGCGGGATAATCGTAGTGCTTTGGTTGCTAGACCTCGCGCTAGATCGCCACGCACGGATTCCATTCGAATTGTTATGGCCTATCGTACTCATCACAGTTATCGCGATGGTCTTTCGGGCGGATCAAGCCTCGCATATCGTTGCGATTGCGGTGTCGTTCCTAGCGACATTGCACTTCGCACGGCAGCGTGAGGACATCGAGCATTGGCTTCGCATGACGGCTGCTGCGTGTCTCGTAATAGCGATCGCGGATTTGTTCTATCGCGCTGGATACGGCTGGCCAACGGCCTACGCACTCCCTTCAGAAGTGGGAGAATCGTTCCGCGTGCTGGATGCTGCAAGCGCGACGTCAACCAGCCTATCGAGCAGTTCAATTGCGTTACTCACGGGCGCGGGTCTGTGGGCGGTCATCGCCTATCGCGCAAAGACATTTCGCGCACTATCCATTCTATGTTTCGTGGTGATGGGATTGGCCGCAGGCTTGCACCTCGCCGGACTAATGATCCACTTCCCCATTCATTCCTCGCACTGGTTATCCGGCTCCTGGACGAGTTGGGTAATCGGCGGACTTGGCGTGTGGTTATTGGCTCGAATTGGCGCTAACGTTCTCGTGGATCGTGCGCGAAAACCCGACGGAGAATACGCATTCGTGGCGGCACCGATCCTATCGATCGCAATTGTAATGACGTGCTCCAGCGTTGACGCTACGCTTTGGTACGGATGGGCCGCAGCACTAACTGCGGGGTATGTCATCCGGGATAAACGTTCTGCGCCAACGGTATCGGGCGGACGCCTAGGCGCGTACGCGGTCGCCGCACTCATTCCATACGCTGTGATGAACGGCTATATCGTGGACCGGACTAGCGTGCACGACGGACGAAACTATGCGCTAGACTTACGGAACGAATACGCCTCCGGAGATTCGAGGCAGGCGGTACAACGCATTGAATTTTGGAATCAACGGACCGGCGATAGTGGTGCCCAAGACTACTGGGGGGCACGCGTCGCGCTTGACCTCGATCGACCGGCGGCGGCGGCAGCTTGGGCAATGCCGTTGTCACGGGGCGGCGGTACCCACGGAGGACGCCAACCAATACCCACCTCAGCGGAAATCGATTCCTTGCTCAATAAATTCCGAGACCATGTTTCCGCACTACCGGAAGACCGACGCGGTATCGCGTATGAACGAGTGCTCAGTGCAATCGGCGATGCAGATACGGCTGAAATGTCACTACGTCAACGCATCGCCGGAACGAACCCCGTCTATGAAGACATTGGCAGAGGTCCATTAGAAAACGCAGCGACGTTTCTCTTCAGTGATATTGGTCGCCAGATTGATTTTAGTGACTGGAGTGTCGCTGAATTGATAGCCGTCCTGAATCTCGCAGGCGCTCAGGCCATACCCGCGCCCGACGAAGTTGACCGATCATGGCTGCCGGCCACAGTCGTGATTCGACGGGACGCCCGAAGAGTATGGGTAATGGCAGAATCGACCGTTGCGCGTTCTGGTGCGTATGACCAGGCCGACAATTCGCTCATGACCACGCCAGAACGTTGGCCGGCGAATGCCTGGCAAACGGCAGCGCTGCCTTTTGATGGGAGCTGGCAGATCACGTTGCACACCGATGACGAATCGGGATCGCCTATTGCCACGGTGACGTTTTCGACAGATGGTCAGCCCGAAGTGTTACTCGCCGAGCCTGTAGACGAGTCTGTACCCGACGAGCCGACTGTATTCATCTGGCTACCTTGATTCTGATCGACTGTGCACGGCACAATATTAGCGGTCGTACGCAGTATCGCGGCTCCATCATCACCGCGGTTACCGCGAGCCGTAGCCGCCGCATCCGGGTTGAAGCCCAAGGGAGATCCATACGTGTCGAAGCACGAGCAGTCCATAATCGCGTTGAACAAGGACAAAGAAGAAGAAGACGAGAAGAAGCAGAGCGGTGCCCAGGAACTGCTAATCAAGTCGCGAACCATCGTACTCGCGGGTGAAGTGGATCAGGATCTGGCGGAAAAGATCATTTCGCAACTCATCGTCTTGGACAACGATTCCAACGACCCGATACGAATGATTATCACGTCGAACGGTGGCCACGTCGACTCAGGCTACGCGATTCACGACATGATGCACTTCGTAAATTCACCCGTGTACAGCATAGGCGCGGGTTGGGTGGCCAGTATTGCAGTACCGATTCTATTTGGCGCGCCGAAGGAAAACCGTATGGCGTTGCCGAATACGCGATTCCTGTTGCACCAGCCAATGGGCGGCGCGGGCGGTCATTTGCAAGATATCCGAATCGAAGCGCAAGAAATCCTGAAGATTCGAGACCGCATCAACAAGATGCTATCCGACGAAACCGGCCAACCGGTGGACAAGATTAAGGACGACAGCGACCGGAACTTCTGGATGTCTGCCGAAGAAGCGCTCGAGTACGGCGTCATCAGCCGTATCGTGGACAATGCATCCGACGTCGTCGTTTAGTCAGACGACTGTTCTTCTTGAGGTGCCGGTGCATAGGGATTTGCACCGGCGGGTGGTCGCCAACCGAGCCACGATTTCAGGCGATACCTCAGAATCATCAAAATCATTTCCATGCCCAACAATGCGGCGCGAAACTTGTTGCCCGTAACGGAAGACTCCCCCACTCGCTTTCGATAATTCACGGGGATCTCAATGAACGGGAGGTCGTTCAGGATGGTCAGTAGCAGTAGCTGCGGACCGAATGCCGACCCGCCAATCGAAAACTGCGGCGCAATTTTCTCATAGGCATCCCGGTGGAATAGCCGCATCGTGCAACCGACATCCGTCAGCAGCGTGGTGTTAAAGGTGAACTCCACGAGCTTGCCGACACCCCAGTTCCCGAACTTCAACAAGAACCCCATGTTCGCGCCTTCCCAGACGAATTCGCGTTGCGTGCGCGTGCCGAATACGACGGGTACATCTTCCGAATACGCCAGCATCTTCATCACGTCGTGTCCTGAAAACGTACCGTCTGGCTCTGCGAGAATGAGCAAGTCGCCCGTCGCTTCAGAGAGACCTCGCCAGATAGCATGCCCATATCCCTGCGCCGTTTCGTGGACCAAACGCGCGTTCGTCAGTTTCACTTCTTCGTCAGTCCCTTCGGCGGCATTGTTGTTCACCACGACCACCTCATCGACGTAACCGTTCGCGAAGAAATCTTCGACGGCCTCGCGAATCGATTCCTTCTCGTTATACGTCGGAAAGATGACGGATACTTTTTTGTCGTGCCACATGCTATTCGAGACTTTCTACCAATACGTGAAAAAGAATGCTTCCGTTAGCCAACATTGAAACGCAAGAAACACTAGTGTAGCAAGCAGCGGACGATAGGACCGGGTGCGCGATCCCAACTCCTGCAACAAATGCGCCGCCGGCAATACCGCGAACGGAACGATATACATCGCGGACCGTTCGCCCTCGCCACGCGCGAGATACAATAGACTCAACACCGCTAACGTGAGCGCGCAACATATCATCATCGCACGTGTATCCCGATCAGGCCAGCGCAATCGCCAAATGAACAGCATGGAAACTGGGATGCCGAAGAAGTAAAGCCAGCAAACGGGATTGACTATCCGCCACGCCCAACTCGGCCAACGCGGATCGATTTCCTCAAGGTGCACCTGATCCTCCGAAAACTGGCCTAAGGAAGCCTGAAAACAGGCGAACACATCAAACCCAGACCAGGCCCAGACGGCCGCATGCAAAGCCAGAAACGCGGCGATCATCGTGGCCGCCGTACGTACCACGGCCACTCGATACGATGCGTCGGTCAGCCGCCATAAACCGACAAACCCAAAGAAGGCACCAACAATAATCAGGTTAAAGGAGATCAATGACATCACGGCATACACGACGCCACCGGCTATTCCCCATAGCCATGCACGACCGCCGGTGCCGTGCAACGCGCGCCAAAAACAGAGTAAGCCCACGGCTGTAAATGGCATGAATAAGATATCAGCGCTCGTCGCGGTAAAGAGAGAGATCGTTGGAACCACCGGAAACAATAGGGCAAACGTTCGCGCGGTGCGTTCGCCGGCCATGTCGCGCACCCACAAAAAAAGTGGCACGACCGAAAGACTGCCGACGACAATGGTCGCGATGGACAACGCTTCGGGCGTTCGACCGACCACGTACGAGAATATCCAGAACAATGCGACCGGGCCTGGCGGATGCACTTTCGAGTGCATGGACAGGAACGGGTGCAACGAGACGTAGTCTTTGAAGAGTCCTCGAATCGATCCGCCAACGCCGATGTCGGAGACGTATTCATAACCGTGTCGACTGTAAGCCGCGAAGATGCCGGACGTCCCGCTATCAAGACACGCGATCGCCGCCGCGAACGATGCGGAGAATGCGACACATCCTGCTAAAAAGACCGCTGTCTGACGAGGCGTGTACTCCGCGCGCAGCCATCCAACTCTACGCACGCTCTCCCACCAAGCGGCGAAAAAAACAAAGAAGACGAAACCGGGTAGTAGTTGCCAGCGGAACATTGCCCACTTGGATCGCGCGTAATCGAGTGAAGTCGCGCCAAGCTGCCCGGCTTCGAGCACGAAGAAATACACGGCCACTCCGCACAACAATGTGAACAACGCCAACCGTAGAATCGCTGAGATCGGTTTACGCGATCGCGGATAGAAGAATAGCGTCGGGACGAGATACGCCAACCAGGCAAGTGCGATCAGTGCGCTGAAATTGCTGATCTGTTGGATCGCGGGGTAGAAGAAGCCGTAGAACGGAGTGGGATGGCGGTAGATCGCCTCGAACCCTAGCGACCAGATCGCCCACATGCCGAGGAAGTACCACGCAAGCCACAATGTGTATCGACGAACTAGCGCTTTTCCATAGTGGGGGCGGTCGCCGGAGATGAAATGTAAGGGCTGCATAGAAATTCGGAAGACTCCGGAGGAAGGTCCATTTTGGACAATCACCCTATTATTAGGGCCTGGATGTAACGTTAAGAGGGCATATATCCGGTAAAATCAGCCCGATAATACCAACAAGACGGAACCAATGTCCCGAATTCATAACATTTAATGCAACCATTGGGGCCTAACGAGGGATTATCCGTGAATGCCTTCTCCGCCGCAACGTATTGTAGTTGAGTTTGACAGCATTGGAATATGTGGTACATCATTATGATTCGTCAACCATATACCGCTAGAGGCCGGGCAGATATGCTCCACGTCATCACGCTTCCGAGATTCACTCAAGTTCATGATTAATCGCTACGACCAACTCTGGTATTCACGACAAAAAGCGGGCACATTGCGTCCGGCGGTCGGCGTGTCCGCGGTGCTCCATGTCGGACTCGCTCTGGGTGTACTCTATTTCCATGTAAATAAAGACGTACCTATTTCCCAGGCTGAAGCTTTCGCGGTTGAAATTAGCCCTCAACAAGTCGAACCACCGACTCCACTATCCGAACCCATCCCGGAACCCGAACCTGAGCCAGAACCTATCCCTCCTGAACCCGAGCCAGAACCTGAGCCGGAGCCGACCCCTCCCCCGGAGCCTGAGCCCGAACCGGAACCCGTGCCGCCTCCAAAGCCGGAGCCGGAGCCGGAGCCGAAGCCGGAGCCGAAGCCGGAGCCGAAGCCGGAGCCGAAGCCGGAGCCGAAGCCTGAGCCGCCGAAGGAAAAACCGAAGCCTAAACCCGAGCCGCCTAAAGAGAAACCAAAGCCCAAACCGGAACCGCCGAAGGAAAAACCGAAGCCTAAGCCGGAACCCGTGAAGACACCGCCGCCTGAGCCTGCACCGCCCGCGCCGCCGAGTAAACCAGAAGTGCGGATAAAAAGCGCGCTGCCCGGTCCTCTAGCGGCTTGGGGACGTCTCATTCAGAAGAAAGTGGAAAAGAGCTGGCGGTTGCCCGGCGGCGTAAAGATTGATCCGAAGGAAAATGAGGCAGTCGTTTCGTTTTGGGTGAGTCAGCGTGGCGTCGTCATCGGAACGCCGGAAATCATCAAGCACGCGGCGGATCCCACTGTCGGCCAATCCGCTGTTGAAGCGGTTAAAGATGCAGCGCCGTTTCCGCCGTTGCCGGATAATTATAAAGACACAGAAGCGCACGTCATCTATACTTTCGTACCTGCGGGATAGTGTCCGCCAAGGAGAATGCAGTGTCACGGTTACTTTTAACAGCGTTAGTAATGATCGCATCGAGCGTTACAGCGTACGGACAGGATGCCGTCGCTATTCGTAGTGAACAATCGATCGGGAATCGGTTTCGGGTCGCCGTACCCGATTTTGCGACGCCCCCTGGTAAAGGGGCCATTGGCATCGAGATGGCACAAGTCCTGTCAGCAGACCTGGTGTTTTCCGGTTTGTTCGCTGCGGTGCCACGTCCTTCGTATCCCAACAACTTTGTCGGCTTCACGAAAGACCCCACCCAAATCAATTTCCCGGATTGGCAGGCGACGGGTGCTGAATTTCTGGTGCATGCCTATGTCACGGTTGATGGCAATCAAATCGTCGCGGAATGCCGGTTGTTTGATGTCGAGACGGGCTTGCAGGTCGTGGGCAAAGTGTTGGACATTCCAGATCTTGCGGGTCAGCGCCGCCTCGCGCACAAGTTTTCCGAAGAAGTCATCCGGTATGTCGACGGGATCGCCGGAATGGCGACCTCGCAGATCTGCTTCAGTAGCGGTGCGACGGGCGGCAAGGAAATCTTTGTCGCGGATTACGATGGTGCAAATGCAAGGCCGGTGACCCGACACGGGTCAATTTCGATCTTGCCGCAATTCGGGCCGAGCGGTAAGCGCATCGCATACTTATCGTACAAAGACCGTTATCCATTCTTGTACATCTTCACCTTGAAGACCGGCGTATCCTTGGCGTTATCGAAAGAAGTTGGACTGAATGTTGCCCCGGCCTGGGCACCGAGCGGACAGCAACTCGCGGTCGTATTGTCGAAAGATGCGAACTCAGAAATCTATCTTGTGAATGCAGACGGCACGAACAAGCGGCGTCTCACGAACAACAAAGCGGTCGACACTTCGCCAACATTTAGCCCGGATGGATCGCAGATCGCCTTCGTCAGTGAGCGTGCAGGCACACCGCAAATTTTCGCGATGGGTCTCGATGGTGCGAATGTCCGTCGTATTTCGTTTCAAGGGGGCCGTTCCTACGATCCCGCTTGGTCGCCTGACGGGACTTCTGTGGCATACGTCGCCCAGCGGTCGGGGGAAGGCATGGAGATCTATGTCGTGAATGTCGCCGACACGAATAATCCGCGCCGAATTACCGAAAGCACTGGCACGAATGAAGCACCGAGTTGGTCCGCTGATTCTCGTCATATCGTGTTCATGTCGACACGCACAGGCCGATCGCAATTGTGGAACGCCCATGTGGAAACCGGCGAACAACGTCCGGTGCCGAATATTTCGATGGCGGCACAAGGGCCTGATTGGGGTCCGCGGCGGTGACAACCGCTATTCAAGATTCACCACGGAGACACAGAGGACACAAAGAACCGATAACAAGACGCCGCCCCAGAGTCGGTACTACGATCGTAATGGGCATCCAGTACAAGACAATTTTCAGATCTACCCGCCGCGATGTTCTTCCTTCTCTGTCATTCCGCGATACCCTGATAGAAATCAATCCTGCCTCAGTTCGTTTTTCGTAGCGCTGGCTTCCAGCCGGCATTAGGATTTATATGCCATCTTGAAGCCAGCGCTACTTTTCTATGTTGTCATGCCGAGCGCAGCCGAGGCATCTTCCCAGCCTTCGCGACGAAAAACTCGCTATACTTAGTTTCTTCTGGTACGTTCCCGGTCCCTTGCCCTTAGGGTGGGCCGGGTTCCTGATTCAATCAAATAGAGGGTAGTCGTGTGCAACATTCTGAGTCTTCTGTCGTAGCCGATCTTCAATTGTTGTATTCGACTTCGGTTGAGCCTGATCAAATCGATCAATTGGGTCATATGAATGTGCGGTTTTACGGTGTTCATGCGCTGGCTGGCGCGCGCGAGCTGGTAACCAGTCTCGGACTACCGGGAGCAGGTGGCACGTTTCGTATTGCGTTCACCGATTTATATACGCGGCATTATCTCGAACAACTCGAAGGATCGCCGCTCGAAGTTTGGGGTGGCGTTCTGGACGTTTGGGAAACTGACGTTAGGATGTACTTCGAGCTTCGCAATCCTGCACGTGAAGAAATCGCTGCGACGTTCGTATTTACCGTGCAACATCAAGATGCGGATTCGCATGCCCCGCGGCCGATCACCGATGCCATCACGAGTGCGGCGACGCAGGCAGTGGTAGCGTGGCCCGAACATGGCCGACCTCGCTCAATCGATCTTGACGTCACACCGCGTGCACTTTCCACTAAGGAAATAGCATCCATCCATCTCTCGGGGCGTGCTGCGCGCGTCATCGCGGAGAAGGACTGTGATTCGAATGGTGTGTTTCGCGTCGAATCGTTTCAAGATTTGGTTTGGGGGAGTGAAGGCATCAGCGAGGACAACGACTGGTTGCGCACCTTGGAAAACGGCGAACAAATGGGGTGGGCAACGATGGAAAGTCGTTGCACTCTTTTCGAACTTCCGAAAGTGGGCGCTAAGGTCCAAAGCTTTTCTGCACCCGTTAAAATCAGTCGCAAAGCACAGCAAGAGCGATTCTGGGTCTACGACATCGGTCGCGAGGTGTTGCTGTGTTCGGCCTCGTTCGTGGATGTCGCGTTCAATATCAATACGCGCCGCGCCATTGAGATTCCTGACTTCGAACGCGAACGGCTGGGCAAGGAAATTCGTCTAGATCTAGCGTAGTCCAATCCATCCTTCCGCGATGTTCTCGGTCGGTCGTGGATGCGCATATGATTCCTCCTTATGCACGAATAAGGATATACTTGCATCATGTCTCACGAGAAAATTGTCGTACAAAATCGCAAAGCACGCTTTGATTATGAGGTCCTGGATACATTTGAAGCAGGACTGGTGCTTCGTGGTACCGAGGTGAAATCGCTTCGGCAGGGGCACATGGTGCTGAAGGATAGTTATTGCGATATTACCGGCGGCCAGGCGTATCTGGTAGGGGCACATATCAGCCCGTATGAACAGGGCAATATCTACAATCACGAGCCGGAACGACGCCGTAAACTCCTTCTACATAAGCGTGAGATTGAGCGACTGGATACGATCGTATCGGAAAAGGGGCTCGCGCTCGTGCCGTTGAAGGTTTACTTCAAGAATGGTAAGGCGAAACTCGCGTTCGGACTGTGCAAGGGTAAGAAGACGTTCGACAAACGAGAGACCCTCAAAAAACGCGAGACGGAACGTGAAATGGCACAGGCGATGCGGGAATCGCAGAAGCAGTAGCCCATGAGCGAAGTGATTCGATCTACACTTCGCATTCTTACGTTCCGCGCTGGACGGGACGAGCTGGTAGCACTCGATCATCGCCATCTCAAATTTGGACTGTTCTGCACATGGGTTGTTGGCGTAGGACGTTGGTGGGATGATTCCAGGGCGAATCTCTTACAACACCTCGGCCTTGGATCGGTGATCTATGTATTCGTACTCACTGCCTTTCTGTGGTTGCTGATACGTCCACTCAATCCGAAGAACTTCCGTTACACACAACTCCTAACATTCGTTTCGTTGACGTCGCCTCCTGCAATCATTTACGCGCTTCCGATTGAACGATGGATGGATTTAGAAGCCGCGCGCGGCGCCAACGCATACTTCCTGGGTGTTGTCGCGTTGTGGCGTGTAACGATGCTAGCGATGTATCTGCACCGCGTTTCTCAATTCAGGTGGGTCCGCCTCGCCATTGCGCTGTTGCTTCCAATGTGCGGAATCGTCACTGCGCTTACACTATTGAATTTGGATCGCGCGGCGTACGATGTCGCGAACGGGATACAGGAGGACGGAACCAGCAACGACTTGGCCTATCTAGTTCTTTTCAAGTTGACGTTCTATTCGGTAGTGGCCCTTCCCCCCGTTTTTGGCGGTTATTTCTTGTTGGTCTATTTGGACGCTCGTTCGCTGGCTCAAAAAGTAGTACCCTTCAACCGGCCTAAATCGTGATTATTTACACGTTTAGCCCAAATTAGTCGGCGGTGTCACCAAACCCACATACGACATAACAACAACGACAACAACCACTTACAGCATAATATATTCGATTTCGACGCACTTGTGATTTCGATCCCGATTGTGGCAGAATCGGGGTGTTTTCCGGAAGTCCCAGTTCCCCGAACGTGTAAGAGTGGATTTGGGGTGGCATCACGGGCAATCGTGGAAATCAGCACGAATTACACCATTAGTCACGCACATTATGCCGATTACGAAGATAAAAAAAGGTCTAAACCTCCCAATTACAGGGGATCCGCGTCAGGAAATTACTGATGTGGCCGCGCCTTCTCGTGTTGCTATCTGTGCGGCGGATTACCCGGGTATGCGCCCGACGATGCATTGCCAGGTGGGCGATGATGTGGCGCGGGGCCAAGTGTTGTTTGAGGATAAGAAGACGGAAGGTGTGATTTATACGTCGCCGGGCGCGGGGAAAGTGGTCGCGATTAACCGGGGCGACCGCCGGGCGTTTCAGTCTGTAGTGATTGAGCTCAGTGAACGCGAACGGAGCGGCGATCTCGCGGAAGACGACGAAGTATCGTTTGAATCGTATTCGGGCAAAGGTCCGGCGGGATTGAGTCGTGACGATATCGCAGCGTTGCTGGTCGAGTCGGGGATGTGGACGGCATTGCGCACGCGACCGTTCAGCAAAGTCCCGCTACCGGGAACGGAGCCGTACGCGCTTTTCGTTACCGCGATGGACACGAACCCGTTGGCCGCGTCGCCAGAAGTTATTGTTCAAGGCCGGGAAGAGGATTTCGAACGCGGGTTGTTATGTATCGCGAAGCTGACGGAAGGTCACACGAATCTTTGTAAGGCACCGGGCGCGAAAATTCCGGCGAATCCGAATACAGGAATTTTCATTGAGGAGTTCGCTGGACCGCATCCGGCAGGTCTTCCAGGAACGCACATTCATAAACTTTCACCGGTCACGCGTGACCGAGTTTCTTGGTACATCAATTATCAAGATGTCATTGCGATTGGGCATTTGTTTACGACGGGCAAGCTGGATGTCTCGCGGGTAGTTTCGTTGGCGGGTCCGGCGGTGAGCGACCCACGACTTGTTCGGACACGTGTTGGCGCGTCACTCGATGAATTGGCCGACGGCTCGCTGAACGATGGTGAAAACCGGGTCATTTCGGGATCCGTGTTATCGGGCCGAACGGCCGCCGGAGAAATCCACGGGTATCTTGGACGGCATCATTTGCAAGTTTCGGTGTTGCCTGAAGATCGTGAGCGCGTTTTCTTGGGTTGGTTATCACCGGGAACAGAAAAATTTTCGACGACGAACGTGTTCCTTTCTGCATTGACACGGCGGATTCAGAAATTCGACTTTACGACGACGACAAACGGTTCGCATCGAACGATGATCCCGTTGGGCACGTATGAAGAAGTCATGCCGCTCGACATCTTGCCGACGTTCCTTCTCCGATCATTGCTGGTTGATGATCTTGAGACGGCGGAGCGGCTTGGTTGCCTTGAGTTAGACGAGGAAGACCTGGCGCTTTGCACGTTTGTCTGCCCGGGCAAGAACGATTATGGCGCGGCACTCCGCCGGAACCTCGATCTGATCGAGCGAGAAGGCTAAGCGTATGAAGTTTGTTCTGGATCAACATAACAAAGCGCACGAAAAGTGGTTCGCAAAAGGCAAACCGCTCGAACGCCTTTTCCCTGTATTCGAAGCGCAGGACACGGGGTTGTTTACGCCGGGCGAGGTTACCGGGTCGGCATCGCATGTCCGCGACGGTATCGACCTCAAGCGGATGATGATCACGGTTGTCTTTGCGCTTGTGCCGTGCATGTTGATGGCGATGTACAACACCGGGCTGCAAGCGAATCTTGCGCTGAATCCTGAGACCCTTGATCAACTGACGGGCTGGCGGCATTCGATATTGAGTGCGACGCTGGGCTATTCGCCCGAAAATATCATCGCCTGTTTCTTGCATGGTGCGCTCTATTTCTTGCCAGTATATGCCGTGACGTTCGCGGTCGGCGGCTTTTGGGAAGCCCTATTCGCCATTGTGCGCAAGCACGAAATCAACGAAGGTTTCCTCGTCACCAGCGCGTTGTTCCCGCTCATCCTCCCCCCCACCATTCCGTTATGGCAAGTCGTCATGGGCATTTCCTTCGGTATCGTCATTGGTAAGGAAATTTTTGGTGGCGTTGGCATGAACATTTTCAATCCTGCGCTCATGGCGCGTGCGTTCCTTTTCTTCGCGTATCCCATTCAAATCTCCGGCGACAAAGTGTGGACGGCCGTTGCGGTCGATCCTGCGCTAGCCGTTGACGGATTCAGTGGTGCGACGTGGATGGCCCGTGCAGCGGACGCGAACGTCGCATTGGAAGGTGGTCGCAAGTTGTTGACGGAAGACTTGGGCTGGATAAACGCTTTCCTCGGATTTATCCCCGGTTCGATGGGGGAGACGTCGACGCTCGCATGCTTGATTGGCGCTGCGATACTCATCGTAACGCGCGTGGGTTCTTGGCGGACGATGTTGGGCTGTGTTGTGGGTATGTTCGTGATGTCGTTGCTACTCAACGGTGCATCGCGTAGTGGGGCTGTATCGAATCCATTTTTCGATGTGCCGTTCCATTGGCATTTTGTCCTCGGCGGTTTTGCGTTCGCCTTCGTTTTTATGGCGACCGACCCCGTTTCGTCAGCGTTTACGAATATCGGAAAGTTTGTGTACGGATTCTCTATTGGTGTACTCGGCCTCTTAATCCGCGTCATCAATCCTGCGTATCCGGAGGGCTGGATGCTTGCCATCTTGTTCATGAACATGTTTGCGCCGTTGATCGATCACTTCGTGGTCGAAGCGAATGTGCGCCGAAGGATGGCCCGTCTTGCAAACTAAGGGCTCGACATACACCGTCATTTTTGCACTGATTACGTGCGTGATCTGTTCGGCCATCATCTGCATCGCTGCGGTATCGTTAAAGACCCGCATCGCGGATAACCGATTACTCGACAAACAAAAGAAAGTATTGGTCGTTACAGGGCTCATGGAAGAAGGTGAAGCCATTACACCCGATGAAGTGACGAACCGATTTGAATCGAATATCGTGGCACGGGTGATTGACCTGGATACGGGTGAATATGTACCGGAAGACGAAATCGATCCGAACGTATTTGACCAACAAAGCGAACTCTCTGACCCCACTCTGAGCCGGGAAGCGCCTGCGAATCCCGCACAGGTTTCCCGCTTGCCGAAACATGCCCAGGTCTATCACGTGTTGGACGGGGAAACGGTCGCGAAGATCGTTTTACCGGTCGAAGGTAAAGGCCTTTGGTCGACGCTGTACGGTTTCCTCGTTTTGGAAAACGACACGAACACTATCGGCGGCATTACATTTTACAAACACGGCGAAACGCCTGGCCTTGGCGGTGAAGTCGATAATCCCAAGTGGAAAGCTAAGTGGGAAGGCCGAAAGGCGTATGACGATTCCGGCGCCCCGGCGATAAGTGTAGTAAAAGGATACGTTGGACCCGCCGAGGAAGACCCGTATAAGGTCGACGCGCTGTCCGGCGCAACGATTACGAGTAATGGCGTAAGTTTCTTGATGACGCTGTGGTTGGGCGAGGATGGTTTTGGCCCGTACTTAGAAAAATTCCGCGCTGAACACGGAGGCACCGAAGCAGGATGAGTGCATTCGGCAAAGCAGAACGGCAAGCGTTAGTCGACCCGTTGTTTAACGACAACCCGATCGCGCTTCAGGTGCTCGGCATCTGTTCAGCGCTGGCCGTCACCACGACGATGGAAACGACCGTCGTAATGTGTATCGCGCTCACGTTCGTAACGGCCGCGTCGAGCGCATCGGTCAGCGCGATACGCCTGTATATACCGCATAGCATCCGTATCATTGTGCAGATGACGATCATCGCCTCGCTCGTCATCGTCGTTGACCAGGTTCTTCAAGCGTTTCTATTCGACATCAGCACGCAGCTCTCCGTATTCGTCGGCCTTATCATTACGAACTGCATCGTGATGGGCCGCGCGGAAGGGTACGCGATGCAGAACCCCGTATGGCCGAGCCTCCTGGATGGCATTGGCAATGGCGCAGGCTACAGCCTGATTCTGTTGGGCACTGGATTCATCCGCGAGTTGCTTGGATCCGGCACGTTGTTCAAGGTTCAACTGTTCTCGCTCGCTTCCGAAGGCGGCTGGTACACGCCCAACGGTTTGATGGTGTTGTCGCCCGGCGCGTTTTTCATTATCGGGTTCTTCATTTGGGGGTTGCGTACGTGGAAACCTGACCAGGTCGAGGAAGAATAAGATGGAACACTACCTCAACCTATTCATCAAGGCCGCGTTCATCGAAAACTTGGCGCTATCCTTCTTCTTGGGGATGTGTACCTTCCTGGCCTGCTCCAAGAAAGTGGAGACCGCACTGGGCTTGGGTGCTGCGGTCATTTTCGTCCTCGGCATCACCGTGCCGATGAACAACATCGTCTACAATGGCCTACTCCGTGAAGGCGCGCTAGCCTGGATTCATCCCAGTCTCGAAACCACTGACTTCGCCTTTCTTGGATTCCTCAGCTATATCGGCACCATTGCAGCGATGGTGCAATTGGTCGAAATGACGTTGGACAAATACATGCCGAAGCTGTACGTCGCGCTCGGGGTATTCCTGCCACTCATTACGGTGAACTGCGCCATACTCGGCGCATCGCTGTTCATGGTCGAACGCGATTATACGCTCGCGGAGAGCACCGTGTTCGGTCTTGGCGGCGGTTTTGGTTGGGCGCTGGCGATTGTTGCGCTCGCCGCTGTACGCGAAAAGATGCGCTATTCAAACGTCCCTGCTGGCCTGCGCGGCCTGGGCATTACATTCATTCTCACAGGCCTGATGGCCATCGGCTTCCTCGGTTTCTCCGGAATCCAGTTGTAGAGAGAAGGACATCATGGGAGCATTCGGCACAATCGCACTCGGCATGACGATGTTCACCGCGATAATTCTATCGCTGGTGGCGGTCCTCCTTGTCGCAAAAAATAAGCTCGTCAGCTCGGGCAACGTCGACATCGTGATCAATGACGATCCGGACAAGACCCTTCACGTAAGCGCAGGCGGTACGCTGTTGAATGCGCTCGCGGAACAGAAAATTTTCATTCCTTCAGCGTGCGGTGGCAAGGGTAGTTGTGGCGTGTGCAAAGTCAACGTTACCGATGGCGGCGGCGCAATGCTTCCGACGGAACTCGGCCACGTTTCGCGTGGTGAAGCCCGAGAAGGTTGCCGACTCTCCTGTCAGGTCAAAGTCAAAGAAGACATGAAAATCGAAATCGACGCGGAAGTGTTCGATGTCCGGCGTTGGAAGTGCAAAGTTCGGTCGAACCACAACGTCGCCACGTTCATCAAAGAGCTCGTACTGGAATTGCCTGAGGGTGAAGCGGTGCCGTTCCGTGCGGGCGGTTACATCCAAATCGAATCGCCGCCATATAGCATCCATTACAAAGACTTCGACATCGAAGAGGAATACCGCCCGGATTGGGATCAGTTCAATCTTTGGGAAATCGATGCGGTATCCAAAGACACTGTCGAACGCGCCTATTCAATGGCCAGTTATCCCGAGGAAGAGGGCATTATCATGCTCAACGTGCGCGTAGCCACGCCGCCACCGCGTGCGCCCAAAGGCACACCTCCGGGCATCATGTCGTCCTTTATCTTCAGTCTGAAACCCGGCGACGAAGTGACCATCGCGGGACCGTTCGGCGAATTCTTTGCCAAGGACACGGACAACGAAATGGTGTTCATCGGCGGTGGCGCGGGCATGGCACCAATGCGCTCCCACATCTTCGACCAATTCCGCCGTCTGAACTCGAAACGCAAAGTGAGTTATTGGTATGGCGCGCGTAGCCTCCGCGAAGCGTTCTATATCGAAGACTTCGACATGATCGCGTCGGAAAACGAAAACTTTAAGTGGCACCTCGCGCTGTCGGAGCCGCTTCCCGAAGATAATTGGGAAGGCTACGTCGGGTTTATTCACCAAGTGTTACTCGACAATTACTTGGCGGATCATCCAGCGCCGGAAGATATCGAGTACTACATCTGCGGACCGCCGATGATGAATACAGCCGTCATCAACATGCTGACCGAGCTCGGCGTCGAACGCGAGAACATCCTGTTCGACGACTTCGGCGGGTAGTCCTTTTCGCATTCCCAGTTCGCTTCTTGTTTTGCAGCGAATTTGTTAGCTAACCTGAGCTCGTCATCCCTGCGAAGGCAGGGATCCAGGCTCTCCGGACAGCGCGGCTGGATTCCCGCCTTCGCGGGAATGACGGGTTAGAGACTGTTCGAAACGGAAACTTCCGACCCATGCGTATCCTTCGATCACTCCCGATCGCCACGCTCGCCATGGCACTTATACTCTGCACGGCTTGCAACGGGCCTGCCCCCAAGCCCAATGCCGCCGTCCAATTCCTCGAATTCGAAGGCAACACTATGGGCACGACGTACTCCGTACGCATCGCGCACCCGCCACAAGAGTATGTTGATACGCCGAACGATCTCGCGCTCATCATTGAACGTGAACTCGATCACGTTGACGAACACATGTCGACGTATCGCGCCGACTCCGAACTCTCGCGCTTCAACGCATCCGATGACACGAACCCGCTCGCGATCTCCGATGACACCGCGCAGGTCTTCGACCGGGCGCTCCGGGTGAGCGAGGAAACCGATGGCGCATTTGATGTCACTGTCGGACCGCTGGTGAACGCTTGGGGATTTGGTCCGGATGGACGTCCTGAAACACCACTGTCAGACGAGATGATCGCGACACTAAAGATGCGTGTCGGGTTTTCCAAACTCGAACTGGATTTGGAAAAGAACACCATCGCGAAAGACATTCCGGACCTCTATTGTGATCTGTCCGCAATTGCTAAGGGATGGGCTGCTGAACGTGTCGCAGCAGCTCTTTCAGAGGCAGGATGTACGGACTACATGGCAGAAGTCGGTGGCGAGGTGCAAACGCTAGGACTGAACCATGACCGCGTGCCCTGGCGCATCGCTATCGAAACGCCTGAGGAAGGACGGCGAGAGATTTTCGCGGTCGCAGGACTGAGCGGCGTGGGCATGGCAACGTCTGGCGATTATCGAAATTTCTACGACGTGGATGGAAAACGGTTATCCCATACGATTGACCCGCGCACTGGACGTCCGATTGATCACGACTTGGGTTCGGTGAGCGTTGTGCATGAAGCGTGCGCGTTGGCCGATGCCTATGCGACCGCGCTGATGGTTATGGGCGCGGATGAAGGCTTCGCGTGGGCGAGCGAACAGGGCCTCGCCGCATTCTTTATTACTCGAGACCAGGAAGGTGCGCTACAATACCGTTCGACGGACACATTCGCACCGTACTTAGCACAGGTATCCGACCCATCATGATGATCTTCTTCATTACCATCGCCATCGTACTCCTCGGCATGACCGGCCTGGGCATCGGCTATTTGCTCCAAGGGCGCTGCCTGCGCGGGCGCTGCGGCGGAGAAGGCATCATCGGTCCGGACGGCGCTCCGATGCTCTGCGACCACTGTCCCAATCGCGACCAACACGAAGATATGGTCGAAGCCTCTTGACAGTCGGCGGTCACTCGTGGTTTAATAGCTGAAAATCCGTTCAGATAGGAGATTCAAGCTATGGCCAAAGGGCTAACGCGACGCCAAAAAGAAATCCTCGATTTCATCATCGACTGCATTCGCGAGGACCGGATGCCACCCACCATCGCCGAAATTGGCGAGCAGTTCGGCATCACCTCCACCAACGGCGTCAACGACCACCTCATCGCCCTGGAGAAGAAGGGGTATATCGAGCGGTCATCCAAGGCGCGGTCCATTCAAGTCACGGACAAGGCCGCTGCTGGCCTTTATGAGGCCGATGCCACCGCGCTCCCGTTGCTAGGACGCATCGCCGCTGGTTCACCCATCCTCGCCGAGGAAAATGTCGAGGATTACGTCCCCGTGGCAGCCGCTCAGGCCAGCCCCGGGGGGTTTTGTCTCACGGTTCAGGGCGATAGCATGATCGAAGACGGCATCATGGAAGGCGACACTATCGTGGTCGACCCACAGAAGCGCGTCCGAAAAGGCGATGTGGTGGTGGCGATGATCGATGGCGAGGCAACGGTCAAACACTTTTTCCGCGACGGCGATTCAATCGAATTGCGTCCGGCAAACGCGACCATGAAACCCATGCAGTTCCACGCGCGCGAAGTTGAGTTGCAGGGTGTCGTCGTAGGGTTGCAGCGCACGTTGCGGTAGGCGAAACCAGGTTTATAGTCCCGCCTTTAGGCGGTAGTCACCTCCGCGATTCCGCCTAAAGGCGGGACTACGAACTCCGTCGGCTACAACCCGTAAAGCGCTCCGTATTTTTTCTCTAAGTACCGCATAAAAGGCTCCGAGCTAGCGTCTTTCCCAGTCGCATCGCTCAAAATCTCAAGTGCGCTTTTACGCCTTCCATGTCGGTGGACGTTTTCGCGTAGCCAAACCAATAACGGCGCAAAGTCGCCGGCTTCGACGTTCTTCCAAATGTCTGTTATCGCTTCCTCGATGGTTTCAAACAGTTGCGCTGCATACAGATTGCCGAGTGCGTACGTCGGGAAATAGCCGATGGCCCCGTGCGACCAATGAATGTCTTGTAAACATCCGTTCGCATCATCGGGTACGTCTAGGCCGAGGTACGATTTTACTTTTGCATTCCACGCTTCGGGAATATCTTGGACGGCGAGCCGCCCTTCCATCAAGTCGACTTCCATCTCGAATCGAATAATGATGTGTAGGTTGTAGGTGCATTCATCGGCTTCGACGCGGATAAGTGATGGCTCCACGCGATTGATAGCAGCGTACATCTGATCGGCGGTCACGTTTTGCAGGCGACCGGAAAATCGATCACGCAAGATAGGCGCATAGTGGTTCCAGAAGGGCTGACTACGACCGATAACATTTTCCCACATACGTGATTGCGATTCGTGCATGCCGAGTGATGTGCCTTCGGCGAGTGGTGTTCGACGGTCGGCCGGATTCTGTCCCTGTTCATACATCGCGTGACCGCCCTCGTGAATCGATCCGGTCAACGCTGAGAATAGGTCATGCGGATCGACCCGCGTCGTCACACGGACGTCGTTCATTCCGAAATCGGTCGTAAACGGGTGCAGCGATTTATCCTGCCGCCCCGAATCGAAATCGTAACCCAGGTCACGCAGGACGTTGAGCGTGAACTTCCACTGGGCTTCTTCATCCCATTCCGCGCGGGTCCATGCGGTGTCGGGCTGGTTTTTTGAGGCGACGATGCGTTCGACCAGCGCGCTTTGCCGTGTGGCCAAATCGCTGAAGATTGGGCGCAGTTGACCGGCGGTCATCCCGGGTTCAAATTCTTCTAGGAGCGCGTCATACGGCGATTCTTCGTAGCCGCATAACGCTGCTTTTTCTTTTAGCAATTCGAGCAACCGCTCGAGCTTAGGCTGAAAAATCGAGAAGTCCGATTCCTGTCGCGCCTCCGCCCAAATCTCCAACGCTTCGCTGGTTTCTTTCGTGAATGTATTGACGAACGCCTCGGGCAATTTAGTTGCACGGTCGTAGTCGTATTGCACGACCTCGACGAGCTTCCCGTCTTCTGGCGAAAGTTCGGCTGCTCCCAAATTGGCCAACAAGGATCCCACTTTACCGTCGGTGAAAGTGCGGTGCGCGATTGATGCGAGGGTTGAGAGTTGCTCTCCTCGGCCTTGCGCACCTTTCGGCGGCATGTAGGTTTCTTGATCCCAATGTAACAAGGCGGTCGCATTGTTGAGGTCGGTTACTTCGGCGAGTATTCGGCGCAATTCGGTCAGTTGTTCAGAGGTTTGCATAAATCCATTCCGCACGTTGAATTAATGAGGGAGAGATACGATGTATCCCTCCCTCTTGGTATACGATTTGGCGCTGGAATGCAAGCAAGCGCCGTCGTCTATCGCACGTTGATGGTATTCCCAATCGCGATTTTACCACCTTGCATGATTTGGCCGTGAACCCCCGCGCGGCAATCGGGCTCGAGAGTCTTTCGCAGGCCGTTATGGAGTTTGTCCATCAAGCCACATGGCTCCGTTTCTTTTTTGACATCAATGACGACATCACCAATTTGCACCGTCTTCCCGATTAGGTCCGTCATGACAAGGCCCTCGACCAACACGTTGGCCCGGCGAGTGTGCCAGGGCAAATCGGGCGCATGCAATTCTTGCTGGACTTCGGACCATTGCTCCGTCGAAATGAACGTGATGCCGCGATGCGGTTGCACTTCGTGATTCGGCTCAATACCGGCGTTCTCCTGTGCCGTCACCTCATCGACGAGTTCCATTGGGCCTCGCTTGGATGACCGCAACGCCAATGCCAGTATTCTACCTTCTTGCTTTTCGCTCATATCATTCTCACTCCACTCGAGTTTTCGTTAAACGAACGCGATCGTATGCGCATTCAACAGTGCGCCTTATACGCTCGGACGATTTGTTCCAAAAACACGGTCTGATCACCCTCCCAATATTCTCCCGAGAATATCTCGACTTCCACGAAACCATCGAAACCGGCCGCTTCGACCCACTCGCTAATTTGTCGAATTGGAATACATCCCTCGCCCATCAACGCGCGGTCGTTGAGCATGTCACGTGTGGGCACACGCCAGTCGCACACGTGAAAAGCTAGTATCGAATCGCCGGCACGTTGGATTTCGGATTCCAGGTTTGAATCCCACCAAGTATGATAGACGTCGATTGCGACGCCGACATTCGGGGAATCGAGTTGCGCGACGATGTCGTTGGCCTGGCTCAACGTGTTAATCGCTGATCGCGTATCCGCGTACATGGGGTGCAACGGTTCGACGGCGAGACGTACCCCGGCGGCTTCGGCGTGAGGCAATACGGAGGCAATGCCTTCGGCAATTTGCCCTCGACTCGTTTCGAGCGGCTGGTCGTGCGCTGATCCACAGACCAGGACGACCAACGGCGCACCCAGTGTTTCTGCTTCATCGATAACACGGCGATTTTCGTCTATCACTTGCATGCGCTCCGCATCGGAGGACGATGGGAAGAATCCGCCTCGGCACACGCTCGCCACGGACAACCCAGAATCCTGGATCAGGGTCGCGGCTGCCTTGGCACCAAGCGTCTCATAGTGTTCGCGCCAGATGGAAATGGCGGCGACGCCTGCATCGGAGTATTCGCGCACAGCAACCTCCAACGGCCATGGCCGGGTGGTCATGGTGTGGATGCACAATCGTTTCAATTGTTGATCGTCAGCGCTCATCAACGGCCATCGTACGCGGCTGAGTGGCTACGCTGCAATCCCATCTCGTACATTGCATTTGCCGCAAACCGGACCTAGACTGTGAGGCTTGGTATTCCGCCGGCGGCGGTCCCAAATTGTGGCCGCCCGACACAGAAGGAAGTTTCCCATGCGCCGTTGCACTGCAGGGCATTTCGTTACCGCATTCATCGTGAGCGCGTTGCTCATCACCTCCGTAAGTGATGCCGAATACAAACGCATCAACAAACCCAATGCGGATGATCCGCTCGATGTATCGGTATTTGAACTCGACAATGGGCTGCGAGTGTACATCACGGAAAATCACGAAACACCGCGCTTCTATTCCGAAATATCAGTGCGCGCTGGCAGCAAGCATGACCCGGCTGAAACAACGGGGTTGGCGCATTATCTTGAACATCTCTTGTTTAAAGGCACGAAGAATATGGGCACGCTCGATTATGAGAAAGAAGCGCCCCATTTAGACAGAATCACGGAATTGTATGAGCAGCATTTCCGGGAGACTGATCCGGAAAAGCGCAAGGCGATCTACGCAGAAATCAATGAGACTGCACAGAAGGCTGCGGAGTTCGCGATTCCGAATGAAATCGACAAGTTATATAAATCGATGGGCGCTTCGCATGTGAACGCGCACACATGGCACGAGGAAACCGTCTACAAAGTGGGCCTGCCCTCGAACCGGTTACGGCATTGGGCTGCAATGGAATCGGAACGGTTTCAGGATCCCGTGTTCCGAATTTTTCATACAGAGTTGGAAACGGTTTACGAAGAAAAAAACCGGACGATGGACAACAAAGATCGCATCATCAATTATGCGGTCTCGAAGGCGCTCTATAAAGTGCATCCGTACGGACAGCAGTCTACGATCGGCACCGTGGAGCATTTGAAAAGTCCGTCGCTCGTGAATATCTACAATTACTTCAACACGTATTACGTCCCGAATAACATGGCGATTTGTATCTCAGGCGACATCGACACGGAAGAAGCGATCGCTATCATTGACGAACGCTTTTCCGCCTGGAAACGCAAGAAGGTGCCGCGTCAGAAAAAGTGGCGGGAGAAGCCGTTGAAAACGGTGGAACGTGTCGATGTCAACTATCAGGGCGAAGAATACGTGATGTTGGCTTTCCCCACGGTATCGCGCACAGACAAACAGGCCGAAGCATTCAAACTTATCGATATGATTTTAGACAACTCGGTTGCGGGACTAATCAACTTGAACCTGAGTCAGCAACAGCGCGTTCGGTCGGCGGGGTCGTATCCCCAAATGAACAATGACTATGGCGCGCAGTATCTTTGGGGCGTTCCTAAAGAAGGGCAAACGCTGGAAGAAGTGGAGATGCTGCTGCGGGATCAGCTCTCGATCATCAAGCGAGGCGAGTTTGAGGACTGGATCGTCCCCGCAATCATTAATGATTTCAAGAAAAACCAGAAAGCAAGTTTGGAATCGAACATGGCGCGTGTCGGCGCGATGACGAATTCGTTCTTATCGTTCTCAGACTGGGATGACACCGTCGCTGAAATCGCGCGAATGGAAGCGGTGACGAAAGACGAAATCGTTAAACTCGCGAACAAGCATTTTGGTGATGCGTATGTGGCGGGATATCGTCACGATGAACAGCATGAAGTCCCTTCGATTGAGAAGCCGCAAATCGATGCGGTGCCGATCGATCCGTCTCGTCAATCCGCTTTCGCTGCGGGCATTCTCAGTATGCCGGTGGAGGAGACGGAACCAATCTTTATCGACCCGAGCAAAGACTTCAAGAAGGTTGAAGATCCGAATGGCGTCACGTATTTCCATGCGACGAATCCGCTGAATGACCTATTTTCATTAACGTTTTCGGTTGAATTTGGGTCGCATGAGGACAACAAAATCGGTGCTGCCGTCAATCTGTTGAACAAGTCGGGGACGCAGGAACTCAGTTCGGAGGCACTCAAAAAGGAGTGGTACAAACTGGGCACTGGCTTCAGCATCGGTGCAGGCGACAATGAGACAACGGTTCGTATCGCAGGGCTTGAGGAGAATTTTGAAGCGTCGGTCAAGTTGTTGATGGACGTATTGAATCGTCCTTCGGTTGATGACGAAACGCTGGAACAATTGAAGCAGATTATCCTCGTGCAGCGGGCGGATATGAAGAAAGATCCGGGCACGATTTCGCGCGCATTGATTCAGCAAAATCGCTATGGCGATGAATCGGTGTTCTTGCGGATGTTGCCCGACGCTGCAATTCAAGAATTGACAGTGGACGAATTGCACGGGGTCATCAAGAATTTGCTCGGATACAAACATACGGTTAGCTATGTTGGCACGCAGTCGCTCGATGAGGTGCGCGGCGTTCTAGCGAAACACCATCAAGTGAATAGCCCGCTTGCGGATCCGCCTGCGTATCGTTTTTTGAAAGCGCGACGACCGGAAGCGACGGAAATCCATTTCTTTGATAAGGAAATGGCGCAAGCGCAGATACGAATTGAGTCTGCTTCGCAACTGGTCGATGAGAGTGACCACACGGCAATCGAGTTGTACAACAGCTATTTCGCTGGCGGGATGTCGGGTATCGTGTTTCAAGAATTGCGTGAAGCGCGGGCCTTGGCCTATAGCGCGGGCGCGTTGTATTTCACGGGCAACCGAACCGACGACGAAGACATCATGGTAGGCGCAATGGGAACGCAGGTGGACAAGACGGCAGAAGCGCTTGAGGCGTTCATCGACCTCGTGGATAATCTTCCGGAGTCGCAAGAACGATTTGATGAGGCCCGCGTATCGCTGGTGAATCAGTATCGTACGACGAAGACCGGGTTTCGCCAAGTCATCGGAGCGGTCCGGGCGTGGGAACGGCTTGGCTTGCCGATTGATCCTCGGGAAAGCCGCTATGCAACGTTGAAGAGTTCGGACTATTCACTAATGAGCGGGTTTCATGTATCAGAAATTGCTGGTCAACCGAAACTAATTTCGATCGTTGGGGACAAGAAGCGCATTGACATGGATCGCCTCGCAACGCTCGGCAAGGTTGTTGAAGTTGGGGTGGACGATATTTTTGTTAAGTAGCTGAGGTTGTCTTTGAAGAGGTCACTCGTCTGCATAGCCGCAATCGCTGTGATGGCTGCGCCATCCAGCGCGGCGGAATTGCCTGACCCATCGGAGTTTGAAGCGTATCTGGATGGGTTGATGGCAGGACATCAAGATGCCTATCCCTATGCCGGGGCTGTCGTCTCCGTGGTAGCGGACGGCAAGGTGTACTTTCAGAAGGGGTACGGTTTCGCGGACATGGCTACGCGCGAGCCTGTCGATCCAGAGCGAACGCTCTTTCGAATTGGATCCGTTTCAAAACTGTTCACTTGGACTGCGATTATGCAGTTGCTCGAAGAAGGAAAACTCGATCTAGACGCGGACGTCAACACGTATTTAGCGGATCTGAACGTGCCGGAGACGTTTGATGATCCGGTTACGCTTCGGCATTTGATGAATCATTCGGCGGGCTTCGAGGATCGTTTTATTGGGCTGTTCGCGCGGGAGGGCGACCAAGCAAGCATCGCAGAGCAACTTGGGGAGTATCTACCAGCGCGGGTGCGACCGCCTGGTTTGGTGACGTCGTATTCCAATCATGGATCTGCGCTTGCGGCGCTTGCGCTGTCGGAAGCGGCAGGCGAATCGTGGGAAGACTTTGTCGCCACTCACATCCTCAGTCCAATGGGGATGCGCAATACGGCAACTCGACAACCGCCGCATCCGCGTGATGGAATCATCATGTCGAAGGGTTATACCAATCGCAATGGAGTGTTTCGGGAGCAGCCGTTCGAGTTTGTTCCGCTCGCGCCAGCCGGGGGTATCAGTGCGACGGCAGATGATATGGCCCGTTTCATGATTGCGCATTTGCAGTTGGGCACGTTGGACGGGGAAAGCCTCTTCGCAGCAGATACGGCCCGGCGAATGCAGACCGGTTCGTTTCAAAATGCGCCTGGGGTCAATGGCATGGCACATGGATTTATGGAGATGGACCGGAATGGTCATCGTGTCATTGGGCATGGTGGAGACACGTTTTGGTTTCATACGTTGTTGGCGTTACTTCCGGATCATGGGGTCGGGATTTACGCATCGTACAACACGGATAGTGGCGCAGAGGCTCGCAATAAGTTGTTCGACAGTTTTATGGATCGTTACTTTGCAGCCGAAGATCCGGAATCGATGCCGAGGATTGATATCGATAAAGCGACAAAATTAGAGCCATTTGAAGGGATTTATCGTTCGAATCGAATGGCGTACACCACGTCAGAGAAACTCGGCGCAGCGATGAATTTCGTCAGCGTTCGCATTGATGATGATGGAGCTTTGCTCATGAGCGGGGCGAAAACGATCCGAACGGGCGAGGTCGAGCCGCTGGTATTTCAAGAGATAGGCGGGCACATTCGGGTCCACTTTCTCGCGGCTGACAACGGTATAATCACCGGCTTCGTTCGAAATGACATTCCAATCTTTGCATTCGATCGGGTTCCACCGAGTGAGGATCCGCGTTTGCATGGCGTACTATTATTGGTTGGTATACCAGTACTGTTGAGCGGTGCTATTGTCTGGCCACTCGCAGCGTTCAGGCGTCGAAATGATGAACCGGTTTTCTCTCAGGCGCATTTACCCGGGGCAGCAAAATGGACAGCGTGGATGGCGTCCGTTTCGCTCTTGGTGTTTACGATCGGCTTCGCTTTGGCGATGTCGAACCCGACCGATCTGGTCTATGGATTGCCTGCATCGATTCCGGCGTTACTATGCCTACCTTTGATCGGGGCGGCATTGACGTACGTGGGAGTACTGTTCGCATTACTGTTTTGTGTACGACGAATCGCTTCGCTTAGCGCGCGGATTCATTACATCGCGGTGGTCACAGCATGCGCAGTATTGGTGTGGCAGTTGCACACGTGGAACTTGCTGGGATTTCAGTACTGAGAGACGGAGGTGCCGCGCGGCAGTGTTAGGGGCTGACGCGAATGTGCGCGAATTTTTCGTTCGCTTCGGCTTTTTCTATCGCGGCCAACAGGCCGTCGGCGTCGGTGGACGACTGAATGGCTTTCCGCAATTCTTCGTTCTCCAGCAAATGCGCGATGCCGGCCATGGTATGTACGCGTTCACCAAATTGGCGTTTGGGCAATAGGAGCAGTATGACGATGTGCGCCGGTTCGCGATCAGTGGATTCGAACGGCACGCCGCTCTTAGAAATTCCGATGGCGCCGAGAATTTCGTTCACACGGTCGGTGCCGCAATGGGGTAGGGCAACACCGTGCTCCATTCCAGTGCTAGCATGGCTCTCGCGTTCGTCGACCGCCTCGATCATCGCGTCGCGCTGTGACATGGGAAGGTCGTGCGCTTGGATGAGCCGGTCGACCAGTTCCGCGGTGGCTTCGTGCTTGGTCTGGGCGTCAAGTTCTAACTTGACGACGCTGGTATGTAGAATTTCACTAAGAAGCATTTTCAGCCTCCGCTAGGGCTTTTTGTTTGGCGATTTTTGCTTTGGCTTTCTTGCCCTTAATCATTTTGAGTCGGAATGTATCTTCACGTTCCCGTTCGTCCAACACATCCGCGATCGCGCGCATTTCACGGCTGAGTTTCGGAATAAGGTATTCGTTCAGCGCGTTAATGCGTCGGCTAACCTTCTTCACTTCTTCACCGACGAGCGTTAGATTCGATTCTTTGGGTGCACACACGAGCAATTGTTCGAGCATGAACTCTGCAGATTCGGCTGCTTCGAGGACGTGTGCCGATGCGTCGAATTGTCCGATGTTGCGTTGAATCGGCGACCGAACGATACCGTCATGGGCGATGTCGCCAAGGGCAATGCCCCAGACTTTTTCGGTTTTGACTTCGAGTGGCATTTCGCGTTGACCAGCGACACCGACAGAGGCGACTTCGGGCGTTCCGCGCATTGCGCGTGCTACAGCCATCGCGGCGACAGATGCACGGCCGCGGTCGTGGAGCTCGTTTCGAAGCTTGCGCAATTCTTTTGCGCGCTCGATGAGTTCCTTCAACAGCGCTTCCCGTTTACCTTCAAGCAATTGAACACCATCGCTTGCAAACTTGATCTGGGCCTTTCGGGCCAGCAAGTTCATACGCGTTGGGGCTATGGCATCTACACTCATTCGCTAGGTTCCGTAGTGGTTTTGTAAACGCTGCTATTCCATGTATGGCGAATGGACGCCATCTTCCATGATCGGCGTGTAATACGCATTAACCGTGTCACGATTGACACGGGTCAATTCTTCTTTCGGAAGAATTCCGAGGAGTTCCCAACCGAGGTCGAGGGTCTCATCGATTGTACGCCGTGAATCGCCTTGGCCGATCATTTTCGCTTCAAATTCATTCGAGAATTTTAGGTACTTGCGATCAAGCGCCGTTAATGCGTCCTCACCGACGATGGCCATCAGCTTACGAATATCACGCCCGTTGGCGTAACTCGCGTACAACTGGTTCGCCAGTTCGCGATGGTCCGCACGCGTTTTGCCTTCGCCGATACCGTTGTTCATTAGACGCGACAAACACGGCAGCAAGTCTACCGGCGGGAACACGCCTTGACGATGCAATCCGCGACCCAACACAATTTGACCCTCGGTGATGTACCCGGTCAGATCGGGAATCGGATGCGTGATGTCATCATCCGGCATCGTGAGAATCGGCATCTGCGTGACCGAGCCTTTGCGGCCACGGATACGTCCTGCACGTTCGTAAATGGTGGACAAATCGGTGTACATGTAACCGGGATATCCGCGACGACCGGGGATTTCTTCGCGCGCACTGGAGATTTCGCGGAGCGCTTCGCAGTAACTCGTCATGTCCGTGAGGATTACGAGCACTTGGTAGTCGTGTTCGAATGCAAGATACTCGGCGGTCGTCAAAGCGCAACGCGGGGTGAAGATACGTTCAATAGCCGGGTCATCTGCTTTGTTGATGAACGCGACCACGCTGGAACCACGGCCGCCTTCTTCGAAGGAGCGAATGAAATACGCGGCTTCACGTTCTGTGAGGCCCATCGCGCCAAAGACGATCACGAATTCTTCCGAGTCGCCTTTGGTCGAGGCTTGTTGGACGATAAGATTGGCCACTTCGTTCGCTGGCAATCCTGAACCGGAGAAGAACGGAAGTTTCTGGCCACGAACGAGGGTGTTGAATCCGTCCACAGCCGAGACGCCCGTCTCAATAAAATCGTTTGGTTTGTCACGGGACACGGGGTTAATGGCGCTACCGGTAATCGTCCGCTCGGTTTCAGCGACAACTTGAGGAAGACCATCAATAGGTTCGCCAAGTCCGTTGAAGCGGCGACCGATGATGTCCTTGGAAAGCGGAATAGTCGCACTTTCGTCGCGCAGTGCGACCGACGTGTTTTTGACGTCAACGCCCTGCGTCCCTTGCAGCACCTGCACAACCGCGTGCGAGCTACTGGCTTCGAGCACTTGGCCCTGACGTTTTCCAGCCGGCGATTCGAGTGTGAGAATCGCGCCCGTGGGAAAACGGCCGCCATTTTTGAGGAAGACCAACGGCCCTGAAACGTAGCTCAGGTCCCAGTATTCCTTGTGGAGAAGATCGGTGTCGGTGGTTGCCATTGCGTGCGATCCTTTAACTTAACTCTTGGCCAAGTCGGCCAGGGCGTTTTTCATCGTGCTGATCGTCGCGTCCTTCGTGGCCGCGAACCCATCGTTCGGCTCGTCCCGCAACCGTGCAACGTCTTCACGGACGGGCAGGTCGAGGATACGTTGAAGCGGTATCTCTTGATCGATTAATTTCCGGCTCTCATCGAGGAAGGCCATAAGCGCTTCCTGCAATCCGGCATTCTTTTCCAAGCTGCAAAACGCATCGTTTTCGGAGAATGCGTTCTGTTGTAAGAAGACTTCGCGAATCATTCTGGAGACTTCCAGGGTCAAACGTTCTGCGTCTTGTAACGCATCGGGTCCAACCAACTGCACCACTTCTTGAAGTTCTGCGTCTTGTTGCAGGGTGGTGGAAATGCGTTGACGCAATTCGAGCCAACCGGCGGGCGCGTGTTTATCGAACCACGGCGAGAGCTCTTTGAGGTACAAGGTGTAACTGCGGTTCCAGTTGACCGAAGGATAGTGACGACGATAGGCCAGGGCCGAATCAAGCGCCCAAAGGCCACCGGCCACGCGCATTGATGTCTGTGTAACGGGTTCGGAGAAGTCACCACCGGGAGGTGATACCGCGCCAACAGCCGTTACCGAACCGGTACGATTGTCTTCAGCATCTTCGGATTGCGTTCCGGCACAGATGACGCGACCGGCGCGTTCATAGAATTGAGAGATACGTGCGGCGAGGTACGTTGGGTACCCTTCTTCACCAGGCATTTCTTCGAGACGCGATGAAATTTCGCGCAACGCTTCAGCCCAACGGGATGTACTGTCCGCCATGAGCGCCACGTTATAACCCTGGTCGCGATAGTATTCCGCGAGCGTGATTCCGGTGTAAACCGACGCATCACGCGCGGCCACAGGCATGTTCGATGTATTCACGACGAGTACCGTGCGGTCCATCAACGGGCCACCGGTCTTCGGGTCAGTTAGATCGGGGAATTCGTCGAGTACGTCAGCCATTTCGTTGCCGCGCTCACCGCAACCCACGTAAATGATAATGTCGGCGTTGCAATATTTCGACAGACTCTGCTCTACGACCGTCTTACCCGCACCAAAACCACCGGGGACAATCGCTGAACCGCCGAGTGCAATCGGAAACAAGCAGTCCAACACGCGTTGTCCCGTAAGGAACAATTCATCTGAACCTTGTTTCTCTTGATACGGACGCGGCTGCTTTACCGGCCACGGGTGCATCAGTTTGAGTTCGCTACCGTCATCCAATGTTGCGATGACTTCGGTGACGTTGTATTCGCCTTCACCGACGATGGATTGAATGGTGCCGCTCGAATTCGGCGGGACCATGACCTTGTGCGTAAGATGTTCGGTTTCCGGCACGGTACCCAGCACGTCGCCACCAACAACTTTGTCGCCGGTCGCTACGGTGGGAGTAAACTTCCATTTCTTGTCACGGTCCAACGCCACAGCCGTCAGGCCGCGGTCGATGAAATCGCCCGACGCTTGTTGCAGTGTGATGAGTGGGCGTTGAATACCGTCGAAGGTCGACCCGAGCAAGCCGGGGCCGAGTTCTACCGATAGCGGCAAGCCGGTCGAAACGACAGGTTCGCCGAGGTACATACCGCTCGTATCTTCGAACACCTGTGCAAACACAGTGTCGCCGTCGATGCGAATAACTTCGCCCATCAGGTTCATATTGCCGACGCGGAGGATTTCGCCCATACCCACGCCCAACATGCCCGATGCCGATATCATCGGCCCGGAAATGAGCGTAAGTTCGCCGGTAATGGCTTCGGTGGTGGTCGTCATGGTTCGGTCACTCCAATCGTATTTCGTATCCGATGGCGGGTTTCAGCACCGCCGATAAGTACGCGTCGACATCCGCGTCTTCCTCTTCAAACATTGGGCAATACACGAGAAGCGGCGAGCCCTTATGTTTGGCGAGTGTATTTATAAACCGCTCGGAAAATCCTTCGCGAAAACTCTCTTGGACAATGACGACGTCCGTATCGCTTTCCAGCAGGTCACGTAACATATCTTCGGCGCTTTGAACGTCGGCCACTTGACGGACATTAATGCCGGTCAGTGCTAAGTTCAGCGCAACATGATCTTGTGCGAGGGCGATGACGCTAGCCACGGTACATCTCCTCGATCACATGGTTAGGCATAGAGCACCTCTTCGCGAACACGGCCGCGGGGCAAATGGCGTGCTTCACCGCGTGCAATCATGCGGAGGTTTACGACTTCGTTGTATTTTAGCCAGGTGTAATACATCAAAATGGCCATGGTCATGATGCGTTCACGGGACAAATGTCTGAGGTTCTGAATCATGAGCAATTCCATCATGCGATCAATGGGCGCGTAACGATTGGATTGAATAAACGATGCCAGCCGTTCCGCCAAATCCGCGTATCGGGTACCGCCTAAGTGTTCTATGGCATCGGCCGCATCGCGTGAACCGGACATCGCCTCTAAAACCGACGCGCCCAGGTACCCGGACGGCAAAAGGTGATCGTGCGAAAACCCGCTATCGCCACCGGCTTGCCGGTGCTGTAAAATCATCCGTAAGTTGATTCGGTCGATTTCGATCCTGAGCGTCTGGCGCAAAATCCCACTGCTCGTGTCGGTCTCACCGCCCAATCTGCGGGCGTTCGTCACGAAGTAGTTGCGATCTAACGCATCCTCGAGTACTTGAAGGCCGCCTTCGCCGTGATAGCTGTCCGCACTGGCCGCAAGTGGTCCACACAACGCCGGATTCCAACTCGCCAAAGCCGAAATCAAATCTTCCATCGACGAGCGGCCTGCAAATTCGTTCATCAACGCGACCGTGAGCGTCGGTCCCGGAATGAGCGAATCAAACCCTGCCACCGCATCGAGACCATGGTGTCGATTTCGGAGTAGTGCTTTAATGCCGGCCAAATCCCAACGCATCAAAAACAGCCGCACGGGGCCATGCAAGTTCCCTTGAGCAACCCGAATCAACTGGCGATACGTTTCAACAAGATTGCGGGACACGCCCAACTCGATGGCATCGGCACCGCCGCGCTGGGTCAGCGCTTCGGCGATCTCCTTCTTATACGGAGATTCAACCAACACCTGAGCGAGCTGATCCACGTCGCCCTTGTCCAACATCTCGTCGAGCTGTCGGTGCGTGAACAATTCACTCATCATGCCGCGCACGCGCGCGTTCATGTGGATTGCCAGCGGATCGAGTTTTGCCACCGCTTAAGTCCCTTCCGGAAACAAGAGCCGAAGGCTGTGTTTACGCGCTTCGCGTTCGAGTTTCTCGTATCGGCTCGATAACGTGTGAATCACACGATACGTGTGATTGCGATCCTGCACGGAAACTCCATCGGTGAGCGTATTGGAGCCCTGGACCGTTGCACGTCCGTGACCGTTGCCTTTGAGCCAACTTTGGCAACGTTCGAGTTGCGCCGCGGGCACGATGACGAGCGCTTCTTCCGGCGCTGCTTCCATCGCACTTGCGAGCAACAATTCGATCATCGGACCAAATTCTGCCGAGGATGCTACGCGGTCGAATTCGGCGCGCGCACGTTGCAATGCTTCATCGACGACCGCTTGCTGCATCGCCAAGCCTTCGCGATCAGCTACAGACTCGACCACGAGCTTCGCGCGCCGCTCCTGAAACGCGAGCGAATCGGCTTCGATAGCGATCGCAGACTTACGCCGCGCCCCAGCTTGCGTCTGGGCAGCAGCAACAATCGCATTGGCCTGACGTTCGGCTTCAGCGGCTTTGGCTTCGCACTCGGTCGAGACTTTCGCCTCAAGCGTCGCTACAAGAGCAGTTTCCATTTAACCGGATTCGGGTTCGGTTAGATCTTGCCGATGAGCAAGAACGCAACAACGAAACCGAGGACAACAATCGTTTCCGGAATGGCGAACAGAATCAGAACGTTTGTGAACAGTTCCGGCTTCTCGGCCATCGCGCCTGTACCGCCCGCGCCAACGCCTGACTGCGCCAGCCCAGTACCATAACCGGCACCCGCTACGGCAAGTCCCGCGCCGATTCCGATACCGAGAATTCCGAGACCACCACCACCGCCTTCGCCATCATCGCCGTGTTCTTCTTCTTGCGCGAATGCGGCGGGCACGCCCAGCGTCAGGCCGAGCACCATGAGCGCCAACCCTAAATAGAGAACCCGTTTGCCATTGCTTGCCGTTACCATACCGCCTCCTTTTTGAAAGGTTTGTAACTACTGCCTTCAGGTGAATAGAACTTTGGTAAGAACTCAACGTAATTCAGACGCAACGAATGAAGTGTTGGACTGAACACGCCGATAGCGAGATTAAGTGCATGGACCAAAATCGCAACTGGAATGCCGATGTAAAACGCTTGTTCACGCGCGGCGGCATTCGCAATGTCTGCCAACGCGATGGACGCGACACCGAGCGCCATCAAACGCGCATAGGACAAGACGTTCCCTACAAGGGAGACGATTTCTAGGATATTGATGAGTCCGAGCGGCCCCATTAGTCCGAGCAATAGGCCGGAGCCACCGATGAATAGGATTCCGGCGAGCACAAACATTGGCGTGGAGTCGAATACCGGCCAGTGAGCGTATCCACCGAAGATGCCGATACCAATCGCCGTGAGGCCCATCAACATGCCGACTTGTTCGTAGGCGTGTTTCGTGTGGCCGTGTGCTAGTTTTTCACGGATACCCAGGATCATCGACAACGGGATATGAACTACACCGAACATGATGCCGTACAACAACAGCGTTTCGGTCTCGTGAGCACGGTGAAATAGGTACTTCACATTGAACGTTTTCTCCGCGAAGTCGCCTAGGTATTCACCGTAAATCATTCCGAAGACGATGGACGAGACACCCATCGCCATGGCGACGACACCAATGGAACGAACAACTTCATGGTGATTCCACTTCCGAAAAATCCAGAAACCGGTCGTGAGAATGATCGCGCCGTATACAGCGTCACCGAGGATGAATCCGTAGAACACAATGAACGAGATAGCGACAAGCGCTGTCGGGTCATAGGTACCGTAGGTCGGCGGCTTGAACAGCATCAACAAGACTTCAAACGGCTTGAAGATGGGATGATTCTTGAGTAATGTCGGCACGCGGTTGGGATCGACATCGCCTTGCGGCAATACGTCAACTGCAATCTTGCCGGGAAATTTTTCTTCGAGGTCCGCAGTAAATGATTTGACGGCGTCGGTGGGCACCCATCCATGAATGACGCCCAACAATTCGCTGTTCGCGAAATTTCCGCAGACCGTAAATTGAGCGACGCTATCGTTGACGATGCGCTCGAGCGCCACAAGGTCCCCGCCGATTTCATTTGAATATGCGTCAATTTCCGATTGCACGCCTTCAAGATTGCCGTCTTGCGCAGCAACATTGCTGTTGACCTTGGCAATCATTTCGCTCATTGACATGCCACCCATACTTTGGTCGGGGACATCGACGGTCGCGATATGTTGTTCGCGCATCACAGTGGCGACCGCATCGCCTTTTGCTTCCGGATGTGTAATCACACCAGCGGCAGCGTTTTTGCCCATCGTCCTGGAAACCAATGTGGCATCAGAACCGATGTTGTCTTTCAGCGCTTCTTCCAGACGCTCCAGCGCACGAGCGACGTCGCCTTTAAGCACAAACGCACGGGCGTTCTTGCCGAGCTGTACGTCACGTTGTTGCACCAGCGGCTGAATGGTTTCGAGATTGTTCTTGAAATTATTGAGGACTTCTAGATTGTCTTGGATGTTGATCCGGCGACGCGACAACCGGCGAAGGTTTCTACTAATCGTACGCGCGAGCGAACGCCATGCGTCTTGCCCTTGAGTGGTAAGGCGCTGCGTGGCTGCGGCCACTGTTTCATGTGCAGGACTAACACTCAGAAGCGGACGCACTTCGCTGATGTTTCTGCGAAACGCATCAAGCAATTCGTATTCTTCACGCTGATCTTCGGGAATGTGTGTACGATGGAGATAGTCCGGATCGTCTTCGAAAACGAGCGGGACCTCTTCCATGTGCATGACACCTTGCGTCTGTACCCATGCCGCCAGATCCGAGAGAATCTCGCGGACACAAACGACTTCGACGCGCTCCATCCGCGTAATCATACGCTGCCCCCTGGGAGAATAAGACCGACGACTTCTTTCGTCGCCGCATCCAGATGGACTTCGGCCTTGCTTCGGCCAGCGGCAACGTGCTGTTGCGCAGCTTTCATAATTGAATCGCGTTCGATTGCGCGTTTGTCTTCAGAAGCTCGGCGCATGGAATCAATCTCTTCGTTCAATGCTTTTTCCGCAGCGCTGGCAATTCGTACCGCTTCTTGCTGAGCCGAATCAATTGTGCGCTTGGCAGCCGTCTCGGCTTCTTGCACCTTGGCCAACAATTCACGCTCGTGTTGAGCGACTTTGTTGAGAACGCCTTGATGGTTCGCACTATTTTGACCAGAGTTGTCCACAATTCGCCTTTACGGAATTCGCCGGAAAAAGCCCAAACAAGGGCATTCACGCTGGATCCGGGCCTGGTCGATTCACGTATACACCCACACGAATCGGCCTGTCCAACGCTCGACATAATGTTGCCAAAAGCGATTAGGTGTAGTCAAGCAAAATCGTTCTTTCAGTCACGAATACAGTTAACGTATTCATATCAAAAGACTTACACCGATAGAATTGAGAGAAAATCAACGCTCATCCAGCAGAGAAATGTTCGTGAACGCTCCGTTGACTAAGTTGGGCGGCGTTTTAGGGACGGGAATTGGCTTGGGACATGATTGCAGAGCGTATTGTCGCTCCGAACCACTCCACTAGCAATACATCGTCTTTATCAGTACTGGCAGTATCAACGCCACGCGCCGCCGCGAACACTTGTGCGCGAGGCGGAGGTCCTTCTACGGCACCTCGCAACGCAGCACCGCGAAGTGAGACAAGCATAATCACCGAGGGCCCTTTCGCGTTCACCTGGATATCGCGCACGGTCTTCGACAACCGGTGATTCAAATGGCCGAGTTGATCGAGAAATGCGTGACGGTGAAGTTGTGGATCAAAAAAGAGTCGCGCGGTGTCGAGTGGACCAATCGCGTAGGGATACGCACGTTCGCCATCATTACGAAAAAGAAACGGCGGTTCGGGTACAGGCATGTACGCGAAAACGAATCGTGGCTTTTCCGAATCTTGTTCAGCAATCAACGGCATTTGATCGAATACGAAATTCACGTATCGGCGTGTCGGTTCGAACTGCCAGTAGACCGGGTTTCGGTAGCGCACGTAGAAGTAAAACTGAAATGCGCGCGCGGCAATGGTTCGGTCGAAAAGGATGCGTTCGAACTCTCTTAGCGGTGTCATCGGTCGTATGATTTCGTCGAATTGTTGTGAAGGCCGCAATGCTTCGATACCGGAATCGAAACCAGTCAATTCGTAACCTTGCTTGCGTAGCGCAGGAAGTAGTTGGCCTTGATCGAGGGCGCGTTGGATGTAATGCGCACGTGCGTTTTCGGACAGCGATTCCGGCAGCCAATCGTCGACTGGCGCGAAGTTAAAACACGCTGCCAATGCTTGAACGGGTTCCGTGTCTGCGGAGTGAGCGCCTTGGGCGATAACGAATCCCTGTTCGGTTAAGTCGTCCAGGAAAGGCGTATTGTCGAACTGAAACGCTTCGGCCAGTACGTCCTCGCGCGGATATCCGTCGAGTGCGAAGACGTATACATCGGGTAATTCGGATCGTGTCTTTGAATACTCAAACAGAGGATCGCTGCCTAGAATCGAAGGCGGCCATTGAGGGAGCATTGCTTGTGCGCGATCCTGTAAGAGCGCGTATCCCGCGTACAGAATGAGCAACGCGCCACCAAACACGTTGGCCGAACTTGTTAAGCGAAATTGATCGCCACGAAAGAACAGAAGCGATCCCGCGATTACGCCGCTTGTCACGGTGTACAGTGCGATTGCAATTGCCGCACGCCGACCGAACGCGGGTGCCGTACCAATGGCGAGTATTAGAACGAGTATCAACGCTACACCGATCAATACGCGACCGACACGTGTTTGTACGTACATGTACCAAGCGGCGCTCGCCGCGATGACCGCGATCACGACACAGGTGATCGCAATAAATGTTGGCAACGCGCCGCGAATGGGCACAGCGAATTCGATGGCCGTCTCGAGAATTGGCCATGCAAGAAATCCGGTCATCACGCACACGGACGTCGCCGCGCCCGCACGGTGTATGTCGCGGCAAGCGCGCGCGATCACCAACCAGACGACAAACGTTACCACCACAAAAACGGTGAGTGCAGGATAGATGCGGTCGATGGTTAGTGTGGCTGCGTTTTGTCCGTAGAGGGCCAAAACAGGACAAGCTGCAAGCATGAACGGATGAAGAACTCGTGGCTTCCTCAAATCGTTTAGAGCTTGAACACCGATGCCTTGGCGGGATGTTTTTGGATTGGTATTAATGATTTACACCTGAATCTATATTCAGTTACAATGTCGTGTGGTTCAAGCACAGGAATCAGCGAAGCACCATATATTGCGCTTAACTCTAGTTTATCACACTGCATTTTGACGAAGTGTCGATTCTCTGTTATTATCACGGAATTCAGAAAACCGGGAGAATGACCTCTTGCTAGCCCGGAAATATAGTATTAATCGCCCTATCGCAGCGCGAATCACCTTCGCGAACTGCTCGCTACACAACGAGGTATTTTCGGTAAAGCGACCTACAGTACTGGCGTTGAGCATTCTCCCCCAAACGTCTCCGCCGCTGGGTGAAAAATGCGGACTAGACAGACCTCTCCCCCCTTCCTATAATCCCTCCCCACTTGCGTCGGCCGCCATCGGTTTGGGGGATCAGCCGTCCGCATACTGCAAATGGACCACTTCCGTGCGTACACGGATTTCGCGTCCGACGGGTGAGGGGTCATGAAATTCGTTGAGCCAAAAGTATTCCTAGTCGGGGAAACCCGCATCATCGAGGATCAGTTTCAGGACTACCTCAACCACGTCGGCGCACCGGAATGGACATCGGATGCACCGAGCGATTCGGAACGTCTCACGGAGATGTTGGGCCGGTTGTGTTACCGGTCGTTCAAGCCGGGGCTGAACCCGAATGTCACGCGCACGCGCGAGGGTAATGGCCCCTACCTCGGACACATCCTTGAAGTCGGCCACGGCAGCGTGCTGGAACACGCCGTACTCAATTTCGTGTTCGCCGATGTGAGCCGTGTGTTCACGCATGAACTGGTTCGCCACCGCGCCGGCACGGCCATCTCACAAGAGTCATTGCGTTTTGTACGTTTGGATACGTTGTCGACCTATGTCCCCATGCACATCAAAGAGAGTGAAGAAGGCATGGAGATCATGACGCGCACGGTCAAGCACCTCGAACAAGTGCAAAAAGAATTGGCCGATGCGTACGCAATCGATGACGAAAAAAAATTCGACGTAAAAAAGAAATTGACGTCCGCGTTCCGTCGACTGGCGCCTATCGGTGTCGCGACGACTATCGGTTGGTCGTGCAACATGCGATCACTCCGCCACGTGTTGGAGATGCGTACCGAGCCGAACGCAGAAGAAGAAATCCGAGTCGTATTTGCAAAAGTGTATGAACTGGTAAAAGACCGGTATCCGAATCTATTGGGCGATTACGAATCGACAGAAGTCGACGGCATTCCGTGGCTTCAGTCGAAAAATCGCAAGGTTTGACGAATCGTGAGTCCACTTGAGGATAAGTTTCACCCCACAAAAATAGGTACGCGGATTTGACGGATTGAACGGATGAACGCTGATCGCTCAAAGCTTCTACACGGTGAATTGACTGAACGCATTCTCGGTTCGTTTTACATCGTTTACAACTCTTTAGGATACGGCTTCCTCGAAAAAGTGTATGAGAACGCTTTGAAAATTGAATTAGAAGAATCTGGCTTTCCCGTAGAACAACAGTTGCCCATTCAAGTCCGGTATCGAGACCGAGTGATTGGAGATTACTTCGCGGACTTGTGCGCAGATAACAAAGTCATTCTTGAATTGAAATCCGTCGAAAAACTGAACGCGACTCATGTGGCGCAGCTTTATAACTATTTAAAATCAACGAATTACGAAGTCGGTTTGTTACTAAACTTCGGCCCCAAACCTGAATTCGAACGGCGAGTATTCGAAAATAAGAATCCGCAATTATCCGTTCAATCCGCCAAATCCGCGTACCCATTATAGGTTAAGGAGTTAGAAATGCTGTTCACGATTCGCGAACGATTCAATTTAGATGATGCGTTCATCGCTGACTATGAAGGTCGACAACCCAAGTGGGGGCCGCTGGGGTATGTCACGTATAAGCGAACGTACGCGCGTGTCGTGAACAATGAAACCGAACGTACGGAAGAATATTTTGAAACCGTTCGACGGGTTGTCGAAGGGTGCTACACCATCCAGTTGAACCATTGTCGTAACTTGCGCCTGCCGTGGAACTGGGAAAAAGCACAAGCGTCCGCACAAGAGATGTATCGACTCATGTGGAACTTTAAGTTTCTACCGCCGGGACGCGGCCTTTGGATGATGGGTACCGACTATATCTACGAACGCGGTTCCGGCGCACTGAATAATTGTGCCTTTGTTTCGACGCATGACATCGGTTTCGATTTTTCGGGGCCGTTTTGTTTTCTCATGGATTTGTCGATGCTCGGCGTGGGCGTCGCGTTCGACACGAAAGGCGTCAACGTGGTCGACATCTGCAATCCGTCGGTCTCCGACGAGACGCACGTCGTCGAAGATTCGAAAGAAGGCTGGGTTGAAGTCGTCCGCATTCTGCTCGAGTCGTACATCGGAAATGGTGCGCGTCCAAAAGACATTGACTACTCGAAAATTCGCCCGGTAGGCCAGCCCATTCGTACGTTTGGCGGAATCGCTCCAGGGCCGGGACCGCTCAAGGAATGCGTCGCGAACATCGACACCATCCTCAAACCGCGCATCGGTCAGGGCATTACGTCGTCCGACATCACGGACCTCATGAACGTCATCGGGAAATGCGTAGTCTCCGGTGGCGTGCGTCGTACCGCAGAACTCGCCCTCGGCGAACCGACGGATACCGAATACCTCAAACTCAAAGACCCTGACCTCCACGGCGAACAACTGCAAGCGTGGCGCTGGGCATCGAACAATAGTGTGTCGGCGGAAGTCGGTATGGAGTACGGCGCGCTGGGCGAACAGACCGCGAAAAACGGTGAGCCCGGCTACTTTTGGCTGGACAACGCACGCGCGTATGGTCGGCTCAAAGATGACGCGGATTACCGTGATGAAAAAGTCGCGGGCACGAATCCTTGCGCGGAACAAAGCCTGGAGTCGTATGAGATCTGTAATCTCGTCGAGACGTTTCCGTCCCTGCACGAGTCGTATGATGAATATGAACGTACGCTGAAGTTTGCATACCTCTATGCGAAAACGGTCACACTCATCCCAACGCATAACGAACGTACCAACGCGATCATGTTGCGGAATCGCCGAATCGGCCTGTCGCAATCCGGCATCGTCGAATCGTTTGAACGGCACGGCCGCCGCAATCATTTCGACTGGTGCGACCAGGGATATCAATACGTCTGCAAACTCGATCAGATCTATGCAGACTGGCTCTGCATTCCAGAAAGCATCAAAAAAACCAGCGTGAAACCGAGTGGTACGGTGTCATTATTACCGGGCGTCACGCCGGGTATCCATTATCCGCACGCGGAGTTTTATTACCGCACCATCCGCCTGGACAAAACCAGCCCGCTCATCGAACCCATCCGCAAAGCAGGATTCCGCATCGAAGAATCGGTGTACGGCGACAACACGTGGGTCGTCTATTTCCCCGTCCAACAAGAAAACTACGAACGATCCAAAGACGACGTGTCCGTCTGGGAACAAATGGAAAACGTCGCCCAGATGCAATACTACTGGGCCGACAACCAAGTGTCCGCCACCATCACCTTCAAACCGGAAGAAGCAAAAGACATCCCGAAAGTCCTTGAGATGTATGAGCCCCGCCTAAAATCAATCAGCTTCCTCCCCCTAACCGACCACAGCTACGCACAAGCCCCCTACCAAACCATCTCCCAAGAAATGTACATCCAAGCCTCATCCCACGCACAACAACTCGATTTCTCCAACCTAAACACCGACGAAATCGACGACACCTTCTGCGACGGCGACTCCTGCGAAATCCAACTCATCCCCGAAGAAGCCCAAACAGCAGGACAAGAAGAATTACCCTTCACCCCCGTCGCGACGACGGCGGAGGATGGCGCTGAAGTTGGGGTTGGAAAGTAACAAAACTGATACTGAACCAATTGGAACGTTTTGTAGCCAACTAGAAGCGTTATCGTGATTCACACGACAATAATATTGAGTAGATACTCTGCTCGCAATAAAATCATCCGCGCGACAAAAGACAACCTGGCGAATTACACGTGACCGACCTCTAAAGAGAATCGCAACTAATAGATGACTTCCATCAAGCCAGATAGTGACATCGTCCTCATAGTCGGTGCCGGATCCACTTTTGCTGATTCAACGTCAGGATCTAAATTTCGAAAACCGCCACTCGATCGAAATTTCTTTCGATTGGCGAAGAAGCAGCACCCACATGAAACTTCACGAATTGTTAGCTTCTTACAGAAAACTTTCAATATAGACATTCTCAAGGATCCCCACGATTCCGTAGAACAGATTATGGTTATGCTTTACTCAGACACATACCATCCGACGCTGGGGAGTGACAGCTTCAAAACGTTCCGGAGGCTGGTACAACTCTACAACAAGCGCATCGCGGAAACTACGAACGACTTGGACCCGAACAATAAGCGACGGTTTTTCAGGCTAATTTCGAATTTCGCGGCTCACTTGAAGCGTCTTAACCAAATAACGTTCGTGACGTTCAACCAAGACATCCATATTGAACGCACACTGTCGAAGTTCGACTCTTACAGCAAGTATGCGAGCCATGGTAGATTCCTATCGTTTCCAGAATGTTACGGTTTTATTTCTCCAACTCTTACAACCCCTTCCTCTGGTGTTCCATGTTTCGAAAAGCACAACGACGGATCGCAAAGCCCGCGAATTTACAAGCTTCACGGCTCGCTGAATTGGTTTTCAACTCACAACTCTCCTCACCCGAGCCCGAATCAGATCTTTAACCCGACGAGAAAAATTAGTATTACGCGGAGATCAAAGCTCAACACCCAGTTTAGAAAAGTAACCGGTGCTCGCAGTGTTCCCACTTTTCCGATAATCGTACCGCCAGTACTGCACAAGTCGAGCATACTTCACAACGATCTCAAACCAATGTGGTCGGATGCCGAAAAAAGAATTGGACGCGCGACCGATATCATAATCTATGGCTATTCCTGCCCAGAATCTGATGTGGAGAGTTCTAACATGATTCGCCGCGCCATATCGAAGAATAAACGTTTACGTTCCATTTCGGTCATAGATCCAAATCCAGACGTCGGAAGAAGATATTTTCAGTTGTTGGATGTTGGATTCCTCTCTTGCTATCGAACAGCTGACGAATTCCTTTCCGTGAATTCCGTCTAATCGCGCATAACTTTGTTATAGCAAAGCTTCCCTACAACGCCACTCTCATTACTGCAAAGTCTCCAATTCCCGCGCGACAGGCCGAGCGACGCCATCCACGTAAATCTGGGTTCATCTTCGGACAGCCAAATCTCTTTTAGCCACGGATGAACACAGATAAAGGCAGTCCACGTCCACGGAATCGGCCGCCCTTATCTGTGTTCATCTGTGTTTATCTGTGGCTAGCACTCTTCGAAAGAGTCGATTACTGTTGCCTTATGTCATAAAACAGGCGATACTTATCTACAGCATGACTGCAAACGTCGAAAAAATAGCGGAGCAAGTAAGAGCCCTCCCGGCGGAAGAACGGGACGAGTTTCTCTCGTGGCTAGCCCAATATGAGTTGGAACAGCCAGACGATTGGGACAAAGAAATCGCCCGTGATTCCCAACCCGGCGGTCCGCTAGACGACCTCATCAAACGTGCTCGTAAAGACCACGCAGAAGGCCGGACGAAACCACTCGATGAACTCCTCGACAACTCCTGATTTCTGGACCGGCTACGGCGCACTCCCACCCGAGATAAAGCAACGCGCCAAGACTGCGTTCCGGCTTTGGGTTCGCGATCCGCGCCATCCCTCACTCCGATTCAAGAAAGTAGGCGAAATCTGGTCGGCCCGAATTGGAGCAGGATACCATGCGCTGGCCATCCTTGAGGACGATATGTTCATCTGGTTTTGGATCGGCACGCACGACAAATACGAGCGGCTCATTTAGTCGCAAGTTGTCGCATGGTCTCCCGACGGCGCCCTCCGAACGACCGCAAGGTCTCCAGCTCCCTGAACGTGTTCGCGCCTTTGCGTGAGACCCATCCGCGCAAATCTGCATTCATCTGCTAACCACTCCTCGGTGTTCTCTGTGACCTCTGTCCAGCAATTCGGCGAAGCCGAATGCGTCGCTGTGGCTATTTCTCATCAGTGTTTATCCGTGTTCATCTGTGGCCAATTTGTTATTCACACTAACAGCACCACGAACGGCGAAACCGTCAATCAAACACCCTTTGTTTCGCCGGTGAGATGCCGCGCAGCCATTATCCGCTGCAACGCTGCGCGCCAATAGGTGGGTCACCACGCCGGTTCCTAAGCCCCGTCGTCCCCCTGTCCCTGCCGGTAGATGCGAAGGAGGTACACGAGCGCCACAAAATCATAGAGGCCGTGAATGACCGCCGGCACGAGCAGGTTGTCCAGCCATAATTGGATCGCACCCAGGTAGAGTCCGATGGCTGCGGCGAAGAAGGCGTACGCGAACGAGACCGGGTGGACCGCGCCGAAGAGCACGGCGACGAGGATGAGCGCGGGCACGTGCCCGATGAAGCCCCCAAGAAAGGGTTGAAAAACGCCGCGGAATAGCGCTTCTTCGCCTGCGCCGGCGAGAACGGAAATGACGAGTAAATCCAGGACGGTGCAATTCCGAAGCAGCGGCAGTATGCGGTCAAGATCCTCACGGATTCGCGTGGCGACCGGCCAGGATGATCGGGATTCGGCGACCAGACCGATGAGGAGGGGTAACGTTAGGACGAACGCGATGGCCAAAGCGCGCATGCTCAGTTCGACGCCCTCCCAAAAGCGAACATCCGTCATCAACCCCAAGAAGCAAGCGATTACGAACAGACCGCCCTCGACCAGCCCGGTCAAGGCGACGATTCGCCGCCGTGGCATCGCTGGTGGGTTCGCGTGCGTATCGGTTTCCGATGGAATCATTAAACGGTGGCCCCAAGACAATTCTAGCGAGCGGCTGGGATGCAGCGCAGCCAGTTCTCAACTAGAATACGGTCCACGTCCTCTCAAAGAAAACAAGGGGTGAGCCTATGTACTACATCGTAGAAACGGAAAAATCGTTTGAACAAGCGGCAACCGACCTCGAAGCCGCCGTTAAACGGCACGGATTCGGCGTGTTGCACATCCACGATTTGGGAACCACCCTCAGGAGCAAGGGTATTTCATTCGACGAGCAATGCAAAATATTCGAAGTGTGCAACCCGGGCCAAGCGGCGAAGGTGCTTTCGACCGATATGCGCCTGAACATGGCGCTGCCCTGTCGAATCTCCGTGTTCACCGAGAAGTCGAAAACAAAGATCGGTCTGATTAGGCCAGCGGAAATGCTTTCAGCGCTTTCGCAAGATCCGGCCTTAGTTCAAACGGCCCAGGAAGTCGAAGAGAAAACTATCCAAATGGTCGACGAAGCTAAATAGCTGGAGGCACCCTGAATTTTCGTACACGTCGTTCGCAGTACTTTGGTTGTGCTTCACCCCGGCAATTGATAGCAGGCGACCTCTTCCGAATTTCTGACGAACAGTTTGCCATCCGCGATGACGGGGTGATTCCACGTCTTTCCGTTAAGCGCTTTGAACCGTCCGATTTCCCGGTAGGCTTCAGGTGTCGCTTCGATGAGAATGACATCGCCTTTATCGGTCAGGACGAGGAGCGCATTCATATCAGGTAGCAGCAAGACTTGCCCGCCGTGGCGTTTGGATTTCCAGCGTCGGTCTCCTGTTGCCGTGTCGATGCAAACGAATAGACGTCCGTCGAAACCATAAGCGAACCCTTCGTGGATAACCGCGTCGTGAAAGGACGGTCGAAACTTCTTGTTCGCCCAGCCCTGTTCGACCGTACAGTCCGCATCAGTGTGATGCACTTCGAGCCGTTGCGTGCCGATGACTTCACTTGATAGAAGCACGGTATTCGAATCGGGCATGAGTGGTTGGATGCACGCGGGATCGTCAATTGGAGTCGCCTTTTCAAATTGCCAAAGGAGTTTTCCGCTGCCGGGCGCGAACGATTGAATGCCGAAATTACTCGGCACCAGGAGTTGTGGAATGTCATCGATGGTCGCGAAGTGAACCGAGCTATAGCTATGCGCAGCGTCACCGGCCTGCCAAACGGGATCGCCTGATTGCAAGTCATAGGCCAACACGCTCTTGCCGTCCGCACCACCCGCGAACACGACCACCAGACCGTCAACCACTAACGGGGAACTTGAGAATCCCCACATCGGAACTTCAACGTCGGCGTCATCGGTGAGTTCGCGTTTCCATACCGTCTCACCGGTCGTGCCCTGAATGCATTGCAGCGCGCCCATCGCACCCATCACCAACAGGTTGCCCTCGTGAAAAGTGGGCGTCGCGCGAGGCCCACCGCCGTGCGACTCATCGAATCGAACGGGCAGGCTGTTAATCCAAACTTCATCCCCCGTCGCGACTTCATAGCACACCACGAGTTCTGCATCGCCGCGCTGTTCCTGCGTAAAGAAATAGTCGCCAATAACCGTGAAGGAAGACCAACCGATGCCGATACGTTGTCGCCAGAGTTCACGCGGCGCTTCATCCGACCAGTTCGTGGCGAACGTAATGCCGGTTGCACGCCCATCCCGATCAGGCCCGCGAAAGCTCGGCCAGTCGTTCGGGTCCGCTTGCGCGGAAACGGCCGCGATTCTGTTCGTTTGTGCATCGGCGATGAAGCTGGCTTCTGCCAACTCCTCCGAAGTCGGTGACCACCGCCACGACATCGCCGGCATTTCGTCCCCGTGCGTTCCGTCCACTCGTACCGCCGTCAATACCAACGCAGTGCCAATCATGAGCGTAATCAAAGCGACTCTACGTCGCGACCACGGCTGGTTGACGGAAAGAACGAATACTCCCGCCGTGCCGATAGTGATGATGGGTAAGACGACGATGAGAAAAGGAATACCGCCCGTCATCAATGGGTGAGTAAGAATGATCCAAGCCAATACGACGATCAAAATCAACAGACCAGCCAATCGCTGCTTCATCGGAATCCGCCGACATAACATCCACCAAACCGTTAGGCCAATCAGCAGAAAGGACGGGATGATTAAGGCACCGACGAAAAACTGCAACAGCGTGTGCGTGAAGCCCAGCGCGTACACCAGTGCCGCAATATGCACGAGTGCGATCAAAATCGCCGGCCAAAGTCTAATCTGTACGTCTAACGGTTCGGAGTTCTCATGAAGTTCGTCTGGTTTGGCCATTAGTAATCCTCGTTTGTGAAGAGTGGCAACGTCCAGATTCGATCACGCCACAATGGAGCAGCTTCGGTCAAAGCGCAAGCACGCCAACGTAAATGAACATCACGCCGACGATTACGCCAGCTAAGCCTAGGATGCGCCACTTCGTCAAATTCGCCGTTTCAACTGACGGCAATAGAGCGTCTGCGAATTCCCGGTAGCCGTTGGGGAATAGCCACGTCAGCGCCGAGACCGCAAGAACGCCGATGCCCAACCCTGTCAAAACCATCGCCAGCACGCTCTCATCAGTGCTACCCGCCCAAAACATCATCACGCCCAACCACAATCCGACTGTCGCCATGATTCGGATTCGAGTATTGGTTTCCATTTGCCGCTTAAACCACCCCAACGTCGCCGCCGGTGCAACCAGCAAAGCACCCCGCCCGCCCACGGCGAAAACCCCCACGGCGATACTCGCAATTCCAATGGTACTCATGATCACGGCTCCCCAGGTTATCACCTACTTAGACGCAGAATCATGCCTACAAAGCCCAGTATATCGCTCCAATCGCACAATTGACCTGGCCGTGAAGAGTTTCACCACTATGTAAATGTCCCAACGCAGCTTTAGCGAGTCGCGAGTAATTACTTGCCAATATAGATATTCGAGGCGTAGTATGCCGGTTCTCTCGATTTTGGCAAGAGAGAACCTGGCTGCACAGGATGAATAAGTCCTACCTCGAAGCATTTCGGTGCAAGTAACATTGGGAGTTTCTGCGATGAAGTATGTCTACGGATCCATTCTGTTCGCGCTCGGTATCGTCGTCGGCGTGTCCGCTCAACATAGCATGGGCACCACGGTCCACGCCCAGACAAAACCACTGCCTGATGTGAGCACGGCGTTGTGGCAGACGGCCGACACCCTGGGAGCCATCGGCGCATCGTTCGGCCTCGAAGAAGTTATCTTTGCCTCGGAAGACGCGAAAAACGCTGCGCTGTCTCTTACGGTAGAACAAGTAGAAGTATTGATGCCGAGTCGGGTAGCCATGGCGCATCTCAGCCACAAAGCCCAAGCACTCGCGGCCATACTTGAGGAAGAGTTGGGCGATTCCCTGAGTTCGCTCGACGGCGACGCGAAATCGTCCGGACTACCTTCCGCGCCCTACTCGTCCATATGCGGAAGCGGTCGACTCAGTTCCGACGCACTGCTCGCTGCACTCGAAGTGTTCCTTGCCGCCGAAATCGTTCGCGAAGAAGCCCTTCGCGGTTGTCAACAAACCGCCGTCACTCCCGCCGGCGGTGGCAACACATCCCTAGCGTGCATCGCGACCGACGTCGTATACTTCGCCGCCAAAGCCGTGTATGAAAATCTCGTGTTCTGCGAAGGCGATATCGACTCCGCAGAAATAAAGGGCTCCTACGATCGTGCCGGACATATCCACGACGATATCGGCGGACTCGACACCAAACTGGATAGAATTATTGAGTTAGTGTTGGCAAACGCCGAAGCCATCGAAAAGAATCGTCTGGCCATTTGCGACGCCAAACGCCTCATCACAACACCCTCCGGCCAACGCGAATCCAATTGCGAAACCTGCTCCGATCAACCCGGCTACCCCTACGCATGGCCCGAAGGCCAAGGCAACGGAAACGCGAACACAAACACAACAACCGCCCCGACAACTACGGATTCACGCAGTCTCCTAAGCAGACTGTTTCCAAGGTGGTTCTAAATCCGATCGGATGACAGGGAAGATGGATAAAACTGTCGTACAACGCGATGGCCTTGACCTCGTTATGGATATCGCTGGACCCGCCAAAGGTCCGACGGTAGTCCTGTTGCACGCAGGAGCAGAAACACGCGAGGTCTGGTTCCCCATTACTCCCGCGTTAAACGAAGCAGGTTGGCGAACGATCGCCCCCGACTTTCGTGGTCACGGCGAAAGCGGACGCGCACCCGTATATCGATTCGAAGACTTTCTTGATGACACCGAATCCATCATCCAGCAACGAGCCGGAAAACCGCTGGTCATCGTAGGCGGATCAATCGGAGGTGCCGCCGGACTCGTACTCACCGGAGAAGACCGAATACCCGCAAACGGCCTCGTCCTACTGGACCTACCCACGTCACCAACCCCGCAAGCCGGACTTAACGAACGCGACAAAATCCAAACCGCCCGCGAACGAAACAACCCCGCCGTCGAATCCATTGACTCAACTTTCCTCGACGGCAACTTCCTGAAAGCTGTAATAAAAGACATGGACCGTTGGCGGCGCGCTGGAAAGAACGTACAAGTACCAACCCTACTCGTCCGAGGCACGCGCAGCAACGTGGTCGACGACCGCGCACTAAAACGCTTCAAAGAAGACATCCCTAACGCCAAAGTCACCGACCTAGACGCCGGCCACCTCGTAGCCCGCGATCAACCCAAACAACTCGCGAAGCTACTGGTCGATTTTCTAAGAACGATTCCGTGTTAATCTCGTCGCAACGTCTGCTTGTTTTTACGGTAATCCGAACGATCGCAAACGACGTGTTGGAGGAACCAAATTTCTGAAACACTTGCGCAGCGAGTGAGGGAATAGTCGGGTATTGATTCACCACAAAGGCACAGAGGGCACAAAGAAACCACGACAAAGTTGTGACCGACCCTGCCGCACCGCGCCACCAAATCGACCACAGATCTTCAGCATCAAGATCGGTGTGCGTCTTTCCTCTCGTTCCCATGGTCCTCCGGCGGAACGCATAGAACATCACTCAACTTACGTTCCCCTGCGAGAGCATGGAAACCAGGCGACGCCACGCGTTTACGCCTCATCTGGAAGATCTAGCTCAATAACCCGATCTCCATCTGTGTTTATCCGTGTTCATCTGTGGCTAATTCCCCGTCCTTCTTAGCGCCTTCGCGTGAAACAAAATCCCGTCACGTCGCCCTTTGCGTTCCCCCACGATAGCTCGGGGCCGAGTCGCTTAACCCCTATTCCTCTTCCGGCAGATTCACTTCGAGGTGCAGCTCTTTGAGCTGACGTTCGCCGACGGTATTCGGTGCGGCCATCAAGAGGTCGCGTGCTTTTTGGTTCAACGGGAACGCGATAATTTCGCGAATGTTTGGTTCATCGGCTAGTAGCATGACGATGCGATCGAAGCCCGGTGCGATGCCTCCATGCGGCGGCGCGCCGTAGTGGAATGCTTTCCACAGTGCGGGGAACTTTGACTTGACGGTGTCTTCGTCATAGCCCGCGATTTCGAATGCTTTCAACATCACTTCAGGACGATGATTCCGGATTGCGCCGGACGACAACTCGACGCCATTGCAGACAACATCGTATTGATACGCGAGCACGTCCAACAGTTCATTTTCTTCCAGTCCATCCAGGCTGCTCTGCGGCATCGAAAAGGGGTTGTGCGAGAAATCGACTTTCTTGTCGTCCTCATTCCACTCGAACATCGGGAAATCTACAATCCAACAAAACGCCGCTGCATTGTGATCAATAAGGTCGAGTTGCTCCGCCAGATACACACGGACCCAGCCAAGCAATTCATTCGTAACAGCGCGGTCGCCAGCACCGAAGATCAAGGCATCGCCTTCGACGGCGCCCGAGCGCTCGATGAGTTGCGTCTTTTCCTCCTCGCTCAAGAATTTTACGATGGGGCCTTTCATTTCGCCCTCGCGCAACGCGATCCACGCCAGACCCTTAGCGCCATGAGTCTTCGCAAATGACTCAGCATCATCGAAAAATTTCCGCGATTTGGCCGCAGCACCTTCAGCCCTGATGACTTTTACCGCGCCACCTGATTTCACTGCACCACTGAATACCTTGAACTCCGAGCCATCGAACAATTCCGTGACATCGACGAGGTCGAGACCAAATCGAATGTCCGGCTTATCCGTACCATACCGTTCCATCGATTCCTTAAACGGAATACGCGGAAACGGATCAGCAACAATGTTCTTATTCGACAGCTCACGAAATAGCCGCGTCATTAACAACTCGACTTCGTGAAACACGTCTTCCTGCGTGACGAACGACATCTCCATATCAATCTGATAAAACTCACCCGGACTACGGTCCGCCCGCGAATCCTCATCACGGAAACACGGCGCAATTTGGAAGTACTTATCGAAGCCCGAGATCATCAACAACTGCTTGAACTGTTGCGGCGCTTGCGGCAACGCATAAAACTCACCCGGATATACCCGGCTCGGCACCAAGTAATCCCGCGCGCCCTCCGGCGAGGAACATGTCAAAATCGGCGTGTTGTACTCCATGAACCCGCGATCCGTTAAATGCTGCCGTGTCAATTGTGCCGTCTTCGCACGCAACGCAATGTTCCGCTGCATCTTCTCCGTGCGCAAATCGAGGAAACGATACGCCAGCCGCGTCTCCTCCGGATTCTCTAATTCCTGATTAATCGGAAACGGAAGTTGCTCCGTCATCGACTCCACGTGAAATACATCTGCGACCAATTCCACCCCGCCCGTATCGAGGTTAGCATTCGCCGTCTCATCTGATCGCGCAATGACTTCGCCCGACACGGTAATGACACTCTCGTTACGCACTTCCTCCGCCGCCTTAAAGAATTCGCGGTCTGGATTCACAACGACCTGCGTCAGGCCATAGTGATCACGCAGGTCAATAAAAATGACACCGCCATGATCGCGTTTACGGTGGACCCAGCCCGAGAGCTTGACGGTTTCGCCGACATGGTCTTTGCGCAATTGAGCACAAGTATGGGATCGAAATGGATGCATTGGAATTTCTTTCGGAACGTATTATTCAGCCAAAGCATGCGCATCGCGCAACATGCGGGAAGAGGAGTATAGTACCGTTTAACGGGGTTAGAATCAAGAATCGCGCGCGAAGTAGAATCAAAACTGGACCAATCTCATATGTCATCCCGAGCGAAGTCGAGGGATGACTGGGTAAAATCTCGACGAGTGCGAAAGCACCCAGCTCGCGTGATTACCCCAAATGAGGACGCGCGAAGCGCTTTCTTCTTAGTCCCCTCTCCTCGGGGAGAGGGCTAGGGTGAGGGGTCGATTGGTTGACGGTACTCCCCTTAACGCCTAATTTCCACCACCAAAAACGGGTCAAAACAAGTCCCTCGCAACACCCTCGGAATCTGCTCGATATACCTCGCCGCCAACCCTTTCACCAGGCCAACCCCCGGCAACGAACCCATTCGATGAAACCCGAAGTAATGCCGGAGCGGCAACGGCTCCGCAGATGATGCTCCACATTCCGAGACGAACAACTCCCGAAAATCGCCCAGCGAGAACAAATGATACTGGCCGAATGGCCAATGCAAGGTCATGCCGAATCGGTCATAGAACCAGCGACGGAATCGCATCGTCCCCGGTGGTGTCGCATCGTCCGTTGGGTCATGGTGAATGTCGATCGGAAATCGCCGGTTCGGACACGTGACCAACAAACGCCCGCCTGGCTTCGTCACACGCAATAGCTCTCGCGCAAACGCAACTCGCTGATCGCGATAATCATCCGCCAACGTGTAATGCCCCACCAGCGTGCCGACATGTTCAATGACGCCAAGACAATACAACGCGTCAAAATAGTCATCCGGAAACGGTAACCGCGCGCCTTCCGCTAGGAAAAATGCCGCGGGATCATTCTCAACCTTCGCCCAAAACGGAGACAGACACGGCAAATCTATTCCATACGCTTCTTTGCCTGCCTCGTTAGAGAATCGAATCCCCATCCCGACCCCGCACCCAATTTCCAAAATGCGATTTGCATCTTCCCGTTCCAGCCAAGGGGCAAGGAACGCATCATAGAACCTTCGCCAATTCTCCCGCTGTTCATCAGCATATTCTTCCGTTGTCGTCTCGACGCGTTCATAACTCCCTGGCGGCGTAAAATCCAGGTACCCACATGCGTCATTTGGAAAAACCAGATCGTGCTCCGGGCACGAGAGCCCTTCGTCCATTAGCGTCAATGTCCCATAACACTCAGGGCAAACCAACGCTGAGGGCTGCGTGCTCAACAGCGATTTAACCATTCGCGCAGCGCAATAACCGTCTTCGCATCACAAATCTCGAACTGATCCAACATAGTCCCAGCTTGATCTGCCGTAATCTCTACCAACTCAATCCGCTCTTCCACTTCCGGTTGTGCCTCACCTCGTTCAAGATCATACGCCAAAAACAAATGATCCAATTCATTCGTGAACCCCGGCGAACAATAACACGCCGCGATTTTTTCCAACCGCCCACCGCGAAGCCCCGCTTCTTCAACCAACTCCGCACGCGCGCGTGTTTCCGGCGAATCACCAGGCTCCAATCGACCCGCCGGAATTTCCAACACGTAATCCTCGACCGCGATTCGGAACTGCTTCACCAACACCGCACACCCGTCCACGATCGGCAACACCCCAACGCCACCAGGATGATCCACCACCACACGTTCGGCGACCATTCCATCGTCCAATCGGACCGTACCGGTCTTCAGCGACAGAATCTTGCTCGTGTAAATCGTTTCAACGTCTATCCAAGTCTCTTTGCTCATTGATTCAATTGCCTTTTGATAAGTCGTACAAATAGGTGCTCGCTGTCCCTGTCCTCACATGATCCAGTTGCTCGCCGATGCTGTCGAGGTACGTGATAAAAAATTGTTCCTCCCCCCCACTCAACTGCGCCCCTGCATGCTCAAACACAAACCAAACCCGGTCCCGCCCAATCAACGGATCGATACTGGTGATGTAATACCCCCAGTCCCGCCGCGACGAAGCGTCTGTCGCCGTGTTGTCCAGACTCACATCGAAACGCGGCGCATAATACCGGAACGTCGGATGCGCCCAATGATACACATACACAAAATCTTCTGGTCGCCGATGATCCGCCAAATGGGCCATGATCGGTCGCAGCCCCAATTCCGGGCGCGGCTGAACAAACGCGATTGCGCTCCGCGATACCGGGTGAACAAGCATCACCAATATACAACCCCAAGCGACTGCACGTCCCCGGACGTTTTCGCATAGGTAGCGAATACCCGCCCCGGTCAAAATCATCAATGCCGGTGCAAGAAAAAACAGGAACCGATGCGTAAACGGATATAACCGCAAACCGCTCGCAATTAATGCAACAACAATCGGCAACACGAGAACCGGCACGATCACCCGACTGCGGTCGACAGATGAAGCCACACCAAACACCACCAATAACAAACCGAGACCCGGCAAACTCAACCCAACCGGAAACTCGAACATTGCAACACTTGATCGCAAGAACCAGTAAAAATCGCCCGGCGATTTCGGAATCAACGGCATATACGAATCATTATGCCAAGCCACCACCTCCGTATTGCCGGTCAAATGTCGGAGGTTATACCAGTAATACGCGCCGAACCCTGCGACCCAACACGCACCCAGCACCAATAACCGAAGCGTAGGCGCTTTTCGCGGCCACGTCTTGAGCGAATCGAGAAACAACGCGACACCACCACCAGCAAGCACAAAGATCGACGCAAACGAAAACGGAATCGCAATCACGCCAGCGAGCGCCAAGACCACCCCATTCGACACCGAATTCCGTTCCGCGTACCGCAACATGAACAACGTGATCACCAACGCCGCCAACACATCGACCGCATACGGCTTAAACTCGGAAGCATAATGCGTCAACGGATGCGACACCGCGAACAGCACGACAGCAACATGAAGCCCCGCCCCAGACACCGCCCGCCTCGCCACTAACAAGAACACCATCGGCGCAGCGACCGACGCAAGAAAAGGCAACAGCCGAAACACATACTCGCTCGACCCAAACGCGATCACCGCCGCCTTCGTCAGAAACAAGAAACCCAAAGGCGCACCCTGGTCATACTCCAACGGCCCAACAAGATCCGCGTAATCCCGGTGAACAATGTTCAGCCCCAGATACGCTTCATCCAACCAAAACGCCTTATTCGCCACATACTCCCGCACACGAATCAAAATCGCCGCAAGCGTAACCACCCACGGAAACCACCCGATACGACCCTCTTCTGTCTGCCCGTCCAGCACAATATCCCCCGTCAGTCGAGTGTAACAACTGCTCCCACCTCCTGCACTTTCATCCCACGTCCTGGAGAGGCGGCCACTCCTTTGTTAGAATGCCCTCTGCAAAACAGAATAGATCCCCTCTCCTCTAGCAAGTGCGAAGCATATGCGGAAGGGAGAGGGTTAGGGTGAGGGGGCAGTTGTGCATGAGCACATCCCTCGATCCTTACACGACATGCGACGAAAAACAATGACAGACCAACTAAAAATAGCCGACCGCACCTTCCGCTCCCGACTCATGGTCGGCACCGGCAAATTCCCCTCCACCCAAGCACTAAAAGAATGCTTAGAAGGCTCCGACGCTGAAATCGTCACCGTAGCCCTACGCCGCGCCGACCTCAACAACCCCGAACGCGACCCCATCACCAACGCCCTCGACCAGGACAAACACTTCCTACTCCCCAACACCTCCGGCGCAAGAACCGCCGAAGAAGCCATCCGCCTAACCAAAATGGCCCGCGCCCTCGGCTGCCAACCCTGGGTAAAACTAGAACTCACCCCCGAACCAAGACACCTACTCCCCGACCCCATCGAAACCCTACGTGCCGCCGAAGCCCTCATCAAAGACGGCTTCACCGTCCTCCCCTACATCCAAGCCGACCCCATCCTCGCCAAACGCCTCGAAGAACTCGGCACCGCCACCGTCATGCCCCTCGCCGCACCCATCGGATCCAACCGCGGCCTCCAAACCCTGGACATGATCCAACTCATCATCCAACAATCAAACATCCCCGTAGTCGTCGACGCCGGCCTAGGCGCCCCCTCCCACGCAGCCCTAGCCATGGAACTCGGCGCCGACGCCGTCCTAGTCAACACCGCCCTCGCCGACGCAAAAAACCACCACGCCATGGCCCAAGCCTTCGCACAAGCAACCATCGCAGGAAGAACAGCCCACCTCGCAGGACTAGGGCCAAAACGAGGCCAGGCTGAAGCGTCTTCGCCGTTGACAGGGTTTCTGTCGGAGCTGTGATCGTGCGCAGATCACGATGAACCTTGACGCTGGCTACTTTTGCTTGATAGCATCGCTATGGCTGTAGTTCTTCTGTGTAACCCCACCAGGGTTCGGGGCATAGGTGCATCCCTTTTGGGGGAATCATGAAGCGTAAAAATAAATTATCAGCAATCGACTTGTTCTGTGGGGCCGGCGGATTCTCAGTCGGAGCAAAAAAAGCGGGACTAAAAATGAGATGCGCTTTTGACAGCGACGAAAAAGCGCTAGGTACTTATCACCTCAACTTCTCCGAAGCCGCCACAGAATTGACTGATTTAATCACGCAGAAGGCAGCCGACGTCTGCGAACGTAACGATCTCAAACCGGGAGACGTTGACGTTGTCCTCGCTGGCCCGCCGTGCCGGGGATTCTCTATATCGAATTTGCGTACACGTAACGAAGAGAACCCCTTAAACCACGCGTGGCGTTCCGTAGTCGCGTACGCCCGTTACCTTAGGCCGCAGAGCGTCATCATTGAAAACGTAGCAGGAATCGAGACCTACAATCAGGGTGCCACGGTAAAACAGATCCACCGTTCTTTTGCCCGAATCGGCTACAGGACCAAACGTTATCTACTCGACGCGGCGGATTTCGGAGTACCCCAGAGGCGAAAGAGGGTCTTCTTCGTGGCTACAGCGGATGGCGGCCTCCCGGAATCTATTCTGCCAAGACGTCAAGACACGACTACGGTGGGAATGGCGTTGAGTGACCTACCGTCCTTGGTCAATGGGAATACGGTCGATGCCTTGCCTTATCGGTTGCATGGTGCAGCGTTGTGTCGATATCAAAAGTCAATGCGAGCGGGAAAATCTCGCCGCGTGAAAAACTGCTTATCGAGCAGTAGTACTCCGCTCATTCAGCGGCGGTTCGCCTCTGTTCCCCAGGGAGGCAATTGGTCAGACATTCCGCGCGCTCTCTTCAACACTTACCGAAGACCTGAAAACTGCCATCGGTGGCTATACAGACGCTTAGCAGACGATATTCCATCAGTAACTATAAGTAACTTCAGGAAGAACATGCTTATTCACCCTTGGGAGAACCGGACGCTTTCGGTACGGGAAGCCGCGCGCCTCCAGGGGATAAGGGACAATTTCTTGTTCACCGGTAATCTGCAATCCCAGCAGCAGCAGGTCGCAAATGCTGTACCCCCTGCGTTAGCCGAAGCGGTTTGTCGGGCTGTGCTTGCCGCGTTGTGATGAGTAACGGGGGGGCAGCCTAAATATGCCATACAAGGCTCTGGTTGAAGCACTGCAACTCGTATCTCTCGAGAGCAGCGCATTGCTCAATTCCTCTAACGAGGACAGGAGAAAAGCGTTTGCATGCTATCTGGCGATGCGTGAGAAGATTGCGGTTGACTACTTGCCGTTGATCAGCTCCAGAATCCCTTACATCAATGACCATACACGGAAACATCTTGAGCGCGTACTGGCACATATCGAGAGTCTTCTTGAGATGAACTTTTACGCTCCCGGGCAATCGGGCGCGGATATTCCGGCCGATAAGCACATAACATGGACAGATACTCTAATTCTCTTGAATGCTTTGGTCTGGCATGATATTGGCAACATTTATGGACGGGAAGGACACGCCCAAGAAGTACACGACTGTTTTAAGGATGTTGCTCCTCGAATGTATGATGGCCAGCTTGCCCAATATGTAAAACAGGTAGCAGAGGCGCACTCCGGTCCGAACGCCATTGAAAGGGCGATTCCTAATGCGCAAGCAGTTGTGAGGTATCACAGCGATGATATTCATTTGCAGTTTCTTGCGGCGGTCCTTCGATTCGCTGACGAACTCGACGAGGACTCACGGCGGATCTCCCCTGGAGAATATGAGGAACTTGGCGTTGTGCCCGAAGATAATCAGCGGTTTTGGTTCTTCAGCAAGGTGAACAGTTCGATTAAAGTCCAGATGAATTCAGGTCCATTTAATACGTCACTCTCAGTCCACATTGATTCCAAGGTTCCAGCGTCCCGGTTTGATGTGAGGTTTACCACAAGGAGACGTCCTGGAACTGGACAAAGGGTGAAGACTGCGGCGATGACTGAGTATTTTCGGCGCATTTTCAAGATTAATGCTGAGCGGGTGTACTGCAATTCTTATCTGACTACTGCCTACAATCATCCAGGAATTGGATCCTTACATATCAATTTGACAACTAACGAGCCAGATAAACCTGTCGTTTCCTCACCCATTTATGAGATCGAAATATCAAACGCGACGCCACCGGACGCATTGCTTAGTATTGCTGATCTTGCTCCTTTGCATCCGTACATAAAGAAAGCGATAAAGGCATAGTTTATGGCCAATCCCTTCAATATTGTCAGCGCCGAGGTCATGAATATCGACGCCATAGGAGCGGAATTCGTCGGTGACCACAGCGAGTACGCAAAGCTTGCATCGTATTCACATACGCTTATTCTTGGAAGTCGGGGCACTGGAAAGAGCATGCATCTTCGAATCCTCGAACCTATTCCCCAAGCGCAGAGGCGCTCCGCCGGCTTTGACGGCGATGTGCGGCGATTTCTAGAAGCCGATGGTGCGTTCATTGGAGTCTACATAAACTGTAGAGACAGCGCTCTAAATCGATCCGAATTCAAATCTGTCCACAGACTGCCCGGTGTTAACGAGACAACGCTTCGAGTCGTATTTGATCACTACATGGGATCGAACATAGCAGTTCGAATTTGCGACACAATTCTAAGCCAGTTACCGTGGCTGCATGACCTTCCGGTGAGCGAACAAGAGATTCCAGTGCCCGTCAGTCAAGCATATGAGGACGACGTCAATACACTAGGTGATTTGCTCCTTTCTCTTCGGCATCAATCCGCGCTCTCGTCAAAATCGATTGCGGGAATAATTGAAGAGTACTTCTTACAGTCACCAGAAAAACCCTCTTTCGAAAGCTTTCCCGAAACCTCGATACGGCTAGCTGGTCACATAGGTGAGTTTTGCCGATTCCTTAAGCTAAAGGGAGGGCTGAGCGTGCCGTTCTTTTTGCTCTTTGATGAAGTCAACGAGCTGTCGCGAATACAACAGGAGTGTGTAAACTCGCTCATAGCAGAACGAAGTCAGCAGGACGTATGTGTCAAAATCGCATCCCAGCTTCACGGATACACGACTCAGAGAAGTAGCTCTGATAACGTCGACCTCATTCACGATTACACAACGATTAATCTTGAGGGCCTATATACAAACAATCAGCAAGCTTACTATAGACGCGCAGAAGGCATTCTAAACGAACGCCTTGAGCGTGCAGGAATAGCTAAGACGATTCAGGATTACATTCCGCCGAACCCGGGCGATGCCAAAGACATGACGAAGGCTCGGCAAATTGCCGAGAAGCGCTATCTTGCGATTCCGGAAGCGAAGAGGCCGAATGATAAGGCAAATTTCATAAAGAAGTATGCTCCTGCCATCCTATTTCAAGAGGTGCGACACGCCAAAGCGGCGAATAACTACGCTGGGTTCGACAACCTAGTGCATCTTTCATCTGGGATAGTGAGGGCGGTGATTGACTGCTGTTCCAGAATGTATACTGGGTTCAACGAGCAGAATCCCGGAATGGAACCCGATTCCATCCCCGTTAGCATTCAAAACGAGGTGATTCAGGAATACTCAGACGAATTTATAGAAGCTCATATACTTGAGCGAATCGAAGGTCTCGATCCCGACGCACAGGAGAAGGAAAAACTTGAAGCACTTCTCCAGCTCCTGTTGGGCCTTGGTGCGCTTTTTCGACATCGTCTAATGGATCGTGAGAGCCGGGAACCTCGGATCATTAGCATATCCATTAAAGATAAGATTCCTCCTCTCTTGGGGAGTGTGCTCGTACTCGCCGAAAAGGAGGCGTTCCTTCACAAGAAGTGGTACCGCTCCAAAAGGGGCAATCGAAATCTTCCATGCTACGTTTTGAATAGGCGTCTTTGTCCTCATTTCAATCTGGACCCTTCAGGATTTCAAGGCCGATTGGAAGTGCGTGCAGATGAACTGGCTGTGGCGCTCGAAGAACCGGATAAGTTTGTGCAGCTAGTATTGAACAGAAGTCGCGGAGAGACAGTCGAGGACGAAAACCAACTCGCGCTCTTTGAGTGGTAATAACCATGATTGGATTCGCGCATACTACACCTCAGAAGCTGGACCGGTTAATATTCTTTGCGTCTTACGAGAAGAGGTGCCTGCAGGTCGCCAGAGAAATGTCGGATTCTCATGTTGATAACCCCGTGCTTGTTTTCTATTGCGCGGATATTTCGTCTCCAGAAAGGGACGATAACTTGGCGGAGATCAGTGGGCTTTTTCCAGGCAGGGTAACGCAGGTGCCCGTTAGCTACAAAGGGCCGACGAAAATGATCGAGTTTGCTGGGAAGCTCAAATGGCCAGGCTCAACGCTTGTCGATGTGAGTTGCTTCAATCGCGCCAACCTCTTTTCTTTTTTGTGGGCGAGCAGATTGGGTCTTGGTGTAGAACCGGAGTTGACGCTCAGCTACTCGGAACCCGAATCATATGGTACGTGGCTGACCGCCGACTACAAAAGGGCAGACAACTTTATCGGATTCGGGGGCGAGGTCGAATTCGCAGCAAATAGACATCTGATTTGTCTGTTGGGCTTGGAAGGCGATAGAGCACTTGAGATAATCAATTCGGTTGAGCCCTCGTCGTTGACGATAGTTGTTGGCACAACGAAACCAAGGGCTGAGCAAATCTCCAGGAATCGGGAATCATTTTGGCGTGAGCTCGGAACAATGGATCACGATATTCGGATCATCGATGTCAAGAACCCCGCTGCGTGCTTGGTCGGGCTCCAGGAAATCGTAAACGAACTGCCCAAAGAAACGTCGATCCACATTGCGCCGTTGAGCACAAAGCCGTCTTGTCTTGCGGCATATGGGTTGTGGCTGCAGAACCGGGCGATTCGTCTTTGGAATGCTCAACCTGAAACCTACAACCTTCTAGACTACAGTAAGGGTATGAAGCCGGGGCGCTACTATCGCGCGAGGTGGCAGTGACCGTTTCCGTTTCCGTGCGACGCCGAAACTGCTAAAATCAGGACAAGTTAGCCGATTCCGTCAATCAATTACCCTTTGTCTCGCGGATTGGCCCTGTGGCGGGCAGGGATACTGCAACGTCGCTGCCAAGTATGTGGGGTGACAGCACTATCTTCGCACGCCCTCTGCCGAATCGCTACCTGCGCGGTGCGCTAAGGCTTATTCGTACATTTCCATACGCATTTGTTCTCCGCGCAGTAGGTCGGCTATTTCTTGGTGGCCGGCTTGTTCGGCTACGTCGCTTGCGGTGAGTCCGGATGCGTCTTTGGTTCCGATCAAGCTGAGCCTTTGGCAACAAACACCTGTGCCGGCGAGACTGAAGATTATGCGATTCACTTCTTCGATATCCCCTTTTTCCGCGGCGCGGAAGAGTGATGTGCGCCCATCCGGTTGCTTTGTAAAATGGCCAGAATCATTCGACATGTTTGTCTCCAGTTTGGGTGCCTTCGCCGTGCGAAACGAATGATACGCGATCAGCGCGGCGGCACCGGCCCACACGTAGAATCCGATTGAAATTCTATAGGTCTGTTCGGTTACTGTTTCGATGTTGAGAATGGTTGTGCGTGTTTCCGTGACGAACAGAAGCGGGATGATCGAGGTCACCGCGGCCGCGAATGCTATCAACGCCGTGATCGTACACGACGTGTACGATGGCCTGACGATGCTCGAATAGCGGCGCAATAACAACGCGAAATACGTGAACACGAACAAAAGATTTGCAAGACCGCCGAGCACAATGGCCGTCGCTTCACCGCCACTAAACACCTCCGGGATGGCGCTCGGAAAGCCGAAGACTGAAAAGTACGCCGCCATGAACCCGATTAGGATGTCATCATTATCCCAAATGGCAGGCAGCGCCATCGAAGCAAGATAGATCCCTAGCGCGGCATGAGCAATGCGCATCGTTGGTGTTGTCACAGGTTGCATGATCGTCCTCAGTTTCCCCGAATAAGACTATCACGCTCGGGTTGGTCTACCGCAACAATTAGGCATGACATACGTCACGTGCGATACCTTCTCGAACACACACTGCCGAATCGCTACACTTGCCAAAGGAACTCTCGTTCCCTCGCGAAGCATGGGAACGAGCGTGGGCTGGATTTGATGGAGGTGGGCGATGAACTGGGTTACGGCGGTGTTGATTGGAGTGACTGTGATGGGTGCGGGCGATCGGGTACCGGTGATTCTTGATACGGACCTGGGCGATGACATCGACGACACGTGGGCCTTGGCCATGATGTTGGGGATGCCGGGAATTGATTTGAAGTTGATCGTGACAGCGTCGGGCGACACAGAGGCGAGGACGCAGCTCACCGCGCGTATTCTTCAAGACATGGGTCGCACGGACATCGACATTGGCACAGGCCTTAAGCAGGGTGAGCGCGAGCATAACCAGGTCAAGTATCTTGAGGGATACGACTACGCCAAATATCCCGGTCGCGTCTACGACGACGGCATCGCCCGCATGATCGAGATTATCGAAGCGTCCGATGAGATCATCACGATATGCGTTATCGGTCCGCAGACGAATATCCAAGCCGCACTCGAACGTTCACCCGGCATCGCGAAAAAAGCCCGCATTGTGTCGATGGCCGGCAGTGTCCATATCGGATACAACGGCATCGAAAAACGCATGCCGGAATGGAATGTGTTCCGCGACCTCGAAGCGTCCAAAGCTGTCTTTGCTGCGCCCTGGGAAATCACCATCGCCCCACTCGACATCTGCGGCACACTCCGCATGACCGGCAATCACTACAAAGCCATCGCCGAATCGGACAACCCCCTCGCCGCAGTCACGATGGACAACTACGCGATCTGGAAACCCCGTAGCAAGTATCCCGAGGACGAAAGTAGCGTCCTCTTCGACACCGTCGCCGTCTACCTCTGTGTATCCGACGAACTCTGCGAAATGGAAACCATCAACATAAGCCTCGGCGATAAAGGCCAAACCGTTCCCGACGAAAACGGTCGCCCCGTCCGCTGCGCCCTGAAATGGAAAGACGAAGCTGCGTTCAAAGAGTTGTTGGTCAACGCGATGACGAGGTAGTTGCAGTTCGAGGTTCTGCGGTCACTGGGTACGCGAGCGCACGAATATGACTGCCACTCGTTGATCTCGTCATCCCCGTGAAGGCGGGAACCCAGTGGAAGTGCAGGATCGATTGTTGTGCTTCTGGATTCCCGCCTTCGCGGGAATGACGGGGGAGGCGTAGGCCTGTTGCGCGCCTTGCTAAATACCAAGTGCATCGCAGCACTTATCGATAAACGTTTTTTTCGGTGCTGGTGTCGAAGATTTTTCCCCGACAGTGTTCTTCAGTTCTTCAGCGAACGCCGTATTCAGGAATTCCTTCGTGCCTTCCGGACCCGACATCGTCAATCGCACAGGACCATTCTTCGGCGCGATCTCGATCGCAAACGAAAAGAACGTGCAACAGTCCCGTTCAAATGCCACGAAGTCTAGGACGAGATCCGCGTCCTTTCCAGCGAACTCAAACGCATAACCCGAATCCAGTTCTTCCATCCGCGTCACTGCCGGGAAAAACTTCGCCCGCAACTCCGCCCCTCGTTCCACCTTCGCCGGATTCGAAAGTGAACACGTCAACGCCGCTGGCTCCTTACTAAGAGTACGTTTCGATTCACCCGCAGCCCACCCCGCCGCCAACACCATTCCCGTCACCGATACCGCTATGGTCCACCTCAAATAATGGCTCATTTCCTGCTCCTTTTCGTGAAAAACGGATAATAAGGGGTGGAGTACGGTCCAAGGTCAAGGGGAAATATGGGGTATTGTCGATTTGATCGAACCTGTTATACTTACCGTTCAGTAACTCAGGCCAATATCCAAAGAAAAAGGTAGACCAATGAGCGATAAATTATTCGATAGACGTGACATCGAGTTCGTGTTGTACGAGATGTTGAAGACGGAATCGCTGTGCGAACGCGAGAGATTCAAGGATCATTCACGCGAAACCTTCGATATGGTGCTTGAAACGGCTTCCCAAGTGGCGATGGAAGTTTTCTGGCCGCACTATCAATCCATGGATGCCGAAGGGGCGAAATTTGACGGCAAAGATGTGACGGTCCCACAGGGCATGCACGAGATTTGGAACACGGCGAAAGAAGGCGGTTGGTTCGGACCGGCGATGGACTACGAAGGCGGCGGCATGCAATTGCCCTACATTATCCAGTCGACCGTTTCCTATCTGTTCAATGCCGCGAACACCAGCGCCTACATGTTCATCGGACAAGCCGGTGGTGCTGCGTTTTTGATTTACCTCTTCGGTACGCCAGAGCAAAAAGAGCAATACCTTGGAAAACTTATGGGCGGCGGTTGGGGCGGCACGATGTGTTTATCCGAACCGGATGTCGGTAGCTCGCTCGGCGATATCACGACCACGGCCATACCATCAGCAGACGGTAGCCACTATAAAATCAAAGGCGTGAAACGTTGGATCTCTTCAGGCGATCACGATTTGGGGGATAACATTGTCCACCCGGTTCTTGCCAAGATCGAAGGCGGCCCTCCTGGATCGAAAGGCATCAGTCTGTTCATCGTACCGAAGTATAGGTTGGACGAAAATGGCGAAGCCGGCGACTTCAACGATGTCCAAACGGCGGGCCTCGAACACAAGTTGGGTTTGCGCGGACAACCTACCGCAACGCTGAACCTCGGTGACAACGACGATTGCCACGGCTATCTCCTCGGGGCTGAAAACGAAGGGCTGCGCGAAATGCTGCACCTCGTGAATTCCGCGCGGATACACACCGGCGTGCAGTCAATCGCCCAAGCCTCCGCTGCATACCAAATATCGTTGAAATACGCCCGCGAACGCATCCAAGGCCGCGAAGTCACGAACATGGACCCGGACCTCGAGCCCATTTCGATTATTCGCCACGCGGATGTACGGCGCATGTTGCTTTGGCAGAAAGCGTATATCGAAGGATTATTCTCATTGCTCAGTTACTGCGCGAAAGCATCCGACGAAGAGCGCAACGGGACAGAGGATGCAGCGCGCGAACGTGCCAGCGAATTACTGGGCGTGCTCACCCCGGTGTGTAAAGCCTATGGTTCAGACAAATCGACCGAGTGCATCCGCTTGGCCATTCAGTGCCTCGGCGGCGCGGGGTACACGGAAGACTTCGCACTCGGGCAGATGTTGCGTGACAATAAAGTGTTCTCCATTTATGAAGGTACGAACGGAATCCAAGGGCTCGACTTACTCGGTCGACGCGTCGTACGGAACAACGGTTCGGCGTTCCGTGCACTGATGGAAGAAATTGGCGTGACGTTGGCGGACACTGATGGCATCGAAGCCATTGCGGACATTCGCGAGAAAGTCGCCGCGGCTCAGGATAAACTTGTTGCAGTCATGACCCATTTGGCTGGCCTTGGTATGGGCGGTGAAGTCGCGCTCTATACTGCAAACTCGAGTTTATTCCTCCGCATTTTCTCTGAGGTCTGCATTTCATGGCAGTGGCTCGCACAAGCAGCCGTCGCGCAACGCGCGCTCGATGCCGGCACAGAAGAAACTACGTTCTACACAAGCAAAGTGGAAACAGCGCGGTTCTACGTCAACAACACCCTGCCGCTCATGCACGCCAGCGCTCAAATCATCATGGACAACGAGCGCGGTGCACTCGATTTCGAAGATGCCTGGTTCGGTGGCGAGGGCGTCCCTGCAACAGCGGGCGTTTAGAACGAATCTCAATCACATCATCGTCCGATGATCGGCGGCCCGCAAAACAACGGGCCGCCGGTCTTGCATTTGGGGCGCGAAATAAGCGGCTTGACACCTCCCACGCCCGTTTCCGACAATGCACGACTACGCAGGAATGCGTTCTGGTGCAGCTATCGTACAAGTCCGTTCGGGAGGGGACTTTCATGCAATTTTCACGTCGGCAATTTCTAGGGTTCATGGGTGTGGCCGGTTTGGCCGGGTGTGCGAAAACGAAGGACGCTTTCCGGAGTACGAAGAAAGCGGTATCCAACGTAAAAGTGCCGTCCATTGGCGGTTCCGGACCGTTCGCTTTCGCGACCATTGGCGATCTGCATATTCTTGATGCGCGGAGTACGTCCATCGTCAATCGTGCGACCGATATGATTAACGAGCGGGATGACATTCAGTTCACCGCAATTCTTGGCGACTTGGCGAGTGATGGCGAACTGGTCGAGCTAAAACTGGCGAAACAATCGCTTGGCCGATTGGAGCAGCCGTACTTCTGCGTCCCCGGGAATCACGATGCGCATGTGTATTCCGACGATATGTTTGAGAATTATCGAAATGAGTTCGAGGACACCCACTGGCGCGAAGAAGAAAACGCCTGGCTGTTTGTCGGGCTGGATACGTGCGAGGGAAACAAGAGCGACGTGACCGTAAGGAAAGATCAGATCAAGTGGCTAACCCAGATCGCTGATCGCACGAACGCATCTCGGCCTATTGCCATTCTGGGGCATCACCCGTTCAATCCAAACACCAAAGCGTACCGCGTTCAAAATGCCGACGAAGTGTTGGATATCTTTTCCGGACACAACCTGAAACTCATCGCGGCCGGCCACTACCACGGTAACCAAGAAGAAACGCAGAACGGAACGTTGTTCACCACAACGGCATGCTGTTCATCCACGCGTAACAATTTTGATGAAACGACATCGAAAGGCTTCCGCCTTTTTCATGTTGATTCAAATAACGCGATTACGACGGAGTACGTCGAGGTTGAAGCGTAGGATCAGGTATATTTGGCTCGTCCCACGTGATTTCGAATGACGAGATTGCCACGGTCGCCTGGGGCTCCTTCGCAATGACGTTAAAGGTAGGTCGGCATTCATCAAGTGACTCGTGTAGCCAATCCAACGCTTCGATGAAGGTGCGTACGAATAATCTAAAGACTGGAGAAACACGCTCCTGCGTGTCCTCGTTTAGTCATGGACGCGCGGGATCGCGTCCCTCCCCGGTCAATCTTCGTCGCTGGAGACTGCTGCGGAGTAGACGCGGTTCTTGGGGATGCCTGTGTCGCGTGCGACGGTTTTCACGGCGTCTCGTTGAGAGATATTTTCGCGTTGCATCATGGCTTCTACACGCGATCGGAGTTCGTGATCGGATAAGTCGGGTGTGGTGTTGGGAATGTAGACCACGAGAACACATTCGCCTTTGATGGTGCTGCCGTCGAGCGCTGCCAATACTTCTCCGGCGGTTCCTGAAATGACTTGTTCGTGCAGTTTCGTCATCTCGCGCGTAAGGGCTAGTTCGGCATTCGCCAAGTCGCATTCGATGGCTTCAACCGTTGCGTGAATCCGTTTGGGCGATTCGAGGAAGATATGCGTCCCGCCACTGTCGGCCATCGCGGCGAGTGTCCGCTCGATTTGCGCCGCTTTTCGTGGAAAGAAACCGTGAAATGTGAACGTGTCGCTCGGTAGGCCCGAAATGGACAACGCCGCAATCGGTGACGACGGTCCAGGCACCGCGACCACTTCGATGCCTGCGTCATGCGCGGCACGAACAATTCGGTACCCCGGATCGGATATGCAGGGCGTGCCGGCGTCGGTGATGAGCGCTACGTCTTCGCCGTCTGTTAGGCGGGCGATGAGCTCTCCGGCGCGTGCGTCTTCATTGTGTTCGTGATAACTGACGAGCTTTGTTTCGATTGAGAAGTGTTTGAGTAACACGCCTGAATGCCGGGTATCTTCAGCGGCGATGACGCTTACGTTCTTCAGCGCCTCGACTGCACGTACGGACAAATCACCAAGATTGCCGATGGGTGTTGCGACGACGTGCAGTCGGCCTTTAGGCATCGTGGGCTAGGTGCCCGGCGCGTCTGCGCTGCCGTGATATTCCTGAAGTGAACGTACGGATGGAGTGTCGCTCCGCATCGCGCGAATGCCCAACACAGCTGCTCGCGCTGCGGCCAGCGTCGTCATCGTCGGCAACTGTTGCTCAAGCGCGGTGCGTCGAATCGCGCGTTCGTCTGCTTTTGATTCTGCGCTCATTGGCGTATTGATAATCCAATCGACTTCTTGATTGATGATCGCATCGACGATGTTTGGTCGGCCTTCACCGACTTTGAAAATTGGTTCGACGTTAAGGCCCTGGGCTTGTAAATGTTTCGCCGTACCGGATGTGGCGATGATCGAAAAGCCAAGATCTTGTAAATCCTGTGCAAGTGAGCCCATCGCCTCCTTGTCCCGGTCGTTCAAACTTACGAACACCGTGCCTTCAAGGGGAACACGATTGCCCGCGCCGATCTGACTTTTGGCAAATGCCATGCCCATGGATTTGTCGATGCCCATCACTTCACCGGTACTGCGCATTTCAGGTCCTAGCAAAATATCGACGCCGGGGAATTTGATGAATGGAAGCACGACCTCTTTGACTGAAACGAAATCCGGCGTGGGGTCTTCTGTAACACCTTGCGATTGTAACGATTGTCCCGCCATCACCCGGGCCGCAATTTTGGCCAACTGTAAACCGGTCGCCTTACTTACAAACGGAACGGTGCGCGAGGCACGTGGATTCACTTCCAGGAGAAAGATCGTATCGCCCTGCACGGCGAATTGGATGTTCATGAGACCAATGACATCCAGTTCACGTGCTAACGCCCGCGTTTGTTCTTTCAATCTAGCGAGGAGGTCATCGCTCAGATCATACGGCGGCAATACACACGCGCTATCGCCGGAATGCACGCCCGCTTCTTCGATATGCTGCATCACGCCGGCAACGACGACATCCGTACCATCGCACAAGGCATCCACATCGATTTCAATTGCCGCGCTTAGGAATTGGTCGATAAGTATTGGGCGTTCCGGCGACGCTTCGACGGCGTCACGCATGTAGCGTTCCAGCGATTCACGTTCGTAAACGATTTCCATCGCGCGTCCGCCCAACACGAACGACGGTCGTACTACGACTGGATATCCAATGTGATTCGCGACGGCTTCTGCTTCTTCAAAATTCGTCGCGGTATCGTTTTGCGGTTGGAGCAGGCCTAGCTTTTGGACGACGTCCCGAAACTCTTTGCGATCTTCTGCGCGCGCGATACTTCTGGGTGACGTGCCGATGATGGGCACACCCGCCGCTTCGAGATCCTCGGCTAGGTTCAATGGCGTCTGGCCGCCGAATTGAACGATTACGCCTTTCGGCTGTTCACGATCGCAAATGTTAAGCACGTCTTCATAGGTCACCGGTTCGAAATACAGTCGGTCCGAAGTGTCGTAATCCGTCGAAACCGTTTCCGGATTGCTATTCACCATGATGGTTTCGTAACCATCGTCGCGGAGTGCCATCGCCGCATGGACACAGCAGTAGTCGAACTCGATGCCTTGACCAATACGATTCGGTCCGCCGCCCACGATAAGGATTTTTTCCTTGTCGGTGTCACGCACTTCGTCTTCCGCATCGTAGGACGAATAGTAGTAGGGCGTGAACGCTTCGAATTCAGCAGCGCACGTGTCGACCAAACGATAAGCAGGGATGATGCCCAATGCTTTGCGCTTTTCGCGCACTTCGGTCATGGGTACATTCCACGCGCGGCCCAATTGCCGGTCGGAGAAACCTAATTCTTTTGCATGACGCAGCGCATCTGGGTCTTCCGCAGAGGTCTGCAAGAGCGCCTGCTCTTCGTCCAGAATTTCGACCAGATTGTTCAGAAACCACGGGTCAATTCCGGTGACGCGCTGCACATCTTCAACCGTTGCGCCGGCCTTGAGTGCTTCGGCAACCCGAAACATCCGTTCGGGTTTTGGCGTGCGGATGTCTTTGAGCAATGCGTCCCGTTCTTCTTCAGCCGATCCGTTCGCAGTCAACGGATTGTGTTGGCGATTCAACGTCAATCCCGACCGACCGATTTCCAGCGACCGCAAACCTTTTTGCAATGACTCCTTAAACGTCCGGCCGATGCTCATCACTTCGCCGACGCTCTTCATTTGTACGGTCAGTGTGTCGTCCGACCCGGGGAATTTTTCGAAGGCCCATCGCGGAATTTTTGTTACGCAATAGTCGATAGTCGGTTCAAACGATGACGGTGTCTTTTGCGTGATGTCGTTCGGAATTTCATCGAGCGTTAAACCAACGGCTAGTTTTGCAGCGATTTTCGCTATCGGAAATCCGGTCGCTTTCGACGCGAGTGCTGAACTACGCGAGACACGAGGGTTCATCTCGATGACGACTTGACGCCCCGTCTCCGGATCGACGCCGAACTGGATGTTCGAGCCGCCGGTGTCTACACCGATCTCGCGAATGACCGTGATCGACGCATCACGCATGCGCTGATACTCTTTGTCCGTCAATGTTTGTGCTGGCGCGACGGTGATGCTGTCACCCGTGTGGACGCCCATTGGGTCGAAATTTTCAATGGAACAAATGATAACTACGTTGTCGTTGAGGTCGCGCATCACTTCGTATTCGAATTCTTTCCAACCGATCAACGACTCCTCTACGAGGACCTCGGTGACCGGACTCTGTTCCAAGCCCCAAGCCACGACTTGGTCGAATTCTTCGCGGTTGTACGAAATACCGGCCCCCGAACCACCCAGCGTAAACGCGGGACGGATGATCGCCCGATAGTGAAATTCTTCCCCGAATTCATCTTCAAACTCTTCGCCGAAGGCCTGAGCCTCTTCGAGCGTTCTTACAACCCGACTTCGCGGCACGTCCAGACCGCACGCAATCATCGCGTCTTTGAATAGACCGCGGTCCTCCGCTTTTTCGATGGCGTCGAGCTTAGCGCCAATGAGTTCGCAACCGTACTTTTCCAACGTACCGTTCTTCGCCAGCGCGACGGCCAAATTCAGACCGGTCTGACCGCCCACAGTCGGCAATAGTGCATCAGGTCGCTCACGTGCGATGATCTGCTCGAGGGTTTCCGGTGTTAGTGGTTCGACATACGTTCGGTCAGCCGTTTCCGGATCCGTCATGACGGTTGCCGGATTGCTATTCGCCAACACGACTTCATACCCAAGTTCCCGCAACGCTTTACACGCTTGCGTTCCCGAGTAATCAAATTCGCAGGCTTGCCCGATCACGATTGGCCCGGACCCAATAATAAAAATTCGTTTGATGTCTGTACGTTGCGGCATAAGAAAGGGCGGTATCGCACCGCCGATGGTTTCCAGAGATGGTTGTGCGTAACTCGGTCGGAGTTAGCGCGTGATTTCGAGGATCTTCAGTTTAATCGTTCCCGCAGGTACCTTCGCGTCGACAACGTCGCCCACTTCTTTACCCAATAACGCTTGGCCCACGGGAGAGCGCACAGAAAACTTGCCTTGCTCGATGTCGGCTTCAACCGGACTCACGAGCGTATAGGTGAATTCTTTGTCCGTCTTTTTGTTCAACACCCGCACCGTCGCGCCAATGTAGACCTTCGATGCGTCGATATCGTCTTCATTGAACACGCGTGCGTTGGCGAGCTTATCTTCCAGTTCGTGTATTTTCGCGTGTAGCATCGCTTGCTCTTCTTTGGCAGCGTGGTAATCACCATTTTCTTTTAAGTCGCCCAATTCACGTGCAGTTTCAATGGTCGCTGCGACTTTCATGCGTTGGGACTTGCACCCGTCCAGCTCCGCTTGCAGGTTTTCAAGGCCTTCTTCCGAAATGTAAAAAGTGCTCATACCGATATCTTGCCCCTACTTCAGGTAAATATAGCTATCACCCGGCCCATCAGATAGATGTGCCCGCACCCGGACCAATATAGCAGATATCGAACCGAGTCGAAAACTGGGCATTGCCGGAAACGTGAATGTGTGCTATAATCTCTTGACAAACTACCTGGGGGGATCTAGGGCTATGTGGTGGGATATCCAAGAACACGTACAACAGAATGTGGTTGCCTATGGGGTAGGCGCAGCTATTCTTATTCCAACGATCATTTTCGCCCGAAAATACATCGCTTCGTATTTGTGGTGGCCAATGGAATTCTGCGCATATGTCGCAGGATTTCACTTCCTTGTCAAGGCAATAGTCTTCTGCGCAGGCTGGTTTAAGGTCAGTACTCGCATGTATTGGGAGGCGAAGACCTCGACAGGTTGGACGACGCCTCTTTATAGAGTGTGGGAAATGGAAGCGTACAACCCTCAGTGGGTCTTCTATATGGAGATGACGGTGTTCGCGCTCATTCTCTTCTTCATGATCCGATATCGTCCGATGGTTGTTCAAAAGGCTGGACCTGTTCGCGCCCATATATCCAAAGGCCGCGCGGGGCAGGTGCGCCCGCCGCAGAGTGGCAGACCTCCGGTACGGGGCCGCTAACCTGGGGTGTAGTATTCCTCGATATTATAGGCGTTGTAACTACCGGTACTGACGATTTCGCCGTTTGGCCGGATTTCCCAGATACGATCGTCGCGTAACGCCGGGGAAATCTGAATCCCGCCGACGGTGTCGTCGCGCAGGATCAACGTTGCGCCTTCTACGCGCCATGTGCCTAAGTTCAGCCCCTCTCCACCCGTACGCCATTCGTACCGGCCGCCGCGCAACAGCTTCAGCGTCCGCTGCCCCCCACCGATCCGCGACCGAATGTCAGCGAGCGAATACCCCGGTTCCATTAAGTCTTCGCGTCCTTCCAACAAACGGGCATCTGCGGAGTAGGTTCCTGCGATCCCGCTTCCACATCCGGATGCCAGGGCAGCACATAAAATGATCGTGGAGAGAATCTGTTTATAATTGAGATTAGTCATGCTGCTGCGCCTCCGTGGTAGTATTTCGCGAACGCTGCTCGGATGCAAGGCTAATTATTTTATGAAGTCGCATAAGACGATTTGGTATATCACCGGCGCGGTGGTCGTGTTGACCGCGTTGTTCGTCCTATCGCAGGAATCCACGGCACCGGGAAAACCGCGGGTTGATCGCACCGTCCATGTTTCTTTTGTTGAGATGTCGCCGACGCAGGCCACTCAACTGGTTGAAACGATGCTGCGTTGTTTGGAGCAAGATCCGGCGGCGCGTCGTCGCAACACGCGCCGGATCGTTGAGGCTGTTGCAGTGTTGGCCGAGCAAGGCGTACTTGAGACAGCAGAAACGCATTACGCATTGGGCGTGCGCTATTTTGGACAGCGCGAACTCAAAGACGGTGAAGCGGCATTTGATCGCGCGATCGTATTGCGCCCGGATTGGAATCTGCCACACATTGGCTTGGGCATCTTGCTACATGCGGCCACGCGATACGAAGAAGCGGAAGTCGCCTTTAAGAAGGCCATCGATATCGCACCGGATGAGAGTCGTCCGTACAATGACTTGGCTATCTTGTTGCGCCACACTGGTCGACTTGAAGAAGCGGAGTCGTATGCAAAAAGAGCGCTACTACTCGACCCCAATATTTTGCCCACTCACAACAACTACGGAAACTTATTGGTTATACAGGAACGATTTGATGAAGCGGCAGAGGCGTACGCGCGGGCGAGTGAAATAGAACCTGACAATCCTGCGCCGTATTTCAATTTGGCGTGTCTTGCTAGCCTGCGCGGTGATGACGAACGTGCGCTCGCGTTGTTGCATACCGCGATTGTTCTGGATGCACGATATCGTGAAGAAGCCCGGGATGACGAAGACTTCGATTCTATTCGGGAGACGTCGGCGTTTCGCGAATTGGTCTACAGCGCGGAGTGATCGGGCGGGGAAGTGGCGTCCTCACGTTCGGGCAATACACCACGAGCGCGCATCCAGCGAAGACACAATGATGGCCATGTAGAATAGGCCAACTCCGGCTTGCCCAGTCCTCGCCCGTGTTTACCCTGCTCGTAAACGTGTAACTCCGCCGGTACTTTGTGTCTGAGCAACGCGAGATAGAACAACACGCTATTCTCTGACGAAACGCTCCGATCCACGGTGGTATGCACGAGAAACGAGGGCGGTGTATGTCGGTCCACGTGTAGATCCAGTGAGAGTGCCTCCCGTTCTGCGGGGTCGGGATGTTCACCCAAAAGATTCTCGAGCGTTCCTCGATGCGCGTTTGGTCGGATCAGCGAAATCATCGGATAAACTAGTAACAAGAAATCTGGCTTCGTACTGACGCGTTCAAGCGGATCGCGTGCCAACGGTCTCGCACGCCGCGCATAAATCGCGGTGCTCGCCGCAAGGTGACCACCGGCAGAAAACCCGAGCATGCCGATTCGTTTCGGGTCGACACCCCATGTACTCGCGCGCGACCGCACAATCGCCATCGCACGGGTCGCATCGTCCAACGCTGCTGGGTGCAGGTAGCGAGGTCCGTGTCGGTATTGCAAGAGAAACGCCGTGATTCCTTGCGCGTTTAACCACTCGACGACTTCCATGCCTTCATGACCCATCGCTAACTTGCTGTAGCCCCCCCCGGGCAGCACGATGATTCCGGCGCCGGTTGCCGTTGCCGTGTCGGCCTCGAAAATGGTGATGCGGGGCTTATCCAAGTCGTCTTCACCCACAGCATTCGGGGCACCGGCCGGCCATAGGAACTCGAACGGCTTATCGGTCACAGGCATGGTGGATCGATTACGGGGCATCGTCAGGAATGATATCAGGATTGGCCGAATCGGATTGGCGTACTTGATCACGATACTCGGTCAAAGAGTGTTTTGCGGCGGCGAAGTTTGGGTCCAATGCTAGGGCTCGTTCCGCTTGAAGAATGGCGTCGTCGATCCGGCCCAAGCGCTGGAGCACAAGACTGTAATTGAAGTGGAGACCTGGTGAGTCGTCGAAATGAGGGAGTGCCGAACGGTATAACGTCGCTGCGCGTTCGAATAACGCCACGTCGTCCGCCTGGCCACCAAAGTGTTGGTAGAGAAACGCACCGTTTAATTCGGCTTCATGATTGGTTGGATCGTGTTCAAGTGCAAATGTCACTGCCCGAAGCGCGGATGCGTACAACTTTTCTCCAGAGTCGGGGTCGCCAGACTCGAACGCAATCCGCCCCATCTCCATATGGACGCCCGCCAAGTTGTTGTGGGCTTCGCTAAACGATCCATCGCCGACGCGCGCATCAATGTAGTGACGTTCCGCTGCGCCCAAGTCGCCTTTTGCCTCCGCAATTTGGCCAAGGCCGAAATGCGCCCGCGCCGCGGTGTTTTTCCAGTCGTACCGCGCGCCGATCACGACAGCCTGTTCGAAATGATGTTGTGCTTGATCGTGATCATCCCTATCGAGTTGTTCGTTTGCGATCTGTAAGTGTGCAATCAAATTGTCGTCGGTGACAGCGAGCGCGTGCTCAAAAAGCGATAACGTGTTCTGCCAATGCCGTGATTGCTGCGCAGTTAAACCCGTGCAAACGAGGACTATCGCAATAGCACCCATGCCGACAGGCAGACGGATCGCCGGTCGTGATTTAGTTGCCGCCGCGCCAAGCCACGTCAAGCCGATGAATATCCCCACGCTGGGAATGTACATGTAACGGTCCGCGCGACTTTGCAGGCCGACTTGCACGATCCCGATCACAGGAACCAATGTGCCTAAGAACCACAGCCAACCCATCGCGAGATACGGTGCTCGGCGTAACATCATCAACGTAACCATTGTGATTACGACCAATAATACGAACAGCAGCACGCCATGAACGATGGCGTCTTCTCGCGGCGGGTGGGGGTAAAAGACCGCCATATTCGTAGGCCAAAACGTCTGTCCGAGGTAGGTGAAATAGGCGAATTCCGCGTTTGCCAACCGCTGCACGATCGGGACGGTGCTCGTTGGCGTCATCGCCATGCGTTGGGTTTGGAGGGTGATTGCGGCGTGACCGGCGACCACTGCGAACAGTGGTATTTTCTCCGCAATCAACATCACCGCGCGTCGCGGCAGTGTTTGTGTTGTGTTCTCATATCGTCGCAACGGCCAGACATCGAGGAGCAACAATGCGCACGGCAGCGTGACCAACATTGCTTTCACCAACAACCCGACTGCAAGCATTAGCGCGACGGCTGCGTATCGCGGTGCCGAAGGCTTTCGCGTGTACTGCGTGTACAACCCCATCGCCGCGAACCAGCACACCGCGCTCATCACATCTTTCCGCTCAGAAATCCACGCCACTGACTCGACGTGTAATGGATGTAGACCAAATAGCGCGGCGGCGAATGCGCTCGGCCAGAACGCGCCGGTCATAGAGGTCAGCACGAGCAGCAGCAACAACGTCGCTGCGATATGCCACAACACACTCATGACATGGTGGCCAGCCGGATTGAGTCCGAACAATTCGCAATCCAACATGTGCGCCATACGTGTTAGCGGATGCCAGTTGCCGGACGACGTGTCCGTAATCGCCCAGCGAATCCCGTCCCATGTGATGCCAGCTTGCGTGATGGGCGAATCAGTGACGTAGAGTGGATCGTCGTAATTCACAAATTCGTGAAACGGCGCTTGCCAGTACGCTACTGCGATCAGGATCGTGAGCGTAATGTAGACGGCGGCACGCGTACGACTGTCAGGATTACTAATCATGGCCGCGCGATGATACCAAGTCCGGCGAGGGAAGTTGCGGATTTAGCCACAGAGGTCACAGAGAACACAGAGACAGGGCTATAGCGCTTTCTCGTACCAGGCAACATCGTGATACTGATCAAACTTGTATCCGCACTCTGTCATAACGCCGACCAACTTGAATCCGAACGACGTATGCAGGGCAACAGATGCATCATTCGGCATTGTAATGCCTGCGATCACGCGGTGTACGTCTTGATCATCAAGCGCGTTGAACAGCGCCGAGTAGAGCTGTCGTCCAATTCCCTTGCCGGTCGCGTCCGGCGCGAGATATATGGTCGATTCGACCGTAGTGTCGTACGCCTTTCTCGGGCGAAACGTTCCGGAATAGGCGTAACCCACTACCCGGCCTTCGTCTTCTGCGACTAGGAGGCGATGTCGGCCTTCGCGATCAAACGAGTCAAACCAAGACCGACGTTCGTCCACCGTATGCGGTTCGAGGTCGAACGTAATAGCCGTCTCCCGAATGTAATGGTTGTACAGCTCGACGATTGGTTCTAAATCATCGGGTTTTGAATCGCGGATCATGGCGTCCTTTTCTAGTGATTCGGATGAATGATTCATACGTATACTGTAGTGGGCTGCGTTGAACGATCAAACAAACTAGGAGGGACGCGCTCCCGCGCGTCCGTTGATATTGGACACGCAGGATCGCGTCCCTCCCATTCAAGAGTCGGCTACTACCATCGCGCGTTACGATTCCTTTGGTGGTTTACCTTCATCCGCTTTTGGTGCGGGTTTCGGCTTCGGCGTAGGGGGCGCTTTCGCCGCTGCCGAACCGCCACCGTCCGATTTCGTTGTCGCTGTGCTTCCCTTGCCATCTTCCTCCTCACCACTCATTTTGAGGAGGTAGTCCGGCATTTCCACGCCGCCGATGTCTTTCATCACGTTCATCATGGGCGGCAGACTGCTCATCATGTTATGGAGAAAGCCTGACGTAGCGCTCTCACCATTTTGACCGCCACCTTCCCAGACGATGACCTTATCGAACTTGATGTTTGAAATCGCCAAGGCGGCGGTTTCCGCCATTGTGTCCAAGTGTTCGAGCATAAGCATGCGGAACGCTGCTTCAGACCCACCGCACGCATCAACAATCTGCCGGAGACCTTCACCCTTCTTGGCGAGGATTTCGTAGTTACCACTCGCTTCCGCTTCCAATTTAGCGAAAATTGCTTTGGCTTCACCTTCGGCTTCAATACGCCGTTTTTCAGCCGACGCTTCCGCTTCGACGATGGTCTGTGCTTTTTCGGCTTTTGCTGGTGCTTCGAGTTGGGCGCGACGTTCCGCTTCGATTTTCTCGGCTTCAGCCAATGCCGCTTTCGCCATCGCCAAGTTCTGCGCTTCGAGCACGGCGGCTTCGGCTTCACGTTGTTTCGTTTCACCATCGCGATATGCTTCCGCGCGTTTCATCTGTAGTTCTGCGTTCGACGCGGCCACACGTGCTTGCGCGTCATTCTCACCGCCGATGGCTGTCGCATTTGCTGCTGCCACCGCGACACGCTTATCCCGTTCCGCTGCTTTTTCACCCTCGACCGCAGTCGATTCTGCTTCAGCCACTGCGACACGATTAAGCTGTTCGGCTTCTTTTACCTGCGTTTGTCGCTGGTATGCAGCGGTTTCTTCACCGATGCCCTGTTCTTTTTCCATCTCAGCGATACGGATCGCCTGATCACGCTGGCGTTCGCGGATACCGATGTTTCGTTCCTTGTTCGCATCCGCCACCTGAACCGATTTATCCCGCTCGGCAATTGCTACGCGAGTCTCACCCATTTTTTCCATCTCGGCCACGTCACCGCGGGCCTGTTGGATTGCTTGCGAAGCGGCCTTCTGTCCAATCGCTTCGATATATCCTGATTCGTCCGTGATGTCTTTGATATTAATGTTAATGAGCACCATGCCGATTTTACGCAGTTCCGGTTCCATCGACGTTTGAATGTTATGCAGGAAGGCCTCGCGGTCGCGGTTGATGTCGTCGATGCTCATCGACGCGATCACCTGTCGCAACTGACCAAAGATGATGTCTTCGGCCTGTTTCTTAATGTCCGCCGTGGGCAAACCGAGTAGGCGTATCGCCGCATTGTTCATGCACTCGGCGTCTGTACCGATTGCTACGGTAATTACACTCGGTACATTGACGCGGATGTTCTCGATCGACAATGCGTCTTCCAGCGGAATCTCGATCTGAATCGGTTCGAGACCGAGGAAGGCGTAGTCTTGCAACAGCGGAATAACAAACGCCGCACCACCGTGAATTGTGCGCGAGGATTCACCGCCCCGCACTTTACCGTAGATGACAAGGATGGCGTTACTCGGACACCGTTTGTAACGTCGTGCGACAAACATGATCGTCCCGAAAAACATCAGGCCGAGCAGCGCTGCCGCGAGTGAAATTATTACCGAGGTTGGCATGGTCTAGTCCTCCACTGCTGATGCCGAGACGACTTCGAGTGTATGGTCGTCTACGACGTCTATAACGAGCACCGATTCGCCCGTTTTCAATTCGCGATCATTGGTGACCGCGTCAAATTCTAGGGACCGTTCTTGGATGGAAACGGTGACTTTACCCTGGCCGTTCTTGTCTCCGGGTATCGACAAATACACCGTTCCCACGCGGCCCATCGCGCCCTGAACATCGATGTTGCCTTCCGAATGCAAGCCGATCAGGACGGACATCATCCACGCGACGACCACCATAGCAGCGAGGCCGACTGCGGCAGCAAGCAGAAAGACGAAGATGGGGGCGAGGGCGATGGATTCGCCCAGCAAGCCGGTGATACCGAAGAACGCCGTGCCCGAAATGAGCGTTCGCAAACTCAACAGTTTAAAGAATTCGGACTGACCATGTTCTTGGCCATCGGCATCAACAGAGGACTCGTAGTCGACGTCCATCGATGGATCGTGATCATCAAAATCACCAATACCAAAGACTTGCAGCACGAACTGCAACACCATGATCGTGGAACCGAACACCGCACAAATGATATAGAACGTCGTCATCGCACGTGACCTCCGCTTTCAAGCACATATCGCGTAGACAGCCCAGTCGGCGAGTAGTACACCGTTTGGATAATAGGCTCACGTGTATAAGCTGTCAACGCGATTCACGCTGATGGCGCGCATCACGATCCCGTGTCTGTCAATACACACGTTTATGCATACATAAAGGCAACCAACTGACAAGACAGCGGTTGTAAACGGGAATCAATTTCGTGATCGAACTCACGAATGACTGCGCAGTTTTATTGAATGCGGCTAGTTCTCAGCGCGATCGCTGAGCACTTGATTTGTCGCCGCCATGTAGCCGACCAAATCTTCGAGCCGCAACAGTACGATGCGATCAATTGCGAGTGCATGCAGCGGCGGCAAGAGTGATCGTGTATTTGGATTGCGGCCCTGGCATTCGAATCGTAGCGTGTGTTCACCTCTTGTGAGATCGTGTAGATCCAGTCGATGTGACGTTGCGTAGTCGCCTTCGACGAGTAAATCGATCGCGCCGCCCGTCGGTTTGCCGTCGAGTACGGGTTGGTATATGCCTGCATACAAAGCGTGATGAAGGATTACGTCGATGCGATAAAGCCCCTCCTCCTCGATGTTGAACGTGAATTCCACTGCACCATCGCCGCTTATTGTAGAAAACGCGACTCCGCCGTCGCTTGCCTGCATCGCGCCACGCTCCGTCTTCGGCGCTAACTCCGCTGGCTTCAGTACGCGGTACGGCGGAACGCGATCCGCCAATGGCGGCAGTGGTTCCGGGGAAGTGACGGGCGAATCTTGATACCAGAATGCGACCGTACTCATCCAATCTGGGCGCTCATGAAATTGGCCCAAGAATTCCAGTTGCCGCGTGAACAAACTACCGTGGTGTTCGATTTGCACGCGAATGGATTTTGTAAACGGCACCGGATCAGGAATGTGCCAGCGATACGCCGTCACGCGATCACCAGGCATATGGCCTTCGTATACCGTCACGCCGTAGTACGGTCGATCGAATTCGAGATAGCCCCAGGCATCGCCGAAATAGTCTTCCGTTCCTGTTCCGCTGAGCGATGGCGTTTGTTCTCCATCAATATAAAACCGGTCATCGCCTTCACCGAACCAACCGTATTGCGTTTGCAAAACGGATTGCACCGTGCCGACGTAATGCCCGCGACCCTGCGTTTCAAGAATGAGGAAGTCGCCCGGAGTCGCTGGATGTTCCTGGCGATACCGCGAATGAAAATACATCGTGTCGTCCGGTAACGAATCATGCTTCTGCCAGTCCAGGTAGTAGTAAAACGAATGCACGCGATGTTCCGGTGATTCGTTTGTCACCGTCACACGCGCGCGCCTCTTGAACGGCATCCGCCAATAACAATTCCGCGCACGACCGAACGCCGACGTCGCTACCACTGCCGACGAAAAAACCGGTTCCGCAGTATATCCACCCGCAAAAAAGTCGCCGAACGGTACTTCAACACTCGGTTTTTCATTGCCATCGTAATACACACGAATGACCAACGACCGCGTGTAGAACAGGTCCGCGGCGTTCACCGTCGTCCATAAATGGGTAATGACACCCGGTCCTTCCAGGTCGCCGAGCACTAATGTGGCACCCGGTTCTATTGGTCGATTATCGCTGTTCTTTGAAAGGTCTTTCTTCGCGCTACTTTCCCGCATGGCCACATAGTCTTGCGGTCGCGTAAGCGCGTCTAGGCCTGCGGGTTCGACGGCTAACGTAGCGTGGACGGATACGAAACTGAATACTAACAACTTAGCTATTCTACTCAAGATTTGGTTACTCCGCGTTCGTTTCGCACTTTAGTCATCCCGAGATACTGTGATAGAAATCAAGCATACCCTCGTTCGTTCTTCGTAGCGCCGACTTCCAGCCGGCATCGGTTTTAAGCAGTTCCAACATGCCGGCTGGAAGCCAGCGCTACAGAGCCTCGCTCTCATACCGTCATCCCGAGCGAAGCCGAGGGATCTACGCCGGTATGCGGAATCACATTTGGTCTTCCGAGTAGATCCCTCGGCTGCGCTCGGGATGACGATTTGGCATTGCGCATTCTCATTTCTCCGAACGCGCGCTAGACACCATCGCACGCGCTTCCGCCAGAAGGACTTCCGCCTCATACGGAATTCCGTCCTTGATCGTCCATTCGATACCTCCGCCGGACTGCGCATCCAGTGTTTCATTCAGACCGCGTGGCATGAGGACTTGCAGGTTTTCGAGCGGGTTGCCATTGACGACAACGATATCCGCGATATGTCCTGGTCGTATTCGACCCAGGTCATGTTCTCTTCCGAGTGCTTTTGCACCGTTGCGCGTGGCGTGTTCGATGACTTCGATGGGGTGGAATCCCGCCTCTTCGTGGAGTTGGAGTTCGCGCAGATAGCAGAATCCGAATAACTGATAAATGAAACCAGCGTCTTCACCCGTGGTAACCAGCCCCCCCATGTCGCTGAACGCTTTCACCGCATCCATCCAAATGCGATAGTTCTCGCGCCAATACACTTCGTCTGTATTCGTCCATCCGAAAAAGAATGAACCATGCTTCGACGGATCGGGCTCGAAGTAACGCGCGAGTGCTGGGTGAAGGTAATCGTCGAATGCCGGTTGGGTCAACGCACGTTGCAGGTCGCGCGCCGCTTCATAGATCGCGAACGTCGGATTCCAACCGACCTCCGCCTCCACAAGCGACTCCAATACATGGTCGAGCCGTTCGGGATCGGCTTCCCGCCACACACGTCCCGCATACCGAAACCGTAACAACTCATTCGCATAGGTAAAGTCCGCCGGAAATTCCTGCACGCCTGGGATCGCCGCTTCGGGAATGCCGTACCAATGTTCGATCGTTGTTGTCCCCAACGCCGCATTGTCCAACGCATCGAAATCTTCAACACCGATGTGATGCGCAATGCGCAACCCTTGCTTCTTCGCTTCGTCCATCACGATGCTGATCGTGTCGCGATCAAAGTGACGCAACTTCATTCCGTCTGCGCCCATCTTTTTGAGTTTACGCACTTCTTCACGCAACCACTTCTCACTCAGACGTTCCGCTGTATTGAGTCCGCCCGTCACCGAACCGGTCGGAAACCACAAGTACGCAAAGATTCGCGGTGCGGCAATTTCGCCGTCCGCACTTTGATCGCGTTCTTCAAGCGTAGCGCTTGCGACGCTACCCACATCCCGCACCGTCGTAATGCCACACGCAAGCCAGAGGTCATAAATGTATTGCAATGGCAAGGAATTGAAACCCCACGGCCCGTGGAGATGTGCGTGCATGTTGATGAACCCGGGTAACGCATACTTCCCCGTACCATCAATAATACGAACGTCTCCCTCCATCTTAGGAATCGGTGACGTCGCGCCGAGGATCGAATCAATCTTACCGTCCCGTACGACAATCGTCGCCGGACCCCGCGCCGGAACGCCAGCACCATCAACATACGTCACGTTGCGAATCACAAGCGCGTCCGGTTGCTCACCGTGGACCGGCTCCGTCTGTGCCGAGGCGAACGGAAGCGCGAAAAGAATGGCGAGCAGGCCTGCGTATGATCGATAACAAATCATGTCAATCAGTCTCCAGTTGGACGTAGATGGCATAGTAAACAATCGCCACGTGTTATTCTTGATCGAAAGATGTAGCGCTATTGTGACGAACGAAAGGAAGAATATCGATGAGTCAGACTATCGCCATTATCGGCGCGTCTACGGACCGGTCGAAATACGGAAACAAAAGCGTGCGTGCGTTCAAAGACGGCGGCTGGACGGTTTATCCCGTGAACGCGAAAGCCGACGAGGTCGAAGGGTTGACAGCGTATAAATCGATTGACGATGTGCCCGACCCGGTCGACCGCGTATCGATGTACGTGCCGCCCGCTATCGGCAAGACAATGCTTGACGCGATTGCCGCGAAGAAGCCTGGCGAGTTTTTCCTTAATCCCGGTTCGGAAGATGGCGAACTGGTTGAGTTGGCGAAAGCGAAAGGACTGAAGCCCATTCAAGCATGCAGCATCGTCAATATCGGACTGCGCCCGGAAATGTATCCGGACGAATAACACCCATACGGAAATGGGCGCTACGTAGCTCCCATTTCCATATGGGAGTTATCGGTGAAGAACCTGAGATTGCCGCAGTCGCCACCGCATCCGTTTCGCGGCTAGCTAGGCTCCTTCGCAATGACGGTGGATGCGTCAGCCGGTACTTGGCGTCCTTTGTGTCTTTGCGGTGAAAAGAATCCGCTTACCCGGTTTGCGTGGATGTATCGAGCGCGTCCAGATCAAGCGCCGCACGCAGATTGCTGGTGTTCTCCGCAGTGAACCGGTCGAGCTGGATACCCGTGGCATTGGCGATGCGCGTGATGGCGTTGAAATGTGCGGCGACCGCCGTTGCATCGACGGCGGCTTGCGAGTCGATGGCCTGTGCGATTGTTTCGCGCGGGATTCGTGCGGCCTCGGCATCCATCCGGAAGACCGCTTTCGTGAGCGCGAGCAGCGGCCCGTCAAACGGCACGGAACAAGCGCTATCGTCGCCCATAACGACACCCATATCGGCGTCAGGGTTGTTGACACTCGCACGGAGCATCATGGCGTGATTCGTCGTTCAGTAAAAGCACTCATTGAGTGCCGATGACCGCGCGGCGATCAGTTCGATTTGATCCCGTGACAGATTGCCACGTCCCCCTTCGAGACTCGCAACCCGATCACGCGGCAGATACATCGCTTCGCTCAATAAACCAAACTCAATCATAGCCTGCGGCACCAAACTCGCCGCCTGAAAAATGCGGGGCACATAACCTCGCTCGCCTGTCGGAAACCAGAACCGCTCAAGTTCACCGGTCGCTGATCTCGGCGACACCGTTCGCACCCACGCGATTTTACGCGCAGCATCTTCAGGTTCTACGCGCGAAGGTTCACCGGGTTGAACGTCGGGCAATGGCAACAATTCAAGGCCCAGGCCCGTTCGAAAATAATCGATGGCCGTTACGCACGCGATGATACCGACCGTCTCCACGTATTCCGTTTCGAGTACATCGCGACCGAGGGTCTCCTCGAACCAACGCGATGTGAGCCGCGCCGGGTCATTCACCACCCGATGAATCAGGTCGATTACGGTGGCGGGCGTATTCGCCAAAACGTCATGTGTGCCCTCGACGCCGAAAGGCGACAACGATTCCTTACACTCGGCGCAGTGTTGACATGATCGCGCATGCCGAATTTCCGCAACAATTGCCAAGCGATCCGCACCCGACCACCACGTTCCCGCCGAACCCAGCGTTCGCCAGACCGATTCAACGGTATTCCCTAAATCGTCCCGAAGCCCTTCCGTAGCGTTACCCCAATCGATAACCATGAAATCCTCATCTGCGTAATTGGAACACCCTGGAACCTGAGTATAGGGGAAATACGTCAATAGATGTCTTTTGTGTCGAGTATCCTGTAAAGTCTTGGTGTTGTTGATTTAAGCCCGTCCAGGCGTCAGGTAGTTCGGTGAAGTGGGTCAAGAGTCCTCGAGGATTGTCCTGTTAGATGACGCAGCCACCAGAGAACGTCGTACCTATTACACCCAAAGCCCGGTCGGCCGCCGAGAAATTTGGCGCGGAGCATGACCGTGAGTTGTTGACGATTTTGTTTACCGACCTCGTCGATTCGACGAAGCTGCAGCAGGAAGCGGGGAATGTCGAAGCGGCGCGGTTGACGGAGTTGCACCGGGAAATCGTCCGAGACGATTTAGCAAAATACGACGCACGTGAAATCGAGTGGGCCGGCGATTCGTGTTTGGCGGTATTTACGAAGCCTAGCGATGCCGTTGTGTTTGCGTTGCGGATGCAGGCCGAGCATCGTCGCATTCGCAAGACTGAATCGGAACTCCCACTCGTTCGTGTGGGGATGCATCTCGGCGAGATTGTGGTCAAGAAGCGTAGCGATGGTGGGAAGAAGACGGAAGACCTTTTTGGTCTGCAAGTTTCCGAAGCGGCGCGGGTGATGTCTGTTGCGCGGGGCAATCAAGTGTTTTGTACGCGTGCGGTTTTCGACAATGCCAGAAGCGCCCTCAAAGGCCGCCCTATCGAAGGCGTCGGCGAAGCAATTTGGGTCAACTACGGCGCATACCTGTTGAAAGGCTCCGAAGATCCTATTGAACTTTGCGAGATCGGGTCCGCGGAAGTCGCGCTGATGAAGGCGCCGGAGCCGACTGACAAAGTCGCGCCGATGCTGCCCGGCGGCGTGGACGCCATGCGCGCGCTCATTCCCTACGAAGTGCCAGAGCCGGTCTTCCTCGGTGTTCCCAAATGGCTGGTCGCTCTTCTCATTCTCATCATAGGGGGATTCTCGCTTTATCTCGGCCGATTTATCCCATCCGTTTCAACCCCTTCCGACGCGCCGATCACATCGCTTGCAGTGTTGCCGCTGGAAAACCTTATGAACGACCCGAATCAGGATTATTTTGTTGATGGGATGACCGAGGCGATTACGGCGGAGTTGTCGAAGATTTCATCGTTGAAGGTGATATCGCGCACATCCGCGATGCACTACCGTGACACGAATCTGCCCATGCCGGAGATCGCGGCGGAGCTGGGCGTGACGGGTCTCATAGAAGGCTCAGTGCTGCGCGAGGACGACGACGTTCGCATCACCGTTCAACTCATCGACGGTCCCGACGACCGCCACCTCTGGACGGAGAGCTACACAAACACGGTCACCAGCGTGCTCAAGCTCCAGGCGGAGGTAGCGCTGGCTATCGCCGACGAGATTCGGGCAACGTTATCGCGAGATGAGCGGGAGCGAATCGCCGATGTCCAAGACATAGACCCGGATGCATACGATCTCTTTCTTCGCGGCTGGGCCAACTATTCAAACTTTACGAAAGAAGGATTTCTAGAGAGCATCGATTACTTCGAACGTGCAGTGGAGATAGAACCTCGATTCGCGAAGGCTTGGGCCGCGCTCGGCAGGACGCACTTTGAAATTTTTGCGAACGGTCTCGATTTGCCCGGCCCGCATCTCGGGCCCGCCAAAGAAGCGGCTCGAACGGCGCTTCGTCTGGACGCTTCGATTGCAAACGCGCACGCAACGTTGGGCGGATTAGCCACAGTGGAAAGATGGGACTGGGACGAAGACCGACGTCGTCACGATCGCGCCCTCTTGCTGAATCCCAATAGCGGTTCCCTTCGATGGCAAAACGGGTTTTATCATCAGGCGCACGGGGCCTGGTCGCGAGCACGGGAGGAGGGGGTTAAAGCGCTGGACTTGGACCCCCGCAACGAGTACACGCGAGCATCAGCTGGACTCCTATTCGCGATAAGCGGTGACTCGACTGCGGGCATCGCTACGCTCGAATCGGTGCTCGAAGAGTGGCCGGAAAGTCTCATCGCCAGGAATTTTTTGATTTACATATACTGGTCGGCAGGTCGCTTCGAGGAAGCACTCGATATGGCCCAACGCGACGCCGAACAGCGCGGGCGCGACGCCTTCTCGCGAATCCACTTGTCGTATGCGCTCGCGGCGAATGGGGAAGGCGAGGCCGCGCAACAAATAATCGACGATCTCAAATCTTCCGGCGAACTCGAATCCGAATCAACCGACTTGGTCGCGCTCGCGTACCTATTTCTCGGGGATATCGACACCGCGTTCGAGTATCTCGAACAATCTTTCGAGAGTCCGAGTCCACAGACGATGTTGGTAACGAGAGCTTACCCCTTCGTCGAGTCGGCGCTCGATGACCCGCATTTTATAGCGTTCCGAACCGATCCTAGATTCTTCGATCTACTCAATCGCATGAAGCTTTCGCCGGTGCCGCCAGGACATCCAGGGTACAAGGAACAGCAAGCTTATTTGACTGTGAAAGCCGCGGAGACCGCTCTCGCCGCGCAGCCGAAACCGGTTAGACGTTTTGAAATCGATATTGGTCCTACCAAGCAGGACGATACGTACAACGTGGATGCCGAAATCGCGGTCTCTCGCGACGGTACTCGCATCGCTTATGTTGTGCAGATTAGCGACATAGAACGGCGTTTGTTTATCCGCGATCTCACCGCAGACACTGTCGTCGAGATTCAAAGTGACGCTCTGGTGACGGCGCCCTTTTTCTCGCCGGACGGCGAGTGGGTTGGTTATTCGGTTAGTGATGGTTCGGGGTTAAATCCGAACCACTTGATGAAAGTTCCTGTTCGCGGAGGGGCACCGGCGGTGCTTTGCGAAAGCCTCAGCGGCTTGGGCGCCACGTGGCTCGATGATGACACGATTGTGTTTGCGGCTCAGGATGAGGATCTCAATCTCAGCATAAGCCCTCACTTAACCCACCTTTTTCGGATAGATGCTTCTGGAGGTATTCCGGAACGTCTGACCAAGGCCGATGGTATTGGCGGTCGAGAATGGTCTCACAATCGACCTTTCGCCCTTCCGGACAATCGGGCCGTAGTATTCGCTATCCGCACGAATCCAACCAATACTGACATTGCATTGCTTCGTCTAGACACGGGCAATCATAAAACCATCGCAACCAATGCCCAAACTCCGCAATACGCGCCTTCGGGACATATTACGTTCGTGCGAGAGAATGCCCTTTGGGCGATCCCATTCGACCTGGATTCGCTAGAGGTCGCGGGCGAAGAAGTCCTCGTTCAGCAAAATGTACAGTCCGGCCGTATCGGCTCTCAAGCCCATGCCATAACATCAACGGGCGATCTCGTATACGCACCCGTGTTGCCACCGGACGTTGATCGACGCGGACTCGTGTGGGTCGATCTTGACGGTAACGAAACCAACATCAAAGTCCCGCTCCGAGCCTACACTCAAGCCAGAATATCCAGCGATGGAACAAAGTTGGCCCTGACGATTGGCGGCGACGAATTTTTAGCGGACGCTTCCATTTGGCTGCACGATCTGAATCGGCCGAACGCGATCACACAGTTGACCAACGAGCGAAGTGGACAGCCGGTCTGGCTGCCGGACGGTCGGCGAATCGTCTACGGTGCCTTCGGCGATGAGGCCATGAACTTGTATGTTCGTCGCACTGATGGTCTAGGCGATCCCGAACCGCTGCTTACCGCTCAAGACGATCAAGTCCCATTGGCCCTAACGCCTTCGGGCGACGCGATGTTGATCCATTTTCGAAATAGAAATGCTCGAAATGGGAGAAGTTTTCGCAGGTTGATGATCGGCACTAACATCGAAAACGTATTGAAGCGCCCGGTGAGTGAGCGGCGGCCGTTCGAGTTTCTGGATGGCGAGGGTGCGAGCAATTGGAATCCTGTGCTTTCGCCTAACGAAAAGTGGGTCGCGTATTTGTCCTACTCATCAAACACTGAACGGCATACCTTCGTCCGTCCTTATCCCTTTGTTGACGCGGGGCGTTGGCAAGTCTCGACTGATCGAGGCGGCAACAGTCGATGGGCGCAGGACGGAAGTGCGCTCTATTTCTGGAACGAAGGGAAAATGATGATTGTGGATGTGGCGACAGAGGGCAAGTTCACATGGGAGACACCCCGCGTCTTGTTTGAAGGCGAGTTCTATGAGCCCACAACGGGCTATCACCATTTTGATATTCATCCGGATGGCGACCGCTTTCTGATGATCAAACCATTTCCTGAATTGAATTCACGGAAGCTGATGTACATAGAAAACTGGGTGGAAGAGGTAGAGCGCCTCGCACCGCATCCAGGGGCCAACTAGCCGATGCCAGAGAAGCCCGACAACATTGTCCCCATTACGCCCGACGCGCGGACCGCGGCGGAGCAGTTCAGCGCGGATCACAACCGCGAACTGTTGACGATCCTGTTTACGGACCTTGTCGACTCGACGAAGTTGCAGCAGGACGCCGGCAACGTCGAGGCGGCTCGGTTGACGGAGTTGCACCGGAAAATCGTTCGCGATGAGTTGGCGAAATACGATGCGCGGGAAATTGAGTGGGCGGGGGATTCGTGTTTGGCGGTGTTTACGAAGCCGAGCGATGCCGTCGTGTTTGCGTTGCGGATGCAGGCGGAACACCGGCGTGTTCGTGAGGCGGAGCCGAAGTTGCCATTGGTGCGTCTGGGTATGCACCTGGGCGAGGTGGTGGTTAAGCGTGGTGAGAAGAAAGACGACCTTTTCGGCCTGCAAGTTTCCGAGGCGGCACGCGTCATGTCGGTTGCGCGTGGTAATCAGATCTTTTGCACGCGTGCCGTGTTCGATAACGCCCGGGGTGCGCTCAAAGGCCGCGCAGTCGAAGGCGTCGGCGAGGCGGTGTGGGTGAACTACGGCGCGTACTTGTTGAAGGGTTCCGACGAGCCGGTTGAGTTGTGCGAGATAGGGTCTGCTGACGTCGCCGTGCTCAAAGCGCCTGAGGCAAACGACAAAGTTGCGCCGGTCATGCCCGGCGGCGTTGAAGCCATGCGGGCACTCATACCCTATGAAGAAGGAGTTGAAGCATCGGACTCGGGTGTGTCGCGCAGGTTGTTCGCCATCGTTGCGCTTCTGATTGCCGTGGGCGGAATACTTGCGGGGCGGTTTCTAATCAATTTCGGCACCACTGGGCGGGTGGCGGATTCCGATTCGAAGATTCAGTCGTTAGCGGTATTACCGTTCGAGAATCTGACGGGCGATGCGGAGAAGGAGTATTTCGTCGACGGGATGACAGATACCTTGACGGCGGAACTATCGAAGATTGAATCGATCAAAGTCATCGCGCGCACGTCGGCGATGCGATTCAAGAATACAGACGAATCGCTTTCGTCGATCGCCCGGGCGCTTGATGTCGATGGGCTTATTGAAGGTTCTGTGCAACAAATGGGCGACGAGATTCGGATTACGGCCCAACTCGTGCACGGGGCGAGCGAGGAACACCTCTGGGGCGAGAATTTCGAAGGAACGCTAACGGGTGTCATGAAGTTGCAGGGTGAAGTCGCGGTCTCGATCGCTGACCAAATCGGCGCGGTCCTTACGCCGGAAGAACGCGATGAGTATGCCTCGGCGAAAGACGTGAATCCCAAGGCCTACGACCTGTATCTCCAAGGGCGAAGTGTCATGCAGTCCCGTTTGGAAGAAGACTTACGCGCGGCGATCGAAACGTTCGAAGAGTCTGTGCGGCTCGACTCAGAATTTGCGTTGCCCCATTCGGGCTTGTCGGATGTGTACGGCATAATGGCCATCCTTGGAATCGCTAGCAAAAGTGAAGTCAAAGACAAAGCCTTCGAACATGCCCGAAGGGCGGTAGAACTCGACCGTTCACAGGCGGAAGGCCATGCTTCGCTCGGATGGGCCTACACCGAATTCGACGTCGACCGGAATTGGGCGACGGCGGAACGCGCTTTTCAGCGAGCGATTGAACTCAATCCTGGGTTATCGCGTGGAAGACGATGGTACAGCGTATTGTTGGTACGCCTAGGACGCAATTCGGATGCGGTGCGCGAGGCCCAACGCGCCTTTGAAGTGGACCCGCTCGATCCCTTGACGTTGATGAGCTTGGGCAATGCGCTAACCAATGCAGGTCGATACGACGAAGCGGAGGACATCCTTCGGCAAGGGGCGGAAATGGCCCCCTCGCTCAACGGTATCTTCATGCAGTTGCGATTTCTCTATACCAAGCTTGGGCGTCATGAGGATGCACTCGACGCGGCCCGAAAAACCTACGACGTCACCAACTCCGACCGTGATGAATGGGACGTACTGTTCCTCGAAGCGGGCCTTGAAGGCGCGGACGCGCTTCGCACCCTGGTCGCCGAGGTCGAGCGTGGAGAACACGATGATCGATTTCCGCGCAGGGGGTTCGGAAAGCCCCAGCTCTATTTCGCCGTCGGCGACTCCGAGAATGCATTAAAGTGCTTGGAAGAAAACATCCAAGCCGGAACCTGGAGTGCGCTGATAACACGAAACACCTATAGCGACCGTTTCATTGAGGCCGACCCTTCGTTTCCGCGTTACCTCCACGACGACCCGCGCTTCTGGGAATTGCTCGACACGTACGACCTGCCACCACTCCCGCCCGAACACACGCGCTACGAGAATGAACAAGCCTACCTTCGACAAAAAGCAGCCGAAGCCGCCCTCGCCGCGCAGCCGAAACCGGTTACGCGGTTTACGATTACGTCTCCAGTCGACATCGTTGCTGGGCCAGTGCTTTCTCCCGACGGTTCGCGGCTGGTGTTCGTGGGGCGCGATGATGGAACGAAGATGTTGTACGAGCGGCGGCTGGATGCGGACGACACGGCGATACGCGCACTCGAAGGTACGGAGAATGCGGACCCTCCATATTTTTCGCCGGACAGCGAGTCCATCGCATTCTCGAGGGACAGGCGGCTGTATTCCATGCGGCTTTCGACGGGAGTCGTCAGTACGATAACGGACGTAGAGACGGAATTTGAACGTAGCGGCACGTGGAACAGCGACGGCATGATTGTTCAGCCGGTGCGTGATTCCGGCCTGATGCTCGTAAATTCGATCACGGGAGAAGCTGAAACGATTGCCGATATGAGCGCATCGCAGACCGTATATCGGCACCATGGCCCCCGGTTCCTTCCGGGGGGTGACCGCATTCTTTTTACCGCGGTCTCGGCGGGTGAGGACACGGCTACGACGGAGATTTTGTCCATTGCGGATCGTACGCGTCAGCAACTATTCATGGGCGGCGAATTTGCTCAGTATACTTCGACAGGGCACATCGTCTATTCGCTCGCCAATGGAATTTGGGCCGTGCCGTTTGAGATAGAGACGCGAACGCTGAACGGCGCTCCCCAACACATTTTCGGGCCGCTCAATGACACAGACGCCAACGGCGACGTCAGCGCTTTTTCGTTTAGTGCGTCGGGGCACCTGGCGTTTTGGCCAGGGAGAATCCGAAACCACAGTGACCGCTACCTGATCTGGATTGACCGGGATGGTGCGGAACAGTTCGTGGTGCCAGACGCGGACGAGTATTTGTTTCCGAACCTCTCGCCGGACGGACGTAAGTTGGCCGTGAGTGTCGGAGTTCGCGGCAATAACAGAACTTGGATATTCGACCTCGAACGAAAAACGTCATTTCCCCTTAACGCACTGCACCCCAACAACGCCATGCCCACGTGGTCGCCGCAGGGCGACTGGATTGCCTACGTTGGCGGCGGCCGCGACTTGTATCGAATCCGCCCCACGCCCGATGCGCAGCCGGAAGTGGTCATCGATGGACCTGGTTTCTACAACCCGAGTTCTTGGTCGCCAGACGGGTCTGAACTTGTCGCGACGTTCTACTTGGGAATTGAACCAACCGAAATCATAGGAATCGATATCGAGACCGGTGAATCGCGATCCCTTGTCGACACCCCTCGAGGCGATGCACTGGGCCGCGTCTCGCCGAACGGGGACTGGCTCGCGTACACGACGAAAGTTAGCGGCCGCTTAGAGGTTTGGGTGCAACCGTATCCGAGTGCCGCGCCAGGAACGGCCGTGGCATTAACGTCCGATGGCGGAAACGATCCCAAATGGTCGCCCGACGGCACAAAACTCCTCTACATTCGGAGTGACGGCCAATCGATGGGCGTCATCGACTCTCCTGATGCTGATAATGCGAATTGGGGGCTTCCTCGAAAGTATATGGATCTTCCTTTCGTTCCTGTTGTGGCCAGCGTTCCGGTTCCCGCCTACGACATCGCGCCGGATGGGAGGTTGGTAACGGTAAAACGGGTCGAAGGTTCTGCGGATAGTTCTGCGGAAACCGCGCGCGAAATCCGCGTTGTGTTGAATGCGTTTGAGGAGATTAAACGACTTGCGCCTGTGCCGGAGGCGAATTGATGAGATTATTCAACACGAAGCGCACGAAGGACACGAAGAAACACAAGAGCATGATTCTTCGTGTTCTCTGTGCCCTTCGTGGTGAAAAATGACGTATGCCTGACCAACCAGACAACATAGTCCCCATCACGCCTAACGCACGCAGTGCCGCGGAAAAGTTTGGGGCGGAGCACGACCGCGAACTGTTGACGATTCTATTCACAGATCTCGTCGACTCGACGAGGTTGCAGTTTCAGCTCGGCAACGTCGAAGCCGCGCGGCTAACCGAGTTGCACCGGAAGATCGTTCGCAATGAGTTAGCGAAATACGACGCGCGGGAAATCGAGTGGGCGGGTGATTCGTGTTTGGCCGTGTTTACGAAGCCGAGCGATGCTGTTGTTTTCGCGTTGCGGATGCAGGCAGAACATCGGCGCGTGCGTGAATCAGAGTCGAAACTCCCGACCGTACGTGCGGGCATGCACCTTGGCGAGATCGTGGTCAAGAAGCGAACCGATGGTGGCAAGAAATCGGAGGACTTGTTTGGGTTGCAGGTTTCCGAAGCGGCCCGGGTCATGTCCGTTGCACGTGGCAATCAAGTTTTTTGCACACGCGCCGTATTCGACAATGCACGTAGTGCGCTCAAGGGCCGCGCAATCGACGGCGTAGGCGATGCGGTGTGGGTGAATTACGGCGCGTATCTACTGAAGGGTTCGGAGGAACCTGTCGAACTCTGCGAGATCGGTTCGGCCGATGTCGCCGTCCTCAAAGCGCCGGAAGCAAATGACAAAGTCGCTCCTGTGCAGCCCGGCGGTGTCGAGGCGATGCGCGCCCTGATTCCGTATGAAGAGTCCGTTGCGCCGGAGCGCCGATTGCCGCGATGGGCACTGGTGCTAATCGGTGTCGCTCTCGTGGTCTTGGGTTTCATGGTCAATCGTTTCGGCCCGGGCATGGCGGGGTTGGATCCCGTGGCGAATCTCGACGATCCGGTCAATTCCATCGCGGTGTTGCCGTTGCGCAATCTGTCGATCCAAGGCGACGAGGACTACTTCGCGGAGAGCATGACGGAGGCGATCACGGCGGAGCTGGCGAAAATCAAGGCGCTGAAGATTCGTGGGCGTACGTCCGCTATGCAGTATAAGGACACCGACCTCAAAATTCCGGCAATCGCCGAAGCCCTGAATGTCGATGCACTCATCGAAGGGTCTGTCACCCGCGACGGTAACGAGGTCCGTATTAATATCACGCTCATGCACGGCACAACCGACACCCAACTCTGGACCGACAGCTACACCGAAACCATTACCAGCGTCCTGAAACTCCAATCCGACGTCGCCCTCGCCATCGCCGAAGCCGTCAACACCGAAATCAGTGGCGAAGAACGCGATCGAATCGCCACAACACGGGAAGTCGATCCCCAAGCATACGCTGCTTACGTGCTCGGTCAATACTACTGGAACATTCGTACGCGCGAAGGCTTGGAGGAATGCGTGCGGCAATTTGAGTTGGCCGTCGAAATCGACGAAAATTTCGCCGAAGCGTGGTCAAGCCTGGGTTTCGCATTCATCGAGCTAGCAGACTATGGCTATGCGGATAATGCCGAATCTAAAGTAAGGGGTCGCGAGGCCTTTGAGAGGTCCTTGGAAATCGACCCTGGACTCGGCGGGAGCTACGCCGGCTCAGTAGAAATCGCCGGATTCTACGACCTCGATTGGCAACGGGCAAGAATATCCGGCGAGCGCGCGGTGGAACTGACGCCGAATTCGGCGATCGCCCATACCCGATACGCGCTCTATCTTCTGGCTGTCGGACGAACAACCGAAAGTATCGTACATCTCCGCGAGGCGACGAAACTCGATCGGGATGATCTCAATTCGTCTCGGGTCGCGGGCGGGCTTTTACATTTTGCAGGACGTTCCGACGAAGCGAAAACTTTGTTGGAAGACCTGCTTGATCGGCATCCCGAGTACCTGGATGTCACGTCTTGGGAGTTATGCCTTGCGTACATCGATTTGGGTATGATCTCCGAAGCGATCGAAGCCGCGAACCGATTTGGCCGAATGCAAGATTTTCCTTCTGATGCTTCACCAACGTTGGGATTCGTGTTAGCAAAGGCGGGGCGGGACGAGGAGGCGAAGGCCATACTTGAAGCATTGCCCGACGACTTGTCCATGGCAAGCTTCGGCGCTTTCGACGCCGCGCGCGCGTATGTCGAGCTGGATGATCTGGACAATGCCTTCGATTGGTTTGACCGCATGCGACGCGTACAGAGTATCTGGGTCGGTATGCTAAAGAACCTCTCCTACGTTCGGATCGCATCCGGGCGAAACGAGTGGCGCGCTCTTGTCTCCGACGACCGATACTGGAAACTCTGTGATCAGAATGGACTCCCTCCCTTTCCTCCGGACCATCCCGGTTATGCGGATGAGCAGCGCTGGATGGCAAAGAAGGCCGCCGAAGCCGCCCTCGCCGCGCAGCCGAAACCGGTGCGGAAATACATCATTCGGCCCGAGACGCGGATAGCAGAGGAAGCGCTGTTTCACCGTGCCATTGCGCTGTCTCCTGATGGGAAACGAATTGCCTATGTCGATGAGGGTATGGATCGCGAGCGCATGATCTTAGTGCGCGAGTTGGACTCTTTCGAGTCTCGACTCCTTCACGGAACGGAAGGGGCGATCAGCCCAGCGTTTTCCGCCGATGGCGAGACCCTACTCTATTCCGATCACACCCGCGGCAAGGTTAACGTCGTTTCAATTTACGGAGGCGAACCGCGTACGGTTGGCGAGGCAGAAGGCTATACGGGCGGAGAATTGTTACTGGACGGATCCGTACTCTGGGTTCCCGACTTCGGCGAAGCGATAATGAAACTCGCTGCTGGCTCCGACGACCCCATCGTGGTACTGGAGCTCGATCCCTCAAGAGACGATTGGGCATTCGCGTGGCCGCAGACCTTGCCGAATGGCACGGTGCTCTTTTCGTCGTCGCGAATTACGGCCGATGGCACCATGATGCGGGTGGAAATCCTGGACCCGGAAACGAAGGTTCGGAAGACCATTGTCGAGACGGGATCCTATGCGCGTTATGTCGCGTCTGGTCACCTCGTCTATCGCGATGAGTCAGGCGTTTTTGCTGCACCCTTCAGTGCGGCAACAGGAAACATTGACGGCGCATCAGTACGGTTGGACCTCGAACCCTACGCCTCTCTCAAGGACAAGAGTCAGATTACCGTCTCCGACGGCGGAACGCTCGCCTACCTCCCACGGGACAGCGGATTGCGAAACTTGGTTTGGGTGAGCGATCGGGGAGAGGTCGAGGCCGTAGGAGCGCCCCGCCGGGATTACCAACAGATCGACCTGTCCGATGACGGCGAATCCATTCTCGCGGTGGTGCGCCACGGATTCGACCGCTATAGCATCTGGAATTTTAATGTCGCGCGCGAAACGCTAATGCAGGTCGTATCTCCTGGTCAAAATTTGGTACCGGCGTGGGTACGCGGAAGTACGCGATTCTCCTATCAGCATTACTTGTCGACCGAAGATAAATTATCATTTCGCATTGTTGACCGCGATACGGGCGAAGAACGCGAACTCTTCACGGGCGCTTCCTATACTTCAGCACATGACCTTCATCCCGAAGAAACGCATCTTCTATTTGGTTATGACGAGGAGAACAGGCATTCAACCGACATTTGGTCCGTGAATCTGTCCGACCCGGATCAACGAAAGACGCACCTAGTTGGAGGGCCGAGTTGGCAGCGAGACCCAAAGTTCTCACCCACTGGCGATTGGTTCGTCTACCCTTCCCATGAGACCGGCAAATGGGAAGTCTATGTCAGTCCCTTTCCGGGTTCGGGACGCAAGATTCAGATTTCAAAAAATGGTGGATATTCGCCCATGTGGGACCCGCACCGGAACAAAATATACTACCGCGACGGCGATAAAATGATGTCCGTCGACTACACCCTCGACCCCACCTTTACGTCAAGTGCCCCTGAGTTCCTCTTTCAAGGAGAATTCGCGGGCGACCTTCTTTTCCCCGGGGCCTATGATGTAGCCGAGGACGGTCGATTTATCATGATTGAAAAAGATGTTCACGAAGACCGCGAGATTCGCATTATCGAAAACGGGCTCGAAGAAGTGAAACGATCCGACCCCGGACCGAAAGCAAATTGACGGATGACTAAAGGGAGACAAGAATGAACGTATCCATCGAATACTGCGTACAGTGAAACTACGACCCCCAGGCCACCAGTTTGGCGGCCGCGATTCGTAAGGCATTCGACATCGAAGCGGAATTGATAAAATCAGGCGGCGGCGCGTTTGAAGTGCGTGTCGACGGCGAATTGATTTACTCGAAACTGTCCACGGAAGTATTTCCAAGCGACGATGAAATCGTGAAAGAACTCAAAGCCCGCGGAGCCTAAGTGACCGAATCGAACGAAAAATCGCGCGTCCTCACCGACCTCGCCGATTCGGTCCTTTCAGCGAAGAGATTCACCGCGGAGACGCGGAGGTCGCGAAGAACGATAGTGGGCGTCCGCTCGTAATGGCCGGACTACCGATTAACGAATTGAGCAGTCGAGTGATAGTGGAATTGAGGGCAGTAGAAACGGTCTCTAAACTACATAAGGCCCAACTTATGACCTACATGAAGTTACTGGACTGCGAGCTTGGCCTCCTCATCAATTTCAATGTACCCGTTTTGATGAATGGGGTTTCGCGACTATCGATGGGAGCGCCCAATCTCTAAGATCAGTTCTCCGCGACCTCCGCGACCTCCGCGTCTCCGCGGTGAACAAGTAACCGGCAATCACAATGACAAATGAAACCTCAAAGATACTCACGCTGGTCTTTACCGACCTCGCTGATTCTACTGCGCTCAAGCGGGAAAAAGGTGATGACGCTGCGGATGCGTTGATCACGCGCCATCGCGACCATGTTGTCCGGCTTGCCGGCGACTGTTCGGGCCGTGTTATTGATTGGGCGGGCGACGGTTGTTTTCTTACGTTTGAAACGTCGAGTGCTGCGGTGATGTTTGGTCTGCGGCTACAAGAGGCGCATTCAGAAGAAACGGATCTCCCTGGCGTACGCGTCGGCGTTCACATGGGCGAGGTCACCGAGAAAATTGGCCACGACGGCTTAACGCAAATCAAAGGCCTCGCCGTCGACATTGCCGCCCGCGTCCAAAGTCTCGCCAAGCCGGGGCAAGTATTACTCTCCGCCGCCGTCTACGACAGTGCTCGTCAACGCATCGGTGTCGACGCACTCGGCCAACCCGTCCTCTGGCAGACCCACGGCGCGTACACATTAAAGGGATTCGACAAACCCCTCGACATCGGCGAAGCCGGATTTGAAGGGTTGTCGCCGCTCGAAGCGCCCGAAGCCAGCGAAAAGGCACAACCCCTCGTGCCGGTGTCTGCGCCGGACATTGAGACGGCGGATGTAGAGGTGATGCCCGACATTCATTCGAATCGCGCACGCCGATACGCTGTCATCGCGATGTTCTTCGCCGCCATCATCGGCGTCACTCTCGGCACCGATTACCTCGCACGTCTGATGATGAGCGATGACGCAGCCGTTCCCGGCGCGCAGGAAGGGCCGATTACTTCGCTCGCGGTGCTTCCCCTCGACAACCTGATGAATGACCCCGATCAGGACTACTTCGCCGACGGAATGACTGAGGCTATTACGGCCGAACTCGCGAAGATTAAATCGCTGAAAGTGATATCCCGTACGTCGGCCCAACGCTACCGCGATTCGACGCTCTCCCTGCCCCAAATTGCCGCCGATTTAAAAGTGGACGGTCTCATCGAGGGTTCCGTTTTGCGTGTAGGCGACGACGTCCGCATAACCATTCAACTCGTTGACGCGCGTACCGACGCGCATCTGTTGGCGAAAAGCTACGAGAACACAGTAACAAGCGTGTTAAAGCTCCAATCCGACGTGGCACTCGCCATTGCGGATTCGATTCGCGCGGAGTTGACGGCGGACGAACGTGAGCGTATCGCTGTTGCGCAAGAAGTGAACCCGGAGGCATATGACGTCTATCTACAGGCGATCGATGCGATGACCGACATTACGCCGATCGGGATGTTTCGGGTTCTCCAGTTGTTTACGCAAGCGGCCGCACTCGATGGGGAGTTTGCCCAGGCCTGGGGAGGTGTAGCCGTGGCAAACACACTCCTTGGCGCTTACGCCGTGGGACCGCCACGTACGTTTTTCGACGCTGCACAGGACGCCGCCGAACGTGCGCTCGAGTTGGATCCAACCATTGGCGAGGCAGAAGCGGTACTGGGCTTGAACCACGTGTATCTAGAATTGGATTGGGAAGCCGCGGAGAACCGATTCGCGACGGCCGAACGCCTGAACCCCAATTCGTTTTTCGTCCTTTACCTTGCCGGTGTATACGAGATGATGGTGGGCGACTGGCTTGCTGCGCAAGAACGGGCCGATCGAATACTCGAACTGAATCCATACGGATCGTTTCCGGCGTCCAGTGCCGCGATAATCTTATTGAGCACCGGCCGGGTGCAACAGGGCATCCAGATTCTGGAGGGCGAGCTGGCAAAGAATGACAAGAATGTCCAGGCTTCGCTGTACCTCGGCTGGGGACGTGTTGCCGAGGGCGATTTCGAAGCAGCGGTTAAAGAATTCAACCGCGCACGTTCGATCGCGGGACCGATACCTTCCGTAGCGAGTTTGATTGCATTCGCTCAGGCGCTTACGGGCGACCAAGAAGAGGCGCGCGCAGAATTGGATCGGCTTGCAAACAGCGTGCCTCCCGAAGTGCTCGCGATCAGTGGCTTTCCTTGGGCCTATTTTGCGTTGGGGGAGCCGGACACTGCGTTCGAATGGCTTGAACGAGCCGCGGATCAACCCGCTGGAGTCTATCTCTCGTCGGTTCGAAACCTTCCACCCTCCCCCGAGTGGCAGCGCAGCGAAACGCTTGCAGGCGTTGTGGGCGATCCGCGGTATTGGCGGTTGATCGAGTGGCTCGGTTTCCCGCCGCTGCCGCGAGAACATCCGGGCTATTCACACGAACGAGCGTGGCTCGAAAAGAAAGCCGCTGCCGAAGCCGCGAACGCACCTATTGAAAAACTCGCTGTGTTGCCGTTCGACAATATGTCCAGCGACCCCGAGCAGGTCTATTTCGTCGACGGCATGACGGAAGCGCTCATCGCCGAGTTGGCGAAGGTCAAGAGCATCAAAGTCATCTCCCGCACGTCGGTCATGCAATACAAAGACACGGACAAATCGATGCCCGAGATCGCCCGCGAACTTGGTGTTGACGCGCTCATCGAAGGCTCCGTCATGAAAGCTCAGAACGACGTGCGCATCACAGCCCAACTCGTCCACGGGATCACGGACGAACACCTCTGGGCAAAGAGTTACACCAATGCCCTCGAAAACGTCTTCAAACTCCAGGCCGAAGTCGCGCTGGCCATCACCGACGAAATCAACGCCGCCGTCACGCCCGACGAACGCGCGCGTATTGCGGTTGTGGAGTCGACCAATCCGGAGGCGTACGAGTTGTATGTTCGAGGCCGCGACTTGTGGAGTCTGCGCACGGAAGAAGGGCTTCAGCAGGCCCGACGACTCTTCGAACGAGCGCTAGAACTGGATGGTGATTTTGCCCTGGCGCACGTAGGCCTGGCAGATTCGTATATGATCCTCTTTGAATACGGATATCATGCGCGCGATGACGCGTCTCGCAATGCCCGCGAACAGATCGATCAAGCGCTCGCCATCGATCCGGAACTCGGCGAAGCCTACACGTCTCTCGGAATGTTCCAGCTGGAATTCGATTGGAATCCGAAAGAAGCCGAGGAATCCTATCAGCGTGGAATCGAGCTAAGCCCTGGGCATGCTACCGGACACCAATGGTACGCCGGTCTTCTTGCCACTCAATCGCGTCACGAAGAACAGCTCCCTCAGGCCCAGGCCGCGTACGAACTGGATCCGGCGTCACCCATTGTCGGCATCCAGTTCGCTGAAGCGTTGGCCTGTGTTGGCCGTTATGACGAAGCACTGAAAATTGCCGAGGGGTTACGCACACTTCACCCCGGTCTGCCTCGGATTCGGGAGGGGCTGTTCACTATTCTGACGTTGGCTGGCCGGTTCGAGGACGCATTGACGTACTACGAATCGCCGATGGCGTCCGAAGATGATGCTTCCCAATATTACCCGGGCAAGGCGTACCTGTTGGCGGTGACCGGAAAGGATTCAGAAGCGCGTCAGATTTTGAACGACTACATCGAGCGTGTCGACCCTGAGAGAGCCGCTTTGCCGGAGATCGCAGCCGTGTACGCTGCGCTCGGCGATCGAGACGAAGCCTTGAGCTGGATTGAGAGAGGGTATGACATCCGCCATTCCTTGACTAGGCAAATCCTGTGGTATCCGGGGCTACGCCCCCTTTACGAGGAGCCGCGTTTCCAGGCCGTGCTCCAGAAAATGAACTTGCCCGACCCGCGGGATGTGAACTGAGCCATGACCGGCGAAACCTCCCAAATCCTGACCCTTGTTTTCATCGACCTGACTAATTCGATTATCGAAACGGATCAGTTCACCGCGGAGGCGCGGAGGACGCGGAGAACGATGGCGGGAGTTCAATGCTAATGAATGGGCTACCGTCAAATGAGTTGAGTCGCCGTGTGATTGGCGCAGCGATTGAAGTGCATCGATCACTTGGGCCAGGCTTGTTGGAATCGGCGTACGAGAAGTGTCTGTGCCGGGAGCTATCGCTACAAGAAGTACCATTCGAGAAACAACAAGAACTTCCTGTCGAGTACAAGGGAGAAAAGCTCGATTGTGGGTATCGTTTGGATATCTTGGTTGATGGACGATTGATTGTAGAGTTGAAAGCAGTGGACACGGTCACTAACTTGCACAAGGCCCAACTCATGACTTACCTCAAGCTATTGGACTGCGAGCTCGGCCTCCTCATAAACTTCAACGTACCCAAGTTGATGAACGGAGTTTCACGTGTTTCAATGGGCGCGCCAAATTTATAAGAGTAGTTTTCCACGACCTCCGCGCCTCCGCGGTGAATAGAAACCGGCAACCACAATGACAAAAGAAACCTCAAAAGTCCTCACTCTCGTCTTCACCGACCTTGCGGATTCGACAGCGCTCAAGACCGAACATGGTGATCAGGCCGTTGGCGAACTCATTGAACGGCACCGGGGCCATGTCGCGCAATTGGCGGACCGTTGTGCGGGGCGCATCATCGATTGGGCGGGCGACGGTTGTTTTCTTACATTTGACACGTCGAGCGCTGCGGTGACGTTTGGTCTGAAGTTGCAACAAGTCCATCATTTCGAGTCTGATTTACCCGGCGTGCGTGTGGGGGTTCACATGGGCGAAGTGACCGAGCGTCCGTTTGACGGCACGGTGCGCATCGAAGGGCTTGCGGTGGATTTGAGTGCACGCATTGGCGGCTTGGCACAACCGAGCCAAGTGTTGCTATCTGCACCGGTCGAACAAAACGCGAAGCAACGCCTGAGCATCCACGAGTTTGGACAGCCGGTCCAATGGAAGACGTACGGGCCGTACATGCTCAAAGGTTTCGACGAGCCGGTCGATGTTCGGGAGGCTGGATTGCAAGACGTGTCCCCGTTCACGACGCCGGAAGCGACGGAAAAAGCATGGCCTGCCGGACACGATCGCTCATCTACCAAACTCGCCGCCGCGCCTATTCGAAAACTTGCCGTGCTACCCCTCGCCAACCTTTCAGGCGACCCCAATCAAGAGTACTTCGCGATCGGCATGACCGAGGCGATTATCACCGAACTCGCCAAGATATCGGCACTCCGCGTCATCTCGCGCACGTCGGTAATGCGCTACCGGAACACTACGCTGCCGCTCACGGAGATTGCGCGGGAACTAGATGTCGATGGCCTCATCGAGGGATCCGTGTTACGCGCCGGGAACGACGTTCGCATCACGGCCCAGCTCATTCGCGGCGATTCAGACGAACACCTATGGGCCGAGCATTACGATGGCACGGTCGACAGCATCATGAAATTGCAAAAAGACGTCGCGTTGGCCATCGCCGACGAAATCGAAATTGCCGTGTCCGCGTCGGAACGTGCGGAGTTGAAGTCGGCACCGAAAATCGATCCGGAAGCGTATGACCTTTATTTGAAGTCGTCGCAATTTGGCGGCGATTGGTCGGCCAAAAGTTTCCGGAAGGGTTTAGACCGTTCGGTAAAACTCCAAAAGAAGGCACCGGACTTTGGCCGCATGTACACCCTAGAAGCTTCATCAAGATTCATGATGGGCATGTACGGTTATGCGCGCAGCCCGGAGACGTTTGCCGCGTCGCGCAGGGCCGCCCGCACGGCCATCCGTCTTGATAAACGAGACGACGGTGCGGAAACCACGCTCGCCTGGGTCGCCATGTCCTACGAATGGGACTGGGAAGAGTCCTGCCATCGATTCCAAAACGCGATACGCCTAAACGCCAGCAACCATTTTAGTCTCGGCGGATGCAGCGTCCTATTGACAGTCTTGGGCCAATACGACGAAGCGATTGAGTATGCGACGCGGGCCATAGAAGTCGATCCCAATAATCCGCCCGCGCATCATTACTTGGGTTGGGTGCGTTATCTCACCGGCGACTTCTCCGGCGCGATCAAGCAGATGGAGCGCTCGATCGAAATGGGTCGCAATGCACTCCCACCCCGAATCGATGTCGCTCAGATCGCGGCATGCGCGGGCGATTACGCGCTCGCGATTCGATACATTGATGAAGCCCTAACCATTGACGGACCCGAGCCGCATGCGATCGCATACAGAGCATTCGCCTTAGCGCGTGCCGGCGAAACCGAAGAAGCGGAGCACTTGCTGCGATCATTGCAAGACTATCGCGGCGAATCGTATGTTCAGCAAGGCGACCTTGCACTTCTACATCTAGCATTAGGCCGCCGAGAAGCGGCGTTGGACGCACTCGAACGCGCGCAAGCGGCTCGCGAATACTATCCGTTGTTCCTCGCGTGTGCACCGATGTACGATCCACTCCGCAACGAACCCCGCTTCCAAGCGATGATTGATGCGATGATTCTTCCGAACGCGGACACCACTCTACAGTGAACGATACGTCTCGTGTCCTCACACTTGTCTTCACCGACCTCGCCGATTCGACGGCCCTTAAACGCGAGAGGGGTTTGACCGCGGATGGCGCGGAAAACGCGGATGATCGAGTATCGTTGAGTGATTCACATGCCGATCTAGCGAATGAAATCGGTTCTCCCTTATTCATCCGTGAAATCCGTGCTATCTGCGGTAAAGAGGTTGTTAATGCATGACGAATGAGCAATCAAAAGTCCTCAACCTCGTCTTCACCGATCTTGCCGATTCGACTGCGCTGAAGTCGTATTGAAATGCCTCAGCAATAACGTACAATGCCCAGGCTAAGGCGAGAAAGCGTTGCTGAGAACTGCTCAAATCGAATAAGGACTTTCTAGAATCCATGCACCCGCAAGACGTATTAAACAAACTACACGAGACGCCCCTGGTAAAACTGTTACCACCCGAGATGCGCGGACCATTCGTCGGGCAATTACTCGCCCGCGCGCAGCATGAGAGCTATGCGGCTGGTGCGACGGTGTTCAAACGCGGTGAATCCGAAACGGATATGGGCGTCATCTTTCTCGAAGGGATGGTGCGGGTGACCCTCGCCGACGGCCAGCAACGTTACCTCGAAGCCCCTGAAATTCTCGGCGAAGTCCAGCTCTTCACGCCCAACGCCAACCGCAGCGCCACAGTTGATTGTGTTGTTGGCGGTGCCGTCCTCGAATTTGGTTGGCATGACCTTGGCACCTCAATCCGCGAAACGTTCACCTCAGCACAACTCGATACGCTCCGCGAATGCATCAAACACAGCGCCAAGACCCGTGAACAGAATATGCTCGATGCACCACCCACCGACCCGGCCTCCTGATTGAACCGGTCTCGCCTGCGACGTATGGTGAGAACGTAATCCCGCACGAGGAGAAACGACCGATGGACCTAGCGTCAATTCGAGAACGAATCATGGCTACGCCGCTCGTAGGGCGGTTACCCGAAGGCATGCGCCAGCGATTTGTGATGATTTTGCTGTGGCTGTCCGACACCCAAGAAGTTTCTCGCGAGGAAACACTGTTCGAACAAGGTGAAACCAACACTGACAGCGGCTGCCTCATCCTCGAAGGCATGGTCCGCATTAAGACCGAATCCGCTGGCAACAAGACCATCGACGCGCCCGACATTCTGGGCGAAGTGCAACTCTTTACACCCAACCGTCAACGCACGGCGACGGTTGAAGTAGTCGTTGGAGGAAATGTACTCATCTTCTCCTGGCACGCGTTGGCCGCAGCGGCCAAAGAACATTTCACCGACACTGAATTCAGCGAACTTAAGCGCGTCATCACCGAAAGCGCGTGGACCCGCGAAGAGAATCTACAACAGATAATTAAGGACATGTAACGCGCGCACCACCCGCGCGACACTTTTGTAAAGGTTTCCCACGTGTTTGCCAAAGACCGCTACGCCTACACCGGCTATCTTCAAACCATCTTACGCACGCCGGACGCCGACGCCAGAAGCGCGCTCAAGTATGTCGAGTTTAAGGCGGACGAGCTCGCCGTTTGGACGACGAAGGATCTCGAAGATCTAAAACAATGGAATAACATCCCGGCCTCCACTCAACTTAACGACGAGGGCGTTACGCTCACCGGTCGGTTCGGTGATGTCCAACGCATGGACGCACTCAAAGACGATGACCCAAATTATTGGGTCGCCTTAGGTTCGCTCCATACCAAAGATCCCCGCTTTTCTGTTGACACCACCCAGTATTCCATTGCGGAAATCACCTACCGTTGTGCAACGCCCAACGCCTGGCCTGCCTGGGTCTGGACCTATCCCGGCGGACTGCATCTGGATATGTTGCCGCGCAAAACGGAATGGACCACTTTGGCACGCTTAATCCCCCACTTCGGTTTTCCCGAACAAATCGACGCGCTCATCCTTCGCCTCTACTCCACCACACGAACTACCGAATCTGTCGAGATTCATTCCATACGATTCCGTGAATTGAGTGGGCCGGAACGTGAAGCATGCGTGAACGATCAGATCCAACTCGAATCGGCATCAAAGCCGAAACCGTACCCCGTGCTGGACGAGTTTCTGCCCCTTGGCGTTTCCATGGATGCCACGACCGCAAAGAACAACGCCGAAGATTTGGGCGTGGAACTCCGTGATTACTGGCGCCTTGCGCTCGAAGATATCGTCACCCATCATCACAACTGCATCGCACTCGATAATGTCGACCAATTATCCGAGGCCGAATGGAACGCGGTACTCACTCAGATCTACGAGTTCGACCTGCGCGTCGTTCCGAGCGTTCGACTACCGCTCGATTCGTCAGCCGCAGAGATTCAGGCCGCAATCAATCGGCACGTCGCCCCCCACGCGCACTCCTCCTCGATTCTCGCATGGAATATTTGGGAAGAACCGCCGGAAAACCGCTTTCGCCAAATTCTCGATGCGAAGGCCATGGTCGAAAAAGTCGATCCGAATCATCCCGTAGCATTGATGACGCGCCATCCCAGCGAATTCCCGTTGTACGCACCCTTTTTCTCCGTCTCCGGCGTCAAGCACTTTACGTCACACTCCCCGTGGGATATGGCCGACATCGTTCGTCGGCATAGCCCCCTTCGCGGTGGCCAACAATTCTGGGTGACCGCGCCCACATTCACCTACGGCACCGGCCTCCCCGAATGGAATACCAGCTCCGAATTACGTCTGATGCTCAACCTGTCATTCGCCAACGGTGCCCGCGGTTGGTTTAGTCACGCCTTTCACAACGATCCAATTTGGGCCAACGGCAGCGTCGAGCGAACGCTCACCGGACCGTTCTTAGCTTTCAGCGATCTGTGGCTCGAACTCGACCGGCGCATGGAGATGATCAACGCATTATCGCCCCTCCTCCTGCAGTGCGAACCCCGCCCCCTGCCGGATCAGTGGTTTGTGACTAGCACCGAAGGTCAGGACATCACCGGACTACCGGAAGGCGTTTCGCCCGCCACTTCCTATCGGCTGCGCGGACCTGGTTACAATATGTACATGGTCGTGAGTAACGACGTCCTCGGCATGTCTTCCGTCAATTTCCAAGTACCACGCGAAGCGCTCCTCGGCATGCAAATGTACGACATCACCGATTTCATTCGTTCCCGCAAATGGGTGCCCATGGATCTCAGCCGTCACTTGGAAATGTTTCCAGGGCAAGCACAGGTATTTGTCGTCGCGCATGAAGAAGTGTGCAATGACATACGCGACCGAATCGTGCAACGGCTCGTCGAAGATGATCGCCACTTGCTTGAATTCAATCTGCAGCTCGCCCGCAAATACGATCTCGATATCGCCGAAGCTGAATCCCACATCAAGAATGCGGACAGCGATCAACCGCTGGCCGCGCTTTCGCATATGGACGATGCACGCGACGGCTTGGTCAACGCCATATACGCGGCCCCCGCGATCCAAGAGACCCGGTCAACCATCATTCAAACCAGTGCGGCCCTGTGTGCCTGCGACGGAATTCTTTGCCAGCTTATGGCCAGCGGCCGGAAAGACGAAGCACGGGAATGGGGCGAACGCGTTTCGGCCCTTGCCCGACAAGTCACCGGCTTACGCGTCGAACTTCGTGCGGGCAAAGGCAAGGAAATCCTCGCCGCCAGCAAAGGCGTTGAACGGCGTACCCGCGCCGCCCTCGAAGAACTCAAAGCCATTTAGAACGGCGCCTTCCAGGCCACTCTGAAAGGCAGTCTCTCGCACCCAACGCCGTAGTTGACTCTGTAAAGCTCTGATTCGTATACTTTTGCGTTCGTTTAGATGGGCTGTCGGTGCAGCATTACCCTGCAGTTGAACACGTTGCAGATTGCGGAATTCATCGCTAAGTCCCTGTAAATAAACAACTTGGGGAGTCGCCAAGTGGTAAAGGCACCGGGTTTTGATCCCGGCATACGTAGGTTCGAATCCTGCCTCCCCAGCCACTCTATAGAATAAATATTATGGCTCACAGCAAAAACTTCAAAATAATTAGCGGCAACGGCTCGCCCAATCTGATCAAATCGATCTGCACGCATCTCGACGCCCAAGAAACGCACGTTGAAATTACGCATTTCAGCGACGGCGAAATCCATGTGCAAATCAGTGAGAATGTTCGCGGCACCGATGTCTTTATCGTCAACTCGACGCGCCCGCCGGTCAACGATAACTTGATGGAACTTCTCATCATGATCGATGCCGCGCGCCGCGCCAGTGCGAACCGCGTCACCGCCGTGCTGCCCTACTTTGGCTACGCACGGCAAGATCGGAAAGACAGGCCCCGCGTCGCCATCACGGCCAAACTCGTTTCGAATCTACTCGTGGCTGCCGGTGTCGATCGCATTTTGACCGTCGACCTTCACGCCGACCAGATTCAAGGGTTCTTCGACATTCCACTCGATCACCTCGGCGCGGAAATCGTGTTTGCCGATCAGCTGGCGTCAATGGAGATTCCTGATTTGACGGTCGTCTCCCCCGATGTGGGTAGCGTCCGGCGCATTCGGGATTTCGCTGAACGCATCGATTGCCCAATGGCCATCGTCGACAAGCGCCGGGCCAAAGCGAACGAATCCGAAGTCATGAACGTCATCGGCGACGTTGAAAATCAGAACGTCCTTATCCTTGACGATATGATCGATACCGGCGGGACATTGGTTAAAGCCGCCCAAGCGATCATGGATCGCGGCGCACTGAGTGTTCGCGCCTGCGCCACACACGGCGTCCTCAGCGGCCCGGCAATTGAACGCATCAAAGATTCGGTGCTCAAGAAAGTTTGGGTAACCGATACCATTCCGCTTTCCGCCGAGGCAGAAGCCAGCGGTAAGTTTAGAGTGCTGTCCATTGCACCATTGATCGGTGAAGCCATCCGGCGCATTCACCAAGAAGAATCCGTTAGCAGTCTTTTTCGTTAGCAACTATCTGGAATTGGAGCCAAGTACCATGGATATTCTCAAGCTAAAAGTTGCCGCCCGTGAAACCAGCGGAAAAGGCGCTGCGCGCCAGAGCCGATTTGCCGGTTCAATTCCCGGTGTACTCTACGGCGGAGGAAAAGACCCTTCTGCGCTCACCATTGATCGCAAGGCATTCGACATCCTAGTGCACGGTGCCAGCGGCGAGCATGCCGTCGTGGAGTTGCAATGCGACGACAGCAATGTCCAAGGGCCCGCGCTCGTCAAAGCGGTTCAACATCACCCCGTACGCGACACGATTATGCACGCGGATTTTCAACGCATTAATCTCGACGAGAACATCAAGACGGTTGTGCCCATCGTGCTCGTGGGTCGGTCCGCCGGACAAATCGAAGGTGGTGTGGTTGACCACACCCTTCGTGAAATCGATGTCGAATGTAAAGCACTCGAAGTGCCGGACAAAATCGAAGTCGACATTACGGAGCTGAACATCGGCGACCGGCTACACCTCAGCGACCTAACGATTCCAGAAAGCGTCACGCTTCTAACCGAGCTTTCGCGTACCGTAGCCACCGTTCACCAGCCGCGTGTTGTTGAAGAGGAGGTTACGGAAGAAGAAGGTGTCGAGGGCGAAGAGGGTGCAGGCGAAGGCGAAGAAGGCGAAGGTGCAGCACCCGCCGAGGATTCCGAATCGTCCGATTCTTAAGCTTCGAAATACGCTAGCGTACGCCAGTGAAACTGATTGTCGGACTGGGCAACCCTGGGCGCCAATACCAACATACTCGGCACAACGCCGGTTTCACGGTATTGGACGAACTGGCGCATCGGTTGAACGTTTCGTTTGATCGAACAAAGTTCGACAGCGAAATTGCGCAAGCACAACTCGGATCGAACCGTTTGCTGTTAATGAAACCGCAAACGTATATGAATTTAAGCGGTGTGGCTGTGGCCAAAGCCGCTCGAAATAAAATTGATGGACTGGAAGAATTACTGCTGGTTGTAGACGACGTAAATTTACCGTTGGGCCGCCTACGCTTTCGTGCGGAAGGCAGTGCGGGCGGACACAATGGCATTAAGTCCGTAATCGAACACGTCGGATCCGATACCTTTCCACGACTGCGCATGGGCGTGGGTAGATCAGGTTCGGCGGATCAACTTCGCGATCACGTGCTCAATGCGTTCACGCCGGACGAACGGCCGGAGTATGAGCGCATGGTCACGCGATCAGTAGAAGGTGTCATTACCTTTATTGAAGACGGAATAGAAAAGGCGATGGACCGGTTCAATAGAGCCGAATCGCCAGAGCAGTGACGGCAAAGCCGGGAGCTGAAATGACCCATATCATTAGTGTACTTGTTGAAAACCAATTCGGTGTGCTGGCGCATGTCTCCAGCATGTTTAGTGCTCGTGGCTACAACATCGACAGCTTGTCCGTAGGCGAAACCGCCGATCCGGCTGTCTCGCGCATGACCGTCGCTGTCAGCGGGGATGACGGCGTACTCGATCAAATCGTCAAACAACTCAACAAGCTCGTAGAAGTTATCGAAGTAATCGACCTAACCACAGAAGATTATGTCGAGCGCGAGTTGGCCATGATTAAAATTGCGGCCAAAGTGAAACAACGATCCGACGTTATTGAGATCTCCAATATCTTTCGGGCCAAAGTTGTTGATATGGGCGCCGACGCCATGATCGTCGAAGTCACCGGAACACAAGCAAAAGTGAAGGCCTTCATCGACATGATGCGGCCATTTGGAATTAAAGAACTCGTGCGCACCGGCTGCATCGCAGCATCCCGGTCAGCGAAACACGAGGCATAGCGGAAAGGAACGCTCCATGGCCACCATCTACTACGAAAAGGATGCCGACGCAACGGCACTCTCCGGCAAGACTGTTGCCGTCATCGGTTTCGGAAGCCAGGGCCACGCCCACGCCATGAACATGCGCGACAGTGGTGTATCGGTTGTCATTGGCCATCGCGGCGGCGAAGGCAGCAAGACCTATCAAGAAGCGACGGAAGCCGGTTTCGAAGTTCTTCCCGTCGCGGAGGCCTCAGCGAAAGCCGACATCGTAGTCATTCTCATTCCCGACACGATTCAAAAAGAGATATTCGAAAAAGAGATTCAACCCAATCTCCAATCCGGCAACGCCATCATGTTTGCCCACGGATTCAATATTCACTTCGATTGCATCCAACCCCCAGACAATATTGATGTCTTCATGATCGCGCCGAAAGGCCCCGGCCACCTCGTCCGCGACGAATATGTTCGAGGTGCTGGCGTCCCCTGTCTCGTGGCCATCGAGCAAGATGCCACTGGAAACGCCATGAAAACAGCACTGGCCTACGGCCTCGCCATTGGCGGCGCTCGAGCCGGTATTATCGAGACCACCTTCAAAGAAGAGACCGAAACCGACCTCTTTGGTGAGCAAACGGTCCTCTGCGGCGGTTCAGCGGCCCTTATCAAAGCTGGATTCGAAGTCCTCACCGAGGCCGGATACCAGCCCGAAATTGCTTATTTCGAAGTCATGCATGAATTGAAGCTCATCGTCGATTTGTATTATCGTGGGGGACTGAAGTTCATGAACTACTCAGTCAGCGAGACTGCGGAGTATGGTGGGCTTTCGGTTGGTCCGAAGATTGTGACGGACGAATCGAAACAGGCAATGCGTGCTACTTTGGATCGCATTCAAAATGGCGAGTTCGCAAAAGAATGGTTAGACGAATACCAAGCAGGTGGGAAGCAGTTCCAGAAACTGCGCGACGCCGACGCTACGCATCCGGTGGAAATTGTCGGAGCGAAACTCCGCAAAATGATGCCATTCTTAGAAGGCTAGACAGAGCCGCAGCATACGCTGCGGCTTTTTTATTGATCACGACCATTGGCATTGGAACTGAACCGAGGGGAGCACGCGGCTGTTGAAAACCCTGCTGCAGATTCAAGCGCTGGATCTACGAATCGAGAATTGCAAACAGCGCGAAACCGAAATCCCCAAACAGAAAGACAAGTTCAACATTCATAAGAACCAACTCGCGGCCGAGCTCAAAGAAGCCGAAGATCGGTGTACCGCCATTGAACTGTCGCAACGCGAAGCCGAGAGCGCGAACGAACAAAAACAAGCGCAGATCATCAAATACGAACAACAATTGATGGGCGTCAAAAAGAACGAGGAATACCAAGCCCTCCTTCATGAAATCGACGGCCTTAAAAAACAGATCGGTCAAAATGAAGAGAAGATTCTCCAATCGATGGAAGATTTGGAAGAAGCGCAAGCTAAGCTGACCGACGACAAGAAACGAATTGCGACAGAACAAGCACGTATTGACGAGCAGTGCACCGAAATCGACGTTGAACTCGAAGAAGCCATCACAGGGCGCAAGGTTCTGGAAGAAGAACGCATACCGCTAACCGCGACCGCTGACTCCGAATTGATGCAGCAATACAATCGTATTCGAGGGCGATTGGCCGCGGGCCGCGCCATCGTTCCACTTAGCGGTGAATCATGCGGCGGTTGCCACATGTTTGTGCGCCCTCAAATCGTGAACGAAGTGCTCGCCGGAAAAGTGCACCCGTGCCAGAATTGCAGCCGGCTCATGTATGACAAACAAACGTACGAAGCGTCGAGCGCCGATCCTTCGGCCGTGTAAGGTAGATTTATGCCCTTTCTAAAACGTCGGCGATTCGTCTCCGTCATCGGTCGTCGCAGCCAAGTGCCCGACGGCGTATGGCTCAAATGCCCGGGGTGCGGGCGATCCGTCACACGAGCGGAAGTCGATTCCAATTGTAACGTCTGCCCACATTGCAGCTACCACTACCTCATTTCAGCCGCACGTCGAATCGAATTGATGGTCGACCCCGGGTCATTCGAAGCCCGCCACACCACAATTGATTCAGGTGATCCGCTCTCCTTCGTCGTCGAAGAAGTCGATTACTCGTATCCGAAAAAGTTCGAACGCACCCAAAAGAAATCCGGGATGCAGGAAGCCATCATTACCGGCGTCGGTACGATCGAAGAAACTCCGGTGTCTCTCGCCGTTATGGATTTCAATTTTATGGGCGGTAGCATGGGGTCTGTGGTCGGCGAGAAAATCTGTCGCGCCGCCGACGATGCCGTCCGTGATCGCATACCCTTCGTCTCATTCGCTGCATCCGGTGGCGCGCGAATGGAAGAGGGTATTCTGAGCCTCATGCAAATGGCGAAGACCTGCGATGCCATTCGCGCGCTCAACGAAGCCGGCGTGCCGTTTATCTCCATACTCACCCACCCCACCACAGGCGGGGTATTCGCGAGCTTTTCCAGTCTCGGCGATATCATCCTCGCTGAACCCGGCGCGCATATCGGTTTCGCAGGGCCGCGGCTCATCGAAGGCGCACTCCGGATCAAGCTGCCCGAAGGTTTTCAAAAAGCCGAGTACCAATTCGAAAACGGATACGTCGATCAAATCGTCAGCCGCACGCAACTGCGCAGCACGATTGCAAAGCTCGTTCGTTATCTTGCACCGCAAAAAGCGGCGGCAACCTGATCGCTCCCGGCATTCGCACCCCGTGACACCCCGCGACTATCTCGCAGCACTCGAATTTCACGGCATCAAACTCGGCCTTGATAATATCCACGGCCTACTCAATCACGCTGGAAACCCTCAAGAAAACTACCCCACGATCCATGTCGCCGGCACAAACGGCAAAGGAAGCGTCATCGCCTTTCTTGACGCCATGCTTCGCACCGCCGGATATCGTACCGGACGATTCACCAGCCCACACTTGATCGACGTGACCGAGCGCTTCCTCGTCGATGGTCAACCGATTCCCGATCCCGCGCTTAACCTCCAAATAGAGTGCTTCCGACACATCGCCGAAGAAAACGATATCCAAGTCACGTACTTCGAGATGGTGACCGCGATCGCCTTCAACTATTTCGACGACGCCAACGTCGATGTCGCTCTCATTGAAGTGGGAATGGGGGGCCGGTTCGACGCGACCAATGTGTTGAATCCCATAGCGACTGCCATCACACCCATCGACCTCGATCACATGCAATACCTTGGCGAGACCCTAGAAGAAATCGCCGGGGAGAAAGCTGGAATATTAAAGCCTGCCGTCCCCGCGATCATCGGCGAGATACGTCCTGAAGCTCAGACAGTGTTGATCTCACGTGCGAAGGAAATTGGCGCGCCAACCACTATTCTTGGCCAAGACGTTCAATTCCGACCGCCGTCCGATGAAAACCCATTTCGGTATGAGAGCGATACGTTGTCAATCGAAGCGGACTGTCTAGGTCTGCCAGGCGATCACCAGGCGCAAAATGCCGCCATTGCAACTGCGCTGGCCGAGTCGATTCGGGGGCAATTCCCCGATCTAATTCCAGCGATGATCGAGGCGGGTCTTACCGCAGCACGATGGCCCTGTCGACTCGAACACGTGCTCGACGCACCCCCGATGATGATCGACGCGGCCCATAACCCAGCGGCACTCGAAGCCGTCGCCAAAGTGTTGCCCAAAAGCATCGTGGTGCTCGCTGTGTCCAACGACAAACACGCGCGCGCGATGGTCCAAATCGCAGAACGGTTTGCGCAGGAACTCGTGCTCAGCCAATACAAAGGGAGCCGGGCCATGCCGCCCGAAGAACTCGCTAAGTTTGTTTCCGATTGCCCATGGAAAACCGCACCTTCCATCGAAGCCGCGATCGACTTATCGATTCCTCGATCAAGCGAGCGGTGCCCGCTTGTTATCGTTGGGTCCATCTTCGCAGCGGGCGAGGCAAGACGTTATCTCATCGACAAGTACGGTGCGCCACCGCTTCGATTCTAGTACCTCATGCCATTTGAAATTGTGGGTAGAGGCTGTAAGCTTCCCCATATTTGGTACATGCTCAAAGTAGAGATTTTCTGGCAGACTGAAAGGTCAGGAGGTCTTTATGAAGAAGTCACGTTTTACGGAATCACAGGTCGTTTCCATTTTGAAGGAAGCGGATGCGGGAATGAAGGTCAACGAGCTGTGTCGCAAGCACGGCATCAGCGACGCGACGTATTACAACTGGAAATCGAAGTTTGGCGGTATGGAAGCGTCCCAGCTCAAGAAGATGAAAGAGCTGGAGGGAGAACTCGCTCAGTACAAGCGCATGTATGCGGAGTTGGCGCATGAGAACTACGCGCTCAAGGATGTCATCGAAAAAAAGTTGTAGCGCCGGTCGAGCGCAGGGAACTCGTGGACTATCTCCGGCGAGAACATGAGCTGAGCGTCACGCGTGCATGCGAGGCTATGAAGCTGAGTCGCTCCACGTTCTACCGGCCTGTGACTGACTGGCGAGAACGCGATGCAGACGTGATTGATGCGTTGAACAAGGTCTTGAAGCGTCGACCTCGCTGGGGCTTCTGGACGAGTTTCGATCATCTGCGCTTCAAAGGCCACAGTTGGAATCATAAGAAAGTACATCGAATATACTGCAAAATGGGACTGAACCAGAAGCGACGTACCAAGAAACGGCTTCACAATCGCGAGCGCGTTCCCTTGGAAGTGGTGGGCAAACCCAACGTTTCCTGGGGCATCGACTTTATGCAGGACACGCTGTATAACGGCCGCTGTTTCAGGACGCTCAACGTGCTCGATGAAGGCGTACGCGAATGTCTGGCCATTGAAGTGGACACGTCACTTCCGGCCGAACGAGTCGTGCGCGTACTCAATCAGCTAAAAGAATGGCGTGGGCTTCCCCAGCAAATTCGCCTGGACAATGGCCCCGAATTCATCGCCCACAAGCTCATCGATTGGGCGGAAGAACACGGCGTGAAGCTAGCTCATATCCAGCCTGGAAAACCCATGCAG